>Ga0207670_10000004_pt1 | contig 707262 bp, 631 predicted proteins | sample KBSS23HmetaG_FD_184339 | JGI IMG/M metagenome (GOLD analysis project Ga0207670, IMG submission 184339) | Switchgrass rhizosphere microbial communities from Kellogg Biological Station, Michigan, USA - KBS S2-3H metaG (SPAdes) (version 2) | ecosystem: Host-associated > Plants > Roots >...
TCCACGCGCTCTCGCCGCGGGCGCGCGGACCGTTCATGGGCATCAACTGTGGGGCGCTGGCCGAGTCGATCCTGGAGAGCGAGCTCTTCGGGAGCGAGAAGGGCGCCTTCACCGGCGCGCTGGCGCGGGCCGGCCTGTTCGAGGCCGCGGAGGGCGGCACGGTGTTTCTCGACGAGGTCGGCGAGCTTCCGCTCGCAACGCAGGTCAAGCTGCTGCGCGTTCTGGAGGAGCGGGTCGTGACCCGGGTGGGCTCGACGCGCCCGCGTCCCATCGACGTGCGAATCCTGGCCGCCACCAACCGGGACGTCGAGGCCGACAGCCGCCAAGGTCGCCTGCGCCCCGATCTCTACTTCCGGCTGAACGGCGTTGCGCTCCTGATCCCGCCGCTGCGCGAGCGGCCGCAGGAGATCGAAGCGCTGGCCGCATCGTTCCTGTTGGCGGCCTGCCGGGACCTCGAACGCACTCCCGTTCTGGCTTTCTCCGCCGCGGCGCTGGAGCTCCTCCGGCGACATGCGTGGCCTGGCAACGTCCGCGAGCTTCGCAACGCCGTCGAGCGCGCGGCCGTGATGTGCACCGAGAGCACGATCCTGCCCGAGCATCTGCCGCCCTCTCTGCTTGCGGCGGTTCGGGCCGCGCCAGCGCCGGTAGCCGGGTCGTCAGCCTTATCGACCTTGCGGGGACCAGACCCGGCTCCGAGCCTTCAGACTGAATTGAGGGCCCTCGAGCGCAGCAAGATCCTGGCGGCCCTCGAACGCTGCGGGGGCAATCAAAGCGAGGCCGCCCGACAACTCGGCATGCCCCGGCGGACCCTCGTGTCTCGCCTGACGGAACTGGGTGTCAGGCGTCGCCAGCCCGCCGACGGCGAAGGCTGAGTGATTGGCTTTTCCGGACAGCGCCGGCTTGGCGTCATCATTGCTTTGCGATGACCGAATGAAGAAACCGGGCGCATGGGGGGGTTCTGATGGCACGTCGCACGCTTCACTTGGCTTTCATCGCGGCCACGCTGGCCACCGGGTGCAACTCCATCTTCGGAATCAGCGAAGGGACGCCGCGGCCGATCTGCGCCGACGGACTGATGATCGACGACATGGAAGACGGGGAGAATGACATCTGCCCTTCGGACGGGCGGAGTGGATTCTGGTACACCGCCTCGGATAACACCAGCAGCGATCTGACGCCTGGCGCAGAGTTCAAGCCAAGCCCGATCAAGGACGGCTCGCGGGGCACCAGCCAATATGCCGCTCGGATGACCGGTTCCGGCTTTACGCTCTGGGGCGCGCTGATGGGGTTCAACCTGAATGCCCCAAGCCTTGGGACCGGAACCATCGACGTCAGCGCGATCCACGGGATCAAGTTCTGGATGCGGAGCAACGCACCCGTTCGCGTTGACTTCCAAACTCCGGAGACCATCGCGGCGGACTTCGGAGGTGAGTGCGTGGGAGGCAATTGCAACAACCACCTCGGCTTCCAGATCACCGCGCCCGGCAGCGGTTGGGTGGAGTACGAGGTGCCGTTTTCTGCGCTCACGCAACGGCCTGGTGGTTCCGTGAAGTGGAATCGGCGCACTCTCGTCGGTATTCAGTTCCAGGTACCAGAGAAGGTCGCTTTCGACGTTTGGGTGGACGATGTCCGGTTCCTTCCCGCCTGCGGCGTCTTGGGCTGCAGTCCGACCTGTACCGATCCGGCGTTCCCGGTAAGCTGCCCCGCGACTGATCGCAATCCGGCTATCTGTCGCCGGCCGGTGACCGATTGCTCCGTTGCCGAAACGTGGTGCACGGATTCGCTGATGATCGACGATATGGAGGACGGCGATGGCTGGATCTGCCCCACCGGTGGGCGCCAAAGCCAATGGTCCAACAACGGCTACGACACCATGGCTCCCAGCCCGGACAACAATGTGGCCATCGTGAGGCAGACCATCATCCCGGGCGGCCGGGGCGAAAGTCAGTACGCGGCTCACATGGCGGCCACCGGCGTCACGGGGCTGTCGCGGATGGGGTTCTCGTTTGACGTCACGGCGGTGGTGGACTACGACGGGAGCAAGTACGACGGAATTCGATTTTGGCTGAAGAGTGACGTTCCCATGTTTGTCGGGTTCAAGTCACCCGACACGTTGCCAGTCAGCGAGAACGGCACCTGCGACCTCTCCCCGGCCCAAGAGAATTGCAACTATCACTTCGAATTCGAAATGACGGCGACCGGAGGTGAATGGCGCGATACCAAGGTGCCCTTCTCGGCCCTCCGACTGACCGCTGACCACGCGACGCCCCCCGTCAACATGGCGCCACCAACCGCGAGATGGGACGCGGCTCGCCTGCGCTCGATAGCCTTTGGGATAACGTACGGTGACTTCGACGTGTGGATCGACGACATTGCCTTTTACACGTCCCTCCCCGGTCTCGGGCCCTGAGCTGAGCAGCTCCTGCTCGCCTGCGCGGCTTTCGCTCAATGAGCGGACCACGCACGCATCTGGATGCTGAGCGGTCAGGCCTTTCTCTCTTGGTCCTCCGCTTGCTGAGAGTTGGGCAAGGAGGATCGGATCATGGAGAACAGGCGTCTCGGCATCTTGTTTTTGGTGAGCTTGGGTCTTTGCGGAGCGTGTTCGGAAAACCCGGAGAGCATGGCGGTGCCTGCTTCGGGAGGGCGAGAGCACATTCCCACCCAGAGCACGAGCGACGCGGGCGCACCGTCCAAGAAATATGTAGCCCTGGGCAGCTCCTTTGCCGCCGGCCCGAAGATTCCGGATGCGGTCCCGGATCAATCTTGCGGACGGTCCACCGGAAACTATGCCCACCTCGTTGCGGCCGACCTCGGCCTCGATCTGACCGACGCCTCGTGCATCGGCGCGACGATTGACAATATCGCCACGACACCCCAGTCGATGAACCCGCTGCAGCTCGCGGCGGTGACGCCGGACACGGCGGTCATCACCATCACAATCGGCGGCAATGACGTCTCTTACTCCACCTCGCTGAACGCGTGCGGCCTCGCCGGCATGAACGGGATGTCATGTCTGGAGACCCGCGCCGGCGCGGCGGCTCCCGACGTCGATTCCGCTGACATCGACAATCGCCTGGCTCAGGAGGCGGACAAGCTGGTCGCGATGTTGAGCCAGTTGAAACAGGCCGCGCCCGCGGCGCGCGTCTACCTGGTCGCGTATCCCCAGATTCTTCCGGATCCCGCGGTGGTGTGCCCACCTGACGTGCCGATGCAGGTGGCCGACGCCACCTTCTTGGGTAAGGTGGGCATGAAGCTTCAAGCAACGTTCACCTCGGCGGCGGCAGTAGCGGGCGTGACGTTTGTCGACCTTTACGCCGCCAGCCACGGGCACGATGCCTGCGCTCCAGCCGACCAGCGCTGGGTCGAAGGTCAGGCCAACGCCTCCGTCGCCGCCTACCACCCCAACCCGGCCGGAATGAGGGCCGCGGCCGACCTGATCGTCGCAGCGATCCAGAAGGACGCGCGGTGAGTGGGATGACCAGGATGAGCGTCGGGATCTCTTGCTTCATGTGTCGGTCGTGGACGGAAGAAACAGTCATGACGAAGGTCATTTTCATCGGCGCGTTGTTGGGAGGTCTTGGTTTCAACGGAGCGTGTGGCTCGGGCGAGCACGGACAGAGCACGGTCCCAGGTTGCGTCGACCCGACCGGTCCCGATTGCAGCATCATCGTGAACGAGCGCTCGTTCGTGCACTGGACGGGAGCCGCCACGGACGGCCTGGAGGGGGGGCGCTCGACAGCGGTCGTCGAGCACACGCCTAACAGGTTCTGCATGTCGGGCACGGTCGATGCGAGTCAAAATGGCGCCGGGTGGGGGGCGTTCCTCGTGCTCGGGCTGACCGACGGGACCCCGAAGACGGGGCGAACGATCTCGCCGTTCGATGCCGCCGCAAGAGGGATCACGCGGATCCAGTTCACCGTCGATAGCCCTCCGTCGCCGGGCGTCCTTCCTCAGATCACCGAGCTCGAGAGCGCCACCTGCACGCTGGCCCCAGACTGCTTCTCGACGTTCGGCCGGGCCGTCCCGGTGAGCGAATCGGCGACCGTGACGATGGCGCTCGCCGATTTCCTGACCCCTGATGGCAACCATCCCAACGCGACGCTCGACCCGGCGCTCCTCACCGGCCTGCACTTCTATGTCGGCCCGCCGCCGGGCACCGCGCTCGCCTATGCGTTCTGCATTCGTGACCTCGCCTTTCTCGACGCCAGCGGCAAGGAGATCTTGCCGTGACGCCCCGGTGGCGATCGCTCCCGCCTCCCGCCCACGCCGGCAGCGAGATGGCACGAGCCGCTCCCGGAACCGAGCGATGAAAGGAAGGTTGCGTTGACACACCTACGCTCGACGCGGAGGATACGGCGCATGCATCACCTTCTTCGCCGACCGCTGATTGTCGGCGTGCTGGTGACGGTTGCGCCGCTTGTCTTTCTGATGGTACGCCGGTCGCTTCATCTGGCTTTCGCCGCTGCCATCCTGGCCACCGGTTGCAACTCGCTGTTCGGCATCCATGAGGGACATCCGCGGCCCATATGCGTCGCCGGCGATGACGCGTTGGAGCCGATGATCGACGACATGGAGGACGGCGACGGCTTCATCTGCGAATTGAACGGGCGGAATGGACATTGGTACTCGTTCTCGGATGGCACGAGCACCGAACTGACGCCGCCCGGAGATTTCGACCCGACGTTGATCCCCGGGGGGCGGGGGAGCAGCCGCTATGCCGCCCACCTTGCGGGCTCCGGTTTCACCGAGTGGGGCGCCGCGATGGGACTCAACATGCACGGCGTTCGACAGCCCTATGACGCGACCACGGCCGAAGGCATCAAGTTCTGGCTGAAGAGCACGGTGCCGGTCGACGTGCTCCTCCAAACTCTAGAGACCTACGACGCGAGCTTCGGCGGCCACTGCGAGGACACCCCCTCACCGTTGAATTGCAACAATCCATTTGCGTTCTCGATCACGACGCCGGGGTCTGACTGGGTGGAGTACGAGGTGCCGTTCACGGCGTTCGGTCAATATGCCGGCGGCACCCTGAGGTGGAATCCGCGCGACCTCGTCGCTATCCAGTTCTCCGTGCCGCCTGGCGCGACCTTCGACGTCTGGGTTGACGATCTCCGGTTCTATCGTTGCCCAGGGACCGGCTGCCTTCCGACCTGCAGCGACCCCGCCGTCCCCGTTTCCTGCCCCGCATCGGCGAACTTTCGCCCCGCTTGTGTGGCGACGGCGGCGGATTGCGTCCGTGGATGTAGCGCCAGCAACACCGTGGCCGCCCCGGCCGGCGGGCTGGTCACCAGCTTCGACGGCGCAGGGGGCGGCGCGAACATCACGACTGTCCGCGGGGATGCCATCGTCGGCCCCCCGGGAGCGGCTCCCGCGATCACCACCAATGGAGCGCTGCACATCACCGTGGACGCGCCCGTGCTTTCGACAGCCCAGGTGCTGGCCGCCCACTTCCTGTTCCAGGACTGCGTCGACGCGAGCGCATTCACCGGGGTGCAGTTCTCGATCAGCGGCTCAGTGTCTGGGTGCGCGCTCGTCCAGGTGACTCAAGACAGCGCGCACCTCCCCTACGACCCGTCGTCGGCAGAACCTACCAGGCATGGCACGGCCGCGGCGGGAGGCCGTCCCCACACGACCCGCTTGACGGCCGACCAGATCACGTCCGCGCCCCAGACGTTGAGGATGCCCTTCGCCGGCCAATCGGGCGGCGTCCCCGCGACGCCGATCGACACATCCAAGCTCACCCGGATGGCCTGGGCGTTCGTCGTCGATCCCGCCAGCGTCGGTGGGCCGACCTCCTGTACCGCCGACGTCGTCGTCGACGACGTCAGGTTTTACTAGCCGTCGAGCGCGGCCCGACCTGCGCAGCTGCTGCTCAACTTCTCGCACAGACAGCTCGAGAGCCGCGCCAACGCTGCTCACCTGCGGGTCAATGGCGCCCGGCGCGCAGCGGATCCCGAGATCGGCATCGCCCTTGCTCAGCCAGTGGGCAAGGAGACCACTCAAATGAAGATCATGTTTCACGCGCTCACTCTGGGATGGATGGTTTTCGCCGCGGCCGCAACCCTGCTCGGGTGTGGGTCGGGGGAGTCCTCGTCGATGGGCGCAGATCCGCTCGCGGGCGCAGCCCTCTTCCATGATCGCGCCCCGGCCGGTCTGGAGGGCAACGGCCGCGCCTGTTCCGATTGCCACATCGACGGAAGCGGCTTCCAGCTCGCGCCGGCGGACGTCGAGGCGCGCTTCCAGCAGATGACGGCCACCGGCATCGACGATCCGCTGTTCCGGCCCATCGACGCCGACGACTTCACCACCCACGGCAACGCCGCAACGGACTAAAGCACCCTCCGCCAGTTCGGCCTGATTCGGGTCCGCTTCCCCTTGCCACCCAACATCAAGCTGGTCGATCCGTCAACCGGCGCCGTGACGGACGAGACCTTCACCGACGTGTGGCGCGCCGTGCCCAGCGTCGTGAACGTGGACCTCTCGGGCGCCGACCCAAAGGCCCTGGCCTGGCCCCGCGGCCCCAACCGGCAAGGCGGCTATCAGCTCGATGGACGCGTCGGTACCCTGGAGGAGCAAGCCGGCGCGGCGTTCCTGGGTCACGCGCAGGCGGGCAACGTCCCTGCTGCCGCGATGCTGGACGACATCGCCGCCTACGAGCGCACGCTGCACTCGGCTCCGACTCCCCCCCTCGACGAGCTGCAGGCCAAGGGCAAGACGGTCTTCGACCGCGCGTGCGCGGTGTGCCACGGCGGCCCCGTCAACGACCTGTCGGAACAGTTCAGCCTGCTCCACGACGTCCGCACGAATTGTCCCCAGGAGGTCGACACCGTCGTCCCCGCGCGCTGGAGCTTTGCCGGCTGCTCGCCGGGTAAGGCCCGCCATGTGCGGACCTACGAGATCTCGTTTGCCGACGGCTTCACCATGCGCCGAGAGAGCTCCGATCCGGGTCGCGCTCTCCTCAGCGGGTACGTGGCATCAGCCCCTCCGACCGACAGCGGGGCCTGCGCGCATCCCCCGTGCGGTCAGCCCTTCGAGGACGACTGGCAGAAACTGGAGACGCCACCGCTGCTCGGGATCGCCAGGACGGCGCCCTACTTTCACAACAACAGCGCGGCGACGCTCGAGGACGTCGTCATCCACTACGAGGAGTTCTACAAGCGCGCGAACGCCCTCAACACGGGGCCCGAGCTGCCGCTCATCCTGACCACCGACGGCGTTCATCGCGACCGGCCCAATGTCGAATCCGAGCGCCCCGCGCTGGTCGCCTATCTGCAAGCGTTGTAGCTCGAGTCGACGATCCGGACGTCCGCGCGGCCGAGGTTGAGCAGGCCCCCACCCACTGCTAGAACCACGTCCGTCTGTAACTCAACCGAGGAGGCGATCATGCGAGCCAAGCGTGAGCAGACCGGGTTCCCGACAATCAGGGAGCGCAGACGCGAGATTGAAGCCAAGGCGCTGAGCATCGAAGATGTACGGCGGGAGGTCGCTGGGTTGATCGAGGCGAAGCAGGACCTCAATGCCTTCATCTCGGTCATGCTCAAGGATGCCAGCCAGGGGAATGAGGCACTTCCGCTGGCCGGCGTCCCGATCGGCCTCAAGGACTTCTTCGACACGGCGGGGGTGCGCACCACCGCGGGCAGCCCGCAGTTTGCTGACCGGGTTCCGACGGAAGACGCCGAGGTGGTGCGCGCGTTGAAATCCTTGGGCGCCCTGCTCGTCGGCAAGACCAACATGCACACCTTGGGGATGGGCACCACCAGCCTGGAAAGCCATTTTGGTCCGGTTCGAAATCCTCGGCTGCGCGATCGCGTGGCCGGTGGTTCGTCAGGCGGCTCGGCGGCAGCGGTGGCCAGCGGCATCTGCTTTGCGACCATCGACACCGACGCCGTGGGCTCGGCCCGGCTACCGGCTGCCTGCTGCGCCGTCACCGGGTTCAAACCGAGCCACGGCAGACTCTCCGCGGACGGGATCCTCAAAGGTGAGCCCGCAGATGCCACCATCATCGCCTTGAATCACACCTCGATGATTGCGAGGAGCGCCGAGGATGCCGCGCTGCTGTTTTCCCTGCTGACCTCCACGTCGGTCACGGCCGAGACGACTCCGCCGCGCCTGGGATTGGTCGCAAACCACGCGACGACTGATCCAATGAAACGGAAGTTTGAAGGGTCACTGCCCGCCGTCGTGAAACTGGCGGCTTCCACCACGGAGGTGACGGTGCCCTTCTCCGAGGCGCGGTTCGACGCCACGGGGGTAGCGGCGGCCCGCGCGGCCATCAATCAGCGGATGTTCACCGCGGTCGATTTGCTCGTGCTGCCGACCCTGGCCGGTCCCGTTCCGACCATCGAGGACGCGCGGCGCGCGGGCGCGCAAGCCGTTTCGCCGGCAAACACCTTCTTTGCCAATTACTTTGGCCTTCCGGCCATCAGCATTCCCATCGAGAAGGACGAGGAACTGGGTCCGATTGCTTTGCAGATCGTCGGGCCGGTGGGGGGAGACGCGCGGGTCTTGGGGTTCGCCCGACAAGTGCAGGAGCGTTTTCCGCCCCCGCCCCCCGGCAGCTAACGGCCGAGCGCACCGCGCGTGATGCGTGGGGTAACATGCGTGGCCGTGCACCCCGCCCCGCTGATCAGCGTCATCACGATCGTGAAGAACGATCGCGCGGGCCTGGTCGCCACCCTGGACAGCGTGCGGGCGCAAAGCTTCGCGGACTTCGAGCACGTGATCATCGATGGCGCGTCCAGCGACGGAAGCGTCGAGGTCGTGCGCGCGCAGACGGCCCCCAACCTGCGCTACGTCAGCGAACCGGACGGGGGGATCTCCGACGCGTTCAACAAGGGCCTGCGGCTGGCTCGTGGCACCTGGCTGAACTTTCTCAACGCGGGCGACGCCTTCTTGGACCCAGGTGTCCTCGGGCGCGTGGCGGCCCGCTTGGCGGACGCCGCCGCCATCGTGACCGGCTACAGCGTGACCGACGGAATCCAGTCGCCGCCTTACCGGGTGAGCAACCAGGACCGATTGGCGCGACGTGCGTGGATTTCCCATCAAGCCTCGTTCATCCACCGACGGGTCTTCGATGAATGCGGCGCCTTCAACCCACGCTTCAAAGTGCGGATGGACTACGAATTCTGGTTGCGCGCGTTGCCCCGGTTTCCATTCGAATTCATGGACGAGCCGCTGGTCAGCTTCGCCCCGGGTGGGGTCAGCACCCGCGCGCGGCGGGCCTTCTTCGAGGAAGAGTTCGCGGCCAACCGCCTGCACCTCCCGTTGCCCGCGCTGGCCAACCTGCGCGTGCGAGCGCGCGAGCGGTTCCACGGGGTGCTGCGAACCACCGGCCTCTTCAAGGCCTATCGCGCGCTTCGCCTGCGGTAGCAGACACGCGTGCCGAGGACGCCAATGCCGCGGTTCACGTCAGCGACGCTGTCGCCGCGCCCGCCGTCGGCCGAAGCCGATCGCGGCGATCGCCATCCCGAAGGCCGAGAGCAACGACGCGCCCCTTGGACCTTCTTCGACCGCGCACGCGCACCCAGCCGTCCCGTCGCCACCCGTCGCCGAGGATCCACTTCCGCCCGATCCACTGCCCCCTGGGCTACCGCCGCTGGCCGAGGTGCCACCACTGCTGGTCGCGCCACCACTGCTGGTCGCGCCACCGCTGCTGGTCGCGCCACCACTGCTGGTCGCGCCACCGCTGCTGGTCATGCCACCACTGCTGGTCGCGCCACCGCTGCTGGTCACGCCGCCGCTGCCGTTCTCGCCACCGCTATTGCCGCCCACACCGCGCCCGGCCACCCCCGCTCCGGCTCCGCCGCCTGCCCCGGTTCGACCACCGGGCCCGCCGCCTCCGGCTCCGCCACTTCCATTGCCCGCGCCGCCCGCGCCCGTCGACGGTGAGTCCTGGAAGATGCGCATCGCGAAGTTATAGAAGCTGCGGTCCCAGACGATTTTTTCATGGCCCAGACCCTGCTCGATCTGCCAGATGTGAGTCACGTTATTCTTGTCGAAGTAGTCGTGATACATCTGGCCGTAGGTAACCAGGCCGTCGTTGCTGCCGTACGAGATGTAGATGACCTTCACATTCTGCTTCACTGCAGCGAGGTTGGTGACGGTCTGGGTGGGGGGCAACGTATCTGGCGCAGCCGAATAAGGCCCGATGTAATGGAAAAGGTCGGTATTGGGAAACCCGATGTTGAAGGTCTGCCCGCCGCCCATCGACAAACCCGCGATCGCCCGCGAATCGGCATCGGTCGCCACGGAATAGTGGCTTTCGACCCAGGGAATCAGGTCTTTGAGTAGAACGTCGCCGAACGCCCCGAATGCGTCCGAAGCGGTTTTCACGTTGCCATCGGGCATGACGACAATCATGGGCTTGGCCAACTGCTTCGAGAGCAGATAATCCATGACGTAGTCGGCATTGCCTTCGTTGCTTCCCATGCCAACCCAAGAGACCTCGTTCCCGCCGATGCCATGGTGCAGGTAAACGACCGGGTACTTCTGGCTGCTCGAATATCCGGGCGGGGTATAGATTGTCACCTTCCGCATCCCGTAATTTCGGGTCGGATAACTGAGAGAGAGCTCCACCTTTCCATGGACCGTGCTGCCGTTCTTCGAATCGAACCCCTGGGGAGGTGCTGGAAGTTTGGCAGGATCGCTCGCATAAGCGAGGGAGGGCAGGATGACCAATCCAACGGCGAATGTCTTCAAGAACATGGACGTCCCTCCTCGAATGGGCCTTCTCCACCATACTTTCCGGGAGCAAGAATGGAGCAAGAATGGAGCAAGAAGGCTTATCAAAGAAAGAGCGTCTACAACAGCCGCTGGCCCAAGAGGGCGCGCGTCCGTGTGGCGGCATGCATCATCAATTGAGCACCCCGGCGTCTGGCGCTCGACGATTTGCCGATCTTGCCGGGAGTGGGAAATAGTCCAGGCGTTCCTGCTTTCGCAGGGCCGCTGCATTGACGAGATTTGACGATGAGTGCACGCATCAAGAAAGCGGTCGCCTATCTGAAGCCTGCGCTTACCGACAGCGATCCGGCGCCCGTGGTCACGCTGGGCCCCGATGATGCGCCGGTCGCGCGCGCGTTCGCCGCGGGATTGCTGACGACCTATCTGATCGACGATGGCGACTGCTTTTCCTACGTTCAAGAGCGTGAGCTTCGGGAAGCCGGCGTCGGTGAAGAGGACCTGCACCGCCTGGCCATCGCGAATCTGGCGGCGCTGGCCGAGGGCAAGGTGACCGTTCGACAGAGTGGGGCCGTCTGGGCGCTCATCTTCGACGGAAACTTCGAAACCAGTCTGATGTTGCTCGACGAGCTTTGGACCTCCCGCTTGCGCGGGTACGCACGTGATCCGGTGGTCGCGATTCCGGCTCGGGACGTCCTGGCATTCTGCGACGCCGAGTCCGCCGCGGGCGTGTCAGAGCTGCGGGCCGTCGTGAAGCGGACGTGGCCGTCGGGTGATCATCTGCTGTCCGAGAGCCTCTACCACCGCGTCGACGGCGTGTGGCGGGTGCTGGGGTACGGCACGCATTAACGCGCGGAGGGCACGACCTTCATGGCGCGCCGATTGGGGTACCGCCCTCATGGATTGAAGTCGGGATCGTTTGCCATCCGCTTGAAGGCGTCCTGGGAGGCGGTGGAAGAATTGATCCGCCAGTCCGTTTCTTTGTTGACGTCGAACCACACCAGCGCCCTGAACAGGGGGAACTGGCTGCGCATCGCCGGCAGGATGCCGTCGATCCACTGAGCCTTGTTGCCACCGAGCTCGGTAGACGCCATCTCGGCTATCATGATGGGCTTCCCCTTGCCCGCCAGCTTCGGATAGATGTTGGCAAAGACCGTCTGGAAACTCTGCCAACCACCGCCGTTCGTGTTGCCCCAGTTGTATCCGTCGACGCACATCCAGTCGACGTAGCTGTCTCCGGGGTAGTAGTTGATCGCCTGATTCCACGCGGCACTTGGTTCGTCCGTGACGTTGGGGCACCAGGCCCAAACCACGTTGGTCGCCCCGTCGCCAACAAAAATGTCGTGGATGTGCCGGTACGCGGCCACGTAGGTATCGGCGCTGTTGCCGTAGTTGGCGCCACTCCACGCCGACCAGTCGCCGTTCATCTCGGCCCCCCAGTCGAGGAAGAGTCTGCCGCCAAGAGCCCTGGCGGACTGCGCCCTCTGGTGAAGCATCGTGTCGTATACGCCCCCGACGATGTCCGTGAGCTTGGGCGCGGAGGGCTCCCAGTTGATCAACGGAATTCGCCCCGCGCTGAGATCGGTGCGTGCTCCCGCTGTCCAGTCGTCCGCCCACGCGTAGTAGACGAGGTGCACAGTCGCCTTGCGGCCAATGCGCGTCTCTGTCGAAGCGATGGTGCCGTCGCCGTAGTACAGGCCGAGCAACGCGCCCTGGGCGGGAACGAGACGATCGTCGGCCGGGCCCCCGCCAGGGACGCCGCCCATACCGGTTGTACCGCCTGCGCCGGCCTTGCCGCCTGCGCCGGCCCTGCCGCCCGAGCCGGCCTTGCCGCCCGAGCTGGTCCCCATGCCCGAACCCGCGTCACCGCCCGAAGCGGTAGCACCGCCCGAGCCAGGCGCACCGCCCGAGCCGGCAAACCCGCCCGAGCCGGTAGCACCGCCCGAGCTGGTAGCACCACCCGCCGAGCCTGCGCCGGCGCCTCCAGAAGAAGCGCTGGCACCTCCTGATCCGGCGCCGGCCGCGCCATCGCTGCCTCCCGAACCACCGCTCGAGGACGGGGCGCTCGTGCACCCGATGGAGATGGCCAGCGTCACCATGACGGTCGACGCCCCGACGTGTCGCTGTCTCATCGAACCCCCCTATCCCCTTAGAGGGAGGACCACGGAAAGTTTGGGGACAATTCTGCTTCGTGAAAGGTCTTCGCGGCGAATACCATCGAGGGGTGAGGTTCTCCGTTGGGGTGAGCGCGGCCGTCCTCGCGGTGTCGCGAGCCGCGCTGGCGGCTCCGCTTTCCGCCGAGATCGCGGTCGAGCGGTCCCCGGGAGCGGTGGATTGCCCGGACGAAGGGGAGCTCGCGACGATGATCGACCGGATCTTGACCGGCGCTGACGGGCGAGGCGTGGTGGGTCCTGCGGGCGCCATCCGGGCCCAGGTCCAGTTCGCCCACACGCCCCTCGGCTACCAGGTGGTCCTTCGTTTTCATGGAACGAAGGAGGGGGAGCGAACGCTGACCGACACCGGACCGACCTGCACGGCCCTCGGCCGGGCCGTCAGCATCACCATGGCGCTGGTCCTCGATCCCCGGCAGGCATCGCCGCCGGAGGATCCGCGTTCCGCCGCGATGGCGATTTCGCCGCCGCCGCCTGTGATCGCCCCCGCGGTACCCCCATCCGAGACCGTGACCTCTGGCTTCCTGTCGATCTCAGGAGGAGCGGCGCTCGGCCTCGTCGGCGCCGCTTCCGCTGCGTCCGGTCTCGAATTCGATCTCCGGTTGTGGCGTCGCCTCTGGTTGCAAGCAGCCGGGCGGTATGTGGCGGCTCGTTCGTTGTCCTTCGACACGGGCAGCGTCGGCGTGGCGCTGGTGGCCGCGCGGTTGAGGCTCTGCTGGGCGCTCAATGGCGCCGACGCACCCGTCCAGGTGGCACCCTGCCTGGCGGGCGAGGCCGGCCAGCTGCGCGGGGAAGGGAGGGGATATCCGTCGTCGAATGCCGCCGAGATGGCCTGGTTGGGCGCTGGTGGCGGCGCTGTTGTGAGCGCCGTTCTCCGCAATCGCTGGCTGGTTGGCGCCGGTGCCGATCTGATCGCGCCCTTGCACCACTACACGTTTTCCGTGGAAAATCGCGGGATCGCCTACCGATCGAGCGCCGTTTCGGCGATGTTGCAGCTCAGCATCGGGATCAAGGTTTGGTGAGGCCGCATGATGATCTCATGGGAGAGGGGCCGTCCCGGCCCCTCTAAGAGGTGAGGGGTTGATGAGATTGGAGGACATCTACGAGAGCCACGTCGATTTCGTGTGGCGCTGTCTGCGCCGCCAGGGGGTGCCCGAGGAGGACGCGGCCGATGCCATCCAGGAGGTCTTCCTCACGGTCCACCGGACGTTGCCAGGATTCGAAGGGCGATCGTCGTTCTCCACGTGGCTCTACACGATCTGCCGGAGCATCGCGCGCGATCGACGGGAGCGGGCTCACCGTCGCTTCGAGGTCGCCCGATCCGATCTCCTGCATGACGACGTCGACCAGGGCGCCAACGCAGCGGCACGGGCGGAACATAACGATCGGCTGTCTCTGCTGGAGACGATCCTGAGTGGTATGGAAGCCGAACTTCGCGACGTCTTCGTCTTGTTCGAGATCGAGGACATGACAGGCGAGGAGATCAGCGGCGCCCTGTCGATTCCGTTGGGGACCGTGTACTCACGCCTGCAGTCGGCGCGTAAGGAGTTCAAACGGGCGGTGGTGCGTAGGGAGGCGGGGAGTGCAGGCGCTCCCGTTCGCGCCGGAGGCAAAGCATGAAGGATCCGACGCGGATGACGGAGAGGGAGACCGACGTGACGCCGCTCGAGTTGGAGCTGGTTCTGGCCGGCCGGGAGGCAAGGCTTTCGTCGCGGGACAAGCGGCAGATCTGGATGGGAATCTCCGCACAAACCATGTCGGGGCCGGTGGCTCCGGACATTTCGCGGGCGACGCCGCGTCCGGAAGCGGGCGCTGCCGCCACCTCCGGTGGCGCGGGGCTGATTGCAGTCAAGGCAACAATCCTGGCGGTCGCCATCGGGGGTGGATCGATCCTTGGCGTCCAGGCCTGGCAACACCGCGGCGGGCCCGCCGCCCCGACGCCGCCCGCCACAGCGACCGTGGCGCCGGCCGCGACGCCAACGCAACACGCGACGCAAGACGTACCCGCGCCGCGATCAGCCACGGCAGTTCCCGCCGTGGGGCCCCGTTCGCCCGCAGCTGCCGCCGCCGCCGCTGCAAGGAAGGCGCAGCAAAGCCGCCTCGGCGCTGAGGGCCAAGTCGTCCTCGACGCGCGCAGAGACTTGCGGGAGGGACGGCCGAAGGACGCCCTTCGGCTGCTGGATGCGGCGAGGACCAAGTTCGCCGCGGGAACCTTGGTGCAGGAGCGCGAGGCGCTCAGCATCGAGGCCCTGTTCCATTCCGGCCAACACGAAGCGGCCGGCAGGAGGGCCGCCGCCTTCCTGCGCGCCTATCCCGGGAGCCCGCATGTGGCGAGCGTCAAGACTTTTGCGCGGCCCTAGGGCGCGGCTGCTGGCGGCAGGGGCCGTCGTTGGTTGCATGGTGTGCCTGGGGTGCGCGCCGCGAGATGCCCGCGTCGGCTCCTTTCCTGCGCCGGACGCCGCGCGGCCCGCTCTCGACGCCGCCAACGACGGACCGACGCTGCTGTTCGCTTCCGAGTTCGAATCAAGCGGCGGGCTGTGGAATGTCCAGACGATCCTCGACCGGGCGAGCGTCGTGTTTGGCGCGAGCCACGCGAATGCGGGCGACGGCCAGGTGGCGGAGCTGGTGTTTCCCGGTGACCCCAGCCTGGTCTCCACCGACGCCGCTGGCCCCGGCGCGGCCACCGAGATTGCGAGCAGACAGTATTTTCGTTTCGGGACGTTCCGCACGCGCGTCCAGTTCGCGACCTGCGCGCCGGGCGAGGAGATCGCGAGTGCCGTGTTCATGTACTTCAACGACGGTCGCGACGCGGACGGAAACGGCGTCACCGACAGTCCAGAGCTGGACTTTCAGGTGTTCTGCGGGACGCCCACGTTCATCGTGCTGACGGCGTGGTCCGATTTCCAGCGGGAGACCGGTGGCCAGGAGACCTTCGCCAAGTCGAGCCGGGCCATCGACACAGCGACCGGCGACGTCTACGACGCGGTCTCGCCAACCGAGCGTGGCTTTGCCAGGACCGGCAATTCTTCGGCTCTGGTTCGCGGCGGGTTCCCGTCTCCAGGCGCCTTCTACGAGCTTGGTATCGAGTGGACCTCGACGCATGTCCGCTTCTTCATCGTGCTCGACGGCGCGGAAGTGACTCTTTGGGACATGACCGACATCCATTACGTGCCGCAGGTGCCGCTTCCGCTCATGTACAACCTGTGGCATCCCCAAACACACTGGGTGCCGCAGATGACTGTCGCTGACTATCCGACAAATGACGGGGTCATGCGGATCGACTGGGTCCGGTTCTTCGCGCCCTGACTTTGCCGGATCCCTCTGGTCCCGCTTCCGACGACCGCCGCGGTTCACCAGATCGCTTCGACGCCGAACTCCAGGATCTTGGCGTCGTTGGTGGCAAGAGTAATTCCCTCGATGGCGCTTTGAGCAGCAAGCATTCGATCAAACGGATCGCCGTGAAGGTGCGGCCAGGACCCGGCTCTTTCGGCGTGCGCAAAGGTCACGGAAAGAATTTCAAAGCGCTGCTCCGCGCAATAGGCCTCCAGGGACCCTCGATCCGTCCAGGTGAGTTTCCCCAACCGGACCTTGGTAGCAATCTCCCAAGCTGTCGCCGCGCTCACCACCACCGTGGTCGCCTCGTTCTCGATCAGACGCCGCACCTTCTTGCTGAGCCGCTTGTCGGCGATCGCCCACCAGATCAGCGCATGCGTGTCCAGCAGGATCCTAGCTTCAGCCACGTCAATCCTCGCCGGTCCAACCCGCGGGCAGATCGTCGAAGAAATTTTCTTCGATGGTGACTTGGTTCTTCAGCGTTCCCGCCTCCCGTTTCGGGGCGCGCCCGGCCAGCGGAAGCAAACGCGCGTAGGGCTCGCCGCTCTTGGCGATGATGATTTCCTCACCGTCATGAGCCCGATCGAGCAACCGCGAAAGATGGGTTTTGGCCTCATGAACGTTGACCGTCTTCATCGCTCAACCATGACTAAGTCACATGACTAAGTCAAGAACGCCGCATGGTCGGCGCTTACCACCACGCTGCGCGAGAGCCTGAGCCTGAGCATCGGCTTCACCGTGAAGAACGACCAGAACCCGGCGCTGTGGCCGTCCATCAGCGGCGCGCCGGGCCGGGTTCCGGGCCACCGTTGCTCGGATCTTCGGGGTCGCCCATGATGGAAGCCCAAGGAGGCTTCCATGGCTGGTCAGCCCAATCCGTATGTTCCCCCGGGTGCGTTGCTCGAACCGCCCGAGCCAACGGCCGCGCCGGCCAGCCAGCGCGGGTATCGAGCGCCGATCCTGATGGCGATGTCCTTCGGGCTGGCGGTGGTTGGCGCGGTGATACCGAGGGCCGGGCTCATCTTCTTCGCCCTGGCGACCATCGCCGCCGTGGTGGGCGTGGTCAGCGGCATCGTCTCTCTGGGGCGAGCGCGGGGACGCAGTCTTGGGTGGCGCCTGGGGATAATCCTCGCCAGCGTCGGAAACCTGGCGATGACAGCCATCGGTGCGCTGGCGGCGCTCATTTCGCTCACGGGATTCTCGCGCGGGCGTCAGCTGCGCCGATTCGGTCGCGTGATTCTGCCGCCCGTCGAGGCCAATCAAGCGTGGAGCGGCACGTCCATGCAACTCGGGGTTCCGGAATCCGCGCGCGCGGGCCTGGCGGCCGCCTGGCGCGAAAACGCGCGGACCGAACATGCGTCGGTCGCGGCGTTCGCGCGGCTGACGCTGGATCTCATGGCGCTGGGCGCTCCGCCCGAGCTGGTCGCGTCCGCCAATCGCGATGCGCTGGATGAAATCCGGCACACCGAGCTTTGTTTCTCGCTGGCGCGGGCGCTCGACGGAGCCAGCCAGGGCCCCGGCCCTTTCCCGGAGCCGCGACGGGCGCGCACCCTTTCACGCATCCGGACGTTGGCCCTGGCCCAGCTGGCGGTGGATTCGTTGATCGACGGCGCGCTTCACGAGGGCGTGTCAGCGCGCGTGATCGCCAAGCTGGCGCGGCGCTGCGGCGAGCCGGCGATTCGTTCGGTTCTGAAGGAGATCGCGGCAGACGAAGGCCGCCACACGGCCCACGGCTGGGACGTGGTCGAATGGTGTCTGGCCGAAGGCGGCACCAGCGTTGCCCAGGCCTTGCTGGGGGCGACGGGCGTGCTCTCGCGCCGGCCCGCTCCCAATTCTCCGCGAGACGACGTGGCCGACGGTTCCTGGGAACGCTGGGGAATCCACGGCCAGGCGCTGGCAGCCGAGGAGTACCAAGCGGCGCGCGACGAAATCACCCAACGCGTCCTGGAGTTAACGACCCGAGTTCTGCCGCCGCCGGGGCTCCCGCATGGAGGCCCCGAAGCCTACTTTCGTTCGACGTATGGAACCCAATAGAAGGTGTTGCCCAGGACGGTCTGATACGCGGTGAAGCCCGACCCGGGCGATCCGTGGCCCGCTGTTCGCCAACCCGTCAGATCGCCGGGCGAAGGATCGTCGACCTCGGAGGCATTGGCGCGTTCGATCGCGGCGTTGATGTGATCGGCATAGGCCGCGCTCCGCTTGTCCTTCGCGGCGTTGGTGATGTCCATCGCCTCTTGAATCCGCTTGATGATGGACGCCGAATAGCTGGGATAGTTCTGGAAGCCCGCAAACTGTCCCGGCGCCTTGATGATGTCGACCAAGCCCGCTCCGCGCTTGGCGCCGTATGCGGTCGGCTTCTTGGTTCGGTTCCACAGCACGGCGTCCATGTATTGCATCGCGGTTTTGGCCAGCGCCAGCGTGTATCCCGCCGCGCTCGGCATCGGGACCTCCGCCAGCAGAACCCGCGTCTCGGCCCCCGCATCTGTCGCTGCATCCGGCAGTGAGATCGCCATCAGTCCTTCCTTTTTCCTGCATTCGGTTTGGTCGAGACGGGGTGGCCGAAACATCGACACCCGGTCGTCAGGCGATCGACCCACTCTCTGGTAACGAGATAGGTGCTCCCGTGCAAGTCGCTCTCCGACGCGACGACGTCCGTGGACAGGTCCAAGTCGCGAGGCTGTCCCACCTCGGCATCGCCCCCCGACCACACGGCGATGTGACCACCCCCCAGCACCCAGGCCAGACGCCAGTCCGTTCCACTCGCGAACCCGACGACGCAATAGTCCTCGGCCTGCCCGGGCGAAGTCCGCGCGGCAAAATTGCGGACAGCCCGTTCGTACCCGGCGAAGTCGGCGTTGGCGGCGAGATCGAACGGTCTGGCACCGTCGGTCTGGTCGGGCGACGCGGCCTCCGCGCTCGGGCAAGCGGCGGCCGGCGGCTCCCCCCGCGTAGCGCCCGATCGGGTCGCGCACGCGATACCGGTCGCAAGAGTGAGGACAACGATCGCGGTACCGACCGGACGACCGCCACGCCGGCGCGGCTTCCAGCTCACATCCCCACGGTAGGGCAAGGCCCCCTGCCGTCTCTTAGTCGTAGTACTCGTTGCCCAGGTGCGTGATCATCTCTTCGCCTTTGAGATGGCGAAGGGTGTTCTTCAGCTTCATGAGCTGGATGAACAGATCGTGCTCGGGGTAGAGGCCCGGCGCGGCCATCGGGCTCTTCCAGTAGAAGGACAGCCATTCCTGGATGCCGCTCATGCCGCACCGCTGAGCCAGGTCCATGAACAGCGCCAGATCCAGGACGATCGGCGCCGCGAGGATCGAGTCGCGACACAGAAAGTCGATCTTGATCTGCATCTTGTAGCCCATCCACCCGAAGATATCGATGTTGTCCCAGCCCTCTTTGTTGTCGCCGCGCGGAGGGTAGTAATTGATGCGCACGACATGGCACATGTCGCCGTAGAGGTCGGGATAGAGGTGCGGCTGCAGGATGTGCTCGAGCACGCCCAGCTTCGAGACTTCCTTGCTCTTGAAGGACTCCGGATCGTCCAGAACCTCGCCGTCGCGGTTGCCCAGGATGTTGGTCGAGTACCAACCCTCGACGCCCAGCAGACGCGCCTTGAAGCCAGGCGCCAGGATGGTCTTCATCAAGGTCTGGCCGGTCTTGAAGTCCTTGCCGCCGACCGGCACGGAGTTCTTCTTCGCCAGCTCCATCAGCGCCGGCGTGTCCACCGTAAGATTGGGCGCTCCGTTGCCGTAGGGAACACCGCTCTTCAGCGCTGCGTACGCATAGATCTGCGACGGCGCGATCTCGGGATCGCTTTCCTCCAGGCCCTTCTCGAACGCCGCCAGGCTCATGTGAACGGCGCTCTCCTTGCGATAGACCTCGGTCGAGCCACACCAGATCATGACCAGACGATCACAGCCGTTCTGCTTCTTGAAGTTCTTGATGTCCTCGATGACCTGATCCGCCAGATCCTTCTTGGACTTGCCCTTCTTGGCGTGGGTGGCGGTCAGCTTCTTCACGTAAGACTGATCGAAGACGGCCGGCATCGGCTTCACCGTCGACAAGAAGTCCTTCAGCTCGGCCAGGTGCTCCTTCGACAGGACGCCCGCCTTGGAAGCCGCCTGGTACGCGTCGTCGGGAAACAGATCCCAGCCGCCGAAGACGATGTCCTCCAGCTTGGCCAGCGAGACGAAGTCCTTGATCAAGGGCGTACGGGAATCCGTGCGCTTGCCCAGGCGAATGGTGCCCATCTGGGTCAACGAGCCGATCGGCTTGGAAATCCCGCGGCGAATCGCTTCGACACCGGCAACGAAGGTGGTGGCCACCGCGCCCATCCCGGGCAGCAGAATGCCCAGCTTGCCGCTGGCAGGGCGAATATCGACGATTTTTCCCGCGGTTCCCGAGGTGCTTTGTGACATGAGGGCTCCTTCTATAACCGAGCTTGGCAAACCCGCAACCGGCCTAACCGACGCGAACGGTGAAATATTGTGAAGGTCTGACGGGGGGTCGTGGGCGGATGCTGCAACCCAGGTGCCCGCCCGAACGGGGCCGGCGCCACGCCTAACCCTGCGAATTTGCGTGGCGGTGCCTGTCGGACGGTGGTAAGAAACGCACCCTTTCAACACCACACGTTCGTCGAGGGGGTCGTGCGTGCTCGGGCTGGCGTCAACGTCGGTCCCGGGTTTCGACCCCCGGTGAAGCGAGCGGAGGAAACCAACGCGAGGAAATGAACATGGAACCAGAGACCCAGACCGCATCCGCACCTGCCATCGTCCCGAATGAAATGGCCTCGTTCGACACGCCGATCACCATCCGCGACATGATGGAAGCCGGCGTTCACTTCGGTCACCAGACCAAGCGCTGGAACCCGAAGATGAAGAGCTACATCTTCGGCGCCCGCAACGGCATCCACATCATCGATCTGCAGCAGACCGTTCGCGCGTTCACCCGCGCGTTCAACTTCCTGGTCCAGACCGTCGGCGCCGGGCGCCCGGTGCTGTTCGTGGGAACCAAGAAGCAGGCCCAGGAGATCATTCGCGACGAGGCTGCGCGCTGCAATCAGTTCTGCGTCACCAACCGCTGGCTGGGTGGCACGCTGACCAACTTCCACACGGTGAAGGGCTCGATCGATCGTCTGCACAGCATCGAGAAGATGGCGGCGGACGGCACCTTCGATCGCATGACCAAGAAGGAGGTCCTCGGCATCTCTCGCGAGCGCGAGAAGCTGGAGAAGGCGCTGGGCGGCATCAAGGAGATGAGCGAGCTTCCGGGCGCGGTCTTCATGGTCGACGTGGTCAAGGAGCACATCGCTGTCACCGAGGCGCGCCGGCTGGAGATTCCGATCGTGGCCGTGGTCGACACCAATTGCGATCCGGACCTGATCGACTACCCGATCCCCGGCAATGACGACGCACTTCGCTCGATCAAGCTGTTCGCGTCGAAGGTCGCCGATGCTTGCATCCTGGGTCAGCGCGCCGGGCGCGAGCGTGCCACCCAGGCCCGCAACCGCAACACCGAGGCTGACACCGAGACCCAGACCATTCGGGTCTCGTCCGGTGGCGAGGGTCCGCGCGTCGAGGTGGTTTCGCGCCGCCGCAGCGATCTGCCGGAGCCCGAGGCTGCGGCGACTCCGGAAGACCAAGTTAGCTAGCGCTAACTTGCGCGGGCGGGGACTTCGTCCCCCCCGCGTGCCCCCCCCGGAAACTTGCGGCGGAACGTGGTTCTTCTGCGGGTGCTTCCGGGTGATCTCAGACCGGCGCCGGCGCGGCTAAGCCGCGCCTCCCGATGGCTTGGACCCGCTCCCTTCGGTCGCTCTGATGCCCACCAGGCAACGGAGACAATACGGGGCGCGTGGTCGAGCGGTTTTGAACTACGTTTGGACGGATTTTTGAACACGAGGGAATGAACATGGCTGATGTCACGGCACAGATGATCAAGGATTTGCGCGAACGGACCGGCGCGGGAATGGCCGACTGCAAGAAGGCGCTGGTCGAGACCGACGCCGACATGGACAAGGCGATCGAGTACCTGCGCAAGAAGGGCATTGCGTCGGCCGCCAAGAAGGCGACCCGCATTGCCTCCGAGGGCACCGTGGTCAGCTACCTGCACGGCAGCCGGATCGGCGTGATGGTCGAGGTCAACTGCGAGACCGACTTCGTCGCCCGCAACCCTGACTTCGTTGGCTTCGCGAGGGAGCTGGCGATGCAGGTCGCCGCCATGAACCCGCAGTACGTCTCGCAGGACGAGATCCCGCCGGCGCTGGTCGAGAAGGAAAAGGAAATTCGCGTCGAGCTGGCCAAGAAGTCGGGCAAGCCGGACTCGGTCATTCCGAAGATCATCGAAGGCCAGCTGGCGAAGTGGGCCAAGGAGATCTGTCTGCTGGATCAGGTGTGGGTGAAGGACCCCGAAGGCAAGAAGGACGTCCGTTCGCTGCTGACCGATCTGGTCGCGAAGACCGGCGAGAACGTGCGGGTACGCCGCTTCGTTCGCTTCGAGGTCGGCGAGGGCCTGGAGAAGCGCGCCGACGACTTCGTTGCCGAAGTGCAGAAGCAAGCCGGCGTCTAGCCGAACAGCCGTCACGACGGCCTGATGGGCTCGTACGCCTTGGACCGTCGTGACCTGCGCCGCACCCCCGGGGATACCGGGCGTCCGTCACAGCGCGAAATCGACCCGCGTGTATGATCGTCTCCCAGACGGGAGGGCTTGGTGGGACGTACGGTGATCGCAGGCAGCACGCTCGCTATTCTTGTTTCGATCCTCGGGTGTTCCGGGAACGAATCCTGCCCCGCGGTTTGCGAGCGGTCGACGCTGACCAGCCGACTCGTCTCGGGCCAGGTAACGTTCGCGACAGGCGATGAATCGCCCCAGACCCGGACGCTCGTGTACGACGAATTTGGAAGTGGGGGGCCCGACGCCTGTTCAGTGGGATACTTGCGCGCGGAGGTGTTTCGAAGCGAATTCGTCAACGCCGTCGGTCCCTCGGTTCATTGCAATCTCGACGCCGGCTACCTGTCGGTGAACCTTCACGCCGTGGGCGATCCCCGATCGCTGGCAGTCGGCCGTCACGCGCTTGCGCCGGCGCGGGAAAGGGGGTTCGTCGAGGTCCGGCGCTCAACCTGCTTGTCGAGAGGGGCCGACGGACTTTTCGCCGTGGACGTCGCGAACGCCACGGGCGAAGCGGCGCCCTATCCGATGCTGGTTACTGGCGACTACGCGCGTGACTTCACCATGCATGTCGAAGCGGTCGCGGACACGATAGTCGCTGGGACCGCCTGCGCGCCGACGTCCGTGGTCCTTGATCTGTCACTGACGCAGACAGCGTCGGACGCCGTCTTCGACGCGATGGCTCGATGTCCCTGCGAATGATCAGCGCGGGGCGCGCACCAGCAACCTCGGGTATGAAGCGCGCACGCGCGGCCGTCACGGTCGCCGCCCTCGGCATGGCGTTGACACCGCAAGCACGCGGATCGATGTGCGTCATCGACGGCATGTTCGTCGAAGTCAGCCCGGCGACCGGCGCGGTGGTGCCGCGCAACGCTCGGGTCCGCGTTCGGTTGACGAAGGCGCCACACGGAAAGACACCGCCAGGCCGGCTCCACCTCGACGGGCCAGACTGGTCGGGGCCGATCGACGCGGTCACCGTCTTGGTGCGCGCGGTGGGTGCGCGCGGAGGAGAACCTGCGCTGGTCGCCAATGTGACGTCGTTCGGAATGGAGCAAGAACGGATCGTCGAGCTGGTCCCGCGCGAACTGCTAGCGCGCCACCGGCGCTTCGAGATCATGCTATCGGCCTCCAACGGCCCACCTCGCTCGATCGGTACCTTCAACGTGGGCGCCGAGATCGATGCCAGGGCGCCGGTCTGGAAGGGCCTCACGCGCGCGGAGATTTTGGGACGACGCCCGCAATCCTCGGGGAAGGATGCAGGGGGCGTCATCGTCGAATCGTCGGCATCGCGCGACCGTCCGTGGTTGATCGCCGAAGCGCCGGCCGCGACAGACGGTGCGACCACCGGCTCGACGCCCGCCGCGGCGATGGCCTATGGCCTCTGGGTCGCGTCCACGCCAGGCGCGACCATTGACTACACGCGCCCGCCGGTCAGCTACGTTTCCCGGCGCAAGGGCGTAATCTTGGCAGGGCGAGATGCCGCTTACCCCGAGAACGACCTGTGCGATCTGCCCTTGCTACCGCTGCCGTCGGGGCAGACGACATTGCGCGTGGGTATCCGCGCCGTGGACTGGGCGGGCAATGCCAGTCCTCCCAGTGAAGTCACCGTGAACGTCGACACGCCCGCGACGAAGACGCCCTGACCCAAGAGGTTCGACCATGGCCCTGCAATCGAAGATCTTTCGCGACGCCCCGCAGCTGCGGGCGTGCTTGACGCTGGACTCGGGATCGTAGTGCCCGCCACCCCCGTGGCCTCCAGCCCCAGACGCCCGCTGGGGAACGGCGTCAAGCTGTGCATCGGCGTGCGCGACTGGTTCACGCCGCCGGTCTCAGCAACGCCGAACACGGCCAGGACGACATCTTCTTCGGCTTCCCTCAGCTCCGGACCGGCGCTCAGACCATCGCCCGTATCCGCGACAACTGGGGAGCGCGCATCGGGCCGCTCCAGCCAACCAGTTTCGAAGGCGTCAGCGGATGACGACGTCCTTCAAGTGGAAGGTGGACGGGCGCGCGATGCGCAACCGCACGTAGCGGGTTTTGCGCGGCGCGATCTTCAGCGTCCACTCCGAGAACTCTTCGATCCGGCGCGCGATCTCGGTCCAATGCACGCGATCCTGGCTGAACTCGACAACCAGCGGCACAGTCCGGTCCTTGCAGCAGTCCTGGCGGTTGATCACGTCGATGCGCTTGACGGTTTGTGAGGTCAGCAGATCGAACTCGACCCACGGATGATCGTTTTCCGGGTTGGTGTGAAACAGCAGGATGCCGTCGCACATCGGATCGCTCGGGCAGCCCGGCCATGACGAACTGGTCCGCATGGGCTTGCCGGCCGCCAGGTTGGTGCCCAGGGTCAGCGCCCGCACGCCGAGCACCAGCAACCCCGCGACCACCGCGATCGCGACTAGCCCGACGAAGCGACGCACCAGCAGGCGTTCGACCCGCCGACGAGGCGCATCGGCGTTCCACAGCAGCCGTTCGAGAAACGCGCGGGCCGCAGCGGCGTCCTCGGCGCGCACCGACATCTCCGACCCGGCGGTCCCGACCAGCAGGGCGCGCAGGGTCGACAGCGACCCACCATCGGGCACCGCCTCGCCCAGCACCGCCTCGGGCGTCGCATCCCACAACGACGCGAGATCCCGCGTGACCGGGACCGCGGCCGCGGGATCGGGCACGACAACGTCCGGCGCCACGACGTCCCCTCCCTCACCGGGCGCGGTTGCGGTCGCCTGCGCGGACAGCACCTGGAACACCGCCTCGCGGGTCAACATCAGGATGATCGGCGCGCGATCGCCGGCGGGCAAGGGCTGAGACGGATCGGCGATGCGGCGGATGATCTCGCCCAGGAGCCGGGCCTGCTGCAACCTGGTCCCCGCGCCGCCCTCGTCGGTGGCGGCTTGTGCCGCCAGTTGCCGTCGAGCGGCGGCCAGCGCATCTCGGGCCAGCAGCGCGTCGAGCATCTTCCCGAGCATGGGCTGCTTTATGGCGCAGACGACGCCCCCAAGTCCAGCCGGTCGCCGGGCGTCCCGGTTCCTTCCCGTCGGGATTCGGCAAATGACCGCGACGAACGACCGGGGCTTTCCGCCAGCGGCGCGGACGACTAGAGTGCGTCCCGATGGCGAAGCCCAAGTCCGCTCCGAAAACCGCGAACAAGCCCTCGAAGAAGTCCGCCGCAGCCGTGAAGCCACCCTCGACCGGCCTGGACACGACGTCCTCCGAGGATTCCGAGCGGCCGCCGCTGGCGCCCGGCGTGAAGTACCGCCGCATCTTGCTGAAGCTTTCCGGCGAGGCGCTGATGGGCGAGCAAGGCTTCGGCATCGAGGCGGCCACGCTGTCCCAGATCGCCGACGAGCTGATCGACATCCACGGTCTGGGTGTCGAGCTGGGCGTGGTCATCGGCGGCGGCAACATCTTCCGGGGCCTGAAGGCCAGCTCGCGGGGGATGGATCGCGCCAGCGCCGACTACATGGGCATGCTGGCCACGGTCATCAATTCGCTGGCACTGCAAGACGCGCTGGAGACGCGGGGCCTGCGCACGCGCGTGATGTCCGCGCTGGAGATGGAACGCCTGGCCGAGCCGTACATTCGCCGCCGTGCGATTCGCCATCTGGAAAAGGGCCGGCTGGTGATCTTCGCCGCCGGCACCGGCAACCCGTACTTCACCACCGACACCGCCGCGTCGCTGCGCGCGATGGAGATCGGCGCCGAGATCGTCATGAAGGCCACCCGCGTGGACGGCGTGTACGACAAGGATCCGCACAAGCACAAGGACGCCCGCCAGTACCGCCGGCTGTCGTATCTGGACGTGTTGAACCGCAGCCTGGCGGTCATGGACTCGACGGCGATCTCGCTTTGCCGGGACAACAACCTGCCTATCCTCGTGTTCAACATGACCAAGCCGGGGAATATCCGGCGCGTGGTGCTGGGCGAACCGCTGGGCACGCTGGTGCTGGACGATCGCGCCGAAGCGCGTCCGACCAGTGCCAGCGGCTGATCTTGCGTTATCCTTCGCCGCTCTACGCCGCAACCGAAAGGTGGCGGTCCGACGCGTATCGAAGTAAGGAGCCAACCCGATGTTGAATGACGTCCTGAAAGATCTGCAAGCCAACCTCGACAAAGGCATCGAGGCTTTCAAGCGTGACCTGACCAAGGTCCGGACCGGGCGCGCCAACCTGGCCATTCTCGACGGCGTTCGCGTGGATTACTACGGCACCCCGACGCCGCTCAATCAGGTGGCGTCGCTAAACGTCGCCGACCCGCGCTTGATCACCATCAAGCCGTGGGAACGCAACCTGATCCCGGAGATCGAGAAGGCGGTGCGCTCGGCGCAGCTGGGCCTGAACCCGTCGTCTGACGGCGAGATTGTCCGGCTGCCGATGCCGGCGCTGACCCAGGAACGCCGCCAAGAGCTGGTCAAGCTGGTGAAGAAGATGGCGGAAGAAGGCAAGGTCGCCTTGCGCGCCGCTCGCCGCGACTCGAACGAGATGTTGAAGGAGCTTCTGAAGGACGGCGGCATCACCGAGGACGACGAGCGCAACGGCCTGAAGAAGGTTCAGGAGACGACGGACAAAGCCGTCGCAAAAATCGACGAGATTCTGGCCAAGAAAGAGGGCGAGATTCTCGAAGTCTGAGTCACGAACAATCGCCGGCACGCGGCACTTTATCGACGCGCCGAACTGGCGACGAGGAGACAGTCAAATGGGTCTTATGTTCCGCGAGGCGCACGCCGCGCCCGAGAAAAAACTGATCAACGAGGAATACTTCATCCTGGAGAACGACGGCGCCGTGTCGATCAGCACCGCGCATCTGCAGGTCATCAGCGGCCGCATCCCGGCGCCCGGGCAGCGGGCGCAGCGTGGGTCGGTCCTGGGCGTCATCGATCCCGGATTCATGTTGCAGCCGGGGGAGAAGATCCTGGTCGTGAGCGGCGTGCCCGGCAAGAAGTCGCACGGCGAGCCGCCCGCGCGCGAGGGACTGCGCACCTACCACCTGTTCCAGAAGGCGCCGCTGCTGTCGGGCCCGGGCACGATCATCAAGCTGGTGATGAACCAGATCGAGGTATCGCGGCTGGTCTACGACCCCAAGGCGCCCAACGGCGTGGTGGCAACCCCTGCGGCGGCCAAAGCCTGATGCCCAAGTTCGACGTCGACATTCCCCACGCCCTGCCGCCCGAGGACGTGAAGGCCCGCCTGAGCAGCGCGACCGGCAAGATCGAATCGAAGTACGGCGCGGCCTGCAAGTGGATCAACGACAAGCAGCTGAGCGTGTCGCGCAAGGGCCTGGACGCCACGGTCACCATCGAGGCAACCCGCGTCCACATCGAGCTGGGCCTGGGGCTCCTGCTGTCGGCGATGGCGCCCGCCATCAAGGCCGGTCTGGTGAAAGAGCTGACCGGGCTGCTGACGCCCGCGCCCAGCTCGACTGGCTGACGAAGGAGGGATCTCGCGCCAGCCGGGCGCCGATACCCAGACGTCGGAACCACCTCACTCGCAAACGAAGGTGGCCGAGGCCGATCGATAGCTGGTGTGATACGTAATGTTGAACGCGGTCAGGATCGACGCCCCTTGCGCCGCCATACTCTTCCGCAGCAGCCCGCCGCGGAGCGTGTTGTCAGCGGCCAGCGCGGGACTCACGGTGACCACCTCACTGACCGGGACCAGATCGACGGGATCGATCAACATCAGGTCGATGCGGTGGTCGGGGATGCAACCAGCGCAGACGTAGATGTGGCTGCCCCGGCTCCACAGCACCGCGACGGAGTCCTGGAATTTGACCAGCGAGGGCTCGATCTCGTCCACGTCGAGCACCGGTGCTCGCAGGGCGGCCGGCGTTCCCAGCCGGGCCCCGTCTGCGGCCAGGCGCACCAGCCGCACCACCGCCGAAGCGCCGGTGTTGTTGTCGATGTTCCCCCGGTCCTGCTCCGGCCAGGCGGCCAAAAACCCGTCCCCATCGGGAAGCAGGGAAATCCCCGCCGACCAGAAGCCCCCGTACCCAACCAAGGTGCCTTCGCGGTCGGTCACGGAGATCGCTCGCGGCGCCACGGTTTCGACGCCCGCCAGGTCTACCTTGGAAAAGTCGATCCGCCCCCGAACCGCGTTCGGGGCGACCGAGATCATCGCATAGCCGCCCGGGACGCCGACGATCTGCGCCTCCACATCGGAGAAGCTGGACGAGCCGGTGGCCAGCAGGCGGGGCGTGCCCCGCAGGGCTCCCTCCGCGCTCAACATCGCCAGACGCAGCTCGCGGACACCATTGATGGTCACCAGCTGGTAGATCAGCGCGAAGCCGCCGTCGCTGCCCGCCGCCAGCTTCACGTTCCCCAGCCTGCGCTCGGCGGTGTCAATGGGGATCGACCGCGCCGCCGTCACCGTCTGCCCCGCGCCGTCGATGCTGGCGAAGGTCAGCGTATCCGTTGCCGTGTCCGCCCAGACCACCGCCGCGCCGTCGGTCCGTGGGGCCACATCCAGGTAGACGCTGGCGCCCGGCGGTAGCGAGGCCAGCCGCGCCGGCGGACCCAGCACGCCGGCAGCGGTGAAGGTCGAAACAGTCACCTGACCGGGCCCAGGGAAGAAAGGATCGGTCATGGTCGACTCCACCCGCGCCAGGTAGGTGTTACCCGCCGCGGTGGTGGTCATCACCGGCCAGGGGCTCCAGAGCAGGGGCGCCGTCTCGGTGAGTCCGCGGTCGACCCGGCAGTGGTAGTGCGAGCGTACCGGGCGTTCGGTGATGGGCGTGACGACCTCACCGCCACCGGGGGGAGTGCCCCCGCCTCCGCAGGCCGACAAGGAGCCCAGGGCCAGCGATAAGAAAAGTGATTGTGAGCCTCTCGAAATCATCGATGTCCTCTCGTCCTTTCATTCACGTCAGGGGTCGTTGCCAACGAACGGTCGCACCTGCTTCACCACCACGTCGCCCTCGGCGCTGTGCTTGATCTCGAAGTCGAGGTGCAACGGAGAAATCTGCGGATAGACGTGGACTGCGAAGTGGTCGTGCACCTGGAACAGCAGCCGCGCCACCTGGTCCAGCTTGTCCGCCGGCCACACGCGCCCGCCCGCCGGCAGCCGGCTCGACGAAAGCTGCACCTGAATGTCGCTGGCCTGGAGTGACGTCCCCACCCTTCGAAAGGTCAGCAGCTCGGCGACGGCGGTCGGGTCCTCGGGACGGACCACGCTCTCGTTGCCCACCTGCGAGTTGAGCCGGTAGAGCGGGCCCCCGCCATCGCCCACGTCGATGTTGGACACGGCGACGGCGTTCGCCTGCTCGGTCATGAACGTGGGATTGACGGCGATCCCCATGTACGCGAGCCGGTGATCGATCCCGTAGTAGGCACGTTCATCGAAGGCGCGCTCGTTCCACAGGCTGGCCCACACCTTCTTCACCGCGTCCGCCACGGTTCGCTCCTTGGCCAGATCGTCCTCGAGATCCTCGATGATCGCGCCCAGCCAGGTCCGCTCCGGGTGTAGCGCCAGCTCGGCCCGATGGGCGTCGAGCTCGGCCTGCAGCGCGGCGCGATCCTCGGGGTGAGCGACGAAACAGGCCGATGGGCCGGCGGTGTCACCGTCGAGGTCGTCGCCCAGGCAGCCTGTCTTCGACTCATAGAGGCCGGCGCCCGTGAAGGCGTCCAGATCCTCGACGTTGGTGCTGGAACGGAAGCGCAGGAAGCGGGTGCGACCGCTAGGCCCCAACTGCTCCACGGCCGCCGCGATCGCCACCGAAAGGTCCTCGGGAAACGCAGCCTGACGATACCGATCGCGCAACGCCTTCAGCCGCTGCGCCTTGTAGGCGGCATCGGTGACCAGGCGGGGCTCGGCCAGCATCGCTTCGATCTCGACATCGAGCCCGTGCTGGTGAACGAAGTCGCGGTACCGGGAAAACGGGATTCCGAAACCGTCGTTGCGGCTGGGAGTTTCCAGGATACGCGCCAGCTCGCCCAGGTTCGCTGCCTTGGCGCCAAACGCCGGCGCATGCTCGGCCCCCAGTGTCCCGAAGGGCAGCAGGGCCGTCGGCGTCAGGTCGGCCGCCGGCGGGCGCACATGCGGTCGGTGCGCCTCCCAGAACGCCTCCGCGTCGGCCAGCCGCGCGGCCTCGAGCGTGAACGTCGTCGAATTCACGACCAGGTGGACCAGCCCGCCATCCAGAGCCTTGATCCAGGCGGCGTCGTAGATGCGCGGCACGGTGACGTTGGGAATCTGCTTCTCGCGCAGCCGCAGGTTCACGTGCCCCAGATCGTTCTGCGGGTTCTTGCTGATGAGACCCGCCACCACCGAGATGTCGTTGGGCGCGCTCTCGACGATCACGACGTCGCGCGGTCCATAGCTGGCGAGGGGTTGGCCGGGCGGTACGATCCGCAACGTCCCGTAGCCTTCGCCCGGGCTGTGGGACAGATGGGAGACGCCGCTCACCAGTTGCTCGGGATACAGGGAGGCCACCCCCTGGGCGGTCAACCCTGCCTGTTCGGTCATGAGCAAGCCGACCTGATCAGGGCTGGAGGGAACGAACACCAGCAACTCCCGCGCGAAGGGCACACACGCCTTGAGGCGGCCATCCACCTCGACGATATCGGCGGCGGACACGGCGCCGGGATCGCCGTAGATCGAGTAGGCGACAATGCCGGGCGCCGCGGTGGTCGGGTGAAGCACCGCCGGCCAGGGTCGAACGGCTCCCCCCCACAATCGGCGCGATGGCGCGCGCAGCACCAGCCCCAGGTACCCGTCGTAGGACAGCGTGGTGAGCTCGGGGAAGCTCTGCAGGAACAGCAGGTGCCACGAGTAGCGCCGCATGTTCTGGAAGTAGCAGGCGGCCGGAAGCCCGGGCAGAGGCGGGCGGCCGACGACGGAAGCCAGGTACTTCACCTCGTCGCCCAGGTCCTTCGCGGTCAACGTTGCCAGATCTTCGGGACTGGCGAGGGCGGTCAGGTACGGCGGCTCAGGAGGGGAACCGCCATCCGGGGGCGGTCGCGTCTTTCCGGCGTCGCAGGCCGCCCCCGCGACGACGAAGATGCCGATGGCCAAGCAGGCGAGCCGGTGCAGTGTCGTGACCAACGGTGGACGCCATCGCAAAGTTCGTTCCAAGCGCCCGCGGCCCGCAGCGACGGCCCGAGCGGCAGCCGGGGCCCGCCAATCGTCTCAATTTTCTGTGGGCACAAGGACCGGCGCTCGGAGAAATCGGGGCGTTCCTCACCGCGTTCCTCGCCGGGAACATGGCCGGGGATTGACATGTCCCTTCGCTGGTCCAACACTCGAATCTCACGCCGGGGCCTCACGCCGGGGCCTCACGCTGGCGCCTCACGCTGGGGCCATCGAGGCCGAAAGGAGTTCGCCGATGACGACAGCCGGGAAGGTGGATCTTGCGGGGGATGGTTTCTTTGTCCTGGTGGACATTCTGGAGGAGGCGAAGGCCGGCCTGCCCCTGGAAGTGCCAGCGCCGCCCGACGAGCGCTTCAGCGCCATCGCGCGCGCCTATCGCAACGCCGAGCCAGCGTTGCGACAACAAGTGCGCGAGCAGATCCCCACCGAGTACTGGTTGCCGCTGCTGCAACTGGGTGACCGGTGTGCGGAGTGGGCGCTGGTCGACAAGGATCCGAAGCACCTCGAGGATGGCCTGACGGCCTACTGCCTGGAGGATTTTCGGTTCGATGCCCAGCAGAACCTGGTGCACCTGAGCCGCCTCTGGTACGCGGGAAAGACGATGCACGCTGACACCACGGCCCTCTTCAATCTGATCGGGCGCTTTGCCTCGCCGCGAGGACTGCAGGAGCTGAGCAACTTCTCGGCGCGCCCCGAGGACGCGAAGTCCCCGTGGAGCATGGGCCTCGAGAAGTATCAGGAAGGGGGCCATACCCGCTTTCGCCCGCGGCGCCCCAAAGGAACCGAGCCGTCTGCGACCTGAAAGACGCCCGGGCCGGCGGGAGCCGTGCCGTTGGGCCCGCCTCCCACCGCCCGGGACTTCGCGCGGCTTACTTCGCGTTCTGGCAGCCGCAACCTCCCGCGCAGTTGCAGCCTCCCGCGCAGGTGCAGTCGTCGCCGCATTTGCAACGCTGGACCTGGGCGCCAGCGCACCCGCATGACGCCTTCTCGCACGGGCAGGACTCCTGATTCGACGTTTCCATGGTGTCTCTCCTTTTGTGATGGGGCCGGCTTCAATGCCTGCCTTCAGAGACACGACGTTGGGCCCGACCGTCCATTACAGGGAAATTCCGAGGTATGCCCAGGCGGCAAGGCCGCCATGCACGAATCCGCCCCGCCTCGTGATCCCTCGAAAGACGAAAACTCCCAGGAGATCGTTGCCCAGCTGGTGGCGAACCACCGCGCGTTCCTCAGGTTCGTCGAGCGACGGGTGGGCAGCCGCGCGATCGCCGAGGAGATCGTCCAGGACGCCTTTGTCCGGAGCCTCGATCGCGGCGATGAGATCCGGGAGTCGGTTGTCGGGTGGTTCTACCGGGTGCTGCGCAACGCCGTCATCGACCACCAGCGGCGTCAGGCCGTCGCGAGCCGCCGGCTGGACGAATTCGCCGCAGAACTCGAGACCACCGGCGACGGCGGAGCCGAGCTGGCGAACGTCGTGTGCCAATGCGTCGGCCAGCTGGCCGACACCCTGAAGCCGGAGTATGCGGATGCCTTGCGGCGGATCGAAGTCGACCAGCTTCCCGTCAAGGACTACGCCAAGGCGGCGGGCATTTCGCCAGGCAACGCGGGCGTGCGTATCTTTCGCGCGCGGGAAGCCCTTCGCAAGCAGGTCGCCCGTTCGTGCGGCACGTGCGCCGAGCACGGATGCGTGGACTGCACGTGCGGCGCGTGACCGCCGAAGCGGGGGGAACGATCACCGAGATCGATATCCTCTCCGATCCCGAGCGGCTCAGCCAGCTCGATCGGACCGCGCTCGGCGCCTAGCGCGATCGCGGTGGTATGTTCGCGGGGTGTCCGCGGCGATGGTCTCCCTTTCCTGACGCGCCCGCCAGTCGCGGGCGCTCGCCGCGGCGAGCGTGCGCGACGCTGTTGGCTTGCCAGCTGGCCGCCGGCTCGGCGGGCTGTGCGCCGGCGACGGCTCCGGCACCCGGGCCTGAGGCGGGTCGCCTGACGCCGCAGATGATCAACGCCTCGCCGCCCGGCGATCCTCTCCCGGAAGGAGAAACCGATGAGGCCTGCTTGCGCGGGCTGGACAGTCAGGGCCTCGCCTACAAGCGCGTCCCGATTGCCGGAGGCATGCGCACACCGGTGGAGATCGCCGGGCCGATCGGCGGGGTTGCCCTGGTGGCGCGTGGACGTCGGAGCGCGGTGATGGATTGTGTTCTGGCGCGGGCGCTCGTGCAGGCGCGTGACATATTCGAGGAGCTCGGGATCACGGAGCTGGCGTTCTCGGCGGCGTTCGATCAGCGCACCCGGCGCGGATCGAGCGAGCTCTCGGCGCACGCCTACGGGCTGGCCATCGACGTCCACCTGATTCGCGGAACGTTTGGAGAGTACGACGTGCGCCAGCGTTTCGAACGCGGCGTGGGGTTGTGGCGCGGGCTCAAGAAGGACCCGGGCCAGCTGGACGCCTGTGTCGGTCAACCTGTCACCAGAGAGGGACGCGTGCTGCGGCGGCTTGCCTGCCGTCTGAAGCTGCACCCGGCCTTTCGGGTGATCGTGACGCCCGATGACGACCTCGACCACCAGGACCACCTGCACCTCGAGGCGGGTTCGACGTTCTATCCACCACCGGCGAATGCGCCGCCGTTGGGCCTCCCGCCGGAAAGCGCGCCGCCCGTCGCCCCGACGGAGGAGCCCAAGCCCGCCGCAGCCCAACGGTCGATCGGCAAACGCAAACACAAACGGACCCCAAAACGAAAGCAGCCTGCGAAGAAGACAAAGCGGCCGGCGACCAAGAAGAAGGCCACCAAGCAAAAGGCCACCAAGAAGACACGACTCGGCTATGGCCGCACCCGACAACAGGACGGTGCGGGTGGCGCGCTGGTGATGGTGAGGTCGCTTGGGTAGCATTTCGTCCGCAATGACGAACGAGATGACCGATCGAAACAACCCCCTGTCGGCCCGCGCGGATCATCGTCCGATCGCGCCGGAGGATCCGCGCTACGCCGACCTCGTCGGGCGAGGATTCAATCGGCGCTTCGTCGGCAGACCCGACTATGTGCGGGTCGTGGGATCGACCGAACAGTTGATCGAGGCCGTGGAAGCAGCGGTGCGCGAGGGCCGCCGTGTGGCGGTGCGCAGCGGCGGCCATTGCCTCGAGGGATTCGTCGGCGATCCGACGGTCAAGGCGCTCATCGATATGTCGGCCATGACCGGCGTGACGTACGATCCGGAGCTGCGGGCGTTCGCCGTCGAGGGGGGCACAACGCTGGGCGAAGTCTACGGTCGTCTTTATCGCGGCTGGGGTGTGCTGATCCCGGCGGGGCAGTACCCGGGTGTCGGCATCGGCGGGCACATGGCGGGGGGCGCGCACGGCTTCTTGCACCGTCAGCATGGCCTGGGCGTCGACCACTTGTATGCCGTCGAGGTCGTCGTCGTCGATGCCGACGGCCGCGCAAGGGCTGTCGTGGCGACCCGCGAAGCAGCCGATCCGAACCGCGATCTCTGGTGGGCGCACACGGGAGCCGGCGGCGGCAACCTCGGCGTGGTCACCCGTTACTGGTTCCGCTCGCCCGACGCGGAAGGGACCGATCCCCGGGCGCTGTTGCCGCGCGCGCCCGAGTCCCTGCTGGTGTTTCGCGCCTCGTGGAATTGGGCGGAGCTCGACGAGCCGAAGCTGGTTCGGCTGGGGCGAAACTTCGGTGAGTGGTGTCGGCACCACAGCGCCCCCGGCGCGCGGGAATCGGCGCTGTTCAGCTTGCTGTCCATGCCGCCACGTCTGGCGGGAATGGTGGACCTGAAAGGGCTCGTGACCACCGACAACGACGCCGAGCGCCTTTTCGAAGAGCATGTCGGTGCGCTGGCAAAGGACGTCGGCGCGCCAGCGACGCGCACGACCCAGCGACTGTCGTGGCTGGGGTTCGCCCTGCGACCGTTCCCGGAGATGTTCGCGTCCGTCGCCGACGGCGCGTTCGTCAAGGCGAAGGACGCGCTCTTGCGGGAGAGCTTTTCGGAACAGCAGCTCGCGGTAGCGCATCGTCATCTCGTCGATCCGACGGCGGCGGGCGCGCTGACCCTGATGAGCTACGGGGGCGCGGTGAACCGGGTCGCGCCGGAAGCGACTGCAAGTGCCGCGCGCGCGGCCGTGATGGACGTCGCGTGTGCCACCGGCTGGGGCGACCCGCGGCACGAAGAACACGCGCTGGCCTGGGTGCGCACGTTCTATCGGGATCTCTTCGCGGAAACCGGCGGCGTGCCGGTGCCGGGCACGATGTACGATGGCGCGCTGATCAATCATCCCGACGTCGATCTGGCGGATCCGGCGTGGAACACCTCCGGGGTCCCATGGTCCACGATCTACTATCAGGCCAACTACGCGCGGCTCCGTGCGATCAAGGCGCGCTTCGATCCCCGCAACATCTTCCACCACGCGTTGTCGATCGAGCCGGCGTGACGTGAAGTACCGGCCCGCCGTCTCGTGCAGTCACCTGGGCGCGGCGCGCCTAGGGAAGTCCGGGGACATTCATGGCCAGCTCGCGCACGGCCTTGCCTGAGCCCACGACCAGGACTGTCTTGCCGTCGGCGCCACCGAACGAAAGGTTGGTGCCGGCGCCGTAGGTTCCCAGCTGCTGATTGGTGGAACTGAAGATCTTGCCCTCGACGTAGAGATTGCCGGCGCAATCGACCGCCATGCCATCGCCGTTGTTGCTGACCATGGCGCGCTTGTTCGACGGCACGCCTTGCGCGTCCAGCGTCCACACGTCGGTGCGGACGACGTACAAGGTCTTCTCGTCGGGGGAAAGGGCGATCCCGTTGAAGTTTCCGTCGGCGATCTTGATGACTGTGCCCGTGGGATCGATGCGCAGGGCGGACTGTCCAGCCCCCGTCGGGCGTCCCGCCAGCTCGTTGAGCGGGTTCGAGAAATAGATGGTGCCGTTCGAGTGCTGGACCAGATCGTTCGGGGTGTCGAGCATCGCGTTCCCCAGCTTGTCGGCCACGACGGTCATCTGCTTGGTCTTCACGTCGAACTTCACGATGGCGCGACTCTGCTGACACGCCGCCAGCAGATTGCCGTCGTTCGAAACCGCCAGTCCGTTGCAACCGACGTCGCGGATGAAGACCTCGCAGTCGCCTCCGGGCGTGTACTTGATGATGTTGCCGCCGCTGGCCGACCCAGCGACGAAGTTGGTGAAGAAGAACGCGCCCTGCCCGGCCACCCAGGTCGGTCCCTCGTTCCAGGTGTACGCGAACGAAAAATTGGCGCACACGTTCTTGGTCGACACCACCATGGGCGTCGGAAACGGGCCACTCGGACACGTCATTCGTCCCGTCGAGCCGCCCGCGGCACCGCCTGCGCCTGTTCTTCCGCCTCCGCCGGCGGCCCCACCCGTGGAGATCACGCCGCCCGTGCCGCGTCCGCCGATCCCTCCCGTTGCGTCCCCGAACCCGCCCTTGCCACCGACGCCCCCGCTTGTGTCACCGGAACCACCGCTCGCATTGGCGCCGCCACTTCCTGCGCCGCCCGTGGCGATGACGCCCCCGGTGCCGTTCGCGCCGCCGCTCCCGGGGCTTCCGGTTGAGCCTCCGCTGGACGGCACGCCGGTCCCCCCGCTGCTCGCGCTACCGCCGGTCCCGCCACTTCCCGGGACGCCCCCCGAGCTCGACGCACCGTCCTGGCCGGAACTCTGGGAAGCGCTGCAGGCCGCGAGCGACAACATCGCGGCGAGAACGCTCCGACGCAAGGGGCTTCGCGCTGGGTTTGGGGTCATGACCAGCCTCGCTGGGAAAAGGAAAGGGAAGAGACGAGGGCCATCGTAGCCCAACCCACCCTATCGTGCCGCTTGAACCGCCTCCGCGCTGGCAGAGGCCTACGCCCTGCGGCGACGTACGACGGCGGCCAGCAACAGAGCGAAGACCGTCGCGCCAGGCCGGCGCTCGTGGCCTGACTCCCGGCCCGTCGCCGACAATGCACACGCACACCCGTGATCCGAGACGGGTCCGGGTCCGGGTCCGCCACCACCGGCACCACCGGCACCACCGGCACCGCTGCTCATCCCGCCCGCCCCGGTTCCATCGGCGCCGGCCGCGCCGGACGCCCCTCCCCCGCCCGCGCCTCCGGTTGCGGTGACCGGCGCGGGATTCACGCACGCGCCCCACCGCCCGCCCGCGCACGCGCGATAGCTCGGCGTTCCCAGGGACTCGCAGGGCGTCGTCGCGCCGTCGGTGCAACCACTCGGGCAGGCCACCCCTTCCGCCTCGATCATCTTCCGCACGGCCTGAATGCGCGCCGGGATCCAGGTCTTCATCCGTTCGACCTCGGCGGCGTAGGTGCCCTCGCTGGTGGCGTCCAGCGGATCACGACCGAGGGGCGCCCAGATCGATTCCACCTCGCTGGCGACGAGCGGGCGGATGCGTGCGTCGAGCGCGACCAGCTCGCCGACGAGCTTGGTTTCCATCGCCACGCCATTGCTGAGCTGGCACATGATTTCCAGGTAGCGCGCCCGAATCTCGAGGTTGTCGCGAATGGAGAGGCCGAGCTGTCTCACGACACAGCCCGCCCCACCGGTGCAATTGCGCACCAGGGGTGTCTCGGGCGCGCGCACCTGGGGAAACGGTCGAAACATGTCGTCGAGGTCCCAGGGCAAGTACCAGCGGCGGTCGGCGTGGAGATCCAGGGCGTAGTAGTTGTTGCGATTGCCAAGCACGGTGTCACCGGCGTTGGCCAGCAACTCGCGCAGGGCTTCCTGGCGCAGCAGCGAATCGAGGTGCAGCGCCTGATCGGTCCGCGCGTACCATGTTCCTGGAAAATCAGCCGGGGTCTCGGCGAGCCAGGCCTGGAACAGGTCGCTGGCGGGGTTGGGCGGTCCGTCGTCGAACTCGACCTGGTCGACGCAGGCCGGATCGGTCGTCTTCAGCAGCAGCCCCTCGTCCTGGCCGAACCGGGCGCGGACGGCCGTGCGGTCGATGTCCTCGATGAGGACATACAGCCCCTGGTCCTTGGTGGTGTTGGTATCGGTGAAGTGCACCGTCAGCCGCGCATAAGCCACACCGCTCGCCTCCGGAAGCTCCTCGCGCATCAAACGCCAGGCCAGGTGCTCGGTCAGGAGGGTGCTCAGCGTGCCCGGATTCGCGCGGCCGCCCGCAACCCGACCCGCGTCATCGGACTGGCCGCTATTCAGGCTCAACTTGCGGTAGCCCCGCTTCTCCCGTGCCGCCGGCCACCGCTGGTCCACCAGGTCGCGGTTGAAGTCCAGCTTGATGGGCAGCTTCTCCTTCGTCTCCGAGCGATCTCGCTTGCGCCGAAACGCGATCGAAAGGTACGGCTCGCTGTCCCCACAGCGAAATTCGGCTGGAAAATAGGGATACTGATCGTCGCAGGCCCGACCCGACTCCTGGGACGCCTGAAACGCAGTCCACGTCGCCGCGGTCGTCCTCAGATGAAAGTCGAGAATGTCGTCGGGATTGCCGAACGGATCGGCGCAATCGGCAAACGCCTGCGGCGTGGCCGTCAACACCAACCAGACCGCTGCAACGATCAAGACCAGGCGTTTCGACACGGGGGGAGATCGACTCTCTCTCGGGGGAGCGAGAGCATAGTCCCGGCCGGCCGCCGCTGACCAGGAAGAGCGGCGGAACGATGAACACTGGACCGGCCTCGTTCAACGTCAGCCGGCCCATCCGGGAAGGGCTGAGGGTCAGGCCGTGGCCGAAACCGGCCAACCACTTGTGGGTCGCTGTCGTTTCGTGAGCGCACGAAAAAATAGATGGCTCGAATTTCATCAAAAAAGGCACTTCTTGGGCATGAGGCCACCTGTCGGACTTGTGGGAACCCGCGTCACGGTTGACTCCATCCGAAGGGCGGGTCGCCACCCGCTTCATCCTCTGGTGCCGCTTCTCCTGCTCGGCGCCGCCACCCTGGCGGGCGTCGGATGTCGCGAGGGCGAACATCCCGGCGCCGTCAGTTCCAGCGGCGGCGCCAGTCCGGCTGGAACGGGTGGCTTACCCGGCAGTGGCGGGACTCCGGTGAGCGGAATCGCGGGAGCCACCGGCGTCGCCACCGTGCCGGGTGCCACCTGCACGAACCTGGGAACGTTCGACATTGAGGCCATCGCGGGGGGCACGCTCTTGAACCTCAGCCCCACCCCGGCCGCGGTGCCGCCGCCCGCCGTCAGCGGGGGAACGCTACGCGTGCTGCGCGATGATCACACCGCCGTAGCGGCCGATCCGGATCGCGACCAGGTGTACATCGTCGATCTCGATGCGACGACGCTCACCGCGACCGTGACGTTGAGTCCGGGCGACGAACCCGGCCGCGTGATCGAGGACGCTGCCGGATATGTCCATGTGGCGCTCCGGCGCGGCGGAGCAGTGGTGACGATCGATCCCGCCACCGGCACCATCCTGGGCCGGCGCTCGGTTTGCGCGGCACCGCGCGGGCTGGTGTACCAGGCGGCGACGGACATGGTGCACGTCGCCTGCGCGGGCGGCGAGCTGGTCAGCTTGCCGGCGGCGGCGGACGGCGCGATCGCGCGCACCGTGCGCCTTGATCCGGATCTGCGGGACATCGTCGTCCAGGGAGATCACCTGTGGGTCAGCCGGTTCCGCGCGGCGGAGATCCTGGACGTCGACGGCAAGGGCGCGCTGGCTCGGCGCATTGGCCTGGGTGACTTCCGCTCGGCTGAGGTTCGGGGCGGCCAGCTCTTCACACCCTCTGTCGCCTGGCGCATGACCGAGATGCCGGGGGGCGGTGTCGCGGTGGCGCACCAGCGGGGCGTCACCGATGAGGTCGAACAGAGCAATAGCCCGGGCGCCTACGGGGGCGGCGGCAAGGGGGATACTTGCAACGCCATCGTCCACTCGGCCCTCACCATGGTGGCCGCGGACGGCACCACCACCAGTGAGACGGCCCTTTCCGGCTTGCCCACGCCGGTCGATCTGGCGGTGTCCGCCGACGCCCTGCAGATCGCGGTCGTGTCCCCCGCGAACGCTCGTTCTTTCTCGTCTCGCGGCAGCGGTCCGGTCATGGTGGGCGACACCGAGACCGTGGCCCACGCCCGGCGGGGTCATTGTCATCACAACTTCGGCGGAGCCTGTTTCGCGGAGAACTTCGAGACCAGCGAGGGGCTCGCCCGCTGCAATCGGCAGGTTCCCACGTCGCTGCTGACACCGCCGCCGAGAGCGTCGGCGACGGCCGCCAATGCGGAGATCACCGCGGTGGCGATTCGCGGAACCGGCGAGCTGGTGCTGCAGGCGCGCCAACCCGCGGAACTTCAGACGCTGAAAGGCACTATCGTCCTGTCCTCGGAGAGCCGGGGTGACCCGGGCCACGAGCTATTCCACATGAACGCGGGCGCGGGCCTGGCGTGTGCGTCTTGCCACGCCGAGGGCAACGATGATGGGCGCGTCTGGAATTTCACGTGCTCCGGTGCCCGCCGGACCCAGTCGCTGCACACGGGCCTCCGGGGTACCGAGCCGTTTCACTGGAACGGTGACGAGAAGGACTTCCCCCAGCTGGTGAAGGACGTTTTCACGGTGCGCATGTCGGGACCGCTGCTGGAAGACCAACAGCCGGAGATGCTGTTGAACTGGATCGATGCGCAGCCGCGGCCCCCCCTGAGCCGGCCGGCGGACACGGCGGCGGTCGCCCGCGGGCGAGCGCTGTTCAACGACGCCTCCCGCGCCGGCTGCGCCACCTGCCATATGGGAAATCGGTTGACGACGGCCCAGACCGTCGACGTGGGCACCGGCGGCAAGTTCCAGGTGCCGTCCCTGGTGGGGGTGGGCAGCCACGCCCCCTTCATGCACAACGGGTGCGCGCGCACGCTGCGCGATCGATTCAACCCGGCCTGCGGCGGGGGAGACAAGCACGGGGTGACCTCGGGATTGAGCGCCGGAGAGATCTCTGATCTGACCACGTTCCTCGAGACGCTGTAAGCTGCGCTCAGGAATCGTGTTCAGGCATCCCCGCCGGTCCGGCTCGTGTACCACCGCGCGTCGGCCGCCCGGTGCGTCGTCGATGCTCGTCCTGGCATTGGTCGGGGCGATGTCCTTGTCCCTTTCCGGCTCCGGCTGCGACAACGGAATCAAGTGCCCGCCAAGCAGCTCAGGACCCGACGGTGGATCTGGCGACGCGCCCGATGCCGACAGTGGCGATGCTGCCGGCGCTGCCGCGGGCGCAGGGTTCGACACCTTTCTCGAACAGGTGGCAAAGGCGGCGTGCAGCTGGCAGTTTCGCTGTTGCAGCCTACCGGAGATCGATGCCCTCGCCGTGTCGAGCTATCTGACCGAGACCGAATGTGTGGCCCAGTCGATCCTTCAGCTGCGGGTGTTCCTGTCCGCCGAGCGCGCCGCCTTGCTGGACGGCCGGCTGACCCTGGATGTCGCGAAGGCGGGGGCCTGTGGCCAGCAGCTGACGGCCCGGGCGTGCAACACCCTCCTGGAGCTCGAGGTGGGGGGGGCGATTGGACTCGGGACGCTGCTGGGCGTGTGCAAGGACCCCTTCGTTGGTCAGACCCCGGTGGGCGCCCGATGCACCAACTTACGCGAGTGCGTGTCCGGCAGCGTCTGCGCGCATTTCGACGGCAGCGACGGACCTCATGGCGTCGACCTAGCGGGCCTCAGCGCCTCGCCGCCCCTGGGTAGCCCGGTTTCCTTCGAAGGCGTCTGCATCGCTGACCAGCAAGAGGGACAGCCCTGCGCACTGACGCAACATTGCCAGGCGGGCCTTTATTGCCGGCGGACGGACTTTGTCTGCGCAGCGCCCGCGCGCGAGGGCGAGCCATGCGTTTCGGTCGCGCCGGGCACCGAGGGGCCGGCGGGACCGCCCATCATTTGTGGAACCGGGGCTACGCCGCTGGTCTGCGTGGCCGACGTGTGCCGACGCCTGCCGCACCAAGGTGAGCCCTGCCTATCCACCATCAGCCCCGACCGGCCCGCGACCACGCGGTGCGATCCCACGCCCGCGCTGGACCTGACATGCGTCGGCTCGGAGCTGGGCGGCGACGGCGTTTGCAAGAAGACCGCCGGGCCGGGCGCCCCGTGCGGCGGATTCGCGATTCCCCCGTGCTCGGTGTCGCTGCAATGTGCGCTGAGCGACGGCGGCGATCTGGGTACGTGTCAGGAGTTGCCCGGCGTGGGGGAGCCCTGCCCTGGCTTCACCTGCCGGGCCCCTGCTGTCTGCTACACCCAGACCATGACGTGCGTCGCTCCGCCCGTCGCGCGCTACGGATCGAAATGTCAGTCGGACCTGGACTGCTCGTCGCTCTCTTGCGCATCCCGCTTCGACGCCGACGACTCGAAGACATGCGCTTTCTCGACGGCGCCGATCCTTTGCACGGGTGCCGGCACAAACCCGATCGATGGCAACAACCCGCCTCCGCGTCCGCCGCCGCCATCGCCGCTGTAGCGGGTGGTGATCCCGAGACGGTCGAGATTCTGAAGCCATCGCTCGGGGCTCCGGTCCGTCGCTTGCGCGCCTACCAAACCGAAACTACCGAGCGTCGCAGAGTGTCGCCGACGTGACGAGGACGCCAAGCGCGAGAGGGCTTTGGTTCAGAAACGCGCAGCCCCATTGGGCGATTGAGGCTGGACCCCGCAGCGGCGGGATGGCATGTGTGGTGCACCAAGATCGCGCATGGTCGTTCGCTGTGCTGACGTCGGGCAAGCGCTGGCCGTCGTCCTGTGCGCGACGCTGGCTTGCAGCTCTGGTTGTTCTGGTTCGATCGGGGGCACGGCCAGTGATGGCTGGGTGAGGCAGGGAGGTTCGAGGGGCCTCGGCGGCACGGACGCCACGCATGACGGAGACGGAGGAGGGGTGGGAAGTCCTTCGATCACCGGTGGGCCGGGAGGTGGCGCCGACGTGCCAGGCGTTTCGGCCGCGGTCTGCTCGCAATTCGGGTCCGGCCAGCAAGTCGGGACGCTTTTCGACGGACCCACCGAAACCTCCGGAATCGTGGCCAGCCGTAAACAAGCCGACGTGCTTTGGGTTCACGAAGACGCCGGCGCGACGCCCGTTCTCTACGCCGTCTCCAAGACAGGGGCACTCCTTGGACAATGGCGAATCCAGACAGACTTTCGCATCTACGATTGGGAGGACCTGGCACTCGAGTCGATGGCGGGTCGCGCCGATCGGATCTGGATTGGCGATACGGGTGACAATGGCGTTCGCGACGGTGAAGCACCACGGGCATCCATTCATGTTGCCCGCGTGGGGGAGCCCACGGTCGATCGCACCGTCGCGCCAACGACGATAGGCCGCCTGACTGCCGAGGACAGCTTCACGTTCACCTACCCCGACACGCCCCACGATGCCGAGGCCATCGCGGTCGATCCGCAAACCGGCGACCTCTACATATTTGCCAAAGTGGGCACCACCCCCGCAGGCGTGTTCCGAGCGCGCGCACCCCTCGCAAGTGGCGTGCTCGAGCTGGTCGCGACCATCGAGGCGGCGTCGCTCAACGCTGCCGACTTCTCGCCGACCGGTGACGAGCTCGTGGTGCGCGACTACGCATCGGCGTTCTATTTTGCTCGCGGTGCCGTCTCCTGGCCCGAGGCACTCACCGCGAAACCGAAGAAGATCCGCCTGCAAAGCGAAGCGGCTGCGGAGGCCATCGGCTTCGCCGGCGACGGCAGCGGGTTCTTCACGATCTCGGAGGGAGCGAACTCACCGATCTGGTTTTACGCCAAGACGTGCCTCTGACGTCGCTTGCCGGCCGCCATTCTGGCAGGGGCTTGGCGAACGCGCTCGGGGATACCACACTGTGACCGTAAGGAGGTCCTCATGGCATACGTGGATGGATTCGTGGTGCCGGTTCCGAAAGCCAACCTCTCGCGCTACCGCGAGTGGGCGCTCTTGGCCGAGAAGCTCTGGAAAGAGTACGGCGCGCTCGAATACAAAGAGTGGGTCGCGGACGACGTCAAACCGGGCAAGGTGACGTCATTTCCCCAAGCTGTGAACCTCAAGGACGACGAAGTGGTCGTCTTCAGCTGGGTCATCTACGAGTCGCGGCAGCAGCGCGACCAAGTCATGGAAAAAGTAATGAAGGATCCGCGCATGCAGACCGATCCCAAAGAGTGGCCCTTCGATGGCCAGCGCATGATCTTCGGCGGCTTCGCGCCCCTCGTGGGCTAAGGCCAGGGCGGTCTCGGGGCCGCCTCTGCTCCCGACACGCGGCGCGATAGGATCCAGGCATGGTCTCGCTCATTTCGGTCACGCAGGCTTCGCGCGTCGCGCTCGACAACCTCATGCAGCTCTACGTTCACGATTGGAGCGAGCTGCTACCGATGGACGTGGGGGCCGACGGGCGGTTCCCGACGCCAGCGCTGGACCCGTACTTCCGGGAAGACGACCACCACGCGTTCATGATCGAGGCTGACGAACAGGTGGCGGGTTTCGTGCTGGTCGTGTCGCGCAGTCGGATCACCGGTACGGCGGGCGTTCACGACATGGCCGAGTTCTTCGTCCTCCGGCGCTACCGGCGGCAGGGGGTGGGTCTGGCGGCGGCCGCTGCGGCGTTCGCGCGGTTCGCAGGCCCGTGGGAAGTGCGCCAGCGCGACGAGAACGTCGCCGCGATTGCGTTCTGGCGGCGCGCCATCGACCGGTTTGCGGCCGGGTGCTTCCAGGAAGCGCGGCAGGACGACGAACGCTGGACCGGCCTTGTGCAGACGTTCTCGTCCGCCGGCCCGGAGTGATCCGGCCGCACTATCGCTCAGCGTTCGGCCGTCTGCTCCGTGTCGGTCGGGTTCTTGGCAGCGTTCGTCCGCCTGCACAACACCCGGGCCCGCCGCACTTCCTCCTCCGTGCTGTCCCCGCGACCGCTGACGACCAGCGCCGCCGATTCAGGACACGCGTCGCGCGACACCACCGCGTCCACGTCTTCGCCCTGCCCGGGCAGATAACCCACGTCGATACCGACCGCCTCGTTCGCGCGCCACACCCGCGCCGCGGCCGCCAGGGACTTGGCCCGTTCGTCCGACGGCGCCGCGCCCAGCCGTCCCAGGACCTGCATCCGGGCCGCGTCCCACACGATCCCCAGGGGCGCCTGACGATATTCGGCCATCAACAGCGAGGCCTCCCGCGGGGTCGGGGCGCCCCACGGACCGGCGGGCAGCTCGATGGCGACGACCGCGCCCCAGCGCTCGGCGGCGGCGACCACCCGATCCAGCGAAGCCCGACAGGCGTCCAAGATGCTCTCGGACCGCGCGCGCCGCTCGGCCAGCACGCGGCCCAGCGCTTCGTCATGCGCCTCGCCCTCGTCCAGCTCGCGCCGGCGGAACCATGCGCCCATGTCGGCGGGCGACACCGACAACGCCACATCACCAAAGGCGATGGTGAAGGTCCGGACGCCCAGCGGGATGGTCGCCTCCACCGACTGCTCGAACAACTGCGCGGCCGCAAGGCGCTCCTCGGGATCCCCCACCGAGCCCAGATAAGGCAGGCGCTTGCCGGCCGCCAGCGGTCGCTCCAGCAAAGGCGCCGCTGCCACCGGCACCGCCAGCCCCGAAGTGGCGGCGTTCGCGATCAATTCGACCGCGTCCGGACGCGTGCACCAGGGGCCCAGCGCCAGCCCATCGAAACCCGTGTCGGCGGCCAGCCGGATCAGCTGTTCCCCGCCGCGTCCGCCCCAAAACCGAATTTCCGAGCCACAGAGGATCACGAACCCACCTCGCGCCGGCCATAGAAATCCGCCGGCGCCCGCCGGGTGGGCGGATTGACAGCGATCATCGCGCTGATATAAATCCCCAGGTTTCTTGACCTTTTTGCTGGAGCTTGCACGATTCGAAGCTCCCTTCCGCCTGGAGGATCGTATGTCCGCTCGCCCTCGGTCTGTCTTGGCCCGATCAGTCGTACGGTCTTTGGGTTGGTCATGGGTCGCGTTGACGCTGGTGTTGGGCCTCACGCTAGCACCCACCTCCGCGCAAGCCCAGCAGCTGAAGCTGGCGCCTGTCGACCTGCAGGTGTTCCGCCCGGCGATGGACTCCAAGGGCTATGTGACGTTGAACTCGTCGCAGGTTCTGGGCCAGGGTGACTTTTCGTTCGGCCTGGTCAGCACCTGGGGCCACAACGTCCTGAACCTGACGGGCAGCAATCCGCAGGCGCGCTTCTCGGTGAACAACATCGTGACGCCCTCGCTGCAGGGCGCGGTCGGCGCGTTCAGCTTGGCTCACGTCGGGATCGAGGTGGGCCTGGTCATCCCCCTGACCATCTTGTCCGGGCGCGCGTACCCGACCGACACCGGCACGTCGATGTCGTCGAACGACGACGATCAGCATTCGATCTCCGAGCAGGGGCTCGGCGACATCATGATCCACCCCAAGATCCGCTTGCTGAACTCCGCGCGAACCCACATGGGCTTCGCGGTGATCCCCAGCATGGTGATCGCCACCGGCGACAAGAACAAGTTCCTGGGCGAGGGACAGTTCATCTTCCAGCCCACCGCGGTGGTCGACGGCGAGTTCGGTTACCTGGGTCGCTTCCGCGTCGCCATCAACGCGGGCGCTCGTTTGCGCGGCAAGGAGTCGGTCTTCATCGACGACGGCAACATGTACACCAACAACCGCCTCACGGCGGGCATGGGCAGCGCGGCGCTGGTCACCAACGCCGGTTTGCGCGTGAAGAACGAATTCATCGGCGGCGTGGGCGTGTCCTTTGGCATCGTCCCGCAGAAGTTCGACCTGGTGGGCGAGGTCTACACCCAGGCCGGCATCGGCGGCGCCAAGCGCATCCAGAACGGCGCGGACGGCCCTAGCCTGCCCCCCATCGTCGAGGCGGTCGGCGGCATCAAGCTGTACCTGGCGCGCAATTCGTTCTTCCTGCTGGGTGGCGGTTACCGGGTCACCGGCAATGGCAACACCTACGGCGCCGCGGCGCCGCGCGCGTTCGTCGGCTTCATCTTCGAACCCAACATCGGCGACCGCGACGGCGACGGTTACAAGGACGACGTCGACGGCTGCCCCGACGATCCGGAAGACTTCGACGACTTCGAGGACAGCGACGGCTGCCCCGATCCCGACAACGACAAGGACAAGATCCTCGACGTCGACGACGACTGCCCGAACGATCCCGAGACCTACAACGGGTTCAAGGACAAGGACGGCTGCCCCGATTCGACCGGCAACGATCGCGACGGCGATGGCATCCCGGACAACGTCGACAAGTGCCCGGACGATCCGGAAGACAAGGATGGCTTCGAGGACGAGGACGGTTGCCCCGATCCCGACAACGACAAGGACGGCATCCTGGACGTCAACGACCTGTGCCCGAACGATCCCGAGGACAAGGACGGCTTCGAGGATCAGGACGGTTGCCCCGATCCCGACAACGATCACGATCGAATCCTGGACGGCAATGACAAGTGCCCGAACGATCCCGAGACCTACAACGGCTTCGAGGACGAGGACGGCTGCCCCGACAAGGGCCGGGTCGTGGTCGGCGTCCACAAGCTCGAGATCATGGACAAGATCTACTTCGAGACCGACAAGGACGAGATCAAGCCCGTGTCGTTCCCGCTGCTGGACGCGATCGCCGCCACCATCAAGGGCAATCCGCAAATTCAGCTGATCGAGATCCAGGGCCACGCCGACGAGCGCGGCGACGACGCCCACAACCTGGATCTGACCGAACGCCGCGCCTCCGCCGTGAAGCGGGCGCTGTACGAACGCAACGTCGAGCCGGGCCGCCTGAAGAGCCACGGCTACGGCGAGACCAAGCCGGTCTGCACGCAGCACAACGAGGACTGCTGGAGCCGCAACCGCCGCTCCGAGTTCATCATCCTGAAGCGCGCCGACGAGGCCGTCCTGCAGGGCGGCGAAGGCCAGTAGATCGAAGGCCAATAGATCGAAGGCAAGTAGATCGAAGGCCAGTAAGATCGAAGGCCAGTAAAAGTCCTCTGCTGCCGCCGACCGCATCACGGTCGGCGGGCAGCGGGGCGGGCGCTCACGCCGCCGCAGTGAAGATCGGCCACGGCGCGTCCCGCATGCCGGCCATCCAGTTGTCGTGGCGGCCGTCCCAGTAGGCCACCTTCAGTTGCGCCGGATCGATGTCGTCCAGCGCGTTGACGTTGACGGAGGCGAAGGCGCCTCCGAGCTCCGCGAGGAAGCCGCGGCTGAAGGTGTGGATCCCGCAGTGCCGGCAGAAGTATCGCCGCGCCACCTTGCCGCCCCATTCGTAGGACGCCAGGTCGGCCTCGGGCGTCAGGCAACGCACCGCCTCGGGCGCGACAGTGATTCCCAGCGATCCCAGCTTGGTGCAGATGGTGCAGTTGCAGCGGGTCGCGCCACCGCTGAGGTCGGCCGTGACCTCGAAGCGGATGGCGCCACAGTGGCAGCTACCCTGGTGCTTGGTGAGGTTGGCGGATTTGGCATTGTCATTGGTCGCGTGGTCCATGGTGCTGTCCTTTCCGGTGAGTGGGTTGATTCGCCCACCTTGCCGCGACCGACTGTCAGCGGTATGTCAGGTATTCGATGCGCCGCACGGAACGGCTGTTTGCCCTGGCGGAATACCTGCGGGGCCGCCGCACCGGGGTGACGGCCGAGGCCCTGGCCGCGCGGTTCGAGGTCACGATCCGCACCATGTATCGAGACCTCGATGCCTTGCGCGCGGCGTCCCTACCCCTCGGCGCCGAACGCGGCCGGGGCGGAGGGTACGCGCTGGACCGCCACTACACCCTGCCGCCCGTGAACTTCACCGCCCGCGAGGCGGCGCTGCTGGTCGCGCTGGGCCGCCATGCGACCGACATGCGGCTGATGCCGTTCACCGAGACGTTGAACTCGGGGCTGGACAAGGTACAGGCGGCTCTGTCGGCCTCGGCGCAGCGCGAGCTCTTGACCCGCCTGCGGGAGATCGCTTTTCACGGCGTGCCAGCGCTGCCCAGCAAGAAGGACGTGCGCGAAGCGCTGGAGCGCGCCTGGTTCGAGCAGCAACCGCTGCGCATCACCTACGTCGACAGCAAGTTCATCGAGACCCGACGAACGATCCGCATCTTGACCGTCTCGATCGATCGACACGAAACCCGCATCGAGGGCGAAGACGTCGACACCGGCGAACGCCGCCCGTTTCGCCTGGACCGCATCCAGCGTGCGGAGGCGGCGACGTCAGGTCAATCCCGGTAGCCGGCCCGCCAGGCGCTTCGCGATGGGGCGTGTCGGTGTCTTGCCCCGCACGCGTGCCTGCAGGTACGCACGCAAATCCGACCAAGGAATCGCCCTTCCGGAAGCCACGATCTCGGCATAGCGATTCTCGGCTACCTGCTCGAAATCAGCGGCCCGGTCTTCCTGCTCTGCGTTCAATTTCGACCTCATCCGCCGGCGCCGAACAGATCGATCTGCCGCGGCGGTCCGAGCACGTAGGCGTCGGCTCCCTTGTCTCGCAGCGCCGCCGCGAAGTCTTCGGCGAAGCCGTTCTTGACCGCGATCTCGCGCGCACCCGTGGCCGCGACGTAGGTCAGCAGGGCCTCGAAGTCCGGGCAGTGCGAATACGGGATCGCCAGATCGACGCCCAGCTGCGCCACCGCCTCGGCGTCGGCGGCCCAGCCTGACACCCAGGCCGTCCGCGCGCCCACCAGTCGTTTGACCTGACCGGACGCGCGCTCCGTGGCGGGCCACAACAGGACTTCGTCCCGCGCCAGCTTGCCGCTGAACCGCGCGATGCTGGCGGCCTCGACACCGGCGCGCTTGTACGCGGCCGCCGCTTCGACCACCGTGCGGTGGCCGCGCAGCTTCCAGCCCCGCGCGGCCAGCGCCAGCGCCAGATCCTGCGCGGGTCCCAGGGCAGTCGCCAGCACGACCGCCTGCCGCCCCGCCTCGCGCGCCTCGGCGGCGAACGCCAGCACGTTGGCGGTGGCCTCCGTCCGCGCGACAAAACGAAAGCGCGGATGACCAAACGTCGCGTCGATGCACAACGCGTGCGCGGCGCGCATCGCCGCCGGCAGCGCCCCGTGGGCTGGCGAGCCCAACCGCGCGATCCCCGCGTACAAGATGCGCCGCTCGCCGTCCTCACAGAACAGCGCGGCCGCGCCGGGCAACACCCCGGACGACAACAGCTCCAGTCGCAACGTGCCCAGGCCGAAGGGCCGTCCGTATCCAATTGTGAGGGCGCGGGGCCGCAGACGATCGCCTTCGGGACCCAGCAGCGCCAGCGTCTCGGCGGTGACCAGGATCTGCGCCCGCGGCGACCGCGCGCGCGGTCGTGGCTCACCCCCGCCCAGATCTCCGAGCGCATTCGACAGGAACAGCAGATCCCCGCCGTTCGACGCGTCGCAGGCCAGCACCGTCCCCGCGACGCGGGTCCCCCCGCGGAAAACGAAGGTGCGGGGCCGCGGCTGGGAGGGGCGTTTGGCCATGCGCGCGCCGGTTATAGAAAAATCCGTCCGAAATTACCAAGGCCGGACCGTCCCGCGCTCCAGTTTCCGGCGCGCCTTCCGATTGAGGGAGGCGGGAGGATCCAAAATGGCGTGGCGATCGAAACCTGAGACCGGTGGCTCTCCTCGGGACGCCATCGAGAACATTCTGGGACGGTCCTGCATCATCTGCGGCGACCTGGCCGCGGATGGTGCCTTTCGCATCGACGGCACCGTCGAAGGTTCGGTGAGGACCCGCGCCGCCGTGGTGATCGGCGAGACCGGCCTGGTGCGCGGCAGCGTCATCGGCAGCGACGTCGTCGTCGCGGGCCAGATTCAGGGCGACGTGACGTGCTCGGGTCACCTGGAAATCCTGGCCAAGGGCAAGGTCGAAGGCGACATCAACGCGCAAAGCGTCCGCATCGAAACCGGCGGCGTGTTCCGCGGAACCAGCCGCATGGGCAAAGAGGTGGCGGCCATCGCCCCCGTGACCGTTGGCGCGGTCACCGTCGGCGCAACCCCGACCGAAGAGCTGTCCGGGCGCAACGCCGAAGCGGCGTAATCAAAGATGGCCTCCAGGTCGAAGCTCGACCCGACCTTCGATCTCGATCGGATCCGGAAGCAGCAGAACAAGACCCATCGCGCGCCCCTGCGCATCATGATCGCGGGCGATCCGCATCGCCCCATCCGCACCATCTCGCTGCCGCGTCACCTTCCGGTGGTGGTGCTGGTGTCGGCGCTGGTGCTGGTGACGGCGACCGTCGTGCTGGCGTGCGGATCGTGGAAATTGAACGGAGCGCTGGGCGCGCTTCAACATCGGGTGCGCGCGATGGTGGCTGCCGTCGACAGCGTGGCGCTTCGGTCGGGCGCGCCGGCTGTGACCGGGGCGGTGACCGGGCCGCTGGGGTTCGTCCCCGCCGCGCGCTCGCCCAAGGGTGACATCGGGACCTTCGTCATCGAATCCGCCAACAATGGCGAGACGGCCACCATTGCCGTCAACCTGAGCACCGGCGAAATCGAGCCCGAGGGCTATCGCCGCTTTCGTCATCTGATGCGCTGCCTGCACACCGGGGCCGAGACTCCGATCGATCCGCGCTTGATCGACCTGCTGTACCGGATCGCACGGCGCACGCGGCAGAAGATCGTCTTGATCTCGGGGTTCCGCGCGCCCATGTATTCGCTGGCGACGCTGAGCTATCACACGCGCGGCATGGCAGCGGACATTCGCATCCCGGGAATGACGCCGATGATGGTGCGCGATCTGGCGCTGGCCATGGGCGTGGGCGGCGTGGGCTACTACCCGGTGTCGCGGTTCGTTCACGTGGACGTGCGCGAGGAAACCTCGCGGTGGATCGACTTCGGAAAGGATCGACAAGACGGCGAGGGCGTCGAACACGGTCCGCAACACGGTGAGCGCGAACATCTGGAGGAGACGGGCGAGGTGGCTGCTACCAGCCCGGCCGGAGGTGCTGAAGCCGAAGCTCGCGAAGCCGAAGGCCCCACCTTGGCGCCGCCCGCGCCATAGGCGCCGCCACGCGGTTTTTCGCTCGGTCGGGAGATCGGTCAGGGGCGAATCGACGCCAGGTTCACGCAACCGGCATTCTCGGCCCGCAGCGGCGCCAGCAAGACGGGATCCACGCGTCGCTTCAACGTGCGGGTGGTGGCGTTCAGCTCGCCGGCCGCGCGGCAGGCGTCGCCGTGACCGGCCAGCGCGTGGGCGAACCGATCGGCGGCGCGCGCCGGATCGCCTGCCAGCTGCGCGCGTAAGCCAGCGACGTAGGCGCGGACAGGATCGTCGCCGGCCGGCGCAGGCGAGCCGGCATCCGCGGAGGACCCCGCTGCGATCAGCGCGCGCAGATCGGCGTCGGGGGCCAGATCTCGGTCCTCACCCAGCGCAGGAACCACCGCCCCCGCGCCCCCGGCCGCCAGCGCCCCGCGCGCGACCAGCAATCGCGCCTCGGGATCGGACGAACGCCCCTCGGGCAGCGACGCGCCCGCCGCGCCCCGTCCCAGCGTCACGGCCGCGCGCGCCCATGCCAGCCACGGCGCCTCGGGCGCGGCGTAGCGACGCGCACGGGTCAAGAGCGCGGCCGCGCGATCGACGGCGCCCAGCTGCGCCAGCGCCAGCGCCGTGCGCGCCAGCAACCGGGGTTCATCGGGCGCTTGTTGCGCCGCGGATGCCGCCCGCGTGCGCGCCTCGTCGCGGGCGCCCGCCCGCCGCGCGCGCCCCGCCCACGCCAGCTGGCAGGCCGCGGTGACGGCCGGAGGGGGCCAGCGTCCCGACGGGCACGCGCCGCCGGGTGGCTCCGCAGCTGCCTGTCCCAGAGCCACCTCGGCCTCGTCCAGCAACGCGCGGGCGCGGAAATCCTGCGGCGTGCCCGCGACCAGCGGCGCCAGGGTGGCGCGGGCCGTGCGCGCGTCGCCGAGATCCAGCTGCGCCTCGGCCCACGCCACGCGCGCCGCGGAAAAGCCTGGGGCGCCGACGATCGCCGCCTCGAAGGCGCGCGCCGCACCGGGCAGGTCGCCTGACAGCGCCCGCGCGCGTCCCAGAGCGTAAAGCGGCGTCGGATCGCCCGGCGCTGCGGCGGCGGCCGCGCTGGCCACGCGCTCGGCGCGAGCGCGATCACCGGCGCGCAGCAACGCCAGCGCGCGCGCGGCGGCCAGCATCGCCATCGCGGGATCAAACGGATCCGTGTCGCCGCTGGCTTCGGCGCGCGACAGCAGTTCCTCTAGTTCGTGCCCCGCTTCGATCCCGTAGTCGACGGCCAGGACCGCACTGGTGAACGCCAGCGCCGCCGCCGCTTCGCGATCGTGCGCGTCCGCGACGACCAGGCGACGTCCGATTCCCTGCGCACGCCCGAGATCCGCCAGCGCTCCCCGCTCGACGGCGAGCGCCAGCTCGGCGCGCAAACGCTGTCCCTCGTTCGTCGCGTGCGAACGCTGGAACCACCAGGCCCCTGCGCCGACCGCCCCGCAGACGACCACCAGCAGAACCAAGACCGCGCCACGCACCCTTGTTTGATATCCCCAAAATCGCCGCCCGTCTAAGCCCGTCCGCGGGCAACCTGACGACGGCCGGGAAACGCCATCGTGTAAGCTGGCCGGACATGCGCGCCGTCCCCCTGCTCGCGCTGGCGTTGATGGCGGCCGGCTTGGCCGCCTGCAGTGGCCCCACCCGCATGGGTGGATTTCGCGAAGAGGACGCGCGCGCGGTGGAACCCGTGGCCTCGGAGGTCATACCCGACGCCTGCGCCGTGCGCAGCGGGCGGCTGGTGGTCGAGGTCGAGCGCGCCGTGATCAACGAGTATCCCAATCGCGACGCTCAGATCGCTCGAAGCGAGCAACCGCTGCTAGTGCGGTCGCTGGCCTTTGCTGAGCCCCCCCTCACCCGAGGCGAGTCCCACGGCGAGGAAGAACGCGACCTTCAATCGTGGATCACGCCGCGCAAGTACCATTCCGGCGAGCGCGTGGACGGCCTCGAAGGACTGCGCGTGCTGGACTTGCCTCTTCGTCGGACCGCAGGACGCTGGTTGATCCTCCGCCTCGCTGAAAACGACCGGACGTTCCCACCGGACTGGGTCACCCGCACGACGCAGGCCACCGGCGCGGTGGGAGGGGCAGCCGCCATCGGCGTCGCCGCGCCGCCGGCCGCGGTGCTGGCCAAAGGCGTCGAAGTCTTCGCGCGCCTGGACCGCGACGATCGCATCCTGGTCTGGACCATCGCGCTGGAACAGCTGATCCGGGACACCACCCCTACCGAACCACCCGAGGCTGGTTCTGCGGGACGGCCGATCCCCACCGCCCGCCGCTACCGCCTGGAAACCGCCCGGCGCCTGCCGGGGGCTGAGGGAGCGCCCTCGCTTCCCGCGGCCCAGCTCACGGTCATTGCCTTCCGTGAGCCCGAGTCGGGCTGCGGGACCTGAGGCCCGTTTCCGACCCGCCCGAGGGACGCCGGCGGCACCATAGGGCATCGCGGCACGGGCGTCCCGGCGAAACCATACTTTGCCAATCGGCGCAACTAGGGTAGACCTCGCACCCCTTGAGCCTTTTTTCCGACCTGAAATTACCCGCGCTGGTGACCCGAGCTTTGACCGAAAGGTCGTACCTGGAGGCGATGCCCGTCCAGGCGGCGGTGCTGGAACCAGCCTGCGCGGGCCGCGATCTGCTGGTGTCATCACAGACCGGATCGGGAAAGACGATCGCGTTCGGCGCGGTGCTCAGCCAGACCCTGCTGGGCGATAGCGACGCCAAGTTCACGCGCAAGCCGCGCCCGTCGGCGCTGGTGATCGTCCCGACCCGCGAGCTGGCGGTGCAGGTGCGCGAGGAGCTGGGCTGGATGTTCAAGCACACCGGCATGCACCTGGCGTCGTTCACCGGTGGCACCGCCGTCAGCGGCGATCTGCAGGCGTTGCGCCGGGGCGTGGACGTCGCGATTGGCACGCCCGGACGTCTGGTGGATCTGGTGCGGCGCGAACGCCTGGATCTGGCGGACGTGGCGGTGCTGGTGCTGGACGAGGCGGACGAGATGCTGGATCTCGGCTTCCGCGAGGATCTGGAGACGCTGCTGAAGGCGGCCCCCGCGACCCGACGGACGGTGATGCTGTCGGCCACGCTGCCGCGCGAAATCCGCGAGATGGCGCGCCAGTTTCAGCGCGATGCCTTGCCCGTGGATCCACGCACCAACGGCACGGCCGGCGGGCCGCCGCAAAAGCAAGCTCACGACGACATCACCTACGTCGCGCACCTGATCGCCGCTGGGGATCGCTTGCCGGCCGTGGTCAACCTGCTGCGCGCGTCCAACGCCGAACGCGCCATCGTGTTTTGCACCACGCGTGAAGCGGTGGGTGTGTTGCACGAGGCGCTGCTGAAGCGCGGGATCACCGCCTCGGCGATCTCGGGCGATCGCGCCCAAGCCGAACGCGATCGCGCGCTGGATCTGGTCCGGCGTGGTGAAGCGCGCGTGCTGGTGGCGACCAACGTCGCGGCGCGGGGCCTGCACTTGCCCGACGTCGATCTGATCATCCACGCGGATTTGCCCCTGAATGCCGAATCGCTCACCCATCGCAGTGGGCGTACCGGCCGCGCCGGACGCAAGGGCACCGCGGTGTTGCTGGCCACCGCCACCGAGCGCCGCAAGGCCGAGCGGTTGCTGGGCATGGCGAACGTGCGGGCAAACTGGACGCCGCCTCCGTCGGCAGAGGCCATCACGCAGGCGGCCTGCGACCGCTTGCTGGAGGACCTGAGCGCCGAGGCCGACGGCAGCATGCCGGCCGCCAAGCTGGAACGTATCGAGGAAGCCCTGGCCCGCCTGAACGGGAAGGTCGCCGACGAGCTGTTGCTGCGACGCCTGATGTTGCGCGAGCTGGATCGCTTGCCGGCGGGTGAGGTGCTGCGGGCACCGTCCAGCGCATCGGCGTTCGCGCGCGACGGCGGTTCGTCGCGCGACGATGCCGATCGGGGCTCGCGGCCGCCGCGCGGTGGGCGCGAGGGCGTCATGTTCCGCGTGAATCTGGGCGTGCGCGACAAAGCCGAGGCGCGCTGGTTGTTGCCGCTCATTTGCCGGCGCGGCGGCATCACCAACCGCGAAGTTGGCGCCATCCGCGTGGGCCCCAGCGAGACCGTGTTCGAGATCGCCCCCTCGGCCGCAGCGGATTTCGCTGCCGCCGCCGCCCAGCCCGACCCGCGCGAGCCGCACATCCGCGTCGAACGGGCGGACGCCCGTGGAGCTGGGCCGGGAAGGCCGGCGCATGCGGCCGGACCGCCCTCGCGCGGTCCGCGTCCGCCGCACGCTCGCCCGACGGCCAGCGCCTCCCCCCGTCCGGCGGCGCCAGCGCGCATGACCCCACCCGCCGAGCGGCCATCGGCCCCCGCCGATCTCGACGCTGGGAGCGACGCCAAGGCGACCGAAACCAAAGCGCCCGCTCCGAAAGCGGCCCACGCCAAACCGATCGAATCGAAGGTAGCGCACGTCAAGGCCGTCCCTGCCACACCGCCTTCCTTTGGCAAGGATCGCGGCCACGCACCGTTGCCCCGCCGCATTCCGCCGGCGCAACCCGTGGAGGCGGAGGCCCCGAAGGAACACCCGACCAAGCCGTTCCAAGCCAAGGCCCCCCGCGCCGTCACGACCGAAGCCGCCGCCACCCCCGCCATCAAGGCCCCCCATCCGAAGGCCCCGCGCGCGGTCGAGACCGAACAGGTCGTGGCCCGCCCGATCAAGGCGCCCCACCCGAGAGCTCCGCGTGCCGTGGAAACCGAACGCATCGCCGCCCGCCCCATCAAGGCAGCAGCACCCAAGGGCCCGCGAAACGACGGCGGCAACACCCCGTTCGCAAGACCGGCGCACGCCGCTCCGGGTGCCCGGTCCTCCGCGGGCGGTAACTCGCCCTTCGCAAGGCCCGCCCGTCCTGCACACGCCGCTCCGGTTGCCCGGTCCTCCGAGGGTGGTAACTCGCCCTTCAGGCGGCCCGACCAGGCGCACCCCCGGTCCACCTCCGGCGGCAACTCGCCCTTCGCCCGCCCCAGCGCCCCCCTGCGGAAAGCCCCGTTCGAAAGACCAACCGGTCCCGCGAAGAGCCACGCCCGCCCTGATAAGCCGTCCTCTGGCTTCGGCCCCCGACGCGAACGGAAGTAACGACCAGAGTCCGGTTTCTGATCGGATTTCGTGTCGCCGTCGGCAATCGACGACCGACCGCGCGTTAGAACCTGCCCCCGAGAACCATGCCCGGGTGTCCCATCGCGTATGTCGGCGCCCAGTCGAGCGACAGCGATCGGCCCCGACGTTCAGCCCAGAGCGATCCGATCCCGTGCGCTCCGAGACCTCCGGTCCATACGGCGATCGGAATCGTCAAGAGCAGTTCCTCTGGTCTTGCCTGAAACGAGTAAGCGATCGCAGCCATCGAGATCGGCACTGCACAGACGATCTCGACAACGCTCCAACGGGGTGAGAGGCGCTGCTTCCGCGCGGCGAGAATGATGTCCGCGAGCGTGAAACCAACGTCCGCCGTGAGCGCACCGATTCCGACCACGGCGGCGGCTGTGTTCAGCTTCTCCGTGATCGGCTCTTGCCCGCGAGCCGCGGAGGGCACCAGTGTCAGAAGCGACAACAGCAGCCCGACCGCGCTGTGGAACCTTGGACAGGCAAACGGCCCAACCAGTACCGTGGCTTTCACGCCACGCCAAGAGAGCAATCGACATACCCAGGGGATGGTGGTGACCGAAGGCCGGCGAGGCGCCCCGAATGTTTTCGGAGCGTGCCTCGCCGGCTCTCGCGGGCGGTGCTACATGCCCCTGGGGCCGGCGTCTACCCGGCCGCTGGACCCGCCGATTCCGATGCCACCATCGGTCGGCGGCGGCGGTACAGGTCCACCTTTGCCTCCCATGCCGCCACTGATGCCGCCGGTCCCACTGCCGCCGAGCGGCGTGGTCTCCGGGGGAAGGGGCGGCAGCGTCTCCTCGGGGCAGACGAGGTCGTGCAGGATGCGGCCGCGCCGACGGAGCTCGTTGAAGTGCCGGACCACCCCGGCCGCGGGGTCGGCCACATCCGCGCCGGTCAGGAACCCGGACAATCGCGATTCCTGGAACGGTTGGCGCGGGTTGACCTGGAACTCGGCTCCGCCGGTCTCGCTGAACGTGTGGCACCCGTTGCAGGTGTTACGCGCGAAGCGATTGCGCGTCTCGGGGCTGACCCCCGGCACCTGCCACGTGAAGAAGTCCGAGGCGTCGACGTTCCCACCCTGGAAGGGCGCGCCTTCGAACAGCGGCGGCACCGCGTGCTTCTCGGCAACGATTATCGGCTCGTTGGCGAGGACAAACCGTCCGAGCCGATCCGACCCATTGAAGCTGCGATCGGGCGTCTGTGCGACCGGCGCCGGCAGCAACATGCCACTCGTCGCGTCGAGATGGAATTCGCGGAACTCCCAGGCAAACGGGGAAAGCGCGAAGAAGTCGTTGGTGCGAATCTGCCCGAGCGCGCTGCCGTTCGGACGTCCGGGCGCCGCGTTGCGCTTCGTGAAGCGCTCCGTGACCGCCTGCAGGGCCGCGTTGTACTCCGGGGACGGGAAGGGAAGCGCGCGAAGGGCGTGCCAGGCCTGCCCCAGCTCCACGATCTCCGCCTTCGAGCTGGCGGGGATCGCGTACTCGAAGATCAGCGTCGCCGAGATCGTCTGACCGAACGGCGCGAAGCCGAACACGAACCGTCCTTCACCGGCCGTGGTCGCGGAGACGTCGTTGAGGTCGATGCGGTTGACGATCGCCAGCAGACGGAACGCCTGCCGCGAAAGGTCGAGCTTCCCGTCCGGTCCCCGCAGGCTGTCGAGAACCTGCTGTGCCCCTTGGCGCGGCGGCAAGACGAAGCCATTGACCGTCTGCTGGGTGAGGAACGACGACAGCATGGTCTCCACCATCGCAGGCGCGGCGGCCGGCGTCGGCGCCATGTCCTGCATGAGCTTGCCGAACGACCACGCGCCCCCCGGGGCCGTGCGGATCGGATCGTCCACGACGCTGACGTCACGGATCTCGATCTCTTGCCGCGGCTTGACGGTGCAAGGAGTCGAGTTGTCGATGACCGAGAAGTTCACGACCTGGTTGAACGACTCGAAGGATGACGAGAAGAGCTGGCCGTTGACGCCGATTTGCGACGTTCCGAACTGATCGACGTCGGACGACGCGGTCACAGCGAACGAAAGGTCCACGGTGGCGTCTGCCAGTACGAAGGCGGAATCGAAGTTCGGGGTCACAGTGATGTTGGGGTCGAAGGAGAACGCAAACGCGTTGAAGTTGAACTGCGCGTCCTCGCACGAGTTGTTCGTGATCTGAACGTCGTAGGTGACGGGTGTTTCCGGCGGCACCGCCGCGGGATCGGTCGGCGTCACGCTCATCACCGAGGGCCGCGGGACGCAGGTCAGCTTCGCGATCTCGGCGGCCGTTGCCGGGACCGTGTCGAAGACCACGCTGTCGATCACACCGTCGATGCGGCGCTTGTTGGCGTCATTGCCCATCAACAGCGGCCCCGCGCCGTCGCTGAGCCGGCCGACCACGCGCTTCGAAGCCGCCACCACGCCGTCGAGGTAGAGCTTCAGGAAGATGCCGTCGTAGGTCGCGGCCACGTGCGTGAACTTGTCGAGCGTCGCCGGGGCCTGCACGTCGGCGGCCTTTCCGTTGGCGAGGTTGATGACGATCTGGAAATTCTGGCCGTTTTCGGCCAGCACGAACGTGCTGGTACCTTCCTGACGCTTGCGGAAGATCGTGCGAACGCCGTTGAGCGCCACCGGCTTGACCCAGGCCGCGACGGTGAAGCCCTCGGAGAACACGAAGTTCGGCTGGTCGGGGACCATCACCAGGTCGTCGTCCTCGTCGAAGCCGATGCCCGAGTTCACGAACCCCGGACGGCAGAAGGCGCTGACCGAGCGGAACGCGGTGTGGCCGAAGAAGGTGCTGTCGCCGAGCTCCGTGCGATCCATGTTGCAATCGTCGAAGCGCCAGAAGCCCTGAGCTTCCGCGGGAAAACGACGGGAACCCGTGCCGCCTGTCCCCCCCATGCCGCTCCCGCCCGAACCGAAGAAACCCCCGATGCCCTTGCCGCCGCTGCCGGTGCCGGTCCTGCCGCCGGAGCTCGTCGAACCGCCAGAGCCGAACCTGCCAGCGGTGCCCGTCGTGCCGCCGGAGCCGGACTTGCCGGCTGAACCCACCCTGCCGCCCATGCCTATCGGGCCAGGCGCGCCTCCCGCTCCGCCGGCGCCGGCGATGGAGCCGCCGGCCCCCGCAGTGCCCCCGCCCTCACCCACGAGCATGCTGCGCGTGATCTGGGTGAGATCGCCATCGTCAAGGATGGCCTGCAGGTCGGCTCGGTCTTCGCCGTGATTGTCACCGCACGCGCTGAGACTCGCCGACACCAATGCGAGTGAGACGAGGCGTGCGCGGCTTCTCGGCCAACGTCTCTCATGAAGGGTTTGGTTCAGACTCATTTTGGGATCTCCTTTATTTGTCCAACGACTTTTGTCCATCGACCCATGGGTGGTGCGCGGAAGCAAAGAAACTCGGTCAGGAATCCTCGCCGCGCGTCGGGCAGCAAGAGGCATACCCACGACGACGCAATACTTTTCTCGGGGCCACACTCGCCATGGCATGCGAGGCGCCGAAAATCCGTCAGTCGACACGACAACCCTGTCGCTATTTCGTCGCGAGTTCGACAGCGGCTTTCGTCACTGCAATGTCTTCAGGGTCCCTGATGTTTCTGCGAGATTGCGGTCGCGCCTCGGCTCGACACAATGGCGATGAAGTTTCGGCACGCTAACCGGTATGTCGGGACATCGCGGTTCGGACAATGACCGCATTGGAAATGCGAGGCCCTTGAAAGGAGACTGCCGTCACAGTGGCCAAGCGCACGAAGGCCACCGACCTTCCAGACAAAGCGGTTTCGAAACCCGCACGCTTAGCGCGCGCCGGAGTTCTCGTACCAGACGACGTTGTTGGTCGGGCTCGATCCGATGGACACGATATCGAGGGCACCATCGCCGTTGAGGTCGCCGACCTCGATGGCGGAGACTGCGACGCCGCCCTTGTCGAGGGAGATCTTTTCCCACATCCGGGAGCTCGGAACGTAGCGATAGATGATCTGCGCGAGAGCGCCCTGGCCGCCGCCGCCGATCACCTCGTCGAACCCGTCGCGGTTGAGGTCGCCGACCGCCATGCCGTGGCCGTGCTCGAAGTCGCCGGCGCCGATCACCTGGCGCGTCCAGGCAGCCGACATCGTGCTGCCCGGCGTGTAGATCACGGCATCAGTCCCGTGCCAGAACTCGATCGACGCGATGAAACGCACACCGGCGAGGGTTCCCAGAACGGCCTCGCTCGAGCCTTTGTCGGGCGCTGTGCCGGCTTTGCCAGGCCCGATGTTCAACGGTGCGTTGGCCGATCCGGGGCGGAACAGATCGACGCCGTCGTTGGCGGCGGTCAGGATGTCCTCCGCCTTGTCGCCGTCCCAATCGACGATGGTCAACGCGTGCGCGACCTCCAGGCGCGTGTCGTCAATGATCTTCGACGTCCACTTGCCGGTCTTCGGATCCGCCGGCATGGTGAACGCGGTCAGCTGAACCGCGCCCGCATGGGCCGTCCCGGTCGACCCCAGGCCGAAAATGGGCAGCGCGAGAAGTTCCTTCTTGCCGTTGCCGTCGATGTCCGCCCAGCGCACGCGATGGGAAGTCGGAATGGCGCCGACGGTGTGCAGCGCCCAGTCTTGCGTCACCGTCGGATCGGCCGGTCCCTCCGCCCATGAGATGGTTCCGCCCGCGGTCGTGTCGTTCATCTGGAAGTCGCTGATGAACGCCAGGTCGAGGTCGCCGTCACCGTCCACATCGTGGGGCGCCATGTGGATCAGGTTCGTCGCCTTGGTGGTGATCGTGTACTTGGTCCACGAGGGGTTCTTGAACCACACCAGCCCGGCTGACGACGAGGACAGGGCGACGACGTCCAGCCGTCCATCGTGGTCGATGTCGGCGATGCACATCGAGTAGCCGCTCGAGAACGTCGCGATGGTGTGTTTGGTGAAAGTGGGAAAGGCGTTGCTCCAGCCGCCGCCGGAAACGCCGGCCTGCCCGGCGGCGCCGCCAGCGCCACGGCCACCCGGGCCACCGCCGTTCCCGGAAGATCCGCCGCTGGATGCACCGCCGCTGGATGATCCGCCGCTGGATACACCGCCGCTGGATGCACCGCCGCTGGATGACCCACCGCTGGATGCACCGCCGCTGGATGATCCGCCGCTGGAGTCGCTCCCCGCAGCGCCGACGCCACCCGCGCCACCGGTCATGGCCCCACCGCCCGTACCCGCCGGCGCTCCGCCGCTGCCGGGACGCGCCGAACCACCGCTTCCCCCACTGCCGGTGCCGGCTCCGCCACCAGGCTTTGCCCCGCTCGAGCACCCGAGGGCCAAAGTCGTGGAGAGCAGCGCGGTGATCACACCCGTGGCGTACCGGAACCAGGGCTGGCTTCCCATGGCGCGAAGTATAGACCCGAGTCCATGGGCGGGATCCAAGCTGGCGGGCGCGCAAATTGTCTCACAACAAGTCGCTGGTCTCGACAGTTCTCCCATGACGCGTGCGTTCGCGCGTTGCCTGGATGTCGTGTTTCGCTGGAGGATCTGATGAGTAGCCCCCGTCGCATCCATTCTCGTCGCCATCAATTGGTCGCTTGTGCCGTGCTGCTGGCCGCTGGTTGCGCCACGTCCGGTAGCGACGGCGGCAGCGGGGGCGCCACGTCCGGCGGGGGAACCGGAGGCAGCACCAGCACCGGAGGCAGCACCAGCACCGGGGGCAGCACCAGCACCGGAGGCGCCACCAGCACCGGAGGCAGCACCAGCACCGGAGGCAGCGCCAGCACCGGAGGCAGCGCCAGCACGGGAGGGACGAGCGCGGGGAGCGGAGGCAGCGCCAGCACCGGAGGCAACGGCGGAAGCGGCGCCTCGGGGGGCAGCTCGGGAATGGGTGGGCAGGCAGGACGCTCGGCGACCGGAGGCGCGGGTCAGGGCGGGACGAACGGCGGTCAAGGTGGGCGGACCAGCAGTGGCGGCGCGGGAGGCGCCCTGGTGAGCAACTGTGTCGGGGCTGCCTGGCCGACCGCCGATCCCAGCGTCGCCGGACCATTCGCGGTCATGACGGAAAAGAACGTTGGACCGTTGGCCGGGGTGGTTCCCGATCCGGTTTACGGGGACATGCAACAGCGATTCAATGTCTACCGGCCCAAGGACCTGGCGCAGGGCGGGTTCTGCCACCCCATCCTGGTGTGGGCGAACGGCCATACCGACAACCCCGAGCCGAATCCTCCGCTGTGTCTCACCGGCAACGGCAAGTACTGCGGCAGCTATCTGATGTTGATGAACCAGCTGGCCTCGCACGGGTTCGTGGTGATCGCGTCGCTCAGCACCATCACGTCGCAGGGCAACCCGCTGCCCACGATCATCGGCCTCGACTGGCTGCTCCAGCAGGCGGAGGATCCCGCCAGCCCCTACTACCATCACCTCGACACCGCCCACATCGGCGCGCTCGGGCACTCTGAAGGGGGAGCCTCGACCTCCAAGGCCGCCTCCGACCCTCGCATCACCGCGATCGCGACCGTCTCGGGTTCATCCATCAACCCGGGGCTGCATGGGCCGTCGCTGTGGATCTGCGGCGGGAAGGACGAGACCGTCAAATGCGAGAGCGTGATGAAGACCTATGCCGCGGCCACCGCCTATCCCTCCATGTTCTTGAACAACCTGGCGGCGGATCACGGTGGTTGGCTGTATCAAAACGGCCCCAAGGGCCCGGACATTTTCGGGTTGACCGCCTGGTTCCGGGTGCACCTGATGAACGACCCAGGCAACCGCAAGATGTTCTACGGGGCCAGCTGCACGCTGTGCACGGACTCCCGCGTGGAGGTCATGCGGAACAGTTTCCTCACGCAGTAGCGCTGTGATGGCAGGGAGACGGAGTTGGGACCGCCCCGGCGCTCGCCTCCGAGACACTCCCTGGCGGGACTCGTCGCGCCGCGCAGGTCTTGTTAAGCTGGGCCCCCATGCCGCCGCGCCTTCGAGATGATCTGGTCGCCGCGACGGTGGAAGAGGGCGGCGTCGCCTATGTCGACGTGTCCGATCCCAACACCGGGATCAACTTTCGCTTCTACGACTTCGAGTACGAGCTGGCGAAGCAGTTCAACGGTCAGGACCTGGAGGCGGTTGCCGCCTGGGGCAGCGCGACCTACGGAATGGAGCTGACCAAGGAGGCGCTCGATCAATTCGTCGAGAAGCTGACCGGGTTGGGCTTTCTGACCGGCACCGGGGCGGGTGGCGCGCAGCCGGCCGTGCTGTCGCCGATCTCGCCGTCGTCGGGCGCGCCCTTCGGCAAGAACCCCGTGGCGTTGCCGGTCGATGCGCAGCCCGAGGAGGTCGAGCTGGCTTCGGCTCCGATGTTCGGCGATGAAGGCGACGTCGCCGAGACGAAGGCCGATGGCAAGGCGCCGCTGATGCGCGCCGTGCCCCCGGCGCCCGCCGCGCTTTCGACCAGCGCGTCGGCGACCGGCGGGGGTCCCTTGCGGCTGGTGCCACCATCGCCTCCCCCGCGCTCGACCGCGGTTCCCACGGCGCCGATTCCCTCCGAGTCGTCGGCCCCTCGGGCGCTGACCGAGGGTGACCCCACCGAATATCGTCTGGGCGACGCGGCGCCGGACACCAAGCCGCCTCCCGCCGAACCGAAGTCCGCGCCCGCGGAGGACAAGCCTTCGGCCATCAAACCCGAGAAGAGCGCAAACCTGGGCCGGGGCCGGACCCTGCACGGAATCAGTCTGGCTCCGTTGCTGCCACAGGCGGCGAGCCCCAGCGATGCCAGCGGTCGTGCCAGCGGTCCTTCCAGTGGTCCTTCCAGTGGTCCTGGCGTGCTTCCCCGGCTGCAGGCGCTGGGATCGCCGTTGCCGCCCTTGTCGTCGCAACCCATCGTGCAGCCGGTCTCGTTGCCGACGCCGGTCGAGCCGAAGCGCCCCGGCGGCGCGGACGAGACCCCGCTGACCTCGATTGCCCACGCGATCGTGGCCGAGGCGGCGATTCCCGCCGGCGCGCCCACGCCCAGCCACGCGCTGGAAGCCGGGGGCAGCGGCGCCAGCGGCGCCAGCGGCGGTCCGTCCCCCGCCGCAGCCAACCTGGCCGCGTTCACGGCGGGCATTGCCACAGCCACCGTCGTCGGCTCGCCGACGGGGATCACGTCGCCGTCGAGCATCGCGGCCCCGCTGGGGGGACGATCAACCGCCGCGGGCGCGCCGGACGACGAACCCGCCGGGGGGGCGTGGGCCAGCGCGCTGGCCAGTGCCATCGAGACCCCGCTGGCCGAACGTCGCCAGCCGCCCAGCCCCGAGATCGTGGTGATGCCGCCCCTGGTCGACAAGGCCGCCATGCCCCCGGTGCCCAAGCGACGCGCCCCATTGGTGGTGGGCACGGTGCTGGTGGCCGGGCTGGCGACCGCCGCCATCTATGCCACGCGCAACGAAGCGGTGCCGGACCGGCCGGCGCAAACGGCGCTGTCGGTTCACGTCGTCGCGCCGCAGCCCAGCACGTATTACCGCTGGTTCTCACCCACGGGTTCTGTGGTGCCCGGCAAGGACGACGAGCTGAGCTTCAAGATCGCGGGGAAGCTTCAGGACGTGATGCCGCCTGGAACCACCTTCTCGGCCGGCGAGGCGGTCGCTCGCCTGCAAGGCGTCGCCGCGCGCGAGCTGGCCGTCAACCACGCTCGTTCTCGCCTGGCCTTCGTCGAGCAGCTGCGTGATTCCAGCCGCGCCGCCGGGAACCTGGGCGCGGCGCGCGCCGCCGAGGTGGGCATCGCGGCCCGCAAGAAGGAGCTGGCCGACGCGCAGACCAAGCTCTCCGAGATGGAGATCCGTCCGCCCACCGCCGGCGTGATCGGCGAGGTGCTGCTGGCGCGCGGCGCACTGGTCAAGGTCGGTGCGCCGGTGTTTCGCATCCGCGCCACCGGTCCGCGGGCCATGTTCGCGCTCTCGGCGGAGGATCGTGCAGCGGCGCGCACGCTGGGCTTCTGTCGGCTGGAGACCATTCCGAGCGCAAGCGGCGATGCCGGGTCCGCCGACAAGGCCCCCCGCGCCATCGACTGCACCGTGGCGCCCGCCTCGCCCGATAGCCGCGATCCGGTGGCCGTCGATGTGGTGGGCGCCCTGGCCCCCGGAACCCAGGTCCGGTTGGCCAGCGCGCGCTTCGACGGCGTGTTCCCCATCCCGCGCTCGGCGGTCACCCACGAAACCGTTGGCGATCGCACACTGGACCGCGTGTGGCTGGCCTCGGGCGCCACGTTGACCGCCGAGAGCCGCGGCGTCGAGCTGGCCGGCACCGTCGGTGACCAGGCGCTGGTATCGCGCGGTCTGGCGGCCGGCGATTCGGTGATCGTCGATCCGCCCGCGGGCCTGATCAACGGCACGTTGTTGAACGTCCTGCGCTGACGCCAGCCAGGGGCGAATCAGATACCGATGCGCGTGACTTCGATCAGCGGCTGATCGTCCTGGCCCGCACGATCGCCCGAGGGATGGTGCGCCAGATCGACGCGCCCTTCGATCACCCAGTCGTCGTTGCCCGCGGGATCGAGCAAGCGCTGGGCGATCCGCCAGGCGTCGACACCGTCGGGAACGATGGTGGTCAAGTGCGGACGCCGCGCTTCGGGCGTCACCAGGATTGACGCGTGTTCGCCCCAATACGGCGCCAGCTCCGACGTCAGGCGCGCCGCTGTCCAGGTCTTGTCGGGATCGTGCATGGCGGCCAGGGCATCCTCGTAGCGACGTACCGCCAGCAGCTTGACCAGACGGTGCAGCTCCATCCGAACCCGGCCGGCCAGCGCCCGCGGATCCTCGCGCAGCGGTCGCACGGTGGCGCGGGCCTCGGTCGCCTCGCGGCGGACCGGCACCGGCGTGGTGCCGGACTCGCGCAGGCTCTCCCATTCTTCCAGCAAGCTGGAGTCGGTCTGCCGCAGCATCGCGCGCAGGTGAACCGCGACGTCATCCACCTCGGGCGTGCGGAAGGCCGGGGGAACGGTCTGCTCCAGCGTGCGATACGCGTCGGCCAGATAGCGCAGCAACACGCCCTCGCCACGTTCCAGGCCCAGGTCGCGCACGTACTCCGAGAACGTCGCCAGCGTCTCGTACATCTCGCGCGCCACCGACTTGGGACGAATGTTCTCGCTGCCCACCCACGGGTGCTTGTCGGCGAACGCGTTGAAGGTCTCGTAAATGAAGTCGCGACACGGCTTCGGGTACTCGATGGTCTCGAGCTCGGCCATGCGCTGGTCGTAGTCCAGCCCGTCGGCCTTCATCTGGGCGATGCGCTCGCCCTTCACGCGATCCAGCTGCTTGAACAGAACCGCGTCGGGATTTTCCAGGATCGACTCGACCAGCGTCAGCACGTCCAGCGCGTAGGTCGGGCTGTCGCGGTCCAGCCCGGGAAGCGTGTCCAGCAGGTAGAGCGACAGCGTGTGGTTCAGCGAGAACTCGCGCTGCAGATCCTGGCTGACCTCGACCACGCGCCCGTTCACCGCCTCGGTGGTCACCACCTGGATCACGCCGGCGGCGCGCAAGGTTCGAAAATACGTGGCCGCACGGCGACGGTGTTCGTGCTTGCGCCGGTCGCTCTCATGGCTGCGCGCGATCAGGTCGACCAGGCCGCGATAGCCCCCACCGCGCTCTTGCCGGCGCCCCGAAAGCAGGTTGATCAGCATGCCGAACGTGATGGTGAACCGCGATTCCAGCGGCTCGGGCGTGCCTTTGATCAAACGTTCGAAGGTGCCCTTGTCCCAGGGGACGTAGCCCTTCTGGGGCGGCTTGCGGGGCACGAACTTCTTGCCGCCGCCGCCCTTGGCCGCCAGGCGCTTGTTCTCGATCACGTGCTCGGGCGCCTGCGCGACCACGCTTCCCTGGGTGTCGAAACCCTTGCGGCCCGCGCGGCCCGCGATCTGCTGGAAGTCGCGCACGCCCAGGATCGCGCTCTTCTCGCCGTTGAACTTGCAAAGCTGCGTGAACAGCACGGTGCGCAGGGGGATGTTCACGCCCACCCCCAAGGTGTCGGTGCCGCTGACGACCTTCAACAGCCCCGACTGCGCCAGCTTCTCGACCAGCAACCGATAACGCGGCAGCAGGCCCGCGTGATGGATGCCGACGCCGTGGCGCAGGAACTTCTGCAGATCCTTGCCGAACGGCGTGGTGAACGGGACGTCGCGCAGGGCCTCTTTCAGCGCTTCCTTTTCAGCCTTGTCGGAGAGCTCCACGCTCATCAGGTTCTGGGCTTGCTCGGCGGCGGCGCGCTGGGTGAAGTTCACCAGGTAAATCGGCACGCGGCGCGAGGCGACCAGCTCGGCGATCGTCTCGTGCAGCGGCGTGTCGCGGTAGTCGTAGTCCAGCGGCACCGGGCGCTCGGTGCCGTGCACGCTGGCGAACGGCCGCCCGGTGCGGGCCTCGACGTGGCGCTCGATGGGCCGCGTGTCGCCCAGCGTGGCCGACATCAGCAAGAACGTCGCGTCGGACAGCGACAGCAGCGGAATTTGCCAGGCAGCGCCGCGATCGCGATCGGCGTAGTAGTGGAACTCGTCCATCACCACGTAGTCGACCCGCGCCGAGCGATCACGGAGCGCCAGGTTCGCCAGGATCTCGGCCGTGCAGCAGATCAGCGTGGCATCACGGTTGATCGTCGCATCGCCCGTCATCAGACCGACGCGGTCAGCACCGAAGACATCGCAGAAGTCGAAGAACTTCTCGTTCACCAGCGCCTTGATCGGGCAGGTGTAAAACGCGCGCTTTCCCTCGCCCAGCGCTTTGAAGAACAGGCCCATCGCGACCAGCGATTTTCCCGATCCGGTGGGGGTGGACAGCACCACGTGCTTGCCGCTCCACAGTTCCAGCAGCGCCTCTTCCTGCGCCGGATACAACGACAACCCCGTCGAAGCCACGTGGTCCAGAAAGCGCGTCAACAGTTCGTCGCCCGACAGACCATGGGACGGCTCGGCCAGTGCCCCCAGCGGAGCGACAGGCGCGGTGGCAGCGGAAACGGGCGCGGTGCTCATGCGTTGCGAGGCATACCACGGGCGGCCGGAGCAGCCCTACGCCGCCTTCCGCCACGCCCCAGCGGTGCCACCCGGCCTACGGGCACGTTGGGTTCGGCGTGCCGGGCGTGCCGAAGCTGGCCGCGTCGCCGAAGGGGGCCGAGGCCGGACAGCGGTGGCCGCCGTCGTCGATCACCAATGCGTGACCGTCGTAGTCGCCTTGCAGGGTGGCGTCCCAGGTCACCCGATCGATCAGGATGCCCGTGGCACACGCTCCCCCGCACACCGAAATGGTGTCGGCGTCGTTGTTCAGAGACACGCGCGTTCCGAAGCTGCCGCCCCCGGTCGCGGTCAGGTTGATGCCGCCGTTCTTTGCGCTGTCGCCCGACTGGATCAGCACCGCCCGCGCGCCTACGCCCAGCACGGGCGAGAGCGAACCGAAGTCGATGGGGGCGTCGTTGGTCGCGTCGGCGACGTGAAGCCCCGACAAATCCAGCGCATGCGACGTCCGGTTCACGACCTCGATCCATTCGCGGCCGGTGTCGGTGCTGGCCGGGTTGATCAACAGCTCGACGATCGCCAGTTCACCGGGTTGAGGCGCGGGCGCGCTGGGGCCCGTTCCACCCGCACCGCCGCCGCCCGCACCGCCACCGCCCGCACCGCCACCGCCCGCACCACCACCGCCCGCCGCCCCACCACCAGCGGCGCCGCCCTTTCCAGGCGCCCCGCCAAACGCTGCCGCTCCGCCCGCGGCCCCGCCACCACCCGTGTTTCCGGCACGCCCACCGCCAGCACTTCCGCCGGACGCCCCGGTTGCCCCACCTCTTGCACCGCCCGTGTTCCCCGCGCCTCCGGTTCCGGCGCTCGGGGTCCCACCGGCTCCGCCCGTCGCCGGGGCCACGGCGTCGCCGCCGGCATCTGTCTTGGCGGCGTCAAGCGGTCGCGCATCCACCCCCGCGTCCGGCTCGCCGGCCGCGCTTCCTCCACCGCCCGCCCCGCCACCCTTCGTTCCCCCGTTGCCATCGACGCCACCGGTCGCTGTGCCGTTGCTGGAATGCGCATTGTTGCAGGCTGGTACCCCACCGATTCCCAGGAGCACCCTGTCGACCGCCGCATCGACGACCACGGGCGACGAAGCCGGATGAGGCGTGGCCGGATCGCACGCCACCAGCGCGCACACGATCAAGCTGACAGAGGGAAGACGAAGACACGCCGGCGAGCACGTACTTGTGAGCATGCCTCCGTCATCGGAGCCGCGGAGAAATTGTTCCCTGCGAAGTTGCCCCCCGGTGCAACGCCCGGAGCGACAAAGGTCCTGCGGCGACGAGATCGGATGGCGGAAGAGGCCGCGCAACCGAAGGACACCGTCGCCGACAAGCTGAAGATCGTGACAGTTTTCGGCCATGGCGGTTCAGATCCTGACGCGAGGCCCGGCCAGGGAAAGCGCACGCCCCCTGGCGCACGGCCCGGCACGCGGGCCCGATGACGGCACGCCGGATGCAGCGTCGAGCGTCATGTGTTCGACGGTCATCAAGCGGTGGGGGGCGAATGCGTCCTGGTCTGGGTTCGTCGCCGGAGTTCTTGCCGCCACCCTGTTGGGGTGCGGTGGCGTCCCTGCCGTGGTCGACGAAGGGCCTGCCGCGGTCTCGACGCCGAATGCCCAGGTCCTGACCATGGTGTGGTCACCCGACTCAGCCCGGCTTGTCTACGTCTGGCTGGAGACCCCACCGGATCTCTCGGCCCGTGTGGGGCTCAAGGCCGGCATCGACACCCTCGATTTGGCGAGCGGGTCGTCCCGCCGATTGGTGGCAGATGACTGTTGCGACGAGCAGCTCCAGCTCACGAACGACGGAAAGTCCCTCTTCTACGCCCATCCCGCCGATGGCGCCCTGCGCCTGCTTCGCATACCGCTGGACGGGAATCCGTCCAGCGGACCGGAGCGGGTGGCCGATCACATAGCGAAGTTCGCGATCGCGCCCGATGGCCACACCGTAGCGACGGGCGACTGGGGCAGCGGGCCGCTCATGTTGCTCGATAACGCGGACGGAACCAGTCGGCCACTCGGTCTGGGATCGCCGATCGCATTTTCGCCTGACCAGAGCCAGCTGGTCGTGGCAGTCACCACCCAAGACCCCGAGGTAGTCCCCGCTCAGACGTACTTCGTCGTCGAGCTGGCGACGAGAGATCGACGACCCATCACGCTGCCGTCGTCCTCAGGCGTCGAAGTGGTCTCGTGGGACGCGATGGGCCCTCGCCTCATCATCCAGGGGCTTGTCCTGATCGACGTCACCACGGGCCGCCAGGAACCGATCGGTCCCGGAACGTCATACGCGGGATTGACCGATCGCACGTTGCCGCTGGTCAAGCCCCGCCTGCTCACGAGCAGCGAGGTGTGTTTGGAGAGGCGAAGCGATATCGCCGAGAAGAATTACTGCGCGACCCGGCAGGACACCCTCTGGAGGATCGATCTTCGATCCGGCGACACCGACGTCGTCGCGCAGACCGCCGGCCCGACGCCCGCGGCGCTATCGCCCGACAACCACCGCCTGGCGATCTTCGACGACGGCGCGATCCACATCAAAGAGCTGCCCTGAGGATCTCGACCGAAATTTCCGTGAGGACCTCGTGCAACGCCGGGCCCAATCGGCGACAATGGGCGCGGCACCCCATGACCGCCTATCCGGACCGTCCCAATCCAACCGTAGCCGCCCTGCGTGAGGGCCTCTTCGAGCTCTTCAAGGCGAAGCGCTTTGACGAAGCGGCCGATTACGCGCTGGCGTTGACGGAGGCGGCCACCCGCTACTCACCCGTGGATTCCATCGCCGATGAAATTTCCCACCAGCGCCCCAAGGATGCCCTGGTACTTTACGAGCGAGCCCTGCTGAGCGCGCAGATCGAGGCCTCGGGGGCGACCTCCGGTGCCGAGGGGATGATGTACATGACCGATGTGCACAAGATGGAGAAGAAGGTCGCCGCCGCCCGCAAGCGATTGGCCACCGACGTCCGCTAGTGACTCAGCCATGGTAGCGTCTCGGACATGGTTATCTTCTCGCGAAGGGCCGCTTGTCGGACTGACCGGTTGAGTGGGGCGCCACTCCTGACAGCGTTGGTCGTCGTCGCGGCTTGCGGCGGACAGGCGGGCCCGCCAGAGCCGGTGGAATACGCCGCTGCGCTGACCTCGCCGGTAATTCAGAATGATAGCTTCTGGCGCGATACCGCCGGGAACGTTCTCTACTCGCAGGGTGGAGGGGTATTCAAGTTCGGCTCCACGTACTACTGGTATGGCGTGAAATACAACGGCGCGGTCACGTACGCGTCCAACCCGACCAAGAGGAACACCGACACGAGCTTCGCCGCCGTGACCTGCTACTCGTCGACCGATCTCATCAATTGGAAGTTCGAGAACAACATACTGACGCCGTCGACACCGGGTCTCGCGGTCGATGCGACAACCTGGATCGGGCGGCTGGGCGTCGCGTACAACGCCAACACCAAGAAGTACGTCCTGGTCTCACAGTACAGCGGCCCGCTTGGCACGGGTGAGCTGTTCGCGACGAGCTCGACCCCCAACGGGAGCTTCGCGTTCCATCACATCCAGACGTCCATCAGCAACGTCGCGTACAACACAACGGGCGATCAGACGATTTTCATCGACGACGACGGCACAGCGTACCTCATCGCCTCCAGCAGCCACGGGCGCGCGAACCTTTACGTTGCGCCGCTGCGCCCTTCCGACTACCTGAACGTCGATCGCGCGACCTTGATCTTCTCCGGCTCGGGGCGGGAGGGGAATGCGATGTTCAAGGTCAATGGACGCTACTACTTTTGCTCTTCCGACCTGCACGGGTGGAATGCGTCCCACACGTACTACATCTCGGCCACCAACATCTTTGGCCCGTACTCGTCCGAGGGGGTGATGGGGAACAGCGACGCTGACTTCAGCCACGTCTCTCAGAACGGCCTCTACGTGACGGTGCGCGGGACGACTCAAACGACGGTTATCTACGCCGGAGATCGCTGGAGCGACTTCGCGGGCAACGGTCTCGGGTACAACCAGTGGGTGCCGCTCACGCTCAATGGCACGACGCCCGTCGTGAATTCCATGAGCGAATGGGCTTTGAACGTCGCGTCTGGCACTTGGAGCGTCGGCGCGAACAACAACTACGTGCTCAATCCGACCTTCGAGGCGGACCGGGTCCTCGTCACCCGCCCCGCGGGGTGGAGCACGTGGACCAACGTCTCTGGCGCCACGCCCTTCGGCAACGTTTCCGGCGGGCACACCGGGAACTTCGCCGGTCATCTCAGTTACAGCGCCGGCGCCTACCAAGCCAGCATGTACCAGAACCTGAGCGGGCTTCCGAACGGGACCTACACCCTCACGTTCTGGGTGAAGAGCAGCGGTGGTCAGGCGACCGCGCAGGTTTACGTCAAGAACTTCGGCAGTGCCGAGATGGACGCCGTCGTCAACACCGCCCTATCAAGCTGGACGCAGCGGTCGATCACCGGCGTCCACGTGAGCAACGGGCAGGCGCAGATTGGTGTCTACACGGTCGCGAGCGCGAACCAGTGGATAGATATCGACGACTACAGCTTCGTTCGCACAGGGTCGTGACGGATCGGACCAACGCACGATCTCCGCGGCCGACTTCTACGCCAGCACTGCCTGCGCGCGCTCGGCGTGACCGCCCTCGCCCCAAGGTCGCGATGACGAGGCCCAGCGCCTCCATCGGATGGGGGCGTCGTCCCTGGTGGGCGCCGCCCGCGCTCCACGCGCTCACCAGGTAGCCAGAGTTCGCTCGCGCGCGGTGCGCCCACCGCGAGCGGCTCGTCCTTCCCGACGGCGCGTTCGAGTGATCGCGCGGGCGTGACACTTTCAGGTCGCTGCGGTGTTTGTCTACCCATGACATCGCAACACCGTCTGCTCCGAATCGGCTGTTCGTTGGCTGTTCTCGTCTGCGCAGCCCAGGCAGGCTGCCACAGACCAGCCCCGGGGCCATCCGTCTCCGAAGATGGGCCGCCCGCAATCTCGGGGACGGTCAAGCAGGAACTTGCGGCCGGGGGCTACACGTACTTCTTGATCCGGACGGCGGAGGGGTCGGAGCGATGGGTGGTGGTCGCCGATCGCCTGCACCGCGGGGTCGGACAGCTCTCCGTGGATGGCTGTCGCAGTCGTCGTGACTTCACCTCCCACCGTCTGGATCGCCGGTTCGCGGTTCTCGACTTCTGTTCTATCGCCAAGACACAAACGCCAGGAGGAGCTTCATGATCAAGACCCCGTCGATCTCGGTCGCATGTGAGACCCATTTCCCCCCGCGCAAGTCGTGGCGTCGGTCGGCGGCGCGCGTCGCTTGCTTCGCGCTGCTCTCCAGCGTCATTGCTGGCTGCGCAAGTAGCTCCGATGGAGCCCAGCCCACGCTCGAGCAACGCATGCAGAAGCTGGGTAGCTGCACGCCGAGGGATCTGGTCACGTTGGTGCCTTGGACGGGACCGGCGTTTGGCGACGACGGCAAGCTGCTGGCGCCATTGCCGGCAGGACACGTGGAGGCCGTGGTGAATGGGTGGGAAAAGCGCGATGCGCAGGCCACCAAGTTGCGCGAGATGCATGGGATGCTCGCCGCCGCCGACGTGTTTACTCGTCCTGGTCTGCTGGGCTTCGAGGCGTTCGAGTCAGTCGAGTGCGACATCGGGATGAGCCACACGCTGTGGCAGGACGAGGCGTCGATGCTGGCTTTCGTCACGGGCCCCGCCCACATCAGCGCGATGTCGATGGCGGCCCAGATGCACCACGCGACCGGCGGCGCCCACTGGTCCGGGCCGGCCCGCACCACGGCGCCGACCTGGCAGGAAGGCATCGCGCGCCTGGTGGCGGAGTACCGTTAGCGCCCGCCGTCAGGGACTGGTTTGCGTCTGGGGGGGCAAGCTCGCCGCCAGCCCGCTGGTAGGCGGCGACCGGCGCTTCCACACCGCGAAGCCGGCCACCTTGGTGCGCTCGTATCCTTGCTCGAGGATGCCCATCAAGGCCGGATACTTCTCCACGGGGAACTTCTGAAACGCCAAGTAGCCCGCCGATGCGGTATCGATGACCAGCTCCGGCGGATGACGTTCCAGGTCCTGAAAAAACAGCTCCCAGGCGCGCGGGAGCTCCAGCGGACGCGACGGATGAAACGGGCTCCACCACGCGGGGGTTCCCTCGACGGCGCCCACCAGATAGGTGACATAAGGGAAGCGCGTGGCCGGCCGGCGCTGAGCCAGGTGATACAGCGCCGACCCGTATCCCCACACCAGGATGCGGGCGTCGGACGACGTGTGTTCCCGGACGTAGCGTGCGAGAGCGCGGGCCTGAGGCGTGGCGTGGGGAATCGACAGGATCTCCGGATTGCGGAAGTGAGACATCTTCGACTCCAGCCGCACGACGACGAGGGCCGCCAGGCCGACCGCAACCACCGTCCGCGCCACCGGCTGCACGGCGGCGCGATCCCAGAGATGAGCCAGCAGTCCCACCGCGAACAGCACCAGCGGCGGATAGAGCTGCAGGAAGTAGTGTGGGAAGAACCGACCACCGAGGAAGATCGGGACGAAGGAACCGAACAACCAAAGCGGCAACAGCGCGTTTCTCGACCGATTCCGCGCCAGCTGAACCACCAGACCGCACGTGCCGGCCACCCACACCACGGGCACGAACGAGGCGAGCATCTGAAGGGAGGATCGAAAGCGTCCCACGCTGTCGCTCACGTTGTTCCCGTTGGCGATGTAGTAGCGGTTGACCTCGAACGTCCAGAAGTAGAACTCGTGCAGCACACCGACGGCCGCCAGCGCGATCAGCGCCGCCAGCCAGATCGCCGCAAAGCCCGCCGACAGCGCCGCGGCGGCGCGCACCTTCGGATGCGACATGAACCAAACCCAGCGACCAGGACGTGACGTCAGGGGGCCCGGCGATCCAGCACTGACGGCTCCTGGACCGGTCACGAGAAACCCGAGCACGATCGGCAGCTGCATTCCCGCCTGTTGCTTGAACAGCGCCGCAAGGCCCAGACAAATTCCCGCCGCGAACAGCCGCGACATCGTCGGCGCCGGATCCTCCGACCGGCGCGAGAGCAACAGCCGCGTCCCTATCACCAGGGGCAGCAGAAAGAAGGTCTCGGGGTTGGCCGCGTGCACATCGAAGGGGGGCCCCGCGGAGACCAAGGCCGCGTAAACAGGGGCCGCGATCCATGCCGCCCGCTCATCGTACAGACGCCGCGCGATGGCCGCGACGACCAGCGCCGTGGCCAAGACGTAGCCGAGCATGAGGAGGCGAACGCCCGGCAGGTTGTAACGCCCCACCAGCGCCAGAGCGCCGGCGTAGGCGGCATAGATCATGGGCGGCTTCTTCTCGACAAAATCGACGTACGGCCTGCCCCCGTCAAGGAGTACCCCCGCCTCGACCGCGAAGTCGGCCTCGTCCACATTGATGATGGGGACGTGAATCGTTGGCAGGCGCAGCGCCAGCAAGACGCCGAGCGACAGCGCCGCCGAGATCACGCGACCGAGGCGGGTGGTGGTCATTCGCAGGCCAGCTGGACCTTGCAGGTGAGCGACGACATCACGCAGTTGACGAGGTGCTTTTTTACTGGCTGCGGCAGCGCGCGGCAGCCAGCGATGCATTGGCTCAACATCGTGCCGCCGTTGCCGCGACCATGAGCGCCGCCGTAGCCCGGCATGCTGCCGTAACCACCGTACGCTTCACCGTAGCCGCCGTACCCTTCGCCGTAGCCGCCGTACCCCTCACCGTAGCCGCCGTACCCTTCACCGTACCCGCCGTACCCTTCGCCGTAGCCACCGTACCCCTCGCCGTAGCCGCCGTAGCCGCCATACCCTTCACCGTAGCCACCGTAGCCGCCGTACCCTTCGCCGTAACCACCGCACGCTTCACCGTAGCCGCCATACCCTTCGCCGTACCCGCCATACCCTTCACCGTAGCCACCGTACCCGTCGCCGTAGCCGCCGTAGCCCGGCATGCTGCCGTAGCCACCGTATCCTTCGCCGTAGCCACCGTACCCTTCACCGTAGCCGCCGTAGCTGCCGGGCCCTCCGCGCAAGCAGGACACCACGCGCTGGCAGGCCTGCTCACATGTCTGGGTTTCCCGACCATTGATCTCCGATACTTCCGGATCTGGGAGCGACGCCGTTTCGGGCGCCCGCTCACAACCGAACGTCAAGATCGTTAGGACCGCAAGGGACGTCAGGCGAAAGTGAACATTCATGGGGATCTCCTTTGGCGAGCGCAGGCGTCGGTGCGATCGGCGACAGAAAGTGTGTCGCCCACCGGCGATGTGCCTTGTGCCGCTGATACCCGACGGTGGTCCGAATCCGGCAAATTCCGAGGAGCTCTCCTCGTCTCGGCCCAAGGCTCCGGTGACCTCGCCGACCTGGTCTACAACGCGTACGCCCCCGATCCCGCCGTACTGGCGAGTCGGGGGGACGTGTCGTTCGACAAGGTCGTTCGAGCGCGTTCGTTCAGGAACCGAGCTCGAGCCGTACGAAGCCCCTCGTCGTCACCCAGATCCTTCCGTGCGCATCGATGGCAATCCCCCTCGGTAACGATCCGCCTTCGAGGGACACATAAGCCACCTCACCGGCGGGGGTAACACGCGCGACACTGCTCGACTCGGGGACCGTGAACCATGCGGCGCCGTCGGGAGCCACGGCGATGGTGCTTATCGACTTTCCTGAGGGGCCCTGGATCGCGGCTGGCAGAACGAAGGTCTGCAGCACGCCGGCGGCATCGATGCGTCCGACCTGATTCGGGATTCCCAGATCGACGAACCAGATCGAGCCGTCAGGAGCCGACACGATTCCACTCGGTGCATGAACGTCGCCGCCGAGGTCGGTCCAGTCGAAGCCACTGCCACGGACCTGTCCCACCCGCCCGGCCGAATAGTCGCTCATGAATACCGCGCCGTCGGACCTGACTGTCAGGCCGCCTCCGACAACCGTGATGGGCGCGAGGCCGTCTTCCTGGGCAACGACGTAGACGTCGCGGCGTGCGTCGATTCGACCAACAACGGCCCGATCGCCCCCCGTCAGCCAGACGTCGCCATGCCCATCCACGACGGCGGCGGTCGGACGCGCGAGGGGCCCCGGGACCGAGAAGAATTCGGCCGCACGCGTCGCCGGATCGAAGCGCAGGACGCCTTGCGGGTCCCAGGCGATTATCCACAGCGCTCCTGCCCCGGCCGTGAGTGCGCCGAGAGAGCCCGATCCCCGCGGCGTCGGTACTCTACCGACCGTGTCATCCTCCGCGACGCGCACCAAGGAACCGTAGAGCGTGAACCAGGGCGCTCCATCCGGCCCGATGGTGACGGCATCTGGCGTCGTTTTGCAATTGATCGCCACCTCGGGAATCGGCGAAGCGCAGGCGTCCGGATGGAGATCGTAGTACGTCACCGTGACGGGGCCAATCGTTCCCGTGCCGACCATGGGAAACACGCGCTTCGTTGCGCCGACGGGTTCCAAACCAGCCCCGTCCGGCGATTTCGACAGCAACCTCAGCGATCCGATCGAGCCTTTGCCAGCGCCCTCCGTCAAATCTCCGCATCCCATCGCAACGAGGAGCAACAGCGCGGTCGTCATCATCGAGGTCGTCATCGTTCGTGTTCGCATTGGAGAGTCCTTTCCATGCCCAATACCCGGCGCGCCCGCAGGTCCGGCAATCAAGGGCAACCGATTCACTGGCGTAGCCCCAATCCGAAGAGCGCCCGCAGCGCAAAGCGGCCGCGCCATTGCCCGTCGATCGGAACCAGCTCAGCACCGGCGTCCCACGCCAGGCGCACGGCGAGCCACCCCACGATCGGAATCTCCAGCGCCAGGGCGCCACCGGCCCAGGGCACGACGGCCCGCAGCTCGCGCCCGCTCGCCAGCGACTGGATCGCGCGGGTGACGGCGACGCCACCCCCCAGGTGCAAATCGATCGGACCGATCCGCACGGGGCGCAGCAAGTACGCGGCGGCCGAAAACCGGCGGAGGCGATAGGCCACGGCCAGGTCGTCGAGGTTCGTCTCACCGTAGCTGACCCGGGAGGCGAGCGACCACCTGGCTCCGTTGTGGCGAAAGGCAATGCCCACCTCAGTGTTGATCGCGGCGGTGCTGGGTCCGCGCCCCGCCAGCCCGTAGTCGAGAAACAGGCCATTCGGCACGGCCACGGGGCCGCCCTTCGCGAAGGCATATTCGGGCGTGACCTCCTTCAGGTCGGCCCGCGTGATGGCCGCGTCCGAACCGGTCACCAGGCTCACCTCCGCCGCGGACATCCGTCCTGCCGCTCGGTAGGTCACCCGGTAGCGACCCGGCGCCAGCGCGAGTCGCGACGACCGTCGCGGATCGGCGCGTACCTCCGCGACCACTTCGCGGCGGGCATCGACCACGGTGAAGCTGCCCTCGGGGGCCGCCGGAAACGTCAGGCCTTGCCGGCTGCGCTCCAGCGTCGTCAGCACGAGATCTCCCGTGCCCGAAAGGCGATAGTCGTACGACGGATGCTGCGGCCCCCACAAGCTGGGCACCGTCGCGGCGACCGTCCGCGTGTAGACGTAGGCGTATGCCTCGCCGAGGGTGACGACACCGTTGTCATCGCGGTCGCCAGCGCCCCGCAGCCCGGAGATCAGGTGGTGGGTGAAATACGATCCCTCGACGTCGCTCGACTCCTGCGCCAGCTCCTCGACGCCGGTGGCCGCCAGGATCGCGGCCCCGCCGACCCGCAGCGGATCGATGAGGGTGAACACCGGCCCGCCGCTCTGATGGCCGCCCTTCGGCCTCGTGGCACCGCCCGCGTTGCACGCGTCGAGCACCGCGACCCGGACCTGGGCGTGCGATTGCGCCAGGCGCTCGCGCAGCTCGCGGTAGGTGAAGCGATCGCCGCCCAGCAGCAACCCCTCGGCGTCTGCGTGCCCCGAATAGTAGAGGATGATCGTCGAGCCCGGCTCGCGCGCCGCGCGGGCCTCCGCGCGATCGAGGGCCTGCCGCAGCGCCGACGCCGTCGTGTTCGGCAGCCTCCAGACGTCCGCGGGCGCCAGGGAGCTGAGCTCCGTCAAAACGGCCGCCATGCGTTCGCCGTCGCGGTCGGCATACCGCAAGGTGGCCTGCCCGCCCGCCTCGTTCGAGGACGAGACGATCGCGATGCGCGCCGCCAGCAGCGCGGCCGGAAGGATCGCGAAGGACATCATGGTTCATCCCGCTGCCGACGCCGCTCGCGCTTCTCGACCACGATCCACCGCGCCGTCGCCGCGCCCCCGCCCGCGTCGGTGATCGCCGCGACCAGGTCCGGGGTCGACGCACCCGACTCGGCCATGGGCACGAGGACGCGCACCTCGATCGGATGTTCCGAGAGCACCACCACGATCCGCTCGGGACCAGGAGCCTCGTCGAGCACGACGGGAGGCGCGAGTGGCGCGCCCGGGGGTGGCAGCGGCACGCTGTGCCCATCGACCGACCCCGGATAAAACGGTGAGAACTTCCCCGTCCCATCCACGCTGCCGACGAGGACGTAGTGACCGGCCGCCCGCGCGTCGCGCACCGTGAATTGCAACTCGTCGCCGGCCCTCACGTCTGTCCCCGGGTCGACGACGAAGACGGCGTCCGCACGACGCGCTGCGATCTCGATCGCCAGATCTCCCTTTGTGGCGCGGTAGACGTCGGGACTTCGGCCCACGACCAGGACGGCGACCGCCACGGCCGCCAGCAACGGCGCCGCGAGGCCGAATGGCCGTATCCATCGACGGTGCTGGCCGCGGCGCGCGACGTCGATCCGGCTCCACAACGGCGGACCCAGAGCGCTATCGAAGCGCCGCCCGTACTCGTCTCGCTGGGCGCGGCGCTTCCGGCAGGGCAGGCACTCGTCCAGGTGCTGCGCGATCGTCATCGCGGCTGGTCCACCGTGGATCTCGGCGTCGTCGAGCGCAAAGGTCGATGGGCATCCGTCCATCACGTTTCCTCCTGGAGACTGACTTTCAATTTCTTCCGTCCATGATCGAGAAAGCGGCTCAGGCTGTAGCGGACGGTCCGCTCGGAGACGCCCGCGACCTCCGCCGCCTCGCCATGGGTCATGCCGTCGACGAAGACGTAGAACGCCACCTCCTGACTGCGGCGATCGAGCCCGAGCAGGATCTCGGCGGTCATCAGGCGCATCACCGCTTCGGGCTCGCGGCCGAGCGCGGGCGCCTCAAGCGCGGCGGAAGAGCTGGTTCTGCGCGTGTGGCGGTCGCGCAGCTCGTTCAGGCACAGGTTCGTGGCCACCCGATACAGCCAGCCGAGGAGTTCGCGCCCAGCGCGCAGCTCCCGGTGATGCCGAAAGCACCTGATGAAGACCTCTTGCGTGATGTCCATCGCAGACGCCTCGTTGCGGAGCACGGTGAAGCAGCGCCGCCAGATGGCGCGGGCGTACTGGTGGTAGGCGGCCGTCACCGCGGACTCGTCCATGGACCCGTTGTACACGGCAGGGACTCGAACCCGGCAAGAGAATCTCTCCGGCAGAATTGCCCCCGGCGCGAGGGCAGGCCTCAGGTGCAGACCCGAAAGCGCCGAGCCGAGGCCGACGCCCTATTTGCGCAGCTTCTTCTCGAGCAGCTTGTACGCGTCGGTCAGGCGCTGGGCCACTTCGTTGGCGGCGCGCTGCTTCTCGGGCGACTGGGTGTGGTGATCGGGGTGATACTTGCGCATCAGCGTCCGGTACGAGCGCCGCACGGTTTCGAAGTCCGACCCGGGCGCGACCTCCAGCGCCGCGTAAGCCTTCTGGGTCCGGGTCGCCTCGGTGGCCGGCCCCTTCCCGCGGGGCTGGCCCGGGCCGGTCCCCGCCCGGGCGGTGGGCCGCGGCGGCGGCTCGGGCGTCTTGCGCCCGTGGATGGCGTCCTCCACCTCTTGTTGCGCGCGCCGATGCCACTCCGCCTCGTCCCCCCCGCGGGCGGGTCCCGACGAGACCTGGTCGTCGTCGTCATCGTCGCCCGCGTGCTTGGCCGCCACATCCAGCAGCGAGTTCAGCTCGGAGCGGGCCATGTTGATCAGTCGACGGCCGATGCTCACGAGGGGTCGGCTCCGGTGGTCGGGGTCACGATGTTTCCAATTTAACATGCGATCTTGACCGGTTGGCGGCGCTCTTCGCTATTGCCTTCACAAGAACCCGCGTTAGGTTACGCGCCATGCACAAACTCGTCCTCTTGCGACACGGCCAAAGCACCTGGAACCTGGAGAACCGCTTCACCGGCTGGACCGACGTCGAGCTGACCGCGGAGGGTCGCCAGGAAGCGCATCGGGCGGGCGGGCTGCTGCGCGATGCCGGGTATCGCTTCGACGTGTTCTACACGTCGCGCCTGCGCCGGGCGATCCAGACCATGCAGGTCGTGCAGGACGAGCTTTCGCAGCAGTGGGTCGACGTGATTCGCCACTGGCGCCTGAACGAACGCCACTACGGCGGGCTGCAGGGACTGAACAAGAAGGAGACCGCCGACAAGCACGGCGAGGCGAAGGTGCTGGAATGGCGCCGCAGCTACGACATTCCGCCGCCCCCGCTGGAACTCACCGACGAGCGTCATCCCCGCCAAGATGCCCGTTACCGCGATCTGGCTCCCGACGTGTTGCCGGCCACCGAGTCGTTGAAAGAGGTCGTCGCTCGCATGCTGCCGTACTGGTATGACACCATCGCGCCCCAGATTCTCCGCGGCCGTCAGGTGGGCATCGTGGCCCACGGCAACAGCCTGCGCGCGCTGGTGAAGCACCTGGACCACGTATCCGAGGCCGAGATCGTCGAGCTGAACATTCCGACCGCCATCCCTCTGGTGTACGAGCTGGACGGTGACCTGAAGGCCATCCGTCACTACTACCTGGGCGATCCCGAGGCAGCCAAGCGCGCCGCCGAAGCGGTGGCGAAGCAGGCCTCCGCCGGGCGCTAGGTCCGGGCCCGAAATGAACGAGCTGTAGCCGTGTCGAGATCGTCGCACGCCCGGGCCGGTCTGGCCGAGCGCTATGTGGTTTGGCTGGAGCGGCGCGCCTGGTGGGTGACCGTCGCCGGGCTGCTGGTGCTGGCGGCGTCGATCTTCCTGGTCACCACGCGGCTGCGGCTGTTCGCGGATTTCTCGTACCTCTTGCCGCAAGATGCGCCGGCGGTGCGCGATCTGCGGCGCCTGGAAGAACGCCTGGCCGCCAAGGACACCGTGCTGGTGGTGGTGGTGGCGCCCGACGCGGCCGCCCGCGAACCGGTGGCCGCGGCGATGGCGGCGGGCATCCGGACCTTGCCGTCGACGCTGGTGGAACGGGTCGAGACCGACGACAAGATCACCCGCGATTTCCTGCGCCCGCGCCGCCACCTGCTGGTCCCGCTCGGCGATCTGACCGAGGCGCGCGACGCGCTGGCGGATCGCATCCGGCGCGCGAAGCTCAAAGCCAACCCGCTGTTCATCGATCTGGCGGACGACGCCGCGGCCGACGATCAGGCCACCCGTAAGCGGGTCGACGAATTGCGCACGCGCTGGCATGCCGCCGAGGCCCAGCTGGATCGTTCGGGCTTCGTCAGCGCCGACGGCAAGGTGGGGCTGGTGGTGTTGCACACCGCCTTCGAGATCACCGACGTCACGCGCGGCAAGGAGCTGATCGCGGCGCTGACGGCCGTGCGTGCCAAGGCCCTGGCCGCGCATCCGGCGGGCGTCGATATCGGTTTCACGGGCGGCGTCATCACCTCGGTGGCCGAGCACGACGCGGTCATCAAGGGCATGGTGCGCTCGGGCGTCATCACGCTGGTTCTGGTGGCGCTGGTGTTGCTGATCTACCTGCGCAGCGTGATCCAGCTGGTGCTGCTGACGGTGAACATCGCCATCGCGACGGTGGCGGCGTTCGGTGTGGCCACGCTGACGGTCGGGCACCTGAACGCCACCACGGCGTTTCTGGGGGCGATCATCGCCGGCAACGGCATCAACTACGGCATCTTTTTGATCACCCGCTATCTGACCGCGCGCCGGACCGAGACCGCGCGCGACGCGATGATCATCGCGGTCAACGGCACGGTGCGCCCGACCGCGGTGGCCTCGCTGGGCGTCGCCATCGCCTACGGCTCGCTGGCGGTGACCAGTTTCAAGGGCTTCGCGGACTTCGCGGTCATCGGCGCGGTGGGCATGCTGCTGTGCTGGATCGCATCCTTCACCCTGTTTCCCGCGCTGGTGCTGCTGTTCGGGCGCAACACGCGCGTGCAAGACAGCCATACCCTGGTGGGCGACGCGCTGGCGCGCGTGTTCGGGTTCCGGCGGCCGGCCGTGGTGTGCGTGATGGCCGGCCTGGTGACGGTGGGCGCGGGCGCGATCGTCTGGCGGTACGCGGCGTCCGATCCCTTCGAATACAACATTCGCAACCTCCGTTCGGAGAGCGCCGACGCCAAGGAATCGCGCCGCTGGATGCAGATCTCGGACGACAACTTCGGCCGTGGCATCAGCGGCAAGACGTTCATCGCCGCCGATGACGGCGCGCAGGTGCCCAAGATCGTGGCAGCCCTGCGGGCGCTAGACGCCGGCACGCCCGAGCCCAACCGGACGATCGGCACGGTGAATTCGATCCTGGACGTGATTCCCGACGATCAGGCGCAACGCCTGGCGGTGCTGGCCGACATCCGGAAGCTGCTGGACGACGACGCGCTGGAGGTCATGGACGAAGCCGATCGCGCCGAGCTGCGGACCCTGCGCCCGCCCGACGATCTGCATGCCATCGCGGCGGCGGATCTGCCGCAGGAGATCAAGGACAAGCTGGTCGAAAAGGACGGGCGGGTCGGCTCCATGATCGCGATTCGGCCCGCGCTGAAGCTGGACGAATGGGACGGCCACGATCTGCTTCGCTTCGCCAGCGCCGTACGACGCTTGAAGCTGTCCGATGGCGTGACAGTGACGACCTCGGGCTCGAGCGTGATCTTCGCGGACATCTTCGCCTCCATTCAGCGCGACGGTCCCAAGGTGACGCTGGTGGCGATGGCGGGCTTGCTGCTCATGGTGTTGATGATCGTCGGCCGCGACCGGCGGGCGGTGGCCGTGCTGGCGGCCACCGGCCTGGGCAGCTTGGGCCTGGTGGCGGTGTGTGCACTGGCGGGAATCCACGTGAACTTCCTGGACTTCATCGCGCTGCCCATCACCTTGGGGCTGGGCGTCGACTACGCCATCAACATCGCGCACCCGGCGTACCTGTCGGCCAAGGACCCGGCCGACAGCGTCCGCAACAGCGGCAGCTCGGTGTTCATTTGCTCGCTGACGACCATCGTCGGCTACGGGTCATTGATGGTCAGCGACAACCTGGCCATCTTCGGCTTCGGGCTGGCGTCGCTGATCGGCGAGGTCACCTGCGTGGTGGCCGCGCTGGCGCTGGTTCCCGCGATCATCTTTCTGGGACGGCGGGGCGCGGTGGCCGCCGCACGCGCGTCCAAGGCCGCCTAGCGGCTACGACTTGCCCCAGCCCGGCAGCGCGGCGGCCTGGCGGATCCATCCTGCCAGCTGCGCCTCGTCGAAATCGTCCTCGCGAATGTCGATCCAGCGGGCCTCCTTGGCGGTGCCTCCGGAGGGAGCGGGGCGCAGCGACGTCCCTTTGAAGAAGGTGACCTTGAGGTAGCTGGCGAAGACGTGAAAGCTCAGGAACCAACCCTGCCCTTTCACGCCGTAAAACGGCGAGTTCCATTTCACCGCCTCGTGCACGTCGGGAACCGAGCGCGCGACCAGCGCGTCGATACGCCGCGCCACCTCGCGCTTCCAGCCCGGTATGGCGGCGATGTACGCCTGCACAGGCGCGTCGCCGTCGGCCATGGCGATCTGGGGATTGCCGCCGCTCAGAAGCGTGGGTTTGGTGGCAGCGGCGCGTCTCCGACCCGGGGACGCGCCGGCAGGCTTGCTCTTCTTCGTCTTCTTCTTGGCGCCATCGTTCGCCATCGCTGGGGCCCAACGATAAGGGTGTTGGACGGCATTTGCGAGCGGCCCGGAACCTGTCGCGTCCGCCAATGATAAATTGGCAACCCATGAAGCTCCGACAGCTCTACGATGCGTCGTCCAGCACGTACACCTACCTGCTGGCGGATCCTGCGACGCGGAAGGCGGTGCTGATCGATCCCGTCTTCGAGCAGCACCAGCGCGACGCCGCGCTGATTCGTGAGCTGGAACTCGACCTGGTCGCCACGCTGGACACCCACTGTCATGCCGACCACGTCACGGGGGCCTGGTTGATGGCCAAGGCCCTGGGAAGTCGCATCGGCTTCTCCGCGACCTACGACGCCGCCAACACGGATCTGCCGCTTCGCCATGGCGACGAGGTTCGGGTTGGTGGGTTGTCGTTGCAGGTGCGGGCGACGCCGGGCCACACCGCCGGCTGCCTGTCCTTCGTGGCGCCGGACCACCAGACCGTCTTCACCGGCGACGCGCTGCTGGTGCGTGGCGCGGGCCGCACGGACTTTCAGCAAGGCGATGCCCATCAACTGTATCGATCGATCCGCGAGCAGCTGTTCTCGTTGCCCGCGACCTGCGTCGTCTATCCGGCGCATGACTACGAAGGCCGGACCGCCACCACGATTGGCGAGGAAATAGCCTGGAACCCGCGCATCGGCGGCGAGGCGCGCGAGGAGGACTTCGTGGGTTTCATGCGCAACCTGGGTCTGCCCCACCCCAAGCAGCTTGCGATCGCCGTGCCCGCCAACCTGCGGGCCGGGCGACCCGAAGAGGACGACCACGCCGCGCGGTCGCCATCGTCTTCGTCTTCATCTTCGTGGGGCCCCGTCGTCATGACCTACGCCGGGCTTCCGCAGATTCCGCCCGACTGGGTCGCCACCCATCGCGGTGACGTGCACCTGCTGGACGTGCGCAGCGCCGCCGAATTCGACGGCCAGCTTGGTCATCTGGAAGGCGCGCAGTTGATTCCGCTCGATGACCTGCGCGCGCGCGTCGCGGACGTGCCCGCCGACAAGCCGGTGGTCGTCGTCTGTCAAACCGGGATGCGCGCCGGCCTGGGAACCGCGATCCTTCGCAAGGCCGGATTCGCGGACGTCGCGAACCTGGCTGGCGGAATGGTGCGCTGGCGGGACCTGGGCCTGCCCAGCTAGTACCCCGACACAGAGAATCTGACCGGTTCAGGCTTGTTCCGGACGGCCATGACTGCGTTGCTCCTCGGTTTCATACCTACGGGTATGCGCCCTCGTCGCGCCTTGTCCTGACCGCCCGGCCCTGCGCCTCAACCGATCACCTTCTCTGTGGCGGGGTACTAGGCGTCAGGAGGCGTTCACAACCAACCGCTGACGTACTCCTCGCGCGCGTGAGCACCTTCACCCACGCCCAGGAGCTTGAGGCGGACGTTGGTCTCGTCGCCGTTTCGCCTGAGCTCGATCAACCCGGCGTTCAACCCGCCGGTCGGATTCTGTGCCGGCGCGCCCGCCGCCGCCGGCAGCAGGGTGGCCTTCAAGCGGCCGTCGGCCAGCGTGGGCCAGGACTCGAAGGCCAGCGGGCCCACCGGCGTCAGGGTCGCCTGCACGCAGCCCAGCTTGTTGGTGACCGAACTGGAGGTCAGTTCATAGAACAGCGGCTTGCGATCACCCACGAAATGAAGGGTGAATGCGCAGCCAACGTGCACGTCGCCGCCCAGCACCACCAGCCGCTGCTTGGGGTGCGCGGTCAGATGCGCGTCGATCACGTCCAGCAGCGCGGCGCGATCCGCGCGGTTGCGCTCGGCGCTCCAGTGATCGGGAAAGTCCACGTCGGTCCCGAAGATCTGCTCGCCCCGCGCGGTCACCCATTCGGGCAAATGGACGAAGGGCACGCTGGTCACCACGAACACGACATGCGCGTCACCGTTGGCGGCCAGAAAAGCCCGGAAGCGCGCCAGCTGTTCGAGGCTGATCACCCGCGACGGCGGACCCACCCAGCGCTCGGAACGGATGTCGAAGGCGAACGTGGCCAGGGTGCCGTAGCGAAACGCGTAGTCGAGCGCGGCGGGGGCCGTCGCGTCCGGTCCCCACGGCAGCTGACGCGACCCCTGGTAGTCGAGGTACGCCAGGCGCGCGGCGCCGATGATCTTGGCGGCGGGACCCTGCGTGTGCTCGGACCGCGAGCCCCAGTCATCGAACACCTCGTGATCGTCCAGCATCGCGTAATTCGGCAGCCCGCTCAGTAGCTTCAACCAGGGCGTCTGGTTCCAGCAGATTCGATACCGTTCCTGATAGGCCTCGCGAATCTGCTGCGGGGTCCATTCCTGGATCGGCCCCCGGCCCCAGCGGCTGGTGTAGGCCGGGTTCAGCAACGAGACGCTGGCGGGTTCATCGCCGTACATCTGATCGCCGACGGTCAGCAGGAACTTGGTGTCGGCCGCGGCGAAGGTCGCGAACAGCTGCTGACAGAGGCGCATGCTGTCGGGCGCCAGCACGCCGTCCTTGTCGAAGGGCTGATGGCAGCTGACCAGGCCCACCGTGAAGATCGGGGGCGTAGCGTCGGAGGTGGCGGGCGCGGTCTCGAACGCGCCTTCGCCCACCACCCGTGTGCCGTCGTCGGATGCAACCCGGAAGGTGTAGCGATGCAGAGACAGCAGTGGCGGCGCGCCGGGCGCCTGGTCGGGGTAGGTGACGACGGCGGTGTTGTCCGTCGGATTGCCGGGTGCGATGTCGACGATCGCCTGACCATGCGGCACCAGCTCGGCCGCGCGCACCGAGACCAGATAACGTCCCGGGCGCTCTGCGCGGAACCACAGCCGGGCGCTGCGATGATCGACCGTTCCGACTGACACCAGATTGTCGCGAGCGTCGCTGGCTGAAAAGGGCATACGTCGATAGCGAACATTACACCCGCGGGCTCGCGAGGATGGCTGGCGAGGCAACGAGGAGAATCACACGCAGATCCTGCGTCCTCGGTGGCGATCGGTGCGGCGATTGCGCGCCCCGCGGGGACGGCTGTCCCGGAACCATGCCTGGAAGGGATGGCACGCCCTGTGCTGAATTCGAAGTGGAAACACAATGAATCGTCGTCCGCTCGCCTTCTTCGGTCGTCTATTCCATGACTTCAGGCGCAACCAGGGCCTGCTCCTTGCGGGCGCGGTCGCTTACAACACCCTGCTTTCGCTGATTCCGCTATTTGCGCTGTTGCTTGTCGCGTTGTCGCATCTGGTCGACGAAAGGCTGTTGACTCACACGGTCGCCGTCAACCTCGAGTTTCTCGTACCGGGTCAGGCGCCAGCGATCACCGAACAGGTCACTGCATTTCTGAAACATCGAGACGTCATCGGGGGCATTGGCATTGGGGCGTTGCTCCTTTTCAGTGGGATGGCCTTCTCGATCCTCGAGAACGCCATGGCGATCATCTTCCACCATCGCGTTCCCGCGAAGCGCCGGCACGCCGCCATCTCGGCCCTCATCCCGTATTTGTTCGTCATGGCCCTTGGCGTGGGGCTGCTTCTGCTGACCGCGATGACCGGAGCGCTCGAGACCATGGGACGCAGCTCTGTGCACGCGCTTGGGTACGCCTGGTCCCTGGCCCGGCTTTCGCGAACGCTGCTGCACCTCCTTGGAATGACCGGCTCGGCATTGATGCTCACCGCGCTCTACATGGTGCTGCCTGTCCAACGCGTGACCTTCAAACGAGCGTCCATGGGGGCAGTGGTCGCCACCGGGCTCTGGGAGGTCGTGCGGCACATTCTGGTTTGGTACTTCCAGACGCTGTCGCTGGTAAGCCTCGTTTACGGCTCGCTGGCGACGACCGTCATCGTGCTTCTGACGTTGGAGGCCGCTGCCATGATCTTGCTCTTCGGCGCCCAGTTGATCGCAGAACTCGAGCGCAGTTCCGCCCACAACGCGGCCGAGGCCGAGACCCTCTCCATGACAACGTGAACCGAAGGCTACGAATGCCGGCCGTAGCGTCCGGGCTGGCCAGGCCCTCGGCTCAGTCCTGCTTCAAGTGGAAGTCGACGCGCGCGCCGCCCGGGTCCAGGCGCGGCTTCAGCAGGAACAGACGGGCGTTCGCGCCCGGCACAGCCTTGGTCAACGTGGCCTGCACCAAGGTCGCGCGCCGCAAGGCCAGCGCGCGCAGCTCGTCGTCGCCGACGGTCACTTGATCGAACAGGACCTTTTCCAGCTCGGCGGCCGTCGCGGGCTTGGGCGCGGCGGCGGTGCCGGCCGGCTTGGCTGCCAACCGGGTCTTGTACAGCCTCTCCAGCAGCCGCGGGCGATCGGCGGGCGCAATCCGGAGGTTGTCGATCGAAGGCACCACCGTGCCGCTGTCGGCGGCGTCCGCCTGCAGCTCTGCCAAACGCTCGGCGGCCAGCAAGCGCTCCAGCACCTGGTGGCGGACGCTCTCGCGATCGCGCTTGGGATCCGCGATGCCCTCCACCTCGAACAACAGCCCCGGGCGTTCCGTCAGCGCCTTGGACAGACTGGTCAGCTTCTGCTGCGTCTTCGATTCCAGCGCGACCGAGCCCGGCACGAAATCCAGCCGTGACAGCTCGTCGCCGCCACCGAAGGCGGAGGCGATGTACGAGAACGGCGCGGTCGCCGCCTTCACCACCAGGTTGCCCAGCACCTTCAGGATCAAACGGCCCACCTTGAATTCCGGATCATCCAGCGAGCCAGCGATCGGCAGCTCGAGATCGATGACGCCGTGGCGATCCTTCAAGATCGCCACCGCCAGGCGCACCGGCACCTTCACCGCCTCCGGGCTGTCTGTCTTGCTGCCGAAGGTGAACTGATCCAGCACCAGGCGGTTGCTGGCCTCCAGCTTGCGGTTGGCGACGTGATAGGCCAGCGACACGCCCAGCTTCCCTTTCTCGACGACGTAGCCGACGTAGCGCCCTGCGTACGGGCTGGCGGGCGGCAGGTCCACGTCCTTGATATCGACCTTCACGTCGGCGAACAGCTCCTTGGCCAGGGGATTGGCTTGACCGGTGACGCTCAGGGCGCCCGCGCGGTTGATGGCGGCGCGCAGATCGATGTTGGCCTGCGTGTCGGCCGTGGAGGACAGGCCGCTGATGCGCCCGCCCAGGTCGGTGATCTCCGTCGAGACGTTGGGCTGGACCGTCCGATCGCTGAACTGCACCGCGCCGCGCCGGATCACCACCTGACCGACGTCGATCTGGGGAGGCTTCTCGGCCACGGCCGGCTTGGGTGCGGACGTTGACGCAACCGCCGTCGCGGGCACCTTGGACTTGCCGGTCGCGGGCCGCGCCGCGGGAGCAAAGGCGTGCGCCAGGTTGGTGCCGTCGGGCAGCAGCGCGACGCGCGCCTGCAGATCGTCCAGGCCGATCTCGCTGACCCGTAGGGTCATCGGCGTGGTGCCCAGCTTCACGCCCGTCACACGGAAGGACTTCCACTGCACCAGGTTCTCCTGTCGCGCGCGATCGACGCTGGCGAAACCGGCGATCTCGAGATCGGCCTCCAGGTTGGCCTTGGGGGGCCGTGCCGGCGCGCCCCGCGGGGGCGCGGGCGGAAGCTCGACGGTGGCCTGGCCCTTCAGCGACAGCGCGCCGCCGGTGACATCCAGGCTGACCTGATCGCGGAAGTAGGGTTGAAACGGCACGATGTCCAGCGTCTTCAAATCGAAGCGCAGGTTCGCGGCGACTGGCTGATAGCCGCCCGTGCCGGTGATGGTCAGGGTGCCGGTGCGGTTCAGTCCCAGGCGCAGGTTCACGTTCATCCGCGACCCCGGCACGGTCGAGATATCCGTCACGTGCAGCGACAGCGGATCCACGCTCAACTGGGCGCGTGGCTGGACGGCGCGGTCGTCGAAGCGAACCCCCCAGCGATCGATGTCCAGCTTGCCCACGGTGACGGCCCACGCGGGGCCAGCGGCCGCGGCGCCGTCGGGCGACGACGGCGGCGAGGGCTTCGCGGTGGACGGCGCGACGGACGGAGGCCCCGGCACCAGCGTCGTCAGGTCGACCACACCCTTCCCGTCGCGCTCGGCCCGCAGCTTGCCGTCGGCCAGGGTCACCTCACCGATCGCGACCTTGCGCGCGCCCAGCTCCAGCTTGGCGCCGCGCACAGCCACCAGCCCCAGGCGCAGGAAGTCGTCGCGCTTGTCGCGTCGACGCAAGGCGAAGTCGGTCAACTCGACGAACGCTTGCTCCAGCGTCACGGCCATGGCCGCGCCCTTGTCCTCGACGTCGTACGCGCTGCCCACGCGTACGGCGCCCTTGACGATGTCGAACGCGATCGCATCCGCGTAGTACGGCGCGAAGCGCGCGGGCTGGATCCCGTCGACGGCCACAGTTCCCTTCGCGCGCAGGTGCGGTTCCAGCACCAGGGTCCCCTGCTGCTTGATGACCCCGCCCGGCACAGCGCGCGCGCCGAATTCGACGGTGGCGGACGCGCCGGGCACGTTCGACAGCCCGCGCACCGCCAGCGACGTGTCGTCGACGGTGAGGTGGAAGGCGGGCGTGGTCGTCTGATCTTCCAGGTGAACCTTGATCCCGGACAGATCGATGGCATCCACCGTGAATCGCGGCGCCGCGGCGTCCCGGTCCGGCTTGGGCCGCTTGGCCGTCGCGACCTTGGGTTGTTTGCTTGGGGCGGCTTCCGTCGCGGGCGCGCGGGGCGCCATCTGCTGCAGGTTCAGCACGCCGTTGCGCTGCCGCCGGGCGTGGATCTCCAGGCCGGTCAGATTCACGTGGGACACATGAAAGCGCTGGGTGGTCAGGTTGGCGTCGGCGATCGCCAGCTCGAGCTTGCCCAGCTTCATGAGCGGTGTCGGCTGGGCCTTGGTGCCCCGCTTCTCGCGGACATCCAGATCGGCCAGCGCCACGCGGCCCTTCACCGACAGCGACGGCGCATCGATGCGTGGCCGCACGAACGCCAGGTCCAGGGCCACCGTCAGGCGGGCCGACTCCACGGTGAACGGCAGCTCCAGCGGCACGAACGGCACGTACTTGGTCAGGTCCAGCGCGTCCAGCCGTAGCTCGAGGGTCGTCTCGAGTGAGTCCTTGAACGGCTTGCTGCGGCCCTGGGCGGCGAACGGCGTGCCGTCGACGCGCACGCTCAGGCCCGGTTCGACGAACGAATCGATGAACACCGGCAGCGTCGACACGAACGGGATACCGATCGACAGATCGCTGACCTCGTGATGCGCGCCGGTCGGCCGATCCTCGAACACCAGCTTCCCGTCGGTGAGCCGGATGTTGTTGACCGAGAAGCGCGGCGGCGGCGCGCCCACCGGCGCAGGCGGCTCGGGCGGCGCGGGCGGTCCCGCGGTCACGCGCGCAAGAACATCGGAGAAGTTGTAGGTCGTCAGATCGCCCCAGCCGCCCGCCGAGGCGGTGCGCCGTTCGACATGCAGTCGCAGGCCGTCCAGGCTGATCTCCTTCACCACCGGCGCGCGGCGATACACCGACGAGAGCTGCGCGTTCACGTAAAACCGCTTGAACTCGACGAACGGGGCGCGTCCATCCGCCTCGAAGATGTGCAGGCCCTCGACGGTCAGCGACAGCGCGAACGGATTCAGCCGCACGCGATCGATCACCACCTTGCGTCCCAGCAGTTCGCCCAGCTGGGTCTGGGCCACGCGGCGAGCGACGGGCGGCACCACCAAGAATCCGATCACCGTGAACAAGACCAACGCAACCCCCGAACCGATCGCAGCCCGGCGGAACCAGCGTTTGCGGCGGCTGGTCGGGGCGCTGCCAGCCGCCGTCACCGGGTGTTTCTGCATACTTTCGGTCGTACGGTCCATGGCCGACCAGCGTACAGGCGGCCTGAAAATCGCGCCAACGCGCCCTGCCCGTCCGCACGTCGGACGAGCGCGACCGAGCGGCCGTACGCCTAGACCAACGCTAGGCCACCTCTAGGCCAGCTTGGCGGCCAGCTCGCGCAGAACGGCTGCCGCCCGTTGATCGATGATGTCACCGTGCGAGACAACCACGCGGATCAGATCGGGGAGGTCGGCCCATCGTTCCAGCTGCGCCTTGAGGGCCGATCGGTCTTTGATGTTCGCAACGACGTTCAGCGCGGGAATCTTGGGGGCATCCCCGGTGAAGCCGATCAGGTGGAACAGCCATCCCCCAAAACCCGGCCGATCATCCACGTTCCAGATGATCTCGTTCAGAACCAAGGTGGTGCCGTTGGGCGTCTTGACCACCAGGGCCGATTCGCGCTCGGCGGTTCCCGGTACGACGACGAAGGTCACATCGGGATCACCGAAGTCGACCGCGGTCGCGTCGACGGCGACCACCTCGGCCACTCTCTCACGCGCACCGGGGGGCGCCACGACCACGAGCTCCGGATAGCGCGCCTTCCAGATGTGAAGGTCCTTGCGGTGCCGTTCGTTGGGCACGACCAGATAGGCCGGGCGACCCCAGCTCTCGAGTTCGTGCATCTCCGCCTCATCCAGGGCGACGGCACTGAAGACGACGAGGCGCCCGTCCCTGAGACGAGCCACCGTCATGCGGCGAGGAAAGTCACCAAGCGGCATGGGCAACTCGCCCACGACCGTGCGGAGATTCTCCTCCAGCTTGGTCACTTTCCCGTGCGGCAACACCGTCCACTCTTTGAAGATCCCGGCCATGGTAGCCAGGTAAGGTCGCGGCCCTGCAAACGCAAGGGACGCCACATCTCGCGCTACAAGATCCAGACGCCGCCGGCCTTGCCGTCCTTGAGGGCGAGCTTGATGAGCGCGTCGTCCGGCGCGCCCGTGGCGGTGACCTTCCAGAGGTGTACCAGGTACCCGCGTTGCTTCAGGTGACCGAAGTAATCGAGCGTGTAGCCCTTCTTGAGTTGCTGGGTATACAGGCCGCAGACGCCCTCGAACTGCTGGCGGCTGAGGTGAGTCTTCAAGGTGGCGTCCGCGTCGACCAGGAAGGCGTCGTAGGACTCCGCCTTTACCGCCTCGATCATCCGCACCAAGATCTTCTGGGCCTCGGGCGGGGCGCCGATTTCATCGCGGGCGCTGGCGGCGCCCGTGCCGAGCAGGCTGAGGCCCAGGGTGGGGACAAGAGTGAGGAACGTGCGTTTGTTCATGGAAGATCCTCCGAGAGTTGTGGCATCGGGGCCGTGACGAGGAAGCCGGCTACTTGCCAGCCATTCATGGCGAGGGTGACGAGGGCGTCATCGCCGTCGTCGGAAAACTCGAGCCGGTAGAGCCACTCCACCCTCCCGTGGCGACGGAGGGTTCCGAGCGGCGACATCCGCCGACCCTGCGACAGACGACCGTTCAGCTTGGCGCTCGCGCCCTCGAGCCTCTCCGCATCCAGAGCCGCTCGGAAGGACGGCGAGCCTTTCGCGACGAAGCCGTCGTAGTCGTTGCGTTGGACGGCGGCCAGCAACTCCTCGGCCAGAGCCTGCGCGTCGACGCTGCCCGGGCCGGGCAAATCCCCGGCATCGGGCGAGGGCGGGGGCGTGGGTGAGGAAATGCTGGGCAAGGCCCATCGGGTCGATCGAGACCGGTCCGCCGCAGCGACCTCGTCCATGGTCGTGTTCCCAGGTGATTCTGATGCGGCGTGCGGTGCCCGCGCGTGTCGGACAATCGCGATCGTGCCGAGCGATAGCACGGCGGTTGCGGCCGCCACGCAGGCCAGCAGGGAGAATCCCGGCGCTCCGAGGCTGGACGGCCGAGCCGAAGCTGGGGCCTCGGCCTTCGGCGCCGGAACCAAGGGCGCCAACGCCGCCATCCAGCTCGCGCGATCGTTGCCGTGGCGGGCATCCAGTTCGGCGCGGACGCGTTCGAGCGCCTCCTTCAGGCGCCAGCGGATCGTGCCCTCGGGCTGACCCAGGCGACGCGCGATGTCCGCCGACGAGAGGCCCTCGTAAAAGCGTAGAACGACCGCTTGGCGGAACGGCTCCGCCAAACGGGCGACCGCCTCTGCAACCTGGCGGTGAATCTGGGCGTCGCCGATCAGCTGTTCCGGAGACGCCACGCGACCCTGTGCTGGATCGTGCGCGCCGGCTTGGTCCCGTTCGCGCCGTTCGCGCCGCGCCCGGCTGCGAGAGCGATCCACAGCCAGATTCCGGGCCACCGTCGCCAGCCAGGCCCGACCGGCGCCACGCGCCGGATGACGCCAGGCGGACAGCATCGTCTCCTGCGTGAGGTCCTCGCCCTCGCTTGCGTCTCCCACCAGCGCCCGCGCGAACCGCCGCAGCCACCCCGCCTGCGCGAGGAGCGCCGCCAGCTCTGCGGTCGATTCGCCCTTCATGCCCAAGGAGACGTCGCCCGGATGGAAAGCGTTGGCAGAAATCGACGGGTCGGCGCCGGTCGCCTGCCTTTCCGCGGTCCGCGTCGCGCAGGCGGGCCTCGCCGGGAACTGTTGTGGGCGGAGATCACTCGCCTGAGGATATCCGTCCGCGCTTCACGGCGGGGGCCGGCGCGGCGGATCATCAGGCCGGGGGCGCGCTGGACCGGATCAGGTAGTCGAACGCGCCCAGGGCCGCTTTGGCGCCGTCGCCGGTGGCGATGATGATCTGCTTGAACGGCACGGTGGTGACGTCACCGGCCGCGAAGACGCCGGGCACGTTGGTCCGGCCGTGGTGGTCGACAACGATCTCGCCGGACGTGCTCAGCTCGACGGTGCCCTTCAGGAAGTCGGTGTTGGGCAACAACCCGATCTGCACGAACACGCCCGCGACCGCTATATCGCGCGAGGCGCCGGTCCGGCGATCCTGGTAGGTCAGCCCGACCACTTGACGCCCGTCGCCGCGCACCTCGGTCGTGCGCGCGTCGGTGATGACGTCCACGTTCGACAGGCTGCGCAGCTTGCGCTGCAAGATGTCGTCTGCCTTCAGCTCGCTCGCGAACTCCAGCAGGGTCACGTGCTGGACCACCCCCGCGAGATCGATCGCCGCCTCGACGCCGGAGTTGCCGCCGCCGATGACCGCCACGCGCTTGCCCTTGAACAAGGGTCCGTCGCAGTGCGGGCAGTAGGTCACGCCGCGCGTGCGGTACTCGGCCTCCCCCGGCACGTTGATGTCGCGCCAGCGGGCACCGGTCGCCAAGATCACGCTGCGCGCCGACAGGATGGCCCCGCTCGCGAGCTCCACCTTTTGCATGGCCCCGGGTACCAGCTGTTTCACGCGCTCGTGCTTGATCACGTCGACCGGGTAGGACCGGACGTGCGCCTCCATTGCCGCCGCCAGCTTGGGACCGTCGGTCTCGCCCACGGAGATGAAGTTCTCGATGGCCAGCGTGTCCAGCACCTGCCCACCGAAGCGTTCGGCCACCACGCCGGTGCGCAGGCCTTTGCGGGCCGCATAGATCGCCGCCGCCGCGCCGGCCGGCCCGCCCCCCACGATCAACATATCGAAGGGCTCCATCCGGTCCAGCTGGTCGGCGCGCCGCTGGGTCGCCCCGGCGTCGAGCTTCGCCAGCAGCTCCTCGATCTCCATGCGTCCCTGACCAAAACGTTCCCCGTTCAGGATGATGGTGGGCACCGCCATCACCTGGCGCTCTGCGACCTCGGCCTGGAACAGGGCCCCGTCGATGGCGGTGTGCGTGACATTGGGATTGCGGGCGGCCAGCATGTTCAATCCCTGTACGACGTCTGGACAGTTCTGGCACGACTGCGAAAAGTAGGTCTCGAAGTGCAGCGGCCCCTCCAGCGTCTCGAGCTGGGTCAGGACCTCCTGGCTGACCTTGGGAGCGTGGCCACCCACGTGCAGCAGGGCCAACACCAGCGACGTGAACTCGTGACCGAGGGGCAGACCGGCGAAACGAACCCGCGGCGCCTCGCCCTCCGTCCCCACGGCGAAGCTGGGACGGCGCACGCCGGGGGTGGAGTCGTCGTCCTCGACGCGCACCAGAGGGCTGCTTTGTTCGATATCCGCGAGCAAAGCGCGCAGCTCGCCCGACGCCGGGGAACCGTCGAGCGCGGCACGCAGCACCACCGGACGTTTCAGGTAACCGAGGTAACTGGCAAGCTGGGTCTTCAGGTCTTCGTCGAGCATGGCGTCTCTCCTGACAGGTCGGTGGCGGTGAGGGTTGGATGAAGGTGGCCGGTCGGCGCGCGAAGGCCCGCCGCGCCGATCCGGCTCGCTTCGTCGGCGTCAGATCTTGCCGACCAGATCCAGCCCAGGCTTCAGGGTCTTCTCGCCCTCGGTCCACTTGGCCGGGCAGACCTCACCGGGGTGCGCGGCGACGTATTGGGCGGCCTTCACCTTGCGCAGCAGCTCCTTGGCGTCCCGGCCGATCCCGTTGTCGTGGATCTCGCACAGCTTGATGGCGCCCTGCGGGTTCACCACGAAGGTCCCGCGCAGCGCCAGGCCAGCGTCTTCCCCCTCGGCGATCAGCACATCGAAGTTGGTGGCCAGCACGTGCCCCGGATCGCCCAGCAACGGGTACTTCACTTTCTTGATGGCGGGCGAGATGTCCTGCCAGGCCTTGTGGGCGAAGTGGGTGTCGGTCGAGATGCCGTACACCTCGACGCCCAGCTTCTTGAACTCCTCGTAGTGGTCTGCCAGGTCCTCCAGTTCGGTGGGACACACGTAGGTGAAGTCGGCCGGGTAGAAGCAGAACACGCTCCACTTGCCGAGCACGCTCTCGTGCGTGACCTCGGAGAACTTGCCGGTCTGATAGGCCATGACCTTGAAGGGCTTGATCGGGGTGTTGATGAGAGACATGGATGACTCCTTGCGACTGTCGGGGAAAGCCACCGCGGCCGTCCCATGTCTTCCAATCTGGGCGCCCGGGCCGCAGAAGACAATTCGAACGTTTTTCGTTCGCGTTCATGAAAACTGATACTAGGCTTCTGGTCGCCATGGATCTCTCGCAAGTCACGTTGACGCAGATGCGGTACGCGGTCGCCATCCAGGACAGCGGCAGCTTTCGTCTGGCCGCCCATGCCTCTCACGTCTCACAGTCGGGGCTGAGCATGCAGCTGCAGAAGCTGGAGGAGCTGCTCGGGCGCGTGTTGTTCGACCGCAGCAAGAAGCCAGTGCTGGTCACCCCCGCCGGCGCCGTGGCGCTGGCCCAGATGCGCGCCGTCCTGCGCGAGACCGAGCGCCTGGGCCAGGTGGTGGCGGGCGGTGACGTCCCGGCGGGCCGCTACCGGCTGGGCGTGATCCCGACGCTATCGTCGACGGTGCTGCCGCTGTTTCTGGGTTCCTTCGCGCGCGCGCATCCGCGCGTCGAGCTGGTGATCGAGGAGCTGAAGACGACCGAGATCATCGCGCGCCTGCGGGCGGACACCCTGGACGCGGGCTTGCTGGCGACGCCGCTGCACACGCCGGGCATCACCGAGAAGGTGCTGGGCCTGGAGACGATGTTCGTCTACCTGCCGCCGCATGACCCGCTGGCGAAGAAGAAGGAGGTGGCTCAGGCCGACCTCATCGACCACGAGCTGTGGGTCATGCCGGAGGGCCACTGCTTCCGCAGCCAGGTGCTGTCGTATTGCCGCCCCCGCCGACGCGGCGCTCCGGCCGGCATCCGCTTCGAGAGCGGCAGCCTGGAGACGTTGATCCGGCTGGTCGACGACGGCCTGGGAGCGACCGTGTTGCCCGATCTGGTGGTGCGCGGCTTGGCGGCGGATCGGCGCCGTCAGCAGGCGCGTCCCCTGGTCGCACCCGCGCCCGTGCGCGAGATCGGGCTCGTCACTGCGCGGTCGGATCTACGGCGTCAAGTGACCGACGTGCTGGAGGCGACCATCCGCGCCGCGCTGGAGGCGGTGCTGTCCCCGGCGCCCCGGCGGGCGAGGCACCTGGATCCGTTGGCGGAGGAATGAGGAGGGTAGGTTGGGCACAGGGACCTGCCTTCCGCGTACTCCCGCCCGGTCAGGTCGGCGACACCCCTTGGGGATTCCCGGGAGACGTTCTTTGTCCGGAACGCTCGAAGGTGGGCCCGGGGACGGTCTCCGCACCCGCGAATCGGCGCAGCACCGGCGCGAAGGCATCCACCTCGACAGAATGCTTCTGTCCCGGAACCTCGACCAACTGGGCCGCCGGAATGAGCGCAGCGATCGCGCGAGCCGTTGCCTTGAGGCGAGGTTGGGTCTTGCCCCCCGCGGCGACGAGGGTCGGAACGCGAATGGTCTGGAACCGCGCAGCGGGCAGCTCGAAGGTCCCCAGCACGGCGGCGTCGTACCGGAGGGTGTGCGCCAGCTTTCGATGTTCCTTCCACGACGGCATCAAGCGCATGATTGGCAGCATGTACCAGGGGACGCCCGCGGTACGCATGAAGAATTTGAGCGCGCCGTCGCGATCGCCCCGGTCGAGCAAGGCCGCGAGCTCTCCCTCGAAGCGCGCGTGTTCTGGCCGGCGATGCTCCCCGACCATGTAGGGCGCCTCGTAGGCGACGAGCCGTCGCATGGAAACGCCTTTGGCAGCTGCCTCCAGGGACAAGGCCGCGCCCGAGGAGAATCCGACCACCATCGGTCGACCGCCGGCTTCCCGGCAAATCGCGGCCAGATCCTCGATCTCTTTGTCGACGCTGTAGGGCGCCGTGTCGCCGCTGCCGCCGCGCCCGCGACGGTCATAGGAGAACACGCGGAAGTCTTTCGCCAGCTCGGTGACGAACTGGCGGACCCTGTCCGCGTCCTTGTGGCCGAGCGCTCCTGGCACCAGGACCACCGCAGGACCGTTCCCGAGAACGTTGTAGGCAATCCGCGTTCCATCCTTGGAAAGGACGGTCTTGTCGCTTTCAGAATTCATGTCGGCTCCTTTGCTGACGTTTGGGTCGGCCCACACGCGCACGGCGCGACAACCATCAAAGACGCTGTTTTCATGCGCCCTCCTCCCAATCGTCGGGATTGAAGATGCCCCCTCGTACAGAGGTAAGACCCGATGGCCGCGACGCCAAGAGGGAGCCAGCGACACCAGCAGCTACGGACGCGCCCCGTGAGACTACGGCGCCTTCTGATACACGCGCACGTAGTCGACTTCGTACTTGATCGGGAACGTGGTGGTCGACGGGTCGCCGCCGTTGGCGCCCAAAGCCAAGTTGACGATGATGTACACCGGCCGGGCCACGTAGGGATTGGTGGTGCCGGCGGGGACCGCGTCGGCGACGCTGAAGTGATTCATCAACGCGCCGTCGAGGAAGAGATCGATCTTGGTGGCGTCCCACTCCATGGCCCAGACGTGGAATTGGTTCGCCCAGCCGGCGGGCAGCGTCGACACGTTCTTGGTGATGCTGGACCAGGCACAGGTGCTGCCGTTGGGCTTGCACACGTTGGCCAGCACCTTGCCCGCGTAGAACTCCATGATGTCGATCTCCCCGCCGGCCGGCCAGCCACCCATGGTTCCGACCGTCCAGAACGCGGGCCAGCTGCCCTGGCGGACGTCGATGCGCGCGCGCGCCTCGAAGCGCCCATAGGTGAAGGTGTGCTTGCCCGAGGTGGTGATCGAGGACGACGTGTACGAGGCGTTTTGCCGGCTGCGCTTCCAGTCGCTGCTACCGGCCAGGTAGTTGGGATTGGCGACGGTCTCGCGCTTACCCTCGATGGTCAGCATGCCGTCGGTGACCGTGGCGTTCGGGGCCTGGTACCACTGCAGCTCCATGTTGCGCACGAACCCGGTCTCGTAGCGCCAGTTCGAGGCCTGGGGCGGACCGGCGACGTCGAATTCGTCGGCCCACACCAGCTTCCATCCCAGCAACTCGCCGCCGCCGTCGAGATCTGGGCCGCCCGTATCGGTTGCGGTCGCGCGGTCGTTGGCGACGTCAATCGGACCGCCATCATTGATCGGCGTCGCGCCGCCCACGCCCGCATCGACGGGCGGGGAAGCCCCGCCGCTCGCCGTTCCCCCGGTCGCAACGGCTCCTCCCGACGCTGTCCCTCCGGAGGCTGCTCCGCCGGACGCCCCTCCGCCCGTGCCAGGCCCCCCTGTGCCGCCGCCTCCCGACGCGCCGCTGGCGTCGGCGCCGGCGCCGCCGGCCGACGGCCCACACGCAGCGCCACCCCATCCGATGACCGCCACTGCCGCGAGAATGGGGAGCCGACCGAGACGAAGCTGCATAGGTCCTCCGGCCAGGAAACAGGGCCCCTCGGACACGCCGCGCCGCCACCAGGAATGGGGAGAGGCTACGGTCTGCAGCCTGACCGCACAAGGCACGATCGGACCTATCGCTCGCGTCTTTGGGACGGCGTGCTCACTCTTCGGCTAACGTCCACGTTTCGCCGTCACGCAGAACCACACCGATTGGGGGATTGATGAAAGCCCTGGCCATTCGCCGCTACAAGGCGCCGATGCAAATGATGGAGTTGCCGCGGCCCCAACCTGGACCGGGGGATCTGTTGGTGCGCGTCCACGCCGCCAGCGTCAATCCCGTCGATTTCAAGATCCGCGACGGGGCCGTGAAGGTGCTGATCCCCTACTCCTTCCCGTTGATCCTCGGCAACGATCTGGCCGGAGACGTGGAGGCGGTCGGGCCGGGGGTTACGAAATTCAAGGTGGGCGACGCGATCTTTGCGCGCCTCGACAAGGAACGCATCGGCGCCATCGCCGAGTACGCGCTGGTGCATGAAGGCGCCGCCGCCAAGAAACCGGCGCGCCTGGACTACGTGCAGGCAGCGTCGGTGCCTCTGGTGGGGCTGACGGCCTGGCAGGCGCTGATTGATCTCGCGCACGTGCAACCGGGACAGAAGGTGCTCATCCACGCCGGCTCGGGCGGTGTGGGAACGTTCGCTATCCAGCTGGCCAAACACCTGGGAGCACAGGTCACGACGACCGCCAGCGCCAAGAACCACGCCTTGGTGAAGTCGCTGGGCGCGGACGTGGCCATCGACTACAGGAGCACCCGCTTCGAAGAGGTGGCCACCGATCAAGACGTGGTCTTCGACACGCAAGCCGGTGAGACGCTGCTCCGTTCGTTCAGCGCGGTCAAAAATGGCGGCGTGGTGGTTACGATCGGCGGCCGGCCCGACGCCAAGTTCGCGCGCGCCTGGGGCCTCAGCCTGCCGCTGGTCCTGATTCTCGGGTTTCTCAACCGCAAGGTCGATCGATTGGCCAAGCAGAAAGGCGTGCGTTTCGAGTACCTGTTCATGCACGCGAGCGGCGAGCAACTGGAGAAGATCGGCGCTCTCCTGGACCAGGGCATCATCCGACCGATCGTGGACAAGACCTTTCCGCTGGTAGCCGCGGCCGAGGCCGTCTCCTACGTGGAGTCAGGCCGCGCCGTCGGAAAGGTGGTCGTCCGGGTCACTGACCGCGCGGGCGGTTGACGGCGCGCCGTCTCGATTGGCAAGGCAGTGCGCTACCGCCGCCGCCGGGTCTTTCGCAGGTCCGCCTCCAACGCTGCGATTCGTTCCAGAGCCGCGTCTCGGGTTGCGATAGCTGCTTCCTTTGCCGCGGCTTCCGCTTCTTCTCCGGTGGGAAACAACTCTTCGCCGCCAGCCCCGTCGCCGACGCGGACACGCAGGTCGTCGCCCCTCCCCACCACTCTCAGGAAACACCCGAGGGTCTTCGACCTGACCCGGTCACTCTCCGTGGCTTCGATCCGCGCGAGTGGACGGCCGGCGACGCGGCGGAAGACCTGCCACCTGATCCCGTCAGCGTGGCGCTCAGGGGCCGGATCGAAGATCACCAGCTCCGCGATCCCCATGGCCGCGTACCGTTCGGGCGCTTCGACGTAGTCCTTCTCCCACTCCTTCGACACAACTTCCAACGCGAAGCTGGGCACGATGTTCCGCTCCCAGACCTTCCACGACGTCACGCGCGTTCGGGGGCCGACACCAGGAAGGACGTAGATGTCGGGCGACACACGCAGGGTTGGGGTGTGTTGTCGGTAGTAGATGAACTGGTCGGCCCCCACCAAGGCGTGAACGCCGCGATGTGCCAGCCAGCGCTCGAGAAGTGGGCGCAACAGCTCGACGATCCACCGCTGCAACAGGTCCTCGCCCACCTCGTCCTCTACGGGGTAGACGGTCGGATCGAAGGCCGACGAAGCTTTGGCCGACGCGCGCACGAGGTTGGACATATTATCACGCACCCCTATCGGACAAACCGCCGGCACGTTGCGCACCCTATGCGTACGCTGTTCGGCGCTTGATTGACCTGCCCGGGCGGGTCTACCGCGCTGGTGCGCAGCGGCATGCCCGAACGAGCGCCACGTGTGTCAAGGGACGGTGACGTGGTACGCTCGGTCGCTGGTGTTCGCCCCGGTGTTCCGAACCCGAAAGGAAGGGCTACCGTGACCAAGCCCCGAGGCAGCGAGGCGCGACCGCGCATCAACCGCCGCGCCTTCTTGCGCGGCACGGGCGGCGTGGCGCTGGGGCTTCCCTTCCTCGAGAGCCTGCCCGACAGATCCGCCTGGGCCGCGGGCCACGCTCCGGTCTTCAGCCTTTTCATTTGCGCGGTCGATGGCGTCGTGCCTGCCAGTTTCTTCCCGAGCACCCTCGGCCCGCTCACGACCGACGGCCTGGCGGCGGCCGGGAAGGCGACCAGCAAGCTGGCGGCTCACGCCCAGGACCTGCTGTTCGTGAAGGGCATCAACTGGCCCGCCGGCCCGAAGTCCGAACCACACGCTGAGTCCTTGTGCATGGCCCTCACGGCGATGCCGACGGCCACCACCGGCGTCAATGCCATGGCCGCTGGGCCATCGGCGGACTGGGTCATCGCCCGCAAGGTGCAGGGGACGACGGCACCGCTCACGCTGATGGCCGGCGTGAAGAATGGCTACATCAATGAGCGTTTGTCGTTCAGTGAGGCGGGCAAGGTGACAGCGGCGTCCTACAATCCCTACGAGCTTTATCAAAAGCTGGTCGGCCTCGTGTCGCCCAACGGCACTCCCTCGCCGGGCGCAGACGAAGCCAAGCGGCTGTTGATGAGTCGCAAGAGCATCCACGACCTCGTGCGTGACGAGTTGCGCGCCCTCATGGGCAACGCGCGCATGAGCGCGGCGGATCGGCAGCGGCTCCAGCAGCACTTCGATTCCATCCGCGACATCGAGATCACCATGGACGGCATGGGCAACGACATGGTGAAGCAGTGCGCCTGGGGCGGCGTCGAGATCAGCAAGCTGGACGCGTTGCAAACGTTCGTGTTCAAGTCGGACGGGATGATCGAGGACATCGTCCGGTTGCACATGAGCCTGGTCGCCCTCGCGTTTGCCTGCAACTACAACCGCACCGCGACGCTGCAGTGGGGAAACGGCACGGATGGGACCAAGTACCCGGTCCCCACGGCAATGGAGCTCGGATGGACTTTCAACCAGATTTGCCATCGCATCATGAGCGACTCGGCGACGGGCAATAGCCCCGTTGCCGCGCAGGCCCACGCCGAGATTGACGCCTTGAGGATGCAGACGCTGGCGGCGGGCCTGGACCACTTCAAGGCGCGGGGTCTACAGGACAAGTCCTTCGTGCTCTGGACCAACGCCATCGGAGATTGTCCGTCCGACTCGACCCGGAACCTGCCTCACATCATCTGGGGCACCGGCGGTGGCCACTTGAAGCAAGGCGCGTACGTGGACGCCGGGAACATCAACAACAACCGGATCCTCAACGCGTTGATCACCGCGGCCATCCAGGACACGGGTGAAACGATGGAGAACTTCGGTACCGGCACGCCCGGACAGCTCGAGGTGGTGCTGGCGTGACCAGGCCCCGAAGAGGCGAGGCGCGATCGCGCATCAACCGCCGCGCCTTCTTGCGCGGCTCGGGCGGCGTGGCGCTGGGGCTTCCTTTCCTCGAGAGCCTGCCCGAGCGATCCGCTTGGGCCGCGGGCCACGCCCCGGTCTTCAGCCTTTTCATTTGCGCGGTCGATGGCGTGGTGCCTGCCAGTTTCTTCCCAAGTGCGCTCGGCCCGCTCACGGCAGATGGGCTGGCGGCGGCCGAAAAGGCGACCAGCAAGCTGGCGGCTCACGCCCAGGACCTGCTGTTCGTGAAGGGCATCAACTGGCCAGCCGCCCCGAAGGCCGACACGCGCGCCGAGTCACTGTGCATGGCTCTCACGGCGGTGGCGCCGGTCAACACGGGCAGCACGGCCATGGCCGGCGGGCCATCGGCGGACTGGGTCATCGCCCGCAAGGTGCAGGCGGCGACTCCGCCGCTCACGGTGCGGGCTGGCGTCAAGGGCTCCTATATCGCTGAGCGTCTGTCGTTCAGTGAGGCGGGCAAGGTGACACCGGCCTCCAACAATCCGTACGAGCTTTATCAAAAGCTGGTCGGCATCGTGTCGCCCAGCGGCACCCCGTCGCCGGGCGCAGAAGAAGCGAAGCGGCTTCTATTCCAGAGCCGCAAGAGCATTCACGACCTCGTGCGCGACGAGCTGCGCGCCCTCATGGGCGACGCGCGCATGAGCGCGGCGGACCGGCAGCGGCTTCAGCAGCACTTCGATTCCATCCGCGACATCGAGATCACCATGGACGGCATGGGCAACGACATGGTGAAGCAGTGCGCCTGGGGCGGCGTCGAGATCAGCAAGCTGGAAGCGTTGCAAACATTCGTGTTCAAGTTTGACGGGATGATCGAGGACATCGTCCGGCTGCAGATGAGCCTGGTCGCCCTCGCGTTTGCGTGTAACTACAACCGAACGGCGACCCTGCAGTGGGGCGACGGCACGGATGAAACCAGGTACCCGGTCCCGTCGAACCTTTCCCTCGGATGGTCCTTCAATCAGATCTGCAATCGCGTCCAGAGCGACTCGGCGACGGGCAACAACCCCGTGGCCGCGCAAGCCCACGCCGAGATTGACGTCGTGAGGATGCAGACGCTGGCGGCGGGACTGGATCACTTCAAGGCGCGCGGCCTGCAAGACAAGTCCTTTGTGCTCTGGACCAACGCCCTCGGGGATTGTCCGTCGGCCTCGATCAGGAACCTGCCTCACATCATCTGGGGCACGGGCGGTGGCCACTTGAAGCAAGGCGCGTACGTGGACGCTGGTAACATCAACAACAACCGGATCCTCAACGCGCTGATCACAGCCGCCATCCAGGACACCGGTGAAACCATGGAGACCTTCGGCACCGGCACGCCGGGACAGCTCGAGGTGGTGCTGGCCTGAGCAGGTCCGTTGCCGGTCTACGACCTACCGGCGCGTCGGCGCCCGCGGATACGGAAACTCGGGGGTGGGCAGGCTGGGCTCGACGACGTTGAACTTGTGCAGGTCCAGCAACAGGTTGCCGTCGGGGCTTTCCGACAGGATGTCGGCCTGGCGCGCGCCCCACAAGATCTGCGACGCCAGGTAGCGGTGGGCGGCGTGCACGGGCTGCATGGTGACGTCGTCCAGCCCGACCACCATGACCTGCAGCTCGACCTCGTCGGCCAGGCACGATTCGGGCGTCTGGTTGAAGAAGGGGCTGTCGGGCCCAACCGGGTGGAGTGCGCTCCACGAACGCGACAGGGAAAGCACGCGTTCGCGCGTCAGCTTCAGATCCGACATGCGATAGAAGGTGCTGCCGTCGGGATTGCGCTCGGTGCGGGTGAACACCACGCGGATCTGAGCGTCGACGATCTGGTTGCCGCGCAGGTTGCCCATGCGGAACATCAAGGTCGGAACGCCGCCGCTCCCGCTCATGGGCGAGATCACCGCCTTGTCGCTGAACATGATGCGCGCGGTCGACCGCGAAAACTTGGCGAAGACCAGCCCGGTGCTCAGCGCGGTCAGCAAGAGACTGACGATCGACTCGACCACCACCAGCAGATTCGCGGCGGGCGACTCGGGATACATCGCGCCGTATCCGATGGTCCCCATGGTCTGCACGCTGAAGAAGAAGGCGTTGGCGAACGATGAAGCGCCCGCGTGAACCACGCCGCCCGTCAGCAGATAGGCGCCCGCGAACACGGCGTTGGCCGCCAGGTACGCGGCGCCGATGGTGGCGACGGTGATCCACCACGAACGCTGCAGCAGCGAATGGTAGAAATCCCGCAGCGGCGAACGCTGGTCCCCCAGGACGACGATCGAATAGTCCGCGCCCTGCGGGCGCACGTTCAAGGGCTTTCGTTGCACGAACCGCGAGTGTCGGCCGGCCGCGCGCGCGGCGCAAGACCAGGTTCGTCATCGCCGAAACCCGAGCGGCCCCCGGGTGTCGATGCCTCACCGTCGGCCGCGCCGTGATTCGGCAGCCGCCGGGTTCTGTGGTCCAATCGACGAAGAGGGAACCGCCATGCATCGATCCCTGTTTGCTTCAAGGTTGGGTCTGGTGGGACTGGCGACGGGTGTGGTCCTGGCCCTGGGCGGCACGGCGTCCCCGGGTTGGGCGGCCCACGCGAAGAGTCCAACCGCGCCCGCGAGCCCCTTCCCCAGGGATGTTCCCGAGGCGTTGCGTCCGTGGACCGACTGGGTGTTGCACGGCCACGAGCGCGAACGCTGCCCCAACCTGTCGCCCGATGGCGATGCCGACGATGCCGTGTGCGTGTGGGCGGGCCGTCTGGCCTTGACGCTGGATGCGCTGGGCGGGCGCTTCACGCAGGAGTTCGAGGTCTTCGCACCCGGCCAGGTGCCCCTGCCTGGGGCGGCGGGTGCCTGGCCGCTGGATGTGAAGGTCGACGGCCAGGCCGCGGTGGTCGTTGCGCGCGGCGACTCCCAGGATTCAGACGCCGATAGCGACGGTCCCGCGGTGGCTCTGCCGCTGGGTCGCCACGCCGTGCAGGGAACCTTTGCCTGGCGGCGGCTGCCCGAGTCGCTGGCGATTCCTCCTTCGACGGCGTTGCTGGGGTTGACGCTGATGGGCCACGCGGTCGAGTTCCCCAGCCGATCGCCCGAGGGCGAGCTGTTCCTGCAGAAGCAGGAGGACGACGAGCCGGCTCAAGAAGAAGACCAGCTGGACATCGCCGTGCATCGGCACGTCGTCGACGATGTCCCGCTGTTGCTGGCCACGCGGATCGTGCTGAACGTGTCGGGCAAGACGCGCGAGGTGGTGCTGGGCAAGAGCTTGCCGGCGGGGTTCTTGCCCCATTCGATCGAGGCGCCCATCCCCGTGCGCATCGAGGCCGACGGTCGCCTGCGGGTCCAGCTGCGCCCCGGGACGTGGACCGTCCTGCTGGTCGCGCGCCAGAACGCCCCCGTGGCCAAACTGCAACGCCCCACGCCCGACGGCCCCTGGAAAGAAGGCGACGAGGTCTGGGTGTTCTCTGCCCGCCCGGATCTGCGGACGGTCACCGTGGAGGGCGTTCCCACCATCGATCCTCAGCAGACCACGCTGCCAGATGAATGGAAGAAGTTGCCCGCGTACCTGATGGTGGCGGGCGCGACGATGACCTTGAAGGAAAGCCATCGGGGCAACGCCGACCCGCCGGTGGATCGCCTGACCTTGCAGCGCCAGCTGTGGCTGGACTTCGACGGCGGCGGCTTCACCGCGCGCGATCGGATCGCGGGAACCTTCCAGCGCGGCTGGCGCCTGTCGATGGGACCGGATTCGAGGCTGGGCCGCGTGAGCATCGGTGGAGCAGACCAGTTCATCACGCGCCTCGGGGCCGAAGGTGCAGAGGGTGTCGAGATCCGTCAAACCCGCGCCGAGCTGGTGGCCGAGAGCCGCTTCGACGCGCGCCACGGCGACATCCCCGCCGTCGGGTGGGCGCAGGACTTCCAGTCGGTGTCGGCGAATCTGGCCTTGCCGCCCGGCTGGCGCCTGGTTCACGCGTCGGGGGCGGATTCCGTGTCCGACACCTGGATCATGCACTGGACGTTGCTGGATCTGTTCCTGCTGCTGATCACCGGCATCGGGATCGGCAAGGTCTTCGGCTGGCGCACCGGCCTGCTGGCGCTGGCGACGCTGGGGCTGTTGTTCCCGCAAGACGAAGCCCCCAAGTGGATCTGGCTGGCGGTGCTGGTCGCCGAGACGTTGGTGCGCGCGTTGCCCGCGGGTCGCCTGCGGTGGCTGGCGGGCGCGACCCGCTTGGGCACCTGGGTGCTGCTGGCGCTCTTCGCGGTTCCGTTCGCGGTGCAGGAGATCCGCGTGGCCCTTCACCCGGCGCTGGGCACAGATGTGCAAACCCATGATCGCTTCACTCAGCTGGTGGCGCGCCAAGCGAACAAGGAAGAGCAGCAAGAGCGCCAGGAAGCACCGCCCGCCGACGTGCCCATCGCGGCGGCGGCCTCAGAAGCCCGCAATCGCGGGGCCGACCTGAACGACGTGCTGGGTGGCTTGAGCCTGAGCGGCGTGGGAAGTCTGAGTGGAAAGGGCGGCAGCGCCTACGCGGGGAAGCGCAGCGCGGCGCCCGCGGTCCAGAACCTGGCGGCCTACGATCCCAACGTGATCGTGCAGACCGGCCACGGTGTTCCCAGCTGGACGTGGAACGGCGTGGCGTTCACCTGGAACGGTCCCGTCGAGAGGGATCAGCGCCTGCGTCTGTGGCTGCTGCCGCCCTGGCTGAATCTGTTGCTGGGATTCACGCGGGTGGGACTGATGGCGGCGCTGGTGCTGCTGATCGTCGGCGGCCGGCGGGGACTGTCGGGGGCACTCCACTTCGCAGGCCCGGTCGTGGCGGCAGCACTGGCCTTGTTCGCCACGCTGACGCCGGCCCACGCCGTCGCCGCCGAACTTCCCAACGACGAATTGCTGGGCAAGTTGCGCGAGCGACTGCTGGAAAAGCCAACTTGCCACCCCAACTGCACGTCGATCGGACGTCTGGCCCTGGAGGCCGCGCCCGATCGCCTGCGCCTGCGGCTGGAAGTAGGCGCGCTGGCTCCGTCGGCCATCCCGCTGCCCTCGCAGGCGCAGCACTGGGTGCCCGACGCAGTCTTGCTCGACGGCAAGCCCGCGCCCACGCTGACCCGTGACGACGATGGCCAGCTGTGGATTCAGCTGGCGGCGGGGGCCCACCAGGTGGTCATGGAGGGACCGTTGCCCCCGCGCGAGACGGTGCAGATCCCGTTCAAGCTGCTGCCCCACGCGGTGACGATCTCCGCGCACGGTTGGAAGATCGACGGTCTGACCGAGGACGGCCTGATCGACGGCAACCTTCAGCTGTCCCGCATCGTCGCCAAGCCGCGCGCCGCCACACGCGGGGAACGCACCACGCAGGCGCTGGAGGCGGCCAGCCTGCCGCCGTTCGTGACCGTCGAGCGCACGCTGGAGCTGGGCTTGAAGTGGCAAGTTCAGACGCGGGTCACGCGACAGACGTCGCCGACCGCCGCGGTGGTGCTGGACGTGCCGCTCCTGCCTGGGGAGTCCGTCGTGTCGAGCGGCGTTCGCGTGGTCAAGGGGCGGGTGCAGGTGAACCTGGGCGCGGGCGAGACCGAGACGACGTGGAGTTCGACATTGACCGAACGCCCGGAGCTGGTCCTGACCGCGCCCGCGCCGGGCAGCGCCTCGGCGGCCTCGTGGACCGAGGCGTGGTTCGTCAACGCCGGGCCCATCTGGCATGTGTCGTTCGCGGGCATTCCGCCGGTCGATACGCCCGCCGTCAAGGGCGAGCGCATTCCGGGCTGGCGTCCGTGGCCGGGCGAGACCGTCAAGATCGCCGTCTCGAGACCCGGCGGGACAGCCGGCCAATCCATGACCATCGACCACGCGACCGTGACCATCACGCCCGGCATCCGATCGACGCAGACGTCGCTGTCACTGTCCTTGCGCAGCAGCCGCGGCGGCGAGCACACGCTGACCCTGCCCGAGGGGGCCGTGGTCGAGGTCGTGACCGTGAACGGAAGCAACCAGCCGCCCCGCCAGGATCAACGACGTGTCACCGTCCCGGTCGTCCCCGGCGCCCAGACAATCGACCTGGCGTTTCGCGAGCCGGTCGGGTTGACCTCGCTCTTCCGCGCGCCGCCGCTGGACCTGGGACTTCCGGCCGTCAACGTGGACCTCAGCATCCAGCTCGCCAGCGATCGCTGGTTGTTGTTGGTGGGGGGACCGCGTCTGGGGCCGGCCATCTTGTTTTGGAGCTTCGCCGTCGTGCTGATCTTGGTGGGCCTGGCGCTGGGCCGGACCCGCCTGGCGCCGTTGTCGTCGTGGCAGTGGGTTCTGCTGGGTCTGGGCCTGTCGCAGACGCCGCCCCCCGCCGCGGCGCTGGTGGCGGGGGCCCTGCTGGCGTTCGGGTGGCGTCGGCGCCTGCCCCCGCTGCGCCGCGCATGGCTGCACAACCTGGGTCAGATCGCGTTCGCGTTTTGGACCGTCGCCGCCGTGGTGGTGCTGTTCTCGGCCATCAAGCAAGGCCTGCTGGACCGGCCCGACATGGGCATCAGCGGCAACCAGTCCCACCCGGGACTGCTGCGCTGGTTCGCCGACCGCACCCCGGGCGGCCTGCCCCGGCCCTGGGTGCTGTCCGCGCCGTTGCTGGTGTATCGCCTGTTCATGCTGGCGTGGGCCTTGTGGCTGGCGCTGGCGGTGATCCGCTGGGCGCGCTGGATCTGGGAGTGTTTCACCCATGGGTCGCTCTGGCGCGCGCGTCCCCCGAAGGTCAAGCCGCCCGCCGCGCCACCTCCGTTTCCAGCGCCCGCCTCGGAACAAGCCGAGTAGCTCGGGGGCACCAGGAATTTGCGCGTTTGATGCGTTTCGCGGCTCCCCGAAGCCGCGTCCGGCATGTTAGAGACCCTGCCATGTCGACCGAGCCCGCCGCCAATCTCCCCATCCTCGAGTTCGTGCTCCGCAACTTCAAGAACTTCAACGCGCGGGCCACGCGCGACGCCACGCTGGCCTACTGGCGACACGTCGAGAAGGGTGGGCGGATGTTCTGGGCGGTGGCGGGCGCGATGTCCTCCGCGCAGCTGGGTATCACGCTGGCCCCTGCCATCCGCGCCGGTCTGATTCACGGGCTATCGGTGACGGGCGCCAACCTGGAGGAATCGCTGTTCCGCCTGGTCGCGCACGATCACTACAAGGACTTTCCCGAGTACCGCTACTTCACCAAGCAGGACGACACGCAGATCCTGAACGACCGCATGCGCCGCGTGACCGACACCAGCATCCCCGAAGACGAGGCCTTCCGCGCGGTCGAGAAGTACGTGGTGCCCATGTGGAAGAGCGCCAGTGAACGCGGCGAGCGTCGCTTCTGGCACGAGTACTTCTACGAGCTGGTGCAGACCATCGGCAGCGACCTTCACCAGGGCCCGGTCGACGAGTGCTGGTTGCTGGCGGCCGCCAAGGCCAAGCTACCGGTGGTCGTCCCCGGCTACGAAGACTCGACGTTCGGCAACATCTTCGCGTCGCATGTGAAGCTGGGCGAGTGCAGCGCCGCCATCGCCAAGTCGGGCATCGAGTACATGGGGGCGTTCTACGATCAGTACCGCGAGCTGTCGGGCGGCGCGGGCGTTGGCTTCTTCCAGATCGGCGGCGGCATCGCCGGCGACTTCCCGATCTGCGTGGTGCCGTCGATCAAGTACGACCTGGAAGAGCCGGTGAAGCCGTGGGCCTACTTCTGCCAGATCTCGGACTCGACCACGTCCTACGGATCGTACTCGGGGGCGACGCCCAACGAGAAGATCACCTGGGACAAGCTGACCGCCGAGACCCCCATGTTCGTGATCGAATCCGACGCGACCATCGTGGCGCCGCTGATGCTGCGGGCGCTGCTGGAGTGCAAGCAGAACCCGGCCGCCGCCAACGCGCTGATCGCGCGCTGGACCTGACGGAGCGATCAGGGCGTGGGCACCAGCACCGAGACGGACATCGCGGGCATGGTGTAGACGAAGGCGTTGGGCGAGGCCGCCGCCACGCTGGCGCCGGCCGTCAGCTGCGCCCCGGCGGCGGTCAGCGTGAAGGGCTTGAGCGTGGCGAAGGGGGTCGGGTGCGTAAGCCGAATGCCGGCGGTCTTGGCCGCCGCGTTCTTGTTGATGGCCACGATCACCACCCGCGCCGGGTTGGCCGCATCGAGGCTGGCATACACGCTCGCCGTCGCCGCGTCGCTGGTCGAGGCGAAGATCGACGTATCGCCGAATGCCCCGCCCTGACCGTCGAAGTTGCGGTAGGCGCGAAAGGCCAGGTTGGCGAAAGACTCGTCTTTGTTCAGGGGCCAGTACGCGGCCACGCCCACGCCCTCGCGGCCGAAGGCGCCCAGCGCATCCGCGCACGCGATACCACCCGAGATGTGCCCGCCACCGCCGTAGTTCCATTCCGTGATGGCGATGCCCGTGCCGGGATAGTGGGCCGCGATCTTCTCGCGCACCCGCGGCAGCAGACGAATGGGCTGATGGATGGCGTCGACGATCCAGCTGGTCTCCTTGTAGGTCGGGTCCCACAGCGACCTTGGCGCCTGCACGCGCGCGGTCACCACCTCCGCGGTGGTCTCGGCCCCGATGATGCGCTTGCCGCCGCCGCTGGCCTCGGGATACCAGTGCAGATCCAGGAAGTCGATGACCCGCTTCCCGGCGGTCGCCTCGGCGGCCTTCATCTTGTCCAGGTAATAGTCGATGGCCTCGCCCTTGCCAGCCGCATCAGGCGCGTCCTGCAGGGTGACGTAGCCGTACCAGCCGTAGGACACGAAGCCGGTCACCAGCGCGGAGGGAAAGACCTCCTTGACCATCGTCGCATAGGTGACGTTGCGCATGGCCAGCTCGTCGTAGCCGACATGGTCCGGGTGAACCTCGGCGTGGGTGGACGACCAAAGGTCCGGTTCGTTGTCCAACGAGAACAGCACGGTCGGTCCTCCGGCCGCGGTCGTCTTCATCCAGCTGACGAATTCGTCCTCGTTGACGAAGGCGTCGGTGGCATCCGGCGTGGCCGACAGCGCCGCGCCCTTGCGCGCCCGGTTCTGCTTGAAGCGCGTGGTCAGGTAGTCGCTGCCACTCATGCGCACGTCGCCGCCGCCGTTCTTGTCGGCGGCCACGTAGTCGACGATGGGGATCGTCAGCAGCGCGGCGGCCGTCTGCGTTCGCGCGTCATCCAGCAAACCGCGGACACCCGCGCCGGGCGTGCTGCTGTCGGAGATGAACCCGTCGTTCTGGAACAGGTAGTCGCTGCCCGCGTTGGAGGCATTGTTCTCCCAGTTGTAGGCCGTCATGCGGTTTCCACCCGACCGCAGCAGCGTGTATCGGTTGAGCGTGGGATTCTGGGGCGCGTTGGTGCCGTAGATCAGCGGGGAGATCGGGTGCACGTCGCGATCCGAGACCACCTCGATCTGAACATCCGCGGCGCCGGGATCGGTCGGAGCACCGCCGCTTCCGGTCGCGCCGCCCAGCCCCGACGTGCCGCCAGCGCCTGCGTCAGCGGGATTGGCCGCGCCACTCCCACAGGAGGCCAACATGAGCAAGACCAATAGATCCGAGCGACGATTCCCAAGACGAAAAGGCATGCCGAGCATTCTTCGTCGCTGGTCCGGGCAACGCAAGCCCTGCGGCCTCGGAAACGCCGAACGGCAGCGGCGCAGCGCTGGGTGGCGCCCCGTCGCTGCCGTTGTATTCGTCGGTCCGCAAGCGATCGCTACTGGGCCAGCGCCACCGCCATCTGATAGGGCGTCTCGCCGGCCGTCACCGACACCAACACCGCCGGCACGTAGCGCACCGTCACGTTGGCGCGGCGCTGGTGGGTGGGATAGCGCGGCTTGTCGCCGTCGTGGTCGGGTCCGGTTTCGTCGCCCTCCGTCGACGTCGACGGGTCGTCGTCGTTCACGCCGCCGCGCGGATCGTACGGACGCAGGTGCGCTTCGGGCACATACGTCAACCGAGCGGCGACGAGGCGATCGTCGATGGCCACCGGGTTCTGTCGCATGATGGCCTCCACCACATCCGACACGACCGCGCCGCGCCCGCGCAGCTTCAGGCCGGTCGGCACCACGAACGCGGGCCAGCGCACCAGCAAGCGCTGGATGTCGCCGCTGCTGGTCACCGCCGCCGTCACGCGCGACCCGACCACCGGCAAGCCGTTGACCGTGCGCGAAATGTTGGCCAGGCGATAGAGCTCCAGGATCTTCGACGTCGTGGCTCCTGCCGGCGCCGTCTCGGCGACCTGGGTGTCCAGGCGCAGCGCGCCCAGCTCAGCGGCGGGAAGGCCCAGCGCCGCGACGGCCTGACGGACGACCGCGCTGGTTATCTTGTCGTCGGCGGCGGGCAGGCCCCAGTCGCGCGAGGTCCAGGCGCGCGCGTTGCTGACGTACCGCAACCGCCCCAGCGCGGGCTCGACGCGGGCCACGCGGCCGTCGTCGGCCCACCGCAACGTGCCCGACGGGGGTGTGGTCGCAGGCGGTTTGTCGCCCATGGCGCGGAACAAACCGGCGTAGTTGGCCTTGGCGCTCCAGGCCGGTCCATTGGTCACCCGCAACACGGTGGCGTCGAACGCCGGCAGGGCCTTGTCGACCAGTTCGGCCACTTGCTGGCTGGTCAGCGCCGACGTCGTCGGCTCGACCAGTTGCTCGCTGACGGGATCGGCGCAGCTGACGAACGCCAGCGACGCGAGGGCCAGGGGAACCAGGGATGCGGTTCGAATTTTGCGATTCTTCATGGTTGTTGACCTCACGAGCTCTTGTCGGAACCGATGGTGGTTTCGCCCTTGGGCAAACAATTCTTGATGTACATCGCCGCCCAGTGGTTGTTGGACGACGGGTCGGAATAGATGTAGTCGTATCTCTCGGTGGTCAGACGATTGATCACGTCCGACGACGAGCTGCCCACCGAATACGCCACCGGGCACTGGGCGTAACCGTCGCTGGCATCGCTGTCGTACAGGTTGTCCATCCACGCGTAGGACATCGCCTCGTCGAAGCCGTCGTCGGCGAAGTCTTCATAATCGTCGACCCGTCCCGACGAGATCCACATCAGGCCATGGAAGCCGTCGGCCTGGTGCATGCCACCGAACGACTTGCGCCAGTTGGACCACATGTTGTCGTCCATGCTGTGGCACGACGACAGCACCGCGAACTCGAGATCGGTGTTCCCCAGCAACATCTCGTCGCTGCGGCTCTTGCAGCTGTTCGAGCCACCGCCCGGCACGTGCATGCTGCCCTGCCAGACGCCGCTCGAATCACCGCCGTGCCAGGCGATGATCGCGGCGTCGGCGCCATCGATGTGCGCCGGATCGGTCGCGCCCGACACCAGGCTGGTGTCCGAGAACCACAGGTTCTTGATGTTGCCGTTGACTGCCTTGCCGGCGTGGTTGTACCAGCTGGAATCCGCGATCTCGTCGTACCAGCCGTAGGCCATGTCGTCCCACGAATCGCGCTGGCTTCCCGAGCATCCGCCATCCCATTTGGTGATGGCGTACATCTTGGCCTCCAGATGGTTGGCGGCGGCGGGCGCGGCGGGCGCCGCGATCGTCAATCCGACTGTGAATAGAAACAGCTTCCCGATCATTTTCCGCATGGGGTCCTCCTGTTGGCTTCCATGCGTCGACAACGCGACCGCGCCGCGATCTTCCCGTCGGAAGCGCCGTGGTCGATCTCAGCCGCAGCGACGGGGAATTCCACCAACCACGGTCGGCCGCCAGGCCCGCGCGAGGTACGATGGTGGCATTACGCTCCGCCTCTTTTCACGCGCACTGTGGTTGGTGATCGGTGGCCTGCTCGCCTCGCCCGTGGCGCGCGCCGAGGAACCACCGCTGTGTCGCGCGATGTCCATCGGGACGCGCTGGGCATGCTGCGCGACCGCCGACGACCTGCGATGCGCGCCGCGCCCGCGCGATGACAGCGGCGCGCGACTGCCGATCTCCCAGCACGCTTACGCGTCACGAACGACGGTGCGTTTCCCCGAGAACGCGGCGGTACGCGAAGTGGTCGTCGCTGGGGACGCGGTCTGTGTGCGCGGCAACAACGACGTCGTCCGTTGCCACGCGGATCTGCGGCGGCCCGCGCTTCCGTGGATGCAGCTGCCCGGCGTATTCCTCGCATTCAAGGGCGGACAAATCAGCGGTGAACAATCGCCCGCGCTGTGTGGGATCCTGCGCAACGAATCGATCGCCTGCTTTCGCTTCGTGGGCGAGCACCTCGAGCCGATCGGGACCGTGGACGATCGCTTTCGCGGGGTGCGCGTCGGCGCCACCACCGCGTGCGGTGTGAACGGCGGCGAGGACGCCGTCTGCTGGCCACTGCCGACAGCCTCATCGCAGCAACCGCTCGCGACCACGCGACGGCTCGCGGCGGCTGACGGTCAGGTCGTGGCGCTGGACTTGTGGGACGACGCCGGGTGCGCGGTGGTGAAAGGAAAGGGTGTCTTCTGCTGGGAGGGCGACTCCGAGGTGCGCAAGCTGCGCGTGTCGGTGACCAGCAACATGCCCGCCGCCCTCCGGCTCGGCAGTCGGATGGCCTGCATCACGTTTCAGGCCGGCCACGAGATCCGGTGCTGGAAGCGCGGCGCAACCATCTGGGACGGTGAAGCCCTGCCCGTACGTCCCACCGGCAGGAGCGAAGCCTTTCTTGGTGCGCAAGAAGCGTGCACCGTGGCCTGGCTGGGACAGCAGATCGAGTGCTGGAACGAACTCCACGCCGCCATTCCGTACGTTGCGGAGGCCCCCGAGCCACGCACGGCAGCGCCGCCCGCGGCGAGGCCCGCTCGGCGGCCGCCCCACCTCGAGACGACCTGGGCTTTTCACGGTGCCATCCCGTTCTCGTACGGCGCGGGCTGGTACCGCACGCGGTCCGGCACATCCCAGGGAAGCTGGCTGCGCTTTCGTGCCGTGGCCGCCTGGGGCCCCGAGCGCACCAATCTCGTCGACGACGACGGCAGGTCCGTCGACGGAAACGGGAAGCGCCACCGTTGGGCCGCCGGACCTTACGCCGAGGTTGCCTGGCATCGCGTCGCCCCCGAGCGCCAGCTGTCCGTGGGTGCCGGCGCCATCGGCATCTGCTGGTTCTCGGCCCTGTGGGCGCTGACACCCACCTTGGGCTGGTACCAGCAACAACACGCAGGCGCTCCCACCGAACAAGGTCTGGCTGTGGGCCTGGGCATCGACAACGCCTCACGCGAGTGGGGACCGTTGCTGGTCCCGATCGGCCTCCGCCTGGAAGCGCGCTACGGCCTGGGCGGCGGACCGGAACGTTCAATCTTGGTGAGCGGCGAGGCCGACACGATCATTGCCTTCGCGGCGCCGGTGGGACTCTACATGCTGGCGAAGGCCGACTGGCGGTTCTGAGGACCGACTGGGCTAAAGCTCGACCACGACGCTCGCCTTGTACGCGGGAGAATCGTCAACCATGACAACGATCCCGGCGCTCGGATAGGGGGGTTCTGCTGAACCTCAATGTCGGCTGGTCGTTTTGAGGCAAGCCCGTCACACGTACCCCGCCCGCCGTCGGATCACCCACTCCGCCGCCAGCAATCCCAGCGCCAGCAGCAACAACACCGGGCTCGACCACACTTCCACCTGGCGGTGACGACCCACGCGCACCTCGCGCGGCTCGCGGATGGTGACGCCGTCCAGCGACGCGCGCCGGTACGAGCCACCGCCCACGTCGGCGATCTCGCGCAGCACGTCGTCGCGAAACACGACGTCTTCCAACTCCTTACCCTCGGCGCGCACCACGAAGGTCTTGGCCTCGCTGACGGCGCGGCCGTCCAGCGTCGCGCGCGCGGTCAGTCGATACGCGCCGGGCGGCAACGTGCCGACGTCGACGTGGCCTTCGCCCTCACCGTCCGTCGCGACGTCGAAGGTCCGCAGCGGAGCCGTGTGTTCGTCCGCCTCGGCCGGCGCGACGCCCACCGCGACGGCCACGCCCACCGCGGCGGTGTAGTCGGGATGCATCGCGCGCACGCGCACCGACGGTGACTGGTGACGGCGATATTCGGCGCGATCGAAGTCGACCCGCAACAACGTCAGCGCCGGATCGTGAACCAACCAGCGGATGGCGTTCTCCCAGAAATGCTGGAACGCCCGACCGTCATCGCCTTCACCCGCGGCCAGGAAGCCCCAGTGCCAGGCCGTGTCGGTCAGTAGCGACAGCACGCGCCCCTTGCCCGGCTCGCCCACCACCAGCACCGGGGCCGGCTTGCCGCCGTCGATCTTCAAGGTCGGATGCACCAGCAGCGGCACCGCACCCGGACGCAGCTTCTGGACCTGATTGATGCCCTCCAGCGCCGGCAGCTTGCCCCAGCGGACCTCGTTCTCGTGCGGATCCAGCAACAACGACGTGATGGGATGCACCCGCCCCTCGACGGTCAGCCGCGGCTTGAAAGCATCCGTGGTGAACGACCCTTCGCCGCGGGACAGCTCGACCGGCAGCACGTCCTGCAAGGGCGTCTCGCCATAGCGGCCGCTGGCGAACGACAGATCGCCCCCGATCATCGCCAGCGCGCCCCCCTGATCCACGTAGTCGCGGATGCCGGCCAGAAACGGCTCGACACCGTAGGGCGCGTAGTTGAAGTTCTGGAAGATCACCAGGTCGAACGAATGCAGCTGCTCCTCGAAGATCTCGTAGGTCGGAAACGGGATCAGCGACATCTCGTTCCGGTTCCAGGGTTGCTCGTCGGTCTCGGTGCGCAAGATGAAGAACGACACCAGGTCCACGTTGGGATCGCGCCGCAACATGGAGCGCACGAAGCGCTCGTCCCACGACGGGCGTCCGCAGACGTGCAATATGCGCACGCGATCGCGCAGCACCTTGACCGTGAAGATCTGGACATTGTTGCTGGCCAGCGCCTCGCCGCCCAGCACCGGCGTCGACACCTTGAAGACGTACGTCCCCGGATGATCCGGCACCCAGTCGAACGAGATCTTCTGCTCCGACGACGCCCCGCGCAGCGCCACGTTGCGCACGGCGATGGGGCGGCCATCGCGGGTCAGGGTCACGTCGATCTGTCGATCGGGAAGGCCGCTCTGCCGCACCACCGCCTCGATGGTGACCGGCGTCCGCACGAACGCGAACTCGTCGGCCATCACCGCCGCCACCGACAGATCGCGCAGGGCAGGCTCGCCGATGCCCACCGTGTGAACCGGCGCGCCCAGAGCCGTCAGGGCGGCGCGCGTCTCACCGTCCAGCGGTCCCTTGCCGATGCGACCGGTGTCGACCCCGTCGGAGATCACCACCACCGCGCCCAGATCGTGACCCGCCGTGCGCGCCGCCAGCTCGCCCAGCGCCTCGCCGATGCGGGTCGCGTCGCCGGTGGGTGATGCCCGCAGCCCCTCGATGGACGAGGGGACCAGGCCTTCGCCGAAGGTGTACAGATCGACGCGATGGCCGTCCCGCTCCCAGCGCGCCCGCTCGGAGCCGTCGCCCACCAGCAGCGCCTGCGCGCGCGCGGCGCGGGACGGTCCCCCGGCGGGCGGCGATACCTCCATCGAACGCGACTGATCGACCAGCACCGCGACGCGGTTGGGGACCCGTTCGATCTGGCGCAGTTCCAACGCCGGCTGCAGCGCGATGGCCAGGCAAACCAACAGGGCCGCACCCCGCAAGGTCAGGATCATCCCGGCACGTCCGCGTCGCGCGCGCCAGACCGTCGCCGCCGACAGCGCGAAGGCCAGCACCGCGGCCAGCACGATGAAGATCAGCGCAAGATGCGGCAGCCGCGCTCCCACGATGAACCGCCAGTCGTTGAACCCGCCTGCGAACAGACGGCTCACCGCGGAAACCGTCGCGTACGCAAGATGTAGTCGATGTGCGCTTGCTCGGTCTTGTAGTCCAAGCACAGCGCGTACATGACCAGGTTCACCCCGAACCGAAAGGCCTCCTCGCGCTGCGCATCGCCGCCCGGGATCACCTCGTGTTCCCAGCGGCCGAAGCCGTCGCGCGCCCAGGCCCCCGTCAGATCGTTCTGGGAGTACACCACCGCCAGGCGGCGATCGCGCTCGACGCCCTCGACGTAGGGCGCGGCCAGCACCCGTCCGGGCGCGCCGTTCAACACGTAGAACGATTTCCACAGAACGTGTTCGTCGGGGATGCGGGTGGGCAGCTCGCCTGGTAACAGCTGGGCCAGCATCCGGCGCACGGATTCGTCGAACCCGCCGCCCGCGCGGCCCTCGGCCGAATCGATCAGCAAGAAGCCGCCGTAGGTCAGATAGCGTCGCAGACGGGCCAGATCGGCGTCGGACGGCAAGCCAAACGCGCGATCGCCGGTCAGCACCATGAAGGGATGGCGAAACAACGCCGCGTCGGCCGGATGCAGCTCGGGTGACTCGGACGCCGTCACGATGCTGGTCCGGCGCACCACCTCCCACGCCAGGCGGCGCAAGGCCGTGGAACGCACGTCGGGCAGACCGGGCAGCATCAGCCGCGCGAATTCCAGGTTCGACCGATCGCCGATGGCGAACGCCGCGCGCGGCCACAGCGCGTGGGCCGCCGCGACGGTGGCCCCGGTCAGCAGCGTCCGTCGGGAAAGTGTGAACCGCGTCGTCAGGAGGTGCCTCTTCGCGCGACCGAACATTTCCACTACACTGCTTTCCATGCGGTATCGCGGCGGTCGCCCGGCCATCTTGCCATTGCTTACGCTTTTCTTCACCTTGGCACTGTCATCGACCATCGCGCGTGCCGCCGCGGAAGCCACGGAGCCGGCTGGCGAGAAGGCCCCGCCAGCCGCGACCAACCCGGTTCCGGGCGACGCCCCTGCCAAGTCTGACAAACCGACTGACAAACCGACTGACAAACCGACTGACAAACCGACTGACAAAGGGACCGACACGCCGGCCGACAAACCGGCCGAGGTTGCGCCCCCGGTGGCTGGCCCCGAGGTCAGCCCGCCGCAGATGGTCCCGTCGCTGTCCCACGACCTGCAATTTGGTCTGGCGGTCCTGTTTGGCGACGGCTACCGCATCATCTTTCCGTACACCAGCCAGCCGGTCGATTGCGGCGACGCGCACGCGATGGGGGCCCGGGTGTGCACCAACCGGGCGCCGTCGTTCATCGACCTGCAGCCGTCGTTCGGCATCTCACAAAGCTGGGACGTCCTGGTCGACCTTCGGCTGGGCATCGAGAAGGACTTCAACACGCATCGCCAGCTGTTCGTGATGCCGGGCTTTCGCTACTGGCTGGACACCCAGAGCCATGTGAAGTTCTTCACCACGATTCAGCTGGCCTACGACGCTTCCAAGCAGAACACCAGCGCCCGCACCAGCAGCGACTTCGGCATCCGGAACTCCAACGGCCTGATGGTCGAGATCATGCGCAACTTTGGTGTCTACGCGCAGTTCGGCGAGACGATGGGCTTTGTCCGCTGGTTCAGCTTGTCGGTCGACGCCGGCATCGGCGTTCAAGCCCGCGTGCCGTGACCATGACCGCTGGCGCATCCGACGGCGAACCGCAGCGCGCCTCCGCCGGCGCCGACGATGCCGAGGTGGTTCTGCGCGCGGACGATCTGAAGAAGACCTTTCGCCTCGGATTTCTGCGCAAGCGTGTGGAAGCCGTGCGGGGCGTATCGTTCACGGTGCGGCGCGGGGAGATCTTCGGCTTTCTGGGTCCCAACGGCGCCGGCAAGACCACCACCTTGAAGATGCTGATGGGCCTGATCTTCCCCAGCAGCGGGCGCGCCCAGGTGCTGGGGCGGAAGGTCCCGGATCGGCAGACCCAGCGCAAGGTCGGCTACCTGCCGGAGACGCCCTATTTCTACGAATATCTGACGCCCGAGGAATTCCTGGACTTCGCCGGTGCGCTTTGCGATGTGCCGGCGGACCTGCGGAAGCGGCGCGCCGACGCGCTATTGACCCGGGTGGGCCTGGACCACGCGCGCGGGCGTCCGCTGCGAAAGTTCTCGAAGGGAATGCTGCAACGGATCGGGATCGCGCAGGCCCTGATGGGCGATCCGGAGATCATCGTGCTGGACGAACCCATGACCGGGCTGGATCCGCTGGGGCGGAAGGACGTGCGCGATCTGATCCTCGAACTGCGCCGCGAGGGCAAGACCGTGATGTTCTCGACGCACATCCTGCCCGACGTCGAGATGACCTGCGATCGGGTCGCGATTGTCGTGGCCGGACGGGTGGCCAGCGTCGGACGCCTGGCCGAGCTGCTTTCGCCGCGCGTGCTTTCGACCGAGGTGGTGCTGAAGCCCGCGCTGACCGGGTCCGCCGCGTCGGGGTCCGTGCCGGCCTTGCCCGCCGGCGCGCGCCGCCTGCCCGCCGGGGATGACGTGGTGGTGGAGCTTCCGGCGGACGCCGACGTCGATGCCTTCTTGCGCGCGGCGCTGGCGCTGGGCGCGGTCGTGCTGTCCGTGACACCGCGCCGGGAATCGCTGGAGGATCTGTTCGTGCGCCAAGCGGTCGCGCCGGGGAGCGTCGCCGCGTGAGGCGCATCGCCGCGGTGGCCCGCAACACCTTTCGCGAAGCGGTGCGAAACAAGATCCTCTACAGCTTGCTGTTCTTCGCGGTGGCGCTGATCGTGTCGGCGCTGGCGCTGGGACAGCTTTCGGTTCATGAAGAACGGCGCATGATCCGCGACGTGGGCTTGTTCGGCGTGGATCTGTTCAGCGTGTTGATCGCGATCTTCGTGGGCGTCAACCTTCTGTACAAGGAACTGGCCCTGAAAACGGTCTACACGATCCTGCCGAAGCCCATCGCGCGCTGGGAGTTCGTGCTGGGCAAGTGGCTGGGCGTGATGGCCACGCTGGTCGCGCAGATCGTCGTGATGGGGGCGGCCCTGGCCGTGACCCTGGCGGCGTCGGAGGGCAGCCAGGCCCTGGACTCCGCGCTGTTCAAGGCCTTGTGGCTGTTGCTGATGAACGTCACCATCGTGACGTCGGTGGCGATGTTGTTCTCATCCTTCTCCAGCCCCTTTCTTTCGGGCTTGTTCTCGCTGGGGGTGTTCGTGGTCGGGCGTTCGGTGCCCGATGTGCGCGCGCTGGCCGAGCGCATCGGCGGGGGCGCTGCGGACCTTCTGAAAGGGGCCTGCGCGGTGTTGCCCAACCTGCACCTGTTCACGCCGTCGGGGACCGCGCTCGGCGGCCAGGTGGTCTCGGTGCACGGAACGTTCGTGGGGTCAGGATACCTGGCGTGGACCACGGCCTACGCGCTGGGTTACTCGGCCCTGGTGCTGGGGCTGGCGATGGTCATCTTTCGAAAGCGAGACTTCGTGTGACGACCTGGCCCGGCATCCGCGACGCGGAGCTCGCATGATTCGCGTCCGCCCCCTGCGCGACACCGACGTCGACGCCGCCGCACAGATCCTGGTGGGTGCGTTCGCCCAGGTCTACCGGCAGCGCGGCCACACGCCGCCGTTTCCAAACGTGGAGAGCGCCGCCTGGCTGTGCCGTTCCTATCTGGAGCTGGATCCCGACGGCTGCGTGATCGCCGAGAGCGGCGACGTCGCGGTGGGCGTGGGGTTCGTCCATCTGCGAGGCGCCACCGCCAGCATCGGCCCGATCGCGGCGCGTCTGGGCGGCCCGCGCGGCGCGGGCCAGGCCCTGATGGCCCACCTGTCGAAGCTGACCGCGGGGTGCACCAGCGTTCGGTTGTTCCAAGACGGCTTCAACCCCGACTCGTTCGGTTTGTATGCGCGGCTGGGCTTCGTGGTGCGCGACGTGGCGCCCTACCTGCTGGCAGCCGAGCTGATTCCCGCGAAGGTCGTTCCCGCCGAGGTGCGCCCGGCGCGTCCCGAGGACCGCGCCCGCATCGAGGATCTGGACCGCCGTCTGATCGGGGCCGATCGCTCGCGTGACATCGAGTTCCTGATGGGCACGGGCACCGTGCTGGTGCTGGAGCACCGACGCGCCCTGGACGGCTTTCTGTTTCTGCGCGCGTTACCGGCCCGCGCGGTGGTGGGGCCGGGGGTCGCCACCTCCGAGGAGGGCCTGTGCGCGTTGCTGGACGCAGCCACCCTGGCGTTACCGGGCCGCTCGGCCGTCATGCGCGCGTCGGCGGCGTCACCGACTGTACTTCGCCGCGCCTTCGACTGCGGCTTCCGGGTCGATCACCTGGGCAACCTGATGGTCGCCGGCCCGATCCGGCTGCCCCCTTCGCAGCTGTACGCCCTTTTCCCCGAGTCGCTTTGACCCCCGGTGCGGGGCCGCGGCCCTGGGCCCGCAGTTTGTCGTTGAGCGTTCGCGGGCTCCGTGGGCTGGTTTGACCGTGTTATTGTTACGTCCCCTTCGAAAAGGCCCTACCGACCATGGACGTTCGTTGCGATCGCTGTGAGACCGAATACGAACTGGACGATGGTTCGGTCAGCGACGCCGGAACACCGGTACAGTGCACCACCTGCGGGTACACGTTCGTCGTCACCCGCCGTTCTCCGTCCCAGGTACACACCGCGGTCACGCCCGCCCAGGGCAACGCCGAACCTTCGGGGCCCGCGGTGCCCGAATGGACCCTGAGCACCGACGACGGCAAGGTCCATCGCTTCCGCGACCTGAACACGCTGCAAAAGTGGATTGTCGAGCGCAAGGCCAGCCGGACCGATCGCCTTTCCCGCGCAGGGGGTCCCTGGCTGGCGCTGGGCGAGATGGACGAGTTCGCGTCGTTCTTCAAGGTCGTCGACGAGGCCGATCGCGCCCGCGTGCACCACCCGATTGCGCCCAGTTCCTCGTCGAGCCTGACGCCCGCCGCGCCGATGCCGGCCGTGCGCAGCCCGTCGAACCGCATCGATGCGGCCGCCGCGGCCCGCGAACCGGTGCAGTTCGATGCTCCCACCGTACCGAACCTCCGCCTGCCGGACGTGCGCCCTTCGGGAACCGCAGCGCCGCGGGGGTCCGAGCCAACACCCGGGTCGGGTGTGCGCGCCGCAGCCGCCGGTCGCAACGTCGCGGGCCACAACCCCCGCACACCCCCGCCCACCCCGGTTGCAGCGATCCCGGCGTCGACCAGCGGTTCCGGGGCGATATCCAGCCCGGTTCCGAAACCAATTGTCCCCGACCCCTCCCACCTCCCGCCGGAAGGGCGAAAGCCCGCCAAGACCGATCTGGTTTTCTCGACGGACACGACCCTTCCAGTCGACGGCGATCTGAGCCTGCCCACCAGTCGCACCCGGAATGTCTTGATCGCGGTGGCGCTGGCCTCGGCCGCTGCCATCGGGGGGATCGTGTGGTCCCAGCGGGGCGCCGACAAGCCAGCCTCGGTGGCGACGGCCCCGGCCGCCCCAACGTCCGAGCCCGTCGCGGTCGAGGCCCCGCAGCCGCCCGCCGGACCCGCTGTCCCGGCTGCCAAGGTCGATCCGTCGCCGGCCGCCCCCCCCGCCGCGCCAAATCCGACGCCGACGACTCCGACGGCGAATCCGACCGCAAAGACCGCGGCGTCAGCGCCTGCCGCGGGCCGCGCTTCCGCGCCCGCCGCTGGAAAGCTGGCCGGGCGTTCCTCGGACGGTCCGGCCAGCAAGACCGCCGCCGGCACCTACGATCGCCTGGTCTCCGATGCGGATCGGTTGCTGGAGCGGGGGCAAGGCGCCAAGGCCGAGAAGTTGTACGAGCAAGCGCTGAACGCGAAGCCGAACGGCGTGGCCGCCTTGACGGGGATCGCGTACGTGATGCTGGACAAGCAGCGCCATTTCAAAGCCATCGACATGTTTCGGCGGGCGCTCAGCGTCCAGCCGACCTACGGCCCCGCGCTGTTCGGCATCGCCGAGAGCTATCGCGCTCGCGGCGATCTGCCTCAAGCGGTGGGCGCCTATCGCCAGTACCTGTCCATCTCGCCCTCGGGGTCGGACGCGCCGGCCGCGCGGCGCCAGCTGAAGGACCTGGAAAGCGCCAATGCCCAGGCGGCGGCGGGCAAGCGGGATTCGGCCCCCGCCAGCGACGACTAGCGCGGGGCCGCCAACCGGACCCGGCGGCGGATGGCGCCGCCTAGGCAACAGGGGGGGGAAAGCTGTGCCATTTTGGCAGGCTGGTAGGGCGGCATTTTGCAGGTAAGTGGTGGTTCTTATTGCTTTGTTTTGCTAATCAGCCGCTGGCCCCGGCGTTGCTGTTGTCCCGCCAACGGTATCCCGCATGGAGACGCTGCTTCGAAAATACTTATGGGCCCTCGACCTGCTGGCCATCGCGATCGGCGCGGTGTTCGCCGCGCGCGCGACCGGCGTGATGATCGAATCGGCGCTGGCGCGCAACACGCCGGTCGTGCCCCCGGCCCACCGCGCCGCGATCGATCCGCAGGGTCAGACCCACTACGACAAGCAGATCGAGGCCATCCTCAAGCGCAACATCTTCTGCTCGACCTGCCCGCCGATCCTGGCCGAGCCCGAGGGTCCGGGGGAACCCCAGGTCCCGCCCCCCCTGGTGCCGGTGCGCACCTCGCTGCCGCTGAAGCTGATGGCCATCATGTTCTCGCCGCCGCCCAACGATCCGCGGTGGTCGATGGCGGTCGTGCGCGACACCGAGAAGAACTCGGCCGGGCCCTACGCGATTGGCGGCGTGATCCGCACCGCCACGATCGTCGACATTCAAGAGACGCGCATTTACCTGGACAACGAAGGCAAGCCCGAATTCCTGGACCTGCTGGATACACCCGCGGCGCCCGTCGCCGCCGCGGCCCCCGCCGCCGCGCCTGCCGCACCCGCGGCCGATCCCTTCGTGGCCGAGATGGAGAAGGGCATCAAGAAGACCGGCGAGCACTCGTTCGAGATCCAGCGTGGCACGGTGGATTCACTGCTGGGGAACATGGCCCTGCTGTCGCGCTCGGCGCGCATCGTCCCCGAGGTGCGCGACGGAAAATCGGCCGGCTTCCGGTTGTTCAGCGTGCGCCCGGAGGGCCCGTTCGGAAAGATCGGCCTGCAGAACGGCGACATCATCTACGCCATCAATGGTCTGGAGATGACCAGCCCCGACAAGGCGCTGGAGATCTACACCAAACTCAAGTCCGCGAATCACATCACCGTCGCTGTCGAACGTAACGGCCAGAAGGTCACGAAGGACTACAACATCCGATGACACCCAGAAAATCGATGACGATCTGCCCTCCGGCCCTGCGTCGCCTGGGCGCGGGCGCGGTTGCGCTGCTGACGGTCGCGACCTTCGGCCCGGTCCCCCCCGCGCAGGCCGAGACTTTCACCGCGCAAGCCAGTCCCCCGATGCCCGGACGGCCGCTTCCCCCTCGCCCGGTCGGAGCCGCCGGCGCGAGTGCCCCGGGCACGACCGGCAAGGACGCAAAGGACAAGGACAAGACCGCCAAGGACAAACCGAAGACCCCGCTGACCGCGCGCGAGCGCCGCGGCGGCAAGCCGCCCGCCGCTAACCCGCCGGCCGGGACCACCATCATCGCGACGCCCACCACGCCTGGGGCCACCCCCGGCGCGACCCCGGGCGCGACGGGGACGTCCACCATCGCCGACTCGCAGAGCGAACGCGAATTCAACTCGTGCCACAAGTTCCCGGGCAACCGACGGATCGTCAAGCTGAACATGAAGCCTGACACCGAGCTGGGCGATCTGATCTCCTGGATCTCGTCGATCACCTGCAAGCAGTTCTTGTTGCCCGGCACCATCCCCGCCAACAGCAAGAAGGTCACCATCGTGGCGCCCCAGCTGATCACGCCCGAGGAGGCCTATCAGCTGTTCCTGGCGGCCCTGGATTCGGTGGGTTTGACGGTCCAGGAAAGCGGCAAGTTCTTCCGCATCATCGAGACCGGCAAGGCCAAGATGGGTGCGCCGCTGCCGGGCACCGACGGGGACGTTCCCCCGGGCGATCGCTACCTCACGCGCCTGATCCGGGTGGAGCACGCCGACGCCAATGAGCTGTCGCAGGTGCTGTTGCGCCTGAAGACCGAGCAGGGCGACATCATCGTGTACCCACCGCAAGGCGCGCTGGTGATCACCGACCTGCAGTCCAGCATCGACCGCATGATGAAGATCGTCGACGAGCTGGATCAACCCACCCTGGGCGAGAAGGTCTGGATCGTGCGGATGAAGAACACCGCCGCCACCGAGATGTCGCAGAAGCTGGCCGAGATCTTCAAGGTCGAGCAGCTGGGGGGTAAGCGGGGAGCCGCCGCGCCGGCAGCCGCGGCGCCGGGGAGCAAGGCACGGGCGGTGGCGGATCTCGCGATGGAGATGACCATCTCGAAGATGATCCCCGACGAGCGGTCCAATCAGCTGATCATCATCGCCACCGAACGCGCCTACGCCCGGTTGCTGACCCTGATTCACAAGCTGGACGTGCCGATTGAAGGCGGCGACGGTCGCATCCACGTCTACTACTGCGAGAACGCCAACTGCGACGAGCTGGGCCAGACCCTGACCGCCATCACCGGGGTCGCGGTCTCGGGCGGCGGCACCACCCGCGCCCGGCGAGGGTCCGCCGCCGCGGCGCCCGCCCCGGCCGCCGCGCCCGCCGCCGGCGGCCAGCTTCCGTTGCTCTTCGAAGGCGACATGCGCGTCAGCTTCGATCGCCCGACCAACGCGCTGATCATCCTGTCGTCGCTGAAGGACTATCAATCGCTGCGCCGGGTGATCGAGAAGCTGGATTCGCCGCGCAAGCAGGTGTTCGTCGAGGCGCTGGTGATGGAGGTGTCGCTGGACAAGAGCCGTACGCTGGGCGCGTCCTTTCACGCCGGCGTTCCCGACGTGGGTCTGTTCGGCCAGAAGAGCCTGATCCTGGGCGGGCTGGACATCACCAAGACGCTGAACCCCGGCAGCCTGCTGACGGGGGGCGGCGATACCCTGTTGGGCCTGGCGGCCGGCGTGATCGGCCCGCCCATTCCCAACATCGGAACGACCCTGAACGCGCCCGCGTCGGTGGCCGCCAACATCCCCGCCTTCGGCATCCTGATCAGCGCGCTTCAGCAGAACAACGACGTGAACGTGTTGTCGACACCTCACCTGCTGATCATGAACAACGAGGACGGCGAGATCAGCGTCGGCCAGAACCTTCCGTTCCAGGGCGCCAGCTTCGGTGGCGGCGCTGCGGCCGGTGCCTTCGGTGGCATTCCGCTGGCCACGCCGGTGCAGCGAACCGACGTCGCCTTGAAGATGAAGTTGACCCCGCACGTGAACGAGCACGACATGATCCGGTTGGAGGTGGACCAGGAGATCCAGGACATCCTGTCGCCGAACTTCAATGGCCTGGGCCCCGCGACCTCGAAGCGAAGCGCGAAGACCACCGTGGTGGCGCGCGACCAGCAGACCATCGTGATCGGCGGCCTGACCCAGGACCGCGACGTCGAGAAGGTGGTGAAGATTCCGTTCCTGGGCGACATCCCGATCCTGGGCTTCTTCTTCCGCAACACCACCAAGTCGACCCAGAAGACCAACATCCTGATCGCGCTCACGCCCTACGTGATCACCGACCAGGCTGACCTGCGCCGCGTGCTGGAGAAGAAGCTGAAGGAACGCCGCGAATTCGTCGAACGCTTCGGCAAGCAGGACGTGGTCAATCCCGAGGCGAGCATCGACTACCGCCGCAAGCGCGGCATGCTGGAAGAGATCAACCGCAGCGCGCGCGAGATCGAGGAGGAGGAAGCCGCGCTTCAGCGGAACCGCGACAAGGATTCGATGGAAGAGGCCGGCGTGCTGGACGTGCCGGTGGCGGTGCCGCGTTCGATCCCCGGTCCGTTGCCCACCCCCGGCGCGGTGGCGGCCCCCCCCGGCGGAGCCGCGACCTCTCCCCCTGCGGCGACAACGGTGGTCCCTCCGCGGGCGCCTCCGCCGCCGACCACCGAGTCGCCCACGCCCTCGCCCGCGCCGCCGCCCTCCCCCGCGGCGCCGCCCTCGCCCGCGGCGCCGCCCTCGCCGTCGCCCCCTCCCGCCTTCAACCGGTGAAAGGCCAGTCTTGGGTCACAAGCTACTAGGTCAGATCCTGCTCGAGCTGCGGGCCGGCGGCGTGACCGTCGACGCCATCGAGCAAGCGCTGGTCCTGCAAGAGAAGGAAGGCGGCCGCATCGGCGAGGTGCTGATCAAGATGCGGGTCGCCACCGACGACGACGTGCTGGCCGCGCTGGGCCGCCAGCTGGGCATCGCGGTGCTGCCCGACCTGAAGACCGACGAGGTCGACGCCGAGCTGGCCACCAAGATCCCGATCGGCTTCGCCAAGCAACATCGCCTGCTGGTGCTGCGCGCCGAGGGCGGCACGGTGCTGGTCGCCACCGCCGATCCGCTGGACGTGGGCGCGATGGACGACCTGCGCAGCCAGCTCGGCGCCGAGGTGCAGCCGATCCTGCACCCGCCCGCGAAGATCCTGGATCTGATCAACGCCGTCTACGGCAAGAAGCACGACACCGGCGGCAACCTGGGCGAGCGCGAGGAAGACGACGTCGGCGGCGAGGGCGAGGAGCTGGTCGACATCCTGGATGTCACCGACGAAGCGCCCATCATCCGCTGGGTCAACTCGCTGCTGTTCAACGCGGTGAAGGAACGGGCCAGCGATATCCACATCGAGCCCGGCGAAAAAGAGGTGGTGGTCCGCTACCGCATCGACGGCGAGCTGTACGAAGTGCGCCGCGCCAACCGGCAATTCATGCCGTCGATCATCTCGCGCGTGAAGATCATGGCCGGGCTGAACATCGCCGAGAAGCGTCTGCCGCAGGACGGACGCATCCGCCGCAAGATCGCCGGCAAGGACATCGACATGCGCGTCGCGACCATACCCATCGTGAAGGGATCGATGGCCGAACGGATCACCATCCGCTTGCTGGATCGGGAATCGGTGCTGCACGATCTGGCGGACATCGGCTTCGGCGACGATCACCTGCGCCAGATGGACGAGCTGATCCATCGCCCGCACGGCATCTTGCTGGTCACCGGCCCCACCGGTTCGGGCAAGACGACCACCCTTTACGCCTGCCTGGCCAAGATCAACTCGCCCGATCTGAACATCCTGACCATCGAGGATCCGGTCGAGTACCAGCTGGACGGCATCTCGCAGACCGCCGTCAACGCCAAGATCGAGCTGACCTTCGCGGCCGGTCTGCGATCGTTCCTGCGCCACGATCCGGACGTGATCATGGTCGGCGAAATCCGCGATCTTGCGACGGCGGAGATCGCCATCCAGGCGTCGCTGACCGGCCACCTGGTGCTGTCGACCATTCACACCAACGATGCCGCCGGCGCCATCACGCGTCTGGTGGATCTGGGCGTGCAGCCCTTCCTTGTGGCGTCGTCGCTGATGGCCCTGCTGGCACAACGGTTGGTGCGCCGGCTGTGCCGCGAATGCCGTGAACCGTACACGCCGACCGACGAGGATCTGAACAGCATCGGAATCGCGCCCGCCGATTTTGCGGCGGGCAAGGCGCGCCGGGTGTCGTTCAAGGGCGACGAGCAGAGCCTGCCCCCGGCCGGCCAGCTGTTCCGCGCGCGCGACGGCGGCTGCCCGACCTGCCTGGGCGCCGGTTACCGCGGTCGGACCGCCATCTACGAGCTCCTGATGATCGACGAGCCGACCCGTCAATTGACGATCAAGAACGCCGACGCGCAGAGCATCAAGCGCCACGCGGTCAGCCACGGCGGCATGCGGACCTTGCGCGACGATGGGGCCCAGAAGGTGCTGGCCGGGATGACCACCACCGCCGAGGTCCTGATGATCACCACCCAGGACTCGGAGTAACCCAGGCGCTCCGATGGCGTTGTACGCGTGGAAAGGACTGGACGCCGCCGGCAAGACCGTCGGTGGTACGCGCGACGCGGACGGCGGTAAGGCCCTGCGCCAGGCGCTGCGCAAGGACGGCGTCTTCATCACCGAACTCTCCGAGGTGCTGGGCGGCAACAAGCCGACCAAGAAGGCCGCCGCCGGCACGCGTCCGCAGTCGGCCCTGCGCCGGGAAGTGAACCTGGAGCAGCTGCTCGAGCGGGTCAGCGCGCAGGAGATCGCGGTCCTGACCCGTCAGATCGGAACGTTGTTGAAGGCGGGTATTCCGCTGGCCGAGACGCTGGGCGCGCTTTCCGAACAGTCCGACAACAAGAAGCTGGAGCGCATCCTGGGGGGCATTCGCCAGAAGGTGAACGAAGGCACGTCGCTGGGCGACGCCCTGGCGGAGCATCCGGCCTTGTTCGAGGATCTGTACGTCAACATGGTCCGTTCCGGCGAGGCCGCCGGCAACCTGGACTCGGTGTTGATGCGCCTGGCGGAATTTCTGGATGCGCAGATCGCGCTCAAGGCCAAGGTGTCGGGCGCGTTGACCTACCCGATCATCATGATGGTGCTGGGCTCGATCGTGATGGGCGTGCTGTTGATCGTCGTGGTGCCGCAGATCACCGCGGTGTTCGAGGACATGGGCAAGACGCTGCCCTGGAACACCCGCCTGCTGATCGTGGTGTCCACCGCGGCCAGCGGCTACTGGTGGCTGCTGCTGCCGCTGGGCGCCGGCGCCTACTTTGGATTCCGACGCTGGTCGCGCACGCCGCGCGGGCGCGGCACCCTGGATCGCGCCAAGCTGCGCATGTGGTTGATCGGGCCGCTGACCCGCTACGTGGGCGTCGCGCGGTTCGCGCGCACGCTGTCGACCATGCTGTCGGCGGGTGTCCCGGTGCTGTCGGCCATGGAGATCACCAAGAAGGTCTTGAACAACACCGTGCTCGAGAAGGTGGTCGAGCAGGCCCGCGACGCCATCCGCGAAGGTGAATCGATTGCCGCGACGCTGAAGAAGTCCGCGCAGTTCCCTTCCATGATGGTGCATATGGTGGCGGTCGGCGAGCGTTCGGGCCAGCTGGAGGCCATGCTGGAGAACGTGGCCGGCGCCTACGAGCGCGAGGTGGAGGGCAAGGTGGCGCGGCTGACGACCATCCTGTCGCCGGCCATCATCGTCACCATGGCGGTGGTGGTGGTCTTCATCGTGTTCTCGATCCTGACCCCCATCCTGGACATGCAAAATTTCGTTCAATGACAGGCCGACAGAAACACATGGAGGATCCAATGAATGGGACGACGATTCCTGGGGCCGCACGCATGAAGCGCTGGCTGTCGCGCGGGGCTCGCGCCGCCGAACGCGGCTTCACCCTGCTGGAGATCATGATCGTGCTGGCGATCATGGGGCTGATCGTGACCGGCGTGTCGATCAAGGTCTTCAGCCAGTTGAAGAAGGCCAAGACCCAGGCGGCGCGCATCGGCGTGAAGAAGGTCGGCGATGCAGCCGCGCGCTTCATGGCCGGCGCCGGCGCGGGCTGCCCCAAGGGGATCGACGAGCTGATCGCGCAAGGGGAGCTGTCCAAGTCCGACGCCAAGGATCCCTGGGGCTCGGCCTACATCTTCCGCTGCCCTGGAACGCAGGACACGGAAGGCGTGGACGTGGTCTCGTGGGGTCCCGACAAGATCGAAAGCAACGACGACGTTCGCTCCTGGGAAATCCAGTGACGTGAGGCCGGAACCCGCGCTTCCCCGATGGCGATCGGGCACCCCACGGGTGTCGGGGGCGGGGTTCACCTTGATCGAGATCCTGATCGTGCTGGCGATCGTCGCCTTGATCGGCGGCATGTCGATCCGGGGCCTGCGGTCGCTGGCCAAGAGCGATCTCCGCACCAGCGTATCGCACCTGTCGGGCGCCATTCGCTACCTGTTCAACCGCGCCGCGACCACCGGCAAGTACTACCGGCTGGTCATCGACGTGGATCAAGGGCGTTACTGGGCCGAGGTGTCCGACGATCAGTTCTACCTGCCGCGCGAGCCCGAGACGGAGGCCTCGCAAAAGAAGCTGGCGGCGCTGGAGGCGGAGCTGGACGAGAAGGAGGCGCGGCAGAAGGAGCTGATGGAGGCCAGCTCGGACGTGGACCTGACCAAGGTCTTGCCCATGGATTTTCGGCCCAAGAAGGCTCGCTTCGGCGCGTTCAAGGAAACGACGCTGAAGCCGGTCACCATGAAGAACACCAAGGTGATGGATGTCTTCACGCCGCGGGTCACCGATCCGGTCGCCCACGGCCGCGCGTACATCTACTTCTTCCCGCTGGGCCAGACCGAGCCGGCGATCGTGCACCTGTCCGATCCGGCGGGCGGCACGATCTATTCGCTGGTCATCCATCCGGTCACGGGAAAGATCCGGACCCTGAACGAGTACGTGCAGCCTCCGATCGAGGACAACATCGACGACGAAGGGAACGCCTCCCGATGAGGCTTCGGCAAGCGCATGCGTCCGACGCGGGCTTCACCTTGCTGGAGGTGATGGCCGCGTTGGCGATCCTGGCGCTGACGCTGGTGACTCTGCTGAGCGTGATCACCAACAACGTGCGCGCCACCGCACGCGCCCAGTCGCTGACCACCGCGACCTTCCTGGCGCGCGGCAAGATCGTGTCGCTGGAGGACGGGCTCATCGAGAAGGGATTTCAGGATCTGGACGAAACCGACGCGGGCACCTTCGCCGAGGAGGGGTTCCGCGACTTTGGCTGGTCGACCGCCATCGAGAAGATCCAGCTGCCCACCGACATGGCGATGACGGCGCAGAAAGAGGTGGGGGACAAGTCGCAGAAGAAGGATCCCATGCAGGCGCTGACCGGGATGATCGGCGGCCTGATGGGCATGTTCATCGAGCCGGTGCGGGTGGGCCTGGAGGAATCGGTCCGGCGCATCACCGTGCGCGTGTTCTGGACCGAGCGCGGCCGTCCCGAGCAATCCGTCGAGGTCGTCACCTACGTCACCGATCCCGCCAAGCTGGATCTCGCGCTGTCGCTGGGCTCGGGCGTGAGCGGCGCGGCGGGGGCCGGAACCGGCGCGGCGGGGACCGGAAGCGGCGCCAAGACCTCGGGTGGCACTTCCACCACCCCGCGGGTGACCAATTGATGACCGACGTGCGCCGCCATCTCCGTCGCCCCACCGCGGGTTTCACGCTGATCGAGGTGATGCTGGCGGTCGCGATCCTGGCGATCCTGACCACGCTGATGTGGAGCGCGTTCAGCCAGGCCTCGCGCAGCAAGAAGCGCGTCGAGGCCGCCCAGGAGCGGACCCACACCGTCCGCACCACGCTGCTGCGCATGGCGCGCGAGCTGGAGATGACGTTTCTCTCCGAGAGCAACGAACCCGACGCCACGCTGCCGCGTACGCAGTTCATCGCCTCCAGTCGGCCCGACGTGGACGAGCTGTGGCTGACCGCGTTCGCGCACCAGCGCCTGCGGGGCGGGTCGGCCGAAGGTGACACGTCCATCATCGGCTACTTCGGCGCGCGCGATCCAGATGATCGCCGCATCCTGAACCTGATGCGGCGCGAATCGCGCCGCCTGGTGTCGCGCGACCCGCGCGAGGTGCCGGGCGAGACGTACATCGTGTGCCCGGACATCGTCCGGCTGAAGCTCAGCTACTACGACTATCGCAAGAAGGAATGGCGCGACGACTGGAACTCGAACCTGGCCGGCTGGGGCTTCCTGCCCTCGCACGTCCGGATCGCCTTGACCGTGCTGACCGGCGAGGGACGCGAGGTCACCTACGCCACGGACGCGCGCATCCAGCTGACCGAAAGGGTGGGCTACCGATGAAGTGGTGGCGCGCGCGAACGCAGCGCCCGCGCGATCGCGGCGTGGCGCTGTTGATCGTCATCACGTGGCTGGCGCTGATGATCGCGCTGGTGGGCGAGTTCACCTTCGGCACCACCGTCGACGTGGCCGAGGCCGCCAACGCCCGCGACGAGCTGCGCGCGCATTACATGGCGCGGTCGTCGGTCAACCTGGCGCGCCTGCTGATCAAGATCCAGTCGAAGTTCGTGGATCCGGTGATGGCCCAGGCGCAGCAGATGTTGAAGAGCAGCATGAACACCGGCGCGGGCGGAGCCAGCGGGTCGAGCTCGTCGGGGGCGGCGGGCGGCGGTCTGGGCATCAGCCTGCGCATCACCGACTATGCCGACATGTTGATGGGCTTCTTCAGCGGCTCGAAGGACGAGGCGCAGAGCCTGGGCTCGCTGATCGGCCTGGATCTGACCAACGCCAAAGGCCTGGGCATGAAGTCGGGGCGCTTCGACGCCGAGATCAAGGCCGAAGACGGCAAGATCGATCTCAACTGCGCGGCCGGTTACCACACCCGCGACAACCAGAAGGTCATCTACCGGTTGCTGCTGGGGCTGTTCTATTCGCAGCGCTACGATCGTCTGTTCAGCGAATCCGACAAGGGCGGCCAGTTCAACGCCCGCAGCGACGTCGCGCGGGCCTTGATCGACTTCGCCGACGTCGATCCGACGATGTTCTCGTTCGATGGCAGCACCGCGGGGTCCACCGAGGACGATCACTACGATTCAAATCCCAAGGACAAGTACCGCCCCCACAACAATTCGTACGACTCGCTGGAGGAGATCCTGCAGGTGCGCGGCATCACCGACGGCTTCATGCAGGCGTTCGGCCCGTACCTGACCGTCTACCCTGGCAACGACAAGACCTGCCGCATCAACCTGGGCACCATCAGCAACCGCGAGGCCGACTGCGCCCCGCTGGTCATGGGGGTGATCCGCGCGGCGGCCATGGGCAGCCAGACCAAGCTGGCCACCGTCGATCCGACGATCCTGGACGACCTGAAGCTGTTCCCCATCGCGACGGTGCTGTGCGATCGCGCTTCGTCGGGCGGCTTCGACAGCATCGCCACCGTGATGAGCGTGCTGCAGAAGCCCGAGTCGGCGGTGCTGAACGACGATCCGCGCTACCGCGTGTTGCAGGGACTGCGGCCGCTAACCATCACCCAAGCCGACCTGGACGCGGTGGCGTACGTCGGAAACCCGCGCACCTACCGGGTGATCGCCACCGGCGAATCCGGCAAGGTGAAGAAGAAGATCACCGCGATCGTCGACACCGGCCGCGTCATCGAGAACCCCATGACCTTGAATCCAGCTTCCGAGCAGGCCGCCGGCGTCCTGCAATATTGGCGAGAGGAGTAGCACGCACCATGGCCCATCCCGTCTGCGGCATCGATATCGGCGCGTATTCGATCAAGTTCGTCGTGTTCGAGGTCGGGTTTCGCCAGAGCCTGTTTCGCGAAGCCTTCGAGGAACTCGTCCCCGACGGGGTCGAGCCCTTGATCGCGCGACAGGTCGACGCCGTTCGCGAGGGCCTGGGCCGCGTACCGTCGGACGCCATGCTGTACGTGGCGATGCCAGGTGACCAGACGTCGATCCGGTCGCTGGAGCTACCGTTCGGCGACCCCCGCAAGATCGATCAGGTGATCGGCTACGAGCTGGAAGGCCAGATCGTTCACGCGCTGGACGAGGTGGTGTTCGACCACGTCATCGTGCGCACCGATGAGGCCGGCTCCAGCGTCCTGGCCGTGGCCGCCAAGCAGGCCGATGTGGCCGCCATGCTGGAGGCACTGCGCGCCGGCGGCATCGATCCACGGGCGCTGTTCGCGGCACCGGTGGTGTACCACGCGCTGGAGATCGACGATCCCCGCGTGGACGCCGAGTCGGGCAAGGTGCCGGCCATTCTGGATCTCGGGTACCAACGGTCGAACCTGTTCATCGGTCGCGATGGCGTGGGCGTCGCCGCCCGCACCATCACCCGGGGCGGGCACCACCTGACGCTGGCGCTGGCGGAAGGGCTGGGCGTCGAACCCGCCAAGGCCGAGGATTTCAAATGCAACGGCGCGCGGCTGCTGCCGGCCGGGATGCCGGTCAGCAACCCGCGCGAGGCGCGTCCCAACGAGATCTTGCGGATGGCGCTGGCGCCCATCGTGAGGGAGGTCCGACAGACGCTGGCCAGCTTCCGCGCGGCCTCACACAAGGAGGTCGGCGTGCTGTACCTGACCGGTGGGTCGGCGCGGTTGACCGGCCTGATCGCCTTTCTGGAGGACGAACTGGGTTTGCCGGTGGCATTCCTTCGCGTGCCGAACAATCCCCAGGGGTTGGGCCGCACCGGCGCCGACGCCATGGGGAACGGTATCCCGGAGGATGTGTTCGAAGGTGCCAAGACCATCCGGTTGCCCAACGCCGCCGCGGAATCCAGCTCGTTCGCGCTGTCGACCGGAATTGGTCTGGCCGCCAGCCGGGGCGGCCGCGAGATCGATCTGCGGCGCGGCCCGTTCGTGTACAGCGTCAGCTTCTCGGCGCTGCGCCAGAAGGCCCCGCATCTGGCGTTGCTGGCCGCGTCGATCTTGATCGCGGCAGGGTTCGACGTGTCGGCGTCGCTGTCCAACCTGCGCGACGAACGTAAGTCGCTCGACGCGCGCCTGAAGACGGCCACCCAGGAGATCTTCGGACAGCCGCGCGCTGACGCCAAGGAGATCACGCAGCTCTTGCGCAAAGGCTTCAAGGAAGAGCTGGCACCGGTACCGCGCGCGACCGCGTACGACCTGCTGGATCAGATCTCGAAGAAGGTGCCTTCGGACGACGAGATTGTCTTGGACATCAGCGAGCTAGACATCCGCCCCAAGAAGACGTTCATCAAAGGAACGGTCGATTCGGCCACCGCCGTCGACGAGATCGCCGAGAAATTGAAGGAGATCGATTGCTACGAAGACGTGACCAAGGGCTCCGTCACCGAGGTTTCGGGCGACGCGAAACAGTTCACCCTCAGCGTGGCGTCGAAATGTCCATGACCGCCACCCTGAAGAGTCGCCTTCCGATGACTGTCGCCATTGCTTGGAAGTCGCCATGAGCACGTTCACTGACCTGCGCGACAAGGTCCGCGACAAGGCGTGGGCCATCCTGGGCCGGCCCTTCCGCTATCTGGCGGCGGAGTGGGATCGCATGGGCACACGCGAGCGCCGGTCACTCACGATTCTGGCGATCGCCGTGGTGGTGGTGGCGACCGCGCTGAGCATCTACCTGGTGTCCAGCAGCATCAGCGAGCTGGAGGAATCGAACGCCGACGTGCGTGAAGCGCTGGCGGCCATCACCAAGCACCGCGACAGCTACCTGGAAGCCAAGAGTCGGGCCCAGATGCAAGAGGCCCGCCTGGGCAGCGATCCCCCACAGCTGGTGGCGGACATCGAAGCCGCGGCACGCGAGGAATCCTTTCAGATCGCCGAGAGCAACGAGCGGCCGGGAAGCAACGCCTCCAAGCGCTGGATCGAACACCTCGTCGATCTGAAGGTGCGCGGCGTCGATCTGCAGACGCTGACCAAGTTCCTGAAGCGCGTGGAGACTGGCCCGCGGCCGGTGTTCTTCACGCATATCTCGCTGAAGCGGCGGTTCTCCGAGGCCGACAAGCTGGACGCCGAGCTGACCGCCATCGCCTTCGAACGCGTGAAGGAAAAGGCGCCCGCCAAGAAGAAGTCGGACGGCAGCGATTCATCGAATGGACTGGGCGGCAGCGGCGCCAGGAACAGGTCCGCCAAGGAGAGTCAATGATTTCCCGCGAACGACTGCGGTTGGTGCGTCGCACGGCAGCCTTCGCGCTGGCCGGGCTGGTGGCCTACGTGTTGGCGTTGATGTTCTGCCTGCCCTACGACCGCGCACGCGAGACCGCCATCGCGCTGGGGGCCAAGGCGGGTTACGACGTGGAGATTGGCAGCGCCGGCCCCGCGTTTCCGTTTGGCATCTCGTTCGACGAGATCCGACTGCGGTCGCGCACGTCGTCGCCGGGCGCCAAACCCCTGCAGGCCCGCTTCGATTCGGTGCGGGTGTCGTTGCTGTCGCTGGTCCTGTCGCGGGGCACGTCGGTCGACCTGGTGGCCAAGGCTTTCGGCGGCCAGATCGCGTTCGCCGGATACATGCCCAAGAAGGGACCGTTCAAGCTGGACCTGAAGGTCCGCGACGTCGCGATGGCGCAGGTGCCTGGCGCTCGCGAGCTGTTCAACTTGCCGCTGGCCGGGACGCTGGAGATCACCGCGCACCTCGAATCCAAGTCCGAGCGCCTGAGCGAGTCCAACGGCGAGATCGCGTTCACCTGCGGGGCCTGCACCATCGGCGACGGCAAGACCGCGGCAAAGTTCGGCAGCAACCCGTTCTTGTCCGCGGGGCTGACGTTGCCGCGCGTGCGGCTGGGAGATCTGTCGGGGCGCGTGACGGTGGAGAAGGGCGTCGCGCGCGCCCAGGGCATCGCGGTGAAGTCGCCCGATGCGGAGCTGACCCTGGACGGCGAGGTGGTGCTGCGCGATCCCGTCGGTCTGTCGACGATCAACGCGTACCTGCGCTTCAAGCTGGGCGACGCTCTGCTGCGGGCGGCGCCGACCATTGGCAGCATCCTTCAGATGGCGGGAACGCCCGGCCTTCGCTCGGACGGTTTCTATGGCCTGCGCATCAACGGAACGTTTCAGATGCCGCTGGCTTCCCTGTCGTCCACGTCGCCGCTGCCGGCGAGCAACTCGAACCCGCGCGCGGGCGGGCGCGCGCCCAACGCTCCGACGACCACCCATCCGGCACCGCCACCCGCGGTGGCGCCGCCGCCCCCGCCCCCGCCCCCGCCGCCGGCACCGCCGCCAACCGCTGCCGTGATCGAGCCGATTCCACCGCCACCACCACAGCCGCCCCCTCCTCCACCGCCGACGCCGCCCACGGCGCTTCCGGTGCCCCCGGAGCCCATGGCCGCCGCCCCGGCCCGCACGGGATTCGCTCCGCCCGCCATGGCTGCCATGAAGGGACGCTTCATGGCAGGTGTGGCGGGCGGACCGGGCAGTCTGAATGGTACCGGTGGGGGCACCGGTCCCGGCGCCGCGGGGACACCGGGCGGCGCGCCCCCGGGCAATGGCGGTTCAGGCGCAGCGCCGGCGCCCGAAGCGGATCCCAACGCGCCCGCGCGGCCACAACCTCAACCCGGCGACGCGCTGCCACCGGCCGGGGACGGGCCGCCGCCGTAAAATTCCACCCGACGGGATCGCGAAGTCGAGGATCGCAACCTTGCTGGAAACGGCGACCGGGCCGCGACGATCCCACCGCGGACCTTCTCTTGTAGTAGCGTTCGCCCGTGATGAGGCGCTGGCATTCCGAATCGGTTGGTTGGACCGCTTTCCCCCTGGTCGCCGCCTGCCTGACGCTGGGCGCGAACGCCTGTGGCGGTGACGGCTCCCCGACCACCGCTCGAGACGCGGGTGTCGACGGATCCGGAGGTCTCTCGCCTTCCGGGGGCGCGTCCGCCACCGGCGGTGGTTCAGCAACCGGCGGCAGGTCCAGTTCCGGCGGCGCCTCGGCCTCCGGGGGCTCCGCGGCCGGAGCGGGCTCGGGCGGAACGCAGACGGGTGGCACCAATGGCACGGGCGGCGCATCCGGCACGGGCGGCGCGTCCAGCTCCGGCGGCGCGTCCGGCACCGGCGGCGCGTCCGGCACCGGCGGCGCGTCCGGCACCGGCGGCGCGTCCGGCACCGGCGGCGCGTCCGTCGGTGGTGCATCCGGTGCAGGCGGTGCGTCCGGTGTCGGCGGCGCCGGCGGCGCCTCAGGCCCCCCCGGCATCGTCGCGGCCGGGGTGCGCTGGATCGGCCGCGTCGATCTCACCACGCCGGATCGTCCGCGGTTCTCGTGGTCGGGCAGCGGCTTCGTCGCACGCTTCAACGGCACGTCGCTGTCGATGCAGGTCAACAGCGGCAATTCGTTCATCTACAAGACCGTCGTCGACGACACGCCCCGCGCCGCCTTCACGGTCCCGAGCGGGCAGCAGACGGTCATGCTCGCGACGGGGCTGACCGCCGGCGTGCACACGGTCGCGCTTTACCGCCAGACGGAAGGGGCCCAGGGCGCCTCGCAGTTGCTGGCGCTCACGGTCGCCGGCGGTGCGCTGATGGCCCCGCCCTCACCGCCGCCGCGCTTGCTGGAGATCGTCGGTGATTCGATCAGCGCGGGCTACGGCAACCTGGGCACCCTCAGCGACAGCGACTGCTACCCGACCGAAAGCCACTGGGACACCTACGGCGCCGTGGCGGCGCGCGCCCTGAACGCCGAGGTAAACACCATCGCGATCTCGGGCCAGGGCGCGTACCGCAACTATGGCGGAGAGATGACCAACACCGCGCCGACCACCTACCCGCGCGCGGTGGCGGGCGATGCGACGCCAACCTGGGGCTTCGGTCCGCAACCGCAGGCCATCATCATCAACTACGGCACCAATGACATCAGCAACAACAAGGGTGATCCGGGAATGCCGTTTCGGACCGCGTACACCAGCCTTCTGCAGCTGGTGCGGTCGAAGAACCCGGGCGCGCGTATCATCTGCATCATCGGCCCCCTGCTGAGCGGCACCGAGCTGACGACGATCAGCGGCCACATCCGAAACGTGGTGGACGCCCGCGTGGCCGCGGGGGACACCAACCTGGAATTCTTCGATCAGATCGCGACGCAGACATCTGACAAGCAGGCCTGCCAGTACCATCCCAACGCCGCCGAGAACAAGCTGATGGCCGACCAGCTGGTGACCGTGCTGAAGGCGCGGCTGACCTGGTAGCCGCGTCAACCATGCGCGCCGTGGTGATCACCGGAGCCGGCGGCCCCGAGGTGCTCGAAGTGCGGGACCGTCCGCTGCCGGTCCCGGGACGCGGCGAGGTGCGGGTGCGGATTCGCGCCTGCGCCGTGAACCGCGCCGATCTTTTGCAGCGGCAGGGTCTGTATCCGGCGCCGGCCGGAGCGCCGCCGGACATTCCGGGGCTGGAGTTTGCCGGTGAAATCGAAGCGGTTGGTGACGGCGACTCAGAAAACGCACTGACAGTGGGCCAGCCGGTCTTCGGCCTGTGCGCCGGAGGCGCCTACGCCGAGGCCGTGGTCGTGCACAGCCGCGAGGTGACCCGGATGCCGCGCGGGATGTCGTTCACCGACGCGGCCGCCATTCCCGAGGCCTTCGTCACCGCGTGGGATGCCCTGATCGTCCAGGCCGCGCTGCGTGCGGGCGAGTCGGTGCTGGTGCACGCGGCCGGCAGCGGCGTGGGCACCGCCGCGGTCCAGATCGCGCGCGCGGTGGGGGCCCACGTGCTGGGAACCGCGCGAACCGCCGACAAACTGCAACGGGCCCTGGCGCTGGGACTGGATGAAGGCGTGCCGGTGGGCGACGGCGCCGGCTTCGCCGCGGCTGTCCTGAAAGCCACCCACAAGCGCGGTGTCGACGTCATCCTCGAGCTGGTCGGTGGGCACTACCTGGTTCAGGATCTGGCGTGCGTCGCGCCGCGCGCGCGCATCGCACTGGTCGGCCTGCTGGCGGGGGCCCGGGCCGAGCTGGATCTGAGGCTGTTGCTGAACAAGCGCGTGCGAATCCTGGGCACGGTGCTGCGTGCGCGCCCGCTGGAAGAAAAGATCGAGGCGGTGCAACAGCTGGCCCGTCACCTGGTGCCGCTGTTCGAGCGCGGCGCTCTGGTACCGGTCGTCCACCAGATTTTTCCGCTGGCCCAGGCGGCGGAGGCCCACGTCCTGCTCGCGTCGGGCACGACCTTCGGCAAGGTGGTGCTGACGGTCTGACGTCAGCTCGTCGCCAGCGCGCGTGCCCACGCCAGCAGGGCCGCGCTGCCTGCGCGTGGCGCAAGGTCCAAGTCCGGCGGCAACCGCCGCACCCGCCAGGTGACCGTCCAGCGCGCCTGCCCCCCGGGCAGGATGGGCCGGAAAGCGCCCTGCTGTTCCACTTCCACGTACGTGTGCTGGGGATCGGCGTACAGCTCGATCGCGGCCTCCCCGGGGGCTTGCTCGGTGGCGACGACCTCGGGAAACACCTTGATCAACGCCAGGCGGCGGGCCGGATCGACGTGGGCCAGCCAGCCCCCCGCCCCGTGAGCGAACAACTTCTGGTGATCGGTGACGGCCACCGTGTCGTACGCGAACCAGACCGCGCCAGCGGCGACGGTGACCGCAAGATTCGACGGGGGATAGATCCCGCCCGCGCCCGCGGGAAAGAACGTCAGCCCATCGATCGGGTGCCGCGAAATTTCCCACGGCGCGACGGTGCGCATTTCACCCGACTGATTCGCCAGCGCGTATTCGATCGAGACCAGCCCGCGCTGGGGGTCCACCGCGACGGTCTTGATGACCGACAGACCCAGCTTGGGATCGATCGGGCCCGTGAAGGTCACGCTGCCGCGCGCCCGGTCGACGATGTCGGCGACATAGGGCTCGGAATCGATCGCGACGGGCGGCGGCCAGCCCCACTGACTCTGCGGGCTGGTCCAGAAGGTCGCGCCGTAGTTCAGGGCGTTCACGTCGGGGCCGGTCAAGATGTTCTGGTCCGCCAGGCTGAAGCAGGTGATGCGCGCGCCGCGGGCAGCGTCCACCTGGAACACCGTCTCGCCGAACGTCCAGGTGTAGAGCGTCCCGCGAACTTCCACCAGCGGCTTGTCGGATGACACGCCCCCGATTACCACACGGCCACCGGGCGGCGCGAGGAGGGAATCAGGTCAACCCGTGGCGCTTCACCTTGTCGCAGAAGGTGGAGCGCGCCAGCCCCAGCGCCCGCGCCGCCCGGCGCCGACTGCCACCGTTGCGGCCCAGGGCCCAGCGGTAAACCGAGCGTTCAATCTGGTCGAACGTGAGGTCTCCCAGCATCAGACAGTCGCCGCTGATCGCGGGCGGCATAACGGCGCTCGCCGCCAGCGGAGGCCCCTCCCCATCCGCCAGCTGCGGGCGCTCCACGGCCGGTGGCTCCGCGCACGCCACCGAGTAGGCCGTGCGCGGCAGCGCCAGCGCTTCGATCCCGATGCGTTGCGGGCACGTCAGCGCCGCCCGCCGCAGCACGTTCTTCAGTTGACGGACATTGCCGGGCCAGTCGTGCGCCACCAGCGCCGCCAGTGCGTCGGGTTCAACCGTGCGCGGACCCAGCTCGTCGGCCAGCTGCTCCAGACAGGCCGTTACCAGCAGTGGAATGTCCCCCCGCCGCTGGCGCAGCGGCGGCAACATCAGCTCGAAACCGGCCAGGCGGTGAAAGAGATCCACCCGGAACGTCCCGCGTTCGACCTCACACGGCAGATCCCGCAAGGTCAGCGCCACCACTCTCACGGCGACGGTCACCTCGCCATTTCCACCCACGCGCCGCAGCCGCCCGGTCTCCAGCACGCGCAGCAGTTTCGGCTGCAATTCCAGCGGTAGTTCCCCCACCTCGTCCAGCACCAGCGTGCCGCCGTCGGCCTCCTCGAACCAGCCCCGCTTGCGCGCGCCCGCGCCGGTGAACGCGCCGCGCTCGTGTCCGAACAGCTCGCTCTCGGCCAGCTCGCGCGGCAGCGTCCCGCAGTTCACGGCCACGAACGGCCCGGCGGGCGTCGGCCCAAAATCATGCAGCAACCGCGCAAACAACTCCTTCCCGGTGCCACTCTCGCCGCTGACCACCACCGGCACCCGCGACGGCGCAATCCGCAGCGCCGCCTGGACCGCCTCGCGCAGGGCCGGCGCCACGCCCACGATGGCACCCATCGCATCCACCTTCTGTTTCATGACCCTGGCTATCGGCAGCGCGCGCGATTGGTTTCGTGTCGAATCGAGGTCGGTGCCTAACGTATCCCGAACTCCCGCGCGACCAGGCGACCGAGCTCGGCGTGTGCCGCCTGCAGGGCGGCCGGCGCCGCGGCGCCGTCACTCATGTACGCCGCGACGAGAATCGGGGCGCCGCCCGGCGGCCAGGCAATGGCGACATCGTTGGTGGCGCCGCGCGCACCGGTCCCCGTCTTGTCACCCACGATCCAATTGGTCGGGAGGCCTGCCCGCAGGCGCTGCTTGCCCGTCTCGCAGTCGCGAAGCCAGGACAGGAGGCGCGCGCGGCTGGCGTTCGACAGCGTAACGTCGCAAAGAATTCGTCTCATCAGCCCCACCATGGCGCGCGGTGAAGTGGTGTCGCGGGGGTCACCGGGCTCGTTGCTGTTCAGGGTTGGTTCGGTGCGGTCGAGGCGCGTGACCGGGTCCCCCATCGATCGAACGAACTGCGTGAGCCCGACAGGGCCTCCCACCTTCGCGAGCAGCAAGTTTCCCGCGGTGTTGTCGCTGACGGTCACGACCGCCCGCGCCAGGGCTTCGACGGTGAGCGAGCCTTCACCCACATGCTCGCGGGCAACCGGAGCGTACTCCAGCAAATCCGACGCACCGTAAGCGACACGTTCGTCGAGCGAGACCTGCGCGCGATCGACGCCCGCAAGGACGGCCGCGGCGAGCACCCACTTGAACGTGGAACACATCGCAAACAGCTCGTCGGCGCGATGGTCGAGCTGCCGCCCCGTTCCCGTGTCGACGGCGAAGAAGCCCACACGGCCGCCCACGCTCGCCTCAATCTCGGCGACAGAACGCAGCGCCCGGGTCGGAGGCGTCGTCGGCGCGGCCAGGTTCGTCTGCGAGCACGCCACGACCCCGAACGTGCCCACCAGGAACTCTCTCCGATTTGCGCCTCGGCCCATCGTCAGGTCGAAGTTCGCACGGTGGAGGACGCTTCGCCAAGTCAGGGGAGCGCCGGCTGCAGGCAGACGGCGTAGGGCTTCGCCGGCTCGCCTCGAAACTGTTTCGTCCAATTTTGATAGCCCACCTTAGCCAGCGTCACCGTGACGGTCACGCCGTCGGGCTCATTGAGCCCGATCAAGACCTTGCCGGCGGCGTCGGTCGTGCCGTGGTGATCCTCCTCACCGAAGCCGTCATCCAAATGGGTCGACGCGGCTACCCCCTGCAACGGCTGGCCGGTCATGCAGTCCGTGACAAGGAGATCGCACTCGAAGAACGTGTCGCACCCGAACAGCGCGGTAGCCACAAGGACCGCACCTATCAAGCGCAGGCTCCGGCGCAAGCTTGCTGGCACTGCCGGACAAATGGCATCGTCGACCAGTCGCATAAGACCCATTGGCACAACCGGAACGCACGAATCATACCATCGGCCCTTTGGACGGGTGCAAGGCAAGTCCTCACGACCGAACCACGACCTCAAAGTCGTTGTGTGCGGAGTCGGGCAAGTGTTGTCGCTTTGAGCGAACATCGTCGCCGCGGTCGTGGGTGATCCCGCTCCCCCAGACGGATGTCGCCCGCTTAACGGGTACCCCTTCTGTGCGGCGTTCTTTGTGAACGAGGAAGACTCCCCACGGCAACCACCGCACCCAAGGCCACCTTTTCCGGCAGTGGAATGTCCGACCGGAGCTCGACCTCTGTGCCATCGCTCGTCGCCCGAAGTACAACGCGATAGAAGGCCCGCGCGGGGTTTAGAGCATGCCGCTGCTGCACGCGAATGGATACCTCGGCGTCCCTATCCGTCCAAAGCTCAAGGTCGCCCTTCCGATCCGGACGGAGCAGCCTCTCCTCGCAAGTCGGAACTCCAAGCTTCGTTCTGAACAATCTCGTCATGGTCTTGTCCGGCTTACCTCGTCGCAGCGATGGTCCACGGGCCGATGGCCCGTCGGTCTCAACAGCTGTTCTTCGGTCCATTCAGGAATGTTACCCAAGGACGATACCGGGGAAGGCAGCGCGCCCGGCGAGACCCTCATGGCAGCGACCTGCGGGCGCGAGAGGGGGCGCAACGACAAGACGCCCGTCAGACTGCCAACGGCGGGTTGGGCAGCCTATCGTCGGAACAAAAAGTCGAGCCCCGCGATGATAGTGGCGACGGCGGGCACCACGCTCAACGAGGCGACAAGGTGCAAGTATCGGCGCCACGCCCGGCGTGGGTCGGTGAGCCCGATCGGGGAAAAATAGCCGGGCTTGACGAATCCAGTTACTGCCAGACCCAGCGCCAGCAGCGCACCAGCGACGAAGATCGCGGGGAACAGGGCCCACAAGGTCAACATAACGCCAATCGGTAACGCGCATAGGATGACCAGAGCCTCAGCTCCGTAAAGCGCCTGCTCCTGTGTGATGATCATCCGCATGAAGGCAAGTCGGTCCAACGATCACGCGTCCAGCGGCGGCGCGCAAGCGCCGTCCACGCCAACGCGCGAACGGCCTCGGTAGGGTTCCGGAAGCCGACTGCAACCCTGGCCGGGCAGCGGCTCACGGGCAGCGGCTCACGAGGTTGGGTCAGCGTCCTCATCGGGCCAATCGCACTCGCATCCAAACCAGAGCTGGCCTCCGCACTCGGGACATCGCTCAACGTCACATCCCTCCACGTGGTACTCGCCCTTGACGACAGCGCAGTCGTGACACGGGCGTTCGTTCGCTCCCCAGTCATCTTGCTCGTCTCCGTACTTCACGCGCGGCTTTTCGATACCGTTCGGTCGGCACATCGTGACGGCTTGAGAGAGACGAATTCTCTCTGGCCAATCCGCCGTAACCCGAACCCCACGGAAGACGATTCGATCCTCGCTCAAGGAAGCTCCGTCTGTCTAGCGATACGGCCGCTCAGCGGCTGGCCCGAGAGCGAGGCCACAGGCCGACCGCCGCGACCGCCCACGGCAACAGCGGTATTGGACAGCCGTCTATTCACCTCTTCACTCTGATGCAGTCCACTTCTTGGTTCCGATGATTCCATCAATCTTGTCCTCAAGTTCCCGAACGGACTTCGGCGTTGCCTGGCAGCCATGGTAATCGTCGATGGTCTTGGGCGGACGGCCGTCGACGACAGTCATCTTGACGGACGGTGCATCCGTGGAGTCGAGGCAGTCGCAGCACTTGACTGGCGTGTCCGCAAACCCGCTTTTCTCTAGGGCATCCCTCAAGGCAGCAAGCTCGGCTTGCGCCAGGTGCCCAGATGCTCTGCCAAGTGTTCGCACATAGTGGTTACCCTGGTAGCGAACGGTGCCGTCGGTATCGACCTCGACGAAGTAGTCCGGGCACGAACCAAAGCAACCGGTACGTTCCAGGCGAAGCAGGAGACCGCTCGAGGACGCAGGCGGAATGCTCCGGCTCTCAGCGCCGACTCGTGCGGTTTTGCACGCAGACATCAAAACAAGAAGTAGAAGTGTCGCTTTCATGAAATGCTCTGCCCAACGATATTGGTATTCAACGGCCGGGCAAAGCCCGGGCCGCTACAATTTCCGGTTGGGCCGCTTGCTACGCGCCCTCCTCGGGCCAGTCCCAATCACCCCGTACGCGGCCGACGAAATCATGGATTGGACTTCCCTCGTAGCCGTCCTCGAAGGGTGGCACTTCGTACTCCTCGAGAACCTTGAGAGCCTCGAACATTCCCACTTCGACCTGGTGAACCATCATGCCGGCGAGCACCTCTCGCTGCCCAGAATCGAGGTGCTGGAGAAAGACGTTGATCGCGTGTTGTTCGGGAATGAAAGTTGGCGTCGCGCTCTGATTCCAGAGACCTGCGCGGACCAGTTCGGCACCGAGCTGTCCCTGGCCTTCTCGCAAGACACGCACCATCGCGTCGATCACAGCTCGGTAGACCAAGGGCTTCTTTATAGGCCTGCTCTCCATCGGGCACTGCACGTCTTGTCCGAAGATACTGGCGTTGAGCGTCGGGCGCGAGAGGGTCGCGCAGCGACCGACGCGCCCGTCCGTCTGCAACGGCCGTCTGGGCTGACTGTTCCATTCTGGACAAGCCAAGGCAACTCGGGATGATCGAAGCGGGGCACCCGCGGGCTACGTCTCAGGGCGCGGGTTCGCCAGCCTTGCGTCCCCGCCGACCGTGTGTAGACTTCTACACATGGCGACCAACTTGGCGATCGATGATCAGCTACTTAGCGAGGCGGTCAGGGTGGGCGGACAGCGGACGAAGAAGGACACCGTAAACCAGGCGCTTCTCGAGTACGTTCAGCGTCGCAAGCAGGCCAAGATTCTCGATCTCTTCGGGAAGGTCGACTTCGATCCCAAGTATGACCACAAGCGGCAACGGCGCCGCTCATGAACGTCATTGTTGACACCTCGGTCTGGTCGCTTGCCCTCCGAAGGCGGCGGTCTCCGACTGGGGCGGAGGCGTTGGAGCTCGCCGAGCTCATCCGAGAAGGAAGAGCTGGAGTCCTGGGCCCGGTTCGGCAGGAGCTGCTCTCCGGTGTATCCGATCAACGGCAGTACGAGACTCTGCGCGACTACCTGCGTGCCTTCCCCGACGTGCACCTTGGGTCAGACGACTATGAGGAGGCGGCGGCCTTCTTCAACCGATGTCGCGCCAAGGGCGTACAAGGCTCGAATACGGATTTCCTGATCTGCGCGGCAGCCGCGCGACGCAAGCTCGGAATCCTCACTACTGACACCGATTTCGTTCATTTCGCCAAGCTGCTGCCGATTCAACTTCACTCTCCACGCTCGTCTGTGTCTGGCTAACGAGGTTCCGTGCCGCTCGCCCGAAAACGACGACCTGCGAGGTAAGGAGACCACTCGTTGGCGTGCCATTCACGACAACCAGTTCGCGGTCATCCTTGGAGTACTTCGTGACCGACGCACCGCCGAAGTAGCCTTGCTTCGCCCACTCTTCGATCGCGGCCATGTCCCGAAAGGTGTCGCCGCGCGACCCCTCTGGGCGACCTTGCCCGAACACGCCGCCGGCAACTGCGAGAATCGCCAGCGCAATGACTTGCGATCGCTGTGAAACGGTCATCGCGTCACTAGCTCCGTTCCTTCGTCTGCCCAACTCTGTATTCGGCTGCAGCTTCTCGCTGCGCTAATTTTTATGCAACTGGGCACAGCGCTATCGGACGGCCGAGGCAGCTGGCGAATCTCGGCACAATAAGCCAACCATCCCCGGGGATCCCAGATCGACGTCCTTCGGGGTGTGCCACGTATCGACTCGCCTTCGCTGCCTATCCTCTGATGGCAGCGGTGATCCGACCACAGCTGCCCGATCGAAGCGGCCTCAGAACGTCACCGGAATGTCCACCTGAGCCGCATTGGTCTGTGCGGTGATCAGGGGCGCGTCGAGTCCACGCGCGTCCAGCCCGCGCGCGTAGGAGATCCCCGGGCGGATCCAGGCGCGCTGGCCCAACCTGAAGTGCAGCCGCACGCCGATCGCGGCGGTCGCCGTGTCCATCTCGGCTTCCGAATAGGGCGTATGCATCCCCGTCGCCCGGTCGACGCCGGTTGGATGCGACAGCCAGCGCTGGTAGCGCAGGTCGCTGCCGACCGAGACGTGGGAACCGATGAACGTGCCCACGTGCAGCCCGACGGCGGCGTTGGTCCTGAAGAGATCGGTCGCGTCCGCGCTGTGGCTCCCGCGCACGCGAACTGACTGTTGCAGTGTCGCCTCGGCCTGGGCCGTGAGGCCGTGGTTCACGTAGGCGAAGTCGACGCCCGCGATCTCGGTCAGGTAGTTGACCTGGAACATTGCGCTGTCCGCCGGGCGGGCCGTCATGGATGCGGTGTTCGTGCGGGCGGCGCGCAGATTCGGATTGTCGCCGCCTCCCGTACCGACGGGAATCGTGGTGGCCCCGAACAGCGCCAGCCGGTAGCTGCCCAGCTTGCGTGAGTAGGTGACCCCCACGACCGGGTTTGCGAACGAGCTGCCGTCCACGGCCGCACCCGGCGCGTCGTTGCCGACGAACGCCAAGCGGATCATCGGTGTCCACTCCTCCGAGATCCGGTAGCTGGCTGACAGCACCGTGGCCACCGCGGCATCGAGATTGCCGTTGGGGTCGTTGAAGGCGGCGGCGGCGCTTTCGATTCCAACCCCATTGCCGATCGTCACCGGTCGCAGTTGCCACGGAAGCGAGTAGCGCGTTGAGCTGTCCGTCGGCGTGAGCTTGACCGCGGCGGCCGACCCGGCGACGACGCCATCCATTTCGGCAAACGCCTCGGTCCCGGCGCCCACGACCGAAGACAACGTCAGGAGCAAGGCAAAGCGGGTCCGGCCTGCTCGGGAGCGAAGCGGTACGTTTTTCACAAGGGTCGTATCGATGCTGGTCATGTTGGTAGCCTTTCGTTCTGAAGATTCGCGTCGGGAGGGATCGAGCCGCCGGGTCATGGCGACGTCGCAGGCAGCAGGGCCAAGATCGTCTGCACGACCTGGTCGGGACGGTCGATCTGGATGTAGTGGCCAGCGCCCTGCACGACGATTTGCTTCCCGTCGCCTGCCTCCGCCGCCAGCGAGGAGAGCATCGTTTCCCACAGCGCCTCGCGGGCGGGCGAGACGGGATGGCTCGTCGCCGTGAGCACGCGCACCGGATAGGACGCGAACGCGCCCGCCGCGCGGATCTCGTCGGAGGCCCGGTCGAACGCGTGATACTCGGCGATCACGCTGGCCGCCTGCGTGGCCAGCAGCGATTCCTCGATGCCGCAGAGGTCCAGCTTGGCCGCCTGACAGGTGCTGAGAAAGTCGCGGTGGCGGGGATCGACCAGGACCACTCCCATCACTTCGTCGGCGTGGGCTTTCGCGAACAGCTCCATGTACGTGCCGCCCATCGAATGCCCAACCAGCAGGTACGGTGGCGCGTATCCCTGAGAAGCCAGCAAGCTCCGCAGCTCTTCGACGATGTGTTGAGGGTCACGCGGCGTCGTCGCCGGATCGCTGGCGCCGTAGCCAGGGCGCGAGTAGGCGAAGATTCGCGCGTGAAGCGCGACCTCACTGGCGACGCGGTCCCAGTGGGTCCAGTCGTCGCCCAGGCCTGCCTCGAAGACGACGGTCGCCCCGCCGCCAGCACCGGCGGTCGCCAGCTCGACCTGGTGGCCATTGACGATCTCCACCCGCGCGGGAACGCGGCTGCTGCAGGATGCGAGGAAGGCCAGCAGGGCCAACGAAGTTTGACGGGCGAAAGGGACGCGATGTCGACGGGTCATGGTGAGCTCCTTGTTTGTTCGAGGAGCCCAACCAATACGGCGTTCGCTCGCCGCGCACTTGAACGAAAGGGCTAAGTCACGCGCAGCGAGTCCGCGGCGATGCCGAACATGCGGCGAAACGTCCGGCTGAGATGCGACGAATCGGAGAAGCCTGCCCCGTGCGCGGCGTCGGTGAGCGACGAGCCCGCCGAGAACAGCTCCACCGCCCGCATCAGGCGCAGCCACAGAAGGTAAGTGCGAAAGGGCAGTCCCGTCTTCTCGACGAACAAGTGGCGCGCCCGCCCGGTCGATAAGCCGACGTGCGCCGCGGCGTCCACCAGGCTGACCGGCGTCTCCAGCCGCGCGGCCGCCCACGCCGACATCCGGCGCACCCGCGCTTCCGGCCGTTCATCTCGCTCGCTGCCCGGCGCCAGCAGCGCCAGCAATTCGCGTCCGAGCTCGATCAAGGATGCGTCACTTCGGTCGGACGCCTCGAAGCCGGCCAGGAGGCGCGCGGGCATTCCCCCCAGCTGCGGGGAGAGAATCGGCACCAGGGTGGCGTCGGAGAACAGCGCGCGCTGGAGCGCTCGGCCAGGCCGACCTTCGGGATCGACGAACAGCTGGGCCACCAGGCCTTCGCCCTCGAAGGCGTGCTCCGTGTCGGGCGCGACCGCCGCCGCGGCGCCGCCGACCTGGCGGTCGCGGCTTTCCAGCGTGAATCCACCGCGCAGCGCCACTGTCACCTGGACCGCGTGGTGGGCGTGGAAGTCGGTCCTGGGATACGACCCCTCACCGGGCCGCGTGCCGAGAATCCACAGGGTCGCGCCTTCCCAGAACACCATGCGCCCGTAGGCCCGGGTTGCCATTGGCGAACCAGAATAGCCCTTTCGTTCAAGGAGCCAATGGCACCGTGCCTTTAGGGTGGAACCTTCTTCAACGCCATCGGAGGTTCCCATGACCCACGCTCATTCATCGCCTTCCAACACCACCCCGCCGACCCTGGATCGCGCGTCGCTGCACGCCGCGAACAGCGGCCCCGCGCCCCAGCCGACCACGCGCACGCCCCGCGAGGTCCACGTCGATCTGGAGGCGCGCGAGACCACCTGGGAGATCGCGCCCGGCCGCACGGTCTCCGCGTGGGGGTACCAGGGCGTCGTCCCGGGCCCGACCATTGTCGCGCACGTCGGCGACACCATCGTCGCGCACCTGGTGAACAACCTGCCCGAGCCCACGGTGATCCACTGGCACGGGCTGCGGCTGCCGGCCGCCATGGACGGCACCGCCTCCGTGCAACACCTGGTGCCGCCAGGCGGTCGCTTCGAGTACCGCTTCGAGGTGCCGGACGCGGGCACGTTCTGGTACCACTCGCACGCCAACGAGACCGTGCAGATCGAACGTGGGCTCTACGGCGCGATCGTGATCCTGGGCCCCAACGAACCGGTCTTCGACGCGGATCGCGTGCTGGTGCTCGACGACGTGAAGGTCGATCGCTACGACCGCATCGCCAAGACGGCGCTTTTCGATCGCCACAGCGGGCGCGAAGGCAAGGTGCTGCTGATCAACGGGCGGTCGGCGCCCGAGTACCAGATCGCGGCGGGCCAGATCGAGCGCTGGCGCATCATCAATGCCTGCAGCGCGCGCTACGTCCGGCTGTCGCTGGGCGGGCGGCCCTTCCGCATCATCGGCAGCGACGGCGGGATGCGGGACCACGCGGTCACCGTCACCGAGACGCTGGTGACCCCCGGCGATCGCGTCGAGCTGGCGGTTGGCCCGTTCGAAGACGAAGGCGCCGAGATCGCCGTCGAATCGTTGCCCTATCGACGGACGTCCATGAAGCGCGCACGTCACGACCGCTGGGGCACCCTGCGGGTCGGGCCGCGCGCGCCGTCGGTGGCCGCGATCCCCGCGGTCCTGGCCACGATCACGCCGTTGCTGCCGGCGGGGCCGATCCAGCCGACGCGCACCGTGCGCCTGGGCGCGGTCATGACGCTGCACGGGCACGACTGGCTCATCAACGACCAGACCCACCACCACGACGCGCCGGTGAAGGTGGGCGAGCTGCAGGTCTGGGAGATCGTCAACGAGACCGGAATGGACCACCCGTTCCACCTGCACGGCTTCTTCTTTCAGGTCGTCGCGATCAAGGGCACGCCGGTCGTCCCGACCGCGTGGGAGGACACGGTCAACATCGTCGCCAAGGGTCGCGTGACCATCGCCTTCCGCCCCGACGATCGCCCGGGCCAGTGGATGTACCATTGCCACATCCTGGAGCACCACGCGGCCGGAATGATGGGGCACTTCGAGGTGGTGCGGTAGCGCGTGTTAGCTTGCACTGCATGACGCCGGCGTCCTCGACGTGCAGCTTCCTGGTGGTGGTGGCGGTCTGGGCGCTCTATGCGGCGGGCGTCCACGTGTTCGCCGGCACGCCGCGCGTCGTCGGGCCCCTGGTTCGCGCCGACCTTCCCGTCTTCCCGCGCGCGACGTTGCTGGTCGTCTGGCATGTCACCACGGTGGTCTTGCTGGTTTTGGCCGGCACCATCCTGGCAGCCGCGTTTTCGCCGTGGCGGGAGCCTCTTCTCGGCGTGGCCTTGCTCCACTCGGTGGGATTTCTGGGGCTCTTCCTGTGGGTGGGAACGAAGGAGTTCGGCGAGCCCATCCGGTTGCCGCAATGGTTCCTCTTCGGTCCTCTCGTGATCGCGCTTGGCTCCTCCTTCACCTCGCGCCCTGCGGCGATGACCGCCGCCGGCATGCTTGCCGCACTCGCCCTGGTGCATTTCGTGTGGGCCGCCAATCGCCCATGGCCGGCCCGCGAGACGGGGGGGCTCGGGTCGTTCGTCTTCCCCGAGACAGCGGGAAAGCAATTCAAGAGCGGCTTGCCTCCCCGTTCCGCGACGCTGGCCGTGGCACTGGCGCTGCTCGGAATGGCGGCGATCGCGCTGTCAAGCACCGCTGGGTCCAGCTGGCGTTGGCCCGCCCGGGTGATGGCGGCCACCTTTTTGGGCCGCGGTATTTTCGGTTTTCTCTATCGTCCGTGGTCGCCGCGGCTATCCCAACAGCCGTTCGCGACTTACAACCGCGCCTTCTATTCGCCCATCTGCCTGTTGCTGGGCGCCATCCTCACGGTTGAGTCTTTCTCCGGGTAGGCAGCGGCGGGTTACTGAAGCGAAAGCCATGGCGTGCTCGTGCTGCTTGATGAGATTCTGATCAATTCTTGCGCGCGCGAACAATCCGAGTCACGCCTCCCAGCTGAAGCCGGCCGGCCCCGCGGCGCCGTACTTCGCTCGCGAGGTCGATCTCCCAGGCCCGTTGGTCGTCCTCCGGGAGGTCGTTCAGCAACTGGGTCAGGCCAAGGGCTCGCACCCAGTCGACGAGCTCGGCCTCCTTTTCAGACTCGAACACGGTGACCTCCATCTCCTCGACATGATCGACCAGGAATCCTGCCCGGTCGAAATCACGCCTGACCCGCTCGAGATCGGCATAACGAAACGGGCCAGGCGCCTCCGCCTCAATGGGCGGTATCGAGCGGTAGCGCTGCAGCAGGCGTCTCGGCAGCGTGTAGTACGGAACACGCTCGGGTTCCGCCCACAGGGCTGCGACGAGCACGCCCGTTGGCAACAGCGCGCGCCTGACATTCATCAGCGTGGTGACCGGCGCCGCCATGTACATCAATCCCCACCGGATGGTAGCCGCATGAAAGTGGCTTGACGGAATGTCCAGTTCAGATGCCGCATCTGCCACGCGAAGGTCCAGGTTCGTCAATCCGCTCAGGCGCGCCTTCTCCCTCGCCATCTCCAGCACCCCGTCAGCCAGGTCGACTCCGACGACGAGGCCATCTGGAGCGACTCGTCGGGCCGCCCGAAGCGCGGGCTCGCCCGTGCCGGTCGCCAGATCGAGGAGGCGCGTCCCTGGACGAACTCCAGCGAGGTCGAGCATCCGCTCGCTGAGGGGTCCGGTGAGTCGCGACTCGATACCGTCGTATCGCCGCCAAAACTCCTCGGGACTGAGAACCTTTCGATCACTCACGCGAAGCCGAGGTGTGTGCGAGGCCCGCTGGCGGTCGACAGTCTCGCCCATGTGCGATCATGATCTTCCCTAGACGATATTCTGGCGCCAACGTCCCGAGCGAAAACCGTCCAGGATTCTCGACAGGCGCTCCGAGTCATTAGCGAGAGTCAGGACACCTCCGGTGAGAAACTCATTGAGCCCCGCAACGCCCTTCAACGCCTTCGAATCGGTCTTCATGAGTCCCATGCTCCATTCGGCAAAGGACCGCTCGGCCACGGCGCGCCGCTGCAGAGTCACGACGCGATCGTGCCGCTTATCTCGTTCGATCTTCCCGTAGAGGGCGCTCACCACGTCGGGCGCTCCCTCCAGCACCTGCAAGAACGCGCCGCTGTGATACAGCAACACACCGCTCACTCCAAGCTGGCCGTTCCTGCTCCGCGCCTTCTCCAATAAAGCGCTCAGGAACGGTCCGTCGCACGCAACAGTGGCGCGGCTTGCGTAGACGAGCTGAAGCAGATGTTCTTCGTCACTCACGTCGCCTCCCGCTCACCCCGCGTTCCGGTCTGCCCAACGGCCTGCCGTTCCGCAGCCAACGCCAAGGTCGCATTCGAGCGTAACACGGCCGCGAAGAGCCGGGCACGCACCCAGCGGCGTTGCGGCAGGAGGCGGACCTCCGAGCGGACGAGAGTGGCGTTCGTCTGCTGCAACGGTTAGGCGCTGCACCGCGGGTGTTGCGCAAGAGGCACTCGCGTCGAAACGAAGCGGCCATCCTGCCAGTCGATGGAGCCCTCGCAGAGGACAGCCTGCTCCGCTTCCCAGATGCTGAGCAGCGCTTGGTACGCCCACATCGCGCGATCGGGTGGCGCTGAGATGCTGAAGCGGCCAGCAGCTGGCAGGTCCAAGACGACCCTGTTCCGGACGCGTTCGTCCGACCGATTTTTCGCGACAGTTGGCCGAGCGGCCGTGGTCTCGATCGTATTCGCCCTCCACGCCACGCGGGCCTGCTGTGGGCGTCGAGTCACCACCTACAAGGAGCCGACCATGCACCATCAGATTCCTCAATACGCGTGCAGCTTCGACCTTTCGATGTTGGAGCTGACCGCTCGCAGCGCGGCGCTCGCCGGCCAGCAGTACCGCCCGACACAGGTCGTCGCGTACGCGGATGCCAGCGGGGCATCCAGATACGCCGCGATCTGGATGCGGGACCTGCGGAGCGCTCTCACCCAGATCTCGCTGAACCAGAGCGCAGCGGACTATCAGGAGGGCTTCGACGACCGCAATCGCAGAGGCTACAAGCTGATGTGTGTCAGCGCAGCCGCGACGGGGGAGTCGCTTCGGTACGCCGGGCTGTGGGAGGACGGCGGCTGGCGGGGCTTGCACGCCCGTCACGGACTGTCGGCCTCGGAGTACCAGGAGCAATTCGATGCCATGGCCGCCGACGGATACCGGATCATCTGGGTGAACGGGTCCGCGACGGGCTCGACGTCGAGCTACGCGGCGATTTGGTCGCGCTTCGCGGATCCCGATCGGCACGCGCGCCACAACCTGCCGATCGAGCAGTATCAGGAGGTGTTTGACGAGATGAAGGCGGACGGGTACCGGATCGCGCACTTCAGCGCGCATCGCGTCCGGTCGCAGACGCTGGTCGCTGCCATCTGGGTGAAGGGCACGAGCGAGTACGACCCGCACGCGCGCCACAACATGACGGAGTGCGAGTTCGAGAACGAGCTCGAGCGCATGGCCTGGGAAGACTGGAGGCCGATCTGCATCGCAGGTTATGCCGTGTCGGGCGGAACCCGTTATGCCGGCATCTGGGTGAAGAACGCGCGGACCTACGCTGTCCAAGGACGCGCCGGCAGCGGGCTCGAGGTCGTGGAGGACAGCATCCGGAAGATCATGTCGGCATCCCGGGTGACAGCGGCCTCCGTCGCGATCAGCCGCAAGGGCAAACTGGTGCTGGCCCAGGGCTTTGCCGACCACACCGAGGGTGAATCCCCGATTTCAGCCACGTCGATCTTTCGCGTCGCAAGTGTGAGCAAGACGCTCACCGGGGCGGCGATCGTCCGAGCGGTTCAGGACGGGAAGCTCGCGTTCGACGACAAGCTGCTGGACGTGCTGGGGTGGCAAGACTCGGTGAAGAGCGCCAGCTTGCGCGATGTGACCGTGGACCACCTTCTGCATCACCGGGGTGGGTGGAAGGTCGACGGCGCCGACCCGTCGCATGGCGATCCGATGTTCAGCGACGCGACGATCGCCGCGGACCTGAACATCGACCTGCCCATCACGCGGGAGTCGATCTTCCGGTGGACGACGACCGAGCGAGCGCTCGATCATACGCCGGGCTCGACTTACGACTACAGCAACTACGGGTACATGCTGCTCGGCATGATCCTGGAGCGCGTGACCGGCGAACGGTACGAGGACTACGTGGCACGGACGCTGCTGGCGCCGCTGGGAATCCGCCGGATGCGGTGCGCCCAGACCCTCCTCACGGGCCGATTTCCCGATGAAGTCACCTACCACCACCCGCACACGAAGCTCTACGCCAACGTGATGACCGCGAACGCCCCCGGGGACGCCCCCGCGGACGCGATGCAGATGTACGGGTCGCTCAACTTCGTCAACATGGCGCCGCACGGATCGTGGGTCGCGTCGGCGGTGGATCTCGTCAGGTTTGCCTCGGCATTCGACGATCCCGCCGCATGTCCGATCCTGAGCGCTTCCTCGGTGAAGACGCTGCTGACGCGCACACAGCCGGCCGATTCCAGCTCCGACTACGCGTGTGGCTGGAGAGTGGCCCATGGCACGGGCGAGACCTATCACGGAGGAAATTTCAACGGCACCGGCGCGCTGGTCTATCGAAATCCGGACGGCACCGACATCGCCATCATCTTCAATCGCTCGACCGACGAGACCTTCCGCGCCCCCTGCCCCGATCCGGACCTGGTGGCTCCCACCGTTCCGGGCTGGGACTTCTTGGACCTCGCGCGGTCGTGGGTTGCCAGCATCCGATCGTGGCCGTCGGTCGACCTGTGGCCCGAGTTCTTTTGAGCGCGCGCCGGTTCGCCGTGGCGCTACCATCGTATGCGCTTGCGGTCCGCCTCGGGGGGCGACTTGCGCAGCAATTACCAAGACGAGGGCCAGAGCTCTTTCGGGCCGGCAATCTGCGCCACCAGATGCATCAAGCGATCTAGACTGACCACGGCCGTGAAGATGTAGTCCCCGGGCGGTTGCGACTCGATCTGAATGTCGTATTCGCCGTCACGGAGCGAGCCGTCCTGGGTGTGCACGGAGAATGTGGCAGGAATCCCGCGGACGGTGAAGCACGTGCCGTGCTCTTCGTCGGGTAAAGCGCCATACAGACCGATCGCTTCGGAACCGTACGTCGCCCGAACTCGGCTCATCACGGACTCGATCGCGCTGCTCCGCATCGCGGTCCGCCGACGATACAGGAATACAGCGGCGGGCGCACGAGGGAGCTCGGCGGCCGAGGCGCCCGTCCGACTTCAACGGGGGTCATCCCGCACCCCGCTTCGAGACGATGTCGTCGAGCCATTTCTCGATCTCGCGCCAGGTGTCTGCCGTAAGCGCGGTGTTGTGCCCCGCGCCAGGAACAAGCAGAAGCTTGGAGGGCGAGCGGAGCGCTGCGAGTACCCGCCGCGAATGATCTGGGGGCGTCTCTCTGTCGTCGCTACCGTGGATCAAGAACACGGGAGCGCGAATATTGGCGGCGGCCACGACTGGGCTGACGTCGTCGACCCTGAAGGTCGCTTCGCGTTCCGCTAGCCTGAATGCGTCCTCGATGTTCCTTTTGCTTGCGAAGAATGGGGCGCGCTCGAAGGCGACGGTCCGGAGGTCCGAAAACGTAGCGATTGCGACCACGGCGGCGACTCTTTCATCAATCGGTGCCGTCTGGAGCGCCACGGCACCACCGAGAGAAGCTCCGAGGAGGATGATCGGCTTCGCATCAACTCCGTCCAGAACGCGCATCAGATCCCGCTTTTCATGAAACCCGTACGTGCAAGCGTCCCCCGTCGAATCCCCATGCGCGCGGCTGTCGTATGCAAGGACGTCGAACCCCCTCGGAACAAGATGGTCGGCGACCGTCGCGCTTGAGCCGCGATTGTCAGCGACGCCGTGGAGGTACACCACGGTACCGCGCCTAGGACCCTCTCCATGGAATCGCCAGGCTCGAAGCGTCACACCCTGGCCCGCAAGCTCCAGTTCATCAACCGGGCGCGCGGGGCGAGTCGTCGTCGAGTGCCGAGAAGGATGCAGCAGAGCACCAGCTCCCCACGACGGCGGCATGCATGCCGAACCGAACAGAATGAGCAAGGTGGCCAACGCGATTCGCACTTTCAACTCTCCCGCTCCAAGCGTGTCTGGCTAACGATACGGCCGTTCAGCTGCGGGCGGCTGCCCGAGTGCAGCGAGGAAGGTCGACCGACAGCTGCAACGTCATTATCCGGCTCCTTCGATCGGACGAACAAAGATTCCTACCGGCCCTTCGAGACGGCCAGAACGCTTGACGATCTCCCTCTCGGGTGCGAATCCTTGTTGCTCCCAGAATCTTCGGGCGATCGTGTTTTTCCGATGAACAACCAGGCGAACCGTTCTGGCGCGGCGAGCGGCTAGCGCCTGCAGAACTGCCTGGCACAAGTCGCTGCCGAGCCGTCGGCGCCGCTGTTCAGGCGCGACCAGGAGCAGACCGATGTACCACTCCTGCGCCGCCGGATGACCTTCGAGCAACTCGGCGATGGCCAGCAGGTTGCCCTGTGGCGCCTCGACCCCCCACACGTGTTTCGTACCGTGCGCATACCTTGCTTCGAGCGGTCCCAGGATCTCCGCGCCGGTTGCTTCCGTCGCCGGTTGGCCCTCGATGAGCTCGTAGAACGCTGTGCACTCTAAACACAAGTCTTTCACCCTCGACAGATCTGGGGCGCCTAACGGGACCACGCGGCCACTACGCAACGTGATCGCTGGGCTCATGTGGGTCCGGCGCCAAGTTAAGAAAGGTCTTTCCGGTGCAAATGGTTATGAGGGTGCTTCGCAGATCGCGCCAGAGCGCGTCGTCGACCGAGAAGTCGAAACGCACCGAACCAAGCCCGAAGACCTCCTGACCGGATGGGGTGAATCGCACGCCTAGCGATTCTCTGCTGAGAGTGATCGACGTGAACGCGTCGTAAACACACTGCTGCGACGGGGATACAACCAAACACACGCCGTCCTCTTCGTCGAAGGAGCGCTGAACGGACAGAATCTTCTCCTCTTCGTCGACCATGAATCCGAAGCTTGCGGAGTGAACAACGTAGTCAGGAGTGAAAGCCTCAGTGCTGACTGAGGCCTTCAAGACCTTGACGAAGTCATCATATTCCTCAGCCGTATTCATCGCAGGTCCGGCTAACGAGACAGGGATTCAGGAGCGCGTGCAGCCCGTCCGCTGCATTCCCTTATAGCCCGCACGACCCTCATGGTTATCGCTGGACTGTATTCTGATCCTGCATGATCAGCCATCGACCGCCGCGCTTCACCAGAACGAATGTCCTGATCTGGCGCTCCTTCTCGTGCTTGACGCCGTCAGGAGTAGTAAAGGTGCTCAACTTGCTGGGCACAGTTGCAACGGCGACCTCAGAGTTGGCGAAGCGAACTGAAATCTCCCCGGGGGTATCGGTTACGCCCTTGAGGAATGTGTTGTGAACTTGCTTGAGTTCTTTGAGCACGTCCTCTCGGCCACGCGTCCAGCCCCCCGCCGGGTCGATGTGGTTCCAGTCATCAGTCGTGAAGTCAGCCGCGTGCTCGAACCTATGTGAGTTGAAGGCACCATAGAAAGACTGGACTGCCTGGCGCGCTGCCTCATCGTCCAGGTTCTGACCAGCCAGCGCGACCCCTGTTACTAGCCCCACTCCTGCGAACAGCAACCGTATGATCACGTCTCCTCCTTCATCACAACCTGACCCGTCTTCGACCATCCACCACCTCGGCCCGGCTAACGATCGCGTGTTCAGCGGTCCACCCGCACCTGCATTGCATCGTCACCGCCGGCGGCCTCGCGCCCGACGGAACGTGGGTCGACTCGCCCGAGACGTACTCGCTTCCCGTGAAGGTGCTCGCCCGCCTGTTTCGCGGGAAATTCCTGGACGCCGTCTGCCGCCGCTCATTAGGCGGGGTTAGGCGGGAGAGCCGTCGGGGTTGCTTAGCGAGCCCCGGCCATCCGGGTAGCCGCCGAACCGTGCAGCGACCCGCGCCAAGCGACGTTCAGTCTCCGTGATCGCCGAATGCGTAGGTACCATCCACTCCCGGCACTGCACCTCCCAGCCACGTCCCTGCTCGGGATCCGGAGGAAATAGCTTGGCTTCTCGAACCGCCCCATCAACCGCTACGAGAAAGCCTCTTGCTGCCGCCTCGTCCGGAAAGCAGTGCTCGAAGTCCATCATGCGAGGAGACACCAAATTGATCCCTTGTGCCGCCATGTCTCGAAGGGCTGCGCCGTTGTCATCATCGGGGAACTGCGACATTCGATCTCCGCCTAAACTTTGTATTCGGCTGCAGCTTCGCGCTGCCCTAATTTTTATGCAACCGCGTACGCGATCATCGGCCCAACAACGCGGCGCCAAATCACCACGATAGCGGCGAACGATATCGCGCGGTTCCGTGATCGAGGTCGTTCAGGTGCGTCGCGCATCGACCCCGATCTTGCCGCCCAATCTTGGGTTAGCGAGCAGGCACGAACAGGCGCTCATGTCTTCGTTCCTGAAGGAGACTTGTCGGATCCTGCGACGCCGATGTCCGGTATCCAACCGCCGATCGCGACTGCCGCTTCTTTGAGCGGCGTTTCTAACCATGTCCGGATGTAATCCGCGTGAGTGGTGAAACTCCTTGCGCACGCCTCCCCCAACTCGCGATTCGGAGCCTCCGCGTGCCTGCGATACACGGCTGTTGATTCGGCGACGAGAGTTAGTCCCAACGCGATTTGTTTGGTTGGTTCTATCGCCGTGTTCAATCTCAGGGAAGCGATTCGAGTCACAAAGCCAATCGCGAGCGGGGTCACTGGGTAGATCGTGTATTGGTGCCAGACATGCGCCAAGAAGGCGTCGTCGTACGCATCACCCCAGCTGCCCGAGTCAACGTCATCGACATTGGCAAGAGCTACGAACATGCCAAGGACATCTCGGTAGTGATCGCTCGCATCTGACGGACCGTAGGCACCTTGCAGAGTAGCCCACTGGATATCGTGCGCATCTCGCAGCACGGCCTCCAGGGAGTCTGCAGGTGGACTTCTGTTCTGATCGTCGGTCACTTTCGTCGACCCTATTGAAACGCAGCCATCGGGCCCCGATGCCGCCGACGAACCGCTGCGTTCGTTGCCCACGATATCACGGGGTTCCCAGGTCGAGGCCCCACAGGGTGACCCAGCGTCCTACCGCCCGGGCAGCAGTTGCCGCGCCTTCGCATACAGCTGGCTGAACTCCATACGGTCGCCGTCGCGCCCGGCCTGCGCCGCCACCACCGCATCGATCTCCGGCATGTACGTGGCGTCGGCAAACGGGCTCTTCTTCAGGATCTCGGCGAACGCCGCGATGCCGGCCGCCCAGCGCAGATCCGGATCCGCCGCCACGATGCCGTCGGAGCAGTGCTCGGGAGCCAGCGTCGCGGCCACCTCGCTGGCGGGCGTCGCGTCGACCGCATCCAGCCCCTTCCAGCGCACCTTGACCAGCACCATGTCGCTGGCCGCGATCTCGGCGATGGCGGTCGAGGGCGGACCGTCCTGGATGATCGGCTGCCCCGCCTTCAGGTCCAGCTGTTGCCCCGCCGGGAGCAACTCGTAAAGCGCGGTGACCCGGTGACCGGCGCCGACTTCACCGCCGTCGACCGCGTCGTTGCGGAAGTTCATGTCGGCGATGGCGCGGTCTTCGTATCCGAGCAGTCGATAGGCCGCCACCTTGGCGGGGTTGAACTCGACCTGGATCTTCATGTCCTTGGCGACGTGAACCAGCGTGGAGAGCAACCGGTTCTGCGCGTAGTTGTCGGCCTGATCGGCGCTGCTGATCATCGCGTACATGCCGTTGCCCGCGTTGCTGACCGCCTCCATCATCTGGTCGTTCAGGTTTCCCGTCCCGAACCCCAACGCCGTCAGCGTCACGCCCGTGGCGCGCTTGGATTTGATCAACGCCAGCAGCGCCTCAGTGGACGATGGGCCGACGTTGAAGTCGCCGTCGGTGCACAGGATGACGTGGTTGATGCCGCCATCGATGAAGCCGGCCGCCGCCTGCTGGTAGGCCAGGTCCATGCCGCTGGCGCCCGCCGTCGACCCGCCCGCCACCAGACCGTTGATGACGGTGGTGATGGCGGCCGCTTGCGAGACCGGCGTCGGCGCTAGGCGCACGGCCGTTCCCGATGCGTACGTCACGATCGACACCTTGTCGGTGGGATCCAGAACCTTCAACGCATTCTGGGCGATGCGCTGGACCAGCGGTAGCTTGTCGGGGCTTTGCATGCTGCCGGACACGTCGATCAGGAAGACGACGTTGGCGGGGCGCTTCTGGAACGGCGCCGGCTTGACCGCCTGGATGCCGACCCGCAACAAGGTCGTCTGCCGATCGAACACGTTGCGCGCCGCCGCCAGCGAGATCCGAAACGGCGTCGCATCCGCGAGCGCGGGAACCGGATAGTCGTACGAGAACGTGTTGACGTAATCCTCCAAACGCACCCCGTCCGCCACCGGCAAGGTGCCGAGGTTGATGTCCCGCCTGAAGATATCGTAGCTGGCCGTGTCGACATCAGCACCGAAGGTCGACAAGGGATCGTGCGCCGTCGCGATGAAGGGGTTGGTCCCGACGGGGACGTACTTGTCGCCCGCGTTGGTGCTGCCGCCGACACCGGGCACTCCGCTGGCTGCCCCACCCGCACCGACGGCGGTCGCCCCGCCCGAGCCATAGGACGTGCCCTGCGACGAACCACCCGAGCTGTGCGCGCCGCCCGAGCCCTGCGCCACTCCCGCATCGAAGGTCTGCGACGTGCCGCCCGTGCCGTGACTGGCCGCACCTTCGCTGGAGCCGCCCCCGGTGCATCCGGCGCTGGCGGCCGCCATCAGAACCACAAGCGATACGGCCCGCATTGCTATCGACGGCTTGATCATGTCGTTCCTCCCGGCCTCGCCCTTTGCACCAACCGGGCCGACCTGGGATTCGCCGGCATCCCCCAAGAACCGCCCCGCGCACCCGACGCGATCCGGGCAACAATGTCCGGACGCGAACCACGGTCCCGTGACGGCGGTCCCGCCCCGACGGATCGGGCAGCCGGCAAGCCTCGCCGTTGACCGCGCGCTTTTCCGTCGTTACGTTGCCCCTCTCATGGGACGCAATCCGGCGGCTTTCCTCTTTCTCGGGATCATCATGACAACAGCAACGGTCGGCGCGCGCGAGCGGCAGGAAGTTCCTGACGCGTACAAGTGGAACCTGGGCGATCTGTATCCCTCCGAGGCAGCCTGGACCGAGGCCAAGGATGGGGTGGCCAAGCGGGTGCCCGACCTGACCAAGCACAAGGGTCGCCTGGGCAAGTCCGCCAAGGAACTGCTCGGCGGCCTGCAGACGCTGTTCGATCTGGATCTGGCGCTGTCGCGGCTGATGGTCTACGCCAACGCCCTGTCCGATCAGGACGTCCGCGCGGCGCGTCCCCGTGAAATGAAGCAGGCCGCCGAAGAACTGGCCACGGCGTTCTCCGCCGCCGCGTCCTGGATCCGCCCCGAGATCTTGGCGGTCGACGCCGCCAAGATCCGCAAGTGGATCACGCAGGAGCCGAAGCTCGCGCCCTATCGCGTGTATCTGGAAGAGACGCTGCGCCACAAGCCGCACACGCTCAGCATCGCCGAGGAGCGCATCGCCGCCGAGGCCGGCGATCTGGCGCACGCCGGCGGCGAGGTCCACGGCGTGCTTTCCAACGCCGATCTCCCCTACCCGACCATCAAGCTGTCGACGGGTGAATCGGTGCACCTGGACGCCGCCGCCTTCTCCCTGCACCGGCAGGCCGCCAAGCGCGCCGATCGCGAGCTGGTGTTCTCGTCGTTCTTCGGCGCGCTCAAGACCTACGAGCGCACCATGGGCGCCACCCTGGCCGCCAACGTGAAGGCGCACCTGTTCGACAAGCGCATCCGTCATTTCGATTCGGCGCTGGAGGCGGCGCTGTTCTCGGACAACATTCCCACCGCCGTCTACAAGCAGCTGCTGGCCGACGTGCACCGCAGCCTGCCGACGCTGCATCGGTACCTGGCGCTGCGCAAGCGCATGCTGGGCGTGGAGACCTTGCGTTATCAGGATCTGTACGTCCCGCTGGTCGCCAGCGTCGAGATGCGCTTCGAACCCGATCAGGCGCGCGCCATCACGCTGCAGGCGCTGGCCCCCCTGGGCAAGGCCTACACGGACGCGCTGCAGACGGGCTTCAACAGCCGCTGGACGGACTACCTACCGTCGCCGGGAAAGCGGTCGGGCGCGTATTCGACCGGCGTGTACGGCGTGCATCCTTATCAGCTGCTGAACTTCAACGGACGCTACGAAGACCTCACCACGCTGGCGCACGAGTCCGGGCATTCGATGCACACGTTTCTGTCACACGCCGCGCAGCCCTATCCCACCGCCGACTATCCGATCTTCGTGGCCGAGGTGGCGTCGACCTTCAACGAGAACCTGCTGATCCACGATCGCCTGGAACGCACCAAGGACGACCCGACCCGGTTGTTCCTGCTGGGAACATTGCTGGACGGCCTGCGGACCACGCTGTTCCGCCAGACCCAGTTCGCCGAGTTCGAGCTGGCGTTTCACGAACAAGCCGAGCGCGGCGAGCCGCTGACCGGCGAGAACCTGACCAAGCTGTACCTGCAGATCGCGCGCGACTACTACGGTCACGCTGCCAAGGTATGCCAGGTCGACGACCTGCTGGGCATCGAATGGGCCTACGTGCCGCATTTCTACTACGACTTCTACGTGTACCAGTACGCCACCAGCATGGTTGCCTCGACCTCGCTGGCGCGTGCGGTGCGCGAGGAAGCCGCCGCGGGCAAGACGACCCGTCGCGACGCTTATCTCAAGATGCTGTCGTCGGGCAGCTCGAAGAACGCCATCACCCTGCTGAAGGACGCGGGCGTCGACATGACTACGTCGGCGCCGTTCGACGCCGCGATCGCCGAGATGAACGGCACCATGGACGAGATGGAACGCATCCTGGCCCGCCAGGCCAAGCCCGCCGCGAAACACTGACGCGGGGTCAGCAGTTCGGGCAGCTACAGACGATGCCCGGCTGACCGGACAGCTCGGTGCAGGTCCGAAAGGAGCCCGTGCAGGCGGTCCGGCCGAGGCAGTCGCAGGCCGAACTGTTCTTGCACTCCGCTGGTCGCGAGACGCAATGAAATTGGTTGCCCATCTGCGTCTGATAGATCACGCACTCCAGGCCGGAGCCGCACGCGCTGCACGCCGTGACCCGCGTGCACTGGGCGGCCGGCACGCAGCCGCCCGTGAAGCACGTTCCGGCCGCGTTGACGGCCGGCACATAGCCCCCCTTCTCACAGGCGGGCAAAGCCACCTTGCAGGTCACCTCGGAGGCATCGCAGTTGAACCCCGCCACGCATCGACCGGCCACGCAATCCACCGCATCGGGAGGTAACTGCTGGCTCGTGCATTGGCCCACCAGACACGACGCCATCGGGCACGCCTCGGGAGGCGTCGAGTTCACCGGTTGCGCCTGACAAACACAGCAGTCGTCCCACAGCTTGCAGTCGCTGGCGTGCTGACACTCGGGGCCGACCGCGCCACCCGCACCGCCGCTGCCTGGGTGCCCCGCCGTCCCACCGCTGCCGACCGCGCCGCCCGCCTGTCCGCCACTTGCACCACCCGCCGCGCCGGCCTGTCCGCCACCCTTGCCGCCGCTGCCGACCACGCCACCAGCCCCACCCGACGCACCACCCTTGCCGCCACTGGCGACGCCACCCGCACCGCCCGCCTTTCCGCCGCCCTTGCCACCGCTGCCGCCACCACCACCACTGCCGACCCCACCGCTGGCGGCACCGCCGGTATGTCCCCCGACCGCGCCGCCGGTACCGGTGCCCGTCCCTCCCGTTCCGAGGCCACCGCCCGAGCCACCCTTACCCCCAACGTTCGTGATGCCGCCGGACCCGCTGCCGCCCGTCGTGCCCCCCTTGCCGCCAGTCCCGACTTTTCCGCCCGCACCCCCTTTCCCCAATCCGGGGTGGCCGGCGCTGTCGCCAAGGCCGCTGGTGTCGGTCGAACAGGCCGGCGAAACCAGCAACCAGACCACGATCGTCGCGACGGTCGACCTTCGGCACAGAAGCAAAGCGGGATGCATGGGGCCTCCTGATAGGCAATTCGCGTTCCTCGGCATTATCCCCCGGGCCTCCCCCGAAATGCCAACCTCATGCACGCCCAGCAGCAGGCGGGTCTGTCCGCCCCACTCAGAAATCCGAGAGGGCTCAGCAGCAGTGCTCGATCCACTCGGCGCCGGTCTCGCCGATCTCTTTCTTCCAGATGGGCGCGCGGCTCTTCAGCCGATCGATGGCCGCGCGACAGGCCTCGAAAGCCGGTCCACGGTGAGGCGCGGCCGCCGCGACGACGACGGCAGCATCACCCACCGCCAGCGAACCCACCCGGTGGTGTATCGCGACGCGGCTGTTCGCGATCTCTGCCTCGATCTCGTCGGCAATCTCGCCCAGCACCCGTTCGGCCATGGCGCGATAGGCCTCGTATTCCAGGCGCACGACGTTGGGGACTTTCCCATGTCGGCGCACCAGCCCGGTGAAGGTGACCAACCCACCTCGGTCAGGGCCCACCACCACGTCGACGACGTCCGCCAGTGAAAGCGGCACGTCACGCACGGCGATGCGATTCGTCGACCCGCCCGACACCGGGGGGATCAAGGCCAGCTCGTCGTCCTCCCCCAGCAAGGCCGTCGCAGGCGCCATGACCTGATTCACCGCCACCTGCACCCGCGGCAACAGCGAGGCGATCTGGGGATGCTGCTTGGCGATGATGGCCAACGCCATGGCCACGTCGCCCCCGGCGGGCAATTCCAGGGTCTCCGACGGGGCGCCTCGGCGTTCGCGCAGGACGGCGAAATACAACACTTTGATTCGCATGCAAGCTGCTGTTTCCCCCACCCTCCAAAACTTATCAACAGGGTATTTGGACAGCTGAGCAGCGCCGCGTAATCGCGCGGCTTGCTCGGAACAAGATGAGCCTGCGCCAGGCTCGCCGCTTCTTCGGCGTCGCCGAGCTGTGGGCGGTGGGTCGATGACCCCCGCCGAGCTGGCGGCCGTCGTCGAGGCCCACGGCAAGTGGCGCCGAGGCGAAGAGGGTGGATCGCGCGCGAACCTGACGCGCGCGTACCTGACGGGCGCGGACCTGACGGGCGCGGACCTGGCGGGCGCGAACCTGACGCGCGCGAACCTGACGCGCGCGGACCTGGCGGACGCGAACCTGACGGGCGCGGACCTGGCGGACGCGTACCTGACGGGCGCGAACCTGACGCGCGCGAACCTGACGCGCGCGTACCTGACGGGCGCGGACCTGGCGGGCGCGGACCTGGCGGACGCGAACCTGGCGGACGCGAACCTGACGCGCGCGAACCTGACGCGCGCGGACCTGGCGGGCGCGAACCTGAGCGCGATCAGGGAGGACTTCGTCCAGGTGCTCAACGCCGCACCGGCCGAGGTGCCCGGGCTGCTGGAGGCCCTACGCGCCGGCAAGGTCGACGGGAGCACGTACGAGGGCGACTGCGCTTGCTTGGTCGGCACCATCGCCAACGTCCGCGGCTGCTACTACGGCGAGCTGGGCGCGCTGAAGCCCGACAGCTCCCGGCCCGCCGAAAGGTGGTTCCTGGCCATCGCGAAGGGCAGCACGCCCGAGAACAACCCCGTCGCGAAAATCACCGAGGGGTGGATTGTCGAGTGGCTGGCGAATGGCCCGGCCGCGCTCCCGACGCCCACCGAAACGCCCGTGGCCTCGACGGAGGCCCCGTGATTCTCCCCGGCACACGCAAGGTGAAGCTCGCGGACATCGTTGTCGAGAAGGGCTTCAGCCAGCGCAAGAAGACCGCTCACCACGAGAGCCGGAAGGCGAGCATCAAGCGCCACGGCCTGATCAATCTCATTGTGATCCAGGACCGCACCCGGAAGTTGCTCGCGGGCGGTGACCGGCTCGCGGCGCTGCTGGCACTGAAGGTGAAGTCGCACGAGGTCCGAGTCTTCCGTGGCACCGAAGAGGAGTTCGAGGCGCTTCAGTTGGCCGAGAACATCGAGCGGCGCCACAACGATGACGTCGACGCGATGACCAAGCGGTACGTCGAGCTGACCGCCAGCGAGATCGAAAAGGCCGAGGCGGCCGAGCCGACACCCGAAGTCCGCGAGGCCATCTTGGCGGCCGTCGACAACGCCAGGAAATTCGGCGGCACGCCCGACGTCATCGTCCACGACGGCGTCGAGTACCGCACGGACGCGGTGGACGAGTCGGAGGCGCCTCGCCCCGTCGGCCGCCCCAAGACCTCGAAGGGCAAGGCCCGCGAAGCGGTGGCGGCGGCAACGGGGAAGACTCCCGAGGCCATCCGCCAGGCCGAGAAGCGCGCGCGGAAGAAAGAGGAGGAGGTCACGGAACGCGACCAGTCCCCGTTCACTGACCCCGGCGAACCACTCGCGCCGCCCGTCGAAACGTACGGGCTCCCCCTCCTGTCCGCCGAAGAGGCGTACTTCGTCGTCGTCGCACAGGAGGCCCTGAAGAAGCTCGACGTTGCCCTGACCAAAGCGCAGGTGGCTCTCTCGCACCAGACGGACGCCGCCGAGGAGTCGCTTGCGACGGTCATCTGTCGGGACATCTCGACAAGGCTGTACGAGCTGGCCACCGACGTGCGCGCCGCCTATCCACGGGCCGTGTGCCCGTCGTGCAAGCGCGTCTCGGCGCGCACGGCGAAGTGCGAGGTCTGCTCGGGGACCGGCATCGTCGGGGTCACGAAGTGGCTGAACGCCCCCGACGAGCTACGCCTGGGCGGTGACAAGGCGATGGTCTACGACGCGACGGCCAAGCGGTACGTGCCGTACGCCCGCGAGGTCGCCAAGGAAGAGAAGGCGGCTGTCACGTCAAAGCCGGCCAAGGGCGCCCGTCGCCTCACCGTTGAGATGGACAGCGGCGAGGTCATGCACGGCGTTCGAGAGGGGGACTAGCCCATGGCCCCCCCCCGGAAGTCCCCAAAGAAGGAACGGCCGCCGCAACTGACGGCCCGCAAGTCAATCGACAGGTTCAAGGCCGCGAAGCTGGTGGCCAACATCCTGGCGCACTTCCCGCCCAATGTGCGGGCCGCAATTCTCCAAATGGCTCTGGCCGGGGAGACCGACCGTCAAGTGGAGCTGCCTGTCATCAAGGGCGAAGCGTAGTCGCTCGTCAACAACCAACAATCAGCACGCAACGGAGACCCAGCAATGAACTATCCCGACGCACAAATCAACATGAACGCCAACGCCGTAGGCCAGGACATCGGTCACGCCGGGGCCGAGCAGCTCGCCGGTAAAGGACTCGACACCGCTTACCGCGAGATGACGCCGAACGAACGCGAGAGGAACGTACTTCTTGAACGCCTGAAGACCCTGAACGAAGACGAGCTTTGCAACAGCCTTCGGCGACAGCTGGAAGGCATCGAGCACTCGATCCGGTCCCTCTCGCGCAACCTGCCCCCGGGCGAGCGGCGCGACCAGGTCGTTCTGGCCTTCCGTCACGTCGAGGATGCGCGGATGCGCCTCGGCAAGGTGATCCAGCACGGGTCTGGCGGCGGCAAGTCCATCTACACGTAGCCCCGCCCTCAACGACAACAAGCAAAAGGAACAGGTACCCAGCAATGAAACCGACTGTCGGAAGAATCGTGCACTACACCAACCTCGGCGACCGGGACGGGAAGTACCCGCCCGAGACCCAGGCGGCGCTGATCACCGGCGTCAACGCCGACGGGACCGTTGCGCTGCACGTCTTCTACAAGACGGGCCAGTTCGACATGCCGAGCGTTGCACAAGCGCCGGCCCTTGTCGCCGCTGGCAGCGAGGACGCGCGCGGCAAGTGGCAGTGGCCCGCTCGCGAGTAACGCCATGAAGCGCTCCCCGCTCAAACGACACACGCCCTTGCGGGCGAAGCGCTGGGGCATCAAAGCCCGGCGCCCGCGTCGGTTGAGCGGGCCGCACGCCGACGCTGCGCGGATGGGCTTCGTTGCCACTCTGCCCTGCGTCGGCGTGCGCTGCTTCCCAGGAAGCGCGAACCAAAGAACGGGTGTCCTCTCGATGCGCCACGAGTGCGCCGGCCGAATCGAGGTGTGTCACGAGGGGCGCACCGGCAAGGGCATGGGCACCCGCTGCCCCGACAGCGAGACGATCCCCATGTGCACCGGCCTGCACCGCCAGTGGACCGAGCACCGCGGATGGTTCCGCGGCTGGAGCAAGGCCGAGCGCCGCGAATGGGCCGCCGAGCGCATCGCCGAGACCACGGCCCTCTACCTGTCACACGGGAGCCGACGCGGATGATCAAAGACGGCGAGATTCACCTGGCCCGCCGCATCGGCTGGAGCGGCACATCCCACAACGCCTGGTGCGGCCACCTGTTCACCGGCCGCGACAAGAAAATCATCACCCTCGCGCAGTTCCGTCGGTACCCCGACCACTGCGCCAACTGCGAGGTCCGATACCTCGCGGCCCCACGCCACCACGTAACCGTCGACGGACGCCCCAAGTAGGAGGCCACGATGACCAGAAACGAAGAACGCTTGCGCCGCCGAGAGCAGAAGACTGGAGTGCCACGCGGCACCGTCACTGAGACCTGGTACCAGCGACAGGAGCGCGAGCGGCAGCGCGACCTGTGGATTCTCGTCATCGCTCTCACCATCTCCGCGCTCGCCCTGGCAGTGCTCAAGTGACCAGGACGACACTGGACGCAATCGCCAACGCTCGCGCCAAGGCGCCCGAGGCCCGGGACTACCTTGACGTGGCCCTGGTGGAGCTCGCGGAAGCGTGGATAGAGCTGCTCGACGCCAGGGCGCAGCCCCGCTGTTCTCACCTGCGCGAGCCCGAGCTGTGCGACGAGTGCCGGGAGTCGCCGCTGTGACCGTCGAGGACTTGCAGCTGCTCGGCCCCCGCCAGCGACAGGTGATGGAGCTGCGCATGGCCGGCCTCGGTCAGCGAGAAATCGCCGGCAAGCTCGGCCTGACAGCCAACGGCGTGGCGCACCTGGAATACCTGGTGCGCAAGCGACTAGGGGAGAGGGCCATCAGGCGCCGGGCCTACGCCTGGCAAGGGCTCTGCCGCCGTGGCCACGCGAAGGAGCCGGGCAAGAAGTGCCCCATCTGCTGCGCGGCTGCCAACGAGAGCCGACGACAGAAGGGCTTCGCGCGCGCGGCGGCCAAGGAAGCCCAGGAGGCGGCCGCCGAGTCACCTGATGCCGCTCGGGACCGCGTCGCCCGCGAGCTGGCCGCCGGCAAGCGCTGCACCCACAAGATGTGGTCCGGCCGCCCCTGTGGGTTGCTGCTTCCCTGTGTGCACCCGTGAGCGACGTTGAGCGCGCGGCCGAAGAGGCGATGAAGGCCGCAGTCCAGCGTTGTGCCGACCTGGCGCGCGAACTGAGCGACGCCCGGCGATGGCGCGACCTAGCGATTGCGGAGTGGGACGCCATTCAAGCCGAGAAACGCAACGACACAAGGGGTCGCGATGTGCTTTGACGGCGAACAGGCGGTCATCTGGGACGAGCGCCAGGTGCGGGCCGCCAGGAAGATGCACCGGTGCGCCGAGTGCCGGCTGTTAATCCCCGTCGGCGACAGCTACGTGCAGATCAACTCGCTGTACGACGGCCACTGGTCGAACGACCGTGTCCACGCCGGCTGCATGGCCCTGGTCAAGCTCATCGACCGTGAGCTGTGCGGCAGCAACGGATACGCGATCGGGCTGCTGGCCGACGAAATCGACGGCCAGGACTACAGCGACAACCACGCCCCCGAGCATGCCGAGGCCTGGAAGCCGGGCCCCTGCCCGGCGGCGTGCGACGGCCGCATGTCGACGCGCGAAACCCTGGAGTGGCTGTGGGAACTCGCGAAGGCCCCGTACCAGGAGGTTTCCCCGTAGATGGACGACAAGGTCGACATTCACATGCCCCTGTTCATCGGGGACTACCTCGCCGACACGATGGACCTGACCACAGAGGAGCACGGAGCGTATCTGCTGATCCTGATGGAGCTGTGGCGCCGCAGGGGCGTCACCGGCTTCGACCATGCCAAGCTCGCGCGTATCGCCCGACTGCCCCTCGCGCGCTGGAAGGCAGCCTGGGGCACCCTCGGACGCTTCTTTACCGTCGACGGCGGGGAGCTGCGCCAGAAGCGCATCACGAAGGAACTCGACAAGGCTATCGGCCGGCGACAGGCGGCGTCCGAGAGTGGCCAGCGCGGCGCCGCAGCTCGATGGGGTCGCCATAGCAACCCCATAGGCGACCCCACTGGCCAACCGATAGCGACCCCATTGGCGACCCCAATAGCGAACGCCTGGCAAAACGATGGCTCTTTATCTTCATCTTCAGAAGAATCCGTAGGTGTTGCGCCCGCGCATGCGCGCGATCCCATGTGGCCAGCCGGGGAATGGCTGAACCTCTTCCGCCGAGCCTGGGCGGACCGATACAAGACGCTGACCTACGGCCAGACCAGCGACGGGAAGGCCTGCGGAAACCTCGCGGATTTCCTCGGCACCCTCGACGAGCCCGCCCGCCTGGCAGCGCAAGCCCGGGCCCGCAAGATGCTCGCCGAATTCCTGGCGGACGAGTCCCCCGAGACGGTCAAGGCCCGGCATTGCTTCGCTTTCTTCGTCGGGCGATTCGGCGGGTTGCTGGTCGATCCCGTGCGCACGAAGGCTGACGCGGACACCCGCTGCAACCTCCACCGCCAGCAAGGCACCTTTCGCACTCTCCCCCGCGGCGGACCCGTCACCGGCTGCCCGACGTGCAAGGAGAATTCAGCCGCCCGCGGGAACCGCGAAGCGTCGCCGACGGCCGCCAGCGACGCACTCCCGAAGTTCAAGCCACCGGCGGCGTGGACGCCTGAGCAGCTGGCCGAGGCCGAGCAGCTCCGAAAGACGGCTGCTGGAGGCTCGAAGTAATGCGCGGCAACGGCGGCAACAAAGGCCAGGGCTCGAACTGGTGCGGCCGGGTCAAGCGCCTTGCCATCTACCTGCGCGACGGCTTCCTGTGCGTGTACTGCGACAAGGGCGTGAACACGAAGGTGCTCACGCTTGACCACTTGGTGCCACGCGCGAAGGGCGGCACCAACGCGGCGACCAACCTGGTCACGGCCTGCATGGAGTGCAACGCCGGCCGCTGTCATCGTCCCTGGTATACCGGCCGCCACCCCAAGCGACGCGCGCTGATCAACCGTCTTCGCCGCCGCGCCCTACGACGCGACTGGGCGCGCGACCTGCTTGCCGGGTGCTCGAAGTGAACCCGCCCCCCACCGGCTTCGTCGCCATCTACGAGCTGACACGCGAGTGGAGCACCTACCGATGGCTTTGTGAGACCTGCCTCGCTGCCATCAAGGCCGAAGGCTGGACGGCAAAGTACCGCGCCGCCTGCAACGGAGCTTGCGACCGCTGCCCAGCTGTCCCCTCAGCCCACCAGAAGCAAGACGGCTCCGTGGCCTACATCCCAACGAGCAGGTCAGCGCGCCTCCCAACCCGCGCAGAGTGCCCACCGCCCCGTGTGCTCCCGCCGTGGCCCAAGCCCAAGACGCGACCCCCGCAACGAAAGGCAGCATGAGAGCCGACCAGATCCGAGCATCCGTCCTGTGGCCATCCGAGGACTGCCCGCCGGAGATGTGCGACGAGGTCACCGACAAGTGGTGTCCCATCGCCGATGCGTACCTGCTACTCAGCGAGACGACGGGCGAACGCGCAACCCTGGTGTACAACCAGCCGGACGCCAATGTGAAGTGGTTGCACACGGTTCCAGTCGAGAACGCCCGCAAGGCGTTGGCCGACGCGTTAATTAACGGTCGCAACGACCGTTAATTACGCTGATTTGCCAAGTCGCACTCCACGCGTACAGTCCGGCACTGTAGGGCGATGAGAAACGCGCAGAAGAGACCACCAAGGGAGATCCTGACCGCAAAGCAGCGGGCCTTTGTCGTTGCTGTCGTCTCAGGAATGAGCGCCCACCGCGCCGCAATCGAGGCCGGGTACAAGCCTTCGCGCTCCACTGGCACCGTTCTGATGCGCAAGCCGCAGATTGCAGCGGCCATCAATGCAGCCCGCGCTGTGCAGGCAACGGAAGCCGGGTGGACCCAAGCGGATGTGTTGGAAGAGCTGAAGGCCCTGGCCTGGTCGAACGTCTCGCACTACCGAGTGGTGGACGGCGTGCTGACCACAACGGACGACGCCCCGCCGAACGCGATGGCCGCGGTGTCGGCTATCAAGTACACGACCCGGTGGGAGGGGGGCGGCGACTACGACGCGGTCAAGGTCACCACGTGCGAGTTCCGCCTGTGGGACAAGCCCGGCGCCCTGAAGCTGGCCGGCCGCCACGTGGGCCTGTTCCCCGAGCGCATCCCAGACGACAGGGTTGAACAAGCCGCCGCCAAGATGCTGCAGGCCTCGGTCGACAAGGCCCGGCGCGAGCTAGAGGCGAGGGTCATCGACGCAACAGCAACGGAGGTCCCAGGATGAGCATCACGGTTCACGAGCGAAGGGCTGCGCGGACGCGGTGGCTCGCGGGCGCGACGCCGATGACCGACTTCATCGGCACTGGCGTCTCGGCGGCGTTCTCCGCTGCGCAGGCCCAGGCAATCGGCGACGTGCCGCCGCCGTGGGAGCGAACGGAGCGGCCAGACCTGCACGCCCGCCGCGCCTCCCGTGAGCTGCAGCGCATGTGGCTACGCGAGCTGCATCGGATGATCCGCAAGGCCCGTCGCTTCCGTGGCGTGAGAAAGCGGTACGCCGAAGGGGCCACGGGCCGCGAGATCGCCAACGGGTGGTACGTCGAGTGAACCTGTCGACGTATCGGAGGCACTTCTGGCGGCCCCATCACGCCGACGTGTTCCAGTGCGGCGGCTGCGACGCCTTTGCGACGGGAGTGAAGGCTGGCGAGGACCCCCGCGGCTATTGCGGACTGCCGGCGCTGCGAAACTTCTGGAAGCTCGGTGGCAGCGTGTCGGCGGTCGTCAAGATCGATTGGCTCGCCGGCACGTTTCAGCTGGCGGACGGGAGAACCGGCAAGTTCGGCGAAGGGGCACTCGTATGATCACCACCGTTCGCCCCTACAACACGGCCGGTGGCGGTGAGTACGCCCTGGTGCTGGAGTCGTGCCTTCGTGCCCGCCAGCCTGCCGCAATCCCCTGGTGCGCCTGGAAAGCGATGTACGCGCCGGCAATCGATGCCGCCCTGGCCGAGGGGCACTGCCTGGTGCTGGAGATGGACGGTGTGATCGTGGGGTTTGCGGTCGCGGTGACCGGAAAGCTCTTCATGGTCTACGTGAAGCTGGACTTTCGCGGCAACGGCTACGGCCTGCGGCTCCTTCGCGAGCTGCTGCCAGACCAGGCCCGCAAGATGGACTTCGTAACGACGGCGGACATGTTGACGCCGTCTTGGAAGGCTTGGTGTCGCGGACGCGGCATCAAGTTCACGATCGCAAAGGAGACCGACCATGGGCAAGACAAAGCAGCCTGAGACAGAGATCGCGCCGCCGGAGGCCGTTCCGGCTCTCGCGCCCGACCCGATGGAAAACGACCTGCACACCGCTCGGCTGGAGGCGCAGCGGACCCGCGACATGGGCCTGCTCTGCGACGGCTGCAAGGCCCGCCTGCAGCGCGCCCACGCCGAGGACGAGCGCAACCGGAACGCCGTGTACCCGGAAGGCGTCACCCCGTAGCCATGCCCATCCTGCGTGAAGGCCTTGGCGTCACCATTCTCGGCGTGCGCTCCATGTTCACCGCCACCGATGACACGCGCGTTGCTGCCCTCGAATTCAACGAGGAGGGCATCAAGGGCGTGAGCTGGCGCCGGGCCTCCCCGCTGGACCCGCGCCCGCCTACGCCGCCAGCGGTGCAGGTGGAGGCCGTGCTGTTGGAGTTCAACGGCATCCGCGTGGAGACGGCAGACCCGCGCATCCTGGAGAACCTGCACGACCCGGAGTTCCGCAAGAAGCTGGTGCAGGAGGCCGAGGCCGGCATGAACAGGAACCCGCCTATCGACCTGGTGGCCACCTTCGGCTCGAGCAACGACGACCCGGAGGGCACGGCGGCGTGAAGCTCGCCCGATTCATGGCCTACGTGTCCCTCGCCGCAAACATCGCCCTGGCAGCCGAGCTGGCGGCGCTGCAGCGGCAACTTGAGGGAGCGCCGCCCGTCGTCAAGGCGTGGAGCCTCGACGGGTTTATCGGCGATCACGTGCCGGCGCGGGCGTACGCGCGGGACCGCTCACAGTGGATCCTTGCGATGTGCGCCCGCCAGTCGGCCAAGAGCACCACGGGCGACGGCATCCTGTTCGACAACGCCAAGCTCAACCCGCGCTCGGTCAACGTGCTGTTGGGGCTCAACGGCAAGGCGGTGCGCCGCAACAACTGGGTGCCCATCTGGAAGCAACGGATCTGCGCCACCTACGGCGTGCCCAAGCGGTGGAACAACGAAACGGAGATGGTGTGCACGCTCGACAACGGGTCGCGCGTCATCTTCGCCGGGTCCGACGACTACGCCCACGTCCTGACCTACTTGGGCAACAACCTGAGCAACGCTGTGTTCATCATCGACGAGGCCCAGGACCAGAAGGACGCGGTGCTGGACCCGCTACTGGACAAGATTCTCCCGCCAATGATGTCCCCCACCACGCGGATCATCATGTCGGGCGTCATCCCGGACGTCCCGGCCGGGCGCTTCTACCGGGAGAGCCTCAACCCGGACATGTGGTCGCTGCACAACTGGGGACGCTTCGCCAACGTGCACACACCGCACGCTCGCCAGCAGCTCGATTCGTTCCTCAAGAAGCGCAATCTCACCGAGGCAGACCCGCTCATTCAGCGCGACTGGTTCGGCGTGGTCGTGTTCGACGAGGCGGCCCGCGCATTCCGGTACGTGGCTGCCCGCAACGGCTACGACGGCATCCCGCCTGAAGTGCTTGCGCGCCTGACCACGTTCTCCGTCGGCATCGACCCAGGCGCCAAGGACCGCACCGCCATCGTGGTGCTGGGCTGGGGCGAGGATACAGGCCTGTGGGTGGTCGAAGAGTGGGTCACCGACCGCAACAGCGGAACCGTGTGGAGTGACATCGGCGAGCAGCTGAAGCGCATCCAGGCGAAGTGGCGGCCGTCGTGGTACTACGCCGATTTCGCGGGCTCCACGGTCGCGTTGGACACGTTTGGCAGGGACTTCGGCGTGCCCATGATCATGGCCGCCAAGAAGTCCGCCCGCCGATTCCAGGTGGACCGCGTGAACGACGGGCTGTCGACGGGTGAGATTCACATTCCCATCGGCTCCCAGCTCGAGGGCGACCTCATCAAGACCCAATGGGACAAGGACGAGCGCAACAAGGGCAATTTCGAGTGGTCAAGCCACAACCACCCTGATGTCGCGGACGCGTTCCGCTACGGCGCTCACGCGTACTACGAACGAACGCAGCCGGTTGTCGTCGCCGAGGACAAGACGCCCTCGGTCGCCCGCCGGCTGAAGCTGCTGAAGAACCAGGAACAGGAGGGATACTTTGCCGCCAAACGAAGAAGACTTGGGTAGCGTCGAGACCACGGGGATAGAGCAGCTCGAAGGCGTGCGCCAGCTGGTGCGCCGCCTCGCCGCGCAGTCCATCCACAACGGCCACGGCCCCAGCGCCAAGGACCACGACCGGAAGATGTGCCCGAAGTGCCTGGACGTGACCAACGCCCTGGCCTTCCTGGACGCGACCGGGCAACCCGATGAAGCACCGGAGGCCGAAGCGCCCCAGGATGTGACGCTGGCCCAGTGAAGGCGCAGTGGTTCGAGCCCCTCGACACCGACCACACGAAGGCCCATCGGGAGCGCACCATGGCGCAGCGGCTGGACGACACCATCACGGAGCTGTACGCGTCGCCGCGCGAGCAGGCACGCCGCTCCCAGATGCTCTTCGACTTGGAGCTCTATTTCGGCCGCGCCTTCGCGTCCCTGTTTGAGACGGGGACCATGGCCGCCACCGAACTGGTCTTCAGCGAGGAAGAGCTGAAGTTCAACCACTGCTTTTCCATCTGCTCGACGGTGCGTAATCGGATCTGTTCGTTCCGCCCGCGCTCCGAATGGGTGCCCGAGAGCGGCGACTACTTGGCCGACCGAGGGGCCGAGGACATGTCGGCCATGAACGAGGCGTGGTCCATCGATGTCGGCCGACAGGCCACCATGGCCCTGTGGTTCCGTGATGTGCTGACCTGCGACGGCGGCGTGTGGAAGGTGCTTCGCGACGGCGCCAAGATCGACCTGGGGCGTTTCCCTCCGTGGGAGTTCCTGATCGACGAAGTTCAGGGCCTGTACGGCAAGACGCCGCAGATTCACCACGTCCAGTTCCTTCCCATCGATACGGTGGCGGCCCGCTACGACATTCCCGTGGCGGACCTCATGATGGACGCGGCCACGATCGGGGCGGGCCTGCCGTACTACTCGGAGACCCAGGTCGTTCGGGTGGCTGACACGTACGTCGCCGCGCGCACCGACTGGGTGGACGGCAAGGGCAAGGACGAAAAGGGCAAGGACAAAGAGGGGGAGTGGGTGACGACGCCTGGTCACCACGCCGTGCTGGTGGGCAGTAGCATCCTGGCCGACTACGAAGAGTGGGAGTTCGAGGACTTCCCGATCGGAATCGGCTGTTTCGAGGAGGGCATGGTGGGCACCTGGGGCACCAGCGCCGTGCGCATGCTGCGCGGTATCCAGCTGGACCAGAACGAGTGGTGCGGCCGGATGAGCGACGTCCACTACATGACGTCTCTGCAGGTCTGGCAGACGCCCTCCGACGAGGACGGGCCGACCAAGATCAACAACTCCAACGTGCGACAGGAGCGCTTCAAGGCGCGGCCGTCGCAGGTCACCAACCCCCCGGCGATGGGCCCCGAGGCCTACCAGTGGTCGAAGCTCCTGCGCGAGGAGGGCTACAACACCATCGGCGTGTCGCAGTTCATCGCGGCCGGCATCAAGCAACCGCAGACCTCGAGCGGCGTGGCCATCGACGCCACGTCCGAGCTGCAAACGGACCGGCTCGCGCTGCTCTCCCAGCTCTGGGAAACGCAGAACAACCTCGTCGACAAGTGGTGGTATCGCCTCACGCGCCAGGCCGCACAGGAGGGCGTGAAGTTCCGGTGGAAGGCCGTCAACGAAGGCGCCTGGAAAGAGCTGACCTTCGGGGACCCCGAGAAGGAGTGGCTGTGCAAGCCGCAACCCACCAGCGTGTTCGGCCAGACCGTGGGCGCCCGGCTCACCAAGGCCACGGAGATGCTGAAGGCCGGTGCCATCGACCCGGAGGAATGGCGGCTGGCGGTGGGAATCCCCGACCTCAAGCCGATCACCGACCTGCGCGACGCCGCGCGGTTCAACATGCAGCGCCGGGTCGACCGCATCCTGCAGGACAACGATCTCCGCATGCCCGGCCCGTACGTCGATCCGCAGAAGATGTACGACTACGCCGTCGCCCGCTGGAACCTGGCGGACGCCGACGACACGAAGTACCCGGCCGAGAACATGGCCAGCCTGGCGAAGCTCATCGACGCCATGCAGTCCGAGATCAAGAAGCGCCAGGCGCCAGCGCCGCTCCCCCCTGCCCTGCCAGGGTTGCCGGGTGCGGCGCCTGGAATCGCCGCACCGTCACCGCTCGTACCGCCACCGCCCGTGGGCGCGCCGCTCGGCGCCCCGCCGCCACCTGCCGCCATCGGCGGCCCGATCCCCGTCCAGTAACCGCACGTCGAGGAGAAACGCACATGGGAAAGTCATCCAGCAAGTCCGCCCCCGCAGCTCGCGCAGCCGCGCCCGTCTCCGTCGGAACCTCCACCGTCACCGCGTCCGCGCAGCAGCCGAACGCCTCCGATGGCAAGGGGCCAGACCTTCCACGGGACGCCCTGGTGCTCGACTGGGACCCGCAGAACCTGGGCGCCGAAGCCGCCTTCGACGCTGAACACGGGGTGGGCAACGATCCGACCACCGACACGCAGACCGGCAAGCGCGGCAAGAAGGCTGCCGCCCGGGAGGTGGGCAGCGCCACTGTCGAGGACACCGAAGAGGACATGGACTGGGAACAGGCGCGGCACGATCGGCGCTTCCCGTCCGACGACGACGACGCTGAGACGGTGGCCGCGGGCGCCGGCGACGCCGGCGACGCCGAGAAGCCCGCACCCACGGCCGAGGACCGCAAGAGCCGCGCCGACAAGCGCGACGCCGTGCTCAAGGCCCTGGCGCGCCAGAAGAACAACCTGGGCGCCGAGAACGCCGCGCGCGAAGCGCGTGCAGCCGCCGAGGCCGCTACCAAGCGGGCGACCGAGACCGAGGCCAAGCTTGCGAAGGCCACGGGCGGCACCCTCGCCGAGCGCCTGGCGTTCATCGGCCTCTCCAAGAAGGAGCTGGCCGATGCGGTGATTCTGAACGGCGGCGAGCTGGAGGAGGCCGCGAAGGCCCACGGCGCCAGCGATCCCGAGGTCGCCCAGCTCAAGGCCGACCTGGCGGCGATGAAAGCCCGGCTGACCAAGTTCGACGAGGCCGAACAGAACCGCAACCAGGCCAAGGTCCAAGCCGACATCGCCGAGTCCCGTGCCAAGACGGCCGAGCTGGTGAAGGACGAGCCCGTGGTCCTGGTCAAGTCGATGAAGGCCTACGATCGCGTGCTGTCCGGCGCGTGGGAGGCCTGGAAGGCTTCGGGCAAGAAGGGCGCGGTCGCTGACTACGTGCCCGCGGCAGCCGAGGTCATCGAAGAGCAGCTGGAGACGGAGTACCCCGACCTCGCCGCACTGAAGAAGGGCAAGGCCACCGCAAAGGACGACGACGAGGCTACGGTTTCCGGTCGCGGCGACCGCAAAGTCTCCCGCCCCGCCGTTGGTCGTCGCACTGGTCCGTCCCGCGTCGCCAATCGCCGCGATTCATTGGCCGGCGTGATTGATGGACACGAGCGCGACCGCATCATTGCGAAGGAGATGGGTTGGACGACGTAATTAACGGTCGCAATGACCGTTAATTGGTCGATTTGACAGGTCCGTAACGAGCCCGCACAGTCGGGCTCTCAAGTTCCGTAAGCGCCGATTAGCAACGCCTATTCGAAACACTCTGGCGCGCGTCCCCAACGCGAGGAGTGTTTCCCATGGCAGGTATCGGCGCAGGCTTTACGCAGATTCAGAACGGGTTGAAGCGACGCTTTGACCAACCGTACGTCAACACCATTGCGTGGTCGCGCGGCAAGTTGGCCGCGATGCTCGCCAAGACGGCGGGCGACGGCGACAAGTGGACCTATGGCCTGGCGATCGGCGACTCGCCGAACGTCTCGGCCGACTTCTCCGTTGCGCAGGCACTGAGCGCGACGGACCCCTCGACGCAGCTCTACCAGCCGCAGATCGACTGGTACACGCAGTACGGCATCGCCCGCATCAGCGGCAAGGCGATGCGCGCCGCCAAGTCGAACATGGGCGGCATGTTCGGGCGCTTCTCCGGTCAGCTCGACGGAATGATGCGCGGGGTGATGAAGCGCTTCAGCACGCAGGTCTACCGCGCGGGCTGGGGTGACATCGGCACCATCGACGCCACCAACAACGGTGGTCTCGGCGTCGCGCAGCCGATCATCGTGCTCGGCAAGCCCGAGGACGCGATCAATTTCGACAAGGGCATGCTGCTGCAGGCCGCATCGACCCAGGCTGCCAGCGCGCTGCGCTCCGCGGGCACCACGGTCAAGGTGCTGTCGGTCCAGTTCCAGACGGGCCGGGTGACCTGCACCGGCAACCTGAACGCTGGCATCGCGGCCATCGCGGCCGGCGACTTCCTGTTTCCGAAGGGCGACCGCCAGGACAGCGCGACCCCGGTGCGGCAGTGCGTTCCCGGCGTCCTCGCCTGGGGCCCGACCGCGCAGATCACGGCGACCGAGAACTTCTACAACCTGGACCGCTCCCTGGACGGCCGGTTGCAGTTCACGATCGCCGATGCAACCACCGGAACGCTGAACGGCGCGACCGAGGAGGAAGTCATCATCTCGGGAATCACCGAGGCGCGGCGCTGGGGCGGGCAGAACCACACGGTGTTCCTCAACCCCACGCGGATGAAGAACATCATCCTGCAGGGCACGGCACGCCGTCGCAACGTGCAGGTCAAGGGGCCGCTGGGCATGGGCTTCAGCGCCATCGCGCTGGAGATGCCGTCTGGCGGCGAAGCGGTGCTGATCGACGATGCGTTCTGCCCCGTCGACAACATCTTCGCGCTGGACATGAAGTCCATCAAGTACGTGGGCCTGGGGAGCAACAAGATCCCCGAGTTCATCGACGACGACGGCGCCGGCCAGGTGCTCCGCATCTCCGACGACGACGGCGTGGAAAGCCGCACCGGGTTCTACGGCACCATCGCCTGCAACAACCCGATCGGCAACCTCACCGGCAAGATGGCCTAAGGCCTGGGGAGCAATCACCATGGGCCAGAAACCAGCAGCTCTGAACCCCGAGCAAGGCGTCAACGGGACGCTGAATCGGGGTGTCGAGTCCTACATCGCGAAGGTGGTCACCGGCGTTGCCGGCGCGATCACCGTCGCGTCCAGCGACACCGTCGCTCAGTGCCGGATGGCGTTCATCAAGACGGCAACCAAGACGGGCCGCTACACGTTCACGCTGCCCGACAAGTACCGTCGGTTCTGCGGCGGAAACGTGACCCTCATTGGCCCCGATGACGCCGCCTGGGGCGCCAACACCACCGGTCTCGATTACTTCTTTCGAGACAACGACATCGACGGCGGTGCGAACGACGGGACGATTGAACTTCAGTTCGTTCGTACCGACAGCAACGCCGACGCCGAGCTGCCCGACAATGTGATCTTCATTGTCGAGCTTCGCGTGGCACGGGGTCTCTGATGAGCGCCCTGGGGAAGATGATCGCCGACCGCATGAAGGCCAAGGGGGCTTCCGCGGCCGGCGAAGAGGGCGACGAGGAAGAGACCGACGCCGAAGCGGCCGACGAGGCCGAGCCGGAAGAGTCCTATGACGGCGTCGAGAGCGATGCCGCTGACGAGCTGGCCAACCTGGTCGGCCTGGAGGGGGACGACGCCACGTCGTTCAAGAAGGCGCTTTCACAGTACGTGGAAGCCTGCATGAACAAGAGCAAGCCGGCGCCCGCGGCCGAGGAAGACGAGGAGTAACCATGGCCGAGGAACTGACCGCAGAGGAAAAGGAAGAACTGGCCCAGCGCCGCGCCGAGAAGGAGGCTGCTCGCAAGGCCGCCTGCATCAAGGCCGCCCGCGCCGCCTTCGAGAAGGCAGGCAAGTACCTGGAGGACATCGAGGGCGGGGTGACGCTCGACGAAGCGCGCATCGCGGCCATGGCCAGCCTGCGCGAGGCCATCAACCACATCAACGAGGCGGGGTAAGTCATGGCACGCATCTTTTCCGTTGGCGGCGCAAACATCACCCTCGCGGGTGCGGTGACCGCCGTCTTCATCAACCCGCCCGCCGCTCCGTCGGTGGGCATCCGTCTCTTGCGCGCCTGGGCGCAGCAGGCGGGGAACGCGACCTCCGCGCAGACGCGCATTCAGCTCGTCACGCAGGTGACCGCGTTCCCGACGCTGACGTCGGCGACCCCGGCCAAGATGATGCGACACGATCCGAACGTCGCCGTCATCACTGGCGGCACCGCGGGTGCGGCCGGTACCGCCGGCATCAACGCGTCGGCGGAAGGCGCCGGCACCAAGACGGTCATCAACGAGTACTCGTTCAACAACTTGAACGGGTTCGAGTGGCTGCCCACCGCGAAGGAAGTGATCGAGCTGGCGGCCGGCATGGCGAGCGGCCTGGGGCTCTACTTCCCCGCGGCGCCCGGCATCCTGACCGGATGGGGCTTCGGCCTCACGTACGAAGAGATCTAAGAGCCACGGGGTGCCGAGCCCCACGGACATGTTCAGCAAGCCGACGATGGGACACGCGCCTGTCGTCGGCTTTGCCGTGTGCGGTGAGCGGTAATGTCCACGAACAGGAAGTCCACCGGCACCCAGATCGCCTACGTCCCAGACGTCCTGGGCTCAGGACCCGATGGCGGTGGCAACCATGATCTCAATGTCGTCCGGGACAACGTCTATCCGGCCGTCGCCAGCACCGACGGCAGCACCCAGTACGACACCTACGCGAACGCCGACCACGGCACGCGGACCGATGATTGGATCGGCTACGACTACGGCTCGACGATTTACACGTGGTCGTCGGTCATGTGGCAGACCGGCGAAGTCTTCATCGACGGTGGCTGGTTCACCGCCGAGCCAACGATAGAAGTCAAGGTCAGCGGTGTTTGGACCGCTGTCAGCGGCCAGTCGTGCTCTCCGACGTACCTGGCCGCATCTGAGGTCGGATTCACGCAGTACACGTTTACCTTCACGCCGATCGCCGGCACTGCGATTCGCGTGCGCGGGACGCCCGGTGGGTTCCAGACGTTCACCAGCACTGGCGAGATGGACGTGTTCTCGGACGATGCTGTGCAACCGGCATGGCGCCGCCCCCGTGCCGAGGCTGCCCCGAGCGATGACCCTCCCCCGCGTCGGCGGACGTTCGTCATCCCCCAGCAGCCCGTCCCGCCGCCGTTGCGGGCGCGAGCTCAAGAGCCAGCGGCAGACGAGACGCGGTTGCCACGGCGGCCCGTGCCCATCCTGGCCGCGGCTGTCGTCGACAGCCCACCGCCGAGGGCGCGGTCCCGCCTGGAAGCGCAGGCCGACGAAGAGGCACGCGCAAGGCGGCTGCTCGCGCCCATCGTCGCCGCGGTGACGCCAGACAACCCTCCCCCGCGTGCATCCACGGCCCGCGCGCGCATGCTGGCGGACGAGTCTCGCGAGGAACCCGACCCGCGTGCTCGCAAGCGGCAGTCGGTTGAGTTCGACCGGCTCTCGATCTGGGTCGACTACTCCACGGCGAACGTCAACCTCACGGCGATCGGGACGGCTGACTGGCGCACGTGGCTCGCCGGTCCGGTCACCAACACCAAGGTCAGCGGCGGCGGCCAGATCAGCGACTACACGCTTCTCCCCGGCTCCCCCGCGGCCGGATGGGGGGCGCCGCCCGAGCCGGGCAACATGAACTGGACCGACGGCAATCCCGTCACCGTCGGATCCCACAACGGAGACCTGTTCACGACCGGAGACACCCACGGGTTCAGCTGGACGGCGCCGGCAGACACGACCCAGCGGGTCTTGCACCTGTACGTCAGCCCCTTCCTGCCCCCGGGGCACTCGCTCCTGGTCACGGCGACCCTATCCGACGGCAGCGCGCCGCCCGCGACGTTCACGAGCACGGTCTGGGGGATGACGAATTTCCACATCTCCTACCGCGCCGCGAGCCCCGGGCAGACGCTCACGGTGACGTACCAGCAGTTCGGGGCGTCGGCGGAGACGGACGTCCGCGGCATCGCGTTGACCGGCCCCGCGGTGCCCAACGACATGCCGTTCATCCGCCGACTGTGGCAGCGGTTGACGACGTGGGATACCGAAGAGCCGCGCGCACGTCGGCCCTTCGCGCCGATTCCGCCGCCGCCCGCGCCGGACAACCCGCCGCCCAGGGCGCAGGCGCGCCGAATCGATCCACCGGACGAGGAACGCGGCCTCCCGCGGCCACGTCTGCCCATCATCCCGGCGGCCGCTGTCGACAACCCGCCGCCGAGAACACGAACGCGCGCGCAGGAGGGCGCCGAGGACGAGCGCTCCCTGCCGCGGCCTCGCTTCCCAATCGCCCCCGCTGCCGACAATCCCCCGCCCCGCGCTCGAGCGCGCACCGTTGATGCCCCCGAGGACGACGTGCGCGCCAGGCGGCCGGTGTCGCCGCCCATTGCCCCCGCCGCCCCGCCGCCGCGGACGTTGCGCCGACGCGAGGACGAGGCAGAGGAGATTACCGGGCGCCGCAACCGGAAATTGGTCCCGCAGCCAGCCGCCGTCGTCAACAACCCGCCGCCGCGGGCCGGGCGCTCCAACTGGCGCGTCGCCTGGGATTCGTTCGAGCCGGTGGAGCTGCTGCGCAAGGTCTATCGGCTGGTGTTCCCGGGCATCACGTCAACGACGCCCGTCCCCCCGTTCCACGTCGTCGAGGACGACTACGCCCGCACCAACGTTGACAGCACAGTCGCCCTCTCTGTTCTCGCTGATGAAATCGTTCTGGAGGTAAGCCCAATGAAGCCACGCAAAGTAGGAGACAACGCCGCCCCGTACTCGGGGACGCTCTACAGCAACGGCGCGCCGCGGTCGCTGGCCGGATCGACGGTCGCACTGTGGATGTGGGACAGCCGCACGCACGCGGTGAAGCTGGCTGGGGTGGCCTGCACCGTTGAGCCGTCGGGGACTGGGACCTGGTCGTACGCGCCCAGCGCCGCCGAGGTGAGCCCCGCGGGCATCTACGAGTACGAGCTGCGCGAGACGACGTCGGGCGCAAAGGGCGCGACCTATCCGTCCACGGGCCGCGTCAAGTTCGTCATCGAGGAGGCGATCGGATGAGTACCACCCGTGTGCAGATTCGGAAGCGAGCGAAGATTGCGGCGTCCAGCGTCCAGCTCGAGGAGGACGAGTGGGACGACCTGTGCGACGACGCGATCTCAGAGCTGTGGCAGGTCATCGTCACCAAGAACCCCGACTTCAGGGTGAAGACCGCGACGGACTTCACCATCACGTTGACGGCCATCAACTACTACGACCTGGCGGTGAACGCCGTCGACTTCAACGCGGTCCGGTACCTGTGCCGCAATCCCGGGCTGCCGAGCGAGGAGCCGTTGAACAAGGTCGGCCCGCGATCAGTTGACCGCGGCTATCGCCTCGAAGGCTCGGCGCTTTACATCGAGCCGCGCGATCAGTCGCTCGGCACGTACCGGCTGAAGTACACCCCTCAGCCGCCGTTGCTGACCGCTGACACGGGTGCAGCCGGCACGCTGGACGTCGAGCTGGCGCAGCATCTGAAGTTCATCGTTGCCCACATGGCCGTCGCGGCGATCTCCAGCGAGGAAGGCGACACGCGCTCCCAGCAGACCAAGCTCGACGCGGCGACGCTCGCGGCCATCGCCTGGGCCAGCAACCAGCGCAGCGCCGACGCTGACACGGTGGAGGACGTGCGGGGCACCCGTGGGCGCCGGAGGTTCGTGCTGCCGTGAACCTCCCTCGTCCAACAGCCAAGACAGCCACGACGCCCGCCGACCTCGCCGCGTGGCTGGCAGCGGCGTACGACGTGCTCTTTCCCCTGGCGGCCGATGCCATCTCGCCGGCGCGCATCCCGGCGCTGCTGGCCATCACCATGCCCACGCTGGACGAGCTGCGCGCGACGCGTGGCGATCCGGACGGGCTCACCGGCCCACGGGCCTGCATCCTGGCCGGCAAGGTCGAACCGCTCGACGGCAGCGAAGGCGTGTTCATCTGGAACGCCACCAGCATTGCCGTGGACGATGACGGGGAGACCACCGTTGAATCTCCCGCGGCGGGCGTGCCCAGCGGCGCGCCGGGACGGTGGGTTCGCCACACGCCCCAGCCCCCGCCGCCGCCACAGGCCGACATTCAGGAGTTTGCCGGGGACGGCACCTGGGTCAAGCCCGCGGTGGTCAACGGCTACGGCCCCAGGTGGGTGCGGATAGAGCTCGTCCCGTGGGGCGCGAGCGCTGCTGGCGGTGGCAACGGAGGCGGCGGCGGGGCGAGCGGCGTGGGAGCGTTCGAGTGCCCGGCGTCCCTTCTCGGCGCATCCGAGGCGGTCACGTTCGGAACGCAGCCCGTCGGAGGAACTGGGGGGTTCAGCGGCGCCCCAGGCAACGACGGCGCCGACGCGCCGGACGCGACCTTTGGCGTGTGGTTCAAGGTCGCGGGCGGCAAGAAGGGCACCGCGGCCGGTGTCGGTGGAGCTGGCGGCTACGGCAACATGGGCACGGGCGGCAACGGCGGCGTAACAGGCGCAGCAGGCGCAGCGGGCACCGGGCGAGCTGCTGGCGGCGGTGGCGGTAGCGACGGCGCCGGCGGAAACGGAGGTCCCGATCGCGCGACAACGCTCACGGGCGGCGCAGCGGGCGCAGCGGGCGCAGCGGGCACCGGGGGGGCCAACGGAGTCGTGGGCGAGATTGGCGGCGGCGGCGGCGGCGGCGGCGGCGGTAGCGGCGGGACCGGCGGCGCGGGCGCCAATGGCGGGCGCTACGGCGCCGGTGGTGGAGCGGGGGGCGGGTCTGGCTTCGGATTCTTTGGCGGCACAGGTGGAAGCGGCGGCCCCTGCTTTGGGCGAGTTACCACTTGGTACTGACGGGTGTACATTGCGGGAATGAGCAACGCATTGACGGCCCACGCCGCATTACTGGTCGCCGTGACCGTTAATCGCCAATGCCGCTCCCCAAACAAAGCTTCACCTGGCCAATTCAAGGTGGTTTAGACACCAAGCGCGCGCCGCTGTCGGTTGCGCCTGGGTCCAACCTCCTGGCGCAGGACGTGCGCGAGGAGCGCCTGGGAGAGTGGCGTCGGCGCGACGGCTTCAGCCAGGCGGACGGCAACACGTTGCCCGCAGCGCTTCAGGCGCCCTATTCGCCGTATTTCGTTGGCGGCCTCGGCGCCGGCGGGCTGCTGGCGCTCGGGCAAATCGGGGCCGACCAATACTCGCCGAGCGTCACGCCGAAGTGGGCCTCGTTGACGCTCGGTGGTCAGCCGTTCTTGCCGCCGACGCCGCAGCATCGCACCCGCACGCCGATCGTGGCGTCGACTGTGGCAACGCTCGGAATGGCGCGCGCAGGGGATCTCGTCGTCGTCAGTCAGAACAAGTTCAGCGGCGCCTGGCACACCGATTCGTGGACGTTCGACGCCGCCAGCGGCAACGTCGTCTCGTCCTCCGTGTTGGCGGCGACGTCCGACCTGGTTGGAACCCCGCGCGGGGCAGCCACGGCAACGAAGTTGGTGACCGTCTATCTCCAGGACGCCACGGTCCCCGGCAATGATGGGATCTATGTCATCGTCACCGACGCGGTGACCGCCGTCTCTGCCGCCCCGGTCAAGATCAAGGCGGGCACCTTCGCGTCGGTCGATGCGATGTACTTCACGGGCAGCACGATCACGATCGTGGCGGCCACCGCAGCCGGCGCCGTCCGGTTCATCGAGTACAACCCCACGACGGGCGCGCTGTCGACGGACGTCGCGATCGGCGGCCTCACTGCGTACAAGGTCTTCCTGCTGTCCGAGCCGGAGGCATCCGGGGTGCGGCTGATGGGGGCGACGTACTCGACGCCCACCACGCGGGTGCTGCGCCTGGACAGCGCTGGCGCCGTGCTCAGCAACGACCAGGCGGAAGCTGTCGAGTCGACGGCCATCGTCGGCGTGTCCGTGGGGGCCGGCGCGAACTGGGCCATCGTCTATCAGACCGTCGCGGGGGCGCTCCGTGCGCAGACCAAGCAGGCCGGCGTTGTGGGAACCCCCGGCACGCTGCCGCCTGGGACGATCGACTCTCAGGCCTGGACCGATCCGAACACGCAGGGCTTCCGCTTTTTGATGGGCATGCACTCGGCCAGCACGACCGATCCGCAAGACACCTGGGTGGAGATGTACCTGCCCACCACGCCTGGGTTGGCCTCCTTCGCGCAGCCGGCGTCAGTCGTTGCGTCACTGGCGGCCGGCACGGTCCCCGTGTCGCACGGGATCGCCCAGGTGGTGCGGACGGCTGCTTTCAAGTTCTCGTCGGTGCTCCCGGTGCAGGCCCTCTACGAGGACAACGCCGGGACCATCGTTCGGTCCTACTCGCTGGACCTCTTCGAGGAGACCCTGCTGAGCAATGCCGACAACGCCGCGAACATCACGTCACAGCCGGTGGCCTGGCGCAACTCATCGCTCGTGCCCATGGGCAACCTGTCCCTGTTCGACGGTGGCGCCCTCGTCCCGATCGGCACGCAGACGCCGCCTCGACAGGCGACCGTGGTGCCGTCGACGGCAGGCGGCGCCCTGTCGCTGCTCAAGCAGTACGGGTACCGGTGGGTCATCGAGCAGCTGGACTCCGACGGCAATACCTGGCGATCCCCGCCCAGCGTCCCGATCCTGGTCACACTGACCGGCACGCAGAACACGGTGACGGTGACGTTCATCAATTGGGCCATCGACTCCAGGATCAACTATCGGTGCGCCCTCTACCGCACGGCCGGCAACACGTCGCTTTACCGCCGCATCTACTCGACGACCTTCTCGGTTGGCTCGGGGAATGTCGTCTATGTCGACCTGATCGCGGACACCGCCCAGGGCGCAGGCGAAGCGCTCTACGCGACAGGCGAGATCGAAACCATCGTCACGCCCCCGCCTTCGATGGTGGCGCTCGCGCTCGATCGCGCCTGGGTCGTGAACCGGGAGTATCCCACTGAGCTGTCGTACTCGAAGCAGCTCCGGCCGGGCCGCCTGCCCGAGTTCAACGACGAGATGGTTCACGACCTGGACGACGAGATCCCCGGCGGCCTGACCGCCATCGTCGGCGTCGACGACAAGCTGATCGCCTTCAAGGAAACCGCCGTCTACACCGCAAGCGGGCAGGGCCTCGACGACGCTGGAGCTGGCGCCGGGTACACGGTGACCCGCGTTGCCTCGGACATGGGAGCCATCGTTGGCTCGCCGGTGCTGGGCCTGGGAACCGAAGCCTACTTCGTTTCGAAGCGCGGCATCTCGCGCGTGCGCGGTGACGGCGCCTGCGAGTTCATCGGGAGCCCGGTCGACCTGTACCTGAATCAGCCGCAGCTCGCGACGCGGGAGACGGTGCGGGCGATCGTGTACAGCAAGAAGTGGAACGAGGTCCGCTTCGTCACCAACGCCTCGGTGCTGGTGTACAACCGCACCTTCGAGATCTGGTCGCGCTGGCTGGGCGGGCTGGCCACGGGCTCCCCCTTGGCCCATTCGCTCATGGTCGGCGACGCGCAGTGGATCTTTCGCGAGGATGGCAAGATCTTCGTCGAGGGCGACACGACCCAATTAACGGACGGCGCGACCGCTTATTACGGCTACCTCCGCTCGCCCTGGATGCTCCCCGCGCAGAGCGAGGGTCAAATGCGGCTCTACCAGGCCCGCGCGCTGGCGCAGCGAACGGCGGGGGGCAGCCCGATCTTGCCGCGCATGTCGGTGTTCTTCGACTACGACGACGGGACGCAGATCGACTTCGGGCCGCCGTCCCCCGTCCCCTCGACGGCCGGGATGTACAGCTTTGCCGGCAAGCCCCATGTCACACGGCAGACGTGCAACGCCTTCGCCGAGCAGATCACGTTCCCCGCTGGCGACAACACCTGGCGCATCGAGCGGTGGGGGGCTGTCGTCGGCATCAGGCCCGGATATTCACGCAACGCCCAGCAATGGAGTGAGGAGTAGCAATGGCAACTGGATACGCACCGCCTGGAGCCGCGCCGACTGGCCCAACTCCCTACCAGAGCAAGGTCGTGGACTGGGCCGTGCAGAACGGCGGCACACCTGCCCCGGCGTCGGCCGACGGATCGATCACGCTGACCCGGCAGGATGGGACGGTGACCGTCGTCTATCGGGACGGAACATCGACGGTTCAGGCGCCGGGCGCCTCCACCATCAATCATTACGGGCCCAAGCCCGACGGCGGATATGGCCCCACCGGAGTGACCGATGCGGCCACGGGTCAGGCCCTCTCGCCGGACCAGATCCAGGCCGACAACAACGCCCGCGCCAGCATCAAAGACCCGCTGGGCATCGGCACCAATCCGGTCAAGGCTGCCGCCAACGCCGGGGACGCATTCTTCAACCAGGACAAGATCGCGGACGGCACGTATACGCCGCCCTTCAGCGATGCGGGGCCGGGCAGTCAGAGCGGGAGCCCGATGGGCAGCGGCTCAGGTAGCGGCTCCGGGACCAGCACTGGCGCCGCCCAGGCCGCGGCCGACTTCGCCGCCCAGCTCAAGGCCGAGCGGGACGCGGCCACGCCGCGGGGAGCGCCCACGGTGAGCGCTGGCGCGCCCGTGACCGCTGGCCAGGTCGATCTCGGCGCCATCCCCAAGGCGGGCCCAGCGGCGACGTACACGCCCGGGGACATCAAGGCCACGCCGAGCGCGCTCTACCAGTCGGGCCCCGCCGGCTCCATGTCGGCGGGCTCGGCCAGCGGTGGCGGCGTGTCGGCGGGCTCCATCGACACCACTGCGAATCAGATCAGCCTCGACAGCGACAGCCGACGCCAGCAGCAGCAGGCCGTTGACCTGGCGGCCAGCGCAGCTCGAGGGGAGGCGCCATCGGCCGCCTCGGAGCTGATGAAGGAGTCCGTCGACCGGGGCGCGGCCGCGCAGCTCGGGGCGGCGGCAAGCCTGCAGGGGCGCAACCCCGGCCAGGCGCTGCGGGCGGGGTTGGCGGGCGCCTCGGACGTGTTCGCGAAGTCTGCAGCCGCCACGGGCGCGCTGAAGGCCGAGGAGATGGCCCAGGCGCGCCGGGACTTCCTGGGGGGTACGGCGCAGCTCCGCGGGACCGACGTGGACGTGCAGAAGGCCAACCAGTCGACGGTCCTGCAAGCGAACATGGCCAACCTGTCGGCAGACACGCAGGCCAAGATCGCCTCGCTGCAGTCGCAGACGCAAGCCGCGGTGGCAACGCTGCAGGCCCAGACGGCGGCCGGGCAAGCGAACCTCGCCGCACAGACGTCGGTGCAGCTCGCCAACCTGCAGGCCGCCACGCAGAAGGCACACGACGACGCGGCTTTCGAGCTGCAGGCCAAGATCGCCTCGGGGCAAATCAGCCTCGAATCGTTCAAGGCAACCTTGCAGGCCAATACCTCGCTGACCACGGCGGAAATCGACGCCCAGGTGCGCGCCATGATCTCGAACGCCAGCAACACCACGCAGTCGAACATCGCGAGCGCCGGGTACGCCCTCGACGCATCGAAGGCCACCGCCTCGAACGAGCTGCTGTCGCGGCAGATTGACGATGCCCTGGCTCTCGGGAAGGGCTCGCAGATTATCGCCGCGCTGGGGCTGCCCGCGGACGCGGACAAGGCCCGCATCCTCGCCGAGGCTGCGAAGCACGCAGGCGACCAGGCGTTCATTGGGAGCCTCCTGACTGCGGGCGGCACGCTGCTGGCAAAGTCCGACTTCCACGCGAAGGAGCACGTCACCGACGCGCCGCAGATCGCGGATGACTTCCTCGACGGACTGCGCCCCAAGACGTTCGGCTACAAGGACCCGAAGGACGGCCCGGACTACGTGCTGGGGGTCATCGCCCAGGACCTCCCCAAGCGGACCACGGTGCGCAATCCCAAGGACGGCTCGCTGTGGATTGACGCCAACGTCATCAGCGAAGTGCTGGCGGGGCTGGGGCGAGTGAATCAACGGCTGAAGAAGGTGGAGGGCAACCGTGGCTGATTACGACGACGGCCAGCAGCGATCCCCGTTCCTGGTGCCGCCGCTGCCCGAGGAGGTCATCCGGAACTCACGGACCACCGACCACCGTGTTGGCGGCGGGACGGAGAACGTCGTCGAGGCCCCCGAGCGTGTCGCCGCGCGCGAGGCCATCGACACCTTGGAGGCCGACCACCAGCGCGCCATGGATGCGAAGCTGGCCCACGACGAGGCCACCGCGCACATCAACGAGCAGGCCGCCAACGCTCAGGTGGCGCTCGCCGACCAGCAGCAGGCCGAGCGGGATAGGGCCTACAAGGCAACGCAGCCGGGGATCGACGAGTGGAAGACCAGGCTTCGCGAGTCGATGGACCGTTTCGACAAGCTCCCCGCGCCCAAGCTGTTCGCGGGCGGCGAGACGACGACAGAGAACGTGCTGAAGGCCGTTGGGCTCGTGTTCGCCGGCCTGGGAGACGCAATCACCACACGCGCGCTGATCACAGCCGGCCACGCGCCGACGGGAAAGAACAGCGTGTCGGACATCATCGACGCCGACTTGGCCCGCCAGCGGGAGAGCGCCCAGCGGCTCTCGGATCGCATCGTCATGGCCAGGACGGGCCTCAACGATGCGAACGCCGCGCGCGCGCAGCTGCTGGCCGAGGTGGACCAGCGCGGGGCAGTGGCCTACAAGCGGGCCGACCTGATCGCCAAGGCGCGCCTGGCTGGAACCGGGATGGACGCGGCGAAGATCGAAGCGACACTGGAGCAGCTCGGGTTTCGACAGAAGACGCAGGAGCTGAAGCAAGCCAGCGTAGCGCCGCTCATCAACCGCACGACCACCAGCACCCAGGACGCGACGGGGACCGAGTACAGCCATACGCAGAACGTCAACAAGCCGCCGTCGGGAGGCCAGACGCGGCCCGCGAACGTCAACGACTTCGAAGGGAAGCCCGTTGGCCAAGCGCCAGCCGGCGAAGCAGAGGCCGTCAACAAAGACACTCTCGGGCGAAAGAAGGCGATCGAAGCGCTCGAAGTATTGCGCGACGCGAGCAAGGACGGGCGTCGGCATCTTCCCACCGACGACGACTACAGCGAATATGTCTCGAAGGTCCGGGACGCGCAGATTCAGATCGCCGCGATTTCTCCACTTGGAAAAACCGACGAGGCGATGAAGCTGGAGGCTGCGACGCTCGGCCCTGACGGACGGGGCGTCTTCTCGGTCGACCCGAAAATCTACGATCGGCTCATCGGAAAGGTGAAGAAGGACGCCGAGTCGAGCTGGAAGATCCACAACAGCCGCCCCTCGGACCAGGAGATCGCCCAGGTACGCGGCGCCCCGTCGCGGATGGACCAGCCTGGTTCGGCTGCGCCGCCGACCAATGCCCCGCCGACGGCGGCTGCCGCGGAGTCGCCCGAGGCGCGCAAGGAAAGACTGAAGCAGACCTGGATTAAGCAGCTGCGGAGAAACCCCGCCACTCCTGGGGCCTACGTCGCAAAGGGGCTCTACGGAATCACCGACAAGGACATCAAATGACAGACGCCGAACGAGAAAAGGCAGAACTCGCCGAACTGCAGGCCGAGCTTCACAAGGACGTCGTAGCCAGGGCCGGCGAGAAGTTCCCGGGCCTTCCGAGCGGGCCTCTAACAATGGACCCGCGGCCGTCGCCGATGATGCGTCCCCGGGAAGACCGTGGCAGCAAAACCAGCCCGCTTCCGCCTGCAACCGGCCCCGTCGAAACGTTCATGGGCCAGCAGACCGACGTCAGCGACCCCAAGGCCGCCGAGGGCATGGACAACACCAAGGCCTTCATGGGGTTCCTCGGCGGCGCGTCTGGGGGTGCAATCGCAGGGAAGGCAGCTTCGCTGCTGCCAGGGATTAGCGCCCTGGCCGGCTCGGCGAAGCTTGCCCCCCGGCTGGCGGGCGCGGCGATCGAAGGCACCGCGGGCGGCGCTGGAGCGACGACGGGAAGCGCGCTGGCTCAAGGCCACTTGCCCACAGGGAAGGAACTGGCAGCCGGCGCCGCGATGGGCGGCGCGATGGGCGTCGGAGGGAAGCTGCTAGGCGAGGCGGTCACTCACGCGCCCCAGCGCGAAGCAACGGCCATCCTGCGCGATGCAAAAGCCACCGGCATGACCCCGCGGGAGTTCGGCCGGTTCTTCGCCTCGAAGGAGGGCGTCAACAACACCATCGGCAAAGACCCCGAACTACGCGCGGCACTCGGCGATCCCGAGAAGCTGACAGCCGTCCTCAGCGAGCGCACGCCTGTCGCCAAGGCCGCGGCAATCAAGGTCATGGACGCCGTTGACGCGACCAACGGACGAATCCCCGTTGTCGACGTGAACAAGGCGATCGGCTCGGTATTCCACGCGCTGGAGAAGAGCGGCGGAACGCAGGACGCCAACCCCGCAGCCGCCGCGGCCTACAAGCTGCTGCAACAATTCTCCTCGGGCATCGGCAAGGACCACAGCCATCCACCGTCAACGGCGGATCTGCGCCGCTTTCTGACGGACGAGGTGGGCTCGAAGTTGAATACCAATCCGAACACGGAGGACAGCGCCGTCGATCGGGCCGCCTCGCTGGTGTACGGCAAGCTCAAGGACCTGATCGATTCGCACGCCGAGAAGGCCGGGCCCAGGTTCGCGAAGGAGATTCACGCCCTCAACGAGCAGCAGTCGACATATGCACTGCTCGAACAGACCGCGGCACGGAAGCTTCCTGATGCAGTGGCCGGCGCGCCGACCAAGACGGCGGGATGGATGAACCCGATCGCCACCGCGGCGCGCGTAGGCGTTGGCGCGGGTGTCGGCCGCACCGTTGCGCATTTCTCGGGAGTGGAGCCCGAGGTCGGCCAGGCCGTCGGCGGCGCCCTCGGCGCGGTCGCGCCTGCAGTGAAAGCCGCGGCACAGGCGACGGGCAAGGCGGCGACTACGGCGCTGGCGAATTCGCCGACGGCGCAGAAGGTTGGTCCGGCCATCGAGCCGTTAGCCGAGTTGTCGGCCCACGTGCTGATACCCAAGGTCATGAGCGCGAGGCGCGCCCGCGAGGAAGCCCACAGGGGCTCACCGGCCGACGCCGCCGCCTTCAAGGCCGCGCAGGAACGCGCCGACCAGGAGGAGCGGGCGCTGCGCGAACACGTCGCAGATGCGGTCTACGGCAAGCGATGATACCTTCGAAGGATGCGCAACTCATTGACGGCCCAGGCCGCATTGTTGGTCATCGCGACCGCTATTTCGTTTGCCAGCCCAGCGACCCTCGCCAATGAACCATATGTTCCACCCAGAACCGCGTCCGAAGGACGGAGTCGGTGTACCGACCTCACAACCGCCGCGGATGCGACTTGCAAGATCCTCAGGGCGGGCGTGTCCCTTATGCCGAAGGAAGATCAGGCCGCGACCTCAGAGACCGCGGAAACTCTGTGCAAATGCTGGTTGGACGTCGCAGAGAACGAGTGCCGCCGGCTGCTCAAGCGAACGAAGTAACCCCCTGACGCTCGGCCGGGTGCATGGGTGATCCCATGGCTCAAGCGTCAGCGTCCCCCAAAGGGCCCACCGGAGCCAGGTCACGTCGACCTGCAGGCCGTCATGGCCGCGACGAACGAGCTGGAGGCGCAGGGCATCTCCTCGGTGGAGATGGCCTACCTGAAGGACCACGCCCCCCGTCTGCAAACGGACAAGTGGGGGCAGCCCTTGCCGCTGTCCACGGTGGACCAGGCGCGCCTCGACGATATCTTCGCGCTGCTGGTGTCCCCGCTCGAGCGGGGCAAGGCGCTGCTGCACTCGGGGCGCATCACGCCCGGCGAGGTGGACGCCCTCGCCACTACGAACCCGGACATCCTCGCCGCCCTGGTGGAGGAAGCACGGATGGACCTCATCAAGACCCCAGCGCCCTACGCGCCGTGGGCCGAGGCCGTGCTGGGGTACCTGTTCCAGAAGCCGCCCGCGCTCTTCCTGAAGGAGGGCCCGGACGCCGAAGCTACGAAACCGACGGGGCAGAATGCCAAGGCGCCAGGTGCTCCACCGACGCCCGTCGATCGCCTTGAACCCGCAGTCCGCGAACAGAGGAGATAGACCATGGCACAAGCACGCACCCCCACCAACAGCGCGATTCATCGCACGCAGCCCATGCGCAACGGCGACGTCCCAACCTGGGTCGCCAGCAGCGACGCCGTGGCCCTGTCCACCGGGACCGCGGCAACCACCACCATCAGCCTGGGCTACATCTTCCACGCGGCGACCACGCTGCTGAAGCTGGAGCTGCTGGCGGCGCGCCTGAGCTGGGCGGCGGGGGCCGGCGCCGGGTCGGGCATCCTGGCGAAGCTGGCGCGCATCCCCAACGTCATGACGGGCGGCACCGTCAACACCATCCAGCCGCTGGACAGCCGCGACGTCTACGACGTGCCGACGGTTGACCCGGTGGCCGGCTGTGAGGCTCGGTTCGGCGCGACTGCCGGCGCTGGCACGCGGGTCATCCTGGCCACCCACCGCATCCACCACGCAACACCGGGCCAACTGGACCTCGCCGAGCTGTTCAGGCACATGGCCGGCAAGATGCCCACCATCAACGCGGGCGTGGCCGAGGGCCTGGAGGTGCTCATCGTCACCACGGGCACCGGCCCGGCGACGGCGGCCGACATGTCCCTGTCGTTCGAGTTCACCGCGCGGCCGGCGGCGTAACATGCGCGAGCCATCAAGGTTCCCGCGCGTGGTCGACGAGCCTGCCGCCCAGGCGGCCGAGGACATGCGCCCATGGGCGACCCGCAACGCGAAGTCGCTGGGGACCGTCATCGGCACGGCCATCGCGACGCTGCTGGTAGGCACCGGTGGGCTGACTGGGCTGGCGCACGTCGCCGGCATCGCGACCACGAAGCAGACTGACGCCATCGACGCCAAGATCGTGGCCGTCGAGCAGCATCAGCAAGCGTCCGCCACGGTCGACGCTGACCGCTTCAAGAAGCAGGACGCGAAGCTGGACGGGCTCCTGAAGGCCGTGGCCGGGCTGCGCGCTGACGTGCTCAAGAAGGTCAAGAAGCCGAAGGTCGAACCTACCGGAGGGGCGAGTGAATGACACATCCATCGATCGAGATGCCGGTGTCTGGGACAGGGTTTGGCGGGGCAGAGCGAGCAGCCACCGACGAAATCTCCTCAACGTCGCCAGTGAAACGGCGCGAGTCGCGGTCCTTATTGCTGAAGGCGCGCGCCTCGTCGACCGCCTTCCAGGCACGGATCGACAGGTGGAGATCCTTGGCGTCTGCGACGAAATCAGAGAGCTGATCGAGTCGATGAGCCGAACAGAGGAGCACCTGCGCGCCGAGGCCGGCAACGCTGCCCCGCCCCGCCCTGGCTTCTGGCGAAGGTTGTTCGGGTGAGCTTCTTCGACCCCGAGAAGACGCCGACCTCCCCGCCCGGGTCGTGTTGGCGGTGCGAGCGTTTCCACGCCGTGTTCGTCGACGCGCCCATGCCGGGCTCGCGTTACGAGATCGAGCGCGTGCCCACCTGCGTGCTGGCACAGGACTGGGCGTGGTGCGCCGTGAGCTTCTTCCTGCGCCTGGGCAACTACGAGTTCTACCTGGGGCCGGACCACCGCGAGAAGCCGCGCATTCCGTACGACGTCGAACGGCGACGCCGGCCAGCAATCCCCCCGCGACAGGACGACACATGACCCGCGCCCAGCTCGACAGTATCGAGGGATTCGTGCTCACCCTGGCGAACGGCGCCGCGCTGGTCTACCCACCAGCTGCTCCCCTGGCGAGCGCCATCAAGGCGCTGGTAGAGACAGCCGAGGCGCACGGCATCGTGCCGGTGGAGCTGCCCGAGGGCCAGCTGCGGGAGATTGCCGCGGGGATGGCGGCGGCCCGCTCGAGCGCGGTCACGTCAGACCGGGCGCGGCGCCGCTGAATTACTGGTCGCCGCGACCGGAAACCGCGTCGCCGACCGCCGTCCACTCCCGCGGCGTGAGCCCGTAGGCAACCGACCCGCACCAGCCCAGGTGCATCTCGCGCCACCGGAACGCCTGCCAGTAGCCCGGCATCACCTCGTGTAGGCGCAACTCGCGGCCCCGGTCGTCGACGGCGAGCACCAGGCGCCCGGTGTCGCGCGGGAACGGCGTGAGCAGGCCGTCACCCCCGTGGTCCACTGGGCACCTCGGGGGCTGGCTGCTTGGTGCAGTGGAAACCGCTACAGAACGGGCAGAAGTAGGCCCGCTGTCCCCACTTTCGCGCCACCTTCTCGGCCGCCTCGGCGGACATCCGCTTCTTGCCGAGGCACATCCGCTGCCAGCTCGCGGCGCTGCGTGGGCGCCCTGTCACCGACGCACCCCCTTGACGCTGCACCCGAGGCAACGAACAATCGGCAACCGTGCCAACGGCCAAGAACATGCGGAAGGACGCGGCCGAGGCTCGCGAGAAGGCCCGCAAGCTGCTGGCGTACGCCGAGGCGCTGGAGGCAGCGGCCGACCTGCAAGAAGGGTTGCGTTCACGAGACGGTTATGACACGGTTGACGAAATGGACGCAACCGCTTCTTCATCACCAAGGGTCGGACGCCACCCAGGCCCCAGCGCGAACGATGGTCCCATGATGAGGGCCGCGAAGCTGCTGGGCCTGGACACCCTCCAGGGTCTCGCGGATGCGCTGGGAGAGACGCATGGTTACGTGCGGACCGCGAATCACCGGGGAGCGATCCCTGCCCGCGCCCAGAAGAAGCTCGACGCGCTCCTGAAGGCGCGCGCGGCCAAGTAAGACTGTAACCGTTTCGCGAGGTTGCGCGAACCGTTACGTTTCCGCTTGACCACCGTGTGACGGTCCCGTACAACCGTTACATGAACAGCGACACGGTGCCCGAGGAAATCGAAGAAGAGCCGACGGCCCCGCTCCCCGACGAGAGCATGCGCGAGCTGGTGTACGGCTCGCACCTCTTCGAGGACGGGGACATTCCCAACGTGCCGTTCGGCGCCGGTGGAGGTGGCCCGTGGTGACCTGCGGCCACGTGCTGCGCGACGGCCCCTTGGCGTACCTGTGCGTCGGCCAGGCGATGCACGCGGGCCCGCACGGTGACGGCCTCGGGTACGCGTGGCCCGTCCGCGTGGCCGAGCCCGGTCCCGCGCCCGTACTCGCTGCCCCCGCGACCATCGTCCTGATGCAGCTCGCGCCAGGCGCGTGGACGGTGGAGCTGACGATCGCCGGGGTGCGGCGGTTCGCGTCCTCAGGCCTGCGCTCGCGGCGGGCCGCAATGGAGTCCGTAACCGAATGGCTGGAGATGGAAGGAGGTCCCCGATGAAGACCACGTTTGCTTTCTTGCTCCTGGTGCTGGTTGGGTGCGGCGACAACACGGCCGTCCCGGACTGTGGGCCCGTCATCGACGCGCGCCTGTGTCCCAACAACGCGGAGGTCACCTGCCGGGCCTACGTCGACGGCGTCCCGGCCCCGGTGACCGAGTGCCTGGTCTGGCACCGGCCCGTTGCTGATCAGCCCCTGGTCGCGGCCCTCTGTGTCGCGGCCTGCAACCCCTGATTTCCGGTCTACGCGACCACAAACGAAAGGACCCGACCCATGCTGAAGATCACCAAGGCCGCCGATCCCATCGAAGTGAAGCACGTAGTCGTCTGCATCCACGGAGACCCCGGCATCGGGAAGACCTCCCTTGGGTTCACCGCCGAAAAACCTCTCTGTCTGGCGTTCGACAGCGGCGTGTATCGCGCTGGCGCCTTCCGGGGCGACTGCGTCCAGATCGAAAGCTGGCGCGACGTCTCGAACCTGACGGCCGCCGACTTCGCGGGGTACTCGACGGTGGTTGTAGACACCGCGGGCCGCGCCCTGGACTGCCTGGCTGCCCAGTTGATAAACGAGGACTCGAAGAACAACCGCGGCGGCGCCCTGTCGCTGCAGGGGTTCGGAGCGCTGAAGTCGACGTTTTACGGGTGGCTGTCGAACCTGAAGTACATCGGCCTGGACATCGTCCTGATCTGCCACTCCGACGAGCAGCGGAAGGGTGACGAGCTGATCACCCGCCTCGATATGCAGGGGGCCAGCAAGAACGAGGTGTACAAGAGCGCCGACATGATGGGCTCGCTGTCGATGCAGCGGGGAAAGCGGATCCTCAACTTCAGCCCCACCGACGTCAGTTTCGGAAAGAACCCGGGCCAGCTGGCCGCGATCGAGGTGCCGACGTTCACGCCCGACGCCGTGGTTCCCGTCCTGGCCATCGCGATCGCGCAGACCAAGGGCGCGCTGAACGCCCTGTCCGCCGAGCACGCTGCCGAGCGAGCGCTGCAGGCGACGTGGAACGAGCGTATCGAAAAGGCCGCCACCACGGCCGACTTCGACAATCTGGTGGCGCTGGCCGCCGAGGAGTCGGCGCCCAAGACGGTAGCGCTGATGATCGGCAAGGCCGCGGTGGCCAAGGGCTTCAAGTGGGACAAGAAGGCGAAGGCCTACGGCGCAGCCGAAACCCCGAAGGCCGCGTGATGGACACCGAAGGCACCGAAGGCGCGTACCAGGCGATCGATCACGAATTCGGCGCACCCGAGCCAGCGGTGCCGCCGGCGAAGCGCTGGTGCAACCACGGCCGGTGCGACTTCCAGGGGCCGCACATCCACGTCTCCGAACTGGAGACGGTCCGCTACTGGAAGGACCGAGAAGACACGACCATGGCCATGCTGCTGGCCGACCTGAGCGAGGGCAAGGCCCCCACTCGTCAGATGGAGGCGGGCAAGGCCTTCGCCAAGCTGATGGAGCACGCCGAGCAGTACCAGGTCTCCGACCCGCTCAACGGTGAGGGGATCCATGCGACGACGGTGGACGGCTGGACCTTCGGGTTCCAGGTGAATGCCGAGCTGCCCCTGCCCGCGGTGCGCGAGCTGCAGGGGCAGCTGCTGTTCCAGACGCCGCACGGCCCGATCTGGCTGATCGGGCACTCCGACGGCCTGGACGGCAAGACGGTGCGGGATCAGAAGCTGACCGAGAAGTGGGACGCGGAGAGGTACGTCGACAGCCTTCAGTGGCGGTCCTATCTGGTGATGTTCGAGGCCGACCGATTCATCTACGACGTCTTCGTTGGTCGCTACGACAGCAAGGGCGCGCCGACGGTGACCGTAACCGAGTATCACCCGGTCCCCTTCTACACGTACCCTGGCATCAAGGCGGACGTGCAGCGTGCCGTCGACGAGCTGGTCGGCATCCTGGCCCGTCACCTGCCCGGGCGCGTGACACCCGCAGAGGTGTGACGAGATGGCGGCGCGATCCAAGCTTGATCCCATGCCATCCGGGAACCCGATTCTTGGCCGGCTGTCCCGCATCGACAGCCGGTTGGACAAGCACGAAGCCCGCCTCGACGGCCATGACCTCGAGCTGCGCGAGCTGAACATGGACATCGCCCTCCTGGGTGATGTGGTTCTCCGGGCGAAGCTTCGGGCTCGGTCGCGGCGCAAGCTCGCGACGAAGGGCCGAAATCGACCTGGTTAGGTTTTAAAACCCACGTCGACGAATAGCCGAGCAACCGCCCCCCGCAGCCGCCGATAACCGCGCCCTGTGTCGGGGCACGTTCCGTGCTGGCGCGGGGCTTCCCCCCGATGAGCACATCGCCACCGTTGCCGGATCCATCCCCGTCGGAGGCAGGCATCAGAGCGGCGATCGCCCAACTTGAAGCGCTGCTGCCCGAACGGTCGTGCACAGTGCGTGAACTGTGGGACGACTACGTTGCGAGCCTACCTTCGGACCGTTCTTGGATCCCCGACGTCGTCTCGCTGATGAAAAAGCCACTGGAGGCGTTCGGCGATGTCAAGGCGATTGACCTTCGCCAGTCGCACTGGGCCGCGTATCGCAACGGCGCCGGCAAGTCGCTATCGCCCACCACGCGCAACCTAGCTCTCCGTCGCACCAAGGCGTTGCTCAACTGGGCCTACAACGAAGGGCGTCTGTGCGACAGCCCGTTCCGGCGCGTGAAGCAGGAACCATCGAGGGGGAAGCGCCGCACCGAGATTGCCGAGGAGGACGACGCCCGCATTGCCGATGCGGTTCCGCTCGAGGTGGGCGTGTGCTACCGCGTGATGGCCGGCACGGGGATGCGCATCGGCGAGGTGCGCCGGCTGCGGTGGGACCAGATCGACCTCGACGCCGGCACCGTCTGCCTGCTGTGGGACGAGACGAAGAGCCGCGTGGGAGCGACGGTCAACCTGTCGGACGACGCTGTTGCCGCGCTGAAGCTAATGCCGCGCGCGTCCGCCTACGTGTTCCCGTCGCCCAAGACTGCGCGCCCCCTGAGTCATTCCCACTTCTATTCGCATCTCCGCGGAGCGTTCGAAAAGCTCGGGCTGAAGGCGGCGCCCGGTGATGGACGCGTGCACCTGCACGACACGCGGCACTCGGTGGCAACGAGGCTCAATCGCCGCGGGGCCAAGCTCACCGACATTCAAGGCGTCCTGCGGCACGCGAATATTGCGCAGACCGTTCAGTACATCGTGACGCGCGCGGAGGAGATTGCGGAGGCAGCCGCGCTGCTGAACCATCCGCGCAAGGGACCGCACCGCGCCAAGACGAAGCCCGAAAGTAGAAAAGCAAGGGCCGCTGCAAAATAGTTGTGGACCTCACCATCCGTTTCAGTTACGGATAGTGGGTCACTCGATGAAGTCTCCAAGCCCGTCCACGTCCACCGCCTCTCTGCATCGGGTGACACTTTTGCGGGTCGCAGGCGTGGACGGACTTGGGGACTTTGTTGTGCCCAACACCACCTAGGAGGTCCCATGACACCGGTTCCGTTGAGAACTTATCAACAGGAAATTCCGTGTCAGTGTCGGCACCTAGGGAAAATGCGAAGTGGTGAATTTTTTGCCGGCTCTGCGCCGCGCTGGTAGCCTTTCTCTGCTCAGCCGAGGGAGAGCATGCTCAAAGAGAGGCCACCTTGACCCGCCATTCTGCCCCGGAGTCCCTCCGTCTGGCACCGCTATCCTCATCGTCCCACCAGCTCTCTCTTTTCTCCCCTGTCCCGACGTCCGGGCCGCCCGTCGCTTCGTCACCTGAGGGATTCGATCAAGACGCGCCCGCGGAATCGCGGCGTGCCCTGCGTCCCCCGGCGGCCCCCCGACAGGCCCGGCTGGCTCCGGCCGACGACGCAGCCGCGCGCGAGCGTGCGCTGGCCGTCGCCATCCGTCTGTACTTGCCGCCCGGCAAGGCGCTGGAGCTGACTCTCAACGACAATCACTACAGCATGATCTCGGTCCGGCGCCGCCCGGACGGCTATCGGCTGCGGCTGCACAAGATGTTCGTGGGCGCTCCCCCGCGCCTGATCCGGGCGCTGGCGCGCTACGTGGTGCACAACGATCGGCGCGCCTCGCAGTTGCTGGGCGACTACATCGATCGCAACCAGCACGTCATCAAGCGCCACGAACGGAAAGCGCGGCAGATGACCATGCGCACCGCCGGTCGACACCACGATCTGCGCGCCATCTTCGATCAGCTGAACGCCGACCGCTTCGACTCCAGCCTGGACGCGCGCATCACCTGGGGCCCCGTGTCGGCCCGCAAGGCGCGTCGGTCGATCAAGATGGGCAGCTTCGCCGTCGAGGATCGCTTGATCCGGATCCATCCCATCCTGGATCAGGCCGACGTGCCCGACTTCTTCGTGCGCTGGATCGTCTTTCACGAGATGCTGCACGGTCGACACGACATCGTTCGCAAGGGCCCGCGACGCATCTTTCACACGCCGGCCTTTCTGGCAGACGAACGCTCGTTTCCCGACTTCGAACGCGCCAGCGCCTGGGAGAAAGCCAACCTGGACCGCTTGCTGGGTGGATAGCGCTTCTGCAGACTGTCGGGAATGGCCACCTCGTTCCTGATCCTCCCCGGAATCAACGATTCCGGGCCCGAGCACTGGCAATCCCGGTGGGAGCGGGCGCTTCCCGGCGCCCGGCGGGTGAAGCAAGCCGACTGGGATCACCCGGTGTGCGAGGACTGGGTGGCGACGCTGGGGCGGGCGGTCGCCGAAGCGCCGGCAGACAGCGTGCTGATCGCGCACAGCCTGGGTTGCCTGCTGGTGGCCCACGCCGCCGCGGCGCGGGTGCTGACGCCGGCGGTGCGCGGTGCCTTGCTGGTGGCGCCCCCCGATCCGGAGGCGCCGTCGTTCCCCATCGACGTGATAAGGGGCTTTCGTCCGCTGCCCCGGCAACGGCTGCCCTTTCCCAGCGTGCTGGTGGCCAGCCGGAACGACCCCTACGCGTCGTTCGAATTCTCGGTGCGCGTCGCCGAAGCCTGGGGCAGCCGCTTCGTCGACGCCGGCCCAGCCGGCCATCTGAACGCGGCCAGCGGTCTCGGCGACTGGGGCGTAGGCCGCCAGTGCCTGGAGGACCTGCTGGTGACGTGCCGGACGGGGTGATCCGTCTCCGCACCGGAGCGTATTCAGCGACGTCTTCGCTGATCCACGCAGCGAGCTGAGGCTGTCTTGCCCTCCTCCACCTCCGCCCAGCAAGCTTCAAGGGCGGCGTCTGGCGCCAGCTTCCGATCCTTCCTTGGTTCGACAGTCCGGTATGGAAAAGCGCGCGAAGAGTCGTCGCCGCGTTGACTGACCCCGTCAGCGCCGCCGCTTCGATTCGGCGCACACCATCCTCGACGGTCCCCTCAGGACGGGTCTTTGCGGCTGGATCGACCTGCGAATCGAGAATGAGCTGACCGATGGCACCGTCGATCTCATCTTGGCGAAGGTCGGTCTCCGCCGTGATCGCCACCGCAGCCGCGTAATCGCCCTGTTGAATTGCGGCAACAACACGCGGGCCGGATTCCTCCGGGCGAAGGCGCTTTTTCGGTTGCCCAGTATGAACCGCTGCGAGGTCGGGAGAGCTTGCGGGCGTGGGCTTGCAACCCGATGACCCAAACGAAAGTGCGAACACGCAAAAAACGGATGCGACGCGACCGCGAGAGCCGCCTATTTGAGCGGAAGAACAGGGAGGGTCCTATCAACTGTGTAACTGGGGCATCGTGGTGGGCCGAGTTCACTCAGTTTACAACGAGTACGATGGCGGAAGCTTCGCGGGTTTCCGTCGGTTTTCGGACGCTTTACAGGCGCGATCTCGCCACGTAGAACGGGCCAATGCGGGTCGGGAACCGGTCAGCCCAGTCACGGCTCACCCACTGTGACGGACCGAACGTACGACACTACCGCGTGGAGCAGTGAACCGGCCGGAGCCGCCTGAGGCGTCCGACAGGACTGAACGAAAGGGTCTCACCGCCGTCGCGGTGGTCGGCGTACCCGTCCTTCTCCTTCTTCTTACGCACCTCCTCCTGACCGAGCGATCGGTGGCCGGAACTTCCCGCTGGCTTTCTCTCAGCCCAGACACGGCCGAGTACGTCAAGATGGTTCAAGGGGCCCCAGCCAGTGCCCCATTCGTGTATCGCCGACTCGTTCCGTTGTTGGCCTCGCTTCTGCCTCTTCCTCCAACGCAGGCACTCTGGGCCATCACCCAGGTTTCCGTCGTGGCCGCCTATGCGGTGCTCTTGTGGGTGATGGTCTCGATGCTGCGCCTGGGTGTAGGCGCCTCATGCCTGGCCGTCGCGACCTTCATGACCTCTACAAGGAGCCTCCTGCTGCTGCAGAACCCGTTCGTGATCGATAGCTTCAGCTTGTTGATGATGAGCCTGATGCTGGCCGCGTTTCTCGCCGACAGACCGACGTCCTTCGGTCTCGCCGCGGTGACGGGCATCCTGGCGCGCGAGGACTGCCTTTTCGGCGCGATCGGATTCCTCGCGGCCCGACGGCGACTGGCAGGCGCCTTGATTGTTCTCGCGGCCCTGGCGGCTTTCGCGCTGCCGCGTTGGCTGCATTCCGGAACGTCGGCAGGGTTTCTCGGATTCCGTCAGCTGCTGCAGGCCTCCTACTACGCCAAGACGTACTTCGCCTATGGCTTCATGTGGCCTTTGTCCATCGTGGGACTCTGGCTCGTCCGCGCGTCCGCTTTACGGCGCCTTCTTCCCTACTTCGGATGCGCCATCGCCGGTTCCTTCCTGTCCACGCTCTTCGCCGTGGACACGACGCGAATGTTCATGCCGATCCTTCCCGTCTCGGTGGTCGCTTGCGCCGTTCTTTTTGATCGACTTCGGACCCAGCACTTGATTCTCGCAGGCTGGTTGGTGCTCGGGCTTGCGAATTTGGTGTTGGCATTGCCCAACGCAATGTTCCCAGGGTCGGTCGAGCACATCATTGAACTCGAAGATTGGTACCGCCGCCTCGTGGTCCCAATCGCACTCCACCAACTGGCAGGGCTCCTGCTCGTTGCGTTCTCTGTCCGCGCGGTCATTGTCGCGTCCGGTTCGGACGTGGTCGGAGGCGAGACTATTGTCGGCAGGCTCCCTTAGCGCAGGGCCGATGCCCGTCCGGCGCCGATGTCGCCGTTCCCGGAAGCACTACCATCGGTGGTGGCGCCCAGAAGATCGGGCAGTCCCAGATCGACGAAGGTCGCGTCCATGATCGGCGTCGCGTCCGTCACCGGCGGCGCGTCGGCCACGGGAGCGCCGAGGACCGAAACGACCCCCGGACTGAAGTTCAGTTCGACCTCCCAGGACGTGGCGTGGGCGATGGTGGTGGTGGCGTGGTCGCTGGCCAGTAGCGTGTTCGTAGCGGCGTAAGCGGAGGCATCGATGTTCACCACGCCGCTGTAGTCGTCGAGGATGAAGACCGCTGACGCCGGCATCTTCACTCCATTCGTCGCCGGCGGGTTCCGGGGCAGCGAGCCGATCGCCGCGCGGCCGTCGGCCAGCTTCAGCCCGACCTGGATGTGATGAATCGCGGGCAAGCCGTCGCCCTTGAACACCAGCTTCAGGTACGTGCCTTTCTGGCACCCGCTGCCCACCAGGCCCAGCGCCAGCAACCCGATCACCGCCTGCACACCCCGCCTCACAGGCCGCCTCCCAAGGGCTTCACGAAGGTGGGGTCGTACGAGCCCAGCGTGGATCCCGGCGGCTTGTCGTGCGACTTGGCCGCGATGCCGATCACCACCAGCGCGCCGATGCCGGTCCAGAACCACCAGCGCTTGTAAAACGGCGCCGACGGCGCGGGCTCCTCGGACGCCGGCGCGGTCAGGTCGACCGGGGTCGTCGCCTGCGGGGCGGGCGCCCCCGGCACGGGTGTCGTCGGGGCGACCGTCGTCGGCGGCGGGCTGCTCGCCACGACCGGCGGCGCGGGAGCCACCGCGGGCGGGGGGCCAGCCGCGGTCACCGGCCCCGGTTGGGACGGCGGAGGAGGCGGGACGGTGGAAGCCGGCGGCACCACCACCGGCGCCGGCGCGTCCTTTTTTTGTTCCTCTACCTGCTTTTCGACCTGCTTCTCCAACGTGCGGATGCGCCCTTCGACTTCCTTCCGGTTGGAAGCGTTGGGCATGTTGCGCAGGAACGAACGATAGAAGAACAGCGCCTGCGAGGCGTCGTTGCCCAGCCGAAACGACTGCGCGATGTTGTACAGCAGCAGCGGGTCAGGCTTGGCGTTGTAGGCAGCCTTGAACTCGGCGATGGCGCGCGGGTACTCACCCAGATTGTAGGCCTTGGTGCCTTCTTCGTAGTGCCGACGCGCCTCGGCCGCCACCGGATCATCGGTGTGCTTCGGGGCCGCCTCCGCCTCATCGGCCGCCCGCACGACCCGCGCGGGCGCGGCGGCCATCGCGATGGCCACCGCCACGACCAGCGCCTGGTAGGGCCTTCGAACTTGCACAGCAGCCGGTGACTTTATCGTCTCGCTCCCGGCGCAGCAAATTCGCCGAGGCCCAAGCCTCTACGACAGGAGGGCCTTCAGGACCATCGTCGCCAGAAATCCCAGCACCACCCCCGAGGACGCCGTGCCCTCGAAGCCGTGGCTGTGCGATTCCGGGATGATCTCGTTCGACGTCACGTAGATCAGCGTTCCGGCCGCCAGGGCCAAGATGAACGGCATCGCCGCGGCGGTCGATCCCGCCAGCGCACCGCCGACCAGCGCGGCCAGCGGCGTGGCCAGACCGATCAACGTGATGAGCGCGGTGCTGCGCACGGGGTTGGCGCCCGCCTGACGCAACGGCGCGGCCATGACGATGCCCTCGCAGGCGTTCTGCAGGCCCACCGCGATCGACAGCAGCAGCCCCAGGTTCGCGTGGTCCCCCGCCTGGAACCCGGCGCCGATGGCCAGGCCCTCGGGAACGCGATGGATGGCCAGCGCCCCGATGATCGCATAACCCCGGCGCAGCTCGGCCGAGGGCGGCTCGCGATCGTGGTGATCGTGCCCCGGGGCGTGTCCCAGGTGCTGATGGTGATCGCTGGCGTGGCGGTGCGGGATCAGGCGATCCATCGCCGCGGCCAGCGCCACACCCACGACAAACCCACTCACGACCATGGCCAGCCCCGCCCGCCCGTGACCGGACGCGGCTTGCGTCGATTCCAGCGCCTCGCTCAGCAGGCCCAGCGTGGCCGCCGACAGCATCAGACCCGCGCCCAGTCCCAAGATCCCGTCGTAGATCCGACGAGGGAGGTCGCGCAGGAAAAGAAAAGGCAGCGCGCCAAGGCCGGTCGCCAGCCCTGTCAACGTCGCTGCAATCAGGGCGGCGCGCATGGGCGGCCCTTATAGCGCGCGGAACGCCACGGGATCGAGGATCGGCGCGAGTAGAATCGCGCCGTATAAATGGCCACCATCGTGTACCTGGCCCTGGGTTCCAACCTGGGGGATCGCGCCGCGTTGATCACCGCCGCGACGGCCGCTCTGCACGACGACGGGCTGGTCTCCGGATTGGTCATGTCCCCGCTTTACGAAACCGACGCGGTGGCCGAAGAACCCCAGCCGGCCTACCTGAACGCGGTGGTGCGCGGGGCGACGACGCTTCCGGCCCCCCACTTGCTGGCGGGCTGTCTGGCGATCGAGACGCGCCTGGGACGCGTGCGCCCTGTCGGGGTCGCCAAGGCGCCTCGGGTGATCGACCTCGACCTGTTGTTGTTCGGCAACGCGATCATTCATGCGCCCCCGACGCTGGTGGTGCCGCACCCGGCCCTGCTGCAGCGCCCGTTCGTGACGATTCCATTGGCCGACGTGGCTCTCCCGGGCCTGGCGCACCCGAGCACGGGCGCGGATCTGACGATCGCGTCATCGTCACCGACGGTCCGCCGCTGGTCGGGCTGACGCGCGACCAGGGGCGGCGTCAAGAGCCGCGCGAGAGAACCGTCCGTCCAGGACCGGGTCAAAGCGCGGGGCCGTCGCGGTCTGGTAGCTTCGCGACGTGGCCGACGAGAAGCGAACGCCCAAGCGGGTCCGGGCCGACGACGCCCTGGTTGTGCAGGGGCTGGCGCCGTCGCTCGAGCGAGCGCGCGCGTTGATCCTGGCCGGCGAGGTGCTGGCCGGCGATCGTCCAATCGAAAAGGCGGGCGATCTCGTGCGCGGCGACGCCGTCCTGAGGCTGCGAAACCAGCCGTTGCCTTACGTCTCACGCGGGGGCCTGAAGCTGGCGCACGCGCTGAAGGTGTTCGCACTGGACGTGGCGGGCCTGGACGTGCTGGACGTCGGGGCATCGACCGGCGGCTTCTCGGATTGTGTGTTGCAAGCCGGCGCGGCGCGGGTGTTCTGCGTGGACGTCGGCTACGGTCAACTGGACGCCAAGGTCGCCAACGATCCGCGCGTGACGATCTTCGATCGCACCAACCTCCGTCACTTGTCACCGGATGTTCTTCCCGCGCGGGCGGCGCTGGCGGTGGTCGACGTGTCCTTCATCTCGCTGACACAGATCCTGCCGCCGCTGGCCGGCTTGCTTCGGCCGGCGGCCACGGTCGTGGCCCTGGTGAAACCCCAGTTCGAGGTGCACCCGAGCCGCATCGCCAAGGGCGGCATCGTGCGCGACGATGCAGCGCGGGCCGAGGCCCTGCAGACGGTGGTCGCCCACGCGCTGAGGTTGGGTTACGCCGTGTTGGGCGAAACGGTCTCGCCCATCACGGGGGGCAAGGGCAACGTCGAATTTCTCCTTTGGCTGCGTGCGCCCGCATGATTTCGTCGGTGCGTCCTCGATCGCTTCGGTTATCCTCTCGGCCGTGCGCATCCTAGTCACCGGGGCCGCTGGCTTCATCGGCTCACATCTGTGCGAGCGACTGGCCGGGCGCGGCGACACGGTCACCGGCCTCGACAACTTCGACGCGTTTTACGGACGCGCCATCAAAGAACGAAACCTGAGCGAGCTGAACGCGGGCGTGGCCGCCGGTGGTGCGGGCGGGACCTTCACGTTCATCGAAGGGGACCTCCGCCGCCCCGGCGATCTGACGGCCGCCTTCGCGACCGCGAAGCCCGACGTGGTGGTGCACCTGGCCGCACTGGCGGGCGTGCGACCGTCCATCGACGATCCCGCGCGCTATGCCGACGTGAACGTGACCGGCACGCAGAACATCCTGAACGCCTGCCGCGAGCACGGCGTGGCGCGGCTGGCCTTCGCGTCATCGTCGTCGGTGTACGGCCTGGACAGCCAGGTCCCATTTCGCGAGAGCGACACCTGCCTGCATCCGGTTTCGCCCTACGCCGCGACGAAGCGCTCTGGTGAGTTGATCAACTTCACCGCGCATCACCTGACCGGGCTGGGCGTCACCAACCTGCGCTTCTTCACCGTCTACGGCCCGCGCCAGCGTCCCGATCTGGCGATTCACAAGTTCACGCGCCTGATCTCCGAGGGAAAGCCCATCGACCTGTTCGGCGATGGCAACACCTCGCGCGACTACACCTGGATCGACGACATCGTCGACGGTTGCGTCGCCACCGTCGACCAGCTGGCCGGCGACGCGAAGGGCATATACCGCACGTACAACCTGGGCGGGTCGCAAACCACGTCCCTACGCGCCCTGGTGGACCTGATTGCGGGCGCGCTGGGGATCCCACCCCAGATCAACTGGCGCCCTGAGCAGCCGGGAGACATGAAGCGCACGCTGGCCGACGTGGCGCTGGCGGGCCGCGAGCTCGGGTACCAGCCCAAGATCCCGATCAGCGACGGCATCCCGCGCTTCGTCGCGTGGTACCGACAGCTGGCGCGACCGTAGCCTTCGAAGCGCGGGCTGCCCCGCGGCACGGCACTCGCCACAAAGACAAACCTGCTGGCGGCTAAGCCAGGGCTGGGTATGTCGCCAGAACCCGCGCATACCCGCCTTGCGAGGTTCTAGTCCCCGCCCGGATTGTAGAACCCGGGCAGCCGAGGTCCGCGCTCACGATCGCGCGAACGATTCCGATCGTTGCCGCCTCCTCGATCGAAGCCACCTCGATCGCGGCCGCCAGCACGACGACGGCGGCGCTTGCCTTCGCGGCCACCGCCGCCATTGCCGCCACCTTGAGCCACCTGTTGCTGCGGAGGACGCCCGCCACTGCTGTGGCCGCCGCCCCCGAAACCGCCACCGCCGTTGCCGCCGCTGGGCGCCGGGGTCGGTCCGCGTGACATGACCGGCAACGATACCGGCACCGACGGACGCCAGTCGGCGTAGGGACGAATGTTGGCCTCGCGCACGGCATCCCACGCCAACCGGAACGGATCGGTGGTCTCGCTCCCAGGTTGAACGGCCGGCTCGGCCCCCGCAACCAGAGCATCATCGGACGCCGCGGACGACTCGTCGACGCTTGGCTCGGCAGCCACCGACACCGGCGCCCCAACGACGTCGACCGTGCCTGTCGGCAGCCCGTTCGAAGCAGCGACCGCTTGATCTCCCTCGTTCAAGCTTTCGCTTGATACCGGAAGGCCCGGGACAACGCCCAGGGCCATCAGCGCGGCCAGCTCGGCCGGATCGATGACGGGTTCGCCCGCCATGGGCGTTCCCGCCTGCGGATCCTCGGCGTCCCAGATCGCGGCGCTGAAGTCCGCCTCGGACTCGGGTGGCAGCCCCACCACGACCGGCGCCAGCGGCGGGAAGACGTCGGTGGGAATGGCTGTCTCGAAGGTGACGACCGGCGCCGAGGGCTGCAGCTGCGGCTGCGGCCGTCCGGCGGGCCTGCCGTCGTGGCGCGCGGACTGCCCCGCCTGGGGCTGCGGCTGCTCGCCACCACCGCGGCGGCGGCGGCGCGGGCGCGCGTGAAAGTCGGTCGCTGCGTGCAAGCCGTGCCGGCCATCATCGCTGCCGGGATCGAACACCTCGCTGTCCAACCCCGCGCACGAGTCACACAGACCGCACTGCGCCCCTTCGGGCTCGCCGAAATATCCGCGCATCATCTGTACGCGGCAGCGCTGGGTGTTCATGTACGACAGCAACGAAGCCAGTCGGCGACGATCCGAGATACGTCGCGCCTCGAACACAGACGCCGCTTTGTCGATCGCCTCACGCGTGGGCTTGGGGTCGACGCCCTTCCAGCGCGCGGCCTTGACCTCCTCGGCCACGCCCATGGCTTCCAGCACCGACAGCACCACGCGGACGCGTCGCTCGGGCAGCGCCATCGACATCGCCAGATCGCGCACCGAAACTTCCTTGCCCTCGTCGCTCCACGCGTAGAGGCCCTCGGCGACCATGCGCGCCTGCGACTTGGTCGGATGCGCCTCGCGCAGGAAGTGTTCCTGGATCTCGATGTCCTCGGGCTGGAACAGCAACACGCAGCGTGCCGGTTTGCCGTCGCGGCCCGCGCGCCCCGCCTCTTGAACGTAGGCTTCGGGCGACCCTGGCATCTGGTAGTGGATGATGTAGCGAATGTCGGGCTTGTCGATGCCCAGACCGAACGCGTTGGTCGCCAGCATGACCACCTTGCGCCCGCTTTGCATGAACGACGCTTGCGCCTTCTCACGCTCGTCGGTCGTCATCTTGCCGTTGTAGCGTTCGACCGGGATCTTCCCGTGGCGAAGCGCGACGTACAACTCGTCGACCGCGCGTACCGTCGAGCAATACACGATGCCCGGCCGGCGCAGCCGCTGAATCAACTTGCCCAGCTGGCGCAGCTTGTCGGCCTCGCCGGCCACCTTGCGCACGTCGAAGGCCAGGTTGGGACGGTGAAACGAGACGCGGCACACCTTGGCGTCGCGCATGCCCAACTGCACCAAAACGTCGTCGGAGATGGCCGGCGTCGCGGTGGCCGTCAGCGCCAAGATAGGCGGCCGTCCCAGCACCTGGGCCGCACGACGCAGCCCCAGATACGCGGGGCGGAAGTCGTGTCCCCACTGGGACACGCAGTGCGCTTCGTCGACCGCGAACAGCGAAAATTTCACGCCTTCCAGCGCGGCCTGCACGGTCGGCGATCCGACGGACTCGGGCGTGATGATCACCAGCTTGATGGTGCCGGCGCGCACCGCTTCCAGATCGGCGGCCCGCTCTTTGGCGGTGCGCGTGGAATCGATGCGCGCCACGGCCACCCCGGCGGCCTGCAGCTTGGTCACCTGATCTTCGATCAGCGCCAGCAGCGGCGACACCACGATGGTCGGCCCCGGCAGGACAAGCGCCGGCAACTGGTACGTCAGCGACTTTCCGCTGCCGGTGGGCATGATGGCCAGCGTGTCGCGACCGGCCAGCACCGACTCGATGATCTCGGCCTGGCCCGCCCGCAGACCGCGCAGCTTGAACACCTCGCTCAGTTTGCCAAGCGCAATCTGCAACTGCGGCGACGGGGGCAGGACCTCGCCCCCCGCTTCGGGGATGAAGATCTCGGGTGTGTGCGGCCGAGCTTCGGCCTCCAAGTGCGGCTCCGAGCCCGGCTCCGGGCCGTCGTCGCTGCGCACCATCACCGTCGGGACGCCGTCGTCCAGATCAGCCACGCCCAGCAGGGTCGTTATCTCGCCCGGCGTCAGCTTCGCGCCCGACGAACTTGTCACCGACCCGAGGACAGAATCAACTTCGACTTCGACGGCCGACTCTGTATCTGCTTGCGATGACGAACTTGGCTCAGCATCGGTCGAGGCCGGCGAGCCTTTCGGGGAATCATGAGAACTCAGGCTGTACTCCTCAGGCTAAAAATCCTTAGCGGATGCGTTTTTCAGGGCTCGGACGATCCGAGGCCGCCGTGTCCGCCGCTGTCCCAACCGTAAACGCTGCCACTCCCGGGGCCACGCGGAGGGTCGCAACCCCTATCGCCGGTGCGACCCTTGGTCGCAAAGCACGGGCGATGGTTAGGAAAGTAACACGGGTATCAGGGTCATGCTAGCGATTGTTTTTTTGGGCGTCTCGGCTGGCACGGTGGTTGCGGCAACCCGGTCCATGCCTTTTCTCGCGGTCTTGAATCCGGACGCCCGCCCACGCGAGCGTCTCCTGGCGCTGGGAGCAACCGCGCTCTCCGACGCTGAATTGTTGGCGATCGTTCTCGGGAGCGGAGCGGTCGGTCTGAACGTGCTCGAGGTCGCGCACGGCTTGCTTTCCGTCGGAGGCGTGGGCGGGCTGGCCCGCGCGTCGCTCGATGAACTGCGACGGCAACCCGGGGTGGGACTGGCGCGGGGCGCAGCCGTCCTGGCGGCCCTGGAGCTCGGCCGCCGCGCGGTCGGCGAGCGGCCGGCGCGCGGACATCGTATCGATTCTGCGTCCCAGGTGGCCACCCACCTGCGCGCACGGTTGGGTCCCTCCCCGGTCGAGGAATTCTGGGCGCTGGCACTCGACGTCCGTCACCGCGTGCTGTGGGAAAGCTGTCTGGCGCGTGGGTCGCTGACCGGGGTCGAGGTTCACCCGCGCGATGCCTTTCGCCCGCTGATCCGGGGCGGGGCGGCCGCCGTCATCTTCTGTCACAACCACCCATCGGGCGATCCCTCGCCCTCTCGGCAAGACCTGGAACTGACGGCGCGGCTCCGCGACGTCGGTGATCTGTGCGGGATCGCCGTGCTGGATCACGTGATCGTCGGCGCCGACGGCTTCACCAGCCTGGCCGACGAATACTGGACGCGAGGTCGTCAGCCCCTACAATCGGCGCGATGAAGCGCGGGACGCGCGCGGCGGCTTTCGTTGCGGGCCTGACTTTGGTGACCCCGGCGGTGGCCTGGGGGTTTGCGGACGATCAAGGCCCGCGTTCCATAGCCATGGGGCAGGCGGGCCGGGCCGACGCCCGTGGAACAGACGGCTTGCGTCTGAATCCCGCCGGCATGTCGCAGGCACCGTTGTACACGCTGTCCGGGGATTATCAGTTCCTCACCAAGCAAGGCGGCCAAACGCTCCGGGTCTCCGTCGCCGACTCGACCTCGGCCTCGGGTTTGGCGGGTGGCCTCTACTATGGCTATCGGTCGGCCACCCCGGCGGGTGCCCCGGCGGTGGGCGCGCACGAGGCAGGGCTGGCGCTGGCCTACGCCCTCGGCGATCGCCTGTTCATCGGCGCCACGCTCAAGTACTTCCGGGTCAGCGGGGTTCCGGAGGCGGACGGAACCACGAAACATACCGGGTTCACGACCGACGCCGGCATCGTGGTCAAGGGCGGCTCAGGCATCTCGGTGGGCGTGGTCGGCTACAACCTCCGCGATCTTCACTCGCGGGAGGCACCCGTGGCCATGGGCTACGGCATCGCGGTGTCACCGCAACCGACGCTCACCTTCACGCTGGACGCCCGACACGACTTCACGACCTACGATCCTGTGCGCGGCGTGGAAACCTGGGTTGGAGGGGGGGGCGAGCTGGTCCTCAAAGACTTCCTGGTGGTCCGCGCGGGCGGCGGGCGGGACGGCGCCTCCCGGGCCGGGTACGCGACGGCCGGTGTCGCCTTGGTGTCGGGGCTGGGCGCGATTGACGCTGGGGTCCGCCAGGACGTCTCGGGTGACCGCAAGCTGACCTATCTGGTGGTGGGCCTGCGCCTGTTCGTCGAGTCGCCCAGGGTGCCGGGCTCGTCGGATATAAACTGAACGACGTCATGTCGTTTTCGCGGGACGCTCGGAACTTTCCGCCGGAGCAGCTGTCCATTGCGGCGTGGAGGCAATCCTCGACTTGGCGAGCGAAGCACCGGTCGAGAAGCCGCGCATCGGGCGGCTCCGGTTCGGCAAGCGGGTGCCGTTTCAGATGAGCGTGGCCGAGAGCCAGCTGATCGCCCGCCTGAAAGAACGCGACGAACAGGCCTTCAACGAAGTGGTGCGTGCCCACGGCGACAAGGTGTTCAGCCTGGTGTACCGCATGATCGGAAACCGCGCCGAGGCGGAGGACCTGGCGCAGGAAGTCTTCGTGACGGTGTTCAAGACCGTCGACAGCTTTCGCGGTGAATCCAAGTTCTCGACGTGGTTGCTACGCATCGCCGCCAATCACTGCAAGAACCGGATCAAGTATCTATCGCGCCGCCGCACCGATGGCTCGGGCCTGGACAACATCTCGGAGGAGAAGATGTCGGATGTCGGCCGCGCCCCCCTGCAAAGCCACATCGATGGCCCCGACGTGTTGATGGAGGCGGTCGAGCTGGAAGGCCTGATGCAGAAGGCGATCGCCACCCTGGACGAAGAGCACCGGCTGCTGATCGTCTTGCGAGACGTCGAGGAACTGTCGTACGAAGAGATTGGCGAGGTGACGAGCCTGGCGGAGGGAACCATCAAGTCCCGCCTTCACCGCGCTCGTATGACCATCAAGGAGTATCTGGCGCGTCGGACGCGCTGACACGCCTTTTCCACCACCGCGACACGGGCCCATGGATCATCAGAAAGCTTCGGAGCTGTTCTCGAGCTACCTCGACGGTGAGCTCGGCGATGCCGCGCGCGCCGAGGTCGATCAACACCTGGCCATCTGCATTCAGTGCCGGACCGAGCTGGCGGAGTTTCGCAAGGCCGTCGGGGGCCTGGGCGCGCTGAAGCAAACCGCTCCGTCGACGTTCCTGCCGCAGATTCAGCGGCAGATCTTCCTGCGCTCGCGCGGGCGGTTCTTCGGCGGGCGCTGGAAGTTGCTGGGGCGCATCCCGTTCGAATGGGTGTCGCTGGCCACCATCATCGCGATGCTGGTCTACTACATCCTGCATTTGCACGGCGCGCCCACCGGCGTGCGCCCGGTCCCCTAGGTCACATAGGCGAAGATCACCTTCAGGTACTGCCCTTCGGAGAAGCCCGCCGGCAACGGGTGATCGGGGCCAGCCCCGCGCTGCTCGATGATGCGCACCTGCCGGTTGGCCAGCTTGGCGCCCGCGGCCAGGATGCGTTCGAACTCGACGGCGTCGACGTTCTGCGAGCACGAACAGGTCACCAGAAATCCCCCCGGTGCCACCGCCCCCAGCGCCAATGCGTTCAGGCGTTCGTAGCCTTTGCGGGCGGCGTCGAGATCCTTGCGGGCCCGCGCGAACTTGGGCGGGTCGATCACCACCAGGTCGTAGGCGCGCGGGGTCGCGGTCTCCAGAAACCGAAACACGTCGGCCTCGACCGCGTCGACCTTCAGGTGGTTCTGTTCGGCGTGGGCCTGCACGCGCGCCACCGCGCGGGCGGAGCTGTCGACCGCGGTGACCGAAGCCGCCCCGCCGCGCGCGGCCTGCAGCGAGAAGCCGCCGGCGTAGGCATAGCAATCGAGCACGCGGGCGCCGCGGGCCAGCTGCCCCACGCGGATGCGGTTCTCGCGTTGATCGACGAACATGCCGGTCTTCTGACCGCCCAGCGGTTCGACCTCCAGGTGCAGGCCGTCCTCGTGGCAGGTCACGCTGGCCCGCGATGATCCCCGCGCCACATGCGACAGCGATTGAAATCCTTCCAGCTCGGCGTAGCTGGCGGCGGCAGCCTCATAGATGGATTTGGCCTTCAACGCAGCCTCGAGCGCGTCGAAGATCGATGCGCGCCTGAGCGCCATGCCCAGCGTCGTCAGTTGCACGACCGCGGCGTCACCGTACACGTCGACCACCAGCCCCGACAGATCGTCCCCTTCGCTGTTGATCAGGCGATAGGCGGTGGTGGCCTGGGAGGGCAAGCCCAGCCGGGCGCGCAGCGCGATGGCGGCGGCGATGCGGGCGCTGAAGAAAGCGGCATCGATGGGCTCGTCCCGGCGGGTCAACAAGCGCACGGGGATTTGCGAGCGGGGGTTGAAGAAGCCGCGGCCGATCAGCCGGCCATCGTGATCGCACAGCGACACGACATCGCCCGGTTCGGCCTTGCCCTCGACGCGATCGACGGCATTGGCGTAGACCCATGGATGACCGAACCACAGCGGGCGGGCACGACCGCGGCGCAGCACGATCTTGGCGCTGGAATCCTGGCCGGAACCGTTGGGGACGGCCGTCGTCATCGGACGGGATTCGCGACCGGAGGCGGGGGACGAGGCGGACGCGCGAGGTGACTTGGCGCGGGGCGATTTGGCTGGTTCGGAGGCAGGCATGGCGCGCAGTATAGGGCCGTCCCGCCGGGGCGCACCGTGAATGACCGTGATTCGACGGTCGTTCAGCCCTTGCGCCCGCGGTCGTCCGGATCGCGTTGGTCGGTTTCGCTGGCTTCGAACTCGCCTTCGTCGCGTTCGTCTAGAGCCAGTTCGTCATCGCTGGGCGGGCCCAGGCCGGGCACGCCGCTCTCCCCGGGTGGCATCTCATCCGGGGCCGCCGCGCCGCCGGGCAAGATTCCGTATCGCTTCAAGGTTCGCCACACGACGGCGTACTGGCGATCCAGGCGACGGGCCACCTCGGCAACGTTGCCGCCCGTCTCTTGCAAGGCCAGCCGAAGCTCGTCGATGGTGGGGACGGGTCGGCGCCGCCGAAGCGGCGGATGCAAGGGGTCCGCGTCGGGGCGCGCGCGAATTTCCCCGCCGTACACGATGGAGCCTGGATCGACCCGGCCCCGCCCGATGACAATGGGCCCCGAGCCGGTCGTGGGGGGCGCCGCGACCCGCTCGGACGCGCTGGGATCGGATCGCTTGGTCGACACCGCGCCGTCGACCACCTCGCTGATGAACGGCGGCAGGTGGTCGAAGCCGATGATCCGCGCTCCCCGCGACAGCAGCTCGGCCTCGTTCACGACCTTCTGCAACTCGCGCACGTTGTGGGGCCATTCGTGCAGGAACAGCGCCTGAAAAGCCTCGGTCTCGAATTGACGCCCTTGCAGCACGGGCGCCAGGAAATGCGCCACCAGCCGAGCCAGGTCCTCTTTCCGGTTGCGCAGCGGCGGCAGAGCGATGGGCTGCGCACCCAGTCGGCCCAGCAACGCCTCCTGGATCAGCGCAACGCCGCCGTTTTCCGCGACGCGACTGCTGGCGGCAATGATGCGGACGTCGGCGGTTTCGGTGCGCGTGCCGCCGATGGGGGTATATTGCCGGTCCTGTAGAAAACGGAGCAGTTTGCTCTGCACGTCGATCGGCATCTCGGCCAGCTCATCGAGAAACAACGTCCCGCCGTCGGCGCTGGCGATCAGACCCTGCTTGCGCGTCTTGGCCATCGAATGCGCGCCGCGCTCGTATCCGAAGAGCTCGCTCTCCACCAGCTCGCGCGGCAAGGCCGCGCAGTTGATGGCCACCAGGGGCCCCGCGCGGCCACTCAGGCGGTGGATCGCGTGGGCGAAGACCTCCTTGCCCACGCCCGTCTCGCCCAGCAAGAAGATCTCGGTCCCTGACGGCGCGAGCCGTCGCAATTTTGCGCACACCATGGCCAGCGTCGGGTTCAGCGTCGGCACCGGCGCCAGGGGGTCCTGCTGGTCGGCCGCCACGGCGTCCAGTTCGACTTCGGTCATCGTCCGGAACACGAAGATCTGAGCGCCCGCGAAGATCAGCGCGCCCTCGTGCAGATCCGTGGGTCCGCTCAGGGCGCGGCCGTCCAGGAAGGTGCCGTTGGTGCTGCCCTGATCTTCGATGCTGTAGCCGCCCAGCATCAGGTGCCGGATGCGCAGGTGGTAGCTGGAGACGGTCTTGTCCGCGATGGCCAATGCCGTAGACCCGGGCAGGTTGGGGGGGCGGCGGCCGATCGCCAGACCGCCGCCGATGGGAACCAGCCGGCTCTGCGTGAAAGAATCGAAGTTTCCGGCGCTTCCCAGCAACGCCAGCACGCCCAACCGGCCCACCTCGCGCTCATTTCGCCGACGGGGAATGGTCTGACTTATCTCTTTGGACTGACTCACGGGAACCCACCTTCACGAAGACCACCGCGGTCTCGTCAGGTAACGGTATACCGTCTCGAACCCTGGTAAAAACCAGCGTGGTCTCGAATGACGGCGGCGGCGATGACCGCGCGCGCCAGGCGGCGGCGTCAAAGCGCGCCGATCCGGCCAGCCCCGCGTCGGATGCGGGCGCCGACGATTCTGGCGGCGAGGACGACCTCCCCGACCTCGACGAGCCCGTCGAGGTCACCGAGGTCGCGGGGACCGCGCGGCGCTCGCAGACCGCGACCCTGGTGGCAGGCGATCTGCTGGCGCAGCGCTATCAGATCGAGCAACAGCTGGGGGAAGGGGGCAGCGGCACGGTGTTCCGGGCCTGGGATCGTGCGCTGGGGGAGCTGGTGGCGGTCAAGGTGCTGCATCCCCAGCGCGCCCGCGAACGCAGCTGGATCAAGCGGTTGGCCCGGGAGGTCAAGGTGGCGCGCGCGATCCGCCACCCCAATGTCTGTCGGGTGTTCGAGCTGGGCCACGCCGACGGGTTCTGGTTCGTCACGATGGAGCTGGGCACGGCCGGAACGTTGCGCGAGCGGCTGCGCGCTCATGCGCCCGGACCCGACGGCCCGACCGCGACGCCCTTGCGGCCACTGGCGCAGCGGCTGAGTGACATCCAGCAACTTTGCGCGGGCCTGGGCGCCATTCACGCCATCGGCTTCACCCATCGCGACGTCACCCCACAGAACGTGCTGGTGATGACCGACGACCGTCTGATCGTCACGGACTTTGGTCTGGCCATCGAGCATGGCGCTCACACCACGGTGATGGGCGGGACGCCGGCGTACATGCCGCCTGAGGCCGCGCGCGGGGCCCGGTCGGATCAGCGATCGGACGTCTTCCAGCTGGGAATGATCGCGCACGAGATCCTGACCGGCATTCGACCTACCTGGAGCAGCGACGGCCAGGAGATGGTGCTGGTCGAGCCCGCGGCCGACGCCAGCACCACCGAGCTCGAGCTATTGAATCTGATCGCGGCGTGCCTGGCGCTCGATCCAGCCAAGCGCCCCGCGACGGCGGTGGCGGTGGCGGGACGCCTGGCCGCAGCAGAGGCCGCGCGCGAGGCGAATTGGTTCGAACGCCTGCTGCGACGGGCGCGGCGGCTGGGTCGGCGCCACCGGCGCCTGCTGCGCGTGGCTGTCGCGACGCTGGCGCTGGCGGTGATCGTGAGGACGGTGCAGGTGCTCTCGCGACCAGCGCTGTGTCGCGGGGCCCGCGCGCAGATCGCCGGTATCTGGGACGACCGCCGAGCCGAAGCGGTGCGCCGCGCCTTCGTGGGGACGGGCAAGGCCTACGCTGCCGACGCGTTCACGCGGGTGCGCACCACTTTGGACCTGTTCTCGCAGGACTGGGTCAACATGTACACCGACGCTTGCGAAGCCACCCACCTGCGTGGCGAGCAGTCGCCCGAAGTCCTGGACCTGCGCATGACGTGCTTGAAGGCGCGGTCGAACGATCTGCGCGCGCTGACGGATCTGTTTTCCTCGGCAGACGAGCCACTGGTCGCGCGTTCGGTGAACGCAGCCACGGGGCTGGCTCCGGTCGCACTGTGTGCCGACGTCGGCGTGCTGCGCGCCGTGGTGCCACCGCCAACCAATCCGGAGGCGCGCGCCCGTGTCGATGCCCTGCGCCAGACCATCTCGGAGCTGAAGGCGCTGCGGGTCGGCGGGCGATTCCTGGAAGGCTCGCGCCGGCTGCCGGCGCTGGTGGCCGCCGCGCGCGCACTGAATTACGGACCCGTGCTGGCCGAGGCGCTTCAAATCGAGGGCGACCTGGGCATCTGGACGCGCCCGCCCGATCAGGTAGCCAGCGTGTTCCAGGAGGCCCTGCTGCAGGCCGAGGCCTCGCGCCACGATCGCGTGCTGGCGGAAGTGGCGGTCGATCAAGCGTCGTTCTTCTCGGTGTGGGATCGCTTCGACGAGCTGGACCACTTCGTTCCGCGCGCGCGCGCGACGCTGACCCGCATCGGCGGTGACGAACGCCTGGAGAGCTGGCTGGACACCGCCATCGCCATCGGCCTGGAGAAGCGGAAACGCTACGCGGAGTCGCTGAGCATGCACCAGCGCGCGCTGGCCTTGAAGCAACGGGCCCTGGGCGACGATCACTGGGACGTGGCGCTGTCGCTGGGCAACGTGGCGGAACGACTGCGCTCGCTTGGACGCTATGAGGAGGCCCTGGCGCGGAACACCGAGGCCATCGCGCGGTTGGAGCACGCGCTCGGTCCGCGTCATCCGGATGTGGCGCTACACCTGTTCAATCGCGGCGAGATCCACCTGGCGCAGGGCCAGACCGCGCTGGCCCTGGCCGACTATCAGCATGCGCTGTCGATCTGGCAGGACGCCTTGCCGGCCGATCATCAGTATCTGAGCTACGCGCTGACCGGCATCGGTCGGGCGCTGATTCAAGAAGGCAAGGACCTCGCCTCCGCGATCGGGCCGTTGGAACGAGCTCGGACGCTGCGCGAGGCTGCCCAGGGCGCGGCTGATCTGCGGGCCGAGACGACCTTTGCGCTGGCGCAAGCGCTGTGGATGACCGGTCGCGATCGCGCGCGCGCCGTTCGTCTGGCCGAGGACGCGCGCGCCCTCTACGACGACGCCCATTCCGACGAGCGGGCGCGCGTCGCGGCCATGCTGAACACGTGGCGGGGAGGCGGCCCGCCTCTACCCCGCTATCGCAAGAGCGCGAAGGCGTCGACTTCCCCGGCGCCGTAGAAGTTGGTGTGCGCGGGCGGACCCTTGCATGTGGCGGGCTGACCGATAGGGCCGGGGTGGTAGGGGCTGGGCGGGCAGGCCAGGGGCGTCGCGCTGCCGCTCAGCTTCGCCAGCAGGGCGTCGGGCGTCAGCTTGCCGAACCGGCTGAGCGCCAACGCGGCCGCGCCGGTGACGTGCGGAACTGCCTGCGAGGTGCCCTGCACGTATGCATAGGTCGCGCACGGTCCGCCGCTGCAATCCTGCACCTGTCCATCATATTCGGCGGCGCCCTGGTAGTAGAGGCTATCGGCAGGCACGCTGGACAGGATCTGGCCAGCCGCCGAGATGTCCGGCAACGCAGCATTGGGCACGAACATGTCACCACCGGGCGCGGTCAGATCGACGGCGCGGAAGCCGTAGTTTGCATAGAACGCCAGCTTCTGCGTGTAACCGACCGCGCTGACGCCGATCACCCGCGGCGCTTGCACCGGCAACACGCTGCAGTGACTGCCGGGGGTGCTGCCCGACAAGCCATCCAGGTCGGTGAAGAAGTTGCCGGTCGCGGCCACGACGGAGATCTTGTCGCGAGCCGCTCGATTGATGGCGCGGCGGATGATCTTCACGATGGCGGCGCGATCGGGCTGGTCGTCGCAGAAGATGTCATCGATGGGTGCGGTGAAGGGATCGATCACCAGGCTGGCATTCACCAGGTCGAATTTGTGTTCGATCGCCCAGTCGATGGCGCAGACGACCGCGTCAGGAAACACCATCCCGAAATTGAGATCGTTCGCATCGTCGACCACGACCTTCACGGCCGCCAGACGCACGCCGGGCGCGACCCCGACGATGCCGACGCCGTTCTTCTTTGCGGCGATCACGCCGGCGACGTGTGTGCCGTGACCGACGATGTCGTTCGACCAGGCTGCGGCAGCCGCGTTCGGGATACCACCGACGCACGACGCGCTGGCGTTTGCGTCGACCTGGCCGACCAGATCGGGATGGGTCACATCGATGCCCGAATCGAGCACGCCCACCAGCACTGATTTTTTGCCCGTCGACAGCGCGCGGGCCTGCGGCGCGCGGATCTGATCCATGTCCCATTGCCGCCCCGACAAAGGATCGGCGCCAGCTTTTGGCGGGTGGTGGGGCTGGCGCGACCGCGGCGCAATCTTCACAGGCTCCAAGCGGCTACTCACAGCCGACACGGCACCGACGGCGTCGACGCTGCTCGTGGCGCGCAATCGCGCCGCAAAGCCCGGGTCGATCGAACGGGCAAGCACCGCGCCCGCTCCCGCATAGCGGGCCACGAGATCTCCGCCGGCGGCCGCGATCAGCGTCTCTGCGTTGGCCGGAATCATGCCGTTGGTGAAGGAAACCAGAAAGGAGCCCCCTTGCAGGAGCGGCGCGGACGACACATCTATGGGATCGTCCGAGACATCAGCGCCGCATCCAACCAGGTTCAAGGCCAATCCCGAAAGTGAAAGCGCGGCGGCAGCGCCGAACAATGAGCGGGTTGCATGGTGCATGGACAGTCTCCTCGCAAAGAGTGGGGGATCGTAAGACCGTACATGAACCCGTCGGGGATGGAAAATGGCAGGACCGCGTCGCAAACGTTCAAGGGCAAAAAAAAGATTCATGCGGATGGGACATCGGCAGCACTAAACGGGGGCAGGGGCATTGGCCGACATAATCCGCGACCGTGCCCCCTTCGCAGTTCCCTTTTCCTGGAGATCGAATAATGAACAAGCGTCAAGGTGCGGATCGTGTTTTGAGAATCGTCGACGGCGCGGGGACGCCTGTGGCTTGGCTGTCTGCCTTGGTGATCCTGGCCGCCACAGCCTGCAGCAGTAGCAGCACACCCGCTGACGCGGGCGTCGGTGGCGGTGGCGCCGGTGGGCGCGCAGCCAGTGGCGGTGCGGGCGGCAAGATCGTGGACGCCGGCGTGGACCTGCCGGCTGGCGGCGGCGCGGGCGGCGCCGTGGGAGGCAGCGCCGTGGGAGGCAGCACGGCCGGCGGGGCCGGTGGACAGCCAGCGGGCGGCGCAGCGGGCGGCGCGGCCGGATCCGCGGGGGGCAGCACCCCCACGGGAGGCGCGGCGGGCGGCGGCGGACGCGGCGGGCGCGGCGGACGCGGCGGCCGTGGCGGCGCGGGCGGCACCAACGTCGGAGGCGCAGCGGGCGGGCAGGCGGGTGCCACGGGTGGCAGCAGCGTCGGGGGCGCGGGCGGTCACGGCGGCGCAGCCGGTGGCGCCGGTGGCGCAGTGGCGTCGACGTGCGGAGGCTCGGGCGACAACTGCTGTCCCGCCAACACCTGCTCGAACGGCGGCTGTTGCATCCGTGGGAACTGCCGTTCCTCGGGCATGACGTGCAATGGAAGCCTGGACGGCATGTGCATGGCGGGCTCGTGCGAGGTCACGGGCCAACCCGCCTGTGGCGCCGTCTCGCAGCCTTGCTGCGACGGCGGCGTTGGCCAGAATGCCGTCTGCACCGGGCCAGGAGCACGGTGCCAGGCCGGCACGTGCGTCGCGTGCGGGTCAGCACATGGGGCCTGCTGCACGGGTGCGGCCGCCGATGAGTGTACGGCGGGCCTGTCGTGCCAGGCGGGCGGCGCGGGCGGCGCGGGCGGCACCAGCGGCGCGGCCGGCGCCAGCGGTTCCACTTGCGAGGCTTGCGGTGGTCCGAATCAACCGTGCTGCCCGACGGGAACCACGCGCTGCGGGGCGAGCTTGGCCTGCACGGGTAGCGGCAGCGCGGCGACGTGCACCCACTGCGGCGCCTATGGCGAGACGTGCTGCGGAACCGGCTCGATGGCGAACCGGACGTGCGGCGCGAACCTCGAGTGCGTGACAGCGAACGGTGGTCTGGTCTGCGCGATGTTGCCTCCGTAGGCGCACCGATCCCCATCGATCAACCGGCTCGCCAGTCCTGGACTGCGCGGGCCGGTTTTTTTTGTGGGCGTTTTCACGCCGAGCCGAGGGCACTCAGGGAGCGGTGATCGCGGGCGACAGCGCCAGCACCGACGACAGCTGCTCGATCTCACGCGGACCAAGATCCGTCGACGGCAGCCACGGCAGGAGGACCAGCGGCAGCCCGGGCTCGCGCGCCAGCGCCGCACGCACATCGTCAGCGGTTTGCACGTGGGCCCGCTGGCCCGCCGCCATCGCCAGCGTGCGCGCCAGCAACCTGTCGTCGGACGCAGCGCCCAGACGATCGAGCATCGAAGCCACCGGCTGGCTGGCCAGGCGCGCAGGCGGGATGGCATTCACGATCACCGGACCCAGCGGGATGGAGAGCTCGGTGCGGGCGGCGCGGGCCAGCTCGACGGTCTCGCCCGCCGGGAGTTCGGCCGGCAGCGTGACGATCACCAAGGCCGTGCGCTGTGGATCGGCCAGCAATGTCGAGATGGAGCGGGCGTCGCGCAACAAAGGCCCGGCGGGAACCGCGTCGATGATGGCCTTGGGAATCTTCAGCATGGCGGTGGCGTGCCCACTGGCGGGACCGTCCAGGATCACCAGGTCGTAGCGCTTGCGCGGCGAAGCACGACTGCTTTTCGGCAGCGGCGCCTCGGTTTCGGTCGTATGCCACCAGGTCTTGCCCAGCATCGCGTAGGCGTCGATGCCGGGAATCGCCGACAGAAATCCGCGAACGAACCGGTTGTCGAACAACGCCTTGTAGACGGCTTCGTAGCGCAACACCATCAGCGCGTACTGATGCAGCGACTCGCGCGGTGTCATGTTGACGACCGCGATGCGAGGCGCGACCTCGGTCACCTCGGACCCGATCGGTCCGGGCCGCCCCAGCATCCGACCCAGCCGTTCGACGGCGTTGGTCTGCGCGATCAGCACGCGCTTGCCGCGCGCGGCGGCGGCCTGCGCCAGCGCGGCCGCGACCGTGGTGCGCCCCACGCCCCCTTTGCCAGAAAGAATGACCAGCTCTCGATCGAGAAGAGGAACCATGCGCCGTTCAGAATCGATAGGCCAGGCCCAGGTTGATGTCGAGAAGATCTCCGAAGACCGTCAGCTTGCCCCCGGAAGCCAGTTGCAGCCGATCGGTGCGGCGAACGGCGGTGTAGTCGACGCGCAGGGTGGCGAACCAGATGCGGGTGACGATGACGTCGATTCCCAGCGCGACCCGGCCCAGAAGCTGCCGATCCTGCAAGTTACCGGGCCGATAGCGCACCTCGATACTTTCGAAATCGCCGAAGCCGATGCCTGCTCCCACCGTCAGGAAGGGCCGCACGGGCCCGACCGGAAAAGCGACGGTGTGGGTAAGGACGAACGTCGATTCGTTGATCAAGCGCGTCGAATCGTAGGGCACGGCGTTTCCCGACTGGGTCGTGACGCCCTGCTCGGCGGTCGCGAAGCGGTCGGACGCGAAGTCGACGCCCAGCGCCAGCTCGACCTGGCGAGCCGGATGCGCGTAGATCCATTCGAAGGTCCCGCCCACGCCGTAACCGGCCGCTGGCGAGATGGTTCCCCCCGCGTCGCCCAGCCGGTACGCGAACCGGGGCGCGACCGCGATTCGATGGCGCGTCTTCAAGGGCGGCCCGTCGGGCATCGCGCCCGGAGCCGGTTCGGCGTCGCCCGTGATCGGGGACGACGGCACCGGCATGGGAGCGGCTGAAGCGGGCCCCTCCGCCGCCGACTTGCCGTCGCCCGATTCGGGGGCCATGGACGCGGGCACCGAGGCGCGTGAGCCCATCGCGCCGGCTTCTGGCACGCGAGCCTCGGGATCGATCGCTTCCGGCAGCGCGGCTGCCGCCGTCCGCGTGATTGCGAACGCCAACGCCAGGACCGGGCCGACCAAGGTTGGGCTCATCATGGACGCGTCAGCCGAGCGAGACGAGGTCCTGGCCGTTTTCCACGGCCGTCCCCTCGGTCACATGAAGCGCCAGCACCGTGGCATCGTGGGGAGCCCGAATCTCGTTTTCCATTTTCATGGCCTCCAGCACCAGCAGCGTCTGTCCGGCCTTCACCGCGTCTCCGACTTTGACGGGGACCTTCACCACTTTCCCGGGGATCGGCGCGCGCAAGGTGGCAGCGCCCTGTGAACCCGGACGTCCCGACGCGGAGCCGCGCGCCAGCTCGGGTCGCCCGTTGGCCAGCACCGCCACAGCCTGTCGTGCTTCTCCGTCGGGATGACTGACGAACACCGTCGATTTCTGCGCCCCGGCGTCCACGTCGACCAGGCGCACCTGCGTCCCCTCCCGCAACGACCACGCGCCCGCGCCCACGCGTCGCGCGTCCAACACCCGCGCGCGCCCGTCGACGACCGCGCGCACCTGGCCGTCGGTCAGATCCTCCAAGGTGACGGTGTGGACCTGCTGGTCAAGCGTGATCAGAAACCTGTCGCTCATCGCGTCCATCTAACGCCCAAACTCCACGCACCGCCAGTCGGCGCGACGCTGGAGCTTCAGGTCTCGAGAAATGGCCGCAGCCGGCGCGACCGCGACGGGTGCCGCAGCTTGCGCAGCGCCTTGGCTTCGATCTGCCGGACGCGCTCGCGCGTGACCTCGAAGTCGACGCCCACCTCTTCCAGCGTTCGATCGGCCTTCTCGCCGATACCGAACCGCATCCGCAGGACCTTCTCTTCTCGCGGCGTCAACGTGGCCAGCACCTTGCGCGTCTGCTCGACCAGGCTGACGGAGATCATCGCGTCCATCGGCGACACCGCGTTCTTGTCCTCGATGAAGTCGCCCAGATGCGAATCGTCTTCCTCGCCGATCGGAGTCTCCAGCGAGATCGGCTCCTTGGCGATCTTCAGAATCTTGCGGACCTTGTCCACCGACAGATCCATCTTGTCGGCGATCTCTTCAGGCAGCGGTTCGCGTCCCAGCTCTTGCACCAGCGCCCGGCTGGTGCGCACCAGCTTGTTCAGCGTCTCGATCATGTGGACGGGAATGCGAATCGTGCGGGCCTGATCGGCGATGGCGCGCGTGATGCCCTGGCGAATCCACCAGGTGGCGTAGGTCGAGAACTTGTAGCCGCGCTTGTACTCGAACTTGTCGACCGCCTTCATCAGACCGATGTTGCCCTCCTGGATCAGGTCCAGGAACTGCAGCCCACGGTTGGCGTACTTCTTGGCGATCGAGACCACCAGGCGCAGATTGGCCTCGATGAGCTCGGCCTTGGCCTTCTCGGTCTTGACCTCGCCGTTCTGGATCTCGGTGACCGTGGTCCGGAGAACGTCCTCCGCCAGCTTGGCGTCCTCTTCGACCCGGTGGATCTTGGCCTCGGCGGCGATGACCGTGCTGGCCATGGCCTCGATCTCCTCCGGTCGCAGTCCCAGCTTCTTGGCCACTGCCTTGTGGCGCGCCGGCGACGCGTGCACCTCCTCCAGAATCCGCTTCAGCTCGGCGGCGGCCAGCCCCGAGCGCTGCTCGCAGTCGATGATCTCGAGGTTGGCATGGTCGATGCGCGCCACGAACTGCTTCAGCTTGAAGACGATCCGGCTGACCAGGCGCTTGTTGAGGCGCAGCTCGGCAAGCGCCTCCAGCACCTGCCACTTCAGGCTTTCGGCCTGCTTGACCAGGCGCTTCCGCTGCGTGTCGGAGGTGGCGGTCTCGGCCTTGGTCCGCGCGCCCTCGCGATCGCTGACCAGACGCCGCACCCGATCGATCACGTCGCACACGCGCGTGATGTGCCACTGCTCGTCGAACTCGGGATCCTCCTCGTCGGCGTCCTTGACCACGTCGCGGACCCGGATGTGACCGGACTTGAGCTGGCCCCCGAGCTCCAGGATGTCGTTCACCGCCACCGAAGAATTCAGCACCACCTGCAGGATCTGGCGCTCGCCGTCCTCGATGCGCTTGGCGATCTCGACCTCGCCCTCGCGGGTCAAGAGCGCGAACGAACCCATGCGGCGCAGGTACAGCCGGACGGGATCGGTGGTCTTGGCGTAGTTCTCGGCGTCCTCTTCTTCCTCGCGTTCCTCACGCTCTTGCCGTTCTTGCGGCTCTTCCCGCTCCTCGCCCGGCCCTGGCCCGGCGTCGCGCGGGGCGGAATCATCGGCGTCGGCCTTCTGAACCTCGTCATCGTCACCGGCGTCGCCGGTCTCGATCGCCTCGACGACCGTCTCTTCGCTGCGCTCGGCGACCGGCTCGGTCTTTTCCCCGCCCAAGGTCGAGCTGGCCACGACCAGCTCGATCCCCTCGCCCGAGAAGGTCGATAACCATTCGTCCATCTGCTCCGACGAGAGGATGCTGTCGGGCATGTGTTCGTTGACCTCTTCGTAGGTCAGGAAGCCCTTGGCCTTCCCCATCGAGACCAGCTCACGCTTCTTGCGTTCCTCCTCGCTGGTGCTGGCGGCGGCCGCATCGGCGGCGACTGACGCGCCCGACGATCCACTTCCGCTCCGGCCTTTTCGTCCCGACGAGTGGGGCTCGGCCTTGCGCTTGCGACCGGCCCGGGCTTCCGCCTCGACCACATCTTCGTCGTCGCCGGCTTCGATCGAGTCTTTGTCGTCGTCGTCCAGGTCCTGCACCATCGTCAAGGCCTTTGCAGTGCTGCCTTCAATCCCTGTTTTGTCTTGTCCAGTTCAGACCCGCGCTTCAACATCGCGCTGGTCCGCGACGCATCTCCGCTGGTTCGGGCCACGTCGAGCTGCTTCTTGTTCTCGGAAATTTCGGCTTCCACGCGCAGCAATTCCAGGCGGGCCACCAGGGCGCGCAACTTGACCGCGGGATTGTCGGCCCGGGAGATCCCCTCGTCCATCAACGCCACGGAGATGGATCGTCGCACGTCGGGGGGCCCCGCTTCAAGCCAGGCCGGCACATCCAGACGGCCATTCTCCAGCACGCCGGCGCGCGCGGTGCGGTAAAGCTCGCGCGCGGCGGGATCGATCAGCAGGTCGCCCGCGCGGGCAGCCTCAGGCGCGGCGGCCAGCTCGGGGTAGGTGACGAACAAGGTCAACAGCTCCAGCTCGTCGCGCGGCAGCGCGCGGTCCGGCCCGGAGTCCACCAGGGGCGAGACGACCGGGGCACTGGCGGCAGGCGCCTCCGCGGCTCGCGTGGCTTGTGACCGCAGGCGGGCGGTGTTCTCTCGTTCGCGCGCCTCCCGCATGGCTCTTCCGACCTGCTGCGACGTGAAGCCCAGCACGACGCCAAGCTGACGAGCGTAAAGCTCCTGGGCGGTGGGGTTCTTGACCGTCACCAGGACCGATGCGATCTCATCCAGGGCCGTCATGCGTCCTGGAATCGACGGATCCTTGCCCGCCTCGTGGATGACGTGATCGAGGACCGGCCGCGCATTGTCGACCAGGTCGCGAAAGGCCTTTGCGCCATTTTCGCGCACGAAGTCGTCAGGGTCCACGCCGGCCGGCATGCGGGCGATGCGCAACCCGGTGATCAATTCAGCCTTGTCGAGGGCGGCCATCGGAACGCTGGCCTTATTGGCGGCGCGTTTTCCAGCGCTGTCGCCGTCGAAAACCAGCACAATCCGATTGGCCACCCGGTCGAGCAAACCCAGCTGTTCGCCGGTCATCGCCGTGCCCATCGGAGCCACGGCCTCTTCGATGCCGGCCTCGTGCAGGGCCAAGACGTCGAAGTTTCCCTCGACGACGATGGCGGTTCCCGTCTTGCGGATCGCTTCCAGCGCGACGTGCAGGCCGTACAGGCATTCCTTCTTGTGGAACAGCGGTGAATCCGGCGAGTTCACGTACTTCCGATCCTTGGCGTCCGGATCCAGCAAGCGGCTGCCGAAGCCAACCACCCGCTTCTGTCGATCGAAAACCGGCAGCATCACCCGATCGCGGAAGAAATCGTAGCGGCCACGCTCGTTGACGCCGATCAGGCCCAGCCGCTCGGCGTCGGCGGGGGACACGCCCTTGCCGGCCAGGAATTCCTGCAGGCCTTTCCATCCCGCCGGTGCGTAGCCCAGGCGAAACCGCTGGCGGGTCTCGGCGCCGATGCTTCGCTTGGCCACGTACGCGCGCGCCGCCTCGCCGCCCGGCCCCGCCAAGCATTCCTCGAAGAAGGCGGCGGCCAGATCCGAGACGCGGAGCAGCCGATCCCGTTCTGATTCGGCGTCAACCCGGGCTTTGCGCTCGGCCGGCGTCAGCGACGCGCGCTCGGGCAAGTCGACGCCGGCCTGTTCGGCGAGATCGCGCAACACCTCGGCGAACGTGCGCTGCTCGATCTTGGCCAGAAATCCGAACACGTCGCCTTTTTCACCGCAGCCGAAGCAGTGAAAGAACTGACGCGTCTCGTGCACGTGGAAAGACGGCGTCTTCTCGGTGTGGAAAGGGCAGAGCCCCTTCCAGCTTCCGGTCCCCGCGCGCTTCAGCTCGACGTAGCGCTTGATGACGTCGACGATGTTCGTGCGTTCCCGGACATCGTCGATCTTTTCTCGGGGCACCAGCGGCAAAGCCCAGAGATTGTCCCCCCCCGTCCTCCGTTTGGCCAGCCCCACCCACCGGCCCGAGGACAAAAAAAAGATCCGGCGCCGGCCCTGCACGCGGCTCGTCATGAATTGCCACCGTGGGATGGCGTCCAGCCCGGACGGGTGCGCTATCCTCGCCGCGCCGTGGTTCTCTACGCTGCCCCCGCGAGTCGACCCGTCGGGCGCCGTGAAGCAACGGCTGGACGAGGGGCGCACCGGGTGACCTCTTCAAGCGGTGACGGACGCGCGTGAGACAACAATTGAGGACACCATGAACCAAGGATCTCGGATCGTCGTGATTGCGATCGTGGTTTTGGCGGCGGTCGGGGGCGTGCTTTGGTGGCGGAAGCACCAGGTCAAGCCGGCGCCCAAGGCGCCCGTGTCGACGGTCGCACCGGCCCCACCACCCGCGCCGCCGGCACCGCCACCGCCAGCGCCCAAGCCGGCCATCTCCCACCCGATTGCGGCCGCCCCGGAAACCGGCAAGCTACCGCCGCTGGACCAGGCCGACACCTTCGTGCGCGACCGCCTGATCGAGCTGGTGGGTCGCAAGGGCGCGCTGGCTTTTCTGGGCATCGACAGCTTCGTGCGCCACTTCGTCGCGACGGTGGCAAACCTGGGGGCCGATCACGCCCCCGCCGACATGTGGCCGGTCAAGCGCACCGAAGGCGCCTTCGAAGCCGACACGCGCGGCGACGCCACCGTCATCAGCCCGAAGAACGCCGAACGGTACGGGCTGTTCGTGGCCTTCGTCGACGGGATCGACGCCGCCAAGGCGGTGGCGCTGTACCGGCGCCTCTACCCCCTGTTCCAGGAAGCCTACGAAGAGCTGGGCTATCCCGGGAAATATTTCAACGATCGCGCCATCGAGGTCATCGATGATCTGCTGGCCACGCCGGACGTCGGGGAGCCCATCAAGCTCAAGCGGGTCGAAGTTCCCGGAGCCGACCCGGCCGCCTCTGCCAAGGGGAAACCGCGGGGCGGCTTGTACGTGTTCGACGATCCGGAGATGGAACGGCGGACGGCCGGGCAGAAGATTCTGCTGCGCATGGGACATACCCACGCCACCCGCCTGAAGGCCAAACTGGTCGCCGTCCGCGCGCTGATCGCGTCGGGCCCGAGCGCGCCCCGCGCCAGGTAGGTCGACGGAGCGGTCAGCGGCGCAGGCGCTCGAAGAAGCCGCGCAGCAGGCCGGCCGCCTCGACGCCTAGCACGCCGGAGACCACGTCGACCCGGTGATTCAGCCGGCGGTCGTCGAGAATCTGGTACAGCGACCGGACCGCGCCCGCCTTGGGATCGTGGCAGCCATAGTAGACCCGCCGCAGACGCGCGTTCACGATCGCGCCCGCGCACATCGGGCAGGGCTCCATCGTCACGTAGAGCTCGGCCGACGTCAGACGCCAGCTTCCCAGCGCGGCGGCCGCACGCCGCAGCGCCAGCACCTCGGCGTGCGCCGTGGGATCGTTACCGGTCTCGCGTTCGTTGTGGGCGATGGCGATGACGGCGCCGTCCACGACGACCACCGCGCCCACCGGCACCTCGCCCAGGGCCGTGGCGGCCTGCGCCGCGTTCAGCGCCTGCCGCATGAAATCCAGGTGCTGCTCGGCCACGACGGGCGGTTCGTTGGCAAGGCCGAGGGAAACGGAGGCGGTGGTCATGGCGCGGGGCCTATTTATGGCTGACCGGGCGCCGAAAATCGAACGAACGTTTGCGACGCGCCCTTCCGCGGGTCGGCGACGCCTGGTTTTGTGACCCTGCCGGCAGGCGGGGATATCCTATGATGCCGTGGTGACGAAACCCGACCTGTCGTTCGCCGACTACGTGGCCGCCCGCAAGGGCGCCTCCAACGCCCGGTCCCGCGAGGGCGCCGCCTATGCCTATGCGGGCGACCTGAAGATCCGCCAGACGCTGGGCAAGATTCGCCCGGTCACGCTGGCGGTCGAGGCCACGGTGCGCTTCTGGCAGACCGTCGAGAAGAGCCGGATGCTGGGCACCGCGGTCAAGGTGACCCCGAAGCAATTCCCCAAGCTGCACAACCTGGCCCAGCGCTGCGCCGACACCCTGCAGATCCCGACCCCCACCCTGTACGTGTCGCCCAACATCGGCGCGCTCAACGCCCACACCTTCGGGACCACCGACGACGCGTACATCGTCCTCAACGCCGCGCTGGTCGATCACCTCAGCGAGGTCGAGCTGCTCGACGTGATCGGCCACGAATGCGGTCACATCCAGAACGATCACGCGATCTACATGACCACGCTCTACTTCCTCAGCCACATGGGCAGCACGCTGTTGCAGTGGGGCACGCGCCCGGCGGTGCTGGCGCTGAAGGCCTGGGCCCGGCGTGCCGAGATCACCTGCGATCGAACGGGGCTTCTGTGCACGCGGGATCTCGACGCCTCGATCGGGTGCCTGGTGAAGCTGGCGCTGGGCTCGAAGAAGCTGTACTCCGAGATCAACTTGGACGAATACCTGCAGCAGCTGGAGGAAACCCGCGGGCCCGGCCGCCTGGACGAGCTGGGACGTTCGCACCCCTACCTGCCCAAGCGAGTGGCGGCGCTGCGGGCGTTCGCGAAGACGACCTACTTCAAGAGCGTGATCAAAGGACCGAAAGATTCGTCGCCGGCCGAGGGAATCTCGAAGGAAGCCTGCGACGCCGAGGTCGCCAAGATCCTGTCGGTGCTGGCGTGACCGACCCGACCAAGGACGCGGGCGCCCCACCCGCGCGCAGTCTGGACGATCGCAAGGCGGCGATCCGGACGGTGCTGGGCCGGCTGGCTGCCACCGCCGACGTGGCCGGCCTGGATTCGGTGGCGCGCGACATTCGACAGGTGCGGATTCCCAAGCTGGACGAGGAGCGCTTCTCGCTGGTGGTCCTGGGGGAGTTCAATCACGGCAAGTCGACCTTCGTGAACGCGCTCTTGGGGCGGACCCTGCTGCCGACCGGGATCACGCCGACCACCGCGGTGCTGGCCCACCTGAGCTACGGACCCGATGCGAAAGCGGATCTGGTGCTGGACTCCGGCGAGCGGCGACCGATCGATCCGGCCCGCCTGAACGACTGGGCCACCGTGGAAGGGTTGGCCGCCAACCGGGCGGTGCCGAAGGCCGACGCCAGCGCCTTGCACCACATCGACGTGCGCGTCCCGGCGCCCGTGCTGGAAGGTCGCCTGACCATCGTCGACACCCCGGGCGTGAACGACATCAACGAACAGCGCGCCGAGATCACCTACGGCTATATTCCGCGCGCCGACGCGGCGGTCTTCTTGCTGGACGCGACGCAAATCCTGACCGCCTCCGAGCGACAGTTCCTGGAGGAACGCATCCTGCGGTCCTCGCGCGAGCGGTTGATCTTCGTGATCGCCAAGATCGATCTGCTGGACGAGGCCGAGCTGGCCGAGACGCTACGCTTCGCGCGGGAGCACCTGGCGCGCATCCTGCCCGAGCCGGCGATCTTTGCCGTCTCGGCCCGGCGCGAGCTGGCGGGCAAGCGCGAGAGCTCCGGTTTCGAGCCGCTGCTCCAGCACATCGGCGCGACCGTCGGCACCGATCGGCGGCGCCTGTTGATGGACCACGCGCTGGCGGACGCAGGGCGGCTGTCGGCGTTCGTACGGCAAAGCCTGGCCATGCGGCGCCGATCGCTGGAGCTGCCGCTGCCCGAGCTGGAAGAGCGCATCGCCCGCGCCCGGACGCGGCTGGCGGCGGGCCAGAAGGGGCTGGACGCGGCGGCGACCACCATTCGCGCGGAGACCTCGGCGTTGAAGGCGCGTGTCCGCCAGGATCTGGCCGCCTTCACCGCGGAGTTTCGCGAAGCCTTGGCCGGCGAGCTGGGCCAGATCGACGGCCACGACATCCGGCGCTACCTGTCGTTCTTCATTCAGGACACCTGGAAAGCCTGGCTGGAGGGGGAAGGGGAGATGATCGCCGCCGAGCTGGAACGTCTGGCCGAGACGATCCTCGAGGTGGCCAACGAGAACGTGCGTGATGTGACCGACGGCGTGGCGACCGAGCTGGGCACGGCGCAGACCAAGATCGATCTGTCGATCGACACCTTGAAGTACGACGCGTCGGTGTTCGCGCTGGGCGCGCTGGGCACCACCGTGTTCCTGTTCGTGAACGGCCTCGTCGGCGGTGTGATGACACTGGCGGCACCGCTGCTGGCGTTCGTATTGCGCGGAAAGATCGGCCGCGAGCTGCAAGCCGAGGCCAAGGAGCGGGCGCCGGGCGCGGTGGACCGGGTGGCCGGGGTGCTGGGTCCGAAACTGGACGAAGCCATCGACACGTTCGGTGGACGGCTGTCCGAGTTCGTGGCGCAAGCCGGCGCGGCGCTGGCCCGCGGCATCGCCGAGGTGCTGGACCGAGCCCTGGTCGAGAAGCGCGCCCACTCGACATCGGCGGACGCCGGCGCCGAGGCCAAGGCGATCGACGCCGCCCTGCACGAGCTGAAGGCCGTCGACGAACAGCTGGCGGACGTGCGACAGACCCTGTGGGAAGCCTGACCGCGCCGCGATGGGCATCTTCGATCGCATCGCCGGCACGCTGGACGACCTGGTGGCGGGCGATGACGCTCAATCGGAGACCCGCGCCAAGGAAGAGCTGGCCCTGGCGCGCGCCTTCATCGAGCGGGGCGACTTGGACGAGGCGGCGGCCCGGATCGACGACGTCGCTGGGCGGCACCCGCGCCTGCCGGCGGTGTTCGTCGCGCGGGGCGCGCTGGCGGCCCGGCGGGGCGATGACGACGCTGCCGCCACCGCCTTCGGGCGCGCGGTCGATCTGGAAGCGACCGACGCCGAGGCGTGGCTGCAGTTGGGGCAGACCCTGGCACGCCTGCAACGTTTCGAGCCCGCCCGCGATGCCCTCCGGCGGGCGCTGTCGCAAACGCTGACCTCCGAGCGGCGCGCGCTGGCGCAGGCGACCTTGGGACGGCTGTACGCGCGCGCCGGCCAGCGCGGCAAGGCCATCCGCGAGCTGCGCAAGGCGGCCGAGGTGTTGCCCGACGACCGCGAGGTGCTGGTCGCCCTGGGGCGCGCGCTGGTCGCGAGCGGCGAGGCCGAGGGCGCCGACTGGCTGGCCCGCGCCGCGCGATTGCCGGAGGGTGAGGCGCGATGGCTGATCGAAGCTGCGGACGCGAAGGCAGCGGGCGCTCGGCGGCTGCTGGACGAAGCGGTCGAGCGAGCCCCCCACGACGCCGTGGTACGCACCGCCCGCGCAGACTATTTCCTCGCCCAGGGCGAGCCTGCCGCGGCGCTGACGGAGGCCATCGCCGCCACCGAGCGGGCCCCCCGGTGGCCCGGCGCGTGGCGAACCCTGGGGGCGGTGCGCGCCGCGGCCGGCGACTTCGCCGAGGCGATCGCGTGCGCACGTCGAGAGGCCGAATTGGACGCGCCCCCGCCCTTTCCCATCTGGTTGGCGTACGCGCTGGGCGCCGGTGATCGCGAAGCGATCAGCGAGGCCCTGGGGCACGGCGAGCCGCGCGCGCCGGGATTCGCCGAGGCCCAGGCCCTGGCGGCGGGGAGCCTGGATCGTGCCGGCCTGATCGCGCTGGCTGATCACGCGCCATCGGCCGCGGCACGGCGCTTCGTGGTCCGGTCCCTGGCGCCGCCATCGGTGCCCGCCGGCAACATCCTGGCTCTGCTGGCCTGGGCCGAGGCACTGGCGGAGCACCAGCCCATCCTGACTTCGCTGGCGGTCCCGATGGCCCGCGCGGTCGAGGCGTTCGATCGGCCACTGCTGGTGGCGGTGATGGGCGAATTCAACGCCGGAAAATCATCGCTGGTCAACGCCCTGGCGGGCGATGCCGTCGCGCCGGTCGGCGTCACCCCCACCACCGCCACCATCAATGTCCTGCGCTTCGGTCCGCGCGGCGGTCGCGTCAGGTACCACGACGGAACGACCCGCGACCTTGGCCCCGCATCGGTCGGGCCGTTTCTCGCGGGGCTGGGCGACAGCGAGGCGGCGACGGTCCGTCAGGTCGAGGTCTTCGCGCCGCTCGAGGCCCTGAGACGCGTCGAGATTGTCGACACACCCGGGCTGAATTCGCTGCGCCCCGAGCACGAGAAGGTGGCGCGCGACTTCTTGGTCGACGCGGACGCGCTGGTCTGGGTGTTCGCGGCGGGCCAGGCGGCCAAGGCGACCGAGCGCGAGGCGCTGCGGCTGGCCCACGCCGCCGGCAAGCGCGTGCTGGGCGTGATCAACAAGATCGATCGCGTCGAGCCGGATGAGCTGGCGGCGATCCTTCGCCACGTCAGGACCACGCTGGGCGATCTGGTGGAAGACGTCATTCCGCTATCGGCGCAGGCGGCCCTGGCCGCCCGGCAGACCGGTGGTGGGGCCCGTCCCCTTCAAGCGGCAGCTGAGTCTTCGCCCGGCGCGGGCGGCCTGGAGGCCCTGGAGACGCGGCTGGAAAGCACGTTCTTTGCGCGCGCGCGCGACCTGAAACGCGGCACCGCCGTGGCAGCGCTGCGCCGCTTCCTGGTCGATGCGCATGCCCTGATCGCGGGCCGAGACGACCCCAGCGTCGCAACCGACGGCGCCCGCCAGGCGCTGGGCGATGCGCGGGAGCGGTTGCAGTCGGCGCTGGCGGCAGAGCGAGTCACGTTGCGGGCGCGGTTGAACGAGGGCTTCCGGCTGGCCGCCAGCGAGGTGCGCGAGTTCATCCGCCCGCGAGCCTGGTTGTTCGGCGAACACCGCGCGGATCCCGCCGACGAGGCGTTTCTGGCTGACATCCTGGACGACGCGACCATCCGCGCAACGGCGGCCACCCGAGCGGCGCTGGTCATGGCGATCGCGACGTCCGACGGGGCAGCGGTGCCCCGCGCCGCCGAACTATCGGACGCCATCGACGACGCGATCGAGCGCTTCCGCGCCTACGCCCGCGGGATCACCGAAGGCGCGGCGACGGTATTCTTTCGCGTCGATCTGCCGCGCATCCGGCTGGACCTGGGCGCGATCCACGCGGTCCTGGCCCGCTGGCTGCCCGAACCCGAGGAGTATCTGTTCCGCACCATCGAGCGCGCGGCGCTGGCGATCGCCCAGCGCGCCGAAAAGGATCTCGACAGGGAAGCGCGGTCGCGTGAAATTGCCGAGCTGATGCGCAACGAACACCTGGTGCAACCGCTTCATGCCTTGGCCCGCGCCGTCGATGCGCTGACCGTCGGGTCGGGAACGAACGAGGCATGACCACGCTGGTGATGGGGATCGATGAAGCGGGGCGCGGGCCGTTGCTGGGCGAGATGGTGCTGGCGGCGGTCGCGCTGGAACCCACCGCCTCCCGCCGGCTGAGTCGAATGGGTGTCGCAGATTCGAAGGGGTTCGGCTCGGGTCCCGAAGCCCATGCCGCGCGTTGCAACCTGGCCGTTGCGATCCGCGTGCACGCCGCGTACGCGCGCCTCGAGGTCTGCGACGTTGCCACCATCGACGCCTACGTCTCGCGGGGCGCGCTGAACGTCCTGGAACGCGAGCGGGCCACGCTGCTGATCAGCGCCGCACCTCCCTGCAAGCGCATTCTCGCCGACGGCGAGCGGCTGTTCGGCGCCCTGCGCGGCGCCTATCCGCATCTGCGCGCCATCGACGGCGGCGAAAACGCGCACGTCGCGGTCGCCGCCGCCAGCATCCTGGCCAAGGTCCATCGCGACGAGCTGTTCGCGCGCATCGCCGCCCGCTACGAACCCGAGTTCGGACCGATCCGCGGCGGGGGCTACGTCAACGAACGAACGCGCACCTTCGTCCGCGCCCACCTCTCACGGTACGGCCGGTTGCCCGACGAGGCCCGCACATCCTGGCCCTGGCCCGGTCCGATCACGGGTGCCGATCAGACCGACGCGACGGTCTGCGCATCCGACAGCGATCAAGCCACGACGCAATCCGCGCGAGACTGACCACCAGCCAAGGTCGTGACCCGCATGTTCATGTTAAGGACTTCGTCATGCCGCTGGTGAAGGTGTACCGACGCGCGGGGCGCCCCGCACAAGAGAATGCCAAGGCGATCGAAGCCATCCACGCCGCCCTGGTCGAGGCCTTCGCGATCCCCGACCACGATCGCAACCACCTGCTGTTTGAACAGGACGCCGCCCACTTCGAGATCCCGCCCGACCGGACCGAGGCCTTCACGCTGATCGAGATCGTGGCGTTCCCAGGCCGGAGCCAGGACGCCAAGCGAGCGCTGTACGCAAGCCTGGCCCGGCGCTTCGAAGCGCTGGGGGTTGCACCCGCAGATCTGTTCGTGATCCTCCACGAACCGCCGCTCGACAACTGGAGCGTGCGCAATGGCCTGTCGTCAGCGGACGTCCGGCCCGCCTTCAAGCTCGACGTCTGACGCGGGAAGAACCTGATTTCGGCCTTTTCTGGCCTCTTGTGGTCGCGGGCGGTTGGTGGCACCTTGATGAACGTCTTGCGGCGGAAGCGGATCGCCTGGCTGCTCGGAATCGGCTTGCTGGCCGGGGGCGCCACCATCTTGCGCTCCGGCGCGTCGAACCAGGCCTTTTCCGCGTTGCCCCGCCCGCCGCGGGAGATTCCGGTGGGCACCGCGCTCCCCGCGTTGATCCTGACCGACGATGGGGGCCGGGCCGTGCCCCTGGCGTCGCTGCGCGGCGCACCCACCGTCCTGGTCTTCTTTCGCACCGCCAGTTGCCCGAGCTGCCGCGCCCAGTTGACAGCCTTGGCGGCGGCGGCCCCCAGGTTCCGTGCGGCGGGCGTGGAGGTGCTGGCCATCAGCCCCGATTCCCCGGCGGCTCTGGCCACCGCCCGGACGCAGCTGCACCTGCCGATGCGTTTGCTCTCCGACGCAGATGAGCAGGCCGTGTCCGTCCTCTGCGGAGGCCTCGCCCACTGCGAACTGCTGGCGGACGCGGGGGCGGTGATTCGTTGGGGCGCCTTCTCCGAGAGCTGGTCGCGCGTTCCTTCACCCGAAGCGCTGGCAGAAGCCGGGCGTCTGCTCCCGCCGCCCGAGACCCGTTAATTCACGCGGCGGAGGACCGACAGCGCGCGCACGGTCAACCACCGCGCAACCTCGCGATCCTTGGCCGCCACGGTTGCCACACGCGCAGTGGCCACCTCGGGCGGTCCCCCGGGGTACCAGAGCCCGTCCGCCGACTGGCGACCGCGCACGTAGGCCTCGGCGGTGCGGACGCCAGAATTTTCTTTGCCCAGCCCCACCGCGGTGACGGTGTCCAGCGCGTCCAGCATGTCTACGTAGAAGCGCGGCTCGGCCAGCTGCTCCCAGTACGATGGCGCCTTCCGATCGGGATAGCGGTCCGGTTGCAAGAAGCGCGTGGCCAGCAATTCGGCGGCCCGGCGCGCCTCGCGCGACGAACGACGCGAGGGTGATGCGGCAAATGCTCGCAGCGCCATCCCGGTGATCAGGTGGCTGGAAGGTCGCGCCGACGAATCGCAGCGAACGCCCCGCCAGGCCCACCCACCGTCGGCCTGACGCCATTGCAGCAAGAACTTGAACCCCTCGACCACCCGCGGCTCGGCGTCCCAGCCCGCCCGGCACAACGCCGCCAGTGCCCAGCCCTGAAAATGCACCGCCGGCATTTTCCCCTTCTCGTCCTTGGTCTCGCCGATGGACAGGGCGGCGATGCCGCCATCCTTGGACTGCGACGCCAGGACGAACTCGGCGGCCTTCGCCACCGGCGCTTCACTGGTGTCGAGACCCAGTTCAGCCAGGCGTTCCAGGGCCCGCACGGTGCCTATCACCGACGCGAATTTGTCCGAACCCAGCGCCTTTTCGATCGGCTTGGCCGGAAAGTCTCCCTTGGTCCCCTGCTTCTTCAGGAAGGCCTTCACGTCCACATACGCCAGCAGCTCGGTGCCGCGCGGAGCCTCGTCGTCGTCGATCAGTTCCCGTCGAATGCGGGCCGACAGCGACGGGGGGCCCTCGCGCAACAGCGCGGGAATCGGATCCCGCGCCAGCCTCGCCCGCCACCCGGAAGGAAACCGAGCGGCTACCGCGGGCGAAGGGGCGAACGGAGAGCGATTCATCTGGGCGAAAGGGTATCTCAATTTCCCCCGCGTGGACGGAATCGCCAAAAATTTTCGAGAGCTTTTTTGTGAGAGGGCTATAAGCTTCCTTCGGCAGGCTTGCATGGGGTCAACTGACCGCCCTCCAAAACAGGAAGCCTTTCTCGCCTTGCTGGCAGAAGGGTGGACTTCGCTTCATCTCGACGCGCGTCGAGAGGGCGTCATCGTGCCCGCGCACCTGAAGTCCGAATCGCATCTGGTGCTGCAGTACGGACACGATCTCCCCATCCCGATCGTCGATCTGCAGGTCAACGAGCATGGCGTCAGCGCCACCTTGTCCTTCGCGCGCTCGCCCTCCCCGACGTTGGTGCCCTGGAGCGCCGTGTATGTCGTCACCTCCGCGGATGGACGGGGCGTCCTCTACCATGAGGATATTCCTGGCGATGTCTCGATTGTCGCGGGCAGCGCGGCCGACGCGGACGTGGATGATACCAGCCGGATCACCCACACCAGCGAGCCGCTTCCGGCCCCGCCGCGCGAACGGCCGGCGACGCCCACCCGCGCGCTGCGGGCGGTTCCACTCTCAGGCCCGATCGACGATGCGCTGGGAATCGACTTTCGCGACAACCCGGCCCCCGAGGCGTTGGTGCCCGCTCGAAGACGAAAGCGGCCGCAGCTGCGGCTGGTGAAGTAGCGGGCGAGGGACCGGCCCAGGGAGCGGCCGAGGGAGCGGCCAAGGACCGCAACGTGACGTCCCCGGTCACTCGCGAATGACGCAGTCGCCGAGAAATTTGGCCAGCTCGTCGTGCTGCGCGCGCGCGTCCTCGTAACCCAAGCGCGCGACCTCGGCGGCGTAGAAGCCGTCGAAGAGAATGTACGACAGCAGGTCCGCTTCGTCGGCACCCCGCGCGGTGGCCAGCCGACGGAGCAGCTGAATTCCGGGGCCACCGCCCGTACCTTTGAACCGCCCGGAACGCCCCACCTCACCCGCCAGCGCGCCCAGATCGGACGACGGGCGGATCATCAGTTCGTCGACGACCCGGTAGGGCGCACCGCGGGTCTGGGTCACCACCTCGTCGAAGCGGTGACCGCCACCGACGGGATCGGCCGCGCGCACCGAGCGAATCAAGGCGTTGAAGCGACGCAGGCGATCCAGGTCGTAGTCGATGTGGTCCAGCAAGAACGCGTTCAGAATCTTGCCGACCAGGAACGCCGCGCCCGGGTACGGCATCGATTCTTCGTCCGCGTCGGGCTCCAGCGGCTTGTGGCGCAGGCCGATCACCAACACCTTGTCAGCACCCAAGCGCAGCGCCGGGGACAGCGGCGTGTTCTGTCGCAGACCCCCGTCGCAGAAGAAACGATCCCCGACGGCCACCGCCGGGAACAAGATCGGCAGCGCCGCCGAGGCCAAGGCGTGCTCGCACCCCATCGTCACGAACTGCGCGCGAACGAAAGGATCCTGGCTCCAGTTCCGCAGGGGTCCGCCCGAGCGCTGGACGAAGACGACACTCTTGCCTGAGCCAATATCGGTCGCGGTCACCGACAGCGATTCGAACAGCCCGCGGCGGTTGTTGCTGGTGATCTGGCCCCAAGGAATCAAGCGGCGTACGACCCGTTCGAGCTTTCCGGTGTTGACGATGCCGCCCAGGCGTCGGTCGCCCTCGATCTCGGCGATGGCGCCGCTTCCCAGCAGCGTGCCGGGCGCCTTCAGAAACTCGCGCAGACCGAAGCCGACCATCTCCTCGAGGACGAAGCTCTCCCAGCGATCGACCAGCATGCGCCCTTGCGCCGGCGCGAAGTCGGCCGTGGCGGCGAAGAAACAGGCGTGGATGCCCCCGACGGACGTCCCGCAGTAGATGTCGAACTGGACCTGCCCGCCCAGATCCCCCGCCAGCTCCTCGCGGATGTAGCGCATGACCCCCGCCTCGTAGGCGCCGCGCGCACCGCCGCCCGACAGCACCAGCGCAAGGCGGGGGCGATCGCCGCGGTGAACGGGACGGGTCGGGGCGCTCATGCGACCCACACCGACAGGGGGTCCGATCCGGTCATTCTTTACGATCGTATTCGAAACGGGGGCCTTCTGTCGACGGGCGAGGCTTTTGATTTTAAAATGCTTCGATGGGGACTTTGTCTAGCGACGCGGAAGGGACCTCGGTAGCCGACCTCACGCTTTCCCCAGGAGGCGGCTTCTTGCTGGAAAAGACGGGCTCCGCGCACACGCTCACGCCCGAGATGCTGAGCGACGAGCAGCGCATGATGCACCAGACGACCATCGACTTCGTCGCGCGCGAGGTCGAGCCGCGACTGGCCGAGATGGAAGCCAAGAAGCCCGGGGTCATGCGCGACATCCTGCAAAAGGCCGGTGCGGTGGGGCTGCTGGGACATGACATTCCCGCAGCCTTTGGCGGCCTCGAGGGCGACAAGACCAGCAGCAGCTTGATCACCGAGGCCGTCAGTCGCATCGGATCTTTCGCCGTCAGTTACGGCGCGCACGTAGGAATCGGCACGATGCCGCTGGTGCTGTTCGGAACACCGGCCCAGCACGCGAAGTATCTGCCCAAGCTGGCCACCGGCGAGATGATCGCCGCCTACGCACTGACCGAGCCGGGCTCGGGGTCGGACGCGCTGGCGGCCAAGACCCGCGCCACGCTCTCCGCCGACGGGAAGACCTGGCGGCTGACGGGGACCAAGCAGTACATCACCAACGCGGGTTTCGCTGACCTGTTCACCGTGTTCGCAAAGGTCGACGGCGAAAAATTCACGGGCTTTCTGGTCGAGCGCGGCGCCAAGGGCCTGTCGATTGGCCCGGAAGAACACAAGCTGGGGATCCGCGGCAGCTCGACCTGTCCCCTGATCCTGGAGGACTGCGAGGTCCCGGCGGAGAACGTGCTGGGACAGATCGGCCAGGGCCACAAGATCGCGTTCAACATCCTGAACATCGGGCGCTGGAAGCTGGGGGTGGGCGCGGTGGGGGCGGCCAAGTATTGTCTGGAGCTGGGCGTCGGCTATGCGCGCGATCGCAAACAGTTCGGCAAGTCCATCTCCGAGTTCGATCTGATCCGCAAGAAGCTGGGTGACATCGCGACCAACATCTTCGTGGCCGAATCGATGGCGTATCGAACGGCAGGGCTGCTGGACGCGCGCAGCCGCGCGATCGCTCACGACGATCCGCAGGCGCAGAAGAAGCAGATCGATGCCATCGAGGAGCACGCCATCGAGGCGTCGATCCTGAAGGTCTTCGGTTCCGAGATGCTGCACGCCAGCGCCGACGAGACGCTGCAGATCTTCGGCGGCGCCGGCTACATTGAGGACTATCCCATCGAACGGGTCAGCCGGGACGCCCGCATCAACCGGATCTTCGAGGGAACCAACGAGATCAACCGGCTGCTGGTTCCCGGTACGCTGTTGAAGCGTGCCATGCAGGGACGGCTGCCCCTGATGAGCTTCGTCGGTCAGGTGCAAGCCGAGCTGGCCGATCCCACGAAGATCGATCGCAAGGTCCCCGATGGCGTGCTGGGCCTGGAACGTCAGAAGTGCGACTTCGCCAAGCGAGCCGTGACCTACGGCGCCTCGCTGGGCGTGCAGAAGTACATGCAGGGCATCAGTGACAAGCAAGAACTGCTGGGCGCGCTGGCGGACTGCATGATTCGCATCTTCGCCATGGACTCCGCCATCACGCGCACCCTGCAGTTGATCGCCGCCAAGGGAGAGGCCGCCAGCGCCATCCCGATCGCCATGACCCGGCTCTATGTGGCCAGTGCCCACGAGCAGGTGTTCGATGGGCTGCGCGAGATGCTGATGTGGATGTCCGAGGACGAGGAATGGGGCCGCGGCGTGCGCGACGTCAACCACTACTACGCGCTGACCCGGGTGAACACGTTCTCGTTGCGCCGCAAGATCGCCTTGCACGTCATCGAGGCCGGCGGCTACGCGCTTTGATTCAGGGCGCGACCACGGGGGGACATCCAACGTCGATGGTCGTGATGCCGGCGGCCGGCTGAAGGACAAACGCAGCCGCCGCCTGGACCTCGTTCAAGGTGCGCTCCTTGAACTTGATCTCCACGCCGTCATCGAATGAGCCGGCCCCTTCGGCGTAGCGGACGGTGGCTGGCAACGAAACGCGCGGCGACCCGGCGTTGCCGACGTCGACGAAGTCCTCGAAGGCGGCCCGCCAGATGGGTCGGTCGGCGCCGTCCCTGGCCGTCACCGCCACCAACTTGATGGCGGCCTGCGCGTCGGCGCGCTTCAGGAAATACCGCAGGCGACCCGCACCCGCGCGCACGTCCAAGACGTCGGCCGCCACGTCGCCGTCCCATTCCACCCGAGCGTCGAGGGCAGCGTCATCCGCCACCTCGGGAAGGCGAGCGTCGCCCAGCAGGATGGCGGCCACGTCGCCCGGAGCCAGGGGAATCCGGATCAGCGAGGCGACGTTGGCGGGACAGGCCGGCCCACGCTGCAGCTGGCTGTGCTGCACGTCGAGGAAGCCGAAGCGCGCGCCGTCCGTGACCAGCACCGCGACGGTTCCTTGTAAGCTCACCTCGGCTTCCAGGCGCAAACGCCCGGGACGTTCCACCAGCATCAGGACGGTCGCGCGGATGCGATCGCCGCCCAGCCAGCTGGTGGCACGCGCCCGCGCGTTCATGGTCTTGACCGCCGTCTGCTGAGCCCGCAGCACCTGCAGGAGGTCGGCGGCCCGCGGCGGCGCATACGGCCGTTCGATGCGGACGTGCCGCGGACAGCCCGCCAGAAACGCCAGCGCCAGCAGCGTCAGGCCGATTTCCCTCCGTGCGCGCAGCGCCAAGGGCATCAGTGACTGCCCCCGCCCGCGGGTTCCAGCGCGTGGAGGTTCTTCAGGATGTCGCGCGCGACCCGCTCCTCGGGATCGTGCGCCAGCGCGCGCCGGTAGGTGGCCACGGCGCGGTCGATCTGTTTCTCCCGACTGTAAAGCTCTGCCAGATGCGCCAGGATCTCCGGATCCCCCGGTTCCAGGCGCTCGGCTTGCGCCAGCAGGTCGGAGGCCCGCGCCAGATCGCCACCGCGCAAATAGGCCCAGCCCAGGCTGTCCACGATACCGCCGGCCCCCGGGTCCAGGACCATCGCCACTTGCAACTGGCGCGTCGCCGTCGGCAGATCCTCGCCGTGATCGACGGCGACGAAGCCACGAAAGTTCAGCGCCTCGACGTTGCGCGCGTCGGCCTGCAGAATTTTTCCGGCCATTTTCAAGGCCGCCCGCCATTCGCCGCGCCGTTCGTCAATCGCCGCGCGGATCAACAAGAAGCGCGGGTTGTCGGGATCCTTCTGAAGCGCGGCATCCAGTCCCCGCGCGGCGCGTGCCGGATCGCCGCGCTTCTCGTCCAGCAAGGCGCGCGCGATGATCAAGTCCGATGCCCAGTCATGCGGTCGCGGCGCGCCGGACTCCGTCGCCTTCGTATCGCTCGCCGCTTCGGGGACCGGCTTGGACTCCGTCGAGGTCTTGCCATCGCCGGAGCGGGTGGGCGCCTTTCCCGTCGTCGAGATGACACCGGCGGACGGATCGAGCGTCAGGGCCGCCGTCGCATCATCCAGGGCCCGATCGGCTTCCGCCAGCGGACGCGCGCCACCGGCTCGTCGCAAGGCCTCGGCGGCGCGGAGGCGTGACTCGATGAACTCGGGTTCGCCCTTGCGCACCTTCAGGAAGCGCGCCGCCGCTCCCGCCAGATCCTTGGCATCGACCAGGGCGCTGCCGGCCAGCAAGGCGGCCCGTGCCGCCGACAACCCCTTGGTTTGCGCCTTCTCGGCCGCCGCTATCGCACGCTCCGGACGGCCGGCGGCACGCTCGATGCGCACGATGGCCTCCACCGTGTTCTCGTCGAGCACGTCGGGCGTCAACCGATCGGCCTCGAGCGCCGCCTCCGCCGTGTCTCCGCGGGCCGCCAGCCATTTGAGAAACATCTCGGCCACCTCGATCGAGTCCTCCGTGCGATCCAGTGCCTCACGGAAAGTGGTCTTGGCTTCGGCGGGACGATCGGTCGCGACTTGCAGAGCGGCCAACATCAGACGGCCGTCGATCTCGGACGGCTCCAGCGTCAGGGCCGCCTTCAGAGCGGTCTCCGCCTCGGCCGGATGGCCTTCCGCCCACGCCAGCGCGGCGCGCTCGATCTGCGCGCGGACACTGTCACGCGCAGCGTCGGTCAACCGGCGAATCGTCGCATGAGCGCCCGCAAGATCCAGCGTGGCCAGCTGCGCGCTCGATAGGGCCAGATGCGTGGCCTCGATGGCCTCGGCTTCGCCGTCCGACAAGGCCAACGCCGCGGCCTGACCGTAGCGCTCCAGGGCAGCCTTTTCGTCGTGACGGGCCTCCAGCAGGTGTGCCCAGGCCAGGTGGCCCGCCACCGTCGGCTCGATCTCGAACGAACGTTCGATGCAGGTCTTGGCCTCGTCGACCTGCCCCATGCGTACCTGTAGGTCTGCCAGGTGCGCCCAGATCTCGGCCGCCTGATCATCATAGGAAAGTGCACGTTGCAGCTCGCGCGCCGCTTCTTCCCAGCGTTGTTCCTCTTCGAACAGCAGAGCCCGCGCGACGTGCTCGTACGCGTCGGGTCCGATCGCGCGGGTGACGACGATGTGGCCGTTCACGATCTTGCTGACCGGCCGTGGTCCGGTCGCGCACCCGACCACGAGGCAGCAGGCGACGAACAGCGCCGCAGGCGACCGGTCCGCCCGCGGCTTCTTCACCGCACGACGAAGCGTTGGCGAAATTGCGGCCGACGGTCCTATCAAAGCGGGATGTTCCCGTGTTTCTTGGGGGGATTGGTATCGCGCTTGTTGCCGAGCAGCGCCAGGCCACCGCACAGCCGCGCGCGGGTGTCGCGCGGGCGGATGATCTCGTCGATGTAGCCCAGCTCGGCGGCGATGTAGGGGCTGGCGAATTTTTCGCGATACTCTGCCACGTAGCGCGCGCGGGCGGCGGCCGGATCGCTCGCCTTGGCAAGCTCGTCGCGGTACACGATGTTCACCGCCCCTTCCGGCCCCATGACGGCGATCTCGGCGGTGGGATAGGCCAGGTTCAGATCACCCCGGATGTGCTTGGAGGACATGACGTCGTAGGCGCCCCCGTAGGCCTTGCGCGTGATCACCGTCAGTTTGGGGACGGTCGCTTCGGCATACGCATACAGCAGCTTCGCGCCGTGCTTGATGATGCCGCCGAATTCCTGCGCGGTCCCCGGCAAGAACCCAGGAACATCGACGAAGGTCACGATGGGAATATTGAAGCAATCGCAGAATCGCACGAAGCGAGCCGCCTTCAACGACGCCGCGATGTCCAGACATCCCGCCAGATGCATCGGCTGATTGGCGACAATCCCCACCGGTCGACCGTCGAGGCGAGCGAATCCGACCACGATGTTGGGCGCGTAGGCAGGCTGGATCTCGAACAGGTACCCGTCATCCACGATCCGCCGGATCAGCTCACTCATGTCGTACGACTTGGCGGGATCGGCAGGGATCAGGCGGTCCAGTTCACCGTCGGTCGCCTGGTCCTGGGCCTGCGGGGGCCGGCGCGGTGGGTCTTCGCGGTTGTTCTGCGGCAAGAAGGTCAACAGCTCGCGCAAGGCAGCCAGACAGGCGTCCTCGTTGCTGAAGGCGCGGTGGGCGACGCCCGAGCGAGCGGTGTGGGTGTGCGCGCCACCCAGCTCTTCCTTCGAGACCTCCTCGTGGGTCACGGTCCGAATCACCTCGGGCCCGGTGATGAACATGTGGCTGGTCGATTCGACCATGAAGATGAAGTCGGTGATGGCGGGCGAATACACCGCACCACCCGCGCACGGCCCCATCACGGCCGACAGCTGCGGAACCACGCCGGACGCCAGCGTGTTGCGCAAGAAGATGTCGGCGTATCCGGCCAGCGAGGCCACGCCCTCCTGGATGCGAGCGCCGCCTGAATCGTTCAACCCCACCACGGGCGCGCCGACCTTCATCGCCAGGTCCATGACCTTGCAGATCTTGCCGGCGTAGGCCTCGGACAGCGACCCGCCGAACACCGTGAAGTCCTGCGCAAACAGGAATACCGGTCGACCGTGCACGCGCCCATGCCCGGTGATGACACCGTCGCCTGGAATCTTCTGGTCCCCCATCCCGAAGTCCGTCGAGCGATGCGTGACCAGCTTATCCAGCTCGACGAACGTATCGGGATCGCACAACCGCAACACGCGTTCGCGCGCCGTCAGCTTACCCGCTTGGTGTTGCCGCTCGACACGCTCGGGACCGCCGGCTGCAACCGCTTGTCGTTCTCGCTCGGTCAGGCGCGCGAAGGGATCGGCACCGGACTTGGCCGGCGCGGGAGGTTCGTTCATGGCACTTTCATACCGCAAAGCGGAACCCGGCGGCGCGCGGACCGGGTCGTGTTGCTGGAAGCGCGTTTCATGGCGCGATCCATTTGAAATTGGGACCCTTCGCCCAGACGGGGGGCGGCGCCTCGATCGACATGCGAGCGCCCGAAATCGGATGTGGAAACGCGATGGCCGCCGCGTGTAGGCGCAGCCCCGGAAACTCCTTCACCCTGCCGTCGGGCGCAGGTCCGTAGCGATCGTCGCCCACGATCGGAAATCCGGCTGCCGACAGGTGCGCCCGAACCTGGTGGGCCCGGCCAGCGTGCAAGGTGGCCACGATCAGCGTGGTGTCCGCCGCGCGCGCCACGACTTTCCAGCTGGTCTCGGCGGCCTGGGGATTGCGCCCACCGTCGACGCGGACGGTGGTGCCGCGACGGCCCCGGCGACCGATCGCGCCTGTCAGGCTTCCATCTTCGGGCTGGCCCCACACCTCGGCCAGGTAACGCTTGACCGACTGGTCCGCCGTGAAGGACTTGCGCAACGCTTGCCATGCGTCCCGGGTTCGCGCGGCGACCAGCACGCCGCTGGTGGCCGTGTCCAATCGATGGACCAGGCCCCCCTCTCGCGGATCCAGCGACGCGGCTGCGCATTCCGGATATCGCGCGCACAGCAAGTTGGCCGCGGTTCCTTGCTCACCGGCGCGCAAGGGATGCGACGGAATACCGCCGGGCTTGTCGACGGCCACCAACGCTGCATCCACATAGAGCACCGCCAGCCGGGCCGCCTGATCCGCTGGCGCTGGCATCACCGCGGGTTCCTCCGGCGGCCGCAGCACCGTCACGATCTCGCCGGTGTGCACCAGCTCCCCCTTGGCCCGCTGGCGGCCGTCGACCCGCACACGGCCGTCCGCGATCAGGCGGCGCGCCGCCGCATGGCTGACCACCAGGCTCGCCCCCACGAATGCATCCAGCCTCTCGCCATCACCTGTCGCGCCGACAGGAAACGCCGATCCTTCCTCGGCGCTCACTTCTTCTTCGAGACCGACTTGCCCGCGACCGTCCCCTTGTCGGTTCTCACCTCGGTGCGTGTGCCGGTCCGCTCGCCCTTGTCGGGGCCGCCTCGCTTGGCGGCCGCCGGCTCGTTGGTTCTGGCGCCCACCTTGGTCGACGATCTGGCCTCGGCGTGGACTTCGTTTTTACCCGCCACCTTCGTATCGATCTTTCCTTCGGATTTGCCGTCGGCTTTGGCCTCGGCCTTGGCCACCACCTTGGTCACTCCCGCACCCGCGGCACGCGCGGTGTCGCGCGCACCACGCTCCCGCCGCGGAGACAGCGCCATTCCTTGGGCAACGTCGTGGGTCGGTTCGCCCACCGGAGAGTAGACAACGACCTTCTGCCCTTCGTGCAGCTCGGTGTTGTACGAAAATCGATTGATGCGGGCCAGATCACCGACGGTGAGGCCATAGCGGCGCCCCAGCTTGACCAACGTATCGCCGCTCTTCGTCTCGACGATCAGCCGTCGCTTTCCCCGCCGCGCCGCTTCGAGCTGCAGAAACTCTTCGGACCCCAGGGTAACGACCTTCACCCGCGCGACGTCCAGCAGCACGACCTCCGTGGGATCGAAGTCCTTTCGCACGAAGACCTGGAGCACCATCTTTGGATGCAGCTTTGCCTCGGCGTCCAGGTTGTTCCACAGGATCAGATCGTCGCCACGAACCCCGAAGACCTCCGCGATGGCGTCCAGCGTGTCACCGTCGCGCGTTCGATAGAAGACCCGTTCGCGGCCCTCATAGTTGAACACGCGATCGGGGACGGCCACCAGGATGTCCTCTTCCTCGGCAGCGTCGTCCCCGCCCTCATCCTTTCCGTCGCGGCCCGGCGTCGCGGCGACCGCCTTGGCGACGTCGGCTTTCACCTCGCCTTTCTTGCGGGGCACCACGATCGCGACGCCGGCTCTCAGCTCGCCCGTGTCCTTCACCCCGTTCAGCCGGCGCAGTTCCCGCGCCGACGTGCCCCGGGCCTTGGCGACGTCGTCCAAGGTTTCGCCGAAGCGCAGGGTCACCGTATCCAGCCGATCGCCGTGGGTGCGCGTGCGCTCGAAGGCCTCGGCGAAGGTCGCGGCGGTCCCGACGGGGATCCGGACCATGAAGTTGCCGCGGTCAGGCGGGGTCCGATCGCGCGCGATCTGCGGATTCAAGGCGTCGATGACCTCCGGCCGGGCCTTCGACGCCCGCGCTACCGTGCCCAGCGTGGTGCCCGCCGGCACCTCCACCTTCTCGAACGCAAACGGTGGATCCGGAACGATCCCGCCAAAGCCGAAGGCTTCCACGTTGTGCCCGACGATGGCCGCTGCCAGGATCTTGGGGACGTAAAGGCTCGACTCCCACGGCAACCCGGCCTCGTGGTGACACAGCTCCCAGTAGTCGTTGGTGTTGTAGCGGGTGATCGACTTCAACACCGCGCCATAACCGGCGTTGTAGGCCGCGAACACCAGTGGCCACGAATTGAACCGAACATAAAGGTCCTTCAAGTAGCGCGCGGCGGCCTCGGCTGACCGTTCGGGATCGCGACGAGCATCGATCCAGTAGCCGACCTCCAAGCCGTACGCACGCGCCGCCCCGGGCATGAACTGCCAGATTCCGCCCGCGCCCACGCGCGAGCGCGCGGAGGTCTCGAAGCCGCTTTCGACCATCGCGACGTACAACAGATCCTTCGGCAGTCCCTCGCGCGCCAGCGTGGCTTCGATCAGAGCTTGGTAGCGACCGGCCCTTCGCAGCCAGTTGGCCATGATCGCGTGGCCACGCGGGTCGTTCTTGAAGTAATCGACATAGCGCAGGACCTGCGGATCCCAGCGCACCGGAAGCTCGGGTAGCTTGAGGCTGCGCAGCCACTCGGAATCGGGCGCTGGCGGCGCCGCACGGGCTCGAGCCGATTCAGGCGAGCGCAATACTTCGGGTACGTCGCCCGAACCCTCCCAGCGACCAGGCAGACCGGGCGGAGGCTCGGCGGGCACATCCCAGCTGCCCGGCTCCTCTGCCTCGACGCCGCGAGCGCGGGGAAACGCGTCCTCTTCGAACCGCTTCAACTCGCGCAACTCGGGGCTTTCGTTCGCGTCGTCAACCGCCACGCCGCGCACGGCCCGACGTTCGGACTGATTCCCTTCGGGCGGCGGCGGCTCGCTCCCCTTCTTCCCAGCCCCCGCACTCGAGCCTGCGCCTGCCGCTTTTCCGCTGGGCGGCGTCGCTGCGCGCGCCCCGGTCGTCGCTTCCATCAGCGAACCGACCAAGCCCAGCATCAACCACGTTGACCGGCGCCTCGCCGAGCTCGTCCTCGGCCGTGTCGTTGCTCGGATCAACATCAACGCGCGATCGTAGCGGACTTGCCGCGGACCCGCCAAAAAACGCGCTGTTGCGGCCTCGGCGGTCTGCGCTACACTGCTGCGCATGCCTTTCGGCATCGGAATGGGTGAGCTGGTCCTGATCCTCGTGATCGTGACCGTCGTGTTTGGTGCGACCAAGTTGCCGCAGCTCGGCGATGGCCTGGGGCGAGCCATCAAGAACTTCAAGCGATCGGTCGGTTCGTTGAACGAGATCGACGTGACGCCGCGTGCGACCGGAGCGCCCGAAGGGGACCCGAAGGCCAAGCCGACGGGTAGCAACGATACGTCCCCGAAATAGGCGTGCCGCAGGAGACGACCAAGAGTCGTCCGAAAGAAACCTGGAAGACGACCGCCGCCCAGCGCCACACGCTGGAGCGACGTCGGTGCTCAGATTTGCTGCGGCGGGGGCGGCGAGCCGTTCGGCACCGGCGGCGTCACGGGGCCACCGATGGCCGCCATTCCGCCCTGGATGATCTTGCGCAGCCCCGCGACCGTCAGTCGCGGCGTCTTCTTCTCTTCTTCGAAGATGATCTGCGCCAACGTGGCGGTGGTCAGATCGGACCGGGTTGTGTTGTCCACGACCTTGACGTCATCGCCTGCTCGCACCATCGCAGCGATGTGGTCGAGCGTGACGTACCGACTATCACGCGTGTCATAAAGCTTTCGATTCGCATACCGCTTTATCGTCCGTGCCGTCGTCATCGACAGATTGTGTCACGGAGAAATAATCGCGTCAATATTGTAAGATTAAAGACACTAATGTAGGTGCTGGATTTTCTTGATAAATGAATTCGCGCACTTACGACGGCAGACGGGCCCGACGGGGTGAAGTCTCGCGTGTTTCGAACAATACAGGAGCCAGGCGCGCCGGAAATGCCGCCGCAGGGAGGCGCTAAAAGTCCATGCCGGCCGACAACGCCACTTCGCGCTGAGCGCCGCTTCCGTCGCGTGCGCCGCCGGAGTTCGTGTCGACGCTGGAGCCCGCGGGACTGATGGCGACCTGACCGACCATGAAGAGCTTCCACAGCTTGAGCTTGGCCCCGCCATACCAGCGATGGCGATGGATCACGCTCTGCCTTGCGAACTGGAAGTTGCCTCCGAAGTCGGCAGTGGTCCCAGCCTGTGGCTGACAAGCTTTCGGTAAACGAGCTACGGCCGCACCGTCGCTGGCGCTGGTGTTCTTCAGGGTATTGGCGTCACATTCGGGCGTGCCGTCGATGACGCCACTTTGCGCGTCGATGAACAGAAGATTCGCGCCCGCGAAGGGCTCGATGCGGGTCGTGCCCGCCAGGCTGAAGGCTTTCGAAATCAGGATATCCAGGCTGCCGACCTTCAGGGTGACCTGGTCGGTGCCGACCAATTCGGACAGGCCAAACCGAACCGCCACCGACGGCAAGGGATACGAGTGGAATCCCTCGTGCAGCGCAACCTTCACGTAGCCCGATAACGACCACATCCCGGACTGCAGAATGTTGACGGCCCCGGCTCCAAACTCGATCGACGGGACCGGCGAGAACATGCCCTTGCGGACGAATCCTCCCAGCGTGGTCAGCGAAGAAGGAGGACGAGCCGCGCCAGGGTTGGAAGGCTGCACGCCCTCCACGCCGTTCCAGAAGGACTGGTTGCGGCTGATCTCGGTGGTGCCCAGTTCAGCGGAGAACTGGAAACCGGCGAAGCCAATCGTGTCAGCCGGCGTCTGCAGGCGCGGCGCGACGACCACCCCCAGCTCGGACATCAGGCTGCGAAAACGCGTCGCTGCACCTGCGTCCAGCTTGACGGTCGTGGCGGTCGGCGTCCGCGTGACCCACGGGCAACCGCTGCCGCCCGAGGTGTCGCAGAGGTTCGAAAGCAAGAGATCGTTTCGATTCGCATGCGCCACGCCATCCGAACCGAGGACCCCCACCGCACGACCCAACGAGAGGATGGCCGCCAGCACCGAGGTAAAAGCACGCGATCGTCTCGGCCGGGAGCAGCCCATAGGCCCGTTACGGTACGGTCCCGCGGGAAACAGTGTCAAGGCGTAGCGCCGCGCGCGACGGGGACCAGGACGGATTCCGGGACAATGGCGGGGCCGGAAGGACGCTGATAGGTTGCCGCGCGTGGGTCGCCTCGTGTTCACGGTGCTGGCGTTCGCGCTCGGTGGTATTGCCGCCGTGGCGGCGCTGGCCGTGCCCGAGATGCAACGGGTGGGCGTGACGATTGGCCTATGCGCGCTGATCGCCGCCGGGATGGCCAGCCTTTATCTGCGCCCGTTCGAACGCTTCACGGGCCTCCGCTACCTGCACCGCGGGTCGGACGCGCGTCGCAGCCGCAAGTTGCGCGCCGGCATGTTGGTGACGCTGGCGGTCGGGGCGGCCAGCTTCGCGCTGTTCCTCGCCGCGCACGGGAAGGTGCGGGCGCTGGAGACCATCGGCGTGATGGGCACGCTGATCGCGTCGCTGACGTTTGTGACGTTGCTGCTGCTCCGTCTGTTCTCCGTGTTCACGACGGTATCGACGATGGGCGTCGCGCTGGGCGTGCAGTCCCTGATCGTCGTGCTGGGCGTGACCAGCGGGTTTCAGCGCGAGTTTCAGGACAAGGTGCTGGCGCTGAACGCGCATCTGATCGTGATTCCGTACGGGGACGTCGACGTGGACAGCGCCGAGGCGGACGAGATTCAAGCCAAGCTGGCTGATCTTCCGGGCGTCACCCGCCGCGCCAAGTTCCTGTTCTCGGCCGGCGAGGTGATGGTGGGTACGGTCGGCGCCAACCTGAAGGGCATCGATCTGGGTCAGGGGGCGGACGACCTGCGGCGCACCTTGGTCGAAGGCGACGTCGAAGATTTCGCGCGACCGGCCCACTGCGCGGTGCCGAAGACACCCGCGGGGGAAGGCGGCACGGTCGAGGCGACGGGGCGCATCGCCCTGGGCGCGGAGCTGGCGCATCGGCTGCACGTCAAGGTGGGCGACTGCGTGCCCATCATGGTGCCGTTCAGCGACATGGGGACCGCAGCACCACCGTCCTTTCTCTTTCGCGTGATCGCCAAGTTCCGCATGGGCTTCAACGAGTACGACACGCGGCTGGCCTACGTCAGCCTGGACGACGCGCGCAAGCTGGCGGGCGTGCGGCAATCGGTGTTTGGGGTCGAACTGCGCTTCGCCGACGCCTACGAAGCGATCCGCATGGCCAAGGAAGTGCGGCGGCGGCTGCCCGGCCCCTACCGCGTGGTGGACTGGCAGGAGCTGAACCACAACCTGTTCACCGCGCTCAAGACGCAAAAGGTGGCGATCTCGCTGCTGCTGGTGCTGATCATTCTGGTTGCGGCGTTCAACATCATCGCGTCGCTGACCATGATCGTTCTGTCGAAGGTGCGCGAGATCGCCATCCTTGGGTCGATGGGCGCGCGAGCGTCGATGCTGGCGCGCCTGTTCTTGATCGCGGGGACCAGCGTGGGCGCGGTGGGTACGATCATCGGGATCGCCTGCGGGCTGCTGGTGTGCGGGCTGGCGAAGCTGTACGGCTATCCGCTGGATCCCAAGGTGTACCTGATCGCGCAGCTTCCCGTACAAGTCTCGCCCCGCGAGATCGTTGCGGTGGCGGCGGCCACGCTGGCGATCTGCGTGCTGGCGACGCTGTATCCGTCGCTGCGCGCCAGTCGCCTGCGAGCCGTCGACGGCCTGCGACACACGTGAGCGTGGGGGGCCGGGGCCCCCCACGAGCCCCCCGAGATCCTGAGGGGAGCCGGCGCGGCGAAGCCGCGCCTCCCGTATTTGAACCCGCTCCCTTCGGTCGCTCTGGCGGTGTAGCAAAAGGCGCGGGCGGCTAGAGCGGAGGCGGAAACGGAGCCGGAGCTAGAGCTTTTCGGCGGTGGCGGCGGTTGGGGTCAGGGTGGGCTTGTCGCTGCTCTTGGCGTCGTATTTGGACGGGCACTTGGCCATGATGCCGTCGGGGACGACGGCCAGCGCGTTGTCGGGGCCCAGGGTACCTTTGGCCACCACCTCGGCGCCGGACTTGAACGTGTCGGGAACGATGCCGCTGTAGGTCGCAGCGATGACGGCGGGCGCACGGGGGGGGCGGCTCTCGATCTTGAATCGATAGGTCAACGTCCCCTTGGCGACCTCAATCGAATCCTTCACGACGTTGCCGTGTACCTGCAGGCGCTTGCTGCGCAACGTATCGGGCGCGGCCATCACCTCGTCGACGTGCTTGTAGTACTCGGCGCCGTCCTTGAAGGAACGGGACAGCAGGAAACCCACGGCGCAGGTGATCGCCAGGACCGATAACAGAATCTTCCACGCAGCCCCCCGGCTGGGGGCTCGGACGTGGTCGGTCGTTGTCATGCTGGAAATGCTAGCCCGGAGCCATCGAGATTCAAGCGATTCGTCGGGCGGGACGGGGTGATTTGGTCAATGGCCCCCGTTCCCTCGCTCCCAGCGTGTGAAAATACCGGCAAAACATCTCCATGCCGCCACTGGCCTGACCCCAATCATAATTCTCGTTGATGGCGTGATAGCCGTGCTCGGGCAGCGACAGGCCCATGAAGTTGACCGGAACGCCCAGCAATTTCTGCATGGTCAGCACGGCGCCGATCGAGCCGCCCTCCCGCGTGAAGCCCGGGGTCTTGCCGAACGTTTCGCGCATGGCCTGCGCCGCGGCGGCATTGTACGGACCACCGAGCGGCGCCAGATACGGCTCCAGCGAGGCCTCGTGCTCGACGATTGCGTCGGGAAGGTGCTGCTTGACGAAGGCCTTGATCAACTTGAATACCTGGGCGGGATCCTGATCCGGGACCAGACGGGTCGACAGCTTCGCCTCGGCGCGATGCGGAACGATGGTCTTGATGCCGGGTCCCGCATAGCCGCCGACCAGACCGTGCACTTCGAACGTCGGCTGGGTCATGATCGATTCCATCACCCGCAGATCGGTCGGGTGCGGACGCAGGCTCTTCAGCTCGTGGGCGGCCTTGAAGCGGGCTCGCGAAAAGCCCGCGCGCCCGAAACCCGCGCGCTCGGCCGCGGTCAGCTTGCGAACGTCCGCGTAGAAGCCGGGAATCTTCACGCGGCCTGTCCGGCCGTCGACGCACGCGGCGATCAGGCCCGCCAGCTCGGTCAACGGGTTTCGCGCGGCGCCGCCGGTGGTGCCCGAATGCACGTCCTTGGCACCGGTCTGCAGCGTGATGGTGAAGCCCATCAGGCCGCGCAGACCGTAGGGGATCGACGGCCGTCCCGCCGCGGTCCAGATCGTGTCGGAGACGACCACGGATTCCGTCGAGAACGCGGTGGCGCCCTTGATGGCGGTTTCCAGGCCGCGAGCGAAGTTGGGGCTACCGATCTCTTCTTCCAACTCCCACAAGAATTGAATGTTGACGCGGGCGTCGGTCTCCAGCGCCAGCCGGGCGCCGTAAAGGGCCGTCAGCGCCGGTCCCTTGTCGTCGGTAGCGCCGCGCGCGAAGTAGCGATCGCCTTGCCGCGTGAACGAAAACGGCGGCGTGCGCCAGTCGGCGGGCTCGGCCGGTTGAACATCCAGGTGGTTGTAGACCGTCACCGTCGGAAACGCGGGATCGCGCATCACGCGACCCACCATCAACGGGAACCCTCCTGTCTCGATCACGTCGACCTTCGCGCCCACTTCGGCCAGCGCGCGACCGGCTTCGGCCACGCACAGATCCATCGCGGGCCGGCGGGCAGGATCCATGCTGACGGTGGGAATCTCGACCAGGGCCTTCAGGCGTTCCTCGAAACTGGAACGCCAACCGGCGATACGCGCACGAACAGCGACGGTGTCGATCATGGCGCGCGATTATGCGCGCTGGGGCGGCGACGGGAAAGTCGCACAGTTCGTCGAACTAGCCGCCGATCTGGACCATGGCCTTCTTGGGTCCGCCGATGCCGATCAGACCGAAAGCGTGCCCGTCGCGCTTGGCGCCGACGGCGGCGCGTATCGCGTCCACCACCGCTTCTTCGCCACCCGAACGCAGCCGGGAGCGCAGATCGGTCGCATCGTCGTACCCCAGGCACGTGTGCAGCGCGCCGCTGGCCGAGAGCCGCAGGCGGTTGCACGTGTCGCAGAAATGCTCGGTCATGGCCGAGATGATGCCGAACCGTTGGACCCCGCCGGGCAGCCCTTCGACCCGCAGATAGCGCGCCGGACCGGCACCGGCGGCGCGGGAGGGCGCCTCGGGTACCAGCCGCGCGGCGGGATGCGCCCGCGCCACGGCGTCACGAATTTCGCGCGCGCTCATGAACAGGCCGGGGACGAACAGGGCCCCATCCGCCATCGGCATCTGCTCGATGAAACGAGGAATCATGCCGCGCTCCCAGGCATACGAGCAGATCGCCGGGACCTCGTCATCGTTGAAGCCCCGCACGGCGACGGCGTTGAGCTTGATGCCGGCAAAGCCGGCCGCGCGCGCGGCGTCGAGGCCCTCGAGCACGCGGGCCAGCGTGCCCCCGCGCGTGATGCGCGCAAAGCGCTCGGGATCCAACGAGTCGACGCTGACGTTCAGCCGATCGACGCCTGCTTCACGCAAGGGGCCCGCCAGCTCGGCGAGGCGATGGCCGTTGGTGGACAGCGCCAGATCCTCTATCCCCGGCAGCCTTCGCAGCATGGCGGCCAGGCGAGGCAAGTCGCGTCGAACCGTGGGCTCGCCGCCGGTCAGGCGCAGGCGGCGAACGCCCAGCCGCGCGAAGCAGGCGGCGAGGCGTGTGATCTCTTCGAAGGACAGCACGCTCTCCCGTTCGAGGCGATCGACGCCGGCCTCGGGGATGCAATAGGTGCAGCGGTAGTTGCACCGATCGGTGACGGAAACGCGCAGGTATTCGACCAGGCGGCGCTGCGGATCGATCAGGGCCGGCGCGTGCTGGGCCGGCGCGTGCAGGGCCGATGCCTGCACAGCCACTGCGTGCAGGGGCGTTCCCGGCACAGGCACGGTGTCCGGGGATCCGTCGATGGTCGGCAGCGCGGCGCCGCGCGAGGTGTCCACCCGTGGCGTCTCGCCGCTAGCCGAGGGGATGGCGGTCGCCATGGTGGTGCTCCCCTTCCCGCTCGACGACTGCCCGAGGACGCAGCTGTCCGATCAGATGCGCCAGCTCGGGAAGGACCAACCGCGGCAGCGCCAGCTGGACGGCGGCCGGCGAGCCCGGCATCGCGAAGATGGCCACCGGCCCGATGGTCCCGCCCAGCGCGCGCGACAGCATCGCGGCGGCGCCGACCTCGGCGAACGACAGCATGCGAAACAGCTCGCCGAATCCGTCCAGCCGGCGATCGAGCAACGGCGCGACGGCCTCCACGGTTCCATCCCGCGCGGACACGCCGGTCCCTCCGGTCAGGAACACGGCATCCACTTGACCGCCGGCGGCCAGTGCCCGCACGCGCGCGGCTATCTGCGTGGGTTCATCCGGCAGCAACTCGCGCACCGTCACGTGATAGCCCGCCTGGATGGTCAGCGCCTGAGCCAGACTCCCGCTCTCGTCGGTCTGCAGGGTGCGCGTGTCTGAAACCGTGATGACGGCGACGCGCACTTCGCGGGCAGCGGGCGCGGCGTTTCGGTGCTTGGCGGCGGTCACGATCCACACATCCTAGTCCGCGGGAACCGTGATTTCCCGCAAATGTCGCCGGTCTTTCCCTGGTGCCTCTGGAAACCGCTTCGGTGAAGGGGCCGAGCGCGCGGGGTGGAATGCCAGCGGGCGCGTTGACGGCCGGGAACGCGCATGGCAAGAAGCGGCCATGTCGATGCTGGGATCGTTGAAGGATGTCTTCGTGGAGCGCGCCATGCGCGTGGTCAGCGATCCACGCCTGACCAAGGTTGCCAGCGATCCACGCGTCATGAACGCGGCGATGAAGGCCATCAGCCTGGGCGGCGCCGTGAAGAGCGAGATGTCGAAGGCGACGCGGCTAGCGGCGGGCGTGTTCGGACTGGCCACCGAAGAGGAGCTGGTGGCCCTGCGGACGACGATCCAGACGCTGGAAGACACGGTCGCGACGCTGGAAGCACAGGCCGCCGCGCGCCGGCCCTGATTTCCGACAGAACCCGCCGGCCGACATCAAGTTATCGGGGGTGACCTCCGATCTGTCAGGTGATGTCCGGGGCCATGTCATTGCCGCACCGAGCCGCCGATACCGGCGCGCGGTTCTTCCTGCGCCGTCGGGACGGCAAGGTCACGGGCCCCCACGAGAAGCCCGAGTTGCTGGACATGCTGGCCCGGGGTGAGCTGGACGGACAGGAGACCATCGCGATCGACAAGCGGACCTGGAAGCCGCTGGCCTTGCTGGTCGGGTCGACCGCACCGGTCGTACCCGCGCAGGCCCAAGTCCCCGTGGCCCGGCCCGCCGGTCCACCCCCGCCACCTCGGTCCGGTGGAACGCCGCCGCCCATGCGCAACACGGCGCCGCCCGCGCGGTCCATGAACAGCGTTCCGCCGGCGCCAACCGCGGCGAAGCCTGCCGGCGGCCTGCGGCTGGACTTTGTCGACTTGCCCGCCGAGGGAGCCGCGCCGGCTCCCGGCGTTGCACTTGAACCTGATCCCGCGGTTCCCCTGATGGCGTTTGCCACCTTGAGCGTAGGCATGCCCGCGGGAAGTACGAAGACAGAGAGCGATCCGCGACCGCCACCCTCCTCTCGGCCGCGATCAGCGACGACGTTGGGCCTGGGGCCGTCTCCGATGACCTTGGGTGCGCTGGACCCCGAGCCGGCCGGCAGCCTGTCCCTGGAGCTGGTCGACAGACGTCCTGCCAAGGAAGCCACACTGGCGCCGCGATCCGACCCGCCGGCGCCGCGCAAGCTCGACGCCGGGCCCCGCCTGGAGACACGCGCCAGCCCGCTCGCCAGTGATGCCGTCGGAGCTCCTGTCGCTCCGGCGTCCGCGCAGGGGGCGCCGGCCACGGAGGCCGAGGCTTCCGGCGCGCCCGCCGTTTCTGTTGCGCCCGTGAAGGCCCGCCTGCGCACGACGACGGCGGCCCGCGCTGGCGCCGACGCCGCCGCCCCGCCCTCGATGTTTTCACGACGCCGCATGATCGGGCTCGGCATCGCTGCGGGAATCGTGGTGGCCGTCGCCGTCGCGGTGCTGATGGACATGCCCGCGCGGCTTCGCCCCGAACCGAGCCGCGCCAGCGTCCTGGGCCGGCTCACCGACGATCTCGCCCAGGATCGTTTCGGCGCCTTCTCGGAAGGCGCGCGGTTGTTGGAAGACGCGGTCGCTTCACGGCGGCGCGCGCCGGCGACGCGGGCCGAGGCCGCGTTTCTGTTGGCTGCGTCGGTGGTGATCCACGGGGGCGAACGCGGTCGTCTGGCGCACGCCGAGGCGCTCTTGTCCGCTGACGAATCGCCCGGGGCGCCCGTCGATCGGACCCACCAGCGCGCAGAGATCCTCCGGGCGCGCGCCTGGCTGGCTCTGGGCAAGGGCCGCTTCAAGGAGGCCCAGGAGCTGTCGACCGCGGCACCGCTGGCGAATGGCGACCGCCTGGCCATTGCGGGCTGGGCGGCCCTGGGCCGACGGGACTTCGCCGCGGCCGAGACCGCCTTCGCGGCAGCCGCAGCGCTGTCGCCAGCACCCGCGCCATCCAAGGCGGCCACGACCTTCGCGCTGGGCCTGGCGCGAGAAGGACAGCTCTCGGCGGCGGCCGAGACCACGTACCGCGCGCTGCTGAGCGAAGCTCCCGCGCACGTCGGAGGGGCCCTGGGTCTGCTGCGCGCGTCGCGCTTGCCAGCCGTCGCCCGCCTGAAGCTGGCGCAGACGCTGCTATCGGCACAATCCAAAGACGCTTCCCGCGTCGAGCTGGGCGAGGCCCACGTGCGCGTGGCCGAGGCCCTGCGCGACACGGGCGATCGGTCGGGCGCGGAGGCCGCCCTCGGGCGCGCGCGCCAGACCGATCCGTCGAGCCCGACCCTGGCCATCGCCCTGGCCGAGGTCGCTCTGCGCGACGGGCGGCGGGATGAAGCTGTGGCGCAAGCCAAGCTGGCGATCGCTGCGTCGGCGGCGACGGCTCGCACGCCCGCGTTTCGTTTCGCCGAGGTCGCAACGTTGCTGGCGGTCGGTCGCATTGCCGATGCCGCCAGCATCCTGGGCAGTTTGGAGAAGCCGCTTCCGCGCGATCCGCGCGTTCCCTACTGGCGCGCCCAGCTGGCCGAGAACGACAAGCCGCCGGCGCCGTCCGTGGCCGAGAAGGCCTACGACGAAGCCCTCAGCCGCGATCCCTCGTTCGTGCCGGCCAGCCTGGCGCTGGCGCGCCTGCGATTGGATCAGAAGCGCACGCAGGAAGCACTGGCCGTACTGAAGCGCGCTGAAGCGCAAGGCACCCCGTCGGTGGCCCTGCGAATGGCATTGGGCGAGGCAATGTTGGCGGGCGGCAATGGCGCGGAGGCCGAGCGCGCGTTTCGCCAGGTGTTGAACGACGACTCCAAGAACGCGCCCGCGCACCTGGGCCTGGCCGGGGCGCTGCTGCAGACGGGAAATTCGTCGGGGGCCGCGGCTGAACTGACGGCGCTGGCGGTTCGCACCGACACCATTCCGTTGGCCGCGCGTATCGCCGCGCTGCTGTTGAAGACCGGGCGCCGCGAGGACGCACTGGCCTCCTATCAAAAGCAGATCGCCGCCGGCAGCGCGACCGCAGCCACCAAGGTAGCGGCGGCGCGGCTGGCGTTGGAGTTGGATCACAAGGACGCCGCTCAGAAGCTGGCCGAGGCTGCCACCGAGGAAGATCCGCGGACCCCCGGCGCGTTGTTCGTGTTGGCCGAGGTGCTGCGCGAGAAGGGCGACCTGGCCCGGGCCATCGCCGAGCTGCGCCGCGCGCAGGCCGTCGATGGATCGCCCGAGGTCCAGCTGGCTTCCGGTCGACTGCTGGCGTCGGTCGGACGCGATGAGGAAGCCATGACGGCCCTGGCGGAAGCGGGCCCCATTCCCGAGGCGAGCATCGAACGCGCGCGCATCTACCTGCGCCGCGGAAACACCGAGCGCGCCGCCGAGGAACTGACGTTGGCGACTGCGAAGCTACCGTCGAACGCCGAGGCGTTCGCGTTGCTGGGTCAAGCGGAAGATCGGCTGGGGCACATCGAGAAAGCCGAGGCGGCGTTCAAGACGGCGGCGCGCCTGGCACCCACCTTGGCCGAGGTTCGCTATCGTCTGGGGCGCCTGCTGCTGGATCGCGGCGCCGCGGGAACCGCGCTGCCGCATTTGCGTGCGGCGGCTGAGCACGCCCCCGCCGCTGCTCCGTGGCGCGCCGATCTGTACTTTCAGCTGGGCTTCGCCGAGCAACGGCAGGGCTCACGCGAACGCACCCAGGCTGCTTTCCGCCGCTATCTGGAGCTGGCCGCCCCCGATGCGCCGGCGCGCGCCGAGGTGTTGAGACAACTCGGTGAGCCAGCTTCCGCGCCCTGACGACCGACCCGGTTAGATACGGTAGGCGACGCCGCCGCCGACGAAGAAATAGGGGAAGAAGTACCCCACGTCGACCTTGACCTCCAGGCCGTCAGCGTTGGGGATCTTGAAGTCCAGCCCCGTGACCAGGTTGATGATCGGATAGACCGCGGGAATGTCGGTGCTCTTGAAGCGCGAGCCCGCTTGCGGGGTGTCCGTGTTGCCCTCGCTGTTCTTCAGCTCCGATTCCGTGCAGGGCCCCGCGGCGCAGGGGGGGCTGAGGACGGGATAGCACTTGGTTGTATCGCCGGGAGAAGTCGCGCAGCCGGGAGTCCCGGCCGAGGTCTGCAACATCTTGCCGGTGGTGATACCGATGCCGATGCCGCCGCCGTAGCGCAAGAAGACGTACGGATTCAATTCGGTGCGCAGGATGAACGCGGCGTCGACAGAGATCGCGCCGAAGCCCTTGAATTGGAGGTAGTCGGTATCCGTCGCGGCGGTCTTGCCCTTGCCCAGCCAGTTGCCGTCGGGCGGGGACATCGACTGCCAGGCCACGCCCAGCACGAAGTCAAAGTTTCCGTTGCGGCGAAACCCTTCGATGCCGGTGGTGTACGAGCTGAGCGACTTGCTTTCGTTGAGGAACACGCCCAGCAACCAGGACGGGACGGTGATCCAGCGCGCGCGCACCGCCAGGCCGTAGCGAACGCCGCTGGCGTCCTGCGTGCGCGCGTCCACCATGGGAACACCGCCCACCGCGGTGGTCTCGCTGCCGATGCCGGTGTCACTGCTGGGAGTCGGTGCCGTTGCGGTTCCCGCTTCCTGGGGCGCCGGCATCTTGGCCGCCTCGCCTGCGGGCGACGGGGCCGAAGGAGCCTCGACGGGGTCCGCCCATGCCGTTCGAGAACCAAACAGAGCCAGCACGCACAATGCGAACACGAGCCGAAGTGAAGTCATGGGGTCTCCCTCGAACGAAGCGCCGCGGGCGGCAAAGTAGCGCGAGTATATACAGACCCGGTCGGTCCGCGGGGGCCCGAAGGCACTTGACCCGCTCAGATGCCGCCGTCTTGCGGCGAGCTCGCGAGCGCGATCAACAGCTTGCGCCGGCGACGGTAGGCCCGCACCACCACGATGGCCACGCCGATCACCAACAAGATGGCGATGCCGTGCTCGGTGTGGCGCGCATAGGAGACCACTCGGTCGATCTTGTCTCCGAAATACCAGGCCAGGTAGACCAGCACCGGCACCGAGATGGCCGCAGCCAACGAATCATAAATGAAGAAGACGGAGGGCCGCAGGTGCAGCATGCCCGCGCTGAAGAAGATGGAGACGCGCAGGCCGGGCATGAAGCGCCCCAGGAAGATCACGCGGTTCCCGAACTTTCGGAAGTAGGCCCGCACGCGGCGCTGCCGTCGCGGCGTGAAATAGCGACAGGCCCACCGGCCGGCCAGCACCCGCCGCCCGAACCATCGGCCCAAGAAGAACGCAAACGTGTCCCCCAGCAGCACGGCGCTCCAGCACACGGCGAAAGCCTTGTGCACGTGGAGGACGCCCCGGTGAGACAGGTAGCCGGCAGCGATCAACCACAGATCCTCGGGGATCGGCAGCCCCAGCCCGCACAGCAGCAGAATCCCGCCCAGCCATACGTACGCCCCGAGCGGCGTCAGCGTAGAAAGATGCGCGATGAACCGCTCCATTATTGCGACTCGGGACCTGATGGCATATCACGAACCGGCGCTTCGGGCGACGCCAGACAGCAGCAGTTACCCCGTTTTTCCAGCGCGCGGACTCGAACCACCCGGATTCGACCTCAGCGCTCCGCCGGCTGGCCGGGGCTGGGGACCGTTGACATCACCGAGGGTGGCACGTAGGTTTGCCGCTCATCGGAGGCCCCTCATGCATCCTTATCGCGCCCTTATTGTTGGAACCATTCTTGCCGCCGCCCTCGCAGTGGGGTGTAAACCCGATTATCCCAAGTGCGAAACCGATAAGGACTGTAGCGACAAGAAGGAATTCTGCGTCGCCGGCAAATGCCAGCAATGCCGGGAAAACGCGGATTGCGGCGAAGGCGCAGCGTGCAACGCTGGACGCTGCGACAAGATCGCGAATTACTGCAAGGCGGCCTCCGACTGCCCGGCTGGGACGCCCTGCATTGCCAACCGTTGCTCGTCCTGCAAGTCCGACAAGGATTGCGCCCCCGGCACCAAGTGCTGGAAGGGCACCTGCGATTCCAAGAAGCACTGCACGAAGGAAGACGATTGCGCGCAGAACGAGGATTGCATCAGTGGCGTGTGCACCACGGAGACCGTCAAGGCGGCACCGCCGCCCAAGTGCACGCTGGGCGCGGTTTACTTCGACTTCAACGAAGCCAGCCTGACCACCGAGTCCAGCGCGACGTTGACCAAGAACGCGGACTGCCTGAAGCAGGTCTCTCGCAACGTCACCGTCGTCGGTCACACCGATCCGCGCGGCACGGCCGAATACAACATCGCGCTGTCCGAACGGCGCGCGCAGTCCGTTCAGACTTACATCGAACGGCTGGGAATCGCGGGCAATCGCATGGCGGTTCTGCCGCGGGGCGCTCTGGACGCGACCGGAACCAGCGAACCGACCTGGGCCCAGGATCGCCGTGTCGATTTCACCTGGCGGTAGCGACTTGCGGGGCGGTTTTCGGGGCCGGCTGCACGGCCCGGCCGTGAAGCGGGTGCTTGCGACGGTTTTCGTCGCCAGCGCCCTTTCAAGTGGCGCCTGTGTGACCAGCGGTGATGGCGAGTTGATGCGCCACGATATCGCCGATCTGAAGCTCCGCTTGGATGCGATCGACAAGCGCGACGCGGAATACAAAGATCAAGTCATCCGCCTGAAGAAGGTCCTCGACGACGCCACCGCGCTGCTGTCGCGCAACTCGGCCGACGTGGGCGCCAAGGCCGCCAAGAACGAATCCGACGTGGCCGCGCTGAGCGGGCGCCTGGAAGAGCTGAACCACAACTTCGAGCAGCAGATGCGCCAGGGCGACGACGCCCGTGCTCGCTTCGAGACCCGGCTGGCGGCCATCGAGCAGACCCAGGACAAGATCGGCAACAAGGTCGGGCTGAACATTCCCGACGACAAAGAACAGCTTTGGGCGCAGGCTGGTCAGCGCCTGGCGGCGGGCCAGCGCGACGAGGGGCGGCGCTTCTACCGCTCCTTCATCCAGCGCTTCCCCCAGGATCCGCGCTCGGCGCAGGCCTACCTGGCCATCGGACAGTCGTTCACGCAGGAGAGCAAGTTCCCCTACGCCGCCGCCGAGTTCCAGAAGATCCTGGACAACTACGCGTCTTCGCCCGAGGTGCCCGAGGCCATGTGGCAGCTGGCGCGGACGTTCACGCAGCTGAAGTTTTGCAGCGATGCGCGCGCCCTGCTGGGAGATCTCGTCCGGCGTTACCCGAAATCGCCGCGCGCGAGCGATGCCAAGGGCGAACTGAAGCAGATCGCCAAGCTGCCCAAGAGCGCGTGCACGTCCTAACCCCCCGTTGACGGGGGCCATCCACCTCAGCGCCCGAAGGCCGTGGCGATGGCCCGGCCAGCGGCCGTGGTGTCTGCGGCCGCCTCGACCGCGCCGATGACGGCGGCGGCGCTGGCACCGGCCGCAACCACCTGGTCGACGTTGGAGAGATCGATGCCTCCGATGGCCACGATCGGAACCCGTGCCGCATCGGCCACACGGCGCAAGCCGTCGACGCCGACCGTCGGATCGGGATTGACCTTGGTCGCCGTTCCGAACACCGGGCCGAAGCCCAGGTAGTCCGCGCCGTCGGCTTGGGCCTGCGCGGCCTGGCGTGGGTCGTGCGTGGACAGGCCGATGATCAAGCGGCCTGCGGCGACCCGACGCGCGTCGGGTAGCGGCAGGTCGTCCTGGCCCAGGTGAACCGCGTCCGCGCCCACCGTCAGCGCAACATCCAGCCGATCGTTCACGCACAGGGGAACGTGCGCCGCGCGGGCCATGGGCAGCAGGGAGCGCGCCAGCGCGGCCAGGGCGCGGGCGCTGGCCTGCTTCGCGCGCAGCTGAAGCATGCAGGGTCCCGCAGCCAGCAGGCGCGCGGCCCGAGCCAGCAAGACAGGGTCGTCGCCGTCGCCATCCCATCGCGGACAATCCAGGATGGCGTAGTACCCGCAAGAGAAGCCGGCGAAACCGCTGTCCGCCCTGCCCTGCATGGCGCGAATCGTAGCAGACCTGGAAGCCGTCTCCACCGCCAAGGCACGGGCACTTGTTGAACGAAGGGCGTACACTATTCGGCCGTGCCGACGCCGTTCCGCCTGAAGACTGACCTGCGCCCGATGGGCGATCAGCCGCGAGCCATCGAGGAGCTGATCGCGGGCGTACAGCGCGGCGATCCCGCGCAGGTGCTGCTGGGAATTACCGGCAGCGGTAAGACCTTCACGATGGCCAACATCATCGAGCGCATCGGGCGCCCGACGCTGGTGATGGCCCACAACAAGACCCTGGCGCACCAGCTGTACCTGGAATTTCGCGAGCTCTTCCCCGACAACGCCGTCCACTACTTCGTCAGCTACTACGACTACTACCAGCCCGAGGCCTACGTCCCGTCGACCGACACGTTCATCGAGAAGGACTCGATGATCAACGAGGAGATCGACCGGATGCGCCACGCGGCCACCTACGGCCTGCTCACCCGGCGAGACACCATCATCGTCGCCTCCGTGTCGTGCATCTACGGCATTGGCGCGGCCGAGGCTTACCTGGGTATGAAGCTGGACCTGGCGGCCGGCGTCGAGGTCCGCCGCGACGCCGTGCTGCGCCGGCTGGTCGAGATTCACTACGAACGAAACGACGTCGACTTCTCGCGCGGCACCTTCCGCGTGCGCGGCGATGTCGTCGAGATCTTCCCGGCCTACGAGCGCGAGAAGGCCATCCGCATCGAGTGGTGGGGGGACGAGATCGAATCCATCGCCGAGGTCGATCCCCTGCGCGGAAAGGTCCTGCGCAAGGTCGAGGAGGTCTCGATCTTTCCAGGTTCGCACTACGCCACCGACACCGAGCACCTGGTGCGGGCCCGCGACTCGATTCGTATCGAACTGCGCGAGCGGTTGACCGAGCTCCACGCGGCCAACAAGCTGGTCGAGGAGCAGCGGCTGCAGCAGCGCACGATGTACGACCTGGAGATGCTGGAGCAGATGGGGCGCTGCAAGGGCATCGAGAATTACTCGCGCCACCTGTCCGGGCGCCAACCGGGTGAGCCGCCGCCGACGCTGATCGACTATTTCCCGAAGGACTTCTTGCTGTTCGTCGACGAGTCCCACCAGACCGTGCCCCAGGTCGGTTCGATGTGGAAGGGCGACCGCTCGCGAAAAGAGACTCTGGTCGACTTCGGGTTCCGCTTGCCCTCCGCGCTGGACAACCGGCCCTTACGCTTCGAGGAGTGGGAGGCTCGCACGCCGCAGACCATCTTCGTGTCCGCCACCCCGGCGGAATACGAGCTGGCCCGCGCCCAGGGCGTGGTGGTCGAGCAGATCATCCGTCCGACCGGCCTGCTGGATCCGATCATCGAGGTGCGCCCGGTCGGCTCGCAAGTCGACGACTTGCTGGGCGAGATTCGGGAACGCGTCAAGGCGGGCGATCGGGTTCTGGTCACCACGCTGACCAAGCGGATGGCCGAAGACCTGACCGAGTACTACAGCGAATTGGGCGTCCGGGTACGCTACCTGCACTCGGACATCGATACCCTCGAACGTATCGAGGTCCTGCGCGACCTCCGCCTGGGGGAGTACGACGTCCTGGTCGGCATCAACCTGCTGCGCGAGGGCCTGGATCTGCCCGAGGTATCGCTGGTGGCGATCCTCGACGCCGACAAGGAAGGCTTCCTGCGCGCCGCGCGGTCGCTGATCCAGACCATCGGGCGCGCCGCCCGCAACGTTCGTGGCACGGTGATCATGTATGCCGACCGCATGACCAATTCGATGACCGAGGCCATCACGGTGACCCGCGATCGCCGCGCGGTCCAGGAAGCGCACAACGCCGCCAACGGGATCACCCCGATGACCATCCGGAAGGCCATCAAAGAGCTGGAAGGTACGCCCCAGGACGATTTCGTCGATCTGTCCGACGCGGCCATCAAGGCCAGCGGCAAGAAGAAGCGGCGGTCGGACATCCCGCTCGAGGAGATCCCGGATATTCTTCAGGCGCTGCGCAAGGAGATGCACGCGCTGTCGGACGCGATGGAGTTCGAGAAGGCGGCCGGTGTGCGCGATCGGATCAAGGAGCTGGAAGAGATCCAGCTCGCCATCGCGTCGTAACAGTCGTGCCGACCGAGGGTTCGCGCGCGGACGATCGTCATCCCGCCGATTTGGCCATGCGATACAAGAGCCGCCAGACGCGCTTCCCTTCGGCTTGACACTGCTGCTCGCGCCGCGAGCGCGCGCCCCACGGATTGTCGGGATAGAAGCTCCACGGCGCCCGGGCGTTGATGAAGCGTATCGGGGCCGCCTCCTCCAGCGTCGCCATCGCCTCGAGCGCGATGTCGAAGATGTCGGTCATGACGTGGATCTCGCCGCCCGGTTCCAGCACCTCCGCCAGCTCTGCGACCAACGCGGGACCGACCACCCGCCTCTTGTTGTGCCGGGTCTTCCACCAGGGATCAGGGAAGTTCACGTGAAACCGGCGCACCGATCGCGGCCCGAACAGCCTGGGAACATCGACCGACATGTTGGCGAACACGTTGCGGACGTTGCTCACGCCCGCCTCGCGACACAGGCGGTCGGCGCGCTTCACCATCTCGCTGCGAATCTCCACTCCGACCAACAGCGCCTCCGGCACCACCGGCGCCCGCTCAATCAAGAACAGCGCCTCCGCCGAACCCAGCTCCACCTCCAGGAAGGCCCGACCGGCCGCTTCCAGGCGCGGGACATTGGGGATCTCCAGCAGATCCGACTTCAGGGGATTCACGTGTTGCCGAATTTTCGGCACGCGTCACCCCCAGGACCGGCGCAGCGTGGTCGGGCCGTGGATGATGGCCCCGTCCGCGACCCGCACGCGCCTACGAGCCGTCGCCGGGCAGCGAGCCACCGCGGGAGTTGCCCTGGGTGGTGCCGAAGGCACCTCCCCCGCTCTCCGGCGAGCTCTGCCCCAACCGGCGACCGAACTGCGCCAGGCGATCGGCGATCCCTTCCAGGCGGCCACGCGCTCCCGCCACAGCCCGACGAGCCTCAGCCAGGGACTCGCGATCGTCGTCTCGGTTTCCTTCCATCGCGTTGTCGACCAAGCGCAACCCCATTCTCACGCCTTCGCCAAGGCCGGCGCGCTGGCCTTCCGATCCAGGTGGTTGATCCAGAGCTGCTGGACGATGCCGATCGAATAGCTCGTCAACATGTAGACCGCCAGTCCCGACGGTAGCACCAACGAGAACATGGTGAACATGATCGGCATCATGATCGACATCATCGCCTGTTGCTGATTGTCCGCGGAGGTCGGTGACATCTTCATCTGCACGAACATGACGCCGCCCATCAGCAGGGGCGTCAGGGGCAACGGGATCGGCCCTATGTGGAAAGGATCCTTGGCCGTGAGATCCTTGATGTGCAGGATGAACGGCTCCCGGTACAGCTCGACCGCGTAGTTCAGGGTCGAATAAAGCGCGATCCAGATCGGCATCTGGATCAGACTGGGCAGGCAGCCCCCGAAGGGCGACACGCCGTGTGCCTTGTAGAGACTCATGGTCTCGGTGGACTGACGCTGGCGATCGTTTTCGTACTTCTTGCGGATGGCCGCCAGCTTGGGCCCCAGCTTCTGCATCTTCTTGGCCGACAGCAACGACTTCTGCGTCGGGTAGAACGTCAACAGCCGGATGAAGAGCGTCAGCATGATGATTGCGACGCCCCAGTTGCCGACGAAGCCGTGGAACAGCTTCAGGAACCACAACATCGGACGCGAGATGAACGCCAGGCTGACATCCACCGATTCCGTCAGCTTGACGTCGACCCCGCCGGGTCGAACCTCGTCCAGCTCGGCGACCACCTTCGGTCCCAGATAAAGCGCGAACGAATAGACGGTCCTTCCGCCCGGCGCCAGGCTGCGCTCCGCGAACGACAGCGTTCCCAATCCCACCCCCGGGCTCGGCAACGTGCCTGCGCAGGTCCGCTCGCGCGGCGGTGTCTCCGGATAGGGAACCACCGCCATCAGGAAGAACTTCTCGTCGGTGCCAATCCAGCGCACCCCGCCAACCTGGGTCAGCGGTTCTTTCTCCAACTTCTCCAGCGCGGACCGAGTGGTCGAATCGTCCATGTGACAAAGGACGCTGGCGGTGTTGCTGGACGCCCCCGAAAAGAAGCCACCCTTGCTCTCGGGATCCTGATAGCCCGACACCTGGATCTCCAGGTGATGGTCAACCGCCGCGGTGGAACGGTTTTCGACGGTGACATCCAGGTGAAAGCGATACCGCGCGGCATCGAAGAGATACCGTTTCTCGATGCTGACGGCCGGGGTCTCGGCGCGGTACACCACCTGCTGCGTCCCCGCGGGCGCCGGCGGCGCGTTCTCTACCAGTTGCCACGCCGTGTCCGCCGGGCTGGGAAAGCCCGACTTGGGAAAGTTGATCTTGAAGGGGGCCAGCTTCGGGTCCTGGGCCCGCACCAGATCGATCCCGTGCGCGTCTTTGCCCTCCTCGCCGGGCCGGGGCGCGTATTTCGGTTCCAGCAGTCGGGTGTGCCGGAGCGCAGCGCCGCGGTTCGAGAACACGAAGCGCTGGGTGGGCGTCTCGATGGTCGTCTCGCGCTCCGCGCTGATGGTGGCGGTCCCTTCCGACGGTGCCGGGATGGTGGGGACTGCGTTCGGCCCGGCGGGAGCCGTCGGGCTGGCGGCGGCCGGCTGGCTGTTGGTGGCCACGACCGCTGGCGCGGCGGGAGGCGCAGCGGATGGAACCGGCGGGAAAAATTTCGTCCAGACGAAGAGAATGCCCGCGCACAGGACCAAAGCCAGAATCGTTCGTTTATCGGTCACGCTGTTACCCTTGCCGCCCTTCGCTCGGAACCGGATCGAGACCGCCCGTCGAAAACGGGTGGCACCGACAGACGCGCAGCACGGCCAGACGCGTTCCGTGAATCGGTCCGTGGAGACGCAGGGCTTCCTCGGCGTAGCGCGAGCACGAGGGCTCGAAGCGGCACGCGGGCCCGAAGAACGGTCGCAGCGCCGCCTGGTACAGGCGAAGCAGCGCAATAAGGACTGAAGACATCATGTTCATTTCGGGTTGACCCCCGAAAGACGGCGGGCGAGGTCTCCGAAATCGCCTTCGATGGCAGCCGCCGGGGCGGTGGCCGCCGAGGCTCGCACCAAGATGACCACATCCAGCCCGCGTGGACTTGAGCCAACCACGTGCCGGCAGCGCTCGCGCAAAAGCCTCTTGAGTCGATTTCTGGTCACGGCATTCCCGACCTTGCGGGTCACAGTGATACCAAACCGTATCGAGGCCGCCACCACGGATGTCGGGGGCTCGTTTCGTCCCAGCACGAAGAACTGCAGGTGCCGGCCGGAGAGCCGCCGCCCGCGTCCCTGTACCGCCAAGAACTCGCGCCGCTTGCGCAAGCGGCAGTCCCGGGGGAACCCAAAAGCTGCCCTCACTCCGCCTCGCGAAAACCCGAGGCGCTACTTCTTCGAGACCGAGACGGTCAACTGCCGCCGGCCCTTGCGGCGGCGGCGCCGAAGGATCTCACGGCCAGCGGGGGTCTTCATACGCTTGCGGAACCCATGGGTTCGCTTGCGGCTTTTACGATGCGGTTGGAATGTGCGCTTCACGGCTTACCTCCGACGTCGAACCTGGGGGAGCGAAGGCTCCCTGTCCGACAAGGGGCGCATGAAATAGCACCCACCTTCCCCCCTGTCAATCTGCCCGTCCAACGACCAACCTTGAGGGGTGGGAGCGGGAGCTGCCGAGCCTCTTCATCGCCAAAGCGAGCGGATCGATCGCGCTTTCGGCTCCCTTTTCTTCTTGGGCCCGGCCGTGGGGGCCAATCGTGACTCGAGTCAAAGTCTTCGCCCCTCGGTGAGTGACGTCTCGGTGAGGAAGATCGGCACTGGCGCGCGGAGTTTTTGCACACTCGTCGCACGGTCGTGCGGAGCACCCGTCGGGAGCGCGTTCAATCCCTGGTCGGCGATCGCGCCAGGCCGCATCGGATGCGGCTTTGCGCGATCGGCTTTCACCCCGCCCGGAAAAATCCGCTGCGACTTTGATCGCTGCGCGGGATTGTCCAAAAATGGATCATCAAATCAGCTCCTTAGCTGAGTCTGGTTCGGTGGCTCCCTAGGGCCCAAACCCGACCGGCCCCACCCTCGACGGAAAAATTTCCTCTGATTCTCGCGATCTTCGGGGCGCTCCCGGGTTGCGGCTTGAAGCACGAGGAAGCGCTCTGATAGACAGGCACCCGCTTGCAACACGACGGAACGGCTCGGTCGCCGAAACGTCGTTTCGAAGGTTGCAAGCAAAGGGTTGCCAGGTCGCTAGTCGAAGAGTGACGCAAGGAGTGCCGGAGACACGAGCCCAGCGCGGGTGTGGCCGGTTGGACCTGGGGCCTTCGGCCTTGCCATGTCCGGGGCTGTGGATAACCAGGGGGGATAGCAGTGGAACTTCTTAAAATGGCAAGGGTTTTGTCAGCCGGTCACCTGTGGAGGAATTCGGTTCATGGTTGATCTTTGGAGTGAAGCGATCCGCTCGATAGAGCCCATGGTGAAGCCCGCTCACCGCGACCTGTGGCTCCGCCCCATCACTTGTCTCGGAATTGCAGAGGGTCGCATCCAGCTCCGCGCGCCGAACCGGTATCACAAGGAGTGGTTCGAGGACAATTTCCTCCCGTCGATCCTGAGGGACCTGGAAGCGCGCGCGCGACAAACCTTCGTGGTGGATTTCGTCCTGGCCGAGGCGGACAGCGTCGCCGAGAGCGCGCCCCGGCGGCCGCACCTGGAAGCTCGCCCGGCGGCCGCGCCGGCGCCATCACCTGAGCTGTTGCCCCGCTACACGTTCGATTCCTTCGTCGTCGGCCCCACCAACCAGTTCGCGCACGCCGCCGCCCGGATGGTGGCCGATGCGCCGGCCTCGCGCTGGAATCCCCTGTTCATCTACGGCGGCGTAGGGCTCGGCAAGACCCATCTCTTACAAGCCATCGGGCATGAGCTGCACCGCCAGCACCCCGAGTGGGTCATCGCCGCGATCACCAGCGAGAAGTTCGTCAACGACTTCATCAGCGTGATGATGACCCAGAAGCGCGGTGGTTCGTCGACGATGGAGTCCTTTCGCTCCCGCTATCGGGAGATCCCGGACGTGCTGCTGGTCGACGACGTTCAATTCCTGTCCAACAAGGACAGCTCGCAGGACGAGTTCTTTCACACGTTCGAAGCGCTCTACAAGGCCCACAAGCAGATCGTCTTGACCTCGGACAAGCTGCCCGCCGAGCTTCCCGGCGTCGAGGAGCGTCTGCGCAGCCGGTTCACCTGGGGACTGATCGCCGAGGTCGAGTCACCCGATTTCGAGACGCGCATCGCGATCGTCAAGAGCAAGGCTGCGCAGGAACGCATCACGCTTCCCGAAGATGTGGCGCTCTACGTCGCCGCGAACGTGAAGAGCAACGTGCGTGAGCTGGAGGGCGCCATGTTGCGCCTGGCCGCCCGTGCGTCCTTCCAGAACCGTCCGATCACCATGGACGTCGCGCGGGAAGCCCTGCAGAAGTTGATCTCGCTGGCGCCGTCGGGTTTGACCGTAGAGGCCATCCAGCGGCAGGTGTCGTCGTACTTCGACGTGAAGCTACACGATCTGAAGGGCCCCAAACGCCATCGTTCCGTCGCGCAGCCCCGCATGATCGCGATGTTCTTGTGCCGTAAGTTGACCGCGATGAGCTATCCCGAGATCGGCAGTCGATTTGGCGGCAAGGACCATTCGACAGTGATCAGCGCCGTGAAGAAGATCGAACGCCTGTGCGTCGAGGACACCGCCCTCCGCAGCGTGATCAACACGATTGAAAGTCACCTGCGACAACCCTGATGGCGCGGGCCGCAATCGCCCCCGCCCGGTTGGCAGACCCGGTCCCTTCGAGAGGTGGTCAGAACGTTGGTCAAGACGCGTCCAATGACGTGGCCGTGCCTTGTGAACGCAGTTCACGGAGGTCGGCGTGGCCGTCTCAGCTCTCGATGGCGCAGGCTCCAGGGGGAGCCTCCGTCACTCGTTGTCGCGTCAACACCAGCCTGTGGGGGAACAGTGTGGCAGGAGTGGGTCCAGCCCTCGGCAGCGGTTTCTCCCACCCCCGGGCGATTTTGTCCCTCGTGAATCCACAGGCCGCGCGGTCGCCTCACCGAGGGAAATCTGGATTTATCCACATCTCCACAGCCCCTACTACTTCTGCTGATAAGATCTCTATTTATTAAGATAAGAATAGGTGAGAACTTCGGGCTAAATCCCGGGTGCGTTCCAAGGAGCGATGTCATGGACTTCAAGATCGACAAGAACGAATTTCTTCGGGGCCTGTACCTCGCGCACGGAATCGCCGACCGGAAGAGCACGCTTCCGATCCTGGCGAACGTGCTGCTGCGAACCGAAGGCAAGGACAAGGTCCTCTGCGGCGCCACGGATTTGAACGTCACGGCGATGTCCAGCCTTTCGGCCCGCATCGAGAAGGAGGGTGGGCTGACGGTCGCCGCGCGGCAGATCTATGAGATCGTGAAGGGCCTCCCCGGTGACGAGGTGAGGGTCCGACGGACCGAGCAGAACTGGGCCGAGATTCGGGCTGGGAAGGTCGAGTTCAAGGTGGTTGGCATGGCCGATCGCGATTACCCCAAGCTGCCGAGCGCGAAGGAAGCCGAGACGTTCAAGGTCGACCCGGCGACGTTGCGAGACATGATTGCCAAGACCATCTTCTCGGTTTCGCAGGACGAGACCCGGCAACACCTGGCCGGCGTCTTGTTCGAGTGCGACGGTACGAACGCGCGGATGGTGTCCACCGATGGGCACCGGTTGTCCAAGGTCGGCCGGCAACTGCCCGGCAGCCAGAAGCTAGAGAAGGGCGTGCTGATTCCGCGGAAGGGCATCCTGGAGGTGCGCCGGGCCATCGAGTCGCGAGAGGCTCCCTGTGAGATTGGGATCTACCAGGGCTACTTCGTGCTGAAGGCCGATGACGTCAGCCTGTGCGTCAAGCTGATTGATGGCCAGTTTCCTCCCTACGACCAGGTGATCCCCAAGGACAACGAACGCGCGTTCGTGGTGTCCCGGGTGGCGTTGCTGGATGCCCTTCGTCGGGTGGCCATCATGTCGTCCGACAAGACCTGGGGGGTGAAGGTCGCCATCGACAAGGGCAAGCTCAGGATCGAAAGCGACAATCCAGATCTGGGGGCGGCCCGGGAAGAGATCGACGTGCCGTACAAGGGTCCGGCGGCGCAGATTGGCTTCAACGCCCGCTATTTCATCGACATACTGTCCGAGATCGAGACGGCGGACGTGCGGGTTGAACTGGCCGGTGAGCTGGATCCGGGGGTGGTGCGGCCGGCCGACGGGAGTGACTATGTCGGGGTCGTCATGCCGATGCGCCTGTGAGACGTCGGCCGTCGGTTGATCGTCGGTAGCCTTGCGCATCGCGAGGGTCAGAGCGGTCGGCTGGCGGAACCTAGCACCGCTCGATCGGGTGCTGGATCCCCTGGCGTCGCTGAATGTTCTTTACGGTCAGAACGCGCAGGGCAAGACCAACCTGATCGAGGCCTTGTACTTTGCCGCGACCTTTCGGTCGTTCAGGACGACTCAGCTTGCGGATCTGATCGGCCGCGACGCGAGCGAGGCGCGGTTGACGGTCGCGGTGGAGACCCGGGATCTCCACCGCGAAGTGGAAGTGCGCCTGCGACGGGAAGACGGGCAGGAGGGATGCGCCGTGAAGCGGATGATCGCGCTCGATGGCAAGCCGGTTGGCCGCATGTCCGCAGTTTTTGGCCTGGTTAGTCTGGTGCTGTTCGTCCCCGAAGACTTGTTGCTGGCGCGGGCATCGCCGGCGGCCCGGCGGCGTTTCGTGGATATGGCCGCGGCGGGAATATCGTCGGGCTACCTGAGTGAAACGGTGACATTCCAGCGGGTCTTGAAGGGTCGGAACGCGCTTCTGCGGGGAGGACAGGCGGCGACGTCGCCGGTCTGGTTGGACACCCTGGACGAGCAACTTGCGGCGGCGGGCGCGCGGCTGGTGATGCGACGCCGGGCCTTCGTAGGAGATATGGCCGAGCCCAGCCAGAAGTTCTTTCGCGCCCTGCATGCGGAGATTGCGCTGGAGCTCGCGTACGAGAGCGATCCGGCGGTGGCGGAGGCCGCTTCGGAGGACGACGTTCGATCGGCGCTCCTGGCGGGTCTGGCGCGGCGCCGGGCGGTCGATCTGCGGCGGCGACACACGACCTTCGGCCCGCAGACCGATGATCTGGTGATCCGGCTTGGAGGCCGTCTGGCGCGCGAGCACGCGTCGCAGGGGCAACTGAGGTCGATCATGCTGGCCTTGAAGCTGTCGGAGCTGACGCTGCTGGAGACGGCGCGGGGAGAGTCGCCGGTCCTGTTGCTGGACGATGTTCCGAGCGAGCTGGATCCCTTGAGGCGGCAATTTCTTTTCGACACGCTATCGACTCTCGGCTGCCAGACGATTCTCTCAGTCGCGGACCGAGACGTTGTCCCGCAGGTCAGGGGACGGGTGGATTTGGAAGTGGAGGCCGGAACGATTCGCTCGCCGTTGAGCGTGTAGCGGTGGTCGCCGGGGGCGCACGCCCGGATTTCGCTTTACACACCCGGATCAGAGTGCTAGATGTACGTAACTCTTTGGTTTTTCCTGGTTTTTACCGTTCTGTTCCCTGACCCCATTTACCGACGTTTTCCCGAGGGTATTTCCGCAGTTTTTCGCCGCTCGGGAAACGGGCTCGGCTCGAGGACCTAATTTGGCAGCCAGCGACGCTCCCCCGGTGCCGGTCGAACCCGACGCCTACAACGAAGAGAGCATTCAGGTCCTGAAAGGCCTGGAAGCCGTCCGCAAACGTCCCGGCATGTACATCGGTGACACCGACGATGGGTCGGGCTTGCACCACATGGTGTACGAGGTGGTGGACAACGCTGTGGACGAAGCCTTGGCGGGCTTCTGCACGCGCGTTGACGTCACCATTCACTTCGATGGCTCGGTATCGGTCGAGGATAACGGACGTGGCATTCCCGTCGGTGAACACCCGGTCGAGAAGCGTTCCACGGCCGAGGTTGTGATGACGGTTTTGCACGCGGGCGGCAAGTTCAACCATTCGAACTACAAGGTCTCGGGCGGATTGCACGGCGTGGGTGTCTCCGTGGTGAACGCGCTTTCTGACCTCCTCAAGCTCGAGATCAAGCGCGAGGGAAAGACCTGGTACCAGGAGTACCGGCGCGGGGATCCTGTGTCGCCGATGAAGGCCATCGGGGTGTCCGAGAAGACCGGCACGAAGGTGACGTTCCACCCGGACTCGGAGATCTTCAAGGGTACGGATTTCAGCTTCGAGATTCTCTCGCAGCGCTTGCGCGAGTTGTCGTACCTGAATCGTGGACTGGTCATCACGCTCCGGGACGAGCGCGTCGACAAGGCCCACGATTTCCACTCCGATGGTGGAATTATCGAGTTCGTGGCGGATCTGAACGCGACCAAAGCACCGATACACGACAAACCGATCGCCGTCGTGGGCGAGGTGGACGGGACGCAGGTCGAGGTCGCGATGCAGTGGAATGACTCCTATCAGGAGTGGATCTATTGCTTCACGAACAACATCAAGAACAAGGACGGCGGGACCCACTTGACGGGCTTCCGCGCGGCTCTCACGCGGACGGTGAACGCCTACGCGCAGTCAGCGGGTCTGTTGAAGGACCTGAAGGTGGGTCTGGGCGGCGACGAGATCAGCGAGGGGCTGACCGCCATCGTCTCGGTGAAACATCCAGACCCGAAGTTCTCGAACCAGCCCAAGGATAAGCTGGTGTCGTCGGAGGTGAAGGGCATCGTCGAGCGAATCACCAACGAGAAGCTGGGACGGTACCTCGAGGAGCATCCGCGCGAAGCGAAGCAGATCATCGAGAAGGCAGTCCTGGCCGCGCGCGCGCGGGATGCGGCGCGAAAGGCGCGAGAAATGGTGCAGCGCAAGGGAGCGCTGGACTCGTCGTCGCTACCGGGAAAGTTGGCCGACTGCCAGGAGCGCGATCCGGCGCGATCCGAGCTCTACATCGTCGAGGGCGACAGCGCCGGCGGCTCAGCGAAACAGGGGCGGAATCGAAAGGATCAGGCGATCCTGCCGCTGCGCGGGAAGATCCTGAACGTAGAGAAGGCGCGGCTCGAGAAGATGCTGTCGTCGCAGGAGATCGTCACGCTGATCACCGCGCTGGGGTGCGGCGTCGAGAAGGAGAAGGAAATCGAGAAGATCCGGTACCACCGGATCATCATCATGACTGACGCTGACGTCGACGGAAGTCACATCCGGACGCTCTTGCTCACGTTCTTCTATCGCCATTTTCCGGAGATCGTCGACCGCGGCTATCTGTACATCGCGCAACCACCGCTCTACCGGGTGAAGCGCGGCAAGAAGGAGCTCTATCTCAAGAACGAGCAGGCGCTCGAGGAGTTCCTCCTGGACAGCGCGGCCGAGAATCTGACCTTGCGGAACCCGAGCGGCGGCGCCCCCATCGCGGGCGAGCAGCTCCGCGGCTATGCGCGCGCGGCGGGGAAGTACAAGCGCCTGTTGTCGGTCATCGATCGCAAGTGCGATTCGAGAATCGTAGATGCGATCGTGAAAGCATCATCGCTGGACAAAGCCGCCTTGGCGGACCAGAGCGTCGTCGCGAAGGCGCTGGTGCACCTTCAAGCCTACCTCGATAAGTATGCGCCTGAGCTATCCGACGCGGTCATGAAGATTGCGCCCGACACGGAACACGGGGGCTTCAAGATCGTCGTCCCGGTGAGGGCTGGGGGCGTTCGCAAGGCAACGACCATCGACTTCGCGTTCCTCGATTCGCCCGAATTCATTGATTTGTCGGCGATCCATCAGCAACTGGCCGCGATGGGTCCTCCCCCCTACTTCTTGGATAGCGCCGGCGAGACGCTGGAGCTACAGCGGCTGGAGGAGCTGGCCGACCGGGTGAACGATCTCGGCAAGAAGGGCCTGGCGATTCAGCGATACAAGGGCCTGGGTGAGATGAATCCGGAGCAATTGTGGGAGACGACCATGGATCCTGCGCGGCGGACGCTACTGCAAGTGCGCGTCGAGGATGCCTACGAGGCCGATCGGCTGTTCTCCACTTTGATGGGGGACCTGGTGGAACCCCGTCGTGTCTTCATCGAGCAGAACGCGCTGAACGTCCGAAACTTGGACGTGTAGCGGCGGGCACAGATCGCGGGGGCCGCGGCAACAGGCCGTCCGCTTTCGCGGCGGGGGCCAGCGTGTTCGAGCGGCCGGCGCAAGAAAACCGGAGAGGCCGACGCGCTCCCCGGTTCAAATGCTTGTTCTAAAGCGTGGTCTGCGAGCTGTAGCAGACCGGAGGTGCTAGCAGGCGAAAATCCGGTCGAGCTTCTCCTCGATCTTGACTTCCTTGCTCTTGGTCGCGACCGCGATCTCCTTGACGAGCAGCGTGCGGGCCGTATCCAGCATCTTTCGTCGCCGAAGGAGAGTTCCTTGTCGCCCTTCAGGCGCTGAAGGTCACGAAGGACCTCGGCGATCTCGAAGACCGATCCGGTCTTGATCTTCTCCATGTATTCCCGGTACCGGCGATTCCAGGTCTGGCCTTCGACGGCGACTTCGCGGCTCTTCAGAATTGCAAAAACCTCATCGACCTCGTCGGCCCGGATGAGCTCGCGCAGGCCGACGGCGCCGGCATTACGCGTGGGGATCATGATCTTCATCCCATTCTCGAGAATTTTGAGGATGTAAAAGGTCTGCTTGTTTGCCGAGATCTCACGCGTTTCAACACCCACGATCTGGGCAACCCCGTGAGCTGGGTAAACAGCAAGATCTCCCACTCGGAAAGTCGGCTCCATATTGCGAAAGCTCCTCGTTGAGGGCGGTTTAGAAGGCACGCGTACCTTATCACGGCAGGTGGTATGCGGCAATCGCAAAGGGCCCCCTGCGGGCCGATGGCAACCGCGCGCGTTATGGTGCCTTGCGAGCGGCAAGGGTCCGTAAATATTGGACAATTGTCGCAACGGCGAAGCCGGTTCCCCCTTTGGGAATGACGCCCCATTCCTTGTCGGCGGTCGCCGGACCAGCGATATCGACGTGCACCCAGGGGGTGCTGCCCACGAATTCCTTGAGGAAAAGGCCGGCCGTCAGGGCGCCTCCCCACCTCTCTCCGGTATTGCGCAAATCGGCGATTTCGGATTTCAACTGGTCGAAGAGACGCAACGGCAAAGGGAGTTGCCACATGTCTTCGCCGGCGGTACGGGCGGCGGCAAGCCAGTCGGAAACGAGGGCTTCGTTGTTGCTCATGACGCCCGCGGTATGGGGGCCGAGGGCGACCATACAGGCACCCGTCAGGGTGGCGAAGTCGATCACAAAGTCTGGACGCAACTCGAGCGCGTAAGTGAGGGCGTCGGCCATGGTCAATCGACCCTCGGCGTCAGTATTGTTGATTTCCACCGTTCGCCCGGACATCGAGCGGATGACATCACCGAGCCTGTAGGCATTGCCGCTGGGCATGTTCTCGGTGCAGGCGCAGAGCGCGTGGACTTCGACCGGCAGCTTTTCTTCGGCCGCGACAGCAAGGGCGCTGCAGACGGCGGCGGCTCCGGCCATGTCGGACTTCATGTCCTGCATGCCCTCGTTGGTCTTGAGGGAGAGACCCCCGGAGTCGAAAGTTACCCCTTTGCCAACGAGAACGACGCGGGCGACCGACTTTTCGGGGCGCCAGGTGAGATGAATGAAGCGGGGCTCCTCGACGCTCCCGCGGGCTACGGCCAAGAATAGCCCCATACCACGCTCGAGGCATTCGGCCGGGCCCAGGACGTTGGCTTCGAGACCGACCGCGTGCGCACGTTCGACTTCGATCGCCGCCAACATCTTGGGCGTCAGGGCGACGGCGGGTTCGTTGACCAGGTCGCGGGCGTGGGCAACCGCTGCGGCGACGCGCGAGCCACGAGCGATGGCGCTACCCGCTGCGTCAAGCAGATCGGAAGTGACCGTCAGGTGGACGGTCTCGAGAGTGGCCGGGCCCCGGTCATCGCCGGTGCGGTACTTGTCGAAGCGATAGGAGCCGAGAGCCGCGCCTCGCGCAAGAGCCTCGAGCCACGCGACGGAGGAGGCTCCGGCGGGGAGACGGGGGCAGGTGATGGTCAGGGTCCGTGCGCCAACCCGGTTAGCGACTCGGACTATGGCCGCGGCGAGATGTTGAGCGAGTGCCGCGGAACTGCCCTCGAAAGGCCCCGCGCCCACCAGGACCAGGCGGCGACCCGGCAGGGCGGCGTCGGTCTGCATGACCAGCGACGTTCCCAGGTTGCCGCGAAAGCGTTCGTCGAGGGACGCACGCCGCAGATTGCCTGAGAGGGCGCGGTCGAATGCGCTGAGAGGCCCCTGATCCCACGTGGCGAGATCGTCCTGAAACGCCGTCACTCCGATGAGATCGTCGGAATGCGGAAAGGCGGCAGAAGCTTCCCCGATGAGCGGTTCGGCGGCCACGACGGGCACGATGGTTGGAAGGGTCACCGCCGTAATGTAGGGGGCAGGACCGGCCCGTTCAAGAAAGGGCGCCGCCGGGGCTGCCGCTGGTGCCGGTGTTTCGGGCTGGGGTGGTGATGATGGGACAAGAAGCGTTGACATGGTTGCCGGCGAGCAAGTACCGTGTTCTGCGGTATGCCAAAAGCCGACGCGCGATCGCGGACCGCCAGGAGGGCGGCGAAAGCCGTGGGCCGAAAGACGGCTCCCGGTAAGAGTGCGGCGCCACGCAAGGTGGCGAAGGCGGGATTGGGGAGCGGAACGCGGGCGCGGCCAGGGGGGGTCAAGGAGGGTAGTCGACCTGCGCGACGGTTGGGGGGCAAACCGGCGAGCAAGCCCGCCGTCAAGATGACGGGTCATCCGACCCGGAAGAAGCCGACCACGAAGAACGAGACCACGAAGCGCGAGGCCACGAAGCGCGAGACCACGAAGCCCGAGGCGAGGAACACGGAGACGAAGGAGACGGCTCGGGTGTCCGGAAGGCGTCCAGCGAGGAAAGGTGCCCCCGTGTCCCTATTAAAGGGGCGCCAGGCGGGCACAGCCAAGCAGGAGAAGCCGGCCCCGACGGTAGCGACGGCAACCGCGCGCTCAGACACGGCGGGTGCGTCCGAAAGGATCCAGACAGGGTCACTCGCAACGCATGTCGGCGAGGACGCGAGCAGGGCGCGGGCCCGAGGGATAGCGCCACCTGACGCCGCGCGGAGCGAGGCAAGGCGCGGAGACGTCGGAGCGATGAAGGTGCAAGAACCGGCCGTGATCCGAGGTGCGGCGGATGCGCAACACGGGATTGCGCCGAATGGCCCGCCAGCGGGTGGGGCTGGTCAGGCGGAGGTTTCAGGGCCACGACCGGGGCTGCCTGTTCCAATCGCGAGTTTTACGATTTAGGGTCCGGCTCGGGGTCGCGTTTGCGACGCCGAAGATCACGAGACACGAGAAGGAAAGACATGTCAGACCAGACAGCGACCGTGGGCGAGACGCGCGAAAAGGCGGCCAAGATCTTGAGGGAAGTGCTTGACCTGATGAGCATCGACGCCGAGGTCAGCGCGTTTGATGATGCGGATCGGATCATTCTGGATGCGCACGGCGCGGAATCTGGGCTGGTGATCGGGAAGAAGGGCGCGACGCTGGATGCCCTTCAATATATTGTTAATCGCATTGTGTATCGCCGCCCGAAGGAAGGTCCGCTGGTGGTGGTGGATGCGGAAGGGTACCGGGGACGGCGGGAGGATTCCCTCGTGGACCTCGCACAGCGGCTGGCGGACAAGGTGGTCAAATCAGGCCAGGCCGTTCCGGTCGAGCCGATGAGCGCCCACGATCGACGGATCGTCCACATGGCACTGGTCGATCATGAGGGTGTGACGACCGAGTCCGAGGGTGAAGGGTTGTTCCGCCGGGTCGTGATTTTCCCGAAGGGGAGCGACGACGGTTCCGCCGCGCGGCGGAGTCCGCAAGGAGACTGATGCCGCGTCTGAAGAGGCGGGACGCCTAACGAGCCTGCTGAAGCGTCCCGCCGAGAAGCGTGGAAAGATCAAGGTCGGCGCGGGCGGCGAAACCCAGAGCCTGCGGGGTCAGCTCGGAAACGAAACGTAAGACTCCCAGCGGCTTCCGACCGCTCATGCTTTGGATTTCCGTGGCATTGGTGCGAGCGTCGGGGCCATCGGTCGCGGCGACGTTGACCAGGACGATTCCGGCGCAACGGAGTTTGCGGTGTTCGAGTGCCTCCAGGGCAAGGAGGGTCTGATTGATGGTGCCCAGCCGATTGGCCGAGACCAGCAACACGTCCAGGTCCAGCAGACCGGCCAAGGTGGCACCGGTGACACCGGGCCCGTAGGGCGTCAGGACGCCGCCAGCGCCTTCCAGTAGGAGGGACTGGCCGCCCGTTGTCAGGGCAAGGGCGCGTCGGAGAAGAATCTGAGGATCAATGGCGCGGCCTTCCAGGCGTGCGGCGACCGACGGCGCGACGGGTGTTTTGAGAGCGTAAGGGCAGACGTCGTCCAGGGTCAGATGCGGGAGCCCGCTCGCTTCGAGGAGGCGCATCGCGTCGCGCGGGAGGGGGTCGCAGCCAGTTTCGGCGGGCTTGAAGGGGATCAAAGGGAGGCCTCGGTTGCGCGCGAGATGCAGGAGCCCACATGCCAGGCTGGTTTTGCCGACGCCGGTATCCGTGCCCAGGAGACAGATTCCTTTCATGGTCGTTCCTCTGCGGGGTCTGCGGTCGAGAGGATTTCGGTGAGCGCGGCGGCGAGGGTGGCGACCTCCGCGTCGGTATGGTCCGCGGAAAGGGTCACTCGGAGGCGCGCGCTGCCGAGGGGAACAGTGGGGGGGCGGATCGCGGGAACGAGAAACCCTTGGGAGAGAAGGGTGGCGGCGGCTCCGAGAGCGCGCTGGTTGCTGCCGAGAATGACCGGCACGATGGCATCGCGGCCGGGCAATGGAAAGCCGGATTCGGCCAGTTGGGTGCGGAGGTTGGCGGCGTGTCGAACCAGGGCGGCCCGGCGGCGGTCGCCTTCGGGGCCGCGGAGCAAGCGAAGGGCGGCCAGGGCCGCGCCGGTCACGGGGTGTGGGGGCGCGGTGGTGAAGATGAAAGTCCGGGCCGTGTTGACGAGAATGTCTCGGAGGAGATTTGAGGCGGCCGCAAAACCGCCCGAACAGCCGAAGGCCTTCCCGAGCGTGCCGATGGTCAGGTGCGGGCGAACCCCCGCTTCGACACAGATGCCGCGGCCCTGCGGACCAAGAACGCCCAAGGCGTGTGCCTCGTCGACAATGAAGAGGGCATCGTATTGCTTGGCCAAGGCTGCAAGCGGGCCGACGGGGGCGCGGGTGCCGTCCATGCTGAAGAGAGATTCGGTGACCAGGAGACGGCGCCTGAAGGCGCCGGGGCTGCTGAAGGCGCGCTCGGCATCGTCCGCGTCCCCGTGTCGGTAGATGGCAATCTTGGCCCGAGTGAGGCGGCAGCCGTCGACGATGCTGGCATGGTTGGCTGCATCGGAGACAATCAAGTCCTGGGGTCCGGCGAGGGCGGTGATGACCCCCATGTTCGTTTGATAGCCAGTCGGGAAGAGGAGGGCAGCGTCTTGGTGAACGTAGGCGGCCAGTTCCTGTTCCAGGGTTTCGGTCAGGGGAGTTCCGCCGCATACCAAGCGGGCAGCGCCCGATCCGTAGCCGAAGGCCTGGGCAGCCTCGTCCGCGGCGGTGCGTAGGAACGGGTGCGCTGCGATGCCCAGGTAGTCGTTTGCGCAAAAGGCGATGAGGCTGCGGCCGGCCTCGGTCGGGTGAATTCGGTCCGCGCCGAGGAGGGAGCGAGTCGAGCGTTGGGCCTGGTTTTGTTGGAGGAGGGTCAGCTCGGTCCTGAGGTGGTCTTCAATGGGCATGCGCTTCGCACTATATTCGAACGGACCGGCTGTGTTTCACGTGGAACATTCCCGCGGCGGCCGTGGAAGAGAGCGATCGGGTGCTGCCGCACGGCTGCCCCTCCCGCGCGTGGAAAAGGCTTGAGCCGGAGTCACGTGCTCGATGTTCCACGTGGAACGTTCCTCGGGGTGCCCACAAGGATCGCCCGCTACCCTTCCAGACGCCCGTCCTCACGAAAGACATGGCCTGGCACGAACAACCCGGGCGCCCAGGATCGCACACCAGACCCCTCTCCACTCCTCCCTCCGGGCGCGTCAACTACTCCCTGGGCGTCATCCTCATGCCGACTCAAACACCAATAGTCTGCGGTTCTCGCCGTAGTCCAGGGTCTCAACGGCAGGCGGGAGGCCGCCGGCCGACTCCCCCGCCGCGAAGACAAGAATCCGCCCTCCCGGACGAACCAATTGTCCGCCCAGTTGAAGCCAGGCAGGGGGCGCGAAAGTAGCTCGCGACGATGCCACGTCAAAGCGCCTCGCGAACTCCACAGCGGGCGGGTTCGTGACGGAAAACGGATGCACCACCACCCGTGCCGAGAGGCCGAGTTCGCGAACGGCAGTCCGCAGGAAAGCTACCTTCTTCCGGATGGGCTCAAAAAGCTCGAATCGGCAGGTCGGTTGCAAGAGAGCGAGTGGAATTGCGGGCAGCCCGCCTCCAGCCCCGACGTCGGCCACGACGTCTCCCGTGCGAATCACCCGGCTCGCCGCGAACGCATCCACGAAATGCCGCTCGGGTAGGTCGCTTGGCGCGCGTAGGGAGGCGAGGTTGATGCGGTCGTTCCATTGGAGAAAGAGCCGCCCGAAGCGCCCCAGTGCCTCGGCCGCGTCCGGCTGCACAGAAAACCCCATGCTCCGGCCGACCGCCGAGATCGCGTCTGCCCCCAGGGGGTTGGTAGCCATGTCGGTCGGCAGTATAGCGATCGCTACAACCGTCGATACTCCATCCGCTTGAATGATGCTGTCCGCCCCCCCAAACGTGACCGTCGCGTGCTGCCTCACGGGTGCATCCCGTGTTACGCTTTGCGATCATCTTTTTGCTCACGCCCCCGCCTCCCTGTCGGCAAACCGACCCGACCACTTCCAAGGTTTGCCAGGCGCGGGTCCGGTCACAGCCGCGGTCAGGCGTCCACGCAGCGGCCGGGATATACTGCCGCCCCGCGTGAAACCAGCCGCACGAAAACTGCTCCGCCGACTGGTTCGCCGATCAGCATGAAAAGAAGGATACCAGCCTAGGATGCCCAACCGACTGTTGCTGGCCGATGGCGATCCGAAAAGTCTTCGGGTCCTGGATGTCAGTCTGCGCAGCGCGGGCTTCATCGTCGAAACAGCCACGACCGGCGTGGAGGCCTGGGCAATCCTCCAGCGCGGACTGCCCGATGTCGTGATCGCGGCCAGTGACCTGCAATCCATCGACGGATTCGATCTGTGCGGGCGGCTGCGCGGGCACCCTGACGGTGCCAGCCTGCCCTTCATTCTGCTTGGCGCCGATGCCACCGTCGAGAGCAAGGTCAAGGGCCTGCAGGTCGGCTCGGACGAGTACCTGGTCAAGCCGGTCTTGGTGAACGACATGGTGGCCCGAGTGCTGGCGTTGGTCCGCCGCCGCGATCGCGACAAGCTGGCCAGCACCGCCTCGAGCACGACCCCATTGAGCGGGAAGCTGACAGATTTGACGCCCGTCGATTTGCTGGAGACCGTGGCAGCCGGGAATCGTTCGGGCATCATTCACCTCCGCGATCGCCGCGGTTCTCCGGGGACCGTCTACTTCCGTCGCGGTGTCGTCGTGGATGCCGAGGTCGGCCGCCTGTCCGGACCAGAAGCGATTGGCAGATTGCTATCGTGGTCTCAGGGAACGTTCGAGGTCGAGTGGAAGAACATCCGGCGGCCCGACGCGATCGGCAAGCCCACGGCCGAGCTGGTGCTGGACGGGATGCGTCGCCTGGACGACTGGAACCAGCTGGCCGCCGAGGTTCCGGACATGCACGACGTGTTCGAGGTGAACTACCCCGTGCTGGCCGACCGCCTGGCCGAGATTCCAGACGAGGTCAACAGTGTCCTTCGCCTGTTCGACGGCGTTCGCAGCCTGGATCATGTCGTCGAAGATTCCACGCTGGCCGATCTGGATGCGTTGGGCATGGTCATCCGTCTCCGCGACGAAGGAATCATTCGCAACGTCACGCATCGCGCGCCTGCCCGCAATCGGTCATCGGACGGCGAGCGGGTCGACGCCGCACCCAATGAGGTTTCGACCCGACTGAGCTCTGCTTCGCGGGCGGTCGAGCAATCGTTTGCGAATCGAATGGCCGCCGAAGACGGTGACTCCTCGGGTGCGACGGGCGAGCGGACGTCACCAGTCGAACCGGGGCCACCGCCGCCTCCGATGACCCGTACCGCCCCTGGGCTTGGCGAGCCCATGGCCGAGCGCACCGAGGAGCCGGGCGCCGTCCCGCAACCGCGACAATCCGAAGCCGGCGTCGGGCACCAGCCGGATGAGACCGAAGGCGACATCGACTCCGGGGAGGAAGCATTCGCGCTCGCGGGCGCCGCGGAACAGGTCGAATCGCAGACCGACGAGCCCGTCAGGGAAGCGCCGCCTCTCGAAGAGCGCGGGCATGCCCCGACGCCAGACCAGGTGCGAGCGTTGCACCACACCCAACGAGGGTTGGGTCCCGTCGGCCTGGTCAAACCGAGAGCCGATGGAGTTTCGTCCGAAACGCTTCGGCCCGTGTCGTTGCCCGGCGTCGCGCCAGCGCCGTCGCTGTTCTCCGAAGACGACATTGCCGATCTGGTTGCAGATTCGGTCGCGAGCCAACCCGCTTCTCCGGCGACCACGCCGGAGTCCAGGTCCGGGACCTTTCCTCCGACCCTGATCCTGACGCCTCCGAATGCCGACTCTTCGGGCCCCAAGCCGGCCGCCCCTCCTCCTGCCACGTTGATGTTGCCGCCGCCCTCGACCGGCGACGACGGCGTGATCTCGGCGAACCAGGCGGTCCGCGCCGATGAGACGGTTCGGGTCAGCTTTCCCGATGAGACTCTCAGTCACCGCGAAGCCCTGGACGAGCTCGGGCTGTCCGGTCGCGGCCGCGTTCTCCGCGTCCTCAGCATGGCGTTGGCCGTCGGCGTTCTCGCCGGGGTCGTCATTCATCGCCTGCGGACGCCTTCCGTGGCGACCGGCGATGCTACGGCGCCCACGGCCGAAGGTACGGCGCCCGCCTCGCCGCCCTCGGGAGGTCCCGGTACCACGGAGGCGCCCGCCGGGCAACGCGCGGGTGAGCCGCTCGTCGTCCCTGCCGGTCGCGGCTCAGCGCCCGCAATGAACCCCGAGCTGGCGGATCATGCCGCTGGCAAGCCTGCGGAAGCCGCGGGTGAACAGGCGGCGCCGTCAACAGGTCCTTCCGGTTCGCCCCCCGTGCCGGCCGTCGGAGCGCAGGGGCCGGCCGGATTGCCTGCTGCCTCGGCCGAGTCGTCGAAGGGCGCCTCCGTCGCACGCGCTGAAACCGGGACGGCTGATCCGCACGGCAAACCGCCGCACGAGCGCCCGGGATCAAGCGGCCCGGAAGCACCGGCAGGCGAACCAGGCGCAAGCGGACACAAGCCCGCGGCCGCGGCCCCTCCTCACGTCGAGAACACGGAGGCGTCGGCGAAGCCGGTACCACCTCCGTCACTTGCGAAGTCGTCGTCGGGCGCAACGGGCGCCGGCGTCGCGGCAGCGCCGGCCGCTGCGGTGCCCGACCAGGCGGCAGCCCCCCTCGTCGACTTCGCGCGGCAGCTGTCGGACTGCCGGACGCAGTTCCTTAAGAACAAGCTCCGCGAAGCTGCGGCGACGTGTGCGGCGGCGTTGCAGACCAACCCGCGTTCGGCAGATGCGCTGACGCTGATGGCCCACGTCGAGCTAAACCGCAGCCACCTGAATCGCGCCAACGAGCTGGCCCAGAAGGCCGTTTCCATCGATCCGCGCCAAGCCGACGCCTACGTCATCATCGGGGGCGTTCACCAGGACAACGGCCGGATCCCGCAAGCCAAGGCGGCGTACGCCCAGTATCTAGAACTCGCGCCGCACGGGCGGTACGCTGACGAGCTTCGTTCGATCATCGGAAATCTCTAAAAATGAACGTTCTTGGAATTGAAACGTCTTGTGACGAAACCGCCGCCTCGGTGGTGGTGAATGGGCGCATCGTGAAGTCGGACGTGGTGGCGTCGCAGGTGCTGGTGCATGCCGAATACGGCGGCGTGGTGCCGGAGGTGGCTTCGCGGCAACACGTGGCCACCATCGCGCCGGTCGTGCGACGCGCGATGGTGGACGCCCAACTGGACTGGTCGCAGCTGGACGGCATCGCGGTGACGTGCGGCCCCGGGTTGGTGGGTGCGTTGCTGGTGGGGGTGGAGACCGCGAAGGCGCTCGGGCACGCGCTCGGTCGTCCGGTGGTCGGCGTGAATCACCTGGCGGGCCACCTGGCCGCGGTCTACCTGGAGGACCCTTCGTTGCCGGCGCCACCGCCCCTGCCGCATCTCGCGCTGCTGGTTTCGGGCGGACACACCGAATTGATTCGCGTCGATAGTGGCGGCGCCTACCGGGTGGTCGGTGCCACCCGCGATGACGCCGCCGGTGAGGCCTTCGACAAGGTGGGCAAGATGCTGGGACTCGGCTATCCGGGGGGCGTCCAGATCGATCGCCTCTCGGTGACCGGCAACGACAAAGCGGTCTCGTTGCCGCGCGCGCTGGCGGGACGTGACGACATCGACTTCAGCTTTTCGGGGCTGAAGACGGCGGTGGGAACCGTGCTGGCCGGCCGCGCGGCGCCGCCCGAAGGTCAGGAGCTGGCCGACCTGGCAGCCAGCGTCCAGACCGCGATCGTCGATGTGCTGGTTCGAAAGTCTCGCCGCGCGCTGGTGCGGGAAGGGCTGAAGGATCTGGTCGTGTGCGGCGGCGTGGCAGCCAACCGTGGCCTTCGCCGCGCCCTGGCGGCGGCCGCCGCCGAGGACGGTTTCAACTTATTCATTCCGCCGCCCAAGCGGTGCACCGACAACGCTGCGATGATCGCCGCTGCCGGCACTGCGGCCCTGTTGCGCGGGGAACGCGCGCCACTGGATCTCGCGGTCGATCCTGGGTTGCGGCTCTGACGGCGCCGGAAAATCCGCGCGCGGTGCTGGCGCGGTATGGCCTCGAGGCCAAGAAATCCTGGGGCCAGAACTTCCTGGTCGATCGCAATGTCCACGCGAGGATCGCACGCGCCGCCGCCCTGACGGCAGATGACGTGGTTGTCGAAATTGGGGCGGGCCTCGGCACCCTGACCACGGTCTTGCTGAACAACGTTCCGCCCCCGCGCCGCTTGATCGCCGTCGAACGCGATCCGGACATGCTGACCGTCTTGCGCGCCGAGCTGGGAGCTCAGGCAAATTTCGACCTGCGCGCCGAGGACGCCGTGCAGTTCGATTTCCGCAAAGAAGCCGAGGCTGCCGGGCGACCCATCGTCGTGGTGGGAAACCTGCCCTACCAGATCACCACCGCGCTGCTGTTCAGCATCATCGATGCTGGCGATGCGGTGGCGCGGGCGATCGTGATGGTGCAGCGTGAATTCGCCGACCGCGTGGTCGCGCGCGCGGGCAACAAGATCTACGGCCGCCTGTCGGTGATGGTCGCGCAGGCGATGGAAGCGCGGTTGGCGTTTCCGGTGTCGGCCGGCGCGTTCCATCCCCGACCGCGGGTGGAATCGGCGGTGCTGTCCTTGGTCCGGCGGTCCGCGCCGCTGGCGCCCGTGCGCGACGCTGCGTTGTTCGCGCGGGTGGTGAAGGAGACCTTCTCCACACGCCGCAAGATGCTGCGCGGCTCGCTGGCGCACGCCTTCGGCGCCGAGGCCGCGGCGGTCGCTGTCGAGGGCAGTGGCGTCGCCGGCACGCGACGCCCCGAGGAGCTGACAGTGGCCGAATTCGCGCGCATCGCGGACGCGCTGGTCGACGCGAAACTGGCCACGGCGGGTTCGGATCTGCCTGGCGCCGCCGGACCGTGATACCGTCACGCCATGGCGAAATCACCCTGTCCGCTCTCGAAGACGCAGTTCCTGGAGAAGGCCGAGTCAGTCAAGATCATGATTGGCAACACCGAGATCGTCGCTGACAAGCGCGAATTCTCGACCGGTTCGTTCGGCTGGTACTACAACGGAAAGACCACCGTCACCGTCGACGGAAAGCCGCTGTCGGTGCAGGTCGGTTTGAACCTGACCGTGGTTGGCAGCAAGGAAGCCGAGCGCTAGCCCGGGGCGCGAGTCCGCACCCATGCCCGAACTTCCCGAGGTCGAGACGATCGCGCGTGATCTCGATGCCGCGATCGTCGGCGCCACGGTGACGGCGGTGTGGGGCAGCGGCCTGCCCCTGCATTTGAAGCGCGCGGTTGATCTGACGGGAATCCGCCGGCTATCGGTGGGCCGGCCGATCGCGGGCGTGGGACGCAAGGGCAAGTACCTGCTGTTTGCCTTCGGCGAGCGCGGCGCGCCTGCCCCGGCGGGCGTCGTCGCGCACCTGGGGATGTCGGGACGCCTGCGGGTGGAGCCGCGCACCGCCGAGCGGTCGCGCCATACGCATGTGGTGTTCACCCTCGACGATCAGCGCGAGCTGCGTTTCGTCGATCCCCGTCGGTTCGGCTGGATGGCGCCAGCCGCCCCGCTGCAGGCACGGCCCGAGCTGATGGCGCTGGGGCCGGACCCGCTGACCGAGCTCGACCAAGCTGAGCTGGCGCGCCGGTTGACCGGGTCGCGGGCTCCCATCAAGGCTTTTCTTCTTGATCAAACGCGCATCGCGGGGCTGGGCAACATCTACGTCAGCGAAGCGCTGCACCGCGCGCGCATTCATCCCACCACGCCGGCCGCGCGGGTTGTGGGGCAGGCCGCAGCATTGCTGGCCGGCATTCGGGCGGCGCTGGAGCTTGGAATTCGCAACCGCGGCACCACGCTGCGGGACTACGTCGACGCCAGTGGCACGCGTGGCACCAACGCTGCGGCGTTGCGCGTCTACGGCCGCGATGGGGAACCGTGCCCGGTGTGCGCATCATCCATCAAGCGACGCCTGGACGCGGGGCGGTCGACTTTCTTCTGCCCAACCTGCCAGCGGCGCGGTCGAACCGATCACGCGAGAACCCGATGATCCGCTGCTCGTCAATTGGCCTGTTAACCTTGATCGGCATGTCGTTCGTCGGTCTCTCGACGGCAGCGGCCGCCCGTCCCACCAAGCCGGAGGATTTCCAGGCGCGGACGTTCGACGACGGCGCTGGGCACACTTTGCCGTATCGACTCTATGTTCCGCAGGGGACGGATCCGACCCGGAAGATCTCGCTGGTCTTGTTCCTTCACGGCGCGGGCGGCCGCGGCACCGACAACCTGCACCAGCTGACCGACCAGGCCGCCCCGCTGGTGTTCGTGCAGCCGGAAAACCAGGCGCAGTGGCCGGTCATGATGGTCGCGCCCCAGTGTCCCGTCGACCAACAGTGGGTCGCGATGCCCTGGGGGGTTCCGTCGGGCAAGGGCCAGCGTCCAGTGCAGCCGACCTGGCCGCTGGCGGCGGCGGTGGCCCTGGTGGATCGGCTGGTCGCGGAGTTTCCGGCGGTCGACCCAGGTCAGCTTTACGTCACCGGGATGTCGATGGGCGGCTTCGGGACCTTCGACGCGGCCGTGCGCTATCCGGGCAAGTGGCGCGCCGCGGTTCCGGTTTGCGGCGGCTACGACCAGGACCAGGTGGCGGGGCTGGTGGGGCTGCCCCTGTGGGCCTTCCACGCCGAGGACGACCGGGTGGTTCCGGTCGGGCGGACCCGCGATCTCATCGCCGCGATTCGCGCCCGCGGGGGACAGCCGCGGTACACGGAATACCCGGCCTCGGCGGCCCACGGACATTTTTCGTGGATTCCCGCGTATGGCGATCGTGAGTTGCTGCCCTGGATGTTCGGCCCGCATCCTGCCGCAGCGCCCTCGTCGAAGGCGCGCGATCCCGCGCCCATCCCGTCCCCGACACGGGGTCGCGGTTGCGCGTGCGCCACCCTGCCCGAGCCGGGTGCGCCGTGGGCGGCAGCGGCCGTGTTCGGCGCGACGCTGGCGATGGCCCTTCGCATCTGGCGGCCGCGTTCGAAAAGAACCTGACCACCTTTGGAATGGGCCCGCGCACTCAGCGGTGGACGGTCAAATCGTCCTCAAAGGAGAGTCCCCATGATTCCACCGCGTGTCCCGCTCGTTCACTGGCTGGGTGTCACGACGCTGCTGGCGCTGATCGCCGGAGGGTGCTGGACGCGGGTCCTACCCGCGATTGGCAACGGGACCGGTGGTGCGAGCGGCGGCTTGGGCACGGGCGGTTCGTTCGATGATGGCGGGGCCTTTGACGGCCCTGCGTATGACGCGTCGGCGGTTGGCGGGGCCACCCAGCCAGCCTTCGATGGCGGTTTCGGCGGTTTCGGCGGTTTCGGCGGTTTTGTCGCCACCTCTCCCGAAAAGCTCGACGTGCTGTTCATGATCGACGATTCGAGTTCGATGGCGCCGTTTCAGGCCAAGATGCGCGCGCAAGTTTCCAAGTTCATCGACTCCCTGGTCGACCCCGCCACCGGGCGACTGCCGCAGCTCCATGTGGCGGTCATCTCCTCGTCGATGGGCGGGGGGGCCTGGGGCAACGTCAACCAGTGCGGCAGCGGCTCGCATCCCGGTGACGACCGAGGACTCTTCCAGCAGGGGCCCGGCGGGGCGGGCAGCGGAAAGTGTCCCATGCTGGCCATGGGCACCACCTTCTTGGACAACGGCGACGGGCTGATGAACGGCCCCAACTTCACCGGCGACCTCCGAGACGCCCTCGCCTGCACGGCCAATCTCGGCGATTCAGGCTGCGGGTTCGAGGCCCCGTTCGCTTCGATCTACTACGCGCTCTCCCTGGCGCGGATGGGGCATCCTCAAAACGGTGGCTTTCTCCGTCCCGACGCGCGCCTGGCCATCGTGATGGTCACCAACGAGGACGACTGCTCCGTCGCCGCCAATTCGCTGCTGCTGAATCCAAGTGTCAACTCGGTGAATGATCCGACGGGCCTGGGTGCCCTCCTGTCCTATCGATGCAACGAGTTTGGACACCTGTGCGGTGGTCAGCCGCCCCCGCACGCGGCGCCTCCCGCCGGCGGGGTCACTTTGATGAACTGTGTTTCCGCCGAAACCATGGGGAAGACCGATCCCTTGAATCGGGACCCCAATGGGAATCCGGACCCCACGATGGGTCACCTATGGCCGACGGTCGCCGACCTCACCACCTTCATCAGATCGCTGAAGGGGAACCCGGACGACATCTTCGTGGCGGCCATCGCCGGTCCGCCGACGCCCTACCGGGTGATTCCTTTCGCCAATCCGGCCGCGGGCGGCGAGATCGGCCCGACCATCGAACACTCGTGCACCGCCACCACCCCCGGTTCGGAGGAGGTCGAGTACGCGGATCCCGCGGTGCGCATCGCTCAGCTGGTCGCGGGCTTCGGTGCGAACGGGATCTTCTATCCCATCTGCGCCAACGACTTCAGCGCGGCCATGGGGGGAATCGGCGCTGCCATTCACAGCCGCCTGGGCCGCTGATCGAGACAGCCGACAGGGGCGGGGCCCCCGAACGGAACAGCGGGATCCGTTCGGGGCCCAAAAAAAGCTCGGCCGGACGGCGATCCCCCTCTTGGGTCCGCGGGCCGGCTATGCTATCAATCCCCCCGCGCGGTCGTGGCGGAACTGGTAGACGCGCCAGATTCAGGTTCTGGTGATCGTAAGATTGTGGGAGTTCAACTCTCCCCGACCGCACTCAAGAATTACGGACACCTACGGCACTTTCGGATTCGGGGAATTCGGGGCTTCGAATCCCCCAGGTGACCAGCCCTTGGATGCTGCCGCCAGCTTTTCACGGCGTCCACGTGGGCGTGTGGTGCTCGGTCATGGCCACCGTGGCATGGCCGGGTGATGGACCTTGTCACTACGTCGCCCGCCACCGAAGATATCTTCAGCGCGCACGGCACGCCGCCTGAAATTGGCAACCACCTAGGGAACTGAAGGATTCCGAAAATGAGAAAGCTCATTCTTCAGATGCAGATGTCGGTCGACGGCTTTGTCGGCGCCGACGGCGACCACGACTGGCAGGTTTGGGGCTGGGGTGATCACAACGGTTGGGACGAGGCGCTCAAGAGGGATTTCAACGCGCACTTTCAGTCGATTGACACCATCTTGTTGAGCCGCAAGATGGCGGAGGAAGGCTATCTGTCCCATTGGGGAAATGCGGCGAAGAGATATCCGCAGGACCCGTTCTATGCCTTCGCTCAGCGTATCATCGATGTGAAAAAGGTGGTGCCGAGCGACAGGCTGAAAGAGTCCCGATGGGAACGTACTGTGGTCACCACCGGAGACCTTCCGCGTGAAGTTGCCACGTTGAAGGCTGAGGAAGGTGGCAACATCGCCGTCTTCGGTGGCGCGGGCTTCGCCTCGGCATTGATCGCGGCCGGCCTGGTGGACCAGCTCCAGTTCTACATCAATCCGGCAGCCCTTGGCGGCGGGGCCCGCATCTTCGACCAGGCTGGCTTTCGCAAGCTCCGCCTGCTTGGCTCGAAGGCCTATGAATGCGGCATCGTGGTGAACCGTTACGCCTCGGCCGCCTAGGCATGGTCAAGAATCGCTTGGTGGGACTGGCAACCCGCATGGTCGTCTCGGCCTTGGGCACGTCAGCGTGCGGCCGGTCTTTTCCTTAGTGCGAGTCATGGATGCCGCGCTTTCCGGTGATTGCGAAACCCTGGGCCGCTCACCATCGCGCGTCGGTTCTCATGCTGGCGGCGACCCTCCTGGGCGGATGCCAGCGACGGACGAGCCCGGGCCAGGCCGCGGCCCCTGATCTCGCCACACGCGCTGCCATTCGCGATGCCCCGAACTGGTCGCGCGACGTCCGCCCTCTGATCGACGTGCGTTGCGGGGCTTGCCACGGCAGTCCCACCGCCGCTGCTCTGGCGCCGCCATTCCTGGGAACGTTCCAAGACCTGCGGCGCAACGCCATGGCCGCCCTGCAGGCCATTCGGCGCCGCACGATGCCGCCCTTCGGCGCCGACAACAGCGGGCTGTGCGGCCACTGGGCCGACGCAAGCTGGCTGTCGAACGCCGAGATCGAGACCTTCGACGGGTGGGTTCAGGCGGGAATGCCGGCAGGGGAGCCGACAATCCCCACGGCGCAACCGCCGCCGTCCCCACCGCGCCAGCGCGAATCTGTGCGGCTCGATCTGGGGGGGGCCTTTTCCCCCGGGCTCGGTGACCGCGCATCACGCTGCTTCGTGGTCGAGTCGATTGGCAATCGCGGGCCAGCGCTGCTGGGCCTTGGTGTCTCCGTCGAACCGGCGGGTGCCGTCCGACAAGCCACGCTGTGGGCGCTGTCCGCACGCGCGGTGCAGGCGGCGCGTCAGCTCGATGACGCCACCGAAGAATCGGGCTGGCCATGTCCGGGTGCGGTCGCGCTTGAAGACGCGCGTCTTTTGACCAGCTGGTCGCGCAATACGCCCGATCAGCGCTTGCCGACGGGGACCGGCGTTCCGCTGGCGGGGGCCAAGGCCTTCGCGATTCAGCTGCGCTATGACCTGATTGCATCTCCTCCGGGCGTGCCCGTCCGCGCGCGCCTGGACCTGAGCACCGGCGCCGCTGCCCGCATCGCCCGCTTCGTTCCCATCGAGTCGCTCGAGATCTCGTTGCCGGCCGGGCAGCCTCGGACCCAGGCCCACGCGCTGTGGACCGCCGCGCGCTCTCTGGAACTCTGGGGCTTGATTCCCAGCATGAACACCCTGGGCCGCGTGCTGACCGTCGACTTGATCCGGGGCACGCAACGGCATTGCGTGGCCCACTTCGGCCACTGGGATCGTTACGACCAGCAGTTGTTCCGTCGGATTGCGCCGCTGCCGCTGCGTTCCGGTGACGTCGTCGCGCTCACGTGCGAGTTCTCGACCACCAGCCGAACCGCGGCAATAAAGATGGGCGAGGCACCCGATGACGAACGGTGCCTCGCCCAGCTTTACGTGACCGATCAACCCTGAACCCGCTTAGGGACGATTCGGGCGCAGCTACTTCTTCGGCGCCCCGGCGGGCGCGGCGGGCGCGGAAGGCGCGGGAGCGGGAGCCGCAGCGGGGTGCGCGGCAGGTGCCGCGGGCGGTGCCGGCGGTGCGCCTGCCGGAGCGGGGGCCGGAGGCGCGGGCGGCGCCTTGTGATTGATGACCATGTCCGCGATGATCCCGTTGTTCTTCAGGAACTGCTCGAGCACCGGCGGCGGCACCTTGGGATCGGGCACAGCGTTCTTGATCGGTTTCACCGAGTGCAGGTACGCCCAGACCGCCTTCAGATCGTCGTCGGTCATGGAACCGTAGTTGTACCAAGGCATGGGGGGCAACAAGGCGCGTCCTTCCCCCTGGTGACGACCGGTGCGCATGGTCTTGATGAACTGCGCCTCGGTCCACTCGCCGAGGCCGGTCTTGTCGGGCGTCAGATTGCGGCTGTACACGATCCCGAACGGAAGTTTCCAAGAGGTGAGGTCCGGCCCCGACAGCGCCATATCCATCTTTCCCGGCGTTCCCGAGGGATCCGGCTGGCCTTCCGGATGGCCGCTCAACATACGCTCCATATCGGGCATGGGGCCGAGCGGCGACATCTTCAACGGCGTGTGGCAATCATTGCAGCCACCCACCGTGACCAGATATTCGCCGCGCTTGGCGGGCGTCTCTTTGGCAGGCTTTGCCGCAAACGCCAAGGACCCGCCCAGCATTGCCATTGCGCCCACCGACATGGTCACGATCTTGATCTTCGTTCGAATCATGGATTCCCCCCTTGTGGGGCAGTAGAAGGCCGCAAAACGGAGCGGCTGTCAAACAAAGTTTGCTCCGACCTGACCGGCGCGGATTTGCCCGAGCTTTGCTAGCGTGGTCGCCCAATCGTTGAAGGTGTGCATGATTTCGCGTCGTGAACTGATGAAGACCGCATTGAGCGGAGGCGCGGCTGCTGCGTTGACCGTTTCGAGATCGGCGCACGCCCAGGACGAAAACCCGTGGGCGCGCTTGGTGGGGACCTACGGAACCGTGCCCCCGCCTTCCTTCGCACGTCCGCTTCCAATTGCGCCCATCAAGCGTCCGACAGCAACCACCGGCGCGGGCGACGACGTGCAGCTTGCGATTCGCTCCGGATTTGGCCAGCCCCTGGTCGGCGCCAAGACCCCCATCCTGGGTTACGACGGGCTTTGGCCCGGCCCCACCATCGTGGCCATCCGCGGCCGACCGACGCGCGTCACCGTCAAGAACGAGTTGGCCGAACCCGCCAACATTCACAATCACGGCCACCACGCGGCCGCCGCCAGCGACGGACATCCGCTGGACGTCATCAAACCAGGTCAAAGCCGCACTTACACCTATCCCAACCGTCAATCGGGCGGGACCTACTGGTACCACGACCACACGTTCGGCCTGACCGGGAACCATGTGTTTCGCGGGCTGGCGGGCGTTTACATCATTCGCGATCCGGCGGAAGACGCGCTGGGTTTACCGACTGGGCCGTGCGACGTCCCGATCCTGATCCAGGATCGACTGTTCGATGCCGAAAATGGGTTCGACTACAGCGCCAACGCCGGCACCATCTTCAAGGGCGTCCACGGGAACACCCTTTGCGCCAATGGCGTGCACACTCCGTTTCTTTCGGTCGGCACCCGGCGCTACCGGTGTCGTTTCATCAATGGTTGCAACTCGCGCAACCTGCGGCTCGCGCTGGGCAACGGTGGCGCCCTGGTGCAGATCGCGTCGGATGGCACGCTGCTGAACGCGCCCGTGTCACAGACCAGCGTCGAGCTGGCGCCCTCTGAACGGGCGGACTGCATCGTCGACTTCGGCGCCGCCAAGGTCGGCACTTCGGTGGTGCTGCGCAACCTGGATGCGACCTGGCCGGAACTGCCGGATGTCCTGCGCTTCGACGTGGTTCGCAAAGAAGCCGATACCAGTCGGTTGCCGGTGCGGCTGGGCGACGTCGCGCGGGTTCCCGAAAGTGAGGCCAAGGTTCACCGCCGGCTCCGCTTTCAAATTTCGGACGGCAAATGGACCATCAACGGGCTGCGCTACGATCCGGCGCGGATCGATTTCCGTCCCAAGCTGGGCACCACCGAGATCTGGGAAATCGAGAACGGGGAACAGACCCAGATGCATCCCTTTCATCAACACCTGATTCCATTCCAGGTGCTGGACGTCAATGGCGAGCCTCCCCCCGCAGTGCACCGCGGCTGGAAGGACAGCGTGGCAGTCCCACCGGCCGGGCGCGTGCGCCTGATCATGCGCTTTTACGGCTACACCGGCACGTACGTATTCCACTGCCACAAGCTCGAGCACGAGGACCACGCGATGATGCTGCAGCAGGAGGTCATCGCGTGATTGGGGGCCGTGCTCCCCTCAACCCGCGGGCGTCAGCACGAACGGATAGGTCACCATCACCAGGCCGCCACCGCGCGGTTGCGGGAAGGGCCAGCGCCGCACCGCCTGTACCGCGCAGTTCTCCAGCCGCGCGTTGCCGATCGTCGAGCTTTGCAGCACCGACGAGATGACCTGGCCCGACCCCGAGATTGCGAATTGCACCAGGATGCGGCCCGCGAGATTCGGTCGTCGGGTGAGCTCTTCTTCGTAGCAGAACTTGATCTCGTTGATGTGACGGCGGATCGTGCGGCGGATGATCTCCTTGTCCAGCGTGCCCCGCACATCGGCAATGCCAGGAGTGATCTCGGGCACCTTCGGGCGACGCGTGGGGAGCACGCCCGCCAGGTGACCGTAGCGACCCGGGCCTTCCCCGTCGGCCCCCGTTCCGCTGCCGATGGTGCCGAGATGTCCGACCCCCAGCGTCCGTTCGCCCGTACCACCGCCGCCCGCCCCGGTTCCCACTGAACTGAGTCCGCCATTTCCCCACGAAGAGCCAACTTGAACGCCCACCAGATTTCCTAGAGCGTCCGCGGCTTCGTCCCCCAGCGCCGGTTCCCGCGCGAAGATGCTCGCCACCGGGCCATCCAGACGCTTGAACACGCCCAGTATTCCCGCCGTCCGCGCGTTCTCGACGGCGGCTGCTTTGGCGAGACGGATATCGCGATTGGCGGCAGGACCCTTGATGGCAAAACGGCGATCGCGCGCCTTGGACGTCTTGTCCCCCATCGATCCCGCCGGCCCCGCATGGGCCTTGCCGGCCTTTCCGGCGGCGGCCGTGGCGCCCGGCGGCGCTGAAGGCGTCAGCTTCACCTCCTCGACCGGCGGCGCGATCCGGAAACGAAGCAGGTGGCTTTCGTTGCCGAAGAGATCCAGGGACAGCGATCGCGGATCGGGCGGCACCGTGAACACCATCAGCAAGAACACGCCCAGCGCCAACCCCGCGCCCAGCGTGTAGGGATCTCGTTCGGGTGACCATCGGAGCATCGGCCGCGCCAGGACCGCAGGCGCGTCGCTGGTGGCCACCACGAAGGTCATCTCGCCGCACGTCAGCCGCGCGCGACCGCCGGGCGGCAGGCGCAAGGAAAGACCTTGCTGGCGGAGCAATTCCTCGAGCGGGAAGACTTCCCCTGCGACGGTGAAGTCACCAGTCATCTGTGGCGTGACGTGGACGACGGGGCCATCGCTGACCGTCGTCACCAGGCGGTGGGCGGGCGAGGGGACGAAGCGTTGGTCGACGGGGGCGTCCGCCCCGGCCGCCGATCCGACCACGAAGTTCGCGCCGCCGGACGCATGGCCCAGGTGCCGTCGATGAAGCCCCCACCCGATCAGGACGCCGCCCGCCAGCAGACCGCCCAGAAACGCCACATCCAGGATGCCGGAGCGGGTCTTCCACGCAAACGCGGCGGGATTGTGCCCGCCAGCTCCCCAGTCCGTGAAGGCGCGCCGCTCGGCCGCCCGATCGACCGCCACCGTGGCGAAGATGATCAGCGCCAGCAGGCAAAGCGCGCCCCCGGCCGCGATCAGCGGGGTCGCCGTGTTTGCCCGTTGAACTTCACGGGCGGTCGACAACACCCGCGCGGCCGTGCCGACGCCGCGAAACATCGTGTGAACCACCACGGCTTGCCGCTCGGTCGGATGCAGGGGACGGGGGGCGCCGCTTGCAAGGAACTCGTCGAACGGTGGAATTCCCGACGGATCGGCGAGCATGGACACACGAGCGGTCTGGGCGTTGGACATGGAACTCCTCCGGGGACGGCGGCTGGGCGCCACGCGTCCGTTGTTGCGCCTGGGTTCGCGCGGGGCGGCGCAGCTCCAGCGAAAACTGGCGCGCCGACCTGGGACGGGCCCCACCCACCAACCAGGAACCCGTCTACGCAGCCAGGGACAACGCTTTCAGACCCAGGTTCCCCGGTGGTAGATCTGGGCGATGCCCGAAACCTACCAAGGTGGTTGCCACTGTGGACGCGTTCGATTCCGAGTCACCGGCGACCTCGGGCGGGTGGTCGATTGCAACTGTTCGATGTGCGCGAAGAAAGGATTCCTGCACCTGATCGTCGCCCCCGAAGCGTTCGAGCTGGTCTCGGGACGCGAGGATCTGACGACCTATCGTTTCAATACCGGCGTCGCCCGGCACACGTTCTGCCGGCACTGCGGCATCCATCCGTTCTATGTGCCGCGTTCCGACCCGAACAAGATCGACGTCAACGTGCGCTGCCTCGAGGGCGTCGACCTGTCGACGTTGAAGCCCGAACCTTTCGATGGCCTGAACTGGGAAGAGTCGATGAAGAAGCGGCAGGCCAGCGGGTCGACAACGTCGTCCTCGGGCTAACGTCCCCTACCCTTTGCGCAACTCGGGATGTTCGTCGAGGAAGGCCTTGCGGCTCTCGACGCTGATCTCGCACACCACCGAGACGTCACGCGTGATGAGCGACTGGCATCCGAGGCGCGAATTCGCGCGCACGTCGAAGGCCTTGTCCATGATGTCTTCTTCGCGATCGGTGGCCGCCTTCAACGCGTCCAGGCCCTGCCTCACGTAGACGTGACAGGTCGAGCACGCGCACACGCCGCCGCAGGCAGAACCCACCTGCGCGCCTGCCGCACGCGACGCCTCGAGGATCGACGTTCCGACCGGGACCTCGACTTCAATTCCATCTGGCTCGAATCTGACCCTGGGCATGCGCGAACCTGACCTTAGCGATGCGAGTGACCCGCGTGACCGCCGCGCTCGAGGCGGGTCTGCAGATCGTCGCTGGACGTTGATTTTTCCACTTCGGCTTCGATGGCGCCCACGGTGCGCCCCCGCAGACCTTCATCCAGGGCGCGGTTCATGCGACGCGCCGCGAAGTCCTTGGATGCCAGGTCGAGAGCCGCGATCGCGGCGCGAATGGCCGCGTGATCGACGCCGGCCTTGGCCTGTTCCAGGCGGCTGATGGCGCCATCGATGGCGGCCTGATCCTCGGCCGTCAACAGCGCGGGACTGTCGGCCATCGCAGCGCGGGCGGCCATCAAGATCCGGTCGGCCTCCACCCTTTGCTCAGTCAATTGCCGTGATCGCACATCGTCCTCGGCGTGCGCGAACGAATCCAACAACATGCGCTCGACCTCTTCGTCGGAGAGCCCATAGGACGGCTTCACGTTGACCGACGCTTCGACGCCGGTGGTCTCTTCGCGGGCGGTCACACGGAGAATGCCATCCGCATCCACCAGGAACGTGACCTCCAACCGCGCCAGACCCGCGGGCATGGGCGGGATCCCGGTCAGCTTGAACCGCGCCAGCGAGCGACAGTCGGCGACCAGCTCGCGCTCGCCCTGGACCACGTGCAGATCGAAGCCGGTCTGGTTGTCGGCGTAGGTCGTGAAGGTCTGGGTGGCCCCGCACGGAATGGTCGAGTTGCGATGCACCAGCTTCTCGACCACACCGCCCATCAGCTCGAGCCCCAGCGAGAGCGGGACCACATCCAGAAGCACCACCTCCCCGTGGTCTGTTCCACCGGTCAGCACATCGGCTTGCACCGCCGCGCCCAGGGCGACGACCTGATCGGGGTCGATGTCGCTCAGCGGCTCGCGGCCGAACAATTCGCGAACGTAACTGCGGACCAGCGGCATGCGCGTCGCGCCGCCCACCAGGATCACGCCGGACAGCTCCGCCGCCGCCAGCCCGGCATCGCGCAGCGCCCGCCGCACAGGGCCCGCGCAGCGCTCGAGCACCGGGCGGACCAGCGCTTCCATCTGGTCGCGGGAAAGCTCCAGCCCACCGCGGGCGCCGGCCACGTTGTCGATCCCGGCTACCGAAACCATCACGGTATCGGCCGCGCTGAGGCTCTCCTTGGCGGCGCGGGCCGCGTCCAGGATGGTCCGCGCCAGCCCGCGATCGCCCCCGGCGTCCTCCGGCAATCCCAGCCGCGCCAGCAGGTGCAGAGCGATGGCGCGGTCGAAGTCGTCGCCGCCCAGGGACGAGTCGCCTCCGGTGGCCTTCACCTCGAAGACACCCGCCTCCAGCTTCAGGATCGAGATGTCGAAGGTTCCCCCGCCGAGATCGAACACCGCAAACGTGCCCTCGGCCTGCTTGTCCAGGCCATAGGCCAGCGCCGCCGCGGTGGGCTCGTTCAGCAGTCGCAACACCTCCAGGCCTGCGATTCGTCCCGCGTCCCGTGTCGCCTGGCGCTGGCCATCGTCGAAATAAGCCGGCACGGTGATGACCGCGCCAAACAGGGGCTCCCCGAGTTGCCGCTCGGCGCGCTCCTTCAACACGCGAAGGATCTCCGCGGACACTTCGACCGGTGTGACGGCGCGCGCCCGGTCGGCGACCTGGAAACGGACCACCGGCTCGCCCTCCGCCGACGGCGCGAAATCGTAAGGGGTCAGCTTGCGGCGGGCCTCGGCGTCGGCCGGGCCGCGCCCCATGAAGCGCTTGACCGATGCGATCGTGTCGCGCGGGAAGCGCGCCGCCAGAACGTCGCGCGCGGCCTTGCCGACCACCACCTGCCCGCGTTGACCAGCGGCGTAGTGCACCACCGACGGCAACATGGCGTCGCCATCGTCGTCTGGCAGCACCACCGGCCGTCCATCCTTCACGGACGCCACCAACGAATTGGTGGTGCCGAGATCGATCCCGATGGCTCGCGTGGTTCCCGGCGCGCACGCCGCCTTCACGCGCGACTCACCCGGCTCCGAAATCTGAAACAGCGCCTCAGGCATGGGTTGACCCCGCGGCCTGGGCCTCGTCGTGGGCATCCACTTCGTCCAAGAAGCGCCGCAGGTAGCGCAGCTCGATCAGATCGTGGGCGATGCTCTCCAGGGCGGGTTGCGAGGTCGGTTCGGGCTGGCAGGATGGCACCTTCGGCATCTCCGCGAAGGTCGCGGCGACGTGCTCCATCGTCTCACCGAGGCGTTGCCGGACCTGCCCTGCCAGCGATTGAACCCGCGCCTGATCGCCGTCGCTGCGCGCGTCGGCCAGGTCCTCGCGCAACTCGAGCACGCGGGCCAGCAGCCCGGCGGGCAACGCGATCTTCTCCCGCGCGCCCGCGGAATTGCCCGGCCGGGACGCTCCGGTCTCCGCGCCGATGTCGAAGCCCGCCTGCGACAGCAGATACTCGGCGCGTCGCACGGGATCCTTCAGGGTGCGCCAGGCCTCGTTCAGCTGCACCGTTCGCTGGGTCGAGAAACGCTTGGCGCGGGGATCTGACGTGGCGAATCGGTCGGGATGGACGATCCGAGACAGCTCGCGGAAGTGGGCTTCCGCTTGCGCAAGATCCAGCGCAAAGGCTTTCGGCACATTCAGCACGCGGAAATGGTCCTGCGTTCGATCGGCGGGTTGGATGGCCCCACACACGCCACAGGTCACGCCGTCACCGGCGGCTCGTTCACACGACCAACAGATCACGGCAGGCTCGCGGTTAGAAGCTGACGCTCTCGCCGCAGCCGCAGGTGCCCTTGACCTTCGGATTGACGAACTTGAAGCCGCGCCCCATCAGGGAGGTCGAGAACTCCAGCGTGGAACCATCCAGGTAGACGAAGCTCTTGGGATCAATGAAGACGCGGACGCGGCCTTCCTCGAAAGAAAGCACCTTGTCCTCCGGTCGCGGCTCGCTGTCCGACCACTCGAACAGGTACGAAAAGCCGGTGCAGCCGCCGCCGCGAATGCCGACGCGCAAGCCCTTGGGCATTTGCGCGCGGGTGCCGGACGCCTTCTTGATCTCCGCGATCGCGCGTTCTGTAACTTCCACTGCCATGGCGTCTACGTCGTCGCTCCTTCGTGGGTGGCCGTCACGGTCGGGACACTCGTCGCGCGTGCCGCGCGCTTGGCCTTGTAATCGGCGATGGCGGCCTTGATGGCATCCTCGGCCAAAACCGAGCAGTGAATCTTCACCGGTGGCAGGTTCAACTCTTCCACGATCTGGGTGTTCTTGATGGCCATCGCCTGATCCACGGTCAGCCCCTTGACCCACTCGGTGGCCAGCGAGGACGAGGCGATCGCCGACCCGCAGCCGAACGTCTTGAACTTGGCGTCCTCGACGATCCCCGCGTCATTGATCCGCAGCTGCAATTTCATCACATCGCCGCACGCCGGCGCGCCGACCAGACCGGTGCCCACCTCGGGATCGTTCTTGTCGAAGCTGCCCACGTTGCGCGGGTTCTCGTAGTGTTCCAGGACCTTTTCGCTGTATGCCATGACTATCGAATTCCTTTCGCGTCGCGAGGGGGAAGCCCTAGTGCGCCGCCCATGTGATGCTCTTCAGATCGATTCCGTCTTTCACCATCTCGTAAAGCGGCGACAATTCGCGCAGCTTGTCCACCTTGCGCGCCACCAGGTCGATGACGTAGTCGATCTCTTCGTCGGTATTGAAACGACCGATGCCGAAGCGAATGGACGTGTGGGCCATCTCCTCCTCGACGCCCAGCGCCCGTAGCACGTAGGACGGCTCGAGCGACGACGACGTGCAGGCCGACCCGGACGACACCGCCACATCCTTCAGCGCCATCAGCATGGCCTCGCCTTCGACGTAGGCGAAGCTGATGTTCAGGTTTCCCGGCAAGCGGTGCTCCATCGACCCGTTGACGAACGTGTCGCTGACCCGCGCCTGGATGCCCTTGCGCAGCCGCTCGCGCATCCCCAGCAAGCGCGCCGACTCCTCGGGCATCTCGGCGGCGGCGATCTGCGCGGCCGCACCAAAGCCCACGATGCCCGGAACGTTCAGCGTGCCCGACCGCATCCCGCGCTCGTGCCCGCCGCCATCGATCCCCGCCGTCAGGCGCACGCGCGGTTTGCGGCGCACGTAAAGCGCGCCCACGCCCTTCGGGCCGTACATCTTGTGCGCGCTCAGCGACACCAGGTCCGCCTTCGAGCTCTCGACGTCGAAGGGAATCTTCCCGGTTCCCTGAACCGCGTCGATATGAAACAGCGCGCCCATTTCCTTCACGACGGCGCCGATCTCGTTCACCGGGTTGACAGTGCCGATCTCGTTGTTGGCGAGCATGATCGACACCAGCACGGTCTTGTCGGTCATCGCCGCGCGCACGACGTCCGGTGACACCCGGCCGTCAGCCTCCACCGGCAAGTACGTCACATCGAACCCTTCGCGCTCGAGGCGCTTGCAGCTATCCAGAACCGCCTTGTGCTCGATGACCGAGGTGACGATGTGGCGGCCCTTGTCCTTGTGAAACTCGGCGGCGCCCTTGATGGCCAGGTTGTCCGATTCCGTGGCGCCTGAGGTCCAGACGATCTCGCGCCCGCTGGCGCCGATCAAGGCGCCGACCTGGTCGCGTGCCTCGTCCACCGCCTTCTCGGCCGCCCAGCCATAGCTGTGTGAGCGGCTGGCGGCGTTCCCGTAGGTCTCGGTGAAGAAAGGCAACATCGCCTCGACCACGCGCGGATCGACCCGAGTGGTGGCGTGATTGTCCATGTAGATGGGAATTTTGATTGCCATGGTGTTGTTCTCGAACCCTTCAGGTGGGGCAGGTCTTGTTCAAGTCTTGGAAATTCCGTCCACCAGCAGAGGGGCTTTGCCCTCGTGGCCGTTGATGCCGCAGGTCCCGCACTCGTTCTGGCCGTGGTCGGGACCACAGGTCCGGCAGCTGTCCATGTAGTCCAGCGTCTCCTGGAGGTCGGTAGCCAATTGCGTCAGACGGCCGATGGTGTCGCGGGTCTCCCGCAGCTTGTCGCCGAAGATTTCCCGCAGCCGCGAGATGGCCTTGGGACCGGTCTCACTCTGCTCCCAGTCTCTGAGGAAGGCCTTGATCTCGGTCAGGCTGAAACCCAGGTCCTGCAGCTTCGAGATCCATTCCAGGCGGGTGACGGCCCGCCCGTGATAGAGACGAAACCCCCCCTTGGACCGAACCGCCGGTGCGAGCAGGCCCAGTTCCTCGTAAAGGTGCACGGCGCGTACGGTTTTTCCCGCACGCTTGGCCAACTCACCCACCTTCAGGAGGATGAGCTGATCTGCCGAAACGCCGTGAAATGGAGGATGTCCCATCGCTTGAACCCGAACCCTTACGTATGGGTCAGGTTATGGGCCCGCGCGCGCAAGTTGTCAAGGGTTGGTGGGGGCCTGGGGGACGGTGTGGGCCCCGGTAGGTGGGCCCCTTTTAGGAACCCGCGCCGCGGATGGCGTCTTCGGGCTTTTCGCGTGCTCGTTCGCGTGCTTCTTCGCGAGCCTGTTCGACCACGCCGGTCACCGCGGCCAAAAACCGATCGACCGTGCTGTCCGGCAACTCGCCCATGTTGGCGACCTGAATGTGACGGGCCGCCAGATCGGCCTTGCACTTGTAGATGATGAAGCCACGGTCCCGGACCCGGCCATACAGCGTTTCGACCGTCAGGAAATCGGGGAGCCGCAGCGTCGAGATCGTGTGTGACTCGCGTCCGGTGTTGGTGAACGACTGGAATCCCAGGTCCGCAAAGACACGGCGGATGCGCAGGCTGCGCTTCCGGTAGATCTCGCGGCGGCCCGGGACGCCCCCCTGCTCGGCCAGCTCGTCCAGCGCCGCTTCCAGCGCGAAGAAGGCCGACACCGCCGGTGTGAACGGCGTTTGCCACAGCTCGCGCTGCACCCGGTGGTAGCGCAGCAGGTTCAGGTAGTAACTGCGGGGGGGAATGTGCTGGATGCGCGGGAAAACTTCCGGCGCAACGCACAGGAACGATACGCCCGAGACCGAGTGCAGACACTTGTTGGCGGACGACAGGCAGATGTCGACGCCGTCACGCACGACATCCACGTCTTCGGCGCCAAGCGCCGACACCGCGTCGACGATGCAGATGACGCCGCGAGCTCGGCAGATTGCTCCGATGGCGCCCACCGGATTCAGGATGCCCACCGACGTTTCGTGATGAATCAACGCCAGCGCCGTGATCGTCGGATCCGCGTCCAGCGTGCGCGCGATCTCATCGGGGCGAGGCAGCTCACCCCAGCGCGACCGCAGTACGGTCGTTGGAATACCGTGCAAGTCGGCGATCTCCTCCAGTCGGTCGCCGAACGCGCCGTTGCTGATCACCAGCAGCTTGCTCCCGGGGGCCACCGCCGACGAGATCGCCATCTCCATCGCAGCGGTCCCGGAGCCGGTGAGCAACAGCACCTCGTGCTCCGGTGAGGCCCCGAACACGGGACGTAGCTTGTCCTGCAGGCGGCGTACGACGCCGGAGTAGTCCTCGTCGCGATGGCAGACGTCGTGGTGGACCAGCGCCGCCTTCACGCGCGCCGACGTCATCACCGGCCCAGGATTCAGCAGCACGTGACCGGCCTGATCTTTCTCGGCCAGCAGACGTTCGACCAGCGCCAAGGTGTCCGCCGCACGCGACACCGGCGGCGCGCTGACGTCAGGGCGTTCCAGGTCATCGCCGTACACGCGCAGCAGCCACTCGGCGTGCAGACGCATCTGCGGCGAATCGACGTCTTGCCAGAGCTGGTTCCCCACGTCGTGAGCCACAACCAGACCGGCGTCGGCGGCCGCCTGCACACCCTCGGTCAGCGATGGGCTGGTCAGCCCGCCCAATGCAGCCATCAGCGTCGGTGACATCAGGAACAGGCCCGCGCTGACGGCGTCGGGTGCCGCCAGTTGCTTACCGATCGCCACGACGGTGGTGTCCCGTAGTTTCACCTTCGTCGCGTCGTCGATGTCGAAGACGCGGGCCAGATCGCGGTCCACGCACAGCACCGTCGTGTCGCCGGAGGCGGGCAATCGGCAAAGTTCGGCGACCAGCGATGGGGCCGCGATCTGGTCCGCCATGACCAGCAGGGTCCGCTCGGTGACAAACGGCCGGGCCACTTGCGCGGAAAGGCCGTTCGGGTCCTCCCAGCCGGTGTTGTCGAAGACCGTGAGGTCGAGTCCCAGCTTGGCAGCCGCCGCCGTCACGACGGGGCGCAAGAGGTGGCCTTGCCAGCCCACCGTCACGGCGACCTGTCGGATCCCGGCGCCGTGCAGGACGCGCAAGGTCCGCTCGATCAGCGTGACCGGGCCCAGCGCGGTCAGGCAATTGGGCGTCTCGGGATCGCCAATGCGTACGCCGCGCCCGGCGGCGAGGATCAACGCGCGGGTGATCACGTCGCCTGCGAGGCCAGCGCGCGCGGCGGCGCGAGCACGATCTCACCGCGGAAGGTCAACTGATACACCGAATTCTCCGTTTCGACGTACAGCTTGTCGCCTTCCATGGCACCCAGCATGCGGCGCACGGGAGTCGTCACCATGCGGTGGCCGTTGGGGTCGCGAAAGATCACCATCCCGCGACCCACGCTCGGATAGGCGATGATGTAGCCCGCGTAGACTCGACCGACTCCCAAGGAGCCGTGGTCGCGACCATGGTCGCGAATCTTGCGCGCGGTCACACTGACCAAGGAATAGCCCTCTGGCGCTGAGCTTAGCACCGACAACCGTTTCTTGGCGTGATGATTTGAAACGGCGTCGGGCGCCACGTTTTCGCCCCTCGTAGAACGGTGCCGTGGGGGCCTGATCATCTCGTCACATCAGGGGCGATGATTCGTCGCACGGGCCACGCTGGCGCCGCGTCCTGCCGATTGCAGTGGTCCCGCATACGTTTGTGCGTAGTCCTGAATGCCCGCCGCCAGCGCGCGCGCGATCGGCTCGCGGGCGGCAGCCGACGCCAGCTGGGCGCCCTCTTCAGGGTGATCGAGGAATCCAATCTCGACCAAGGCGGCCGCGGCGCCCACCCCGCGCAGGACGTCAAGCGCGGCGCCCGACTGTTTTACACCGCGGTTGGCGTCGGCACCCAGTGCCTCGGTCAGCCGTGCGGAGACGATCCGAGCCAGGGCAATCGAGGCTTCACCCGATGCCCGAATGCCGTGCGCTTTCCAGATCGCCGCGCCTTCCTGGCTTTCGCTGAGCGCGGCGAGAGCGGCGTCGTCCTCGATCTCGCGTGGACCAAGCACGAAGACCTCGAAGCCTCGCTTCGAGCCAGGGGCAACACCCGCCGGAACCGCGTTTGCGTGCAAGCTCAGAAACAGACGCGCTCCGGATTCACGCGCGCACCGCGCCCGCGCGCGAATCGGAACAAAATCGTCCGACGTCCGGCACAGCACGACGGTCACGGGCGGCGCTCCGCTCGCCCCGGGCAAAGATGTCCCTTCGTCACCCCCGTCCGTCAGCAGGATGCGCACCCGTTCGGCCAGCGCCAACGTGATGACCTTCTCGTGAACGCCGCGTCCCGGGCCGGACGCGCCCAGGTTGGTTCCTCCGTGCCCGGGATCAATCGCCACCACGACCGGCTCGGGGCGGTCGCTGGCGTTACCCGTCGCCGCCGATGCGGCGGTAGACGCCAGCGCGCCCAGCACTGCGGCCCATAAAACCAGGTCCCTTCGTGGGAGTGAACGGCTCGCCATACGCTGACCGACGATAGCACCGCGTCCCGCCGGTCGCGCCTTTTCGGGCATATACTCCCGCCGCACCCATGTCGACCCGACCGCCCTTTGGAAATCTCACGGCGGCGCTGGCCGTGGTCGCGTTCCTGGAACTGATCATCAATCGGTTGTTGGGGCACCTGTTCACCATGCCGGCGTGTCGTTCAACGCTGGGGTGCCTGGGGCTCAGCTTCGGGCCTTTTCTGCTGTACCTGACGGGAGCCCTGGCGCTGGTGGTGTTGACCGGTGGCGTGGCCGGGCACCTGCTGCGGGGGGAGCTGTTTCCGCGCGGCATGCGGTTCACCATCGCCGCGCTGTCGTTGATCTTCGTATTGCTGCTAGCCCTGTCACTGCTTTCGGGACAGGCCCCAGGCCGCTACGAGACGCATCTGGAGACCAGCTTTGGCTTTGTGCTGGCGATGGTGACGTTGTCCTTTCTGGTCTCGGCGACCGCGCAGCCCCGCGCGCGCATCGCACTGGTGCTGCTGGCGTTGCCTTCGCTGTTGCACGTCGTCGCGTTCGTCGCATCGCGTGCGATCTGGTGGCGCGAAGGCTGGATGCGGCCCGAGCAACTGACCACGGCGGGGGAACTGCTGCTGTTGGTTGCGGCGGCGGCGTCTCCGTTGCTGTTGCTGTCGCGCGACGCCGGGCGGAATCGACTCGCCACCGGCCTGACGCTGGCCGCGGGGGTGGGGACATTCTTCTTCGTCGCGTCGCTGGGCCGTCCCGATCTAATCCAGGCGCTGGGACTGTTCAGCGTGCACCTCGAAATTCCCAAGGCGTCGTCGGCGCTCGGCCTGGGCTACACGCTGGCGTTGTTCGGCTTCACCGTATCGCTGGTGGTGCTCCTGCTGGGCTCCGGGCCCGCGCGCCTGGCGGGTCTGGGGCTCGCGTTGGTCGGCCTGGGCGGCTATCAGAGCGGGTCACCGGTCGAGCTGTCTCTAACCCTGGGTGGTGTCATCGCCCTGGCGACCGGGATGTCCCGTTCGGGTCAGCGCGGTCAGCCCAGCCCGGTATCGGCTGGCGACTGGAAAGCGTCGGTCTCGTCGCTGGCTGACCGATTGGCGGGTCCGCTCTCGGCAGACGGGGCACCGACGGCGCAGATCGTTGCCGGTGACCGCCCCGGTGACGACCGAGCCACCATTCGATTCAACCGCGGGGCGCGCCCGGTGGAAGTCGTGCTTGCGCGCGATGCCTACGCCCTGCGCGAGGTCCTCGTGACGGTGGGGGTGCCACCCGATGTGGCTCCCGATGTCGTTCTAGAGTCCCACGAGACCTGGCTGGCCCGCCGCCCCGAGGATCGACCAACGGCGCCTCGATGCAAGACGGGCGATCCCTCCTTCGATCGAAAATGGGGGGTCTACGGCGAGGCATCGCTGTCTCCGCTCTCGGCAATTTCGGATCGACCGTTGCGACGACGCCTCCTCGACTATACGGATGCGTCGATCCGGCTGTGGGCCGGGGTAGCCGCTGCCAGTGTGGCCACCTCGTCGCCCTCGGTCCCCGGCGGTTCTGATTCCGCGATGGCCACCCGCGCGCTCCGATCGGTCCCGGACTTCGTGGCGCTGCTGGATGATCTGATCGCGGCCAGCACCGCCTCGTCGCCGTCGTCCTTGCCGCCCGCATCGCCCTCCGCGTAGCGACACCATCTTCCGTCAAGCGGGCGGTGGGCAATGGTTTGCGGCCGTGCGAATGGCGCGGCTCTGGGCCAGGCGCGTGGCCCGCAGGGCGGCCGCGGGCAGAGGCAACGGGGCGACGGGCCGGCACAAGGGAGGCGGTCGTGCCGGCGGGGCCGGGGGCGTCGGCGGCAGCGCAAAGCGCGCCGAAGCGGCCACGGGGTGGGCGGTCGACGGCCCGGCCACCGCCAGGTGGGCCCGCATGGCCCGCACCATGTTGCGTCCGATGCCCTTCACGCGCACCAGCTCGTCCACGGTGCGGAAAGGGTGACGGGTGCGATAGGCGATTATCCCCACCGCCTTGGCCGGCCCGACACCAGGCAGCGCCGCCAGCAGCTCAGGCGCCGCCGTGTTCAGGTTGACGACCCCGTCGACGGCTTTTCCGCCCGCCTGGGCGGTTCGCGAAAAGGCCATGGCCGTCGCCAGCACGGCGATCCGTGCCCAGCCATCACGCACACGCGACAACCGCATGCCTGGGTTGTCGGACCCCGTCGGCTCCGGTTGCCTGAAATTTATTTCTGGCGCCAGAGCGTCGGGCGTTCGACCATTCCCTGGTGACAACCGATGCCCCCCGCGCCCGAGGATAGTTCTGCTGGCGCGGGCCCGGCCGCTCCCGGTCCGCCGCCGCGGTCCAAGCGGGCGCTGGCCTGGACCGCGTCGAGCTATTTCGGTGAAGGGTTGCCCTGGACCTTTCTTCATCAGATGGGCACCGAATTCCTGACCGCCATCGGCGCCTCCACGACCCAGATCGGGTCGACCTCGCTGCTGCACCTGGCGGTCACGTTCAAGTTTGCGTGGAGCCCCCTGGTCGACCTGTTCGGTCAGCGACGGACCTGGGTCATCGTCCTGCAGTTCCTGCTGGGGCTGGGCATGCTGGGAGTGGCCGCGATCTCGGCGTCGCGCAACCTGACGGTCTTCTGGTCGTTGTTGGGTCTGCTGGCGATCGTCCATGCCACCCACGACATCGCGTGCGACGGTTTCTACCTGCAGGCGCTCGGTAAGACCGACCAGGCCCTGTATTCGGGCGTTCGCATCGCGGCGTTTCGTGGTGCGATGATCGTCGGATCGTCGGCGCTGGTGTATCTGGCTGCCCATACCAGCTGGACGGTGGGGTTCGGTGCGGCGGGCGTCTTGATGGGGCTGATGGCGCTGTTGAATGCGTTTCTGATGCCGCGCCTTCCGGAGACCCGCGCCAGCACCGGACCGAGGACGCACGCCGCAGGCGCGTTCTGGGCCGCTTCCTTCCGGTCCTTTCTGGCGCAACCCCAGGCTGGCCTGGTGTTGTCCTTTATGTTCCTCTACAAGCTCGGCGACATCATGATGTTCGCGATGTCGAAGCCGCTTCTGCGGGACATCGGGATCGATACCAGTCATCGCAGCATCTTGAACGGCCTGGGTACGGCGGCGACGATCCTGGGCTCGGTTTCGGGCGGCGCGCTGATCGCCCGCCTAGGAATCTCGCGGTGTCTGGCGCCGATGACCTTCTTCCAGAACCTGGCCATTCCGCTTTACATCGTCATGGCCCTCTCAAAGCCCAAGTTCGGCTGGGTCATTCCGATCGTGATGTTCGAGCAATTCGCAGCGGGCGTGGGCGCCGCGGCACACGTGGTGTATCTGATGCAGCGGTGTCGGGCTGCGTTCTCGGCGTCGCATTATGCTTTTGCCACGGCGATCGTCTCGCTGGGCAGCACGCTGTCGGGCTACGCGTCCGGCCCGCTGAACCAGGCGCTCGGGCATCCTTGGTTCTTCACGCTCGCGTTCGCGGCAAGTCTGCCCAGCCTGATCCTGGTCCTGATCGTTCCCACGACCTCGTTCGACCTGGCCGAGCCAGTCCCCATGACAGGCCGCTAGGGCGGCCGACGATGCGCTAGGAAGCCGGGCAGGTCGTGTCGCCCGCGACGGGAACCGGGGCGCAGTACTTCGGAGTGGATTGGGGATCCAAGGTCAGCGGCAGGGTCCCGCAGGAGCCGGTGGCCCGGCAGAGGTAGCCCCCGCGGCAGTCGTCATTGCTGTCGCAGTTCATGACGCATGCGCGCTTTTCCAGCGAGGCCCTCACGCATCTGCCCGGGACCGTGTCGGTCGGCGTCGGCAGGCAAACCTCGTTGGCTTCGCAGCAAACACCGGACGCCGGTCCGGCCGAGCAGGTGGAAGCGGCAGCCGGGTCACAGGCCATGGCCGCCTCGAGCACCGGTGGTCTCGGGAAGAAGCGTACGCAGATCGAATCCGACGGACAGGATCGGGCGTCGCATCCTTCGATGATGCAGTAGCCACCCGGCTGCGAGATATCGCACGTCCGGGACCCCGTGCTGGGATCGCAGTCGGCGCTGTTCCCGCACGAGTCGCCGATCTTGTGGCCGCAGGCCGCAGCCACGGTCAACAGGGCGGCGACGGCCAGCATCCGCCAGTCACGGCGCGACGAACTTCGGGGTCGATGGTGAACCGGTTCCACGGGCGCGACGCTTTTACCGTATCCCGCCCCGCCGTGCGAGCGGACGGGCAAGGGGAGGCGCCATTCCTTCGGCGGTCGATGAGGGACAAGCGCGGTCGGCACGGTTCTTGTTACTCCGACCCTTCGCGTGTCTGAAGAGTTGTCTGGACCAATCCTCGCCTCGGCCTCCCCCGCCGCGAATCGCCTCATGGAGAGCGGTTATGTGGCCGATCCGGCGGCGGCCTACTGGTCGGGTATGTTGGGCGAGTTTCGAAACCACCTGAAAATCTTCCTGGCGGGCACCACCGAGCTGTCCGCTTCCCTTCCCGGCGCCGTGGCCGCGCAGGTCGGCGATCGCCTGGAAGACATGGAAGCCAGCGTCGAGTTCTTGCAGACGCTGCTGGTTTGGATGGACACATCGATCAGCGGCGGCGCGCAGGTCATCTCTGACGTGCTCGAGGTGTTCCGCCGGACCGAGACTTTGGTCCGTCCAGCGCTGCCGGCGCGCGTGAATCTCCGCTTCCAGGCTCTCGCGACCGGTGTTCGGAACCGTGGCGCCGCGCTCGAATGCGCTCTGGCAGCGCTGGTCACTGAACTCGCCCGGCTTCCCCCTGTGTGGTCGTCGGAGCCATTTAGCGATCGAAGTCCGGTCGACATCACGGTCTCGGTACTCCCCAACCGGGGAACACCCACCCTTCAGGTCGAAGGTAACGTTCAGCTCGCGGCCAACAACAATGGCTGGCGGATCGCCCTGGCTCGGGTGCTGCTGGGCCAAATTGGCGGCACGCTGGAACCGCTTCAGGGTCTGGAAAGTGGCCACGCCGGATTCACCGTCCGATTCCGGTTGAAGTAGGCCAGCCACAGCAAAGTCTTGCCGGGGAATCCGGACCCTCTCCCCCCGAGAGGTACGGGTTCCCCGGCCCTTTTTTAGGCCGGGTTCGAAACCGAAATCATCCATCGCGGTCGCTCGCGCCGGCCCGACGCATGGGCCGCGAGAGCCGGGTCGGGAGCAGTACCCCATACGCCGGTGTCGGGGCGTCGCGTGTTGGTCGTCGTACGAATCGTCGTACGAACCTGGCGCGGCAAGAGCGTGTGATATGCTGACCCTCATGTTTTCGCGCCCAGCCAGCGCGCGCCGACTCCCACTGCCATCCTTCGCCGCACAATGAGGGTCAGATTCTGGGGTGTGCGAGGATCGGTGCCTGTTCCCGGGGACAAGACCGAGCGTTACGGCGGAAATACGTCGTGCGTCGAGGTCACGTCAGCCAGCGGCACACGGATCATCGTCGACGCCGGGACGGGGATTCGGCGTCTGGGTAAGGACTTGATGCGCGATGAGTCGGAGAGCGGCAAGGAGGTCGCGCACCTCCTGATTTCGCACACTCACTGGGACCACATTCAGGGGTTGCCGTTTTTCGCGCCGCTCTATCAGTCGGGCAATCATCTCTACGTGTACGCGCGGCGCCGCGATGACCTGCATCTGCGAACGGTGTTCACGTCGCAGACGGGCGATCCGTACTTCCCGACCTCCATCGAGGAAGCCAAGGCGCAAATCTCGTTCCGGGAGCTGGCAGACTCGGCCCGTTTCGAGATAGCCGACGTGCAGGTCGCGTGCACCCGCCTCAATCATCCTTATGTGGCGACGGCCTACCGCCTATCGGTCGACGGGGCTTCCGTGGCGTACGTCTCGGATACCGCGCCCTTCTCGGACATCTTGTTCGAAAACGAATTCATCGCCCGGCCGCCGATGACCCTGCGGCCGTTGCCCGAGGTGGACCGCGCCAAGCTAGGCCTCATGCGGGATGGCGTGGTTCGGCTGTGCGAGGGCGCGGACCTGGTCATCTACGACACGATGTTCACGCCACAGGACTACCAGAAGTTCCCGCACTACGGTCACTCGCGGCCGCGCGACGCGATCGACGTCTGTCGTGAAGCGGGCGCCAATCGCCTGATCCTGTTTCATCACGCGCCCGAGCGCTCCGACGCGGAGGTGGATTCGATCCTGGCCGATGCGCGGGTCGAAGCCAGCCGCTTGCGCGCCCCCTTCACGCTGGACGCGGCCTACGAGGGCATGGAGATCGAGCTCGGAAAGCCCCGGACGGAATCCAGCCCGCCCACGCAGCGGAGGCTCGGCTGATGGAGGTCACTTTCTGGGGCGTCCGGGGCTCGATCCCAGCTCCCGGACCGGGGACAATCCGCTACGGTGGCAACACGTCGTGCGTCTCGGTGCGCACGGCGGAAAATGCGCTGTTGATCCTCGACTGCGGCACTGGGGCTCGCAACCTGGGCCTGGCCTTGCTGGCGGAAGATTCTCCCGATCGTTTCGCATCGGGCGGCGGTGAAGCCGCCATCTTGCTGTCGCACGCCCACTGGGACCATATCCAGGGCTTTCCGTTCTTCGGTCCGCTCTACGTGCCTGGAAACACTTTTTGGATCTATGGCCCGGCCGAGAGCTCCGCGCTGCTGGAGGGGATCCTGGAGGGGCAAATGGCGCCCCAATATTTTCCGGTGCAGACGTTGAAGAACATGGGTGCGCGCATCGACATCGCGGCCATGACGGCGGGGCAGCCGCGCGAGATATTGGGCTGCGTCGTGAAGACCGCCCTCAACCCGCACGGCCGGGCCGGCGCGATGGCGTTCCGGATCGAACAGGGAGAGCGTTCGGTGGTTTACGCCAGCGACGCTGGCTACGGCCCCGGCGGACCTGCGCCGGATGTGCTCGCGCTCTACCGCGGCGCCGATCTGCTGATTCACGACAGCACCTACACGCCCGCGGATCGCCTGCGCTATCCCGAGCGCGGACTGGCTTCGGTCGTCGAGGCAGCGGCTGCGGCGATCCGTGCCGGTGTGCGCAAGCTGGCGTTGTTTCACTACGACCAGGACTACTCCGACACCGACGTGGACGCGCTGGTCGAGCATGCTCGCCGCGAGATTGGGGCGGCCGGAGCGACTTCGATCGAGGTCTGCGGCGCCGCAGAAGGGTCGACGCTGACCGTCTAACGCGTCTGGGTGGTCGCTATTCGGTCGCGACGACGTAGCCCTTGTCGAGCAAGACCCTCAGCTTCTCGGCGATGGTCAGATCGGTCAGCGGGCATTCATCGAACAGAGCCCGTACGGTCTCGGCGCCCAGCGCGACCTGGAAAACGTCCAGTTCCTCGGGGCCCAGATCGCGCAGCTTCGATTCCAAGGGATGTGGGATGGCCAGCGCGGCGTTGGGCGGCGGAAGCTTCTCGACATGCATGCTGTACTCGTCCAGCTGCCGCATTCCTTCCATCAACAGGCCTTCCGTTGAATCCTGGATTTCTTCGAGAACCGCGCGCTCGTCGGGCGGATCCAGCTCGAAGAACCCCTGCGTCCAGCGCAGCATCCGGAACATCGCCTTGCGCGGTCCGGTGTTGAAGCTGTCGTCGATGCTGGCAAAGTAGATCTGGCCCTTGCGCAGGTAGATCTTCCCAACGCCGGTATCCGAACGAATCACCAGCACCCCCGATTTGCGGCTGGTCGAGAGCAACTGCAACAGGTCAGGCAGCGGAATTTCCTCGATGCTGCCCGACATCGATTTCGTCGGGGGCCGCTTGTTTCCTGCCACCACCAGCCGCGAACGCGCTTCGTTTTCGGTGATGTGGGTCTGTTCGCCGGCCATCGTCACCAGCTTGATGATCGACGTGCCGATCAAGATGCGGTCACCGTCTCGAATCTCCGAGGTTCGGACCTTCTCACCATTCACGAAGGTCCCGTTGGTCGAGCCGAGATCCTCGATCGTCACGCTGTTCTCGTCGGTCATGATCTTGGCGTGCTTGCGCGACACCATGTCCTCGACCAGCACCATGTCCAGCTCCGACGAGCGCCCGATCACGATCTCTCGATTGGGTCGCAGCGGGAATTCACCGCCTTGATATTTTCCCGAAATGAAGCGCAACGCCCACTGCGCGGCTTCCCCGGGGGCGCCACCGCCCATCAAGTCTCGTGGCCTAAAGGTGCTCAAAACCTAGTGATTTTAATTCGACGGTCCAATGTCGTCAAACAATCTCGGCGGCGAGAGCCTCGTCAGGTGCGGCCAAGATCTCGGCGACGGTGTCGGCGACCGCCTCATCCACCAGCAACCCGGTGTGTCCCGTGGCGACTTCCAGGTGGCGGGCGCCCGCGACGAAGGTGGTGCTGGGAGGCGCCAGCCAATCGCGGCTGCCGGCCACAGTGATGACCTGAGGCCCGGGCGGCAGCGGCGTCTGCGCCAGCTCGCGGAGGAAGTCACTGCCTGGCAAGAGCTGACGGCCACCGCGGCCCAGGGGGGCGGTGACGATTCCCAGTAACGCCGACCAGGTTCCGTGCGACGGGGTGCCGAGCAGCACCAGGCGGCGAACGTTTTGCCAGCCGCCGTGGCGCTTGACGTAGTCGAGGGCGACCAGTCCGCCCATCGAGTGGGCGACGATGTCCACCTTCTGGACGCCGGTCTGGGCGGACAGCGACTGGACCTTTCCCGCGATGAAGGCGGACGAATCGCGAATGTCGCCGAGATGCAAAGGGCCCAGCCGATACGTCATGACGACGTGATCTCGTTCGCTCAACCGGCGTTCAAGCAGGTGGACCGAGCCGCGGTTGGCCAAGAACCCGTGGATCAACAGGACCGGAGGCAGTGACGAGGCCGCGCCGCGCGGCAAGTCCACCAGCGACGGCGCGACTCGGTTCCCGCGCATCAGCTGGCGCACGTAAAGCGCCGCCTGCCCGGTGTCAATCACGCTTTCGCCCAGCGCGCGGCCGAGTTCACGGGTGCGGTCCCACAGGCCCCTTCGTGCAGCCATCGAGCCTGTCGACTCTAGCATGCCAACCGGGCGCTCCGCGGACGAACCCGGGCTGTCGCATCCAGGCCAGGACGGTTGCCGGCCGCCGTCAGTGTCGCTGGGCGGGCCTCTTGTGGACCGAGGCCGCCTTGTGTCGCGGGACGGCCTTACCGTGCCCGGTCGATGAGGTTCGGCTGTGGGCACGCGCGACGGCCGCGGCCCGAGCGGGCGCCGCGCGCTGCGGTCCAGACGGGGCGGGCGCCTCGACGGCGTCCCCGACCTGGGCGGCGGGCGCGGCCTCGGGCGCCACCTGAGGGGGGGCGTCGTCGACGGCGGCCGCGGGCGGCGGGCGCTTCTTGGGAGGCTTCTGCGGCGGTGCCGATGCGGCGGTGATCACCCGCGCCACCTGATCGCGCGTCGCTCGGTCCGCCAGGACGGCGCCCCCCACGATCGCTCCAACCAGCAGCATCCCCGTCAACCACCGGGGCGGACGCAATTCCTTGATGGGAGGCACCAGCGTCCTCACGGAATCGCTGAAGTCGATGGTCGGCGGGCTGTTCAGCTGCGGCGCTTCAGGGGCCGACGCGGGAGCCGCCAGGCCGGGATAGCTGGCGGGCGGCGCGTACGGGCGTCCGGGGAGGCGGCGCCCGGTGGCCACGGGCAGCGTGTGCGCCCGCGCAGGCACCGGCGGCGCGGTAGCTTCATCGATATCGAAGCTGCCCACCACCGGCAGGGGCGTCTGAGCCACCGGTGGAGGAGGGGTGGCGTCCTCGAACTCCTGGCCGAAGGGCGATCGCTCGGGTAACTCGGACGTCGGCGGAATCCGAGGGGGCGGCGGCGGTGGCGGCGCGCGGGGCGGGGGGGGAGGGGGGGGCGAAGGACGCTGCGCCGAGCGCGTGTGAACGCGGGCCTGAGGAGGCGGCGGCACCTTCGCCGCCGCGGAACCGGAGGTGGGGAGCCGGTTCGTCGGCGGCGTGATGGGCCCGCTGGCGAGGGGCGATAGGACCACGCGGGTGGGAGCCGACGGTTCACGCGCGGGCGTTGGCGCCGGCACCGCCACCGGCCCCGAGTTACGCGTCCAGACCGGTGGCGGCGTCTCGAGCGCCTTCAGCGTGCCGGCGGCCGGGGTTGTGGCCTCGGCGCGCGCCGGTGACGGTCCTCGTCCGCCCGGGCGCGTCGCCTCGTCGTTCAGCATGGAGTCGATATCGAAATCCTTGCTCCCGCTCACGCCCCTAGGATTTAGCACGATTGGAGGCTCCGCGTCGTCTTGAACCTCGGCCACGATCCCGATCGAGGCGGCTTCCTTCCCGACGAGGCCGATGCTGGCGGCCGGGATCCCCTGGACCTCGATCGCGGCCACGCTGCCGTCCTCGCGCAGCCAGCGGCCCGGATCGTCGCCCAGGATGTCACGCAGGTGCGCCGCCAGCTCGGGTGCCGAAAAGGAGAGCCCCGTCTTGTGGGCGACCGAGCGCAGCGCATCCGCGAATTCGGCGCCGCTTTGATAGCGCTGCTCGATGTCCGAGGCCAGGGCCCGCCCCAGCACGGCATCCAGCACGCTGGGCAACCCGACCCGCTTCTGCGAGATCGGCACGATCGGATGACCATAGATCTCGTCAGCCGGCGTGTTCAGATCGCCGACGAACAAGCGCTCGCCGCTGAGGGATTCGTACAGACAGACGGCAAGCGAATACAGATCGCAGCGGTGATCGATAGGATAGCTGCGGGCCTGCTCGGGTGACATGTAGCCGACCTTGCCCCGCACTCGATAGAACACCGACGAATGCGTCGAAGCCTTGGCGATTCCGAAGTCAGACAATTTGGCCTCGCCGTGCGCCGAGCAGATGATGTTGGAGGGCGAGACGTCGCGGTGAATGATCGCCAACGAGTTGCCGAGGCGATCGCGACGGGCGTGCGCGTAATTCAGGCCCGCCAGAATGCCGAGCGCGATGTGAATGGCAGCAGCCGGGGAAAGTTCTCGCTGCCGCTGACGAGCGCGCCGCAAGATCGTGCGCAGATCGGCACCGCGTACGTACTCCATCACGATGAACAACGATTGATCCGATTCCACCAGGTCGAAGGTGTGGACAATGTTGGCGTGATCCAGCGTGGCCGAGATCTTGGCCTCGCGGAAGAACAGATCGCGAAACTCGGGGCGGGCGGTGTACTCGGGCAACAGTTGCTTGAGGACGACCTCTTTCTCGAAGCCGCCCGAGCCCATCTTCTTGCCCAGGTAGATGGCCCCCATTCCCCCTTCGGTCAGATACTTCTCGATGCGATACCGGCGGGCCGCCGATTCGCGAGAAGGGGCAGCTTTCACCTTCATTCCGAGGCCGCGGGCAAAATGGCCATGGCGAACGCCACCGGCACACACTGCGGCTGCAGGCATTGGACCTTCATCGGCAGGCGCCTAGGATGCCCGTGACCGGGGTCAGATTCAATCGTTGCGCGGCGGTATCGTGCCTTGCCAATGCATTGCGCCGGGCGCGGTGTCGGCGGATCGGGGTTTGTCCCGTCCCTTCCCCGGGCTAACGTTGGGGGGGCGTGAAAGGTGTGATGTGGCCGAATACCCGCTGAAAACGTTGCTGGATCTGCGACGACGCGAGGAGGACGTTGCGAACCAAGCCTGGGCCAAGGCCCGGGACGCGCAGGAGCAGGCCCAGGCCGAGGCCGCGCGTCTGGCCAGCCGGGCGCATGGAATCGCGGAGCGCCTTGCGGTCGCCCGCGAGGCCCCCATGGCGAAGCTGACGCCGTCCGTCTCTGCGGCCGAGGCGAGCGCGGCAGCACGGTTTCAAGCGCGCTTGTGCGACGAGCTGGCTCGTGCCACGGCGCTGCACGAGACGCACCGGCGCGGGCCGCTGGCTCGGGCGTGTGCCCACGAAGAATGTGCCCGCCAGGAGCTGGTCGAACGACGGCTTGCGCGCGAGGCGTTGGAGATACACGAAGAGCAGTTTCGCGAAGACCGCCGCCGCGAGGCCGATCAGCGCGCCGACGAGGACAACGACGAACATGCGCGCTTCGCCCGCCATGAAAGGCAAAGCCGCCCCGGGCGCGATCCGGAAACGTGAGCCCGATCAGGGACCGCGAAATGCCCCTGGCCAACGGATGCGGAGTTTTCCGATGCCGGTCAGCGAATGCGTTAGACTGCGCGCCTTCGCATGCCGGTCGAATTTGCAAATCTGTTGGTCTTCGTCGTTCTGGCGGGTGCGTTCCTGCTGGTCACGCTGACGCTGGGGAAATTGATGCGCCCCTCCGTGCCCAGCCTGGACAAGGGCCTGGTTTACGAATGTGGGGAGCGGCCGCTGGGCTCGGGCTGGTTCAACTTCAATCCCCGCTTCTATGTCGTGGCCCTGGTGTTCCTGATCTTCGATGTCGAGGTGGCCTTCACTTACCCGGTCGCGGTCGTCTTTCAACGCTGGGTCCGTCGCGGCGAAGGGAGCCTGGCGTTCGTCGAGATTGGCCTCTTCATTGCGGTCCTGGCCTTCGCGCTGGCCTACGTGTGGCGCCGCGGCGATCTCGAGTGGCTGCGCCAGCTCGACAAGTGAGCCAGTCGGCCATGCAAGCGCGGGAGATCTTCGATACCCTCGTCCGGTTGGTGGGGGACGCCGTGTTCTCCTTCGAGGAGGCCGTGGCCAAGGACGGGCCGCGGGATGCTTGTTTCCGCGTGCGGGCGGACAGCGTCGCACTGGTCATGGCCCATCTGCGCGACGAGCCCGCCCTGCGGTTTGATTTCCTGCAGAATCTGACCGCCGTTGACTGGATCAAACGCGACGTCATCGAGCTGGTCTATCACCTGTATTCGTATCCCCACCGGCACACGATCTGCGTGAAGACGGACCTGCCGCGCGGCGCGCCGCGCGTCGCCACGGTGGCGCGGGTGTGGCCGACGGCCGACTGGTTGGAGCGCGAACAGTACGATCTGCTGGGGGTCGTGTTCGAGGGCCACCCCGATCTACGGCGGTTGTTGATGCCCGACGACTGGATCGGCCATCCCATGCGCAAGGATTTTCGTGAACCGAAGTCCTATCGCGGAATGTTGACGTCGCGTCCCTCTCCCATGGATCTCTTGCAGACCTACGATCGCGCGCACGTCGCGAAGCCGACCGGTGCGACGGCGGCCAGCCCGACCGAGCCCGGCCCGGCCAAGCCGGAGGGTGCGACGTGAGCGAGCTGATCTTTGCGCGCGAGGGTCAGGGCGCCGCCGACGACGACAGCGAGATGATCCTGAACATGGGTCCGCAGCATCCGTCCACCCACGGCGTGATCCGCTTCATCGTGCGCACCGACGGCGAGATCATGTCCAGTGCCGAGCCGGATATCGGCTACCTGCACCGGGCCATCGAGCACATCGCCGAGAAGTGCACCTACGAAGGGTTCATGCCCTACACCGATCGCGTCGACTATGTCTGCGCGATGACGGCGAACCATGTGTGGGCGACCGCCGTCGAGAAGCTGGGACAGTTGCCCGTGCCGCCGCGCGCGCACTATCTGCGGGTGATCAGCGACGAGCTGAACCGCATCTCGTCTCACTGCATCGCGCTCGGCGCCATGGCCATGGATCTGGGCGCGGTGACGCCGTTTCCGTACGCGTTGCGCGAACGCGAGTACGTGAACGATCTGATGGAGGAGCTGTGCGGCGCGCGGCTGACCTACAACTATCACCGCGTGGGTGGGGTCGGCTGGGACATGACCGACGCCTGGCGCGACAAGACGCTGAAATTTCTCGATCACTTCGAACCGGTCATCGCCGAGTTCGATCGCTTGATCACCACCAACGAGATCTTCGTGGGCCGACTGGCCGGGCTGGCCGCCATCAGCGCCGACCAGGCCATCGCCTATGGGTTGGTCGGCCCGAACCTGCGCGCGTCGGGGGTTGCGTTCGACGTGCGCGCGGATCTTCCGTACGCGGTCTATGCCGATATCTTGCCCAAGATCGGCTGGCAGACGCCGGTCGGGCGGGGCGCGATGGGGACCGTGGGCGATGCCTGGGATCGTTTCGCGCTGCGGGTCGAGGAGTGGCGCTGGTCGGTGCGAATCCTGCGCGAGGCGCTGGATCAGATTCAGCAGACGCCGCGTGGCGAGTTCTTGATCGCGCCGAAGCGCCTGCGTCCCAAGGGCGACGCGCTGGCGCGCGTGGAAGCCGCGCGCGGTGACATGGCTTGCTACGTGGTGGGCGATGGCGGGCCGCACGCGTACCGGGCGCGGTTCAGGACCGGATCGTTCAATGCCATGGGCCTGGTGCGGGAAAAGTCGCGCGGTCTGATGGTCGCGGATCTGGTGGCCTTGATCGCCAGCCTGGACGTGGTGGCGCCGGAGATCGACCGGTGAGCCCATTGCGGGCGTTGCCGTGGTTGGCTGCGGTCGTGGGCGTGCTGGCGGCGCCCGCCGGGGCGGTTGCCGGAGAGGGCGAACCCGCGCGCGTGCGCGATCTGGCGCCGACCAAGCTCGAACGTGGGGACACGCTGGTCGTCGAGCTGGAGGCGGGCGCGCCGCGTGGACCGGCGATCATCATCCTTCGCGCGACGGGGTCCTCGAAAGGAGCGGCGACTCCCGCGCCGCTGGCGTTGCGGGGGCGCGGTCTGGGTGATGGGCGCGTCGTTGCGTCGATCGATGCCGGCGTCGAGGCCCGCCTGGGCCGCAACGTCCGCTGGCGACACGTTGCGGTCGAGGTGGCCCTGGTCGACACCGGAGAGGGAGACGTTTGGGCCGCCACGGCTGGGCATCGCGTCTGGAACAGCGTTCCCGGGGATGACTACGACCTGGAATTCTTTCCGGGATCATTGCGGGGGTTCGCGACGGGCATCGCGGAACGCGTGCATCCGGTGGTCGGGGGATACGTGTTCCCCCCGGTCTTCCTGATCGCCGGCGTCATGATCGGCGTGACCTTGTTGATGTTGCTTCTGGTGGCGCCCGCGACCGGCGTGCTGGTGGTCTGGGAGCGCAAGGTCGCAGGCCGCATGCAGTCGCGGTTTGGTCCGAACCGCGTCGGGCCGGCCGGCTGGTTGCAGTGGCTGGCCGACGCGCTGAAGTTGATCCGCAAGGAAGACCTGATCCCGACCCAGGCGGATCCCGCTCTCTATCGGCTGGCGCCCTACCTGGTCTGGATGGGCATCTTCGCGACGTTCGTGGTGCTGCCCCTGTCCGAATTCGCCATCGTTGCCGATCTGAACGTGGGCATCCTCTACATCACCTCGGTGACCACGTTCACCGTCATTGGCATCATCATGGGCGGTTGGGCGTCGAACTCGAAGTGGTCGTTGCTGGGAGGGATGCGTTCAGCCGCGCAGATCGTCAGCTACGAGCTGCCGGCGTCGATGGCCTTGCTGGCGGTCGTGGTGGTGGCCGGGACCTTGTCGCCGCAGGCGATCGTCCGCGCGCAAGGGGGGCTGCCCGTCGATTGGTTCGTGTTTCGTTCGCCGTTCACCTTCGTCGCATTCTTCATCTACTTCATCTCGGCGCTGGCCGAGGGCAATCGCACGCCGTTCGATCTCCCTGAAGCTGAATCCGAGCTGGTCGCGGGATTCAGCACCGAATACTCGGGGTTTCGCTGGTCGATCTTCTCGCTCTCCGAGTGGACCAACGTCTACGTCATGAGCGCCATCGTGGCGACCACCTTCCTGGGCGGATGGAACGTTCCGTTTGTCAGCGCCGATGCGGTGGCCGCCTCGACCCTCTGGCGTGCCATCTCGGTGGTGGTCATGCTGTCGAAAGTCATGACGTTGACCTTCGTGGTGATCTGGATTCGCTGGTCGTTGCCGCGTTTCCGCGTCGACCAGATGATGGCCCTGTGCTGGAAGTGGCTGTTGCCCGGGGCGTTCGCAGCGTTCCTGGCTTCCACGGCCTGGAGCTGGGCGGCGCTGGCGTGGCCGCGGGCCGACACCGCCATGCGCTGGGTGATGTTTCTGTCGGGCGGCGTCGGCCTGGGGACCGCCTTCATTTTCCGTGTGGTGCGGACCTTCCGGACGGTGAACCTGCTGCACATGGGGGACCGCCAATTCACGTTGCCGTTCTTCGAACGGCGATTGGAGAAGCCATGACGCGAGATACCCCCGGCAATCCCGTCCGGCGCATTCTCCGTTCGGCAAGTTCGGTGATGGACGGGCTGGCGGTGACCCTGTCGCATCTGTTCCGTCCGCCGACCACGATCCAGTATCCCGATCGGCTGGATCGCCCGGTGGCCGAGACGCTGCCCGAGCGCTATCGCGGCTTCCTGGAGGTCGATCTGGCGACCTGCACGGCGTGCAAAGCCTGCGAGCGCGACTGTCCCATCGGCTGCATCGTCATCGATCTGGAAAAGGTCGGCGACGTGCGCGCGATGACCCGCTTCGACATCGACATGGGTAAGTGCATGTACTGCAACATCTGCGTCGAGTCTTGCCCGATCCCGAATCAGGCGCCTGGTGACGCCGAGGTCACCAAGTGCATCCGCATGACCCGTGAGTTCGAGGCCGCCACCGACGACTTTTCCACCTTGACGTTCCGGTTCATCCGCCCGGGCGATGCGGTGATTCCGTTCAAGCCCAAGAAGGGCGTCATCGAGCCGACCCCCGCGCGCGGGGGCATCGCGCGTGACGTGCGCAAGCGCGCCAAGGAATACAACGCGCTGGCGGCGCGCTGGGCCGAGTCGTGGCTGTACGGGGATTCGCCCGAGTCGGTGAACGCGCCCGAGATCGTGGCGGCCCGAGAGGCGGCCCTGGCGCCAGCGGTGAAAGCCGCGGGGGACGATCCCCGGCAGATGGAGGACCTGCTGTTCGCCGAGGCGCTGGCCCAGACCGATTGCGGTGCCTGCGGGTACGACACCTGCCGTGCTTATGCGCGGGCGGTCCTCGGCGGTGAGGAGACCGAACTCGACAAATGCGAGCCGGGCGGGCCACGGGCGGCACGCGATCTGGCGTTGATCGTTCGCCTGCGGGTCGGCGCCGCGCGCTGAAAAGATCTTGCGGTCGGCCTGAAAGAATCCTTCGAGGGACCTGAAAGAAATCTTCAGTCGAGCCCCACGCACGCCGGCATTGTGCGATCGAATCAGCCCGGAGGCGCGCTTCTCGTCGGTGGTATCCAACGCCTTAGCGTCCCGGCACGACGGGCATGCGTCTTGCTGACCACTGCCGATCCCGGCGAAGGCCGCGGCCCCCCATGCTCAACCGACTGATCGATTTCGCGGTCCACAAACGCGTCCTGACCCTGGTTCTCACCGCCGCCTTCGCCGTGTTCGGCGTTGTCACCTTCGGCAAGCTGAAGATCGAAGCCTTTCCGGACGTCACCAACGTCCAGGTCATGGTCATCAGCCTGTATCCCGGGCAGGCCGCCGAGGAGGTCGAGAAGCAGGTCACCATACCCACCGAGCGGGCTCTGAACGGCGTGCCTCGGGTGCTGGTGCAACGATCGATCACGTCGTTTGGACTGTCGCAGGTCATTCTGACCTTCGAGGACGACGTCGACATCTACTGGGCGCGCCAGCAGGTGGCCGAGCGGTTGCCCGAGGCGGAAGTGCCGGAGGGCATCGAACCCCACCTGGGTCCCAACGACACGCCCGTCGGCCAGGTGTACCAGTACACGCTGGAGAGCGATCATCACTCGCCCAGCGAGTTGCGCAGCTGGCAGGACTGGGTGGTCTCGAAGAACTTGATGCGCGCCGAGGGCGTGGCCGACGTGGTCAGCTTCGGTGGCTTCCAGAAGGAGTATCACGTCCTGTGCGACGCCGGCCGGATGCGCAACAACGGCCTGGTCCTGAAGGATGTGATCGATGCGGTCGAGGGCTCCAACGGCGCCACCTCCGGCGGCTACGTTCGCTTCGGTGAATCCGAGTTCGTGGTGCGCGGGCGCGGCTACCTGCGATCCCCGCGCGACATCGAGAACACCGTGGTGCGCGCGGCGGGCGCCACGCCCATCCTGGTGCGCAACGTCGCGCAAGTGGTCGAGTCCTACTTGCCCCGTCGCGGGGCAGTCGCGCGCGGGACGGCCATCGATTCGGTCGAGGGAACCGTGCTGCTTCGGCGCGGCGAGAATCCCAAGGAGGTGCTGGCCGCGGTTCATCAGGCGGTCGATCGCATCAACAAGGAGATCCTCCCGTCCGGAATGAAGATCGTCCCGTTCTATGACCGCACGCGGCTGGTCGACACCACGTTGAACACCGTGTCCCACAACATGATCGAAGGCATCGCGCTGGTCAGCGTGATCATCTGGCTGTTTCTGCGGGCCTTCATCGGCGCGTTCGCCGTGTCGATCACCATGCCGCTGGCGCTGCTGACGGCTTTCGTGGGGCTGTACTACGCCGGCGTACCCGCCAACCTGCTGTCGATGGGCGCCATCGACTTCGGCATCCTGCTGGAAGGCGCGGTGATCCTGGTCGAGAACGCCTATCGCCACCTGGCCATCGAGCGCCCGCCGCCCGAACGGGTGGCCCACGTCGTGGGCGCCGCCGCCAAGGAGATCATCCGACCCACTTTGTTTTCAATGGCCATCATCGGCGCGGCGATGATGCCGATCTTCACGCTCGAACGCGTCGAGGGGCGCATCTTCCGGCCGGTGGCGTTGACCTATGCCTTCGCGCTGGGGGGCGCGCTGCTGTTCACGTTGACCTGCGTGCCTGCCTTGACCGCGCTGTTGTTGAAGCACCGGAAGGTCAGCGAGAAGCACCCGGCCTTCTTGGTGCTGCTGCAGGAAGGGTACCGCCGAGGGCTGCGCTTCACCATGCGCTGGCCGGCGCTGATGGCGCTGGCGGCGGTGGCGCTGGTCGGAGGCGCCATCTTGCTGGTCCCTCACCTGGGTTCGGAGTTCTTGCCGCCCATGAACGAGGGCGACATCCACATCACCGTGACCATGCCCAGCGCGATCTCGCTGGAGCGCGGCGCCGATCTGCTGCTCGACATGCGCACGGCGTTGCTGAAGTTCCCCGAGGTCAAGGACGTGCTGACAGAGCAAGGTCACCCGGAAGACGGCACCGACGACGAAGCGCCCAACCAGGCCGAGACCTTCGTGGTCATGAAGCCGCAGAAGGAATGGGGAACCGGCCACAGCAAGGAGCAGATCATCGAGGCCATGCGCACCATGCTGAGCGTGCGTCCCGGCGTCGAGTTCAACTTCAGTCAACCGATAAAGGATCGCGTCGAGGAATCCATCTCGGGCATCCGCGGGCAGGTGGTGGTGAAGGTCTACGGCGACGATTTGACGTTGATGCAGAAGAAGCTGCTCGAAGTGAAGACCATCCTGACCGCGACGCGCGGCGCGCGCGACGTCGACGTGTATCGCGCCGGCAGCGCCCAGCACATCGTCGCCGACATCGATCGCGAGGCCACCTCCCGCTATGGTCTGTCCGTCCGCGACGTGGAGGAGACGCTGGAGGGTGGCTTCGGCGGAAAGCTGGCCACGTTTCTGTGGGAAGGAGAGCGACGGGTCGGCGTGCGGGTGAAGTTCCCGGCGGCGATCGAAGGCGATCCGTCCGCGGTGGGGCGACTCGAAATCCCGACGGCGAGCGCCCGCATCCCGCTGGCCGCGCTGGCGAACATGCATATCGACACCGGTCGTACGCAGATCAACCGCGAGCAGGGACAGCGCTTCCTGGCTTTGAAGTGCAACATCGAAGGGCGCGACATGGGCAGCTTCGTCGAGGAGGCGCAGCGGAGCGTCGGCGCGGGCGTCAAGCTGCCCGAGGGTTATCACCTGACCTGGGGCGGGGAGTTCGAGAACCAGCGGCGGGCGATGAAGCGCCTGAGCGTGATCGTGCCCATCTCGGTGCTGGTGATCTTCATGCTGCTGTTCATCACGTTCCGCGCTTTTCTGCCGGCGATGGTCGTCTTGCTGGACGTTCCGTTCGCCACGGTGGGAGGCGTTTTCGCGCTGTATCTGACCGGCACCGAGCTGTCGGTGTCGTCGGCGGTGGGCTTCATCACCTTGTTCGGGGTGTCGGTGATGAACGGCGTCCTGATCGTGACGTACATGCGCGAAGCGCGCATGGCCGCCGGCAGCACCGCCGAGTCGGTCTTGCGCACGGTGTCCGAGCGCGTGCGCCCGGTGCTGATGACGGCGCTGCCCGCGTCGATCGGCCTTTTGCCGGCGGCGCTTTCGCACAGCATTGGCTCCGACACCCAGCGTCCCTTCGCGATCGTGATCGTTGGCGGGCTGTTGCCCGCGACCTTGCTGACGATGTTCTTGCTACCGACGATGTACGAGCTGGCCGAACGCTGGTTCGGTTCGGGCTGGCGGCAGCGGCACCCGGAAATCCCGGAGGTTCCATGACAGGGTTGGGTCTCGGTCTCCCCGTGGCGATTGGCGTAGCCCTCGCGGCGGCGGGCGCGCTGGGGGCTCCGGCGCCCGCCGCTACGCCCTCTGCTCCGACTGTGTCCGCGCCCGCCGATTCCTCGGCCGGCGGCTTCTCCATGGCTGACGCGGTTTCCATTGCGCTTTCCCGCAACCGGGACGTCATCGCCGCCAAGATGGAGATCGAAGCCGCCGAGCTGGAGGTCGTCGCGGCGCGCGTGTACCCCAACCCTTCGCTGCAGTATTCGGTGGGCAATCTGGTGCTGGGCGGTGCCAACAGCCAGATGGGGGCGGTCAGCAACTCGCCCGGCATGTTCGGCCAGACCGTGCATGCGGTGGGAATCGCCGAGCTGGTGGACGTGTGGTCGAAACGCGGGGCGCGCGTCCAGGCCGCCCACCGCGGCGTCGAGCAGCGGCGCTATCTGACCGAGGACGCCTTGCGCGAGATCGTCTACGCGGTTCGGTCGGCGTTCGCCGACGTGTTGCACGCCCAGGCCGCCCGCGACATGGCCAAGGAGATGGCCGCGCGGTACGCCGACACCGTGCGCCTGTCGCAGGCGCGCTTTCGGGCGGGCGACATCGCGGAATCCGAGCTGCGCAAGATCGAGCTGGAAGGCCTGCGCTACCAGAACGCGGTGATCGACAGCGATCTGGAGCTGGAAGTCGGGCGGCATCGGCTGGCCGCGCTGCTGGGGCTGGGCGCGGGGGAGAAGCTACCGGGCGATCGATTGCTCGACCCCGAGACGCGCACAACCTACGATCTGAACGGCCTGATCGCGGCGGCGCTGGAACGACGGCCCGATCTGAAAGCGGCTGGCGCCGCGCAGGCCGCGGGCCAGGCCCGGCTGACGGCAGCCGATCGCGACGCGTATCCGGACCTGACGCTGGGGGTGACCTACACGCACAGCGCCTTCACCGTCTCGGGCGACAATCCCAATGCGCTGGCGTTGACGCTGGGGCTTCCGTTGCCGGTGTTCGATCGAAACCAGGCCAACATCGGTCGGGCCCGGCTGGACATTCGCCGGGCCGACAACGACGCTGCGCGCTTGCGGCTGGCGGTCGAGAATGATGTGGCGCAGGCGGTGCTGAAGGCCCGTCGATCCCAGACGCTGCTGGCCGTCTTTCAGAGGCCGGGCACGACGGCCACCGCCGATCCGGGCGGCATGCTGGCGCGCGCCGAGACGGCCGTGAAGGTGGCCGAGAAATCCTACAAGGCGGGGGCCAGTTCCCTGCTGGAGCTGCTGGACGCGGAACGCACCTATCTTGACACCCGCGGGCAATTCCTGCGGGCGCTGCACGATGGACGACAGGCCGCGATCGATGTCGACCACGCGGTCGGAGAGTGACCCCATGATGCGCAATTCGACGATGTCCAAGAGGAGCCCGACGATGCCTGTTTCACCGCAAACGTCTCCTCAAATTCTGGCGACGCTGCTGGTGGCTACAGCTCTGCTGATCGGCGCCTGCGGGAAAAGCCACAGCGCCGAGCCCGAGGCCGCTGCGGTCGCGGCGGAGGGCGCGCGCGACTTCATCCACTATCAGCCCGGCAGCGCACCGCTCAGCTTCTTGAAGATCGAGCCGGTCACTGAATCGGGGCTGGGGACGTCCGTCGCCATGCCCGCGCGGATCTCCTTCGACGAGGATCACACGCAGCGGGTGGGGTCTCCCATCGACGGACGCGCCACGTCGATCCTGGTGAAGGTGGGCGACAAGGTGCGGGCCGGTCAGCCGCTGGTGTTGCTGTCGTCGCCCAGCGTCGGTCAGCTGCAGGCCGACGCGCAGAAGGCCGAATCGGATCTCACCGTGGCGCAGAAGGCCGTCGAGCGGGTACACAAGCTGCAGGCTGACGGTGCCATCGCCGACAAGGACGTGGCGCTGGCCGAGGCGGATCTGCGCAAGGCCAAGTCCGATCACGCCCGCACCGGCGCGCAGCTGAAGTCGCTGGGGATCTCGGCCACCGATCCGTCAGTGAACGTGGCCTTGCGCGCCCAGGTGTCGGGCGTGGTGATTGAACGCAACGTGCTGCTCGGACAGGAGGTACGCGCCGATCAGGCCACCCCGCTGTTGACCATCAGCAGCCTGGACTCGGTATGGGTGCTGGCCGATCTGTACGAGCAGGACCTGTCGCTGGTCGAGGAGGACGCGCCGGTGACCATCACTGTTCCGGCCTATCCCTCCGAGACCTTCACGGGTCGCGTGAAGCACATCGGCGAGGTGGTCGATGCCAGCACGCGCACCGTGAAGGTTCGTTGCGTGGCCGAGAACCCCGGGCATCGGCTGAAGCCCGAGATGTTCGCGCGCGTGAACGTCCAGGGAAAGCCTGGACACAAGGTGATCCTGGTGCCGTCCAAGGCAATCCTGAACGACGGCGAAAAATTTCTGGTCGTCGTCGCGTCGGAAGGCATCACCTTCCGGGTCCGCCGCGTGACGGTGGGCCCCGACCTGGACGGGCGCGTCCGGATTCTGTCGGGCCTGACCGTCGGAGAGAAGATCGTCACCGACGGTGCCATCTTCATCCGGCGCGAGATCGAGAGCCAGTAGCGTGCGTTCGCACTAATTCCGTCGGCGCGGCGGCGGCCAGGCGACGGGATCGTCGGGATCGGGACGAAGGCCGTGGCCCGGATCCGCCGACGACAACAGCACCGACCCGGGGGCGGCTTCGTCCGCCGATGTGAGAGCGCGCGCGCCGGTCACCGCGGCATGCTCGCGCGCCAGGTCGTCGAACGTGTAGACCAACCCGCCGTCGTCGGAGACGTCAAGCGATCCGCCCAGCGCCCGCACCGCGTGCTCGATCTCGTCTTCGCTCGCGCGCTGCCCGGCGATGGCCAGGGTACCCGCCAGCTCTGTCGCGCTGAACCGGAAGCGTGGCGAGCCTTCCCGCTCGGCCAGCAAGGCCTTCAGCAACAAGCCAACCCGGTTCTGGTGGGCGACCCGCGCCTGGGCGCGGCCGCGACCCAGCCAGCGCGCCAGCGGCACCGCGAACAGCGCGGCTGAAAACAAGAACGGCACCAGACCCAACGCCAGCGGAACGCCATCGACGGGAGGCAGCGGCGGCGGATCCGGAATCCCGCTTCGCGCCAGCATCGCCAGCAGGCGTTCGAGCGTCAGTCCCATCGACAGCGCGATCCCGCTCGACACCAGGTTGAAGCCGTTCACGACCGCAAACAGCAGGTTGAACGCGCGGCTGTTGCCGGTCAGGGGCGCCTGCTGAGATGGCCGTGCCCAGATCGCGACCGGAACGGCCGGGGCTGCCGCAGCATCGGCCGTCGTCCGCAGTGCCGGAAACTGGTACAGGATGGCGCCTTCGTCGCTGACGGCGATATCGCCTTCGTGGTCCCCCACCAGTTGCAACAGCAGCCGCTCGGCCGCTTCGCGCGTGCCGCCGGTCACGCGCATGATGTCCGCCGCTACCACGCGCCCGCGCTGGCGCCGGATCTCCAGCACAGCGTTCTTCGCCTCTGCCAGCGGGTCGGTCACCGGGGGCGGCGGTCCGAACACGAAGCGGTTCACCCGTTCGTAGAAGGGAACGTCGGACACCTGGGAGCGCCTCCGCCCCCGCCGCTTCACCCACGGTGGCTCCCGAGGAATGTACACGGGCGAGAACGGATGAAACGTCCAGTAGATCGATTCGAAGATCACCCGCAACAGCAACCAGAACACGTCGCCGATGCCGTCGCCGTCGTTCTTCGCGGCCAGGGCCAGGATCACTCCGGCGAAGATCACCGCGTACCCCACCAGCACTACCGAGATCCAGGCGCGAACGACCAACCGCACCGCGCCGAAGGCACCCTTCGCCAGCCCGCGCCCGAGGCGCCGCAACAGGCTTGGGCGGGAGGTCGGTACCAGCCCGCGCGAGAAGTCGTAGATCAGCTCGCCCTTGCTGGTAACGGCCAGGTGGCCGGAGTATTCCGACGCCACCACCGCCAGACCGGCAGCCGCGTCGCGGGTGGGAAGCCCGGTGCGTGCCGCCGCGTCCGCCGCGGTCAATTGTCCACGGAACGTCTCGAGCGACTGCTCGAGAATGCGCGCCGAGCTGCGAGCGTTCACGTCCTCAGCTTACCGGCTTCGGGATGGATGGCCACCCTCGGGCGATGACGGCACCAGGACCGCCGCGCGCCCTCTCCTTCAAGGCACCGACCGCGCCCTTGGACCTACTGGGCTCGCTTGCCCTTTTTCTTCTTCTTCTTTGCCTTGTCCTTGGCCTTGCGGGCAGCCTTGCCTGCCTTCTTGCCCTCCGGCTCCGCGGCCGCCTTGACCTCTTCCTTGTCCTTGCCCTGGTCACCCGCGGCTTCGGCCTGCTTGTCTTTGGTCTTGCGGTCCGTCTCGTCGCTGGCCTTGTCTTCGGCCTTCTCGTCCGCGGCCTTGTCGCCGGCCTTGGCTTCGATCTTGTCGTCGGCGTGTTTCTCCCCGGGCGTCTCGCCGGGCTGGTCTTCGGACTTGGCCGCAGTCGGTTCGTCCTTGGGAGGCGGAGGCGCCGGCAGCGCCGTCAGGGTCAGCGACGTGGATAGGTCCACAGCATCATCGAAGCGCACGGTCTTCGACGCGGCCTTGTAGCCCTCTTTTGAAACCTCGATCACGTGCTCGGCGCGATCGCGCTTCACGTCCAGCTTGGTCGGCGTCTGGCCTCCCGCGGCCCGCCCGTCCAGCTTCACCTCGGCTCCGGCGGGGTCGCTGGTCACCTGGAAGGTCGCGGGCTTCGTCCACGCGATCAGCACCGGGAACGGGATCACCCGCAGGTGCACATAACCCGCCGCGCCTCCCAGCAGCGCCAGCAGGCCCAACACCAGCGGAACCTTGCTTCGCTTGGGAAGGTCGGCCACCGTCGCCGAAGCTGAAAACGAGGGCGACGGCGAACCTTGCACCACCCGCCCCGAGAACGGGGCCATCAGTCGATCGCCGACAACCGGCGCCACCACGCCGCCCGAGCCATGGGGACCGCTTGCTGGATACGACGGTCGAGCGGCCGACGGGGGCGGCGTCACCATCGATGCGTCCGGGTCCATCGGCAGGTCGGGAAACACCGCCAGCGGCGCAAACGGAACCCCGGTCGTCCTGGGCGGAGGCACCGGGGGCGGAGTCGGCTGGCCCGCGTCCGAGTTCGCCGGCGCGGCGTGACCGAAGGTGCCGTTGCTGTGCCCGTTCTTCGCAGGTCCGCCCGCCCCCTTCATCGATGGCAGGACAGCGGGCGGCGGGGCGGGGGGCATCACGATCGCCGGCGGCGCCCTCAACGGCGCGGTGGGTGGCGGTGGTGTTTGCAGCACGATCTCGCCCGGCCCCGGCGTGGCCAGGTCCTCTTCGCCGGCCGGCACGTTCACGCCGCCCGCGATGCGAGGACCCACGCCGATCTGCGTGCGTTCTTTTCGGGGCGGCTTCAGCTCGGCCGGCGTGCGCGCGGCTTCGGCGGCGGCGGCCATGGCCGCCAGCGCGTCGAGGGAAAGCCCGGGCCGCGCCGCCGCTTGCGGCGCCGCCGGCAGCTTGAACTCGGGACCCAATCGAATGACCTTCGAGCGCTCGACCGGACTGCGCGCGTGACGTGGCGGATCCAGAACCTCGATCAGCTCCTTGATGTCGTTCGGGCCGGCGGGCGAATCGTTCTCGCGGCAAAGCTCGCGGATGGCGGTGCCGAAGGCAGCCGCGTCCCGAAACCGATCGGCGGGATCGGGCGCCAGCGCCCGCTTCAGCAGCGCCTCGAATGCATCCGGCAGGTCGGGCCGCAGCTCGCGCGCCGAGCGAACGGCGCCCGACGAGACCTCGCGCCAGCCCTCGAGCTCGTTGGTGATCTCGCGCAACTTCTGCCCCGTGACCATCTCGAACAGCACCGCGCCCAGCGAGAACACGTCCGTCCGTCGATCCATGGTCGACTTCTGGGCCTGCTCGGGCGACATGTACGCCAAGCTGCCTTTCAACGCGCCCACCACCGAGTGATCGTGCTGGCGCTTGGCCAACCCGAAGTCCGACAGCTTCACCTCGCCGGAATTCGACAGCAACACGTTCGATGGCGAGACATCGCGATGAACGATGCCCAGCGGGCGCCCGTCGGCGTCCTTCAGCTCGTGCGCGAAGTGCAGCGCCTGGGCCAGCTCGTCGGCGATGTGGAGCGCCACCGAGTCGGGGATCTGCACCCCCAGCGCGGTCGCGGCCTCCATCACCGCCCGCAGGTCGTGTCCCTCGACGTATTCCAGAACGATGAAGTACTCGCCGTCCTCCGAGATCCCCAGGTCGTGGATCTGGACGATGTTGCGATGTGACAGCGCCGAATGAATGCGCGCCTCCGAGAGCAACATCGAGACGAACCGCTCGTCCTTGGCGTACTCCGGCAGGATGCGCTTGATGGCGACCAGCTTCTCGAACCCCTCCGCTCCGGCGACACGACCGAGGTAGACCTCCGCCATCCCACCAACAGCGATTCGCTCCAACAGCTCGTATTGACCGAATTTCATGAAGGTTCGGGGAGGCTAACATCTGAAGGCGCAGGAGGCCTCACCAAAGTGCAAGGTTCCCTACATTGGCAACGGGCAGTGGTGGTCGCGCCTACGGCCCAAAGTTGGCCAAGGATCGCGCGGGTTTGGCGGGATTGACTGGGGGCGGCGTATAGTGCCGGACGCATGTCTCGCGGGTTCGAAGCCGTCCGCCGCCTTTGCTCGGAAGCCGTGTCTGCCGGGGTCGTTCCCGGGGCGGTGGTGCTGGTCTCGGCCGATGGCCGGACGGTGTTTCACGAGGCCTTCGGTCTGCGCCAGCGGGTGCCGGTGCCGCTCGATGCGACGGTCGATACGATCTACGACGTCGCCTCGGTGACCAAGGCGGTGGTGACGTCGGTGCTGGCGATGCAGGCGGTGGGCAGCGGGACCTTGCGACTGGAAGACGCGGTGGTGACCCACCTGCCGGAGTTCACCGGCGAAGGAAAATCGCTGGTGACCGTGCGCCACCTCTTGTCCCACGCGAGCGGGTTACCGGCGCATCGGCCGTTCTATGAACGAGTCCCCCCGGGGCCATCGGAGAGCCAACGGCGCCTGGAGATCTTCATGGCGGCGGCCCGCGAGCCGCTGACGGCACCCCCGGGAGCGCGTTCGGTCTACACCGATCTGGGCTTCATCCTGCTGGGCTGGATCTTGGAACGACTCGGCGGTGCCCGGATGGATCGCCAGGCGCAACGGACGATCTTCCAGCCGCTGGGGTTGACCGCAACCGCGTTCGCACCGGTGGATTCTGCGGCGCCGTGGCCGGAAGCGTCGCCAATCGCCGCGACCGAGCATTGCCCCGTGCGCGAGCGCATGGTGGTGGGGCAAGTGCACGACCTGAACGCGCTCGCGTTGGGAGGCGTGGCGGGGCACGCGGGGCTGTTCAGCACCGCTTCCGATCTCGCGGCGCTGGCGCGCGCGTTGCGAGCCGCCTGGCACGGCGACGCCGGCGCGGCAGGGGTCGAACGCGACGTGATCCGCGAATTCTGGCGGCCGGCGGGCGTGCCGGATTCGAACTGGCGCTTGGGTTGGGACGGCCCCGCCGCGCGCGACTCGCAAGCGGGCGCGCTGATCGCGCGGGCCGCCGTGGGGCACCTGGGTTTCACCGGCTGCTCGCTGTGGATCGATCCCGCCAGCGATCGCTTCGTGGTGTTGCTGTCCAATCGCATTCACCCGACGGTGCGTGACGATCCGCGCTTTCGCGCCTTTCGCCCGGCCCTCCACGACGCCGCCTTCGCCGCGCTGGCGTAGGGCTTCAAGCGAGGACGCAGAGACCATCGACTCGGGCGACTCGATGAACTCCGCTCGCGCACCCGTTGCCGTCAGAGGTGGGGCTGGAAGAACTGGAGGATGGCCGCGCTGGCGAAGCAAGGCCAGCTATCCCCGATTGGGTCGGTACCGGCATACTGGCACCAGCGGAACGGCATGGAGCAGGAGTCGAAGTCGACACAGCCCGGGTCGAGGCTACAAGCCGCGGACGCGCCGACCGTCGCGGGCGTGGCCGATGTGCCGCAGGTGTTACGAGTTGCGAAGAATCCGGCCGCCTTGGCGCCGTCGGGGTCCTGGGCTGAAGTGGCGCTCAGGTTGCTAAACATGGGGTGAATGAAGATCGTGGGCAACGGGCCGCCCCTGGCGGCCGCACCGATGTAGGTACCTACCATCGCCGCCGCCCGCAGGTGGGGGACCGTCGGATTGACGTTGAACACCGGGTTGGCCGTGGTGGAGATCCAACCGATCAGGAAGCGACCGCCAGAACCATTGCCTGCTCCGAAGATTCGGCGCTCGTCGACACAGAGCTCTTTCAACAGACCATCGACGAACACGGAGAAGTCATAGGGACGGGTTCCTTCGAGGCTCGCAAAAGACGACAGCACCTGTGGCCCGACGAAGACGAACGGGGGAGCCAACGGCTGGTCTCTGATCAATTTGTTCCACAGGTCGCGGACTGAGGCGCCGGTTGCGTGAAACGCGAGCAGGAGGGGCATGGGGGTCTTCCCGTCGTAGCCACTGGGAAACTTTCGCAGGACCTCCCATTTTTGGACGCTGTCCCCCACCAGCTCCGGCGGCGTGGCATTGGCAAGGGCGCATCCAGGACTGGGGACCGGCCCGTCACCGCCAGCTCCGCCCGGGGCGCCAGCGCCACCCGCCGATGATCCTCCGGCGCCGCTGGCACCGGCCGCGCCGCCCGTGCCGTTGGCTCCGCCCGCGCCGCCGCTTCCGGCCGCCGCGCCGCCGCGGCCCGCGGATCCCCATGCCTCTCCTCCGGTAGCCGGCTGCCCGCCGTCACCGCTGCGATCGTCATGCGCATCCTCGGTGGCGCCGGCGTCGATCGAGCCGGCCCCGCCTGTGCCCGCCGGTACGTTCCCTCCCATTCCTCCTGCCCCGCCCACTCCGTTCGACGGGCGCGCGCTGCCGCAGGCCGCGACGCCCGCCAGCCCCAACACCCCGACCAGAACCCCGATTCGCCGTCTACACGTCCGGTTGATGCGCGACGCCTGAAGCTCTCGCGCCGCCGCCCACAACGTTCGCATCTTGCAAAGAGTACATGAGCGGGGAATTCCCGATGTGACCCTCACCTCATCCCGGGGCCGGACCCTTCCACGACGCAGATTTTTCGACGTGGACGTCAGCGTCGGCGCCGCGCGCGCGCGACGATCAGCGCCGCGATGAGTGTCAGGCCGGCGAACCAGGATCGGCGGCCGCCGCGGGCGCCGACCGCGCAGTCGCTCCCACCCGGGCTGGGAATGCCCCAGTTGTGGGCGTTGATGGCGGTGGTGACGGCGGAAGTGTTGTCCAGCATCTTGGTGCCCTCCCCGTCGGCGTCGCGCCGCCAGGATTGCAAGGCCGCGGGCAGGTCGATGTCCAGCCGGCCCCGGTCGAAGGCGGTGGTAGCTCCCTGCCCGCAAGCGCCGCCTGACAGCGCGGCGAATCGAATGGCCCGGCCGTCCTCGAGCTGCAACCGGATCGGAGCCAGGCAGTATTCGAAGTCCTCGTCGCCGCACTGGACGTAGGCGGTGGCCGTGTGCAGGTTCGACAGCGGCGGCAGCAGGCGGTTGGTGACGAACAACGGATCCTTGGTCATCTCGTCGGGTGAAATGAAGGTCGCCAGACGGGTCAGGTAAGCATGCTTGGCGAACAGCGCCTGCAGCGTGCGCATCGGTTGCAGCACGTCGGAGTCGATCTGGGCGGCGGCGGCCGGAGCGCTGGTCTTGAAGGTCACGGTGGCGAGCGTGGGAGACGAAAGCGATCCGTAGAACTGGGCTTCGTTGAATCCCTGGTTGATCAGGCTGGCCGGTTCAGGGATCTGCGCGCGCAACACCTCCAGCACCCGCCCGCTCAACGGCAAGCCCAGCGACTGCAGCACGGCGACGAAGGCCCCCGGGCTAGAAGAACTGGCCAGCCGGGCGACGGCGTCGGGCGGCACCGCGAACCAGGTGGCAGCGGTCGCCGTCGGCTGCGCGTACTCGGCCAGGAAGGCGTTGCCGCCGGCTTCATTGGCGGCCTCCGACACGATGCGATCGTAGTTGGCGCCGCCCGAGAGCCAGTCCAGCTTGGCCAGGTTCAACACGATCTCGTCGTAGTTGAGAGGCACCGCGCGTCCGTTGCCCAGCACCCAGACATTGATGCGCACGTCGGGCGTCGCGGCGATGGCGGTCAACATCAAGGGCAGGCAACCCTCCTCGGACGCCAGCTTGACGACGATGGGCTGAATCTCGTTGACGTCGTGCCCCGATTGCAGCCGCAGCGCCACGAAGAACGTCCCCTTGGCGACGTAGGTCTGGATGATCTTGGACGCCTCGGGCGTGACGAAGTACTTGTGCTCCGCCAGCCAGTCTTCCAGCGCGGCCGCGTTGTCCGAGCGAATGACGGCGGCGTCGAAGGGACCCACGTTGCCGTGGAAGGACACGTCGACCGTCGGGACGGGGGCGACCCCAGCGTCGAAGTAGCCTTTGGGTCCCCCAGAGGTGGCGTTTGTCGAGCCACCGCCGCAGCCGATAGACGCCCCGCCAGAATTCTTGCAAGTGCCCTCGGTGGTGAACTGGGTGGTGAAGGTCGGGCGGGTCTTGGGTTCCAGGATCTGAAACAGCACGTCTGACCCAGTGCTGAGCGTGGGTTCGGACGTCATCGGCACGATCCATGAAAACTGGTCAGCAGCGCCCGCGTAGACGATCTGGATGTGCGCTTCGACCGTTGCCACGCCGGTGACAGGATCCCGGTTCAGCGCGAACACCACGTTTTCGGCGGCCTGGGCGATGGGCGGCCCGGTCACCACCGACGGCCGGTCACAGAAGAACCCACCGCAGGCCTGCGCCGTCGAAACGCCGAAAGCGCGCCAGCCGCCCAGCAAGCAGCACAGTCCCAACACCCATCGGCCCATTTGAAAACGCATGCTTTGCTCCTCCGTGCCCCGACTGCGTGCCCAGACTGCAAGGGCGGGGCCCAGTCGTCTGGCGTGTCGCCAGCGGCCGATCGTACCAGGATCGGCAACGGGTTCGATCCGTTCACGACAATCGTGTCGCTATCGGGGAGGGGTGACGGCTGTCACCGCCTTACGACTGCGACACGGCCCGCCACTCCCCGGCCGGGAGATCCGCGGGCAGCGCGTACGGGCCGAACTGCACGCGGCACAGCGCCAGCACGTGGCTTCCCAGCGCCACGAAGATCCGGCGGACCTCGTGGTAGGCGCCGCCGATGATGGTGATGGTGGCCAGCTTGAAGTCTCCGTCGGGAAGCACCAGCCCTGGGTGCACGTCGCCAGGCGCCAGCTCGCGGAGCTCGACGATGTCGGGGCGATAGCCATCCTCCAGCGTCAGGTCGGGGGGGAGCGCCCCGAACGGCACCGTCAATGCCGCTTGATACGTGCGAGGCACGCGCCGCTTGGGATGGGTCAGGCGCTGGATCAGCATGCCGTCGGTGGTCCAGACCAGGAGTCCGGTCGAATCGAGATCCAGCCGGCCCGCCGGGCGCAGCTCGGCGAAGAGCGGCGCGCCCTGAAGCAACGAATTCGCCGTGGGATGACGACTGTCGCGCAGCGCCGTGACCACGCCCACCGGCTTGTGTTGGATCACCACCACCGAATCGAACAAGGTGACCGGCTGGCCGTCGACCAGCACCACCGGCTGGCCGTCGCTGGCGGGCAGCGGTGCCTTCCGATCGGTGAACAGCACGCCGTCCGTCGTCGACACGCGTTGCTCCTCGACCATCTTGCCAATGGTTCCCTTGGAGACACCCAGATTACGGGACAGCAGTTCGTCGAGGCGAGGCACGAGGCGGAGGATACCGGTTTTCGCGCGCGACCCTAGGACTGTCGTCGGTGACCGTGCCGCCGTTTCATCAGGCCACGCCGGCCAACCGTCCGCTGTGGCGGGCGATCGCGGCAGACAGGCGGGTGTCGTCGTCGGCTGACAGGCCGTGAAACGCCAGCCGGGCATGAAATCCGCTGCCGCGGGCATCGCAGCGCAGGACCGACGCAGGCAGGTCGCGGTACGTCTCGCCGGCCCAGGTGATCGACAGGTGCAGGGCCTGGCCAGTCGACAGCGCAGCCGGCGTCTCGACCGCGCATCCCCCGACGCTGATGTCGATCAGGGTTCCCTTCGCCGGCGCGGCGGACAGCCCCGGCGCACCGCCGGGCACCATCACCACCGTGCCTTGCGCGTTGACCCGAACGGCTGCGCGCAGCTGCTGACGCAGCGGCTCTTCATCGTGCAGGAAGAAGGCCTTGCGAGGCGTTCCCGGGCCCTGGACGAACAGCGAACCGCAACGGGCCTGGTAGCGAGCGTCATGTTCGCGCGTCAGGGTCACGAAGGCGGCGGTTCCCGGCGCGCGCGGTTTCAGGGGCGCGTCGCCGGTCAGAACGGCGAACCAACCCTCGTTCACTTCCGCCACGGTGGCCGCCACGTTGTCGATGACGACAGGCATCCCCGGGACCAGCTCGCGCGTGGTCAGCAGCGGAACGTGATCCGGGACGACGTGAAACCCCAGCACCACCCGCAGGCGCCGGACCCGCGCGAAGATGTCGTTGTCGTCGCCGGAAGGCGTGGTCGCGGGCGGCGGCTGTCCGACCAGCGCGCGCGCCGTGGCGCGTTCGAATGCATCCAGCCGCGTCGCCACCATCAGCGGCGGCAGGGCGACCGCGCGGGCCATACGCACCAGCGCCGCACCGTCGGTGGTCGAGACCCGCTTTTCGAGCAGAAGGTGCGCGAAGGCCGCTTCGTTCTGTTGGTTTTGCGCCCGCCGCCCCCACCAGCGTGCCAGAGCGGCCACCACAGCCAGGCTCAGCGCCAGGGCCAGCCAGGTCCACGCAGACAACCCCTCGGCCGGCTTGAAGGCGGCTCGAACCGATTGCAGGAACGTGTCGACGGGGGCCATTTCAGACCATGGATAACGAGCGGACCGCGCCACGCGCGGCGGGGAAACGCCTCAGTTCGCGACGCACACACCCTTGGGATTGCAGGTCTTCGTACCGGCACATTCGGGGACGTCGTCCATCCTTTCCACAGCATTGCAGATGCCGCCCGCGCAATTCTGGCAGGGGCCGCTGCAGGCGGCGTTGCAGCAGACCTTGTCGGCGCAGAATCCGGACAAGCATTCGGTCTTGGCGCTGCACGCCGCGCCCTGCGGTTTGAGCGGCGGGGGCGTGGTCAGCATGCAGCCGCTGGCGCCGTTGCAGGTCATGCCAGCACCGCATTCGTGCTCGGGATCCTGACCGGACGCGAAGGCCTGGCAGGCGCCCAGCTTGCCCGCTTGATTGCAGGACTGGCAACGGCCCTGGCACGCGTTGGCGCAGCAGACCCCGTCGACGCAGAACGCGGTCGCGCACTCGCCGGGAGCGGCGCACGCAGTACCGGTGGCCTTGGTGCCGCCAACGTCGGGGGGCCTGACATCCGGCAACCCGACCTCGGGCATCGACGCGTCCGGCATCACGGGAGCGTCGACGCCCATGTCCACGGTCAGGTCAAAGCTCGCGTCGACTCCCACCTCGACGCTTGCATCGAGGCCTACATCCACGCTCGCGTCGGCGGCGCTTGCATCCGCTTCCGCGTCGACGGCATCGGCTCCCGCGTCGACAGCGACGGCGGCATCGACGTCCGCGTCCATGATCGGGGCCGAAGCGCAACCGCCCTGAAGTGGATTGGCCACGCGCGGGCAATCGTCGATGACGTCGGGCACGTCGTCGCCGTCGTCGTCGATCAATGCAGCCGGATCCAGCGCCAGCACAAACGTCTTCTGATCGCGGCCTGCCTGTTCCATCGTGAGCGCGCCGTCCAGGATACGGGCTCCCGTTGCGAATCCGCGGACGTGGACGCGCAGAGCGCCCAGCGCCGTTGCCCCCGGCTGGATCAACACGGTCCCCAGATCGGCGGCGTTGGTGATGACCAGCGGACCGCTCTCGGGAATGCGCACGCCGTCCCACAGCCGCCCGCCGGCGTCATAGACCCACGCACGCAACTCGTCGGGTGCCGCCGCGCCTGCCGGCGCGGTGATCCGAACCAACGCGGCGCCCGGTTCTGGCATCGTGCTGGGTGACCGACAAGCCAAGGCCAGGGTACCCAGCAGCAACAGACCGATTCGCGCGGTGGTCATGGTGGCTCCTAGCGGCGCAAGGTTGCCAGGGTCCCATCGTGGACGGTGTTGGCATCGGGTGTTCGCAGCAGCAAGAAGGTCGTGGTCGCTGCGAGCGCCACGCCGGCCCCGACGACGCCCCAGAGCCACCACCTTCTGTCAGGGGACGAGGTCGAGCTGGCGGCGGGCGCACTGGGAACCGCGACCAGCGCGGGGCCCGGCGCGCCGGCCGTCGTCTCGGGATCAATTGCGTTCGGAGGCAACACCTCGGTATCGCTGGGGGTGGCGGCCTTCTGCTCGCCCTCCAGATCGATCGCCAGCTGATCCAGCTCGGCGATCAGCGACTTCACCTCCGGCACGAACGGTGAGTCCGGCGCCACCAGGATGAACTTGCGGTAGGTGGCGCGCGCGCGCACCAGATCGCCCAGTCGGCGATAGCACTGCGCGATGTTGATTAAGAACCCGGGCAGCGGCACCAGGTCGTATCCGGCTTGGTACTCGGGCAAGGCCTCGGCGAAGTGTCCGGCCTTGAAGTGCGCCTCGGCACTTTGAAAAGACTGGCGCGACTGGATCTCGGCCGCCGAAAGCTCCGGGGCGGGTGTGGCCGCGAAGGCCGGCCGAGCCGTGGCGATCAACGCCAGCACGGTCACGAAGCGCAGCAGGGGTCGCATCAGCGGTGCCCCCGTTCCGAGGCTTGAGCGAACGGATCAATCGACAGACCGTTGACGATGCGGCTGGCGTCGGCGGCGGCTTTGCTGGACGCGGCCCTCCGGACGGTCGCGATTCGTCGCGCGGGAGCCGCCGGGTGTGGCGTGCGCGCCGCGCTGGACGCTGGGCTTGCCTGCGTGGAAGGGTCGTGTTCCATGGCCGGCCCGCTGACGACCGCGGGAGCGGCCGCGGCCGCTACCATGGGCACCAGGTCGATTGTCGTCGGCCCGGGAACGGCATTGCCGGTGGTCACCGCGGACGGGAGGGGGGCTTCGAGCTTCGGCTTCTGCACCACCGTGGCTGGGCCTGCGCTGCCCGAGCGACTGGCCAGCACCGCCGCTACCACCGCGACCGCGGCCGCCGCGCCCACGCCGGCCCACAGGCGGCGAGAACTCCGGCGGGGAGCGCTTTTGGTCGCGGCGGGCTCCTCGGGTATCGCCGCCGGCGCGCTGGTCTCGATCGCGCCGGTCAATGCCAACAACTCGGGGGTCAGCGCCGACAAGGCGATCTGGCTGGACTGCAGGCCCGACCCGAACAGGTCCACCAGCAGCTTGCCGACCATGCGCGAGTTGAACCGGGTCTCGCGCAGGACCTCTTCCAAATCCTCGGCCATCTCTTGCCCTGAGGCGTATCGCCGCGACGGATCGCGTTCCAGCGCGCGCATCACGATGGCATCCAGGCTGGCCGGCACCTCGGGGTTCACCGACGAGGGGGGGGCGATGCGCAATTCCAGCACGTTCTTCAGCGTCTCGGCCTCGTTGGCGCCGCGGAACAGGCGCTTGCAGGCCAGCATCTCCCACAGCACCACACCCAGCGCGTAGAGATCGGACCGATGATCGAATGTCTCGCCGCGCACGCGCTCGGGCGGCAGATAGCCAAGCTTGCCCTTGAAGCTTCCCGGACCGCTGTCTTCGGGTTCGACCAGGCTGTCACCGGTGGCGCGCGCGATGCCAAAATCGAGCAGCTTCACGGCATCCGTGCGCACGCACATGATGTTGGACGGGCTGACGTCGCGGTGAACGATGTCCAGCGGTTGCCCGTCGGGCCCGGTCAGGGCGTGCGCGTACGCCAGGCCCCCCGCCACTTCGTGCGCGATGAAGGCGGCGATGGCCACCGGGAAGCTGCGCTTCATCTCGCGCAGCCGGCGCATCACCGCCAGCACGTCGCGGCCACGCACGTACTCCATCGCCAGGAAATAGTCACCGTCGACATTGCCGAAGTCGTACACCTGCACGATGTTCGGATGATTCAGCAGGGCGCCGATGCGCGCCTCGCGCACGAACATCTCGATGAAGCTGGCCGAACGGCTGAGGTCCGCCAGGATGCGCTTGACCACGAACATGCGCTTGAATCCCTCGGCGCCCGGCAGCACGGCGCGAAACACTTCGGCCATGCCGCCCGCACCGATCCGATCGAGCAGCACATAGCGCCCGAAACGTGACGGTCTTACGGCATGGAGAGCTTCTCCCACAACCCCGCTCCCATCGGCCGAACGACCTCCGGAATTGAGCGCCGGGACAGCCATTCGCCCGGTAAACCGATCGCCACCGACGCAATCACAGCGGTCGGACGCGCCGCTGCGGTCCGGTCGACGCGTGGCCAGCTCTCTTCGGTCTCCTGTGGGTTGGACGCCTACCCGCCGATGGTGGTTGCGCCGTCGCCGACAGGGCCGGCGACACGGGCCTGTCGGCCATCATCGTTGCGGCGTTGGGGCTGTGCCTGCTGCGGACGCGCCGCCGGCTGCCGCCTTCCTAGGTTTTGGGCGGCGTCTGGCTCGTCTGGTTCTTCGCCGCGTCGGCCATCCGGCGTTCCATCTCGGCGGGGGAGACGTCCTCGATGTGCTGGCCGATGGTCCAGCGGTTGCCCCAGCGATCGGCGAGGGAGCCATAACGGTCGCCCCAGAACTGATCGGCCAGGGGCATCACGACCGTCGCGCCGGCGTCGATCGCCCGCTTCCAGGCCGCGTTCGCGTCGGTGACGTACAAGTGCAGCGCGGCCTGCGTCGGCGGATTCCAGAGCGCGTCGCTGATCATGATGGTCGAATCGCCGATCTTGATCTCGGCATGCATGATGGTGCCGTTGGGCCCGGGTGCTCGGCCGCCCTTTTCTTCGGCACCGAACGCCGCCTTGAAAAACTCGATCGCGTCTGCCGCGCCCTTGATGCTCAGGAACGGGGTGACGGAGTGATAACCCTCGGGAATCGGTTTGACCTGTGACATCGGTGCCTCCATTTAGGGGTTCCGGGGGCGAGCCTAGCGCCATTTCCGGTGCGCGCTGTTTCCTCTCGGTCGCACCCACGTTACAAGGACCGGGCCCTCCATGTCGCGCCTGCACATCGCCCTGGTCGCCCCTGAGATCCACTGGAATACCGGCAACATTGGCCGGACATCGCTGGCGGTCGACGCCGCGCTGCACCTGGTGCACCCGCTGGGATTTTCGCTGGACGACCGCGAGATCCGGCGCGCCGGATTGGACTACTGGCCGCGGGTGCGTTTGACGGTGTGGCCGAACTGGGAAGCGTTCGAGGCCGCGCTGCCGCAGCTGGGACAGCCCTTCTTCTTCTCGACCCGCGCCCCGCGGTTGTTCACCGACGTCGCGTACCCCGATCCGACCGTGCTGGTGTTCGGGCGCGAGAGCGTCGGTCTGCCGCCGGAGATCCTGACCAAACATGCCGGCGCAACCGTGACCATTCCCATGGTGGATCCGCAGCTGCGATCCTTGAACCTGTCGACCTCGGCGGCGGTGGCGGCCTACGAGGTCAGGCGCCAGTGGGCGCGCGCGGGCGCGAAGGTCTGATACGGGCTTCTATTTCGAGACGCACTGGCCGGGCTCGTCGGCCAACAAGCACTGGGCGCCGCAGGGACAGGCGTGCGCGCCCGAGCAGGATTTGCCATTGGAACAATCCCCGTCGGTCCAGCACAGGTTGCTGTTGGCTGGAATACCCGGCTCGCAGACGCCCAGCTGACCTTGGGCCGCGGATGCGACAGCCAGGCTGCAGCGCTGGTTGGTCGGGTCGCTGCAATCGTTGCTGCTGCGGCAACACCCGGACGGCACGCTGGCGCCCCCGGCTCCGGCGGTCCCCCCCTGTCCTCCCGCGCCCCCGTTCGCTCCCCCGACCCCGGCGTCCGTTTCGCAGGGGCCCGCATGCGCCACGGCCACGCCCAGACAGTCGGCCTCGCAGGGATTGCCGTAGGTGACGTGATCGACTCCGCAGACCTGCGCGATGATGGTGGGGCAGGTACAGGTGTTCTTCCGGCATCCGCTCGGCGCGGCCGTCGCCCCGACGACCACAAGGACCAGCGCCCACCAGAGTCCGCCCGCGCCCATGCTCCGGCCACCCGCGCGAAAGAGAGCCATGCGGCGAAGTCTAGCGCCTGATCGCTGCCGGCGAGCAGAGCCCGACCGAGGCTCAGTCCAGGGTGGCTGTTCCTCGCGAGTTACATCTGCGCCGGCGCGGCGATTCCCAGCAAGCCCAGCCCCCGCGCCAGCACCTTGGCGGTGACGGCACACAGGGCCAGCCGCGCCGACCGCACGGGGCCCTCGGACGTGAGCACCGGGCAATCTTCGTAAAAGCGCGTCAGCGCCTGCGCGACCTCGAATAGGTGCTGACACAGGCGATGCGGTTGCAGTCCCTCGTCAGCGCGCTCGATGGTCGCCGGTAGCTGCACCAGCTCCAGCGCCAGCGCGCGTTCCGCCGGGGCAGCGATCTGTGGGGTGGACGCCGCGCCTGCGTCGGTCGCACCTGCCTTGCGCGCGATCGAGCACAGCCGCGCGTGCGCGTACATCAGATACGGCGCGGTGTTGCCCTCGAAGGCCAGCATGCGGTTCCAGTCGAACACGTAGTCTTTCACGCGATCGTTCGACAGATCTGCGTACTTGATCGCGCCGATCCCAACCGCCTCGGCGACCGCCCGCATGGTATCCGCGTCCAGATCGCGCGCCTTCTCCTCGACGGTGCGCGCTGCCCGTTCACAGGCTTCGTCCAGCAGCGAAGCCAGCCGTACAGTCTCGCCGGCGCGTGTCTTGAACATCTTCTTGTCGGGCCCCAGCACCGAGCCGAAGGCCACGTGTTCCAGGCGGACCTCGGGCGCGACCCAGCCGGCCAGGCGCGCCACCGCGAACACCATCGCCAGATGCTGCGCCTGCGGCGCCCCCACGCAGTAGATCAGGCGCGTCGCTCCCAGCCGCAAAACCCGATGTCGCAGCGCCGCCAGATCGGTGGTGGCGTAGCCGTAGCCGCCGTCTTGCTTGCGCAGGATCAGCGGCACCGGTTCTCCCTCGCGTCCACTGAAGCCCGGAGGAAACACGCAGATCGCGCCTTCGCTCTCGCGCGCCAGGCCCTTTTCCTGAAGTTCAGCCACCACCGCGGGCAGATCCGCGTTGTAAGTGCTCTCGCCGGCCACGTGCGTCGGTCCCAGCGTCACACCCAGGCGCCGGTAAAGGATATCCATGTGCTCGATCGAGACGTCGACGACCTTCCGCCACAGCGCCAGCGTCTCGGCGTCTCCCCCCTGCAGCAGCACCACCCGGTGGCGCGCGCGATCGGCGAACGCCGGATCGCTGTCGAACTTGGCGCGCGCGGCTTGATAGAACGCGACCAGCTCGCGCAGGCTGGCGTCGGCGCCCCCGGCGCGCGCGTCCAGCAGGTGCTCGATCAGCATGCCAAAGGGCGTGCCCCAGTCGCCGATGTGGTTCTGGCGAATCACGTCGTGGCCTTGCCATTCCAGCAGGCGCGCCAGCGCATCGCCGATGATGGTGCTGCGGATGTGGCCGACGTGCATCTCCTTGGCGACGTTGGGTCCGGAATAGTCGACGACGACCTTGACCCTGGGCGCGGCCAGCGGCACGCCCAGGCGTTCATCGGCCAGCATCTGGGTCAGCGCCTGATTCAGGAATGCGTTGGTCAGCGTCAGGTTCAGAAACCCCGGTCCCGACACCGCCACCGACGCCAGCACATCATCGACGGTCAGATGTTGTGCGATCGCGGTGGCCACCTCGCGCGGGGGCTTGCCCAGGCGGCGCGCCAGGGCCAGCGCGACGTCCGCCTGATAGTCCGCGTGCGCCGATCGGTGCAGCGCTGCATCGGTCGCGTCGACCTCGGGGAAGGCGGCGCGCACGGCCTGAAGCACGCGGTCGCGTAAATATGCGAAGGGATCCACGGACGCCAGCTTCATGGGCGTCTCTCCTACCAGATCTCAGGCGACGGGTGCGCGATCGCCGGACGTTTCGAGGGATCGCCACCCTGGATCGTCCATCAGCCCGAATATCCCCCGTCGGCTGCGGGATAGTACGACCCGTCCCTCGCTGGTAGTGACGCTCAGACCGCCGGGCGGCTCACGGCCAGCACGCTCAGGGTCTGCCGGATGACCTTCTCCAGGGCATCGACGATGTCGGCGCGGGCGGCGGCGCCGCGCAGGACCGCGACCCGCAGCTGGCCGGGATCGGGGAAGTCGCGCCCGCGCGCCACCACCCGCATGCCGGGCAGCACCGACGAGCGCGGCAACAGGGAGAGGCCGAGCCCTGCCACCACGGCGGCCTGCACGCTGGACATGCTCGAGCCCGTGAACGCGATGGTGAACGATCGCTTCATGCGCTTCATGGCCTGCAGCACCTGCTCGCGCAGGACGCAGGGGGGCCGCAACAGCGCGAGGGGAACGCTCGCGCCCGAGGCCAGGGCCAACCCCTCGGGCGCCACCCAGGCATAGGGCTCGCTCCACAGCGGCTTGGTGCGGGCGCCCGGCGCCAGCCGGACCACGGCGGCGTCGACGTCGCCCGATGTGAGCTGGGCCCGCAGGTCCCCCGACAGGCCCATGCGCGCCTCGATCGCGACGCCGGGGTACGCGGCGGCGAAGCGGCCGAGGATGCGGGGGAGCTCTTGGGGCACGAAGTACTCGGTGATGCCCAGGCGGATGGTGCCGGTGACGGGTGGCTCCCCGATCCGTCGCATCGACTCGTCGTTGAGCTCGAGGATCCGGCGCGCGTAGCCGAGCAGCACCGTGCCGGCCGGCGTGAGGGCGAGCGACCGGCTGGTCCGCTCGAATACCTTCTGGCCGACGGTGTCCTCGAGGCGCTTGACCTGCAGGCTGACCGCCGACTGACTGCGCGCGACGACCTCGCCGGCGCCCGTGAAGCTGCCCGTGTCGGCCACGGCGGTGAAGGTCCGGAGCAGATCGATCTCGAGGTTGGCTGCGTTCACGATCGATCCCTCAGAAGCGCTGTCATGAGCGATACGAATACATAGCATTCGAACAATTCGTTTCACAAATTCATCGCCCACGGACCATGGTGAAGCCATCGACATCGTCGCCCGAGCGCAGCCGGACGACCGACGACCAGCCAACAAGGAGGAGCACCATGATCACCAACCTCACCGACCGCCAAGCCACCTCGACCTCCACCCGCCTTCCGACCGACACCGACGGCGCTCTCGAGCTGCGCCGGCTCGAGAGCCAGGCCCGTCAAATCAGTCAGGTCTTCGCCGGCGATCCGACGGTCCGCCTCGTCGTCGGGCTGGATCTGGCCATTCGGCGCACCGCCATCCGACTCGGCGAGACATGGCGGGCGCTTCGGGATTCGGCCGGGGCCCGCACCGACCGGCGCCCCGCCCACCCGACACGATCTTGAAACCCGCCCGGCCTCGGCGCGCGGTAGCCGCGAAGAGCGGGCTGCCCCCGACGCCCGCGTTAGCTCGATCGGGCCCCGGTCGGTTGCGCCGCGCCGAGCGGGGTGGCCACGATCTGATACAAATTGTGGCTGCGGGCACGGAACTCGGCGGCGCTGGTCAGCAGGTAATACTTCCACATTCGATAGAAGGACTCGCCGTACTTGGCCCGCAGGGTGGGCCAGGCCGCGTCGAAGTTGGCCCACCATGCCATCAGGGTGCGGTCATAGTGCGGGCCGATGTTCTGAATGTCCTCGGGGACCAGGATCTCGTCCATGGCGGTCGTGAGCTGCCCCAGCGTGGGAATCACGGCGTTCGGGAAGATGTACTTCTGGAACCAAGGATCGATCTGGGCGCGCTCGCGCCTGCCACAGATGGTGTGGATGAACGCGACCCCGTTCGGGGCAAGGCGCCGCGCCGCCAGTTCCATGTACGCGCGGTGGTTCTTCGGCCCGACGTGCTCCATGAGACCGATCGAGACCACGGCATCGTAGGTTCCCGTCGCCTTGCGGTAGTCCTCGAGCCGGATCTCGATGGGTAGCTTCGCGTAGTGCTTCTTGGCCCATGCCTGCTGCTCGCGCGAGACGGTGTAGCCGACGACGTTCACGCCGTAGCGCTCGGCCGCAAACGCCGCGAAGCCGCCCCACCCGCAGCCGAGGTCGAGCACGCGCATGCCGGGTCGAAGACCGATCTTGCGGCAAACCAGGTCAAGCTTTCGGTCCTGCGCGGCGTCGAGCGTTTCGGCGTCCTTGAAATAGGCGCAGGTGTAGACCATGCGCGGGCCCAACATCGCCTCGTACAGATCGTTGCCCACGTCGTAATGACGCTCGCCGACCTCGAACGCGCGGTCGACCTGGAGGTTGAACAGACGGGCCCGGACGGCGTGCCCCAGCAAGGCCCAGTTTTCGTGAACCACAAAATCGGTCCGAGCGGCGATGAGCCGCGTGGCCATCTGGTCGAGGGCCGCGCAATCCCACCAACCTTCCACGTAGGCTTCGCCCGCGCCCAGCGTGCCCCAACGCAGTACGCGCGCGTAGACCCGCGGATCATGGATGTGGACGTCCCAGGGCGCGGCGCCGCCGACGGTGATCCCGGCGCGCGCCAGGATCTCGCGCACCATCTCGGCGGCACGCCCGTCATCGACGGTCGACACGAATTTTCGCAGCGGACCGGTCATGAGGCTCTCCGTTCTCTTTTAAGGTTGCCGATCTGTCGTGTTCGTTTACTTCGTGCCCATCGTTCGACGCCCTCGATCGCCAGGTCCACGAGACGGGGCGCAGGGAAGCGGGCGCCGGAGAACATCCAGGCGAACCCGCGCGCGACCACGCGGTGACCGAGCGGCGTGCCCACGCGGTGACCGAGCGGCGTGCCCCGAGCGAGGGTGCGCCCGCTTCGCAGCGCGCCGGCCGCTTCACGTAACCGAAAGACGCGGCGATAGTCCTCGATGACGGGATGGCTCGCCAGGCGCAGCGGGTAGCTGGCCGGCGCGCCCGCCAGGATGGCTTCGGCGCACAGACGGCCCGACAGCACCGCCGGCAAGATGCCCTCCGCGGTGATGGGCTGGGCGAGGCCCAGGCTGTCGCCCACCAGGTAGGCGGCGCCGCGTCCGTCAGCGGTGTCGTCGGCGCGCACGGCGGCCGCCAGGTGCACAGGATCAAAGAGGTAGTAAGCGTGACCTTTCATGGCCTTGGGTTCGAGCGCTTCGTCGGAACCGGCCGGGACGTGGCCGACTTCGCGAAAGTGCGCGCGCGCGGTCTGCCAGGCCGCGCGCACCTCGCCGGGATCGACGGTGCCCGATCCGACATTCAGCCAGGTGGTCTTGGGGACATTCCAGGAGTAGCCGCGCAGATCGTCGTGCAGCAGCAGCTCCGGCTCGCCGTCGCGGCCGGCGCGCGCGCGCGCGATCGCGGCCGGATCGGCGCGAAACTCGTGCTCCTGGGCGGCGACCGGGCCCATCGGGCGTCGCGGGGCGAGCAGCCGTGCCACCGGACAGTGGGTGCCGCCCGCGCCGACGAGAATTCGCGCGCGCAAACCAGCCACCGACCACAGGCCCTCCGCGTCGCGCCCGATCTCCTTCACCGAGACCCCGAGGTGTAGCGAGGCGCCGCTCTGCCTCAACAAGAAGTCATCGAACTCGGCGCGCCGGATGAACCAGCCGCGGCAGGCGATGGCGTGCGGGCGTCCCCGGTAACTGACGTGGCAGGTGCTCCATGGCCACAGGCCTCCCGGGTAGTCGGCGGGCGCGAGCTCGAGCGCGTCCCAGATCGGAGTGGACAACCACCCCCCACAAAGCTTCACCCGTGGGAAGGTGGCGCGGTCGAGGACCGCGACGCGCGCGCCCGCTCGCCGCAGAAAACGCGCGCAGGTGCTACCCGCGGGACCGCCCCCGATGACGATGACATCATGGATCTCCGCCAAGGCATCCACCGCGTGCCCGGGCCGGGCGTCCTGAACGGGACACATCGTCGAGACAATCTGGATCGGCGCAATCAAAGCGCAATCCCTTCCCGGGTCGCCGGGCTGGTCTGGCGAGCGCCGCGCCGCGACCCTACTTCAACGTGCTACCGACCAGCTTGCCGGACGCGACGTAGGTTCCCGTGTCGGAGGCGGGCAAGATGTCGTCGTCTGCGCGAGGTCGCGGCGGAACGAGCGCTGGCGGACAGGGCGGTGCGACGGGAATCGGTGGAGTCGGCAGCGGCGGTATCGGCGGGGCGCCCGTGCGGGGCACGCCCTGCTCGACGAATCAGGACTGCGGGCAGCGGCTTCCTTCTCATGCAAGGCGCCCGGTGAGTTCCTGGGCTGCCGCTCGGACCCGCCAGAGTCCCGTTCGCATCAGAGATCAACCCGGGAGAGGGCCTGACGGAATATTCAGGCTACCCCACGCGCTGAACACCCAAATTTCGCCCGCCCGGGACTACCGGAATTGTAACGCCTAATGTAATAATTCCGGCATTACCATGATGCGCGCGCGCCGCCTCCTCCCAGCGATTGAATCGCATCTGCGTCGGACACCCGCGGTGGTCTTGCTGGGGCCCCGTCAGGTCGGCAAGACGACCCTGGCCCGGCAGATCGCCGACAAGAGGGGGCAGCGCGCGCTCTACCTTGACCTCGAGCGTCCGGCGGATCGGAGGCGCCTCGACGATGCCGATGCATACCTCCGCGCCCAAGAGGGCAAGCTCGTCGTCATCGATGAGATCCATCGGGTTCCCGATCTGTTCGCGATCCTGCGCGGAATCATCGACGACCGGCGTCGGGCGGGAGATCGCGCCGGGCACTTTCTGTTGCTCGGGTCGGCGTCCCTCGAGTTGATGAAGCAGGCGTCGGAGACGTTGGCTGGGCGGGTCGTCTACCTCGACTTGGCGCCGATGGACGCGCTCGAAGTCGGAGGCCGGGCCGGCGATCTAAACCGTCTTTGGTTGCGGGGGGGATTTCCGGAGAGTCTGCTGGCCGATGGTGATGCCGAGAGCATGGAGTGGCGGCGCGCTTTCGTGCGGAGCTACTTGGAACGGGACGTGCCAATGTTCGCTCCACGAATTCCCGCCGAGACCGTGGCGCGTTTGTGGACGATGCTGGCTCACGGACAGGGAACACTGCTGAACCAGTCCCGACTGGCGGCCAGCTTGGCCGTGTCGACGCCGACGGTCGGTCGATATGTCGACCTCCTAGTCGATCTCATGTTGGTGCGGCGTCTCCGCCCTTGGAGCGGCAACGTGGGCAAGCGGTTGGTTCGTACGCCGAAGATCTATCTGCGAGACAGTGGCTTGACCCACGCGCTCCTGGACATCGAGACGTTGGATGATCTTCTCGGGCACCCCGTCGCAGGGTCAAGCTGGGAGGGGTTCGTCATCGAAAACCTCATCGCAGCAGCGGGAGATCTGCGCACGCCCTATTTCTATCGAACGGAGGACGGCGCCGAGGTGGACCTGGTCTTCGAACGCGCCGGCAAGGTGGAGATGATCGTCGAGATCAAACGCTCCACGGCACCCGAGGTTTCCAGGGGCTTTCACTTCGCAAGGGCGGTCCTCAAGCCGAAGGAGGCCTATCTGGTGCACGGTGGGACAGGAACCTGGCCGCTTGGCGAGGGCATCCGCGCGGTGGCCCTTCCGGCGCTCATGGACCAGTTGCTCATTGGTGATGCGCGCGGTTCGTGAGCGCACGATCGCCGCGCGAAAGGTGGGGCGTCGTGACCGATGGACCCCGGGCGCGGAAGGCGCACAATCCGCTTGGCGCAGCCCTACTCGCTGGTCAGCTCGACCGTTCCCAACGTCGGCTTGAAGCCGGCCTCGCGCAGCAACGCGCGATCGGTCTCGACGTCGGGGTTGCCGGTGGTCAGCAGCTTCTCGCCGTAGAAGATCGAGTTCGCGCCCGCCAGGAAACACAGCAGCTGCGATTCGCGCGACAGCGTCAGGCGGCCCGCCGACAGGCGCACCTTGCTCTTCGGCATCAGGATGCGCGTGGTCGCGATCATGCGCACGAACTCCACCGGATCCACCGGCGGGCGATCGGCCAGCGGCGTTCCGGGGGTGGCCACCAGCGCGTTGATCGGCACGCTCTCCGGCTGCGGATCCAGATTGGCCAGCGTCATCAGCATGCCGGCGCGGTCGTCCAGCGATTCCCCCATGCCGATGATCCCGCCCGCACACACGGTGATGCCCGCCTTGCGGACGTTGGCCAGCGTGGTCAGCCGGTCCTCGTAGGTGCGGGTGCTGATGATCTTGCCGTAGAACGTCTTCGACGTATCCAGGTTGTGGTTGTAGGCGGTGAGGCCCGCCTCGGCCAGACGCGTGGCCTGCGATTCGTTCAGCATGCCCAGCGTGCAGCAGGCTTCCATGTTCATGCCCCGCACGCCGCGCACCATCTCCAGCACGTCGTCGAAGGCCGGGCCGTCCTTCACCTCGCGCCAGGCGGCGCCCATGCAAAAGCGGGTGGCCCCGGCGGCCTTGGCGCGGGCGGCGGCCTCCAGCACCTCGGGCGCCTTCATCATGCGGGCAGGCGCCACGTCGGTGTCGTACTTCGATGATTGGGGGCAGTAGCCGCAGTCCTCCGGGCAGCCGCCGGTCTTCACCGACAGCAGCGTGCACAGCTGCACTTCGCCTGGATCGTGGTGTTCGCGATGGACGGTCTGCGCGCGGTACATCAGCTCCGGCAACGGGAGATCGTGAATGGCCCGGACTTCGCGCAGCGTGTATTCGTGGTTGGCCAACGGCAGCCTCGTGGTGGAAAGCGGCTGTTTCTATCACAGACCGCGGCGCGCGCACCCGCGGTGGGAATTCTGCGCCGTTGCGTGTAAAACGCGTCGCCATGCCGGGGGTCGAGACCATGGTTTTTTACGGCCTTGGGGCGCTGGTCCTGGGCGGCGCCGCGGGCGTGGCCTTCTCGCGCAACATCCTGCACGCGGCGTTTCTGTTGCTGGCCTGCCTTTCCGGGACGGCCGGCCTGTATTTCTTGGTGGGCGCAGACTTTCTGGGGGTGGCGCAGATCCTCATCTATGTCGGAGGGATCTCCGTGCTACTGCTGTTCGCGGTGCTGCTGACCAATCGGATCGGCGACGTGAAGATCACCAATCGGGCCCTGGGCTACGGGGCGGCGGTGCCGATTGCGCTGCTGGTGGGCGTGTTCCTGGTGGCGGCCATTGCCATCGCGCCTTGGCCGCGCACCGAGGCCATCGCCTCACCCACCACTGCGCGTCTGGGCGACGCCTTCTTGCGCGAGGACCTGCTGCCCTTCGAGCTGGTGTCGCTGGTCTTGTTGATGGCGCTGGTGGGCGCCATGGCGATCGTCCGGCGAGCGGTGCGCGGTGCCGCCACGAAGCCCGCCGTGCCCGACGGCGCGCCCGCCCCCCACGACGCGGGGCCGGCGTGAACGCCGTCGCGCCGACCGTCGCCGGGATCGGGTTGTCGCACTTCCTGGTGCTGGCGGCTGCGCTGTTCACGCTGGGGCTGATCACCGTGGCGACCCGGCGCAGCGCGGTGGCGATCTTGATGGGGATCGAGCTGATCCTGAATGCTGCCGCCATCAACTTCGTGGCGTTCGCGCACTTCTCGCACGGTGCCATCACCGGGCAGGTGTTCGCGGTGTTCGTGGTGGTGCTGGCCGCCGCCGAGGCCACCGTCGCATTGGCCATCGTGTTGGCGGTGTACCGTGGCTTTGGGACCATCGACGTCACCGGCGTCCAGAGCCTGAAGGACTGACGGACTTCCGATGCATCCGACCCTGTACAACAGCGCGTGGCTGACCCCGATCGGGACCACAGCCGCCCTGTGGTTGTTGCCGGCCTTTCCGGTGGCGGGGGCGGCCATCACCGGATTCCTCGGACGCCCGCTGATGCGGCGGTTTGGGGGCCGCGCCGTGGGCGCCGTCGCAGCGGCGGCGATGGTGGGGACCACGATCGCCGCGGCCCTGCTGGTGGGCGGTTCCTTGCTGGCGCTGCCCGAGGGCGGGCGCCTCCTGCACCAGACCGTGTGGTCCCTGTTCTCCGTCGGCGACATCAAGGTCGACCTGGGCCTGGTGCTCGATCCCTTGTCCGCCGTGATGGTGGCGCTGATCGCGTTTCTGGGAACGCTGATTCACCTCTATGCCGCCGTGTACATGAAGGACGATCCCGGCGCGCCGCGGTTCTTCGCGTTCCTGAACCTGTTCGTGGCGTCGATGCTGGTGCTGGTGCTGGGCGACGGCTTCGTGTCGTTGTTCTTCGGCTGGGAGGGCGTGGGCGCCTGCTCGTATGTGCTGATTGGCTTCTGGTACCGCCGGCCGGCGGCCGCCGACGCGGCGACGAAAGCCTTCATCGTGAACCGCGTGGGTGATGCGGCCTTCATCGTGGGGATCGCGGTGCTGCTGTGGGGGCTGGGGGGCGTGACCCCGATGACGGGCGTGGCCCCGGGGAACCTGGGTCACGTGCAAGTGGTCCGTTCGTCGCCGCCCGCGGGCGAGGGGGCGGAACCCAGCGTTCAGGTTCGGGAGAAACCGACGTCGTTGTTCGTCGGCCCCACGCTGAACTTCGGTGAGCTGCACGATCAGCTGATCGTGCAAATTTCGCGGCCAGGACCGATCGATCCGATGCGCAACCCGGCGGTGCGGCCCGCGGTGTGGCTGCTCTCGCAGAAGAAGCTGGGCGGAATGCCGCTGCTGTTCGTCGTATGCGTGCTGTTGTTTCTGGGTGCGGCCGGCAAGTCGGCGCAGGTGCCGCTGTTCGCGTGGCTGCCCGACGCGATGGCGGGTCCCACGCCCGTCTCCGCGTTGATCCACGCGGCGACGATGGTGACGGCGGGCGTGTACTTGCTGGCGCGGCTTTCGTTCTTGTTCGTGCTATCGCCGGGCGCCTTGACCGTCATCGCCGTGGTTGGAACCCTGACCGCCGTGGTGGGCGCCACCGCGGCCGTGGCGCAGAACGATCTGAAACGCGCGCTGGCGTACTCCACCGTCAGCCAGCTGGGCTTCATGTTCGTGGGCGCCGCCATGGGCGGCGGCGCTGGCATCTTTCACGTCATCACCCATGGGTTCTTCAAGGCCTGCTTGTTCCTGGCGGCGGGCGTGATCATTCATGCCGCAGAGCAAGCGCTGCCCGCCACCTCGGCCGACGGAGGACCGGTCAGCGATCCCCAGGACATGCGTGGCATGCGTGCGCTGGGCCTGGGCGCATCGTTGCCCTGGATCCGCCGTGCGTATCTTGTGGCGTGCCTGGCGCTGGCCGGGTTTCCCGTGGCATCGGGCTTCTTCTCGAAGGATCGGATCTTCACCGAGCTGGCGCTGGGCCAGGGCCTGCTGATTTCGCCAGCGCTGTTGCTGGCGATGCTGGCCCTCGCGGCATTTCTGACCTCGCTGTATGCGTTTCGCACCTATTTCTTGGTGTTCGGAACCGGGCCGGGCAACGCTCATCCCGCCCACGGCCCCGGGTCCGTGATGACCGGGGTGGTGGTCACGCTGGCGCTGGGGGCGATCGCGGTGGGCCCTTGGTTGGGCTGGCCCAGCAACTGGGGGAACGCTCAGCCGATCCTCGAACGATTTCTGGGGCCGATCTTCGGCGGCAATGCCCCGTCGGCGGTCGCGGCGGTGCCGGTGGTGGTGTCGGCGCGCGCGGCGACGACGATCGAATGGGGCTTTCAGGCCGGCGGCCTGTTGCTGGCCGCCCTGGGCTTCGGGGTGGCGCGGGTTCTCTATCGGATCCCGGCTGCGGCGCCCGCACGCGTGTCCCGCTTGACGTCCTTTTTCGCCTCCGGCTGGCGCTTCGACCAGGTCTACCGGGTTCTGGCCGTCAGGCCGGCCTGGCAGGTGGCCAGGTTGGCCGCGTGGCTGGATCGCGGCGTCTTCGATCGGGTGGTCGACGGCGTCGCGACCCACGGCGTGCAGCTGGCGCGCTGGACGGGGGCCTTCGACCGGCGCGTCATCGACGCGGGCGTCAACAGCGCCTCCGACGCGGTGCTGGCGGCGGGACGTGGAGCGTCGCGCTTTCAGAATGGGCGCATCAATTCGTACATGGTTGTCATCGCCGCGGGCGTCGCGGTCTTGATCGTCCTGGTCTGCTTTCTGTTCGCTTGAGGCTACCCACCGATGCATCGCCTTCGATCGATCTCCCATCATTCGCTCACCCGCCCCTCAGGCATCTTCTTGATCGCGCTGGCGGTGCTGGTCGCGCCGCGGGTGTACGCGGTGGACCCGGTCCCTCCCGAAGCGCCCCCTTCGCTCGAGCTTCAGCCACGGAGTCTGGTCTTCGGCGCTCCAGGTTCGGCCTTCGTCACCGTCTACAATCGCGGCGCGGCGCCGGTCACCTTGAACGACGCGCGGGTCGTCAGTCTGGGCCAGGCTGACTTCACCGCCGAGCCCGTTCGCCATCGCCAGTTGGCGCCCGGTGCATCGTCGACCGTGAAGCTGACCTATCAACCAGGCTCGCGCGTGCGACGCCAGTCCTTCGCCGCCGTCGAGTTGGAATACGAAGGCAACTCGACCGCCGCCGCCGCCCCTGGAAAGCACATCCAGACCGTCGCCTTGCGCGGCGGCGAGGATCTGTCCCTGTTGACCTGGTTGATCTTCGCGCCGCTGCTGGGAATTCCGATGCTCTTTCTTTGGCCCCGCGGGCGCGAGCGCCAGCTGCGGGTCGTGGCCCTTTTGGTGTCGGCGGTTCCCGTGACGCTGGCCGCGCGGATGGTGGCGATGTTCGATCCGCTGTTCAAACGCGCGGACGGGAACTTCGGCTATCAGTTCGTGCAGCACGTCGCCTGGATTCGCGCGTTCAACGTCGAGTACCACGTCGGCGTCGATGGGCTGTCGGTAGGCCTGGTCGCGCTGACCGCGCTGATCGGCTTCATTGCCGTGCTGGCCTCCTGGTCCATCCCCGTGGAACGCAACCTCCGCGGCTATTTCTCGCTATTGCTGGTGCTGGAGACGGGGTTGTTGGGCGTGTTCGTCGCGCTGGACCTGTTCCTGTTCTACGTGTTCTGGGAACTGGTGCTGGTGCCGATGTTTTTCCTGATTGGGCTGTGGGGGGGGCCGCGCAAGGAATACGCGGCCATCAAGTTCTTCATCTACACGTTGCTGGGCTCGGTGTTGATCCTGTTGGCGATCATTGCGCTTTACTACGCGTCCTCGCCGACGATTCTGGTCGACGGCACCGCCGCCGCGCACACGCTGGACATTCCCAAGCTGGTTCACCTGAACGACTTCAGCGGGCATCCGGCGTTGCTGGGCTTCCGCTTCGTGAATCTCCTGTGGGTGCTGCTGTTCATTGGTTTCGCGATCAAGGTGCCGGTGGTTCCCCTTCACACCTGGCTGCCCGACGCGCACGTGGAGGCACCCACCGCGGTGTCGGTGATTCTGGCCAGCGTGATGCTGAAGATGGGCACCTACGGCATGTTGCGCATCGGCTGGTCCATATTGCCCGAGGCCACCCGCTGGGCGGCCCCGGCGGTGTCGGCGCTGGGGGCGATCTGCATCGTGTATGGCGCGTTCTGTGCCCTGGCGCAGACCGATCTGAAGCGCCTGGTGGCCTATTCATCCATCAGCCATCTGGGCTTTTGCCTGCTGGGGATGGCCGCGCTGACGCCGCTGGGCGTGAACGGTGCCATCTTCCAGATGCTCAGCCATGGCGTGGTCAGCGGGCTCCTGTTCTTGCTGGTCGGTGTTCTGTACGACCGCGCCAAGACGCGCGGCTTGGATGAATTCGGCGGCGTCGCGACGGTGATGCCCCGTTACGCCACCGTATTCGCCCTGGCGTTTCTCGCGTCGCTGGGTTTGCCCGGTTTGTCCGGTTTCATCGGTGAGCTGATGGCGCTGGTGGGCAGCTTCGGCCGCTATCGAACGGCCGCAGCTGTCTCGGCGTTCGGTTTGATCATCGGCGCTGCCTACAACCTGTGGGCGATCCGACGCATCCACCTGGGGCCGTTGCCCGACCGATGGAAGACGGTGTTGACCGGACGCGATCTGGATGGCCGCGAGTGGGCGTCGTTGCTGCCGCTGGTCGCTCTGACCATCGGGCTGGGGCTCTATCCGGCGCCCATCATCGATGCCGCGTCCACCAGCGTGGCCGAGTTGCTGGCCATGATGGGCCTGCCTTCGTTGGGGCTGGGCGGGGAGCTGTAGCCGTTCTCGTGCTGTCGAACGTGCTTTCGAACGGGGCCAGCCTGCGACCTTTCGCGCCCGAGCTGGTGCTGGGCATCGGCGTCCTGGTCGTGCTGCTGGTCGGCCTGGTCGGTAAGGGCGGGTCCCGAGGGCTGCTGCTGGGCCTGACGGTGGCCATCCTGGCGGGCGCGGCCGTGGCCACCGCGGTCACCCGGGACGAAGCGACGCGTGCTCTGTTCGGAGGGTTGCTGGCGCGCGATGGATTTGGCGACTACTTCAAGTTTCTGTTCGTCGCGGCGGCAGCGCTGGTGGCGCTGGCGTCGGTATCCACCGATGAGATTGGCGCGGGCCCGTCCGACGATCGCGCGGTCGCCGAGTATGCGGCGTTGCTGCTGGCGGCGGCGCTGGGCGCGGCGCTGATGGCCTCCGCCACGGATCTCCTGACCGCCTACCTGTCGCTCGAATTCATCTCGATCCTGTCCTACGTGCTGGCGGCCTTCTCGCCGCAGCGTCCGCGCTCTGCCGAGGCGGGGCTGAAATACGCTATCTACGGCGGGGTCGCGACCGGCGCGATGCTCTACGGATTCTCGCTGTTGTATGGCCTGGCCGCCTCGACCGAGCTCAACGCCGTGCGGGTGGCGCTAACGGCAGCCCCGCCCTTGGTGGCGGGGACTGCGCTGGCGCTGTGTCTGGCCGGCTTCGGCTTCAAGCTGGCCATCGTGCCGTTTCACATGTGGTGTCCCGACGTCTACCAGGGCGCGCCCACCCCCGTCGCGGCGTTCTTCTCGGTCGTTCCCAAGGCAGCGGGGTTCGCCCTCGCGTATCGGTTCCTGCTGGGGGGCGCGGCGCCGCTGGTGCCCGCGCTGGGTCCCGCCACCGGCTGGGCGGCGGTGCTGGCCGCGTTGGCCGCCGCCACCATGACGCTGGGAAACCTGGCGGCGCTCGGTCAGCGCAACCTGAAACGCTTGCTGGCGTATTCGTCGATCGCCCACGCCGGCACCATGACCATGGCACTGGCGCTGGGCACCGAGAGTGGCGCGCGGGCGCTGATGCTGTATGCGGGGATCTACCTGTTCATGAACCTGGCGGCCTTTCTGGCCGTCGTCGCTTTCATTCACCGGGGCGTCGGCGAGACCGTGGACGATCTGGCCGGCCTGGGGCGCCGCGCGCCGCTGCCCGCATTGTGTCTGACGCTGGCGCTGTTCTCGCTGGCGGGGCTGCCGCCCTTCGGCGGCTTCGTGGCGAAGTTTGCCATCATCTCGGCCACCATCGAACGCGGCGCAACCGGCGGCGGCCTTTACTTCGGCCTGGCCGCGCTGGCCGTGCTGAACACGGTGGTCGCGCTTTACTACTACGCGCGCGTGGCGAAGGTGATGTACTTCGATCTCCCGCGGGAAGGCGCCGGCCCTGTTCGCCTCGCGCCAATCCATGTGGGGTTGCTGGGCGCGACCACGCTGGCCGTGATCGCGCTCGGCATCTACGTCCCGCCCCTGTCGTCGCTGGTCGCGGCTTCGGCCGGCGGGTGGGCGGGCCGCTGATCCGCGGGCAGTCGGCTCAGAAGTAGCCGCCGACGACGGCCTGCAAGCCGAAGACGGTGGCCTTCTCGCCATCCACGCTGAACCCGTTGGATTCCCACGAATTGCTCAGCTCCGTAGCGAAGACCGGGCCGCCGCCCAGGAAGAAGTGCGAAGCCGGGTGCCACAGCACGGGGACGAAGATGGTCAGCGGGACCCAGGAGTTGGTGAACCCGCCCCCGCTCAAAGACCTGTAGGTCAGTGACAGCCGTGGCCAAAGGGAGAACGCCGGCGTCAGCGGGATGTTGAGGCCGCCGCGCACGCCCAGCACGAAGCCCGAACCCACCACGGACACGTTGCTGCCCGGGGCCGACAACGAATCGTGCGTGAAGCCGAGCTGCCCACCAATCGAGAGGTTCTGCGATACGAAGTAATCCAGCGCGGGCGCGATGCTGACCGTGGTGGTGCTGCCGCTGGTTCCACTGTAGCTGGTGTTGTAGATGGCGAACTGGGGCGCGTCGCTGGTAAACGGCAAGTCGACGTTCACCGAGATCTGTCCCTTGGCACCGAACTCGTTGGCCCCTCGGCTGGCTGGTCCCTGCGCCGACGCCGCCAGGGGGATGGTCGAGAGTGCCAACGCCAGGCTTCCAATCACAAGATTCCTTTTCGCATTCATCTTCATGGGTCGCCTGTATGTCACGATCGGCAGGAAATTCCAGAATGTGTCGGCGCGCTGCGACATCTCGTCTTCATCTCTTGTCCCTCTCTTGCCCCGGGGACAGCCGTCGCGCTAAGACATGCGGCCCGGGCTCGTAGCTCAGTTGGATAGAGTGCCGCCCTCCGAAGGCGGAAGTCGCTGGTTCGAATCCAGTCGAGCCCACATTGGTTGTTTCTCGGTGCTTCGTGATGATGCGCGTTTCATTCATCGGTCTGGCCTTGGTCACCGCGATGGCCGCCTGTTCTTCGAATGGTCGTCCACCCGCGACGGCGGACGGCGCGCTGGATGCCGACGCCAAAGCGGAAGACAAGGCGGAAGATGCGACGTCCGAAGACGCGCCGTCGGACGCCGACCTGACCAGCGTCACCTGCCAGCAGATCCGCTCCTGTGTCGCGGCGGGCGGGGGCGTGGACGATTGCCGGGCGCGCGGCACGCCCCAGGCCCAGGACCTCTACATGAGCTTGCTCTCCTGTCTGTCGAACCACTGTCCGGAGGGGCTGTTCGAGTGCGTGTGCCGCGAGACCTGCCAGCCGGATGGCTTTTGCCTGGGCGAGATCGATGCCTGCATGACGGCATCCGGGGTTTCGATCGACTCGGTCTGTGACCACTCCTGCGGTGGCTGACGCTCCGTCGGCGCTCCGACGGCCGTCCGGATCCGGCCTCCGTCGCATTCCCGTATGTCCCGGCTTGACATCCCTCTTCGGGTCCTTAAACTCCCGCCCCTCGCCTGGAGGCAGAAGTTCACATGTACGCCGTCATTCAAACTGGTGGAAAGCAATATCGCGTCGAGCAGGGTGAGACCCTACGGGTCGAAAAGCTGCTGGGCGACGCGGGAACGAAGTTCAAATTCGACACGCTGTTGTTCGCCGACGACGGCGGCAACGTGCGTATCGGTCAGCCCAACGTCAACGGCGTTTCGGTCGATGCCGAGATCGTCGAGCAGGGCAAGGGCAAGAAGATCTACATCTTCAAGTACAAGCGCCGTAAGGCCTACCGTCGCAAACAGGGCCATCGTCAGCCCTTCACGGCTCTGAAGATCACCGCCATCAACGCGGCGTAAAGCGAGGATTTCGTGGCACACAAAAAAGGTCAAGGAAGCTCCCGTAACGGCCGCGACTCCAATGGGCAGCGGCGCGGGATCAAGCGCCACTCCGGCGAGCAGGTTCTGGCGGGCAACATTCTGGTTCGCCAGGTCGGCACCGTGTTTCACGCCGGCCCGTACGTCGGCATGGGTCGCGACTTCACGCTGTTCGCGCTGAAGACCGGCCAGGTGAAGTACTACCGATCGGGCCCCAAGAGCCTGGTCAGCATCGTTCCCTCGGCCTGACCTTCGCCTGATCGCGGCGATGCGCCGCGGTTCGCCGTATGCAGTTCGTCGATCAAGCCCATATCCACGTTCGGGGTGGCAAGGGCGGTAACGGCGCCGTCGCCTTTCGTCGCGAGAAGTTCGTCCCCAAGGGCGGGCCTTCTGGTGGTGACGGGGGTCATGGCGGCAGCGTGATCCTCCAGGTCGACAGCGGCCTGACCACGCTGCTGGATTTTCGCTACCAGCGGGAGTACTTCGCGAAGGCTGGTGAATCCGGCGCGAACAAGGACAGGTACGGACGCGGTGGCGGCGACCTGGTCCTGCGCGTGCCCCCGGGGACGCAGGTGCACGACGACGACACCGGCGTGTTGCTGGCGGATCTGCGCACGCCCGGTGAAACCTTCGTCGCCGCAGGCGGCGGTCGCGGCGGTCGCGGCAACATTCACTTTTCGACCTCCACCGACCGCGCGCCGCGCAAGTCAGAACCTGGTCTGCCTGGTGGCGAGCGCCGCCTGTGCCTGGACCTGAAGTTGCTGGCCGACGCGGGCCTGCTGGGCTTCCCCAACGTCGGGAAGTCGTCGTTCATCGCGCGCATCTCGGCGGCCCGCCCCAAGATCGCCGACTATCCGTTCACCACGCTGGTGCCCAACCTGGGGATGGTGCGGTTGTCGGACGAGCGGTCGTTCGTGGTGGCGGACATTCCCGGATTGATCGAGGGCGCCCACAACGGGACCGGTCTGGGGGATCGCTTCTTGCGACACCTGGAGCGCACCCGCGTGCTGATTCACCTGCTGGAGGTGAGCCCGGTGCCCGGGCGGACGCCGTTCAAGGACTTCGTGGCCCTGAACCGTGAACTGGTCCTCTACGATCCCGAACTTGCGAAGCGACCGCAGATCGTCGTTCTCAACAAGACCGACCTCCCGGACGTGAAGGCGAAATTCACTCAGCTCGCGCGACCCTTCCACGCGCGGGGCATTTCTTTGCTGGCGATGAGCGCCGCGACGGGCGAGGGCGTCGGCCCGCTGCTCCAGCAGATCTGGAAGGAGATCAGCGCCGCCCGTCGTTCCGAAGCAGCCGCCGAAAACCCGACTGCAGGACCGTTCGCGGCCACCACGGCGTTCCAATCGTCGGCGCCGGAAGAAGGCGGCGCGACGACCGCCGAGACATCGGCGAAGGCGACCGCCCAGACGCGGGTGAAGGCGATGCCCCACCAGACGTCTGGGAAGGCGACCGCCAAGACCTCGACAAAGACCTCGGCCAAAGCCTCGACAAAGACCTCGGCCAAAACGGCTGCCAAGATCTCGGCGAGAACGACCACCAAGACATTGGCGAAGGCCACCGCCACCGCCGCCCGCAGGGCTTCCAAGACCGGCGCTCCAAAGGGCGGTGCACGGGGACGTGCCCAAGCCAACGATCGCCGCTCGAAAAAAGCCGGCAAGAGTGCGGGCAAGAGCGCGGGCAAGAGCGCGGGCAAGAGCGCGGGCAAGAGCGCCCCCAAAGCGCCCTCCGCGCGTTCGCCGCGCCGCTGACCGTCACCCGCCGACCCGGCGAAAAACTCCGCGCCCCGCCCACACTTGCGTCGGTCAGCAAGTTTGACCGACACTATGCGTCCTGTTATACAGGGCGTCCTCGGACCTATGCCCGCTGCCTTGCGGCGCCCAATAAGACGGAGTCAGAAGATGACAGTCGAGCGATACTTCACTTTGCGCCGCGCGCTTCCCACGTGTGGGGCCCTGGCTGCCGCCGTCGTATTGCTGGCGAGCGCACCGTCGGCAGCGCAGACACAGGCGGCGCCGGCTGCCGCCAACGCCCCCGTCCCCGCGCCGTCCCCAGCAGCTGCCGCGCCAGCGGTCGCCACGCCCGCCCCCGCGCCGAAGGCCGCCGCGGCCCCGGAATCAGCACCCGCAGCGGGTGGCACCGTCGCGGCCGGTGAGGCAGCCAACTCGGTGCGCCTCCGGTCGTTGGAGAAGAACGTCAACGAGCTGAAAGAACAGATCTTCCGCACCAAGGCGCGGCTGAACCTCTTGAAGGAGACCGTGCTGGGGGGAACGCTGGGCGCGTCGCGCGCGGTGATTCGCCACAAGAACGAGATGGGCAGCTCGTACAGCCTGATCAAGGCGGTCTACGCCCTCGACGGCGTGCAGATCTACTCGAAGTCGGACGACAGTGGTCGCCTGGCGGAGATGAAGGAATTCGACGTCTACAATGGCGCCATTCAGCCCGGCTCGCACACGTTGTCGGTCGTGATGCTGTATCAGGGCAACGGGTTTGGGGTCTTCAGCTACCTCAAGGGCTACAAGATGAACGTCAAGTCCAGTCAGACGTTCGTTGCCGGCGAGGCCAAGGCCACGGCCATCACCGTGGTGGGTTACGAAAAAGGCAACATGACCACCAACCTCCAGGATCGTCCGGCCGTCGACTTTCGCGTGAACGTCGTGGCCACCGACTCTGGAACCCCCGCTGCCGCGGCCGCTGCCGCGCCTACGAAGAAGTAGCCCGGCGCCGTGCGCATCCTGGGGGCCACAAAAAGGGGCGGATGACACCTCGGAGCCGAACCATTGTCTGCCTGACGCTCGGGGCCCTGGCCCTTGTCGGAAATCGAGCTCACGCCGACGAAATCGACGACTACGCGCGCAAGCTGCTGGACCTGGATCAGCGGGTGCGCGGGATGCTCGCCAATTTCAAGGACGCGGCGCCCCCCGCGCCGGACATCGCCGATCGGCGCGTGCTGGACGCCCAGGTGCTCTTCAGTCTGGGGAACTACGAGGAAGCCGCGACCATCCTGCTGGACGTCGTCGAGAAATATCCCAGTTCCCGCGCCTACGACGACGCAGTTTTCTTGCTGGGAGAATCGCTCTACAAGGCGCGCGACTACTTCCCTGCCCGGCAATACTTCACGCTGGCCATCAAGAAGCACACGAATTCGAAGTCCGAACAGCAGGCGTTGCAGCGGCTGATCGACATCGCCCTGCGCACCGGCGACTACGATCAGATCGACGAGTACCTGAATCGCCTGGCCGGCGTCCCGGCCGCGATGTTGGACCCGGGCGTGCCATACGTCCGCGCCAAGTATTACTTTTTCCGCGGCCGGATGGAGGAAGCCGCGCAGGGCTTCCTGGCCATCCCCGCCTCGAATCCCTACGTGTTCCAAGGCCGGTATTTCCTGGCCACCATCACCCTCAAGAGCGGCGATCTGGCAGGTGCGTCGGTGATGTTCGACGCCATCCTGAAGCTACAGCCTCCCGACGATACGGCCAAAGATATCCAGGACCTGGCTCGCCTGGCGCTGGGGCGCATCCTCTATGAGCGTTCTCAGTTCGATCGCGCCGTCGAGGCCTACGAATCCATCAGCCACAGTTCGCGGCACTTCTCGGCGGCCAAGTACGAGGAGGCGTGGACCTACATCAAGGCGGCCAAGTGGCAAAAGGCCTGGGACGCCCTCGACCTCCTTCTACTGAACACGCCCGACGCTCCCGAGGCGCCGGAGATGCGCCTGCTGATGGGCAACCTGCAGCTCCGAATGAACAACTACTACCTGGCCAGCGAATCGTTTTCGAAGACCCGCGACGAATTCGAACCGATTCATCGCCAACTTCAGGCTGAAGTAGTACGCGCCCAGCAGGACGCGTCTTACTTTGAGAACTTGATCGGCAAGAACCTGGACAAGTTCGACATCGCAACCTTCATTCCGCCCAACGCGGCGAAGTGGGTCAAGGCCGACCCCGACGTCGCGCGCCTGCTTTCCCTCACCACCGACGTGGGGGACATCGAACACGCCTTGAAGGACAGCGAGCAGATCGTCGTGAAGCTCGAGCGCGCCATTCAGACCTCCGGACGCGCGGGAATCTTCCCCGATCTGGCGGCCGAGCGCACCAAGTCCGTCGAGGTGATGAATCAGGTGGTCGAGGCGCGTCAGCGCTTCGTTCGCCAGGTCCGGCAGCTGCTGGAGCCGACCCTTCGGCCAGATGAGCGAAACCAGCTCGACCACATCAACGCCGAGCGCGACGGGTTGGAGCGACAGATAAAGAACATCCCGCTGACCCGCGATGACATCAAGGCGCGCGATCGCCAGGTGCGTGGTCAGTACGAGGCCCTGGACGGCCAGGGCTCCGACCTGAACGTCGAGATTCAGGGCCTGGAGGCTCAACTGGTCGCGATTCAGCAGTTCTACCGCACCTCGCGCGCGCAGCAGAAGATGCGCCCCGAGGAAATCCAGGGGTACATCAAAGACCTGCGCGCGTCCATCGACGAGCTGCACGCGGCCCACGATCGCCTGCGTGACGAGATCGCCGACGCCAGTCGCGAGTCTTCGACCGCGGGCGCCGCGGGCGAGGACGAGCGCCGTCTGACGGTGCGCCTGGGCGACCTCCTGAAAAAGGAGCAAGAGATCCAGTCCCGCGCCAAGGTGCGCTTGCCGAGCGACAAGCAATCGCAGGTCGACCGCGTGAGCGCGGTCCTGGCTCGGGCCGATGCCATTGACACCCAACTTTCCGAGTTCGACCGCCGCATTGATGCCCAGGCGGTGGTGCGTTTGGAAAAGGTGCGCGGCTACATCACGACCGAGAAAGAGGAACTGCGCCACGCGACCGCCAAGCTCGGGGGCGTGCTGGGCGAGTCGCAATCGCTGGGGGGCGGGCTGGCTCAGACGATGTTCACGCGGGTCGCCGAGCGCTTCTACGATCTCGTGGTTCAGTCGGATGTCGGCATCATCGACGTCGCCTGGGGCCTGAAGGACCAGAAGACGCAAGAGGTGACGAAGCTGACCACCCAGAAGAACCTCGAGATCAAGGCGCTGGACGAAGACTTCAAGAAGCTCTTGGAGGAAGAGAAGTGAACCCCGGGGGAAAGCGCCGCCGCGCCGCTCTGGGGATGACGGCGCTGGCGCTGGCCGCCTTTGTGTCGCTGGCGGGGGCCGCCGGGGTGTCGGCCGCGCCCGCCTCGCCGGTGCAGAACGTCGATCCCCGGTCGGTCGACGAGGTGATGCGCGACTTCCAGCACTTCTCGGAGGCGGTGCAAGAGTTCCGCGGAACCGCCAAGACGATCATCAAGCGCACGTACGGCGCGCGCCTCAAGACCTTGAACGACAAGTACGAACCGCAGATCGAGGCCGACGAACGCGAGGCCAAGGATCGCCGGCGCGACGCCATCGCCATGTTCGAGGCGTTTCTGCAAAAATATCCCAACGACAAGCGCTGGACGCCGGACGCGATGTTCCGGCTGTCCGAGCTCTACTACGAGAAATCGGCAGAGGATTTCCTGGAGGCCGACGAGGCCTACAAGAAGGCCATCGACGGGCCCAATCCGCCCAGCGCGCCCCCGCCCAAGGTGGACTACACGGCCACCATCACGCTCTACAAGCGCCTGCTGACCGAGTTCCCCAATTACCGCTTCCTGGACGCGACCTACTACCTGCTGGGCTTCTGCCTCGGCGAAATGGGCCAGGAACCGCAGGCGCGTCAGGCCTTGCTGTCGTTGGTGTGTGCCAACCAGTACAAGCCCCTGGATCCGCCCGCCGCGCTGGCCAGCGGCGACGACGCTTACAAGGATTGCACGCCCGTCCGGAAGGACTCGAAGTTCCTGCCCGAAGCGTGGACGCGCATCGGCGAGTTCCATTTCGAGGCGCCCAACGAGCTGCGCCTGGCGATCGCTGCGTTCAAGAAGGTCCTCGACTTCAAGGATTCGCCCTACTACGACCGCGCCCTTTACAAGCTGGCCTGGTCCTATTACCGCGACAACAACTTCATCGAGGCGATCCGGCAGTTCGACAATCTGGTGAAGTACGCCGACGCACACAAGGCCGCCGGCCAGAAGGTCGGTCAGGATCTGCGTCCAGAAGCCGTGCAGTACCTGGGCGTCAGCTTCTCCGAGACCGACTGGAACGGCGATGCGATTCCCGACGCCGAAACCATGCTCGATCGCATCAACAACTTCTATAAGGGCCGCGAGGGCGAGCCCCACGTCCGCGAGGTCTATCAGCGTCTGGGCGACATCTTGTTCGATTCGACCAAGTACCCCGAGGCCATCGCGGTCTACAAGACCCTGCTCGAGAAGTGGCCGTACTACGCGGACGCGCCTCGGGTCGGCGAGAAGATCGTCCGCAGCTACGAACGCGATCGCAACCTGGCGGCCGCCGCCAAGGAACGCGAAGCCCTGGGCCGCAACTACACCAAGGGCACGCCCTGGTACGAGAAGAACAAAGACAATCCCGAGGCATTGGCGGTCGCCCGCGAGCTGGCCGAGGACGCCCTGCTGACGGCAGCCACCAACGTCCACGCCGGCGCCCAGGCCTGCAAGGGCAAGTGGCAAGAAAATCCCCGCGACCTGGCAAAGCTGGAGGAGTGCAAGAGCCTCTACCGCACCGCCGCCGAGCTCTACGAGAAATACCTGGCGGCCTATCCCAACGCCAAGCGGAGCTATGAGTTCTCGGCCTTCTTCGCGGACGCGCTCTACTATTCGGGGCAGCTACCCAAGGCCATCGTCGCGTACCAGGCGGTGCGCGATTCCCAGATGGACAACCGTTACCAGGAAGACGCCGCCTTCCGGATGATCAAGGCCTACGAAGAGATCATCGACGGCATGAAGCGCGAGGGGAAGATCCAGGATCCACCCATCCCCGACGAGAAAAACACGCGCGCGCCGGTGGTTGCGACCGCGATGCCCGACATCTACCTCAAGTACACCGACGCCATCGATTGGTACGTCCAGAACATAAAGAACGACCGCGTCCCCGACCTGAAGTACGCGGCGGCCGTCATCAGCCTGCGGTACCACAACTGGCCGGAAGCACGGAAGCGGCTGGCGGCGGTCACGGAAGAGTACTGCGGCACCAAGCCCGAGATTGGCTTCAAGGCCTACGACGCCATCCTTCAGACCTACTTCATCGACTACACGATCGAGGACGAAGAGGCCAAGGACTGCGCGCTCGGCAAACTCTTGTCGGTGGCCGACCAGTTCGGGACCTCGGCCTGCGGCAAGTCTGCCAGCGCGGCGCCGTACCTGGCCCGCATCAATCAGATCCGCTCCTCGGTGAAGACCACCATCATCACCAAGCGGTTGCAGCTGTCGATGGAGAATGAGGAAAAGGGGACCAGCAAGGAGCTGACGGTCTGCCGACAGGGCGTGGGCGGTATCGCCATCGTCTCCGGCGCCGCTCCTGCCTCCGCGGCCGGCACAGCTGTCGCCGGGGCGACCGCGACCGCCGGTGGTTCCGCCAAGCCACCCGCCAAGATCTCGACCGAGCTGGACGTAGGCCTGGCCCTGGACCTGATCGACGTCGTCAACTCGAATCCAAAGGACTCCGGCGCGCCAACGGCTTTGAACAACGCCTGCGTCATCTATGAAAAGCTGTTCCAGTTCGGCGAAGCCACCAAGTGCTACGAACGGCTTTACCGGGACTACCCGGATTCCGAATGGGGCAAGGAAGCGCTCTGGAACTCCTCGCGCAACCACTACCGTTTCTTCGAGTTCGATCAGGCCGTGCAGGGTTACCTGCAGCTGGCCGAGAATCCGAAGTTCGCGCAGTCGGAGCATCGCAAGGAAGCGCTGGGCCTGGCCGCGTCGCTGCTGGACAACGACCAGCAATATCCCAAGGCGGCAGAGCTCTACAAACGGTACTCGGACGCCCTGACGGACAAGCCCGCCGACGCCGCCCAAGCCTACTTCTTCGCTTGCAACGCCTACGAGAAGGCCAAGGACGTGACGAAGCACGCACAATGCCTGCGCGACTTCATCAAGCGGTTCAACAGCCAGTCTGCCGCCGGTGAGTACGTGGTCCAGGCCTACATGAAGCAGGCCGTGATCGCCGAGAAGTCCGCCAAGGACAAGCGCCAGGTGATCGACGCCTACAAGAAGGTCCGCGATGAGTTCGTCTCGCGCAAGCTGCCGGCGGCCACGCCTGCCGCAGGTTTCGCGGCCAAGGCCGACTTCATGATCGTCGAGGAGAAGTTCAAGGCCTTCCAGAAGAAGGAGCTGGTCTTCGGCAGCAAGCCCGATCAGGTCAAGAAGACCTTCGACGCCTTCGGTGCCGAGGCCAAGGCGCTGAACGAGGAGTACCAGAAGGTCTGGAACTACAAGGACGCGACCTGGACCCTGGCTGCCTTCCTGCGTACCGGTGACATCTACTACGAGTTCGCGCAGAAGCTGCTGAAGGCGGCCGACAACCCGCCCGCCGAACTGAAGAAGCTGGCCAAGCAGGCCTGCAAGCTGAATCCCGACGACTGCGGCCTGGTGGAGAGTCAGTACAAGGACGCCATCCTGCAATTCGTGACGCCGGTCGAGGACGAGGCCAAGAAGCGGTGGAAGGACACGCTGGCGCGGGCTTCGCAGATGGGCGTGACCAACGACTACGTGAAGAAGGCGCGCGAGAACCTGTCGAAGTATCTCCCCGACGAATTTCCGTTCATCAAGGACGAACGGCTCGGATTGGAGGCGCCATGATCCGATCAGCGCGCGTCGACAAGCTCGGCCGTCCAGCCTTTGCCCGGAGGGGCCTGCACACCCTGGTGCTGGTGGGGGGCCTGGCCCTCGGCGGCTTGCGCTCGGCGCCGGTCGGTGCCCAGCCCGCGGCCGAGGCGCCCACGCGGAAGAAGCGGCAGCCTCCGCCGGCCGTGATCCCCACCGAGGACACCCGTGCGGCCGAACAGGCCTTGAAGGCCGGTCGATATGACGCGGCCGTCAGCGCGGCCAAGGCCGCCCTGAACAAGAACGAGCGCTACACGCCGGCCATGCTGATCATGGCCAAGGCGTACTACAAGCTGGGCAAGTACGAGTGGACCCGCAAGCTGTGGGAGATGATGCAGGCCAACGGCGCCTCGGATGCCGAACGCTGCGATGTCTTCCAGATGCTGGCGTTCCTGGAGATCGAGCAGAAGAACACGCCAGGGGCGATCGAGCTGCTGAAGAAGGCGGCCACGGCGGGGCCTGACAACGCCGTCATCTGGAACAACCTGGGTGCCCAGTATCTGATCGCCAAGAACTACCGCGAGGCGACCCCGGTCCTCGAGAAGGCCACCCAGCTACAGCCCGGGTTCGCCAAGGCGTTTCTGAATCTGGGCAGCGCCTATCGCGGAAACAAGGAGTACGAGAAGGCGGAGACCGCCTACAAGCGCGCGCTCCAGATCTTTCCAAACTATGCCGACGCGGTCTTCAACCTGGGCATCCTCTATCTGGATGCCGAGAAGATGCCCGTCGGCGACACCATCGCCAAGCTGAATACCGCCACGTCGTACCTGCAGAAGTACAAGCAGATGATGGGGGCCACCCTGCCGGCCGGGGACCCGGTGGATAGTTACATCGCCGAGGCCGCCGACAAGATCGTCAAGGAGCAGAAGCGCATCGAGCGGCAGCGCAAGGCCGAGGAACGGGAGCGCCAGCGGGCGGCCCAGAAGTCGGCCGGTGGCGCGGGTGGCGCGGGTGGCAAGGCCGCGACTCCACCGGGCGCACCTCCGCCGGCTGCGGCAACACCCCAACCAGCTCAGAAGGGAGGCCGACCATGAACATCCGACCGTCGATCGCCACCTGCCTGGCCACCATGTTCCTGGGCACCATCGCCGTCGTGCCCGCAGCGCTCGCGCAACAGACCACGCCGGCTGCCGGGCGCGTGCCTACTTCCAGTGCCCCGGCTGTCGCGACGGGTGCCGGCGGGGCAGCCGGTACCGACGCACCCAAGGTGAAGGTCGAACGCGGGGCTGGCGGCAAGAAGATCTACCGCATCACCGAAGACATTCGCATCGAGGGCAAGATCCAGAAGCCCGAGGCGTTCTTCTTCTACCAAAAATCGAGCATCAACTATGACTGGCAAGATCTGAAGCAGGACTTCTTGCCCAAGATTCTCGAGAGTGTGAACGGCTCTCCCTTCTAGCCGCGAGGTAACGACGCCATGTCCACGCAAACAGCCTCACGCGCTCAGGTCCCCTCGGGCGTTGGATCGACCAAGCCCAAGATCCTACGGATTGGTATTATCCAGGGTGGCCGCATCGTCGAGGAGCGCCTGGTCCGAAAGCGCGAGAACATCACCATCGGCCAGTCCGCCAAGAACATGTTCGTCGTGCCGTCGGACGTGTTGCCGCGCCACTGGCTGCTGTTCGAGGTGAGCGGCAACCGATACGTCGCGCACTTTTCTGATGGTATGGACGCCCGCATTGCGGTCGGCGCCGAGATCATCTCGCTGGCACAGCTCCGCCAGTCCGGAAAGATCCAGAAGCGGGGACAAAGTTTCGTCCTGCCCCTGGACGAACGCTCGCGCGGAAAGATCGTCATCGGCGACATGACGATCCTGTTTCAGTTCGTCACGCCACCGCCGCCGCAGCCCCGCCCCCAGCTTCCCGCCTCGGTCCGGGGTTCGATCGTCAGCGACGTGGACTGGTTCTTCGCGACCATCGCCGGTGTGTCGTTCCTGATGCACCTCCTGATGGTCGTGTACCTGCGCAACGTCGACTGGCCGCGCAAGCCCGATATCGAAGAGATCCCCGACCGCTTCGTGAAGATGGTGGCTCAACCCAAGAAGGAAGAGCCCAAGAAGGAAGAGAAGAAGGCGGCCGAAGAAAAGAAGGACGAGAAGAAGGAAGAGAAGGCCGAGAAGTCCGAGAAGAAGAAGACCGAGGAGAAGAAGGTCAAGCGCGAGCTGACCGACGCCGAGAAGGCCAAGCTGGCCGAGGACCGTGCCCGCGCGGAGGCCGATCGCCGCGCGCGCTTGGCCGAGCAGGTCCGTTCGACCGGATTGCTGAAGCTGCTGGGCGCCAAGGCGGATGGCGGCGGTTCGCTGGCGGACGTCCTGGGCAAGGGCGACGTGGATCGCGACCAGGAAAAGGCCTTTCAGGGTATTGGCGGCGTGGGCGTCGCCAGCAGTGATGCGGCCCTGCGCGGAATCAAGGCGGGCGGTTCCGGCTCGGGCCGGGTCGCAACCGTTGGCGGCCTGCGTGGCGGAGCGGGCATCGCGGGAGGCGACACGGGCGGGGCTGCCACGGAAAAGAAGGTTTCTGGCGTGGTCAAAAGCGAGGCGCCTGCCGTCGATGGCGATCTGGATCCCAGCATCGTTTCGAAGGAGGTGCGCAGCCGGTTGGGCGCGATCAAGGCGTGCTACGAACGCGCGCTCAAGCGGAATCCCAATCTCAGCGGCAAGGTCGTTGTCCACTGGACCATCACCGCGGCCGGCACCGTCTCCGGCGTCGATGTCGAAAGCGACACGCTGGGCGACAACGAGGTCGGCAGCTGCATCAAGTCGCTGGTAGCCCGGTGGCGCTTCCCCGCTCCCTCGGGCGGATCGGTCGAAGTGTCCTTCCCATTCGTATTTCAGGCATCACATTAGGGCCGATGAAGGCACGATGGAAGGCACGATGGAAGGTACCGAGAAGGCACCTAAAGGTATGTCGGCGCAACGATTGACACGACCACCCACGATGCCTAAGCTAGCGCCGGAATTTTCGGTTGGTATTTACGGTGGAGTCTGTAGCGGGGAAAGGACAGAGCATGAAGACTGCAAATAGATTCCTGGCCGGGACCGTCCTTGTCTCCAGCACGGCCTTCGCACAGCCCGCCGCGGCGCCCAGCCCGGCGGCGCCGCCCGCCGATATTTCGGTGGCACAGGCGCCGACCCTGTCAGTTCAGGAGATGAATAACCAGGCGCGAGAGTACCAACAGAGCATGTCGCAGGTGCTGAAGCGGATTCACACGCTGGAAGAGACCGCACGCAAACAGAAGGACATCATCAAGCTGAACTGCGTCATCGACAAGCAGGTTCAGGCCAAGGTGAACGCCAGCATCGCGGAACAGGCCAACATCGCGCTTCAAGAGAACATCGCTCGGGCCGATGAGGGGGGGAGAACCCATGAGTTCACCCGCCTCACGATTATCAGCCAGAAGGTCCAGGTCCTCGGTGCCGAAGCGGAAAACTGCATCGGTGAGGACCTCAGCTTCGTGGGCGCAACCCGCGTCGATCTGGACATCGACCCCAATATTCCCCGCGACGATCCCACCCAGCCCGGGGTTCCGACGACGCCTGTCGACCGACCGCCTGAAGCCAGTATTTTCCAATAGTTACCGACCCGTCCTACGACCATTCCATAGCCCATGACCTTGCGATCCCTGTCTCTTTGCGCCCTCGCGGCCTCCACTCTCATTGCCCGCACGGGCTTTGCGCAACAGTCGGGCGCCGTCACGGGCCTGACGGCAACCTCGTCCATTCCGGCCATTTCGCCGGAAAACGGCCTTCTCCTCAGCGACGGCGCCTTGTTGCACGGGGGCGTCTCGGTCGAGGGTGGCTACGACAGCAACGTCTTCTACAACGACAAGGGCTACGAGACGGGTTCGCCGCTCACGCGGGTGACTCCTTTCCTGGACTTCACGAATACGGCGCGCAACGGGGAGGTCCCTTCGGGCCTGTTCTTCGATATGAAGGCGGCCCTGACTTACCGCGAGTATCTGAGTTCGGATCCGGAGGTCACGCGCCTTCGGAGTTTCACCCCGACCATCAGCGCCAACGTCGAACACAACGCCAAGGGCACCGTTGCCTTCGGCTTCTCGGACTCGTTCGCGCGCCTTCAGGATGCGCCGTATCTGAAGAGCCAGACGAGCATGATCGTGCGCGACACGAACCTGGCCTCAGCGCAACTGCGCCTGGCGCCGGGCGGCGGTCGAATCCAGGGCGTCATTCGCTTGTCGAACATGATCGACTGGTTCGAGAAGGACACCCAGCTGACGGCGGCCAATTCGATGACCAACGAGGTGATGCTGGACGCCAGCTGGCGCTGGTTGCCCAAGACCGCCCTCTACTTCCAGGTTCGCCAAGGCTACGTGCTCTATTTCGACCCCAACGCGATGGGCGCTTCGGCTCTCGTCTCCTCCGGCGGCAAGAAATCGTCCTTTCCGTTGCGGGCGGTTGTGGGTGTCCGTGGCCTGGTAACCGAGAAGACCTCGATCGCCCTGGCGCTGGGCTATCAGAACGCCTTTTATTCGGGGGGGGCCAACACCAGCTCCGATGGCTTCCTGGGGAACATGACCATGGCAGGAGAATTGACTTACCTGCCGATCTTCCAGGCCCGCCTGGTCCTGGGAGCTAAACACGAATTCCAGAACTCGGTCATCGGCAACTTCTACTATAGCGACGGGGGCTACGCGTCCCTGACCTATCAGGCCCCGATGCGATTGATCGGCCAATTGTGGGGGAGTTACGAATACCGTCGATACCACGGCCTGCCCACCGCCGCGGACGGAGATGGCACGCGGACTGACAACTTCCTCCAGGGCGGGACCTCGCTGGACTACCACGTGAACAGCTGGTTCTTCGTCGGCCTGTCATATTCGCTGACCCACAACCAGAGCGACGCCCCCGCGGTTGAATTCGTCTCTGGCGCCACTTACACCAAGCACCAGGTCTTTGCCCGTTTGGGCGTCACGTACTAGACCTGTTGACGATGCTCGGAAGTGGTCCGGTTCGGAGAGCGCTCTTGAACGGAAGTCTGGTCTTGTGGACCGGCCTGCTGGCTCTGCAGGCGTGTGTCAGACCCGCTCCGCCCGCCAGCTTCCCCTCGGCGCCGCCGGAAGAAATGCTTCCGGACGATCAGGTTGGCGTCGACGACTCATTTGACGTCCGAGTCTACGGAGACCCCGATCTATCGGGGAGTTATCGGGTCGCCACCGACGGCACCATCGATTTTCCTCTCGCGGGGCGGATCCCCGTCGCTGGCCTCCGGACGGGCGAGATCCAAGCGCGCCTGACCGAGCGGTTGAAGGCCGGCTACCTGAAGAACCCGCAGGTCACCGTCCTGATGAAGGAGTGGAACAGCCGCAAGGTCTCGGTGCTGGGCCAGGTTCAGCATCCGGGCTCAGTGCCCTACCACCCGCGCATGACGATCGTCGATGCGATCGCTCTGGCCGGGGGATTTACCGGTATCGCCGCCAAGAACGAGGTGAGCCTGCGACGGGAATCGGGCGGCCAAGTCCGAAGCCACATCTATCGGGTCGCGGACATTACGGAAGGCCGTTCGAACAACGTCCTGGTCTTGCCCGGGGACGTCCTTGTCGTTGAGGAACGGCTCTTCTAACCCAGGTCGGCGAGAACCTCGTCCGTCCTTCGGGACGACCAGCGGACGCGCAGCCCCAGGCGGCTGCTGAATCAGCTCTCATGCCGGACATCATCGACGTTCCGCCCTCGCGCTCTCCTCCGATGGTGAAGCGACGCTCCCTCCTGGGTGGGGCTGCTGCCAATGTCGCCGGGCGCGGCTGGCTCATCGCCGTGAACCTGGCGATCGTCCCCATCTACCTTCGTCTCCTGGGTGTCGAAGCCTACGGCCTGGTCGGAATCCTGGTCAGCTTCCAGGCCATCATGTCCATCATGGACGTGGGATTGGGGCCCACGCTGTCGCGCGCCCTCGCGCGGAAATCCACGGAAAGCGACCCGCATGCGGCCAACCAAATGCACGATTGGGTCAAGACCGTCAGCACGATCGTCGCCTCTACCAATACCGCCTTCGCGCTGGTGGTTGCCCTCTCCAGCGCCTGGCTGGCGACCACCTGGTTCAATCCCAAGAGCCTCGGTCCAGCCCCGATCTCACTGTCGATCAAGCTGATGGGGATCATTGTAGCGGGGCAATTTTTCTCCAATTTGTGCACCAACGGCATTCAAGCGCTCGAACGACAGGGCCTTGCCAATCTGATCAATTCGGCAGCCACCACCGTTCGGGCCTTGGCCACCATCGGGGCCCTCTTGGCCGCAGGCCGCACGCTGCCCGTCTTCTTCTGCGCACAAGCAGCCGTCGCCCTTCTGCAGGCCACCGCCGCGTATCTGACACTTCGCGCGATTCTACCGCGTCCCTTGCGCCCCGCGCGCTTCGACCCTGCCTTGCTGAGATCAGAATGGCGGTTCGCTCTGGGAAGCACCGGGATCTCGCTGATCTCAATTGTCGTCGTTCACGTCGACAAGATCGTGGTCACTCGCCTGTTCGCACTCAGTGAATTCGGCTATTACTCGATCGCTTCCTCGCTTGCCAACGCCACCCCGATCCTGGTCACGCCCATCGTTCAGGCCTGCTACCCGAGGTTTTGTGCCCTGCACGCGACGGGCGACGAGGCGGCCTTACGCCCCTTCTACCAGCTGTCGTCGCAGTGGATCACCGTCGCACTCGCGGGCCCGGCAGCCACGGTCGTGGTCTTTGCTTCAAGCGCCCTCCTGGCGTGGACAGGAAATCCGGACGTGGCCGCCAAAGCGTCCCTGACCGCCATCTTCCTGACCCTCGGGAACTTCCTCAGCGGCCAGATGAACGGGCCGTACACGCTCAGTCTCGCCTATGGAAAAACGCGGCTGTTCCTGTTCTCCAACGCGCTCCTCGCGCTTCTCCTGGTCCCGGCGATGGTCCTCCTGGTCCCCCGCTTCGGAGCGGCTGGCGCGGCGTTGAGCTGGCTGTCGTTCGCTGCAGCGGCCTTCGTGATCGTCGCCCCATTGGCCCACCGGGCCACCCTTCCCTCCGAGACCTGGCGCTGGCCCCTCCAAGACGTGATCATTCCAACCCTGGCGGCCTTCGCGGGGGCTCTCCTGGTTCGGGTCATCCCTTGGCCGGGAGGGTCCGGTTCGCGAGCTATGGCCTTCGCGCGGGTGGTGCTTGGCTTCGTCATCGCGACGGCGGCCGCGCTCCTGACGGCGCGGCAGGCGGCCGCCAGCGCACGCCACGCCCTGTCTTCACGCTTCGCCAGACGTCCCGTGGCGCGGGCCTAATCCTGCTCCCTCCGTTTCAACACCGATGCGCCGCAAGTGTTTGACGCCCTCCTCTTCCTTGACTAGCTTCACCGTTCCTCGTTGAGATTCGAGGTTCATGAAGCCCGACCCTTGGTACCTGGAAAACACCGTCTGTCCCCGACACCAGCGCGCGTTTGACTGGGACGGCAGCCGCCTGACTTGCCCGGATGGGGACGCCTACGAGGTTGTCTCCGGAATTCCCGTCCTCCTCGTCGACGACGCGGAGCACACACACGAATCTGCCGCCAAGAGCCTGGCCGCCGCCGTTTCTGGCACTGCCCCTCCGGCGACCCCCTTGGCGGTGGGCGAGGGGATTCATCCCTTCGTCCAGCGCATGCTCCTGGCGACCAACGGGATCATGTATGAGTCCGTGCGATTGTCCGAGTACCCGATCCCCGAGATCCGGCTTCCCACCGCGCGGGGAAACGACCTTCTCTTGGACATCGGCTGCAACTGGGGCCGCTGGTGTGTGGCTGCGGGCAGGCGAGGCTACTCGGTCGTGGGCCTCGATCCTTCGCTCGAGGCGGTCCTTGCCGCCAGGAGCGTCACGAAACAGCTGGGAGTCGACGCTCGCTTCGTCGTTGGCGACGCTCGCTTCTTGCCGTTCAGAAGCAATCTCTTCGACGTTGTCTTCTCGTACAGCGTCCTGCAGCACTTCTCGAAAGCCAATGTCCGGTCCAGCCTGGGCAGCATTCAACGGATACTGAAGGCGGATGGTGTCACCGTAATCCAGATGTTGAACACATTCGGCTTGCGAACTTCCTATAATCGGGCGCGACACGCGTTTGCCCCTCCGCACGTGTTCGACGTGCGCTACTGGACGCCCGCTGAGCTCTGCGCCGCCTTTTCGGAGACGATCGGCCCAGCTCAGGTATTCGTCGATGGCTTCTTCTCGGCCAACGCCCAGCGGGCCGAGGCTCACCTGCTCCCGTTGCGCTACCGCGCGGTCGTGCATCTGTCCGATTCGTTGCGAAAGCTGGCGCAACGGGTGCCGGGATTGGCCCAGCTCGCCGACAGCCTCTACGTGGCATCCAGCCGCGATCCCGGCCGAATTGCGGAAGTCGGGCAATATATGAACGCCGCCTGAAACCGCCGACGGCGCCGCGCCCTCCTCCGCTCGTCGCCGCCGACGGCGGCTGCTCGCTACGCTACGGAGCGCTTCTTACAGACAAACGGACCGATGGCCAGGATGTCCATCTTCGTCCTCCGATAGCAGTCGATGGCCTCCGTCGGTGTGCACACGATCGGCTCGTTTTCATTGAAGCTGGTGTTCAGAATGACGGGAATACCGGTCAATGCATCGAACGCCTTGATGAGATCGTAGTAGAGCGGGTTCTCGTCCCGAGCCACTGATTGCAAGCGCCCGGTGTCGTCCACGTGATTGACCGCGCACAGTCGATCCCGCCACTCCTTTCGAATCTTGTAGACGTGGAGCATGAAGGGGGAGGGATGATCATGCTCGAACACGTCGCGCTGCCGTTCCGCGAGGATCGCTGGCGCGAAGGGTCGAAAGGGCTCGCGGTGCTTGATCCGCGCGTTCAGGATGTCCTTCATGTCCGGGCGGCCTGGGTGAGCCAGAATCGAACGATTCCCGAGCGCGCGTGGACCCCATTCCATGCGTCCCTGGAACCAACCCACGACCTGCCCATCGGCGATCTCGCGGGCGATGTCATCGAGCATCGGCTGTCGCTCGACCCGCGTGTAGCTCACGCCCTGCTGATCGAGCGCCTGGCGAATCTCGCCTTCGGAGAACTCGGGGCCGAGGTAGGCGTCCCGCATGAGGGTGCGTCGCCCCTCGCGCAGGATCGAATTGCTGACGTACAACGCGGCGCCGACCGCTAGCCCGTCGTCGCCAGCCGCAGGCTGAATGCAGGTTTCGCGGAATGCCGTCTCCGCGAACAGCTTGCCGTTGGCCACGCTGTTCAGAACGCACCCTCCGGCCATGACCAGTCGCTCGCTGGGCGCCACCTTGTGAGCCAGCTGGAGGAGGTGCATGTATGCGCGCTCGAAGACCGCCTGAACGGCGAAGGCCAGGTTCTGGTCGCGCTCGGTGATTGGTCCGCGGGGGTCCCGGGGCGCGCCGAACGCGTCGCGCATGTGATCGGAATACAGGCGATCGAGCATCATCTCGCCCTGGTCGTTTATGGACACGCCGGCGTTGGTCCCGAACGGGAGAAAGTACTTTGGATTCAGCTCGAACCCGTCGGCCGTCAAATGAACCATGTCCATCAGAGTTCCGACGTAGGCGTCCCCTCCCAAGGGCGCCAGGCCCATGACCTTACCCTCGTCGCCATACTTCGAGTAGCCGATGAACTGGCAGACCATCTCGTAAAGCGTTCCCAGCGAGTGGGGAACATAGATGCGGTGCTTGACATGGATGTCCGCGCCCTCGCAAGCGGTGAACATCGACGAGACGAAATCCCCCGAGCCATCGATGGTCACGCCGGTCGCCTTGTCCCACGGCGAGATGAAATAGGCGCTGGCGGTGTGCGCGAGGTGGTGCTCGATGTTGTGCTGCGTGAAGCGCAGGTTTTCGGGAGCGACCCCCAGCTCGTCGACGAAGCGTTCCTTCACGTCATCCAAGCCACTTCTGGCCGACCGGGTCTTGACCAGATTCAACAGCTTGGACGGGTTTCGAAGCGTGTACTCGACCTTCTGCAGGCGGTTCGCTTTCGGATCGCGCCCCAGCGCCACGTGTTCCACGTCGCGGATATCGAGCCCAGCCATCTTCAGACACCGTTCGATCGCGAGCTTCGGAAACTTCGCGAAGTACTTGATGCGATTCAGGCGCTCTTCCGGGATAGCTGCCACGACCCGACCGTCGACGACGAGGGCAGCCGCGGCACCCGCGTGGAAAGCGTTGATTCCGAGGATCACGCTCATGACACGGACATCTTATAAGAGGGGTTCACGACGATCGTCGGAACCTACGAGTCGGGAGAATCGACGTCAAATCCTTTCTCACCGCTGGTGGGATGCCTGTGGATCGGGCTCGTCGACGCGCCGCCAGTCGCCCCGGTCGGCGTCGAACTGCCGGATGACCCGCGCCGGATTCCCCGCGACGACGCTGAAGGGGGCGACGCTCCTTACGACGACGCTGTTGGCACCGATGACGCTTCCCTTTCCGATCCGAATCCCCCGTGCGCCGACCACCACGGCGCCGGTGCCAATCCAACAGTTGTCCTCGATCTCGACGAAGCCGCCCGCCGTCCGGCCCTGGGCATGGATGGGGCGGGTGACATCGCGGAATTCGTGGTTGTGATCGGTGATCCAAACCCGCGGTCCGAACAGGACATCATTTCCTATACTTACGCGATTGATCGCGCTGATCGTGCAGGCAACGCCGAGGGACGTCCTGGACCCAATCACGATCGCGGGCTCGACGCCCGACCCACGCTCGCGCCAGTCGGGGACGATCAGAAGCGAATGCGCGCCGACGCCGACTTGGTCACCGAAGACCATGGCGCAGCCACCCTGGACATCACAGCTCCAATGAATGGCAGTATCCGGACCCGCGACCGCCATGCCGTGGTATCGGTTGACCACCCGCCGATGCAAACGGCCCAGCGTCTTCCTTAGCAAGCTGCCCCTCATCTGTGTTGGCGGCAACCATAGCAGGTCGCACCCGCGAATCCGACGGACCGTCCATGCTGGCCTTTGCGATCGTGGTGCGGGCCGGTTGTCTTGCCCGACACTTCCGTTTCCGATAAACCGCCCTCGGGAGATTTGCCGTGACCAAGACACCGAAGTTCAGCGTCCTCTTGCCTACGCGCAACCGGAGTCATGTCGTTCATCACGCGATTCACAGTGTGCTCAACCAGACGGTGCGAGATCTCGAGCTGGTCATAAGCGACAACAGCTCGAACGACGAGACTGCCAAGTTGGTGGCGGGGATTTCGGACGAACGAATCCAGTATTTTCGCACCGAGCGAATGCTGGGGATGCCGGACAATTTCGAGAATTCGCTGAGCAAGAGCCGGGGGGAGTGGATCACGCTGCTTCCGGACGACTGCGCGCTCTCGAGCCGCGCTTTCGAGATCATCGAATCGGCCCTTCAAGCCTGCCCCTCTGATCTGGCGGTCTGGGATTGGTGGCACTACTACCCGGAAAACGCTCAGGAGCCGGGGCGACGCAACCAATATGTCCAGCGGCCGTTCAGCGGCGCGATTCGATACGAGAAGAGCAGCGATTCCCTGGGAAATCTTTTCCGAATGACCCACGGCAGAACCCTGCCGCGGCCGTATCAATCGTGCGTGAAGCGAACCCTCATGGACGAGCTTCGGGCGCGCGTCGGTCGGGCGTTTCCCCCGCCGGCGCCCGACTACACCTTCCTCATGGCCATCCTGGCCTTGACGAAACAATTTACGTTCATCGATCTCCCGCTCATGCTCTCGAATGCCGGCGACACGTCGCCTCATGCCTCACCGGCGGCGTTCAGTCGCTTCTTGGACGAACTCGGCGAGGCCAAGAAAGGGGGATGGATGCCGATCAAGATCCCTGTCATTCACCCGACCACCATCTTGGTCGAGTCGATGTGTCGCATGCAGGCCACCATGCCCGAACTCGCTGGATACGAGCTGGATCTCGTGAACTACCTGGTGGATTTCAAGAACCTGCTGACGGTCTACCGGCAGGACGGCTATCCGGTCGCCTTCGAGCAGGGCAAGTTTGACGAGTTCATCGCGGAGGTTCCCCTGGCGACGCGGCTGAAGGTCGAGCTGGCCTATACGAAGTTGGTGGCAAAGGAAGAGGTGAAGAAGCAGCTGAAGCGGGTCGTACTCAAGGTGCCGACGCTGGAGAGGCTGGCGGGGATGGCTGCCAACCGGCTGGTGATTCGAGGAGAGCGGGAGAGCTTTCGAGACATCGAGGGGGCCATGCGGCACCTGGAGGCGACGTTTCGCATCGTCGCTCCACGCGCACCCAACGCTGCCTGAGGCAGCGCGGGCAACGCCCGCGGCTACCCTGGCTCGCACCAACGCGTTCCTGTACCATCAGGCCGTGAGCGAATCGCCTTGACCGTCTCGCCAGGGACCCATCTTCATGATGATCGTGCGGCGCCGGGGGCGAGATCCGCCGTGCGCGGATCGGTGCCCCGAGCAGACCTTCGACCGTTCGGACGGTGGAGCCATATCTTCCAGCGACAAGGTGCGGTTTGGTCATGGACGTTTGCCCCCGCGCTGCTCCTCGGCGTGACCACGACCACTTGCGTAGCTGTCAGGCATCCGGAACTCTACCAATCGACCGCGGATTTCGTCGAACATGCCAGCGCAGCGTTCTTGTCCTATGCCGCGGTCTCGGCCGCCTTCTGGTTTGCGGGACTTGGGATTCTCGTCGCCTACCGGACGGTCGGAACGCGCTGGCTGTGGTGTCGTTTCTTCTTGTCCACGTTCGTTTGTCTTGCGGTGTCGTTTGTCATCCGCCGGGCGATCTTGGCGCGGATCGACGTTTTGGCCGTATTGGGCCGCTGGGCTTATGGGCTGGCGGTCCCCGCCGCGGCGGCGACGATCGTTCTGGTTCCACGTTGGATGAATCGCGCCTTGCCCTGGCACGCCGCCGGGGCCGGGGCGTTGTTGGTCGCGGCCGCCGTCTTCGGCCAGGTGGCGCTCCAGGCGACGACGTCATCCTTCTATTCGCCCCCGATCGTCTTTCTGGCGGCAATGGTCGTTCTTTCGGCCTTCGGCGGAGCCTTGTTCGATGCCGCCGGTCAGGGATCGGCGAGGGGACGACTCGTCTCACTAGCCACCCTGACCATTTTGTTGCTGTCCAGCATGGTGCTCGTCTTTCGGCCTCCGCCAGCGCGTCTCAGGAAGGCGGTACTCGTCTATGGAGGCGTGGAACGCTTCATGGTCCGGGGGATCCTCTGGCGCCTTCCCTCCAGGCCGTTGCGCGTCCTCCACCTCGATTTTTGGCGACACGATGCCCTGAGCGTCGCCGTGCCGCCTATCGCCAACCCCAGCCCCGACGTCGCCATCGACGGTGAAACCCTTCATTTCGGGCCAGAACGGCCGAGCCGGGGGCCGCTACCAACCCCGCGACGCAATGCCGTCTGGATTCTGGTCGATACCCTTCGGGTGGATACCACCGACGCGGTGCTCGCAATGTCACCGTTCGTTCGCGAAGCTATCTCCGATTTCACCTGGTTTAGAAACTATCGATCCTGCGGCTCCATGACCGCGGTCGTTCTCTCTCAGCTGTTGGAGGGAAAACCGGGCGGGGCGGGCCTGCTGCACGATCTGAACGCGGCCAGCTACGACACCGTACGGTTCGGCGCTTTCCCTGACTCCAGCCCGCATGGTTTCTCGCGCTCCTTTCCCGAAGAACCCGATCCCGCCATTCTGGAACGGTCTCACAGCTGGCTGGCGACCCGGAACACCACCAGCAAACCGTTCTTTGCCTTCGTACATCTTGCGGGTGGACACGAGCCCGTACGAACGCCTGGGCCGACGCCTCGTCAGCGCTACCAGCGGACCATTCAGACGAGCTTGAACGCGTTGCCTTCATTTCTGGCAGGCCTGCCGTCGGACTGGCTGGTCGTCATCAGCGGCGATCATGGCGAGGCCTTCGGTGATCATGGTCTGATTGGTCACGCCAACGGTCTCTACGAGGAACTGATCGAAACGCCCTTCCTGGTGCGGGGACTGGGGGCAACGCCGGGGGCCAACCAGGAGGTTCTGGGATGTCCGGAGATGGTCAACAAGCTACGGCGGGGTCTTTCCGGGAGCCCCTATGAAGTCGACGAGGCCCCGTACCGAATCGCCTCGGTAGACAATACCCAGGTTTTTCCCGCAATTCGCCAGGCCGCCTTGACCGTTGGATCGTACAAGGCGATCTGGAACGTCGACGTCGACACGTGGGAACTCTATGACCTGTCGACGGACCCCAGGGAGCGTCACGACCTGTCCGAACGCAGGTCTGACCTGATGATCCCGTTCGTACGGGGGCTCCACGTCCTCAATGCCACGGGCCAGATCTACTAACCGCCCTGCCCGGCGCGATTGACCGCCGCTGGTACCGTAGATTTCCTGCGTTGGCGAGAGAGGGCGACGGTCCGACCCGGCCGCGGTGTGAGTGTGCCGCCTCCATCAGCGCAGTCGTGGCATCGGCCCCGCCCCTCGCGATGCGTCTGATTTCAGGTTTTGACCCGACCCGTCGAGATTGCTGACGTAGCCGCTGCCTTTGGCGGTGGCTCAAGGAGAGCACGATGAACCGAGCAGCCGTCTCCAAGCCTCACGACGAATCGCCCGATCGCTCGCAGCCCGCCGCGATCCGCAATCTCAAGCTTGCGGGCAATCCCGCACGCGGCCGCGTTGTCTCGAATGACAACCTGGGCGAGGGGGTCGAGGCCGATCCGAAGTATCTCGAGAAGAACCGCCGCTTCTCCGCGGAGCTGCTGGGACGCCTTCGCTTTCTGACCGGGCTCCGCCCTTCGGCACTTGGATCGATGCTGGTCAAACTCCTCTCGCCGGAGAATCGCCGACGCATCATTCCAACGTCAAACGGCCTCCGCATCTACGCCGATCCTTTCACTCACCTTGGACGAGCGCTGCTCGATCACGGGACCTTGGAAGCCGACACGGAGAACGTGTTTCGCGCGCACCTGCAGCCGGGCGGAGTCTTCCTGGACATCGGGGCCAACGAGGGCTACTTCTCGGCGCTTGCGGGGCGTTTGGTCGGGCCGAACGGCTACGTCATCGCGGTCGAGCCGCAGTCCCGCCTCCGGGACATCATCGAGCTCAACCTCCGCATCAATGACATCCGCCGCTATCGCATCTATTCGAACGCCTTTGGTGGGCAGGAGGGGGCGGAGGGGCGAATCAATCTCTGGCCGACGCAGAACACCGGCGCCTCGGGCCTTGTGCGCTCGTATCGGTTCTCGCGTGCGACCGAGACGATCACCTTCGTTTCGTTGGAAAGGATATTCGCGGAGTCGGGAATCGATCACGTCGATTTCGTCAAGGTCGACGTCGAGGGATTCGAGGGAGATGTCGTTCGCTATCTTGTGCCTCATCTCCGCAGGCAACGCGTCGGAACGCTGTTCCTCGACTATCACCGGTCGATTCTGGAGCGCAACGGTGTCGATCCCCGGGACATCCACCAGGAAATCGTGTCCGCCGGCTATCGAATCGTGGCCGGTGACGCGTCCAAGCTCGATTCATACTGTCTGTATCAACCAGCGCAGCCGTCGTCGCGGGATGCGGAGAGGACGCCCCGATGAAGGCCACGCTCGCCAGGACTCAGGACGCCGCGGATCAGAGCGATACGGGGGCGGGCGTCGCGCGCTTGCATACCGAAAGGCCGGCCAGGATCGCGAGCGTTCGGAAGGATGACGGAGGCCCCGACCTCGGCCGATCGTTGGAGATCCAGGAGGAGGCTCGGGCCTTCGACAGCCGGATAGAAGAGCGATTGGAGGCCGGGTTCATCCCGGACCTGCGTCGCGCCGTCCGTTGCGAGTACTTCTACAAGAGCTTCTGGCGCGATCCGCAGTTCATCCGCCTGTACCTGGGTCCGGTCGTCGAAGCGTTTCTGGAACTGGTCGGCCGTCACGTCGGACCCGCCGCGAGGATCCTGGATGTGGGTTGCGGCGCGGGCTACATGACGCTCGAGCTCGCGCGTGCCGGACACCATGTCACCGCGATCGACATCGCGAGCTCTTGTATCAGGACCGCGAAGGAAGCGCTGGCGAGCAATCCCTACCACGACGGGTTTGGCTCGATCTCCTATGAGGTCGCTTCGTTCGAAGAGATGACCGGCACCTATGACGTGCTCTTGTTTTCCGGCTGTCTTCACCACTTGCCTGACGCGGAAGCGTCCGTACGTAAGGCGTTGCCGCTGCTGCGAGAGGGCGGGGTGCTGCTTTGCTGGGAGCCCTGTCACGAGGAGTGGCGCGTCGATGACGCCGCTCAGGTGGCGCTGATTCGCGGCATGCTGGCCACCGCGGGCCTGTGGTACGAAACGCCAGAGTCCCTCGAGATTGGCACTCCTGCCGATCTCTGGCGGTTCATCGGCGACGTGCACGAGGAGTACGTGCACGAGCGTGACAAGAGTGAGCCGGGGGGCCAGTCACCGCACGACAATGAATCCTCCGGCCGCGAGATACTGTCGGCCCTGCGGAGCCACCTCGACGAGCTGGAGTACCGGCCGATGACCTCGTTCATCTACCGGCTCATGGGCGGAATGCGCGGTCCGGAAGAGACCGTCAGACGCATGGCCGACTTTCTCGCTGACTACGACCGCCTCGGTATCGAAAAGGGGTTTCTTCGCCCCAACAACTTCATCTTCATCGGTCGGAAGCGGACGTAGCGGGTGATACGGGCGAGCACGCCCGTACCATCATGCTGACGCAGTCGCCGAGAAGTCGGGATAGGTGCGATCGCGTTCGGAGATTACCGCCGGCGCCATGGGCCAGGTGATACCAAACGCCGGATCATCGTAGCGAACGCCACCGGCCGAGCCAGGATGATGGAAAGTCGACATCTGGTATTCGACCACGGCGTCATCGGTCAGAGTGAGGAATCCGTGGGCGCATCCCTCGGGCACGTAAAGCGCCTCGAAGCTGTCTGCCGTCAAGGCGACGGCGATGTGCCGGCGATAGCTGGGTGAAGATGGCCTGAGGTCGATGATGACGTCGTGGATCGCGCCCCGGCTGCACGACACGACTTTGGTTTCAGCGTGGGGCGCAAGTTGAAAATGCATCCCACGCAGAGTTCCCCGCGTGCGGTTGTACGAGATGTTGCGCTGAACGAAGGTGGAAACCAATCCGTGCTCTTGGAACTCGCGAACGCAGTAAGTGCGTGCGAAGAACCCACGCTCGTCCACCAGACGTTCCGGTCGAATCAGAAACGCGCCGTCCACTTCGGTGGCAAGGAAAATCATGGTCGGGCAGGGCCGCTCAGACGATCGTCACATCCGGAATGGGAATGATGAACTTCCCCCCCTTGCGCCGGTACTCGTCCTGCTGCCGTAGGATTTCGTCGGCGAAGTTCCAGGTGAGCAGCAAGACATAGTCAGGCATCGATTCGCAAAGACGTGAGGGTGGCACGATCGGAACGCGTACGCCGGGCATGTAGCGTCCCTGTTTGTATGTGCTCCGGTCGGCGATGAAGTCCAGCGTTTCGGCGCCAATGCCATAGGTGTTGAGCAACGTGCTCCCCTTGGCGGCGGCGCCATACGCGGCAATGCGCTTGCCTTCAGCCTTCAGCTGGCCCAGCAACGCACGGAGCCGATCCTTGATCTCCCTGACCCGCCGTCCGAACCCGCGATAGAACTCGGGCTTGTCCATGCCCAGCTTGCGCTCGTCTGCCAGCAGCGCTGCCACCGACACTCCGGGGATGCGCGTCGATTCCGTTCGAACCACCTGCAATAACAGGGATCCACCGTGAATCGACACCCGATCGACCTCCACGGCTTTCAATCCGTGCCGCGTGAAGAGGTGACTCAGGGCGCCCAGGGAGTAGTAACAGAGATGCTCGTGATAGATGGTGTCGAACTCGCAATGCTCGATCATGTCCCCCAGGTAGGGGAACTCGAACGCGGCGACGCCGTCCTCCTTGAGGATCTCGCGAATTCCGGCGACGAAGCCGTTCAAGTCAGCGACGTGGGCCAGCACGTTGTTCGCGTGGACGACGTCCGCCCGTCGTCCCTCCGCGGTGAGCTGTTGGGCCAGGCGAAGACCGAAGAATTCCGAGCGGGTCGGGATGCCGTGCTTCTCGATCGCGACCTTGGCGATGTTCTGAGCAGGTTCGATTCCCAGAACGGGGATCCCGGCGGCCTTGTAGTACTGCAGCAGATACCCGTCGTTGCTGGCAATCTCCATCACCGACGAATCGGGGCCCAGATGCTCCTGCGTCGTCATTCGCGCGCAGAGCTCGCGGGCGTGCGCCAGCAGAGTCTCCGAGAACGACGAGAAGTAGAGGTAGTCTGAAAAAAGTTGCTCCGGAGGCACAGTCTCCGTGATCTGCACCAGCGTGCAGGTCGGACAGAACACGAGGTCCAGCGGGTAGCGCGCTTCCGTCTGATCGAGCTGATCGGCGCGCAGCAGGGAATTCGCCAAGGGCGTGGAGCCGAGGGAGAGAACCAGTTCCAGGTTGCGGGCGCCGCATGAACGGCAGATTGCGGTCACGTCCATAGGGTCACGTCCATTTGATCAGGTCCATTTGATCAGGTCCACACCTTCCAGGGAGCCCGCCCTGACGACCACAGATCATTCAGCATGTTGAACTCGCGCAAGGTATCCATCGGCTGCCAGAACCCGGAATGCTCGTACGCCGCAAGTTGCCCTTCGCGCGCCAGGCGGCGCATCGGTTCCCGCTCCAGGACATTCTGTTCATCGTCTGCGACGTAGTCCCAGATTCGGTGGGAGTCGAACACGAAGAAGCCGCCGTTGATCAGGCCGCCCGTGGTTGGCGGCTTCTCATCGAACGCGACCACCCGGCGATCGGCGATCAGCAGCTCGCCGAACCGCCCGGGCGGTCTGACCGCGGTGATGGTCGCGACCTTGCCATGGCTGCGGTGGAAAGCCACCAGCTGCTGGATGTCGATGTTGGCGACGCCGTCCCCGTACGTACACATCACCAGACCATCGTCCTCGACGTAGCGTCGCACGGCCGCCAGCCGCCCACCGGTCATGGTCGTCTCACCGGTATCGGCCAGGGTGACGCGCCAGTCTTCGTCGTGCGAGGGGCCCAGAACCTCGGTGCCCCCGCCCTTGCCCAGGGTGACCCGCAGGTCGGAACTCATGTGCTGATAGTTCAGGAAGAATTCCTTGATGAGCCAGCTCTTGTAGCCCAGGCACAGCACGAAATCCTTGAAGCCGTGATGCGCATAGCCCTTCATGATGTGCCAGAGGATCGGCTGACCCCCGATGGGCAACAGGGGTTTGGGGAGGTTCTCGCTCGCATCGCGAATGCGGGTTCCCATCCCGCCGCATAGAATCACGACCTTCATGGCTTCCGTGGGGCGTCTTATACACTGGAGCCAAAGGAGAGTGAAAGATGCGGGTTCTGCTGACGGGTGCGGGCGGGTTCATCGGCCCCCACGTGGTGGCCCAGCTGCTGGCGAATCATCATGAGGTGATCGCAACCGCTCGTACGGAAGCAGCGCTGGGCCGGATCGGATCGGATCGGCAACGCCTGTCGAAAGTCCCGCTGGACCTGGGCGACTTCGAGCGCACCCGAACCTTCCTTGAAACGGCCCGCCCCGAGGCCATCATCCACCTGGCCTGGTATGCCGATCCGGTCGACTATCTGGTTTCGCACCAGAACCTGGCGTCCCTGTCGGTGACGAACAAGTTGGTCGAGGCTGCGCTGGCCTCGGGATGCCGCAAGCTGGTGGTGGCGGGAACCTGCGTCGAGTACGCCGTTCAGGATCGACCGCTTTCAGAACAGGATCCGGCCCAGCCGCGTTCGCTTTATGCCGCTTGCAAGCACGCGGCGTGGATGGTCGCCCAGGCGATGGCAGCGTCATCGGGCGCGGAGCTGGCTTGGGCCCGCATCTTTCACCTGCATGGACCGGGCGAAGACGAAAGACGTCTTCTGCCGTGGGTGGCCCGGGAGCTGCGAGCGGGACGCGCCGTCTCCCTGACCGACGGAACCCAGGTTCGAGACCATCTGCACGTCGCTGATGTGGCGGCCGGCCTGGTCGCGCTCTTGTCCCCCGGAGCCTCCGGGATTTACAACGTCTGCTCGGGCGAGCCGGTCACGTTGAGGCACGTCCTGGAGACGGTGGGCGAGATCCTGGGACGCCGCGACCTGCTTCAGTTCGGCGCGCGTCCTCACCGCCCCGGTGAGATCATGTTCCTGGCGGGCACCTCCGCCCGGCTGCGAGCGCTGGGGTGGTCGCCGCGCTTCGGGCTTCGCGATGGTCTGGTGGACGCGCTGCGCGCGCCGACGCCCTGAGTCCCTCCCGCGCGTCGCCCTGCGGCCGATCAGTCACGGTCCCGTCCCCGTTTGAGATATAGAGTCAGCCGCCGTGTCGCCTTCGTCGTGGATCGTGAGCCAGATTGGTGGCCGAGAGCACTACGCCATCGCCCGGGGGTTGGCGCGGCGGCACTTGCTCGCCTTGCTGGTGACTGATTTCTGGCGGCCGTCGTGGCTTCCGGCGGAACTCGCGACGGCTGTTCCGTGGCGGCCGTTTCAGCGCTGGGCGGGGCGCTTCGCAGACGGATTGGACGGCAAGGTCGCCCACTTCAATCTCGCGTCCGGGGTGGCCTCGGCGTGGAACTACGGACGCCGCCCGCCGGACCAAGCCTATGTCGGTCACATCGATCACGGGCGCTGGTTCGCGCGCAAGACAGCGCGCCTGATCGAGCGCCATCCTTCGGCGAACGTCTTCTTCGGCTACTGCACCGCCAGCCTGGAGGCACTGGTCGTCGCGAAGGCCCGCGGAATGTTCACCATCGTCGATCAGATCGATCCGGCCCTGGAACACTACCGCCTGGTCGAAGCCGAGCGGAACCGCTTTCCAGGTTGGGAGGAGCACCCGCTGCAGATACCCGAGGCCTACTGGCGCCGACTGCGATCCGAGTGGGAGGTGGCGGATCTGGTCGTCGTGAATTCCGAATGGTCGCGGCAGGGCTTGATCAAGCAAGGCGTCCCGGAACACAAGCTGGCGGTGATACCGCTGGCGTACGAGGCACCGCCTGCGCCGCCGCGCGCGCGGGTCAGCAATTCCCCGCCGGGAGCCCTTCAGGTCCTCTGGCTCGGCACCGTCACGCTGGGGAAGGGAATTCCCTACTTGATCCAGGCCGCTAGGGAAGTTCCTGGCGTACAGTTTCATGTCGCGGGTCCGATGCACATCTCGTCGCAGGCCGTGCGGGACGCGCCTCCGAACGTCAGGTTTCACGGCCAGGTACCGCACGTGAAGACGCCCGATCTGTATGCCGCCGCGGACGTGTTTCTCCTTCCGACGATCTCCGACGGCTTCGCGATCACACAGCTCGAGGCCATGGCGCGCGGCGTTCCCGTGATCGCGACGCCGAATTGCGGTCAGGTGGTCGTCGACGGACACAATGGCTTCGTCGTGCCGCCCCGAGATCCCCAATCCATTGCGGCCCGGCTGGCCGCGCTCGACGCCGACCGTGGCCGCCTGGACAGCCTGTCCGCCAACGCCCTGGCAACGGTGGGTACCTTCACCCTCGACAAGACCATGGACTCGCTCCTCACCGAGGTCGGGCGACGGAGGTCCGCGTGACCTGCCGGCGGGATGCAACAGGACCGGCCTTATGGTAACTGTCCACGGTCAGATTCAAAGGAGACGTCGCCAGTGACCCCCGAGCAACTTCGTATTTTTGTCGATCCGACGACTGGATCTCCGCTTGAATTGGTGAATCCGAAAATTGTGGGTGGGCACGTCGAATCCGGAGTTTTGGCCGCAAAAAGCAATGGGAGCGAATATCCGATTGACGCTTTCATTCCCAGGTTCGTGCCGCCGGACAATTACGCGCAGAATTTTGGACTGCAATGGCAAATTCATCGCAACACGCAACTGGATAGCTATACGGGGACCACGTACAGCCGGGATCGCATCTTTGCGACCACCAATTGGCCGACCAACCTGACGGGCCAACGCATCCTGGAAGCCGGCTCGGGGGCGGGCCGTTTTACCGAGATTCTCGCGTCGACCGGCGCCGAGATCGTATCGTTTGATTTCAGCGAAGCGGTCGTTGCCAACCATCACAGCAATGGACGTCGTGCGAATGTGCGCATCTTCCAGGGCGACATCTATCGGATCCCGCTCCCGAAGGGGTCGTTCGACAAGGTCATCTGCATTGGCGTGCTTCAGCACACGCCGGACGTGGCCAAGACGTTTCGGTGCCTGGCTGAAATGGTACGGCCGGGCGGGGAGCTGGTCGTCGATGCCTATCCCCGAAGGCTTCAGGACATGCTGCACTGGAAGTACCTGCTGCGCCCGCTCACGACCCGGGTTTCCCCGCCGGCCTTGTACAAGTTCGTGTCCTGGTACGCGCCCAAGTTGATCCCGTTCGCGAAACTAGCGAGGAAGGTGGGTGGCCGGGCAGGACATCGTCTAGTTCCCATCCTCGATCAGTCCGACAAGAAAGTGTCCGCCGAAGTTCAGCGAGACTGGACGGTTCTCGACACTTACGACGCGCTCTCGCCCCGATACGACGACCCCCAGACTCCTGCCACGCTGACGCGTTGGTTTACCGAGTGTGGGTTTGAAAATATCGAGGTGTTGTCCGACGTCCCCAACGCGTGTTCATTGCTGGGGCGCGCGCGGCGCCGGCAAAGTGCGACGTAGGGCCAGGATCTCAGGCGCTTCCGCGGGGCGGCACGGGTTCGGGCAGGATGGAAGGTTCGCCGCTGGTGGCGCGCCGGCCGCCGGTCAGGCGCTCGAGGGCCCGTCGTATCTTGGGGGTGAGTCGTTCGGTCCCCAACGAGAAGATGTAGGCGTACACATAAAGCACCGCCGTCACGATGATGAGATGCAACCAGCTACCCGGCCCCGCGTTTGGCAGGGGAACGTGCCACGGGAGGTGGCCGTCCAGGCCGCGCAGGATTCCAAGGACGGGGTAGTGAGTCAGGTAGAGGCTGAAAGAAAACGCCGAGAACCAGCTGGCCCAACGAGCATAGCGCGGCAGACCCGCCCGTTCCGAGTTTCGCAGGAGCGCCAATAGGAAGGCAAAGGTCAATCCGACCCCGTACGCGGCAACCAGGCCACGATGTGATCGAGACCAGACGAGGGACGCGAGAAAACCTCCCCAGGCAGCCATGAGCCAGATCTTCCTGACCCGAGGTAGCCGGACACAGCGCACCACGACGCCGAGGAGCCACAGGGGAAAGTAGGAGAGAATCGAGCTGCCCATGAACCAGGCGATGGCCAGAGCTGCGGTAACCCAGAGTCCACGGCGCAGCATGCTTCGCGCATCGATCGCACAAAGGAGGACTGGAAATAGCGCGTAGTACCAGAACTCATTCGCAAGGCTCCACAGTGGATCATTCAATCCGAAAATGGGCACCCGGATGGTTTGGAGAAAGAATAGATTCCCGACGGTGGTGGACAACCGTAGGTCCGGGACAGGGTCCCTTGGGGAATAGAGCGGCAGCTGTACGATGATCCCACCCAGGATCATGGCCAAGATCAGGACCGGGTACAGGCGAGAGACGCGGGCGATGGCGTACCTGCGCAAGTCCAACCTTCCGCGCGCGCCATCGCGCATGGCGGCTCCGCCGACCAGCATGCCGCTGAGGACGAAAAACACCATGACGCATTCAGCCCCGAGGCTGGTGATCAGGTACAGGACGGACTGCAAGGGACCGTGATTGCTCGCGGGGAGCGCGTCGTAGCGCAGGAACAGTGTGCCGCGAAGGTGCCCGATCGCAACCAGACCGGCCGCCGCGCATCGAAAAGCATCCAGATGTGCCGAGAAGCGCGGGTTGATCTCGGCTGGCAGAGGAAGGCGCGAGGCGTTCGCTTGATCCCTCAAGGAGCGCCCTTCGCCCAAGTCGCCATGGTGTCTCCTCTATGCTGCCCGGCGCCCCTGCGTCAAGACGCTCGCCCGAGTACCCAGTGGGGCCCTTTCGCCTGGCGGATCAGGCCCATCCGATCGTATAAACGCCGTGCCATGTCCCCGAAAATCCTCACATGAACAAGCAGGGTGCCTATCTGCAGGCTCTCGGGGGCCACTGTCTCGATCTGTACCGCCTGGTCACCTTCGACCTTGGCGTTCCTCACAGCTACAGCAAGTTCCGGCAGATCGACGCGGTTCGAAAGAAGACCGGGGCTCGCATGATGATCGAGACTGGCACTTACCTCGGCGTCACCGCGCGGCGGTGTTCGCACACTTTCGAGAAGGTGTACACGATCGAGCTGGACCCGGCGCTGCACGCACAAGCCTCGAGTTGGTTGTCGGTGCGCCCGAACGTCGAGGTGATCCTGGGTGACGCGCTGGAAAAGCTTCCCACGGTGCTGGCGCGGGACGACGTCGACGACGTCCTGGTGTTTCTCGACGGACACTTTTCCGGGGGAGTGACCGCGCTCGGTGATCATCCCGAGCCGGCGGTGCTGGAGATCGAGGTCCTGGCCAAGTACCAGGACAAGATTCGTGCCGTCATCATCGACGACTTTCGGTGCTTTGGTGTCGATCCGGGCTGGCCAAAGAAGTCCGAGTTGATAGCTTCCATCGAGCGCTCGCTGGGGGACCGCTTCGACATGTCGGTTCACATCGACCAAGTCGTTCTGATTCGCTCCCGGTAGTGCTTCCCCTTCGAGGCATAGCGCGGCGGCTGACCCGGTCACAATCCGCCGAGATTTTCGTCTACCCTCACCTGGGAGGAACCGACCTGGGCTTCGCGCGCATCCTAGGCACGGGCCTGGGAAACCTGCTGCTCCCTTGGGCGCGGGCCATCATCGCTGCCCGGCGCAACCGCTGGACGCCCCTGTTTCCCACCTGGCCGCAATTGAAGGTGGGTCCTCTGCTTCGTCGCGAGCGCGACGCGCGGCTGTATTCCGGGTTGTTTCGCTGTCCACCTGACTACGTTGGATCTCCGCGACGGCTGCTGCTCTTACTGCGAGGCCCGCGGGTCGGCGAAGGCGTTGCCGTCGATCGGGTGGCGCCCGGAAGCGTCGTCGTGTTTCGGGGGTTGCAGGATGGCTTTCGGTCGATTCTCGAGGAGCACGAGCTCGTTCGCCGCGAGCTGCTCGCCATGGTCCGCGTGGAGCACCTGCACCACTTCCGGCCGAAAGATCCCGTGGCCATCGGAATTCACGTCCGGTTGGGTGACTTCCGACAGGTGTCGCAGCCGGGCGTTCCCGAGCCGGGCATCGCCAGCTATGGCGATCGGCTGCCGCTTGATTGGTATGTGGAAGCGCTCGGCAACCTTCGTCGCGCGCTGGGCCCCGTTCCGGCGCTGGTCTTCTCCGACGGTAGCAACAGCGATCTCGACGCGCTGTTGCGGTTGCCCGGGGTTCAGCGATTCGATTCCGGTTCTCCCCTCGGTGACCTGTTGGCGCTTGCCAGCGTCCGGGTCTTGATCGGATCGATCTCGACCTTCAGCATGTGGGCGACCTATCTCGGCCGCATGCCGACCGTCTGGCGCCGCAGCGAGGAACCAACGGCGCTGCTCTACGACCGACCCGGCGCCGAAGCGTCGGTTGCCCCGGGCGATGGCCTCCCTGAGGCCTTTCTCGCACTGGCGCGGGCGGCGATCGGTCCTCGAGAATGACCGCCGAGAGTTCGTCGTTGCGCGGCGTTTTCCCATGCCATAGAAACCTCTAGCGCCACCTGTTGCAGCGTGAAACGAATGGAGCATCAGTCATGAAGGTTCTCGTCACCGGTCATCTTGGATACATCGGCGTGGAGATGGTTCCCGTCCTTCGCGCGGCCGGGCACGAAGTGGTGGGGCTGGATACCGGCCTCTTCAACGAATGTGATTTTCAGGCGCCCCCGGATCAGGTCGAAGATCTTGGCATCGACTTGCGGGACGTCACGCCCGCTCATCTGCGCGGATTCGATGCGGTCTTGCATCTCGGCGCGCTGTCCAACGATCCGCTCGGTGATCTGAACGCCGACATCACCTACGACATCAATCTGCACGCGTCGGTGCGCCTGGCGAAGGCCGCCAAAGAGGCGGGCGTCAAGCGCTTCCTGTTCTCGTCGTCCTGCAGCCTCTACGGTGCGGGAGGCGACGGTTTTCTCGATGAGAAGGCGGCCTTCAACCCGGTGACGCCGTATGCGCGGTCGAAGGTCGAGGTCGAGCAAGCCGTGTCGAGCCTGGCTGACGATACTTTTTCACCCGTCTACCTGCGCAATGCGACCGCCTACGGCGTTTCGCGCCGTCTTCGCGCTGACATCGTCGTCAACAATCTGGTCGGCCATGCGCTGACCACGGGAAAAGTCCTGTTGCAAAGCGACGGAACGCCGTGGCGACCGCTGGTTCACATTCGCGACATCATTCAGGCCTTCGCGGTTTCGTTGGTTGCACCGAAAGACGCGATCCACAATCAGGCTTTCAACGTTGGCGCCACAACCGAGAACTTTCGAATTCGACAGGTCGCCGAAATGGTGGCCGAGGTCGTGCCCAATTGTGAGGTGGCCTTTGCGCCCGGCGCCTCAGCCGACGCGCGCGACTATCGGGTCGACTTCGGCAAGATTGAACGTAGCCTCCCCGGTTTTCGAGCGACCTGGACCTTGCGCAAAGGCATCGAGGAACTCTACGCCGGCTACAAACAGGCCGGGCTGGCCAAGGAAGATTGGACGGGGTCCCGCTACTATCGTCTCCGCACCATTCAGGGCTTGCTGAAAAGCGGGCGCCTGGATTCCGTCCTGCGCTGGGCTCCCGCTCCGCGATAGTCATGGAGGGCGACGACAGGCTGGACGTCGCGGTCATCGGCGCTGGGGTCATCGGGCTTGCGGTCGCCAGAGCGCTGGCCCGGAGCGGACGGGACGTGGTGGTGCTGGAGGCGGAGGCGTCGATCGGCGCCCATACCAGTTCAAGAAACTCCGAGGTGATTCATTCGGGAATCTACTACCCGACCGGGTCATTGAAGGCGCGGCTGTGTGTGGCCGGCCGCCGCATGATGTATGCGTACTGCGAGGCCAATGACGTGGCCTTCGCAAGAACCGGGAAGATCATCGTTGCCACGCGGGATGACGAGATTCCGACGCTCGAACGGATCAAGGCCCAAGCCGAAGCCAACGGCGTCCCTGATCTGACCTGGCTGGAGGGGGCGGAAGCGCGGGCTCTGGAGCCGGCCGTGCGCTGCACGAAGGCCCTGCTGTCACCGTCGACCGGGATCGTGGACAGCCATGGCTTCATGGCAGCGTTGCGCCGCGACGCCGAGGCGCGGGGAGCACGGGTGTTGCTGGCGGCGCCGGTCACTTCTGGCCTGGTAGAAGAGGACGGCATTCGGCTGTCGACCGGCGGGGCGGAACCCACCACCGTGCTCTGCAGGGCGGTCGTCAATGCCGCCGGACTGTGGGCGCAATCCCTTGCCGCGATGATCTCCGGCCTCCCCAAGGAGGCTATTCCTCCTCGAATGTTCGCCAAGGGGCACTACTTCGTCTTGACCGGGCCCTCGCCGTTTCGCCGTCTGGTGTATCCGGTGCCCGTGCCGGGCGGGCTTGGCATTCACGTCACGCTGGATCTGGCGGGGCAGGCCCGGTTCGGGCCCGATGTGTCCTGGATCGATGATGTCGACTATCGCTTCGACGAAGGTCGCGCCGCACGCTTTCACGAAGCGATCCGGACCTACTACCCTGGTCTCCAGGCAGATCGGCTCGTTCCTGGCTACACCGGCATCCGGCCCAAGTTGGGTCCGGAGGGAAGCGCGCCGCAGGATTTCGTGATCCAGGGCCCGGCTGATCACGGCGTGGCCGGGCTGGTGAATCTCTACGGCATCGAGTCCCCCGGGCTGACTGCCTCTCTCGCGCTGGCCGAACACGTTCGCGCGCTGCTCAGCTGACTCGGCTATACGGGGTCGCACGCGACCAGTAGACTCACAGCGCGCACGAGGACCGTGCGATCACCCCATGTGTGGAATAGCCGGAATCATCGCGCGCGACGACAGGATGGTTCGCGAGGCCCTGCCCGCGATGATGGTGGCCGAGCGGCACCGCGGCCCGGATGATTCAGGACAGGAATACGGCAGCCTCGGAGAGTTCTTCGTCGGCTTGGGGCATACCCGCCTCGCCATCTTGGACCTATCGCCCACCGGGCATCAGCCGATGGTCCACCCCAAGTCGGGAGATCGGCTGATCTTCAACGGCGAGATCTACAATTTCGCGGCGCTCAAAGCCGAACTCGAGCGAGGCGGCGTTCGCTTCGCGGGTCATGGCGACACCGAAGTGCTGTTGCACGCCCTGGTCGAGTGGGGGCCGGCCGCGCTGACCCGGCTGCAGGGAATGTTCGCGTTCGCCTTTCACGATGTCCGTCGGCACCGCGTGCTCCTGGCGCGGGATTCACTGGGCATAAAGCCGCTCTACCTTGCCGATTTGCCGCAAGGTGGCCTGATGTTCGCCAGTGAGGTCAGGGCGATCCTGGAAACGGGCCTGTTGCCCCGGCGGGTGGATCCGCGAGGCGTCGCAGGACTGCTCGCCTATGGAGCTGTTCAACGTCCCACCACGATATTCCGGGGCATCGAGGATCTTGCCCCGGGCAATTTCCAGCTTGTCACGGCAGACCGGACCTCGCTTCGGCGCCGGTCCGAGGTGTTCTGGAAACTTCCCGCGATCGTGGCCGATGCGGAACCCTCGGCGACGATCGCAGCGGTGCGCGCCACGCTGGATGTCGCCGTCAGGGATCACCTCATCAGTGACGTTCCTCTGGGGATCTTCCTGTCGTCCGGGCTCGACAGCACCATCCTGGCCGGAGTCGCGTCCCGTCATTCGACGCGCCTCAAGAGCTTCACCGTGGGTTTTGCGGAGGCTCCCGACCTCAGCGAACTCGGGCTCGCCCGCGAGACGGCCCGGCTGTTCAACCTCGATCACACCCAGCTGGAAGTTTCGACCCAGGATGCAGAGGCGTCGACCATCGCCTGGCTGTCGTCGCTGGATCTTCCGTCGATGGACGGCTTCAACGTCTTCTTGATCTCGAGACTCGTTCGGGCGCAGGGAATCAAGGTGGCCCTTTCGGGACAGGGAGGTGACGAGCTGTTTGGTGGCTATCCAAGTTTCGCGGATGTCCCGCGCCTGCAGCGCTGGTTTCGTCCCGTTCGGCACATTCCACCGGGACTACGGCGCGGCCTGGCCGCTCTGGCTGCGGCCCGACGGCCGGAGGCGATCCGGGCCAAGGCCGTCGATCTGGCGGGAAGCGACGGCAGTCTCCTCAGCCTGTACCTGGGACGTCGGCGTGCGATGTCGTCAGGGCGACTGATGGCCCTGGGCCTCGACCCCATGGCCCTGGGCCTCACGGACGACTACATGCCACCCGAGGGCATCGAGGCGGGGCTGCTGGACGGGGTAGATCCGGTCAGTGGGATCTCACGGCTGGAGACGCGGTTCTACCTCGGGAACATGTTGCTCAGGGACGGCGACGTGAACGGAATGAGTCACTCGCTGGAAATTCGAGTCCCCTTCCTTGATCAACGCCTGCTCGATCTGGTGTTGCCGCTTTCGGGGAGAATGCGTCTCCCGAACGGCCGCGCCGACAAGCATCTGCTTCGACAGGCCTTCCCCGAGCTGCTGCGGCCAGCCTTGCTGCGGCAGAAGAAGCGGGGCTTCAACCTGCCGATTGGGCGGTGGATGGAAGGGCCTCTCCGCGCGCTCTGCCAGACCGGCCTCGCCGCGGTGAAGTCTCTCGGGCTGTTGCATCCTTCTGGAGTGGACGCCGCGTGGGCCGCTTTCGCGCGTCAGCCCGGCGGCGGTGCCTGGTCGCGCGCCTTTACCTTGTGCGTCCTTGGCCTCTATCTGCGGGACACCAAGGCCGTCGCTTGAAGCGGGAGGGCGTGGCCCTGTCGGGCCCCTGCGGATGAAGATCGTTCACGTTGTCAGCACTCTGGACCCCGCCGTCGGAGGTCCGCCTCAGGTCGCCGTCCGGTTGGCGGCCGCTCAGGCCGCGCTCGGTCACGAGATTCATCTGGTGTACTACGCCGCCAGCAGCCACCAAGAGCGGGTGGCGCAGCAGCTGGAACGGGTGCCCCACCGGGCTCGGTTGCACCTGCACCCCTTGCCCGATCCGGGGCGGTACGAGCGCCTGTTCGCGACGCGTGCGCAGCGGGCGCTTCGTGACGTCATCGTTGGCGCGGACTTCGTTCACATTCATGGCGTGTGGGACGCGATCTTGAAGAAGGCGGCCGACGTCGCCCGAAGCCAATGCGTGCCGTACTGTTTTCGGCCCGCCGGCATGCTCGATCCGTGGAGCCTCGCCCAGAAACCCTGGAAGAAGCGTCTGGCCCTGGCGCTTGGCTACCGAGCCGCACTCGAGGCCTCGTCTTTCATTCATTCCTTGAACGTGGACGAGAAGCGTCTCATCGAACCGTTGCGCCTCGGCGTCCCGATCGTCGTCCTGGGCAATGGGGTCTTCGTCGAGGAGATCGAGCCCCTTCCTCGACGTGGCACGTTCCGGGCGGCACATCCGGAGCTCGGCACGGATCCCTTCATTCTCTTTCTCGCGCGACTTCACTACAAGAAGGGGCTCGACGTGCTGGCGGAAGCCTTCCAGGCACTCGCCAAGGTTCACGACCGCGTTCGTCTGGTCGTGGCGGGGCCTGACGGGGGCGCGCGGGAGGACTTCGTCAGGCGGGTGGCGACGGCGGGCCTGGATGACCGCGTGCATGTGGTGGGTCCCCTCTACGGACGAGACAAGTTCGCGGCCTTGGCCGACGCGGCGTGCTTCTGTCTTCCCAGTCGGCAAGAGGGTTTTTCAGTGGCGATCACCGAGGCGATGGCTTGCGGCATTCCGGTCGTCATATCGGAGGCCTGTCATTTTCCCGAGGTTGCTGAAGCGCAGGCCGGCATCGTCGTGGCCCTCGACGCGACGGCGCTGGCCACCGCCCTCGGCGCGATCGTAGCCGACCCGGCCGAGGCAAGTCGGAAGGGCGCGGCGGGGGCCGCCCTGGTCCGCGCGCGATATACCTGGGCCATCATCGCCGCTCAGAGCATTGGTCGCTACCAAACGGCCCGACCGTCACCCCCTTGCTAGGAAATCGATAGGAAGGCCGGTAGTCGATCAGGCGCTGGTGGCCGTCGCGCTCAAGCTGTCGATGGCGTCGACCATGCGCTGAGCAACGTGCTCCACATCGAACTCCGCGCGTACCCGAGCCGCTTGCTCGATCGCTGCGGTCGCCAACAACGGATAGTCCTCGAGTACGAGGTGGAGACCTTGCTGAAGGGCCAGCTCATCGAAGCCGTCGGCGACCCGGATCCCCGTGTATCGTCCGGCCGAGCTGGTGGCGGCGCCGACCTCGGGAGTCGCGAGCACCGGTATCCCCATCCCCAAGGCCTCCGTGATTACATTGCCCCAAGGCTCGTAACGGGATGGAAGTACCAGCGCGTGTGCGTCGTTCAGGTGCTGCGAAAGCCCAGAATGTGGCACGGCCCCCAATAGACGCACGTTCGTGATTTGAAGCGAGTGAATGAGGTCCTCGATCTGCGTTCGCGACGGGCCATCGCCCACGATCGTCAGCGCAACCCGATTGCGGAAAGTTTGATCGCCGATCGCACGAATCAGGGTCTCGATGTTCTTCTCGGGAGAGAGACGGGCGATCGCCAAGAGCTTGAAGGGCCCATCACCGACGGCCAAGGCTTTCGTTCTTGGGGCTCCCAGATCGTCGTAAGTCACCGAGTAGAAAGGCAGCGTGCGAAACCGCCGGAATCCCAGCAGGCGAAACGCTTGCTCGTTCGAGCGACCCAAGGTCCAAGCCTCGGTGACGAAGGGGGCAATGGCGCGATAGAAGAGCAGGCGTAACCACCCGCGGACGTTACTGGGAAGGACCCCCGCCACGTTGGTGTCCCCCACGAACACCAGGGGGCATTTTCGAGGTCGCCGTACCAAGGCCTCTGCCATGGCGACCTTCGAGCGGGTTCCAAACAAGAAGATCGCATCGGCCTTCGAAATGTCCATGGCACGCACCAGCTCACCAGGGGTCATGTCCCCCCAGTCGTGCGCTACCACGTCGCGGCTTTGGAATGATTCGTGAGCAAAGCTGGTCCGGATCTGACGACCTTCGGGCGGTTTGTGAAACACCTCCATCCGCGCACCAGAGCGGCGCGAAATGCGCGCCAGCAGATCCCACGTGTAGCTCGACACCGGCCCGGCGAGGACCAGCCAACGACGATAGCCTGGCAAGGAGCCTGATGACTCCTTTTGATCCGGTGCGCTCATATGCGGCATCCCGTCGAGCTCCTTCTCAACTTGACTGATGAACCCCGCTGATCGACGTCAACAGGTCGATCCAGCGCGTCGCCAGAACCTTCTGATCGTACTCCTGGTGTCCCGCGCGAAAGGCATTCGATCGCTTGGCCAGGACCTGCGTCGGCTGGGCTCGCGCCATCGATAAAACGCGTTCAAGGCCCGACGTGTCCCCGGGCTCGATGACCCAGCCGGCATCGTGACGCCGAACCGTCTCAGCCAGATCTGAGTTGCGCGGACAGATCGCAAGGATCGCTTGACCGGCCGCCATGGCGCTGTAGGTCTTGCTCGGCATCACCAGGCCTTCGGCGCCGTGCTTCATCGTCACGAGAGCGATGTCGGCTCGTCGCATCGATTGCGTCCATTCCGCATCGTTCAGGCTGTTGCCGAAGACGATGTCATCGGTTGCTCCTGCGATGGTGGCTGCGAGCGATCGAAACCCAGCGCCATGCCCGCGAAACTCGAATTTGAATCCCGCGGGCATGCCCCGCCGAAAGAGCTCGGCGATGGTATCGGTTTCGTGCATGCGCCCCAGATTGCCGCAATAGAGCACCCGAAGGGGCTGGTCCGATGATCGCTGGTGCGGGGAGTCGGTTCGGAACAGCTCGCCGTCGGCGCCGACGGGGATGACCAGATTCCTCGGGATCGGCCCATATCGGCTGACGGCGTGTTCGAGTAATCGCTCGCCGAGAAAGACGTTGGCGGCGGCATGCTGAAAGGTCCATCGGGTCAGTCGCCCCAAGCATCGTTCAGTCAAGCTTCCGGCGCGGACCTTGTCGCCCGCGACCAGGACGTCGGGGAAGAGATCGAAGACCCAGTGCACCACCGGAATGCTCACGCGGCGGGCTGCTTGCAGGGCGACGGCTGGTGCATAGAACGTGTTCGTACATACGACGATGGCGGTGGGCGCCGCCTGATCTCGAAGTCGGCGACCAAGGGTGCGCAGGTACGTTACGTAAGAGTGCCAGCGCATGCGCGCGCGGGCCGCCGGATTCCGGGCCTCCCGATAGTCGCTCTCGGCGAACTCGAATCGTTGCTCGGCGTGCCATCCCGCCGCGGTCAGTTCGCGCAGGAGGCCGCGCGCGAAGCTACCCAGCTCGACAGACGACCAAAACTCAACCGACCGACTCACAGCGTCTCCTGGTCTCTGCCTTTTGGGGTGGCCAACCTATCCGCGAATGGTTCGGTGGGAAAGAAGAAAAAGCTGCCGGCGGCACGCCCAGAAGGCAGTGATAGACTACCGCGCCCATGGAAGAGTACGGCCAAGCGCTTTTGATCGACGTCGCGACAGTGGTGTCGTGTATCGCGCTGTTGCTCAGGTTTGGCGATCTCCGGTTTTCGCATCCCGCCACGCCGTACGTTGTCTTCCATCTGCACACGGTAACCGTTCGCCTGGCGGGACTCATGAACGGCGCCCCCACCCTGTACTCGACTTGGCTTGGCTCTCATGAACCGGTGACGGCCGAGGAGATCGCCCGAGCGGCGCTCTACTGCGACCTTGCCTTCTTGGTCGTGACCTTGGTCTGGATCTTCGTGAGGGTGTCCCCACGTCCAGGCGAACCACAGCGTGCCGATGCGATGAGGATTGATCAGCGCATTCTACGACCCGTGCTCTTGGGTGCGTTCGTCATGGGAGTCTTGGGTCTGTGGTTGATCAAGATCCCTGGCGTTCAAAGTTTCGAGGGGATGACCCCTCTGTCCGAGTCGAACGAGTGGTCTTCGAGTTCATACCTCTTCATCCTGCCCACCTGGTTCGGCTTGGCGGTTCTTGGACACATCTACTACTACGGTTTTCGGCGGTGGTCCGGAATCCTGCTGGGAATCTATTTGGCTCTCATGTTCCTGCAGGGAGGATCTCGTTACCGCGTCGTGGTGGGGTTGGTCCTGGCCGCGACCATTTGGGTCGAGCGAAAGAATCGGAGGTGGCCGAGCAAGTCGATGGTCCTGGGTTTCGCCGGGCTTGCGCTGCTCTTCTTTCCCATGAAGACCATCGGGGGAATGATCCAGAAGGGCGCCAGCGTTTCCGAGATCTATGACGCCGGCTTTGATGAGGTGACCGAGGCCAGCGAAGGCTCGGCGCCAGACCATATGTTCCTGGACGAATTCGCCTGCGCGCTGGATCTCTTGGATCTCCACGGCAAGAAATATTATGGGTCTCTCTACCTGCCCCTTCTGACCTTGCCCATTCCACGGGCGTGGTGGCCGGACAAGCCGACCTTGGCACCCTACGTCTTCGACATTTCGACCACCGGGCGTCCGATGGGAGCCAACGGGATGATCACGACCTATCTGGGCGAGTCGTATGCCAACTTTGGCTTCGCGGGAATTCTACTGGTCCCGCCCGTGTTAGCGGCCCTCCTCGCGTATTTCCGGCGCAAGGCCTTTACCGCCCCCTCCGACTCGGTTCTGCGGTTTGCTTATGTCCTGGTGTCGGTCAACCTGATTCAGGTTTACCGGGACGGTCTGCAGTCCATCGTCGTGTTCACGTTCGTCAACATGATGCCCTTGGTGATCGTCGTGCTTGCACATCTCGTGTTCGCGAACGGGCGCCGCAGTGTCTTCCGGTCAAGGTTCTCGCCATTGCCTCCCTGATGGGCCCAACGGATTGGCTTGGGCGGTTCAGTCCGCCGTGGAACGCCGCTCTCCCGGGGCGCCCCCTCACGTGATCGGGGAACTGCGCTCCAGGGTTGATCGCGCTCCAGACTCAACCTTGTCGCGGTCTTCCTCACCATGTTACGGTAATAGCCCCGTGTCACCTCGGCGCTCGTACATGTTGCTCTCCACGGGCCCCGTGGGGGGCGAGTGCCGCCTCTAAGCGGCTGAGCCCGGAGATGGCAGTCGGACGTCGGACCACCTCGAGAGGAAGAACGAGCCGCGCATCTCGTCTCGTTCGCCAGGCCAGCAGGGTGATGGTGGCGGCTACCGTCGGTTTGGCCCCTCTCCTGGTGGGAAGCGTTCACCGACCCATGGTGATCGCGGTTCTGATCGGCGTTTCGCTGGCGTTCACTCTGGCGGTCGTCGGCGAACGCATGAGGGGTGGACTTCTGCGGGCTCAGTCCACCTCGGTTTTCTTTCTCTTGCTCGTCGTCTTGCCGCTGGCTCAACTGCTGCCGCTGCCGTCGTTCCTGCGCGGAAAGATCGATCCGGCCGGGGTGGCTCTGCTGGCCAACGCCCCCGACGGCACGCCGCGCGTGTGGCCCTTCAGTCTCGATCCCTATTCGACCGAGACCGAGATCGGTGTCGCCGCGGGGGCGTTGGTCGTCTTCGTCCTTGCCGCTCACGATGCAACCAGGCGCCGCCATCGCAAGCCACTCCTCGACGCGATTGCGCTGGGCGGCGTGCTGGCGGTGGCCAGTGGACTCGTGCACCGGATCTTCGGGGTCGAGCGGCTGTACGGAATCTTCGATGTCTACGGGGCGGTCTTCCCCGGGCCGTTCATCAATCCCAATCACTCCGCCGAATTCTATGAGTTGGCGGCCTTCTCGGCCCTGGCGCTCGCGTTGGGGGGCAGTACGGAAAGCCGGATAGCCTGGTTCGCAGCTGCCGGAGTGAACGCGGCGGCGGCCCTGTCGACGCTTTCGCGAGGTGCTTTCCTGGCCCTGCTGGTCGGCGGCGCAGCCTTCGTCGCTCTCCGCTGGCGCGCGGATCGCACTGACGAGGCCGGGGCCGAGAAGCCCCGCCTGGGGCGGTTGGGCAGGACCATCGCGTGGAGCCTGTTCGCTGCCGTGTGTCTGGCCTGCGCCGCCTTCGCCCTTGGGGCGTCCCCGGTGTTGGACGAGGTAGCCAACACCAACCTTGCGGGTCGGGGGGAGAAGATCGTCGTCTGGAAGGACAGTTGGTCGATTGTACTTCGGCATCCGCTCGGGATCGGACGACACGCCTTCGATCGCGTTTACCCGATCTACAAGACGCTCACCATGAATTCGAGGTTCGTGTTTGTCGAGAACGGACCGTTGCAGCTGCTGATCGACGTCGGATGGCCAGGCCTGGCGCTGCTTGGTGGGGCCGTGGCGTGGCTTGCCTGGAAGGTGAGGCAGGGGTGGAAAGGGGACTACATGGATGCGGCACTCCTGGCGGGCCTGGTTGCCGTCGGGGCCCACAATCTGGTGGACTTCGGCATCGAGACGATGGGCATTCGCCTCCCCTTCGCGGCGTTGGCCGGAATCTTGGTCGGGCGTTGCGCCTTTGCCCGAAGCGAGCCTGCTCAGGGGGGCAAGGGCACCATGCCATTCACCGCCATCGCCGTGGGCGCGACCGTTGCCGTGGGGATTGCGGTCGGTCTTCATGCCGCGCTTGGCGTGAGCGCGGAGGACATCGAAGAACGCTGGCGTCGCAACACGCCGGGGAGGGAGCGGCGGGAGATCGCTCTGAGCGGTGCCCGACGGTTCCCGACCGATTCTTACTTCGCTCTCCTTCAATCCTACGACGAGCCGTTGCGCCCGCTCTGGCGGCGGGGCCCCTCTCCACGGTTGATGGCCCTCAATCGGGCACTGCGTCTCTGTCCCTCCTGCAGTTTCGTTCACCAACAAGTGGCGCGGGCGTTGCTCGCCCTTGGCCTTCGCTCACAGGCGCTGTCCAGCTTTCGCGATGCTGTCCGATTGAACCCTTCCGCGACCGCGGCCACGCTGGCCGAACTGGACGCCGAACACTTCACACCGGCTGAATGGGCCACGCTAGCGGTCGGGGACGCCTCGCAGACCCTCGAAGTTGCGCGGTACCTGGTGTCAAAGGGGGCCGCGAGCGATGCCGCGTCTCTGGTTGACGATGCCGCCCAGAAGGGGGCGCCAGTCGCCGAGGCAATGCTGGCGAAGGCGGAGCTGGCTCTCGCGATGGGGCGCAGTGCCGACGCGAAGGCGACGCTTGAAGAAGGGCGCCGTCTCGGCTCGCAGGACGGACGATTTGATGAGGCGCTCTCGGTGGTCGCCGAACACGAAGGCCAAATGGAGCAAGCACTCACCGAGGCGCGCATCGCCACGACGCTGTCACCGTTCTCGGTTCCCTTTGCGCGACGCCGCCTCGACCTGGTCCAGCGTTTGAAGAAGTGGGACGACCTGGAAGATGCCCTCTCGCTGCTGAAGGTTGCGTTGCGGCAGAATGGGCAAGATGTGGCCGAGGTTCACAAGGCATTCGGTGACATCTTGGTGTCGCGGGGGAACCTTGGACGTGCCCTGTCAGAGTACAAAACCGCCGCCACGCTGGCTCCGACCGATCCGACGATCTGGGCGGCGGTGGGACATACGTGTGAGGCCCGCGGCGATCTGAATGGGGCGTCGGCGGCCTATCATAGACAGGCGGCATTGCAACCCGGCGACACCGACGTTCAGCAGGCGATCGCGCGCGTCGAGAAGGCGCGCACGACTGAACGAATCAACCAGATGCTTTCCCCCTTGTAACTCTGACGCTCAGACGTGCCCGATTTGGAAGGATTAAGTATGCAAGACGACACCATCGTCGTTCCCCGATCGCTTCGCGTCGAGATTTCCGAAGGCATCGCGACGCTGACACTGGAGCGGCCGGAATCGTTGAACGCGCTGACGATGGAGACATTCCGCGATCTGCGGGACACCTTCCGCTCGTTTCAGGACGACCCCTTCGGGGCGCCGTCCGGCGGCTCGCCGGCTGACGCGGTTCGGGCGGTCATCTTGACGGGGGCCGGCTCAGGCTTCTGTTCGGGGGCGGACATCGACGATCTGCTGGGCAAGGTGACCCGCATGGGCAACGCCGATACGCTGGCCTTCATTCATCTCGGCAGCGAGATGATTCTGGCGATGCGCCGATTGCGAAAGCCCATCATCGCGGCGGTGAACGGCGTCGCTGTCGGTGCGGGCGCAGCGCTGGCCCTGGCGTCGGATATCCGCATCGCGTCCGATCTGGCGCGGTTCGGGTTCATCTTCGCGCGGATCGGCCTGTCGGCGGCCGAGATGGGCGTGACCTGGATGTTGCCGCGCATCGTGGGGATGGGCCGCGCCAGCGAGTTGCTGCTGGGCGGTGAGATCATCGACGCACCCACGGCCGAACGCTACGGTCTGGTGAACCGCATCGTACCGGCCGACCAGCTGCTGGCGACGGCCCGGGAGTTCGCGCGCAAGCTGGTGACCGGCCCTACCTTCGCGCACGGCATGACCAAGGAGATGCTGGAGCGCGAATCGCAGATGGATCTGGAGTCAGCGCTGGCGGCCGAGTCGCAGGCGCAGCAGATCTGCTCGCAGAGCATCGACTTTCGCGAAGCCTATCGCGCGCTGGTGCGCCGGCGTCGTCCGCGGTTTCAGGGTCGGTAGGCGACCAGGCTCAGTCGACGACGGCGCGCAGTTTCTTGATCAGCGCGTCGATGCGGTCACCATGCAACTTGGCCGCGGCGCGACCCACGCAGATACGCGCGCTCACGGGCAGGATCGTCTCGACCTCGACCAGGTGGTGCTGGCGCAGCGTCTCGCCCGACGACACCAGGTCGACGATGCGATCCGCCAACCCCACCAGCGGCGCAATCTCGATCGAGCCGTAGAGTTTGATGATCTCGGCGACTGTGCCGCGCGATTGCAGATGCCGGCGCGTGATCTCGGGGAACTTGGTGGCGTAGCGCAGGTGAACCTGGGCGGATTCGTCGACCTTGCGTCCCTCCGGTTCGGCCACCACCATGCGGCAACGACCGATGCCCAGGTCGATGGGCTCGTACAGATCGCGTCCCTGTTCTTCCAGCACGTCGCGGCCCGCGATGCCCAGATCGGCGGCGCCCCCTTCCACGTAAGCGGGGACGTCCGTGTCGCGGACGATCAGCACGCGCAGCCCCGCCGATTCGATGGGGATGATCAGGCGGCGGCCGGCGCGGGACTTGTCGACAGCCGACAGATCGACGCCCGCCTTCTTGAACAGCGGCAAGACCTCGTCGAGGATGCGGCCACGGGGCAGGGCCAGGGTCAGCAAGCGGGGTGGGGGATTCACATCGGCCCTCGGGTGCGGCGGACATCTGCGCCGAGTGCGCGCAGTTTCTTGTCCAGACGATCGTAGCCTCGGTCCAGGTGGTACACGCGACGAATCTTGGTGGTGCCGTCCGCGATCAGACCCGCCAGCACCAGGGACGCCGATGCGCGCAGATCGGTGGCCATCACCTCGGCGCCGGTCAGGCGCTTGTTGCCACGCACGATGACGGTCCGCCCCTCGACCTGAATGTCGGCGCCCATGCGCTGCAGCTCCGGCACGTGCATGAAGCGGTTCTCGAAGATGGTCTCGGTCAGCACCGACTGCCCCTTGGCGCGGGTCATCAGCACCATGAACTGGGCCTGCATGTCGGTCGGAAAGCCTGGGTAGGGCTGGGTCGAGATGTCGGTCGGCTTCAGGTCGGCCTTGGCGCGCACGCGGAGGCCACCCTCCTCGGCGGTCACCTCGACCCCTGCGGCGCGCAGCTTGGCCACGATCGCGTCCAGGTGTTCGGGCAGGCAGTCACGCACCAGCACGTTGCCGCGGGTGATGGCCGCGGCCACCAGCAAGGTTCCCGCCTCGATGCGATCGGGGATCACGGTGTGCTCGATGGGGTGCAGCTCGTCGACGCCTTCGATGCTGATCACCGGCGTCCCGGCGCCCTTGATGCGCGCGCCCATCTTGTTCAGCACGCGCGCCAGCTCTTCCACCTCGGGTTCGCGGGCGGCGTTCTCCAGCGTGGTCCGGCCCTTGGCCAGCGCCGCGGCCATCATCAGGTTCTCGGTGCCGGTGACGGTCACCATGTCGAACACGATGGTCGCGCCGTGCAGGCGCTTGGCGCGCGCGGTGACGTATCCGTGCGCCAGCTCGATCTTGGCGCCCATGGCCGCCAGCCCGCTCAGGTGCTGATCGATGGGACGCGCGCCGATGGCGCAGCCGCCGGGCAGCGATACGCGTGCGCGCCCGTGGCGAGCCGTCAGCGGGCCCAGCACCAGCACCGAGGCGCGCATGGTCTTCACCAGATCGTAGGGCGCCTCGAAGCTATTGACCCCCGACGTGTCGACCTGGGTGACGCCCCCGGGCTTGTTGGTGACCGCGGCGCCCAGCTCGCCCAGCAGCTTCTCCATCGTACGCACATCGCCCAGATCGGGGACATTGCGATAGACCGAGCGACCCTTGGCCAGCAGCGACGAAGCGAGAATCGGAAGCGCGGCGTTCTTGGCGCCGGAAACGCGGACCTCGCCCGTCAGGCGAGCGCCACCCTTGATGACGATGTTTTGCAAACGACCGCGGACGCCCCCGCGTTACTTACGAGGTGGCCGGGGCCGCGGGCTGGCCTTTGCCGGCGTGCTCGGCGCACAAACCACCGAACTCGCGTGGCTTCCGACAGGCTTCCTTGCTGCAGATCTTGTACTGATGGTGGCCGCCCAGCTTGCCGCGGCGCCAGGCCAGGAAGTGCTTCCGGCAGTAGCCCTTGGCCCGCAGCGGGAACTTGCACTTGTCAGCCGTGCACATGCCGCGCTTCGATTCGACCGCAACGGCCGCCTTGGCCTTTGCAGCAGTCGGTTTCTTGTCCGCAGCCGCCTTCGGCTTGGCCTTCGATTTCGCCTCGGTCTTGGTCTCTGCCATGTCGGGGCGGGAGAATAGGCCGTGTCGGGGCCGAGTCAAGCCCCGAAGGGCCGGCAGCACCCGGCAGCTTTGTTGTTGACACCCCTTCCGCCGTCTGTTCGGCTGTGGCCGTGCTCCGCGGAAAGAGGATCGCGGTCGTGGTTCCCGCCTTCAACGAGGCCGACAAGATCGCGCGCACCATTCGTTCCATTCCCGGTTTTGTCGACCACGTGCTGGTGGTGGATGACGGCAGCGCCGATGCGACGGCCAAGATTGCCGCGCGCTCGGGCCGCCGCGGCCTGGAAATCATCGTGCATCCCGCCAACCGCGGCGTCGGTGCGGCGATCGCCACCGGCTATCGTCGCGCGCTGGCGCTGGAGGCTGACGCGACGGCGGTGATGGCCGGCGACGCCCAGATGGATCCTGCCGATCTGCCCGGCTTGCTGGCCCCGGTCCTGGCCGGCGAGGCCGATTACGCCAAGGGCAACCGCTTTGCGTGGCCCGGGTGCTGGCGCCACATGCCTCCGACGCGCTTCGTAGGCAACGTGATTCTCTCGGCGCTGACGCGCGTCGCTTGTGGATATCGCCTGTTCGATTCGCAGTGCGGCTACACGGTGGCGTCCCCGGCCGCGTTGGATGCCATCGATCCCGATGCGATGTTCGCGCGCTACGGATACCCGAACGATCTGCTCGGGCGCCTGGCGCGCGCGGGTGCGCGGGCCGTCGACGTTCCGGTACGACCCGTGTACGGACCGGGATGGCGCTCGGGTATTCGCGTGACCACCGTGATCTACCCGGTGCTGTTCTTGTTGTTGCGGGCATTCCTGCTGCGTCTCGGTCCGCGCCGCCGTCGCCTGGTCGTACGGTCGCGCGCGGCCAGTCCAGCGTCGGGCCCGGCGTGACCATCGGCGTTCTCACCACGTCGTTTCCGCGCCATCCGGGCGACTTCGCCGGCTGCTTCGTCGAGGATGCCGTCCGCGGCCTGGCAGCGTCGGGCGCGGCCGTGGAAGTCATCGCCGCCGGCGATGTGCGCGAGGGCGTGATTTCGGTCGAGTCGCGGCCAGACCTGGGCGCGGCGGTCACCGTCCATCGGATCGCCGTCTCGCCCGCGGGCACGGCTACGCCGTTGTTCTACGGACCCGGCGCGCCGGAGGCGCTCGAGCAAGGAGGAGCGGAGGCGTGGCGCCAGGCCGTCACCTTTTGGGCCGGGCTGTGTCGCGCCGTGCACGCGCGTCGGTCCACCTGGGAACGGGTGGAGGCCCACTGGTTGGTGCCCTGCGCCCTGGCGGTGCGGGCGGCCGCGCCGCAACTGCGCTGGCGCGCCTACGCGCACTCGGGTGATGTGGCTCTGCTCGAACGATTGCCTGGTGGGGCAGCGCTGGCGCGTTATCTGTCGCGCGGTGGCGGGGACTTGCGCTTCGCAAGTAACAATTTGCGCATGCGATTTTCGCGCCTGGTGACCGGGGCCGTTGCGAGCGCGAACGCCCTGAATCCCATCGATGCTGCCGCGCCGGTCGACGTGTCCCCGCTCGAACGACAGCAAGCCCGGCGCGCCCTCCACCTGCGGGGCCGGACCTTGCTATCGGTGGGGCGGCTGGTGCCGATCAAAGGCTTCGATGTGCTGGTGCGCGCGGCCGCCATCGCCGCCACGCCGGGTGCCGAACCCTCGATGGTGGTGATCCTGGGCGACGGGCCCGAACGCCCGCGCCTGGAAAGATTGGCGCATCGATTGAACGTGAATCTGCGCTTGCCGGGCTTCGTGCCGCGCGCGGAAGTCGCCCGCTGGATGACGGGCGCAGATCTCTACGTGCAACCGTCGCGTCCCCTTCGTTCGGGCCGCACCGAAGGTTTGCCAGTGGCCACACGCGAAGCGCTGTCCCTGGGGCTGCCCGTGGTGGCGTCAGCCACCGGTGGTCTGGCCGAGTTGCCGCACGCACCGCCCCGGTTGCGTCTGGTTCGTCCCGACGATCACATGGCCCTCGCCGCTTGCCTGCGCGCGTGAGGGCGCGTCACTGATTTGGGCTGGCACAGCGGGCCAACGCCCACCGTCTCGCGGGATTGGGGGGCGTTGCGGCAGCGGTCGCCGCGAAAAGAACTTGCCGGCTCCGACGGCAGCGACGATGCTTACCAGACTAGCGCACGGAAAAATAGCTTCTCATCCTCTCGCTGTTTTCGGCTTCGCCCCCACAAGCCAGGAGGAACGCTTGTCCCGTCACGCTCGTTCGAACGCCCCCGAAATTTCGGTCGTGCTCGCGGTCCGCGACGATGAGGAACGCGTCGGTCACCAGGTGAACGCGGTCGCCGCACACCTGCGAGCCCTCGGTCGTGCGTTCGAGATCATCACCGTCAACGACGGCTCGCGCGACAATACCTTGCCGATGCTCGAGTTGCTGACGGGCCGGGTGCCTGAACTCAGAGTGATCCGCGCCAACGCCGCGGGTCGCGCGTTCATGCGCGGCGCCGCCGAGGCGGGCGGCAGCGTGCTGATTCTGATGGATGCCGCGCGGTCGGTCTCGTTGGCTCCCTTGGGATGGGCCCTGTCGCGGCTGGCCGCCGGGCGTGATGCCGTCATGTTCAGGGGACGTTACGTGGTGGCCCGGACGCGGCCGGTGGTGCCCGTCCTCGCCCGTGCCGCCGGGCCGGGCTTGCTCTTCGAGCGCATTTTCGAACGTCGGGCACACGCGCTGCAATTGGACGTCGTGGGCTCGCGCTCGGTTCCTTCCGGCCCGACCGCGCGCTGGCTGGCACCGGTCCTCCGTTTTCTGGCGACGTCGTAGCCGGCACGCCCACGTCCCAGAAGGCTCGATTCGGGAAAACCTGCTAGGCTTTCGCGATGCTTTCGATTCTCATCGCCATCGTGGGCCTCGGCATGCTCGTGGTCTTGCACGAGGGAGGTCACTATCTGGCTGCGCGCCTGTGCGGCATGCGCGTCGAGCGGTTCTCGATCGGGTTCGGGCCCACCCTGCTGGGTTTCAAGCGTGGCGAGACCACCTTCCAGATCGCGCCGATTCCGCTGGGGGGCTTCGTGCAGATCACCGGCCTCAATCCCCACGAAGACTTCGACCGCAACGATCCCTTCGTCTATCCGAACCGCCCGCGCTGGATGCGCCTGTTCACCATCATCGCAGGCCCGCTGGCCAACTACCTGACCGCATTCGTGATCATGCTGTTCGTGTTCACCATCCTGGGTGTCCCGGTGCCCTCCAAGGTCGAGCACGTCGCCGACGTGGAAGCCAACTCCGCCGCCGCGGTGGCCGGTTTGCGGCCCGGCGACGTCATCGTGAAGGCCAATGGCCACGCGGTCTCGGCGGACCACACCATTCGCGACGAGATCAAGGTGACCGAAGCCGCGCCCTTGCCCCTCGAGATCCTGCGCGACGGAAAGACCATCTCGGTCACCATCACGCCGCGCCAGAAGGCGCCAGGACAGTTCCAGATCGGCGTTTATCTGGATCACTCCGAGCTGGCGGCGTTGCCGTTCCCGGCGGCGGCCAAGGAAGCGTTGGTGTACCCGTACGAAAAATCCAAGTTGATCCTGGGTGGCCTTTACAACATGGTCACCGGAAAAGAGAAGGCTGAACTGTCGGGGCCGATCGGAATCACCCGCGAGATCGCCCGCGCCGCCAATCGCAGCGTGTGGGATTACTTCGGCATTATCGCGATGCTGTCGGTGTACCTGGGATTGTTCAACCTGTTGCCTTTGCCGGCTCTCGACGGCGGCCGCGCGTTGTTCCTGTCGATCGAGGCCGTGATCCGTCGCCAGATCAACCCACGCATCGAAGCCACCGTGCACACGGTTGGCCTGGTATTCCTGGTCGGAGTCCTGCTGTTCGTCAGCTTCAAGGACGTGACCCACATGTTCGGTCGGGGGTAGCCATCTCCTCCCGATCCAGCGCGCGGGGCGGCCGCCCGGCCACGGGTGGTAAGGCCGCGCGTGTACCCGGTTCCCGCATTCACGAAGGGCTGATCGGCGCGCGCAAGCTGATCGGGACCAAGTACCTATCGGATGCCCGCCTGCGTTCCGAGTATGAGAAGGAAATCGCCCCGCGCACCACCGCAGCACTGAAGAAGGTCTTGGCAGAAGTCTTCCGCCATACCAAGGACGCAGCGGCGGCCAGGCGGGTCCTGGACATCGGGGCCGGCACGGGCGCGGTTGGGAGAGCTCTGCGCGAGCACTTCGGAACCGGACAGACCATCGTCGAGGTCGACCACGTCGCGATCGGTCCAGCCACGCGCGTCGCCGACGTCACCAACACCCCAGCGCTGGCGGCCATGGGGGGGCCGTTCGATCTGGTGATCGCCGCGCAGGTTCTGAACGAACTTTACGTTGGTGATGACGTCCAGCCACGGGCCGCCCGGTTGTCCGTCCTGGTGCGCGGTTGGTGCGAGAAGCTGCTGGCTCGGGGAGGTACGTTGATTCTGATCGAGCCGGCGTTGCGTGAGACCTCCCGGGTGCTGTTGACGGTCCGGGACCAGGTCCTGGCGGCGGGGCTGCACATCGTGGCGCCGTGCTTCTTCACCGGCCCCTGTCCGGCACTGCTGCAAGAGCGCGATTGGTGCCACGACAACGCCAGCAATGGCTCGCAGCGCCGGGTCGACTTCAGCTACCTGGTCATTCGCGGTCATGGCGACGTGGCGGTGGATCCCACGCGGTTCCGCATCGTCAGCGATCCCTTGCCCGAGAAGGGGCGTCTGCGCCTCTACGGGTGCGGAATCTCCGGTCGCCACCCGATCGTCCGGCTGGATCGAAATGCCACGGCTGCCAACCGCGCCATGGACCAACTGGTCCGGGGCGACGTCGCCAGCATCAGCCGCACGACCTTCGCGCAGGACGGGTTGCGGATCGACGGTGAGTCCTCGGTCGTGCGAGAAACCTGACCTACCCGAGCTCGGTGGCGATGCGGTCTCTGATGACCTTGGCGGGGGCTCCGTAAGCGACGACGTTCGAAGGAAGGCTGCGCGTGACAACGGCGCCCGCGCCAACGAGTGTCCGCAGGCCCACGCTGCGCCCTTCCAGCACGACCGCGCCCAGGCCTATCCAGGTTTCGTCGCCGATCTGAACCGTGCCGGCCAGCCGCGCCCCGGGCGAAAGGTGCACGGTATTGCCAACCACGCAGTCATGATCGACCGATGCGCAGGTGTTGACGATGACGTTTTCACCGAGCGTGGCGTTGGGATTCACGACCGCCCCTGCCGCAACCACGGTCCCGGCGCCGATTCGAACGTCACTGGCGATGGTCGCGCGCGGATGAATCGCCAGCCCAAGCACGAACTGCCGGGCGACAACAACGCCCGCCAGCTTTCGCCGTGTCGCATTGTCGCCCACCCCGAGAATCACGTGTCGGATCCCCCGGCCACGAAGTTCATCCAGCGTCTCCCCCCCCCCCAAGATCGGGGCATCGCAAAAACGTTGCCCGTGCCGCTCGGGAGCGAGATCGTCCAAAAACCCGATCAATTCGTACTCCGTCCCGTTCCGAACGATGTCCGCGACGACGCGCGCATGTCCACCCGTTCCCCAGATGACAAGCGGAAGGCTCACTCGAAAAACCATACCACGTGGCCCAAACCGCCAACGCCCCGCAGTCAGGGCAGCGGAACGTTGGTGTGGCACCCCTCGCGCGCCCGCTCTTTTGGCCGGGGCGCCAGAGCGAGCGCAGCGAGCGGGTTCACACACGGGAGCGCGGGCTTCGCCCGCGCGGCACCCCTCAGCAAAGACGGGGGGCCCGCGGGGGGCCACTGGCCCCCCGCGCTCACTAATACCGGTAGTGGTCGGGCTTGTACGGCCCCTCGACGGAGACGCCCAGGTAGTCCGCCTGCTCCTTGGTCAACGTCGTCAACGTCACGCCCACCTTCTTCAGGTGCAGCCGCGCGACCTTCTCGTCCAGCTTCTTCGGCAGCACGTAGACCTGGCCGCTGGCGAACGACATGCCGGTGGTCGCGTCCTTGCCCTTGGTGGCGTTCTCCCACAAGGCCATCTGCGCGATGGTCTGGTTGGTGAACGAGTTCGACATGACGAAGCTCGGGTGCCCGGTGGCGCAGCCCAGGTTCACCAGCCGCCCGCGCGCCAGCAACGTCAGGCGCTTGCCATCGGTCAGAATGAACTGATCGACCTGGGGCTTGATGTTCTCCTCGCGGATCTCGGGGTTGGTCTCCAGCCAGCTGACCTGGATCTCGCTATCGAAGTGGCCGATGTTGCAAAGAATGGCCTCGTCCTTCATCACGCGCATGTGCTCGCCGCGGATGACGTCCATGCACCCGGTGGCGGTCACGAAGATGTCGCCCTGCGGGGCGGCCTGTTCCATCGTGACAACCTCGTAGCCTTCCATCGCGGCCTGTAGCGCGCAGATCGGATCGATCTCGGTGATCAACACGCGCGCGCCCAGCCCGCGGCCCGCGTGGGCGCAGCCCTTGCCGACGTCGCCGTAGCCGGCCACGACCAGCACCTTGCCGGCCACCATCACGTCGGTGGCGCGCTTGATGCCGTCGAACAGCGATTCACGGCAGCCATAGAGGTTGTCGAACTTCGACTTGGTCACGGAGTCGTTGACGTTGATGGCCGGGATCAACAGCTGATTGTTCTTCGCCATCTCGTACAGGCGGTGCACGCCGGTGGTGGTCTCCTCGGAGACGCCCTTGATGTCCTTGGCCAACGTGGTGAAGCGCTTGCCGTCGGCCTTGATGCACTTGCCCAGCAACGCCAGGATGACCTTCATCTCCTCGACGTTGGTGCTCGACGGATCCGGCACCTTTCCGGCCTTCTCGAACTCGACGCCCTTGTGAACCAGCAGCGTCAGATCGCCGCCGTCGTCAAGCAACAGGTTCGGCCCCTTGCCGCCCTGGAACGCGGCGATCTGCAGCTCGATATTGGCCCAGTACTCTTCCAGGGTCTCACCCTTCCAAGCGAACACCGGCACGCCCGTCTTGGCGATGGCGGCGGCGGCCTCGTCCTGCGTCGAATAGATGTTGCACGAGGTCCAGGTGACCTCGGCGCCCAGCGCGACCAGCGTTTCGATCAGAATCGCGGTCTCGATCGTCATGTGCAGGCAGCCCGCGATGCGCGCGCCCTTCAGCGGCTTCTGCGCGCCGAACTCCTCGCGCAGCGACATCAGGCCTGGCATTTCCTTCTCGGACATGCGGATCTTCTTGCGGCCGAGCTCGGCCAGCGAGAGGTCCTTGACTTTGAATGCGGGGAATTCAGTACGGCTATCCATGGCGGTCTCCTTGAGCAGTTTCGTGTCTGGCTACGTTCTTCCGTTGAATCAATTGGGGGTACGGGCCGGCTTGCGGCCCAGGATGACTTGCAGGGCAGGTGTCTCGGCGGCCCGCAACGGTACGGCGGGGAGAGGATCCAGGCCGGCGCTCTCCAACCAGCCACGCAGCTTGGCCGGCTCGAAGCCCAGCCAGACGTGGCCGCGCTCGCGCAAGGCTTCGTTGTCGTGCGGCACGTGATCAACGACGACCACGTGGCCGCCGGCACGGGCCAGGCGCGCGGCCGCGACCAGCAGCTCCTGCGGGCGGGCGACGTGATGAAGCACGCGCGACACCACCACCAGATCGGCGCCACCCGCGCGCGTGATCTCCTCGACGATGCCCGCGTCCTCTACGGCGCCCTCGCGCAGGCGGACGTTGGGCAGACCCAGCGCGCCCACCCGTTCTGCGCAGCGGGCCAGTCGTGCGGCGCTGCGATCGATGGCCACCACGCGTTCGTAAAGCGGCGACAACAACGGCAACAGCGCGCCTTCGCCCGCGCCCACGTCGACCGCCAGCGCGCGACCGGGCAACAGCGGCGCGAGCATCGGCAACAAGGGCAACAGCTGCGCGCCGTCGACCACCACCGGCCCTGCCGCGCTATCAGCGTGCGCGAACAGCCGGCGCGACGTCTCCTCGCGCTGGGCCACCAGCGCCGGCACCTTCGCTAAGCTCCCGTCGTGTTCGCACAGGGTGCGCCCGGCCGCCAGCGCCGCCAGCAGCACCGCGTCGGCCGATGGCTCGGCGCGCAGCAAAGTGCGCGTTCCGTCCTTGCGCGCGACCAGCAGCCCCGCCTCGCGCAACGGCTGGCTCTTGCGCGTCACCTGGGGCTGACTCTCATCCAGCAGCGTCGCCAGTTCGCCCACGGTTAGCTCCTCGGCCGCGCACAGCGCCAGGAGACGCAGCCGGTCCTCGTCACCGAGGAGCCGAAACAGATCGGCGCGCGAAGCAGGTTCGACCAGCGACACCCGGCTATTCTATGCATACATGCGAATAGATGCAATGACAATTTAACTCATTGATATAGCTACATAAAATACAGATACCCGAGGCGCGTAAAATTGTCCCCCCTTGCAGCGCACCTCGCCAATGGCGAGAAGCGTCGCGCCCGCCGTACAATGGGCGGCCCCATGCGTGTCGGCCAGGAATGGAGATGGGACTGGCCGCTGCCGTTGATTGCGGTTGCGGTGGTGGTGATCTTGGTGGGCCTGGGCCGCGTGGTCGGGTCGGCCCACCGGGGCCGGGTGCGGGCCGGCATCTTCTTCGCCGGCTCGTACCTGGTGTCGCTGTTCCTGGTGGCGATGGTCTTCCCGTTGACGTCGCCCGGCGTTCCCGTCTCCGCGCACCACGACACCTTGCGGGTGCTGTATCACCTGCTGTTCTGTTTCGCGGTCGTCCTGACGGCAGGGCTGGCCCTGTTCGATCTGGTGCTGGCCCGTCGCCAGATTCCCGCGATCCTGCGCGATCTGATGCAGGGGTTCGCCTATCTGGTCGCCGCGCTGTTCGTTCTTACGCGCGCGGAGGTGGACGTCACCAAGATCTTCACGGCGTCGGTGCTGACCACCGCGGTGATCGGTTTGGCGCTGCAGGAGACGCTGGGCAACCTGATGGCAGGCCTGGCCATGCAAATGGAGCGCGACTTCGAGCTGGGAGACTGGATCAAGATTGACGACCGCCTGACCGGCCGGATTCGCGAGATCCGCTGGCGGGTGACCAGCCTGGTAACCAAGAACGGCGATCTCTTGCTGGTGCCGAATGGGGTGGTGGCGCGCGCCGTGCTGACCAACTTCAGCCGACCCACCACCGCGCATCGCCAGTGGATCTATCTGCGCGTGCATTTTCGCCATCCGCCCGCCCAGGTGCGCGAGGTGGTGCTGGGGGCCGTGCGCGGCATGCGTGACATCCGGACCGACCCCGCGCCCGATTGCCTGCTGTGGGAGTTCAAGGAAGACGCGGTGACGTACGCGGTTCGCTACTGGATCGACGATTTTCTGCGTGACGACGGCCTGGACGCCGAGGCCCGCGGTCTGATCTGGTACGCGCTTCACCGAGCCGGCATGGAGATCCCCTTCCCGGCGCGCAACATCCACGTGACCGAGATGACCGAGGATCGCGCCCTGCGGAAGCTGGACGAAGATTACGCGCGCCGGGTGGATGCGCTCTCGCAGGTCGACGTCTTTCGCGCCCTGGATGCCGAGAAGATCGATCGGCTCGCGCGTCGTTTGCGTCTGGCGCCCTTCGGACCCGGCGAGGTGATCCTGCGCGAGGGAGATCCGGGCGATTCGCTATACGTGCTGCGGACCGGTGAGGTCAGCGTTCAGGTCAGCGTGCGCGGGAAGCCGCGCGAGGTGACCAGCCTGAAAGCGGGCCAGTTCTTTGGCGAGATGTCACTGATGACCGGCGAGTCACGGTCGGCCACCATCGTCGCCAAGACGGACGTCGAGTGTTACATCGTGTCCAAGGACGCCTTTCAAGCGATCCTGGAGCAGAAGCCAGAACTGGCGGCGACGATCAGCGAGATCCTGTCGAAGCGGCAGGCGGTGCTGGGCGCTTCGGCCGAGGCGTCCGGGCCGGTCGCCGTCGCCGAGCCCCAGCAACTGCTGTCGCGCATCGCCGCCTTCTTCGGCATCAAGACCGGCGGTCGATAGCGGTCAGCCGGGGCCGGCGTAGAACCGGTTGACGGATTCCGTGAGGCGTTCGAGCTGCGACGCCGAGAGGCTGGGGCGGATGGGAAGCGCCAGCGCTTGGCGGCAGGCCTGTTCCGCGATCGGAAGCTCGCCCGCACGGTGACGGTCCGCATCGAAGCAGGGCTGCCGCGACAGCGGCGCGGGGTAGTAGATTTCGGTCGCGATGCCGTCCGCGCGGAGGTGTGCGGCGAGGCCGGCGCGCCGGTCGCCGGGAACGCGCACCACATACTGGTTCCAGACCGCTCCGGGGTCGGCCGGGGGCAGGTGCAGCGGTGTCCCGGCCAGACCCCGCTGGTAAAGCGATGCGACACGACGGCGGGCCGCCGTCCAGTCGGGGAGGTGGCGCAGCTTGATCCGGAGCAAAGCCGCCTGCAGCTCATCCAGGCGAAAGTTGCCGCCCACCACGAGGTGCCGGTGCCTCTCGGCGGCGCCGTGGATGCGGAGTTGCCGCAGTTGCATGGCCAGCGCGTGGTCGTCGGTCAGGATCGCGCCGCCATCGCCGAAGCCTCCCAGGTTCTTGGTCGGGAAGAACGACAGCGCTGCGGCGTTCCCCAGCATGCCGACGGGACGCCCGTCATCGCCGGCCGCGCCGATCGCCTGGGCGGCGTCGCCGAACAGCGGGATGCCGGCGGTCGTGCAGGCGGCTTCCAGGGGGGCGATCCGCGCCGCGCGTCCAAACAGATGCACGGTGATCACCGCTTTGGTGGACGGCCCGATGCGCGCCGCCGCTGCGTGCGGGTCCAGGTTCATGCTGTCTGGTTCGATGTCGGCGAAGACGGGACGGGCCCCCACGCGTGCGATCACCTCGGCCGTCGCGAAGAACGAGAACGGCGATGTGACGACCTCGTCGCCCGGGCCTACGCCCGCCGCCATCAACAGCACCAAGAGAGCGTCGGTTCCCGACGAAACGCCGATGGCGTGCGCGACCCCGCACGCTGCGGCCAGCTCGGCTTCGAAGGCGGCCACCTCACGATCCAGGATGAATCGTCCGGACCGCAAGACCTGGGCGGCGGCCGCTTCAAGCTCGGGCAGCAGGGCTGCGTGGTCGGCCGCGGGATCCGCGAACTCGATCGCGTCGCTGGCTACGCGGGGAGGCCGTAGTTGCGCAGCCATTGCTCGAACACGAACAGCGTCCACAGCTGTTTGCGGTGGTCGCGGCGGCCCTCGACATGCTCGTCCAAAATGCGGGTCACTTCGCCGGCGTCGAAGAACCCCTCGCGCTTGATCTTGTCGGGCTGGAACTCCTCGCGCAGCATGGGCAGCAGGTCTTCCTTCATCCAGCGCGCGACCGGTACGCCGAAGCCCTGCTTGCGGCGATCCAGGATGTCGTCGGGCAACAGGCCGCGCATCGCGGTCTTCAGGATGCGTTTGGTCGTCAGGCCGTCCATCCGCAGTTCGGGCGGCAGGCGGCAGGCAAAGTTCACGACGTCAGTGTCGAGGAACGGCGCACGCGCCTCCAGTCCCACCGCGGCGCTGGCGCGATCGACCTTCACGTTGATGTCACCCGTCAGATAGAAGCGACAGTAGTAATCCATGATCACGTCCCATGGATTGCGGGCGGTGCTCGTGGCGGCCCGCTCGTCGAGCTCGACGAACGGATCGCCGCCGGCCGCGGCTCGGATCGCGGGGGACAGCAGCCGATCCTGTTCCTCGGGCAGGAAGCTGGACATCCAGCGCTGATGGCGGCGCGGACCGGCTTCGGACACACCGCGCAGGAACTGGTTCACCTTGAAGTCCAGGCTGAAGTAGTCGGTGCCTGCCGGCAGCAGACCCGCCGCGCGCCGTGCCAGCGCCGCCCCCCACGAACCCACCGAGCCCGGCAAGCGATCGTAAAAGTCGCGCGCCAGCTTCTCGGCTTTGAACGTGGGGTATCCAGCGAACAGCTCGTCGCCACCATCGCCCCCCAGGGCCACCGTGACGTGTTGACGGGTGAACCGCGCCAGCAAGTACATCGGGATGATCGACGCGTCTGCCAGCGGCTCATCCAGGAACCGCATCACGTCGGGCAGGATGCCCAGCAGAGACTGAGGGGTCAGCTGATCTTCGCGGTGCTCGGTTCCGAACTTCTCGGCCACCACCCGGGCGTGGCTGGTCTCGTCGAAGCTCGCGTCGGAAAAGCCGATCGAGAAGCTCTTGATGCCGCCGTGTCCGCCAGCCGCCGCCATCAACGCGACGATGGTCGAGGAATCGATGCCGCCCGACAGAAAGACCCCGAGGGGCACATCGGACACCAGGCGTCGTTTCACCGCGCGCTTCAGAAGACCGCGCAGCTCTTCGGCAGCTTCCTCTTCGCGGCGCGGACCGTGGGTCTCGGGAAACGGCAGGTCCCAGTAACGCCGAATCACGGGAGCGGCCGTCGGGTTGCTTGCCACGTCCAGGGTCAAGCACTGGCTGGCGTCCAGCTTGCGCGCCCCCTGGATGATCGTTCGCGGCGCCGGCACGTACTCGAACGCCAGGTACCGCGACAACGCGCTGGGATCCACGGCGCGATCCAGGCCCGGCACCGGCAGCAACGCTTTCAGTTCCGATGCAAACGCAAACAGCGGCGGCCTGCCTGCGTCGCGCGGGACGGCAGCCCAGTAGAATGGCTTCTTGCCCATGCGATCGCGCGCCGCGAACAGCCGCCGCCGGCGGCTGTCCCAGATGGCGAAGGCGAACATTCCGTCGATACGATCCAGCAGGCCTTCGCCCCACTCTTCGTACCCGTGCACCAGCACTTCGGTGTCCGAGCGCGATCGAAAACGATGTCCGGCCGCGGTGAGCTCGTCGCACAACGGCCCGAAGTTGTAGATCTCGCCGTTGAATGTCACCTGCACCGCGTCGTCCTCGCCGCCCATCGGCTGGGTGCCCGCGGCGCTGAGGTCGATGACCGAGAGGCGGCGATGGCCGAGCCCGACTCCCGGGGCGGCCCAGAATCCTTCGCCGTCCGGGCCCCGCGGCGCCAGCGCCCGCGTCATGCGCCGGACCAGCTCGAGGTCTACCGGCGCGCCGGTCGGATCAACGATGCCTGCGATGCCACACAAACCGCGCGTTCCTCTAGCCGATGCCCGCCGTCGCGCCAGGCTTCTGCAGGCGCGGCGGATCGAAGTTCGCGGTTTCGCTGATCAGATAGGTCGGCTTGGACTGCGCCTCGTGGTACGTCCGGATCTGCAGCTCGGCCAGCAAGCCCATCATGATGAACTGAATCCCCAGCATGAAAAGGAACACCGACACCACGAACAGCGGGTTGCGGTGCACGTACACTTGCTCGGCGAACTTCTCGAACAGCGTCATCCCCGCCGCCAAGATCCCCCCGAAGCAAAGGCTGAAGCCCAGGCCCCCGAAGAAGTACAGGGGCTTGGTCGAGTAGTCGCCCAGGAACTTCACGGTGATCAGGTCGAGCAGCACTTTGAAGGTGCGCATCAGGCCGTACTTCGACTTGCCCTCGCGGCGCGGGTGGTGGGTCACCACCAGCTCGGTCACGCGCGCGCCCGTCCACTTGGCGTAGATGGGAATGAACCGGTGCATCTCGCCGTAAAGGTTGACCGGCTCCAGGAACTCGCGGCGGTAGGCCTTCAGGGTGCAGCCATAATCGTGCAGCTTGACGCCCGACACGCGCCCGATCACCCAGTTGGCGATCCAGGACGGGATCTTGCGCGTGGCGACCTTGTCCTTGCGATCGCGTCGCCAGCCCGAGACCACGTCATAACCCTCTTCCAGCTTGGTCAACAACCGGGGGATGTCCGCGGGATCGTTCTGCAGATCGGCGTCCATCGGAACCACCACGTCGCCCAGCGCCGCTTTGAACCCGGCGGCCATGGCGGCGGTTTGCCCGAAGTTGCGGCGGAAACGGATCAATCGCATCCACGGCCGCGTCGTGCACGCCTCACGCAACTTGGCAAAGCTGCCATCGCGCGAGCCATCATCGACCAAGATCACCTCGGCCTTCTTACCGAGCGCACGCAGGGAGGCCTCAGCGCCGTCCAGCGCCGCCACGAGGCGCGGGATCGTTTCGACCTCGTTGTAGCAAGGGATGACGATGGTGACGTCCATGGGGTCAGCTAGGATACGCGAACGGGAGTCGGAGTCGAGCGCGGCCAGCGCCTTGCCCCCCCAAAAGGGCCCATGGATTGGGTCCAAGACCCGCGCATTGGCCTGGGCGCCCAGTTTGATATCGTGAGGCCGAGACAATGCAGCAGCAAGGATGGCGGCTGGCAGTCAAGCGCTCCGTGGACGTGTCCTGCGCGGCGGTCGGGCTGGTCTTCGCGGCGCCCATCGTCGCCTCGGCGGCGGTTGCGGTGCGGATGACGATGGGATCGCCGGCGTTCTTTCGGCAGCAGCGCCCGGGTTTGCGGGGACGCCTGTTCACCCTGGTCAAGCTGCGAACCATGACCCACGGAGGGGGCAGTGACGCTGCGCGCTTGACGGCGCTCGGGCGGTTGCTGCGGGCCGCCAGCATTGACGAGCTACCGCAGCTGTGGAATGTCCTGGTCGGGGATATGAGCCTGGTCGGCCCGCGGCCGCTGCTGGTCTCCTACCTCGAACGCTACACGCCCGAGCAGAGCCGCCGCCACGACGTCTTGCCTGGCATCACCGGTTGGGCGCAGATCAACGGCCGCAACGCCGTCACCCACGAGGAGAAGTTTCGGCTGGATGTCTGGTACGTCGACAACTGGAGTCTGGCGCTCGATTTTCGCATTCTGTTGACGACGATCGGGCGGGTGGTGGCACGATCGAACATCGCCGCAGGTGGGCACGCCACCATGCCCGAATTCATGGGCACGCCGGGGCATGAGCATCCCGATCGATCTTGAGCCGCGCAGGGGTTATATCCTTCGTCCCATATGCACCCTCCCGTTTTACCAATAGCTTGGAAGGCCCCTCGGACGGGGGCCTCGCTGGTGGCAACCGCCAATGCCTTTCCGTCCAGAACCTAGAATGTCTCGCATACATCTATCGCCACCGCACATGGGCGCTGACGAGCGCGCGCTCCTCCTCGACGCTTTCGATTCCAATTGGATCGCGCCGCTCGGCCCTCACGTGGACGCTTTTGAAAAGGAACTGGCCGCGCTGGTCGAGACCGGGTCAGCGGCGGCGCTCGCCAGCGGCACCGCCGCGCTGCACCTGGCGTTGATCCTGCTGGGCGTCGGGGCCGGCGACGAGGTGGTCGTCTCGGACCTGACCTTCGCGGCCTCGGCGAACGTCGTCCGCTATGTCGGCGCGACCCCGGTTTTCGTCGATGCGGCTCCGGCAACCTGGACGATGGATCCGGACCTGCTGGCCGAGGCGCTGGCCGACCGTAAGCGACGCGGTCGTCTGCCAAAGGCGGTCATCGCGGTGGATCTCTACGGTCAATGTGCCGACTACGATCGGATTGCGGCCGTGTGCGCACCCTACGGCATCCCCGTGATCCAGGATGCCAGCGAGTCCTTGGGGGCCACCTACCGGGGCCGCCCCGCCGGGAGGCAAGGTGTGATGGCGGCGTTTTCCTTCAACGGAAACAAGATTTTGACCACCAGCGGCGGCGGCATGCTGGTGTCAGCGCGCGCCGAATGGATAGCCGAGGCGCGCAGCCTGGCCAGCCAGGCGCGCGATCCGGCGCCCCATTATCAGCACAGCAAGGTTGGCTACAACTATCGCCTCAGCAATTTGTTGGCGGCGGTCGGGCGCGGCCAGCTTCGCGTCCTCCGCGATCGGGTCGCGGCTCGTCGGAGCAACTTCGATTGGTACCAGAGCCGCCTCTCCGCCACCCCGGGCTGGACCTTCATGCCCGAGGCACCCTACGGAACCAGCACGCGCTGGCTGACCTGCGTGACGATCGATCCCACGGTCGGTCCCGATCGGGAGGCCGTACGGACCGCGTTGGAACGTGACAACATCGAGGCCCGCCCGCTCTGGAAGCCCATGCATCTGCAACCCATCTACGCCGACTGCCCCCGCTACGGAGGTCAGGTCGGGCGGCGCTTGTTCGAAGCGGGGCTGTGCCTGCCCAGCGGCTCTGCGCTGACGGAAGACGAACGCGAACGCATCCTTGCCGTGATTCTTGGCGTGACCAAGTCAGCGCGAGGCGTCGCATGTTGAATCGTTCGTTCGTCCTGCGGTCCGCTCAGATCGCCATCGACCTTGCAGTGCTGTCGTGCTCATTGTGGCTCGCGCTGCTGCTGCGTTTCGAAGGGGCGGCCCCGCTCCAAATGGTCAAGCGGGTGCTCTTCTTGTGGCCCTACATCGTCGGGTTCCAGTACACGTTGCTGGCGGCGCTGGGAATTCCACGGTTTTCGTGGCGGCACATCGGCCTGCGTGAGGCGGTTCGAATCTTTCGGGCGTTGTCGGCCGCCGCCTTGGTCCTGGTTGCCTCCCGGATGCTCACGGTGAATTTGATCCCCCACAGCTTGTACATTCAGTACGCCCACCTGCCGCTGGGTATCGTCGCCATCGATTTCGTCCTCGGCTTTCTGGGTCTGTGCGGCGTTCGGGCCTCGCGCCGGTTGTTCACCGAGCGCGCGCAGGCGCAACGTTCACGCGTGAATTCACTCCGACAGGTTCCCACGCTGCTGGTTGGCGCGGGACACGGTGGTCTGTTGATCGCGAAGGAGATCGAACGGGGCGCCGGTCTGGGAATCCTGCCGGTCGGCTTCATCGACGACAATCCCCGGGCGCACGGCACCGTCATTCATGGCATTCGCGTGCTGGGGGGAATGGTCGACATCGGACGCATTGCCCGTGAACAGCAGGCCGAGCAGGCCATCATCACCATCGCGACCGCCGCTGGACCGGTGGTGCGTAACATCGCCGAGGCTTGTCAGGCCGCCGGCCTGAAGGTCAAGATCATCCCGGGCCTTCATCAGGTGGTGGGCGGAGACCTGAACTTCACCCGTATCCGCGACGTGGCGATCGAAGACCTGTTGCGGCGTGAACCGGTCGTCCTGGACGACCCGGCCATCGTCGCGGATCTCCGCGACAGCGTCGTCATGGTCACTGGCGCGGGTGGAAGCATCGGCTCGGAGATCTGCCGGCAGGTGGCGCGCTTCGGGCCGACGCGGCTCCTTCTGGTGGAACGTGCCGAGAACGCGTTGTTCGAGATCCATCGCGAACTGCGCGAGGCATTCCCCGGTTTGGGTTGCGTCCCGCTGGTGGCCGACATCGCCGATCCCCGGCGGATGAAGCAGGTGTTCCAGGAGTTTCGTCCGCAAATCGTGTTCCACGCGGCCGCGCACAAGCACGTCCCCATGATGGAATGGAACGCCGCCGAGGCGATCAAGAACAACGTCATCGGAACCCGAACGCTGGCCGACATCGCTCACGCCTGTCAGACCCGCGCCTTCGTCATGATCTCCACCGACAAGGCGGTGAATCCCACCAGCGTGATGGGCGCCAGCAAACGCGCCGCCGAGATGTACGTCCAGGCGCTGGGCAAGCAGAGTGCTACCCGCTTCGTCACGGTCCGCTTCGGAAACGTCCTGGGCTCAAATGGCAGCGTGGTGCCAATCTTCAAGGAGCAGATCAGCCGCGGAGGCCCGGTCACGGTGACCCACCCCGACATGAAACGCTACTTCATGACCATTCCCGAGGCCTGTCAGCTGGTGTTGCAGGCGGGCGCGATGGGATCCGGCGGAGAGATCTTCATCCTCGACATGGGTGCGCCGGTTCGGATCGTCGATCTGGCCAGGGACCTGATCCGCCTGTCGGGATTTCAGCCCGACGAGATCGAGATCGTGTTCAGTGGAACGCGCCCTGGTGAAAAGTTGTACGAAGAGCTCTTGATCACCGGCGAGCAGACTGAGAAGACCCGGCACCCGAAGATCTTCGTCGGGCGCACCGTCGCCGCGCCGCTGGCGATCGTCGCGGCACAGATCGATGAATTGAGGGTGGCCGCCGACCAGGCCGATCGCGGCGCCGCCGTTCGCGCCATTTTGATGACAGTCGTTCCCGAGTTTCACGCCGCCGACGCGGGCCCTGACACACGGTCCCCCGGGGTCGCGGGCTTCGCCGAGCCGGCCCGCCGCCTCACGGGTTCGGAGAAGGCCACGACGCTCGAGCCGTCGCGCTGAGGTCGGTCCCAGGAGGCCAGGGCCGGCGGCACTTGATCGGGCGCGCGGGCGCCAGCCAAACCGCGTGACGGACTTGCGTGGCTCCGCATCCACCGGGCAGGTCGAAGCCGGACCAATGGGGGACTCTTCGGTTGTCCTGCGACTCGGGCCTACGCTTTCGCGCCTTCGTCGCGGGGCCCGTAGTACCCCCCGTACTGATATCCTCGATAGTAGTAGTTGTAATAGGAGTCGGTCGGGGCCACCTGGTTGACGATGCAGCCCAACAGCCGCGCCTTGGCGTCCTCCAGCTGTCGGCGTGCGAAGCCGGCGGCCTCGCGGCTGGTGTGGTTGGCTCGCACCACCAGCACGACCCCGTCGGCCAGGTGTCCGACCACGACCGGATCGGTAACAGCTGACGTCGGGGGTGAATCGAAGATCACCCGATCATAGCGCCGACCACATTCGGCCATGATGTCCTTGAATCGATTGGTGTGGAGCAGCTCGGCGGGGTTGGGAGGAATCGGTCCGCAGGGACAAATGTCCAGGTTGGGAATGTGGGACGCGAAGATGACCTCGTTCAACGTCTTCTCGCCAACCACCGCGTTCGACAATCCGACGTTGTTCTTCAGACCGAACGCTCGGTGGATACGAGGCCGACGAAGGTCAGTGTCGACCAGCAACACCTTGCCACCCGCCTGGGCCATGGTGATGGCCAGATTGATGGCGGTGGTGGTCTTGCCCTCCTCGGGACCCGGGCTGGTCACCACCAGCGACTTCAGGGGGTGATCGGGAGAAAGGAACATCAGGTTGGTCCGGATCGATCGGCAGGCTTCGGCTGCGGCCGATCGCAGATCGTGAAAGACGCTCATATCGCGTTCCTTCTGTTCTTCAGCGGAGCCCTTGTCGCTCGACTTGTGTCCCAAAAGGGGCAACATGCCGAGCACCGGGACACCCAGGACCGCCTCCACCTCTTCCTGGCTCTTGATGGTGTTATCCAGCGCCTCGGTGCCGATGGCCGCCGCGATGCCCAGCATCAGACCAACGATCAGCGCCACGGTCAGGTTCGTCATGGGACGCGGCCTGACGGGTGCGCCATTGGGTACGGCGAAGTCCATGATCCGGACGTTGTTGGTCTTGACCAGTCCTGTCAGGCCCGTCTCTTTCTGGCGCTGCGTGATCAGCTTGTACAGGTTCAGGGTGTCGTCCGCTTCGCGTGCGAGGGGACGGTACTCCACCTCCAGCTTCGACAGCTCGATGGCGTCATGCTTTTCCCGGTTCAGCATCTTGGTCAACGTCTGTTCGTTGTCCTCGAGCGTCAGGTACTTGTTCTCGTTCGACTTCAGCAGCTTGGTGATCTCCGAGACGTACTCCTGCCGGACCTTCTCAATCTTGCTCTTCAGCGATTCGATCTTCGGGTGCTTATCGCCGTAGCTCGCCTCCAGCTCGGCCAGCGACTTGCTCAGGTCTACGTAGGACACCCGGATCTGCTGAACCACGGGATTCTCCCGGACCTCGGGCAGGGTTTCCTGCGCGTCGAGATTGTCGCGGGCGGCGAGAATCAAGCGACGGGCCGACTCGATCTCCAGCTTGCGCAGGCGGAGGTCGGCAAGCTTCTGGGTGAACAGCTGCACGTTCTGCGAGATGAGCCCCTGCCGTGCGTCGAGGCTGGTATCCAGCAGCTGGTTCTTCCTGCGATAGTCGTAGACCGCCATCTCAGCCTGCTTCAACTTCGCGCCAACGGCGACCACCTGATCGCCCAGGAACGTGGACGCGGCGTTGGTTCCCTCCAGCTTGTGCTCGAGGTTGCCTTCTATGTATGCGTTCGCGATCGCATTCGCGATCTGGGCCGCCCGCTCCGGTTGCCGATCCTCGACGGTGATCAGCGCCAACCGTGATTCCTTCACGGGCTTGATGGTGGTCTGTGCCATCACTATCCCGGCCACGTCTCGGACGACGCCAGGGACGCCCGCGTGGGGCGCCGGATAGTTGGGGTCGGCGCCGAGGCCCAGTCGCTCGGCGACCTTCTGTGCGATGTCCTTCGAGCCGATGATCTTGTACTGGGTCTGATAGAACTGGATGTCAGCCCAGTAGCTTCCCGAGCCCATCTCGATGACGTCGGATACGTTGTTGTTGAAAACGCGCGGCGCCGAGGGGTCGATGATGATGGTGCACGTCGCCGCGTAGATCTTGGGCGCGCGATACGTCCAGAGGAACACGCTGCCGCAGACAAGCGCGACGACCAAGGCGATCAGGCGCCAACGCTTGCGCAGGGCCTTGAGCGAGAGGCTCGTTCCGAGAGGGGGAGGCGGCGAATGCTGTTCTGCCATGGGTTCCACGTTCGATGCCGCGCGGACCGAGGAACCTAGCGATGAATTCGGGGAAACCACGATGGCTAGGGTACTGCCTGGGTTATGGCGTCGCAAGGCGCCGTTTCGCTGGGCATTCTTCGCCGCGCTTCATAGACTCTGGACGCAGTACGGCTCTGCAGCAGGTGGCCGGTGTTGGTATACACCTTCGCCATGGGAACGGAGCAGAGCGGTGGCGGCGAGGTCCACTCACAGAGACGTCGATCCTCCGGCCGGCGCAGCGGGCGTCACCACAGTCTCAAGAAGAGATGGTCGAAGCGACGGCTGAACCAGGTTGTCTTTCTCGTGGCGGTGATCGGGCTGGCCCTGATCGCCGGCTACTACGTCGGTCACTGAGACGCGACGCTCGGGGGGGATCATTCGGCCAGCGCTCGGGGCGGGTCAGGCGCACGTCGGCGGTCCCCGACCCATTCGGACGCGTCCGGCCTCCATGACGGCCCAGCGGACGTCGCACCCGTCGAACCGATCGTGCCCGCGTTCGGGCAACCCGCGCGTTCAGCACCCGCTCCCCACGTCCGCCAATCCTATCGGAACAGTCTAATTAGATGAAATTACAAGATAAAGCTCAATAACATTGGCACTCTCGTTCGTTGCTTGACAGCTTTCCGGCCGTGTCTATGGTAAGCCCCGCCGTCCCGCTTGGATCGAAGGAGCCGAATGCCCATTTACGAATACGCCTGCGCAGCCTGTGGCCACGAGTTCGAGGAGTGGCAAAAGATGTCGGACGCGCCTGTGCGCACGTGCCCGAAGTGCAAGAAGAAGAAGGTCGAACGGCTGATCAGCCGCACCGCCTTCCAGTTGAAGGGCAGCGGCTGGTACGCGGATCTGTATTCCTCGTCGAAGGGCAAGGAATCCAAGTCGGATGCGACCGAAAAAGCCGAAGCCAAGGGCGCCTCGGCTTCCAGCAAGGACACCGGGAGCTCCAGCAAGGAATCGTCGTCGACCGATGCGGCTGGAAAGAGCGGCGTCAAGCCAGGCAAGGAAGCCGCCAAGAAGAAGGAAACGGCAGCAAAAAAAGCTGATTCCCGCGCCGCCTGATCCACCGGCAGCGCGGGTGAATTGTTGAAACGCACATCTAAGGAGCAAGAGACCATGAAAATTCGTCCCCTCTACGACCGGATCCTCGTCAAGCGCCTGGAAGAACAGAACAAGACCGCCGGTGGGTTGTTCATCCCCGACACGGCCAAGGAAAAGCCCATGGAGGCCAGCGTGGTGGCGGTGGGCAACGGCAAGGTCCAGGAAGATGGTTCGCTGCGCAAGCTCGAGATCAAGGCCGGCGACAAGGTCCTCTTCACCAAGTACTCCGGCAGCGAGATCAAGATCGACGGCGTCGAGCACCTGATCCTGCGCGAGGACGACATCCTCGCCGTGCTCGAGTAGCGGCTTCCCGAACGGGTCGCTGATAACCACACAACCATCCAGAACACGAACGGGAGATCTAGCAATGGCAGCCAAAGAGATTGTTTTTTCGTCGAGCGCGCGCTCGAGCATCGCTGCGGGGCTCAACATCCTCGCCAACACCGTCAAGGTGACCCTGGGGCCCCGCGGCCGCAACGTCATCATCGAGAAGTCCTGGGGCACGCCGACCGTCACCAAGGACGGCGTCACGGTCGCCAAGGAGATCGAGCTGGAAGACAAGCTCGCCAACATGGGCGCGCAGATGGTGAAGGAGGTCGCCTCCAAGACCTCTGACATCGCCGGCGACGGCACCACCACGGCGACGGTCCTGGCGCAGGCCATCTACACCGAGGGCTCGAAGCTGGTGGCCGCCGGTCACAACCCGATGGACATCAAGCGCGGCATCGATGCGGCGGTCGTCAAGATCGTCGACCATTTGAAGGATCAGTCCAAGCCCACCAAGGGCAAGATGGAGATCGCCCAGGTCGGCACGATCAGCGCCAATGGCGAGACTGTCATCGGCGACATCCTGGCCGAGGCCATGGAGAAGGTCGGCAAGGAAGGCGTCATCACGGTCGAAGAGGCCAAGTCAATGGAGACCACGCTGGACGTGGTCGAGGGTATGCAGTTCGACCGCGGCTACCTGTCTCCGTATTTCGTGACCGACGCGGAGCGGATGGAGGCGGTCATGGAGGACTGCTTCGTTCTGATCCACGAGAAGCGCCTGTCGAGCATGAAGGATCTGCTGCCCTTGCTGGAGCAGGTCGCCAAAGCCAACAAGCCCTTCCTGATCATCGCCGAGGACATCGAGGGCGAGGCGCTGGCCACCCTGGTGGTGAACAAGCTGCGCGGCACTCTGCACGTGTGCGCCGTCAAGGCCCCGGGCTTCGGCGATCGCCGCAAGGAAATGCTGACCGACATCGCCGTCTTGACCGGCGGCGTGGCCGTCACCGAGGACCGTGGGATCAAGCTGGAAGGGATCACGCTCAAGGATCTCGGCCGCGCCAAGCGCATCACCATCGACAAGGACAACACCACCATCGTCGAGGGCGTGGGCAAGAAGTCGGACATCGAGGCGCGCGTGAAGCAGATTCGCGTCCAGATCGAAGACACCACGTCGGACTACGATCGTGAGAAGCTGCAGGAACGTCTGGCCAAGCTGGTCGGCGGGGTTGCGGTCATCAAGGTCGGCGCCGCCACCGAGTCCGAGATGAAGGAGAAGAAGGCTCGCGTGGAAGACGCGCTGCACGCGACGCGCGCGGCGGTGGAAGAGGGCATCGTCCCCGGCGGTGGCGTGGCGCTGATCCGCGCGCTGTCGTCGCTGGACAGCCTGAAGTTCGACGACGACCGTCAGTACGGCGTCAACATCATCCGCCGCGCGGCGGAGGAGCCGTTGCGCCAGATCGCCGCGAACGCGGGTGTCGACGGTTCGATCGTCGTGGACAAGGTCAAGAACGGCAAGGGCGCGTTCGGCTTCAACGCCGCGACCGAGGTCTACGAAGATATGGTGAAGGCTGGCGTCATCGACCCGACCAAGGTGGTTCGCGCGGCGCTGCAGAATGCGGCGTCGGTTGCCTCGCTGATGCTGACGACCGAGGCGCTGATCGCCGAGCGTCCGAAGAAGAAGCCCGCGGCGAGCGCGGGCGGCGGTGGTCACGACCACGGCGGCGGCGGCGAGGACTTCTAGGCCGGTCGCACCACAGGGGGACGCCGACCGGCAAGGTTCGTCGCCCTGATACGCAAATGTAAAGACGCGCGGGAGGAGTCATCCTCTCGCGCGTTTTTGCGTGTGCGGCGGGCTGGGGTCCGACTGAAGCGCGGGTGTCAGCCGCCCAGACGTTCGCTGACGCGTTCCTTCAGGCCCTTGGTCAACGTTTCCAGATCGGTGTCAGACAGGGCGAACAGCTTGCGGCCTTCCGCGATCAGCTTGTCGACCGGGCCCTTGTCGATCTGCCCGGCGTAGAGACCCGCCGCCTTGGCCAGGGCATTGGCCAGGCACACGGCGTTGGCGGGACTGGTGGGCATGGTGCTGTCATAGCTGTCGGCCACCGCCACGGTTTGAACCACCAGCACAGGAAGGTGCCACGACTTGCTGAGGGACAGGCCCACCTTGCGGTGGGTGCGCGCAATCAACCCCAGCCAGGTTGCCGGGAACAACCAGTTGCGCGTCCGGACATTCAGCAACCGGCGCTCAGCGTCGAGCAGCATGGTGGCCATGACTGGCTTGCCAATGTCGTGGAGCAGGCCTGCCAGATAGGCCGCCTCGGGATGCTTTCCCTTGGTGCGCCTCACGACGGCCCGGGCCACCAACGCGACCGCAACCGAATGCGCCCACATGGCCCGACCCAGCGCGCTGATGGTGCGATCGTGGGATTCGAACACCGGTCGCGCGGCAATCTCGAAGACGAATGATCGCAGCTCGTCGCCGCCGATGCGGGTGATCGCTTGCAGCACCGATCGTGCCGGTTCCAGGGTGGCGTTCGCGGCGCTGTTCGCCACGCGCACCACACTGGCGGCGACCATGGGATCGGTCTCGATCAACCCGGCGATGGCGCCTAGCGAGAAGTCATGGCGTGAAAGGATTTCCAGGCAGCGGGTGGCCACCACCGGCATCGCCGGCAGAGCCAGGTCATTCGAATCAATCCGCTGAAGCACCGATTCCTCGGCGCGGCGGCTCATCTCCTCATCGCTGATTTGGGGCACGCTCTCCCCTTGTTCGGCAGAACATCGCCAGATGTTTACGGTATCACGATTGTGGGCCAGGACGCAGTTTGGCTACTTCTGGTGCAATTCGTGTCCGAAACGCATGTACAGAGCGCCCGTTCGACGGTAATCAGCCGGTCGGGATTCGTGGGCCCAGGCTTGCTGGCGCGGAACCCGGATCGACCCAAGAAGCTCCAGAACGGTCACCCAGACCACAGTCAGTGTTCGAAAACATCGTCGCGAAAGGAAGATCCCATGACCCGAGTTCCCTTGCTGGCGGCCACCCTGTTTTTGGCCGTGTTTGGCGCGGTCGGATGCGTTCACCACAGCTACCTGCCCATGCCGCAGTATTCACGGGTCCTGGCACCGCCGATGGTGATGCAGGGACGACGCGTGGCGGTCGTATTCTTCGAATCCAAGAACGCTCAGGTCGTCGCGGGATCCCGGACGCCGGCCCAGGTTCAAGAGTTGAAGGACACGTCAGGGACCATGATCGCCGAGACCATCGCGCTGAAGGCACGCGCGCGCCTGAACACGATGGTGGATGCGTTGCCGCAACCGAACGTGAACGGCTACGACTACATCATCATGGGGAAGGTCATCCAGGTCGATCCCGGCGACGCGAACCTGCGCATCGCCAGTGGCGTCACCAGCCACTTCCTCGGCATTGGCGGCGGCGGAGGCGGCGGCGGCGTGGTCGAGGTCTCGGGCGAGGTCGACCGGGTCGAGAATGGCAATCTGGTGCGGGTTGCCGACTTCGCGCACAAGGCGCAGATCAGCGGCGGCACGTTCACCTCCGACGGTGACGTGATCCGTGCGGGCGCGGAACAACTGTCCACGCTGATCGCGAACTTCTTCCAGGAACCGCGCGACAACAATCAGGTCAACTGAGCTGGTCCGGGGCGGGCGTACGGCCCGGCCCGAAACAATCAGGGACAGTTGGTGCTGGTGCTCACGTCCGCCTCTTTTAGCTGAGCGGTCTGAGTGGCACCGGAGATTGCCGCGGGGAAGGTCAGCGTCGCGTCGACGGTGATGTCGACGGTGACTGTGGCGCGCGACCCTGCGGCCCGGGTGGTGACGGTGACGGTGCCGCTGCCGGAGGTCGCCCGGACCGCGCCAGACGGCGAGTCGCGCCGGGCGCAATCACCCGTGGTCGACGTCCACAGGCTGGCGCTCTCCGAATGCCAGGGCGCGCTGATCGTCAGGCCGGTGAAGCCCGGCGTGGTGCCGGCCGGACTGGCCAGAACCAGGGCCACGCACTGGCTGGCCTGGGCATCGAACTTGGCGACCACCACCCGGTCGACACCGCCGATGAACTGGCAGCCGGAGTAGGTCGCCACCGACATCGGCACACCTCCGGCACCGCCGGTCCCGGCGGGACACGTCCCCTCCGAGGCCTTCGAGACACCGGCCCCTTGGCGGTCGCAGTCACTCGGGTAGGTCTTGCCGTCGCAGCCGCACACGGGCGCGAAGATCGCCGCGCAGACCTCGGGGCGCGGTCGGCACACGCCCGCGCCGTCGGGAATCCGGCACATTCCGGAGGGGAAATCGCAGAACCAGCCCGAGGCGCAGGTGATGCCGGCGATGGTGCCGCATACTTTTTCCGCTGAGGCGCCGCCTTTTCCGCCGCTGCCATTGGGCATCCCGCCCGCGCCCGCGTGACCGGTCCCGCCCCCCCCGTCCCCGGGGGCTCCACCGGGCTTGCCGCCGCCGCTGGGCACGCCACCCGCCCCGCCGCTGGGCATGCCACCCGCGCCGCCACTGCTGGTGCTCCCGCCGTGGCCTTCCCCTACGCCACCCTTGCCGCCAGAGCCCGCGCTGCCGCTTCCGCCCTTGCCGCCCGCGCCCGCCGGGCCGGAGCCGTCGCTACATGCGACCAGTCCACCCACGAACGCGATCAAGGTGAACCTGAGAAGCCGACCAAAAGAGCAAGGGTGGGGCATGGGCGACCTCCGAAAGGGCCAGGGGACAACCACGCCCATCGTCGCGCGAAAGCGTCGGTGCGTCTAGCGGTCAGCAGGGTTTGACGGCCTCGACGCGCAGGCGCACGTAGTCGATCCACCACGTTCCGTCGCGAAAAAGCGCGCCACGTGCGTGCTGTTCGACGGCGGCGAAGAAGGGCGTGCGTTCCGAGGCGGTCAGGGATTCGCATACGTCACTCGCGAAGATCGACAGCCAGCATGCGATGCCGCTTTGCCCTGGCTGGTCGGGCATCGGACTCGGGCGCGGGAACCAATGCGCGAAACGGACCGTGAAGCCGGCGTCTTCCAGGACGTTGGAGTACTGGCCCAGCCGGGGAAAGTACCAGGGATTCCACGCCGTCTCCGCGCGGCCCAGCGCGGTCAGTCCGGCGCTGACGGCCGCGCGCACGGCTGCGACGTTCTGGAAGCCGCCAAACTCGGCGGCCAGGCGTCCACCGGGACGAAGCGCGCGGAACATTCCACGGGCGGCCTCCTCGGCGCGCGGTACCCAGTGCAGGGCGGCGTTCGAGAAGATCGCGTCGAACGCGGCCTCGAACGGCAGCTCCTCGGCGCGGCCCAGCTGAAACGCGAGACCAGGATAGGCGGCCCGCGCGTCGTTCAACATCGCAGCCGACGCATCCACGCCCAGCACCCGGGCGCCCCGATCCGCCAAGGCGCGGGTCAGGTGGCCCGAGCCGCAGCCCAGGTCCAGCACGCGCTCGCCGGGTTGCGGTGCCATCAACTCAAGGACGGGAGCGCCGCCTTCACGGACGAAGCGCGCGCGTGAATCGTACAACCCTGGATCCCAACGATTGGTCGGTTCGGCGGCCATGTCTTTCCTCCGCCGATCACCATGAACTCCACGAGCGCCCGCGAATAGTGAAAGGTTCTTCACGGAAACTGTAGAAACGCTTAAGCCAGCCGCGCGAACGGCGCGGATCGAATTTCTTCATACGGTAAGCTGGCGCGCGCATGCACAAGTCCCGAATGGAAGCGTTCAGCGATGGCGTGATGGCGGTGCTGATCACGGTGTTGGTCCTCGAACTCAAGGTACCTCACGGTCACGAACTGCAGGCGCTGGGCGCGGTGGCGCCGGTGTTCTGTGTCTTCGTCCTGAGCTTCATCTTCCTGGGCATCTACTGGAACAACCACCATCACCTGCTGCACGCGACGGAGCGCGTGAATGGACGGATCTTGTGGGCCAACCTGCACCTGTTGTTCTGGCTGTCGCTGATTCCCTTCACCACCGGATGGATGGGCGAGAGTCATCTGGCGGCGTGGCCGACGGCCCTGTATGGCGTGGTGCTGCTGGCGGCGGGGCTGGCGTATCTGATCTTGCAGAACAGCATCGTGAAGCATCAGGGGCCCCATTCGCTGCTGGCCAAGGCCATCGGTCGGGATCGCAAGGGCAAGGCATCGGCGATTTCGTACGCCGTCGCAGTGGCCCTGGCGTTCGTCCAGCCGGTCGCGTCGGCGGTCATTTACGCGCTGGTCGCGATGATGTGGCTGGTACCCGATCGCCGAATCGAATCGATGGTTCGGTCGCCCGAACGCGCGGCCTGAGCCGCTGCGTCGAGGGCCGCGTAACCGCCGGGGGCGCTTCAGCGTAGATTGGACCATGGTGTACCTCGAGCGTTGGGGGATGTTGACGGTCGCATTCTCGTTCGTTCTCGCGGCAGGCTGCGTACCGATCGCCGAGGCGGCGCCTGCCGCGCCATCCAACCCGATCCTGGTCGAGCTCTACACTTCGCAAGGCTGCAGCTCGTGCCCGCCAGCGGATGCGCTGGTGCGGGAGCTGCCGCGGCTGGGGTTCGGACCTGATCGGGTGATCCCCCTGACCTTCCACGTGGACTATTGGGATGACCTGGGTTGGAAGGATCCGTTTGCGTCACGCGCGTTCAGCGAACGCCAGCGGGCGTACGCTCGCGCGGGCACCCTGGTGTCCCCGGATGGTGGCAGCGGAATTCACGGTTCGTACACGCCGCAGATGATTGTTGGTGGGCGGGTTCATTTTTCCGGCGGCCGAAGGGAGCTGGCCCTGGACGAGCTTCGTCGCGCCGGGGCGGTGCCGGCGATCGCAACGTTGGAAGGCGATGCCGTGGCCGAACGCGCGCAGGCGACCGTCTCCTTACGGTTATCGACGCGCGCGCCGGTTGCGTCCGTGCGCTCGTGGCAAGCGCGGGTGGCCCTGGTTGCTCGGTCAGCCCGCACCGCTGTCCGCCAGGGTGAGAACGGCGGCGAAACGCTGGAGGAAGCCGCCGTCGTGCGCTGGCTGTCCGAGCCCCTTCCCGTCGGGGCCGACCCGATCCGGGTCACGGTTCCCCAGGTGCGCGAGCTGGATTGGAAGGCCTGCGACCTGATCGCGTTCGTGCAGGTCGGTGCCACCGGTCCGGTGGTGGCGGCGCGTATGTTGGCGATGACGATCCGGTGAGACCTCCCTGCGCAGGAAGGTCTTCCCCTTTGGCGGCGAAGCGGCGAGAATCGCTGGCCCAACGCGATGACCAAGCTCTCCGTGAACGTGAACAAGATTGCGACGCTGCGAAACACCCGCACCACCGGGGTGCCCGATATCGTCAAGCTGTCGGGCCTGGCGCTGGACGCTGGCGCCGACGGCATCACGGTGCACCCGCGGCCCGATCAGCGACACATTCGCCCCGCGGACGTCGATCAGCTGTCCGCCCTGTGCGTGCAGCGCGGTTGTGAATACAACATCGAGGGCAACCCCTTCCACGGCTTGATCGAACACTGCCAGCGGGTGCGTCCCGCCCAGGCCACGCTGGTCCCCGACGCGCGCGAGTCCTTCACCAGCAACCACGGCTGGAATCTGATCGAGCTCGGTCTGCCCGAGCGGCAGGCCTTGCGCAATGCCATCGACGTCCTGCATGGCAGCGGCTGTCGGGTGAGCCTGTTTGTCGACGCTCTGATCGACGTCATGCCCATCGCCCGCCACCTGGGGGCCGATCGCGTCGAGCTTTACACCGAGCCGTATGCCGCGGCGATGGCGCTTTCCCCGGCGGCAGGCGAGACCGCGCTGGTCACCTATGCGCGGGCCGCCGACGCCGCGCGCCGCGTGGGCCTGGGTGTCAACGCCGGCCACGATCTCAGCGACGAAAACCTGGGCGTGTTCGTGAAGCGGGTGGCGCCCGACGAGGTGTCCATCGGACACGCCCTGATCGCGTTGGCGCTGGAACTCGGATTGGCCGAGACGGTTCGTCGTTACCAGGGGCTGTGTCGGTCCTAGCGCACTGAAAGGGAGCGAGTATGTCATCCACGGTCAATCCAGTTCCCAGCGGGTACCACGCCATCACGCCGTACCTCTCCATCTCGGGCGCCGCGGCCGCCATCGATTTCTACAAACGAGCCTTCGGCGCCGAGGAAATCTATCGTCTGGAGATGGAGGGCGGGATCATCGGACACGCCGAGATTCAGATCGGCGATTCGCGCATCATGCTGGCCGACGACATGCCGTCGATGCCCGATGCGATCGCCCGGAGTCCCCAGGTCTTGAAGGGCACGACCTTTGGCTTCTGCCTCTACCTGAAGGACGTCGACGCGCGCTTTCAGCAGGCCGTCGCGGCCGGAGCCATCGTGAAGCGGCCGGTGACCGACCAGTTCTACGGCGATCGCAGCGGGACCGTGCAAGATCCGTTTGGACACGTCTGGACGTTGTCGACGCACGTCGAAGACGTCTCGCCGGACGAAATGAAGCGCCGAATGGCAAGGGGCTGACCCCGTCGTTGAAAGGCTGCGTTCATGATCACGCGTCGATTGTGGTGGGTGCTTTCCGGTTTGGTCCTTGTGCTGTCGGCTCGGGTGGTCCGCGCGGCGCCGACCGTCGACGGTGGTGGGTCGGGAACCAGCGTGGCGGTGCTTTACTTCGACTATTCCGGGAAGAACGAGGCCCTGCTGCCCTTGCAGAAGGGGCTGGCCCAGATGCTGATCACCGATCTGGCGAACGAGGAAATTGTGCGGGTGGTCGAACGCGAGCGCTTGCAGGCGATCCTCGACGAACACAAGCTGGCCCAGAGCGGTAAGGTCGACGGCAAGACCGCGGCGCGCATCGGCAAGCTACTGGGGGCCCGACACCTGGTGCTGGGCAGTTTCTTCGACGTCGCCGGCACCCTGCGCGTCGACGCGCGTTTGGTCGACGTCGAGACCGGCGCCATCGTGAAGTCGATCGGCGCGCAAGGAAAGGCCGACGAGTTCCTGGAGCTGGAACAGAAGCTGGTGGAAGGCCTGCGCGGGGCGTGCGCGACGCTGGTGCGCGACAAATCCGAGACCGCCCCGCATGCGGCGGGCCGTCACGGGCCGAAGCCGCCCAAGCACTTGAAGACCGAGACCGCCGTGGCGTACGGCCGCGCCTTGCTGGCTTACGACGCTGGCGACAAGCCCACGGCCCGCAAGCTGTTCAAGAATGTGCTGCAGGCGCAGCCCGACTTCGAGCTGGCCCAGCGCGATCTGGATCGGTTGATCCAGTAGCCCGAACCGCTTCCTCTCACGACTTGCAGCCCTTGGCGTGCGCCGCCGCGGGGTGGCCCAGCTGCCTGGCGCGACAAGCCGCCGCGCGAGCTTGCTTGGGATCGGGCGCCAGTGCCCGACTCAATTGCCACCACCCGTCGGCGCTGTCGGGTTGCTGGGCGACCTGAGCCTTCAGCTCCGCCAGAGCTTCCTCGCGCCGGTTCTGCATGCGATAGGCCTCGGCGCGGACCAGGTGGATGTTCGGATAGGCCGCATCGCCCTGCGCCAGCGTGTCGAAGGCCGCCAGCGCTTCCTCGGGGCGCCGCTGGCGCAAGCGCACCAGCCCCAGATTGAAACGCGGCGCCGTGTATTCGGGCGCCAGTTCGGAGGCCCGTCGGTAGGCGGCTGCCGCGTCTTCCAACGATTGCCTCGGATCGGCGTTGGCCGTCCCGCCCGGGAGCTTCTGCAGCGCATTTGCGCGCAGGTTGTGAGCCACCGCAGACGACGGACACAACGCCACGGCGCGCTCGCTGGCTTGCAGCGCGATCTGCGGCTCGTTTTCCGGCGGACCGTGGGCCAGCAGCTCGCGGGCCAGAATCAACCAGCGTTCGGGCACCGTGTCGGGCAAGTTCGCCAGGCTGGCCAACCTTCGACTGCGCGATTGCGCGGGGGCGCCGGGCGCGAAATTTTTTGCGGCGTTCACCAGTTGTCCGATCAGCTCAGGCGCGGAGGTCGAACAAGGGGCCGGCCAGGCTGGTTCGGCGCCGACCTGCAACAGCGCAGTGAGCGGGGTCCGATCGATGTTCGGGTCCGCCGGATCAGAAATGCGGGACTCGGGCGGCGGAGGTGGTGTTTCGAGGATGGGGGGCTTGGGGCGCATCCGGGCCCACATCAGCGGCGCCCCTACCGCGACCAACAGCAGCAAGCTCGAGAAGAGCCATCTGCGCCCGCTGCGCCGTGGCCCCGCGTTGGTTCCGACGTGCGCCTCGATTTGCGCGCCGTCGTTCTCGGCGCTACGCGCGCCCGGACGTTGCCCGCTGACGCGGGGCCGCTCTGTCGAACGCGTCGAGGGTGCCTGGTCGGCGACCAGCGTACCCCCGGGCCTTTGAAAAGGCGGAGCCTCCGCGGGCGGCCCATTCGCGTCGGGCAACACCAGCGTGCGTGGGCGTCCGACCGGGTCGCCGGGGGGCATGGTGGGGCGGCCCGCCAGCTCCGTCTCCGCGCTGGCTTGGCCCACCGAAGGCGTCGCGGCGATTCCGGGTTGCGACGTGATCATCCCTGGGTTCTCGTCGCGGGGAAACGGAAACCCGGGCGGTACGCTGATCGCTTCGCCAAAGCGCGGCGCCGGCAGCTGCAGCAGCCGCTCGATCGCGGCGATGACGTCCGCCATGGTCTGGGGCCTCTGGCCGGGAAGCTTGGCCAGCATGCGCGTCACCAGATCCACGATCTCCGTCGGAACCGACGGCGCCAGCGAGCCCAACGGCGGCACCGGTTGGAACATGTGCGCGGCGATCAGCTCGCCGGCGCCTGCGCCCAGGAAGGGCGGCTTTCCGCCGATCATCTCGAACAAGATGCAGCCCAGCGAATAGATGTCGGCGCGGCTATCGACCATCCCCGCGCCCCGGCACTGTTCCGGGGACATGTACACCGGCGTCCCCAGCAGGCTACCGGTACGCGTGCGCGATATCGAAGTCTCGCCGTCGCCCATCAGCTTGGCGATCCCGAAATCCAGCACCTTCACGTCCAGCGGCGCGTCCGGCTGCTGGGTCGCCACCAGGTAGATGTTGTCGGGCTTCAGATCGCGGTGAACGATCCCCTTGGCATGCGCGGCCGACAGCCCGGACGCGATCCGTCCTGCGATCGCCAGCGCCGTGGGCCACGCCGCTCCGAAGCTGCCCACGCGCGCCAGGCAAGCCGACAGGGTCTCGCCGCCCAGCAGCTCCATCACGATGTACGCCTGGCCGCTGGGCAGCACATCGCAGTCCAGCACCTCGACGATGTTGGGGTGGCGAAGCAACCCGGTCGCGCGCGCTTCGTTGAAAAAGCGCGCCACGACATCCGGTCTCACGGACAGCTCGGGCAGCAGGACCTTGATGGCCGCCTTCCGTCCAATGTGCACGTGCTCGGCCAGGTAGACCTCGCCCATGCCGCCGGCGCCCAGGCGGCTGTGCACCACGTACGCGCCGATCTTGTCGCCGGCTACGAACACGGCTGTTCCGTCACCCGCCCCCCGAGGGCGCCGCACGCGCGCAGCATGCGTGCATCTTGGCAACCGCGCATCACGCAGTCCAGCCGGCCGCCATCAACCGAAGCAGCCCGGCTACTTGCCGAAGCCGCGGATGGCGGCCTTCACCTTGCGCAGGATGGCCGGGGTCAACGGGCCGACGGCTGCTACGGTCAGGCGTTCCGGGCGAAGCACCCGCCGGGCAACGCGCTGGATCTTCTCGGGGGTGACGGCCTCGAACAGCTTCACCCGCTCGGCATGGGTGCGGGGTTTGTAGAAGAGCTCGGTGCCACCGTACCAGCCGGACAAGCCATCGATGTCGTCGTAGCCCGCTGCGATGTCGCCCCGGTACCGCCGCTTGGCCTTGGCCAGATCGTCGGCACTGACCAGCTCGTCACGGAAACGGCCGACCAGCGACAGCGCCTCGGTCACCAGCGCCGGCAGCTTCTTGGGCGCGCAGGCGGCGTCCACCTCGATGAGCGCGATGTCGTGCAGGGGCTCGATGCCGCCCGCCACGCTGTAGGCCAGGCCCTTCTGATCACAGATCTGGTAATGCAGGCGCGTGGACATACCGTCGTCGAGAACGCGCACCAGCGCCGACATGGCGACATAGTCAGGATCGCTGTCGGGCAGGCCCCGCCACACCAGCTGCACGTGCGCTTGCGCGGCGTCGCTGTCCACCGCACGAAACCGCGGGCCGGGGCGGGCCGCGGGGGCGGCCAGAGGACGGGCCCGCTTGCCGCGCGGCAGACGGCTGAACGCCTGGGCCGCCAGCGCCGTCATCTGCACGGGATCGATCGGCCCGGCCACGCACAGCACCATGTTGGCCGCGCCGTAAAACTCGCGAAAGTGCGCGCGGATATCTTCGGTCTTGAACCGCCGGACGTTCGACAGCGGCCCGGTGATGGGGAAGCCCAGCGGATGCTGCCCCCACACCGCCGCGCGCGAGATGTCGTCGACATTGATATTGCGACCGTCCTCGTCCAGGTCCTCCAGGATCTCTTCCAGGATGATCTGACGTTCGAGCTCGATGTCCGAGAAACGGGGCGTGGTGAAGAGATCGCCCAGGATCTCGAGGCCCCGCGGCAATTCCGAGGGCAAAAGCGGGATCTGGTACAGCGAGTAGTCCCGGCCGGTCTCGGCGTAAAGCGTGCCACCCACGCTTTCGATGGCGTAGTTCAGCGCGTACGAATTGGCGAAGGCATCCGACCCGCGAAACAGCATGTGCTCGACGAAATGAGACAGGCCGTTGGTCCGCCGCGTCTCGTAGCGGGCACCGACCCCGGCGTAGAGCGCGATCGAGGCGGCGTGCAGGTGGGGGGTCTCGATGGTGACCACCCGCAGGCCGTTGGGTAGCCGCGACCGGGAGACCCGGTACGGCTCGGGGGGCAGCAAGACCGGCGTGGCGGAGGTGCGGGACGCGTGGGGCTGCGACGTCAGAGACAGCGAACGACGGGGTTTCATCGGCATTTTGGCGGACAAGCCGGTAAGTGTGGCCCAACACCCGAAGTTCGCAAAGTCGGAGTAACATCGTCGCGTGACCGACGCCGATCAGCCCACCGAGAACGCCTCCCGGATTGGCTATATCGGCAAGCAGCTGGGGCGGTTCCAGATCACCGCCGAGCTGGGGCGGGGCGGCATGGCCACGGTGTACCGCGCCCACGATCCACAGCTGGGACGGGACGTGGCCATCAAGGTCATGCACGGTTTCTTCGCCGGGCGCGCCGATCTGGAAGCGCGCTTTCGTCGCGAGGCGAACGCCGTCGCCACCATTCGCCACCCTTCCATCTTGAATGTGTTCGATTTCGCGGCGCCGGTGGGCGAAGAACCGGGTTACATCGTCTCGGAGTTGATCGCCGGTGCGGGCCTACGCGCCGTGCTGGATCAGAGCGGCGGCAAGCTGCCGCCCGAGGTGGCCGTGCTGGTGACGGCGCGCGTGGCCGACGCGCTGGGGGCCGCCCACGCGGCCGGCATCGTTCACCGCGACGTCAAGCCCGACAACGTGCTCATCGATCGCGCCAACGGCGGCGCGCGGGTGGTGTTGACAGACTTCGGCGTCGCGCACATCAGCGGCCTGGATACGATGACCGCGACGGGCGCGGTGCTGGGCTCGCCGTCGTACATGTCCCCCGAGCAGGCCCGCAGCGAGGACGTGGGCGCGACCAGTGATGTGTTCTCGCTGGGCGTGATGTTGTACCAGCTGTGCACGGGGCACCTCCCGTTCGCAGGCAAGGATCCGCTGGCGGTGATCACCGCGATTCTGCGGGGCCAGTACCGGCGCGCGGGCGAGATCGAGCCGCGGGTGGGGCCAGGGCTGGAACGGGTGATCGCGCGCTGTCTCGAACCGCTGCCGTCGGCGCGCTTTCCCGATGCGACCGCGGTCGCCGCGGCGTTGCGCGACGGCCTGGGGGACATTCGCCAGACGGCGGTCCTGGCCGACGAGGCGGCGGCCCTCCGGCGGTTCCTGGACGAACCAGAGGCCTTCGAACAGGCGCTGGCCAGCGTGGTTGCCCGGGCGGCGATCAGCCTGGGTGAAAGCGCACGGAAGAGCGGCCAGACCACGCGGGCCCTGGCCGAGGCGGGGCGAGCCCTGGCGTACGCGCCGGAGGATCCCGAGGCCGCGGCGCTATTGGCTCGCATCGGGCGGGGCGATCGGCGCCGGTGGTGGCTCCTCCGCGCCGGGTCGATTGCGGCGGTGGCGGCACTGGTGGTCCTCGTCGGGTGGGCCTGGCAGCGGCGTCCGCCACCCCGCGACGAAGCGCGGCCGGTGCCATCGGTTCCGACGACCGCGACTGTCGCCAGCGCCCCGGCGGTTGCGCCCGCTGCGGCGAGCGTGCCGGCAGAGAATCTGGGCGCACGGGGCGATGTCCAACCGACCGTTCGGGTTCCCCCGCCCGGGGGCGGCGTGGTCGCCGAGCGCAGGCGGCGGCGCACCGCGCGGCCGGTGCCGGCGCCTGTGGCGCCGCCCTCAGCAGCACCGCCGGCAGCTCCGGCGGTGGAGGCGATCGTGCCCAACAAGCCGGAGAAGGTCGAGCCCCCACCCATCCTTGCGCCGGCGCCGGCCAGGGCCAGCCTGGTCCTGCGCGCATCGTACGGGTTTTGCGAGCCATCGCTCGACGCCCAGAAGCCATCGCTGCGAGCGACCTACAACGATCTTGTCCCCGGTCACCACGACATTTTCTGCACCCTGCCCCAGGGCGGCGCGAAGGTGCACGTCAGCGCCTACGATCTGCGACCCGGGGCCAGGGTAAGTCTGGTAATTGTACCGGGACCAGACGGACGGCCTATCATCGGTCGCTCGGAGTAGGCACCACGAATGTTGGCGCGACAGGCAACCAATCCACGAATCTCGGCGCGGCGGGGAACGAAGGGCATGCGCGCGCTGATCGTGGTGATGGGCCTGGGGGCCAGTGCGGGAGCGTCGGCGCAGATCCCTGTCATCCCGCCTGCTGTCGCGCCGCCTGCGCCGCCGCCTCCGGCCGCGCAGCTGACGCCGACCGACGCGGCCAGCTCCCTGAAGCGCGTGCGCGCGTCCTACGAGTATGGCGATATCGACGACGTCGTCGAGTGGGCACGCCCGGTGGCCGAAGGCCGGCTGCCCGCAACGCCGGTGGAACGTGCCCACGCCCTTCGCTATCTGGGCATCGGCCTTTTTCTGACGGGCCGCGCGCCCGGCGCCGAGGCCGCCTTCTTCGAGTTGCTGAGGTTGCGCGCGGACAGCACGCTGGATCCGCGCACCACGCGGCCCGACGTGGTCACGTTCTTCGAACAAGTGCGGGCACGCCACGTGGATCAGATTCACGCGGCCGCGCGCGAGAACAACCACAAGATTTTCGCGCTGAACTTCCTGCCGCCCGTCGGACAATTCCAGAACGGCCAGCGCGGCAAGGGCCTGGTGCTGGCGGGCGTCGAGCTGGCGACGTTGGCGACCACCGTGACGACTTACGTGTTGCTGAATCGCTGGCAGAAACCCGATCTCACGTGTCCGTCGGTCGGATACGACACGTGCCGGACCGTTCGGGTCGTCAACTGGGTGGCGTTGGGAGCCTTCATCGCGGCCTGTGGCGTGGGGGTGCTCGACGCGCTGGGGAATTATTCGGACCTGCCGGACGACACTCCGTCGTCGGCGGGCCCGCGCGCGGCGCTGACCCCGAGCGGTCTGTCGCTGACGTTCTGAGCGAGGCGTTCTGTCCCACACGATCGCCAAGCCTTGGCGGTCGCGCGCCCACGGATTGGCTTAGTCCATTTCCTAGTCCACACTTCCCCCATGAAGTCCGTGAGCGGGGCTGGCAGAACCCTACGGCGTCACCGGAGGTGCGCACGGAAACCTCGGGTTCACCGCACCGATCGCTGGGAAAGTACGTTCGCTTTCTTCCATGTCCATGAGTGCCCTTCCAACCACGCCGTCGAGGTAGCCAGTCGATGAAATCCGGTTCCGTACTCGCGTTCGCATCCATCGTTTCATTTTCTTGCTTATCAGGGGGCCTCGTCGGCTGTTCCTCGAGCGGCAATGGTGGTCCTGGCAGCGGTGGGAACGGCTCGGGTGGCAGTGGCTCGGGCGGTAAGGGTGGGTCGGGGGGGGCGACCAGCAGCGGCGGCACCACCAGCAGCGGCGGCACCACCAGCAGCGGCGGCGCGACCAGCAGCGGTGGCGCCACCAACAGCGGGGGCGCGACCAGCAGCGGTGGCACCACCAGCAGCGGGGGGGCGACCAGCAGCGGGGGCGCGACCAGCAGCGGGGGCGCGCCCGGCTCGGGCGGCGCGACGGGCAGTGGTGGCGCGGGCGCAGGTGGCACGACGGGCTCCGGCGGGTCCGCGCCGGGGAGCGGCGGTGGCACGGGCAGCGGGGGCATGACCAGCCCGACGGTCTTCCGATGTCCTGCAGGTGGCATGTACACCGGCAACGCTCTTCCAAGCGGGGCGACCGCGACGCGCGTGGCGGGAGCCCCGGCCGTCGACAGCTTCAACATGTACGACTTCGGTGTCGTCGAGGGGCCGGTGTGGATCGGCGATTCGCTCTACTTCAGCGACATCAACTCGAAGATGGCGAACCTGCCGCTTTCGCGCATCGTGAAGCTCACACCGGGCACGCCGAACGTGATCTCGGTGTTCGTGGCCGACGCGGGTTCGAACGGGCTGGCGGTCGATCCGCAAGGGAATCTCGTCAGCGCCAACCACGGCAAGCAGGCAATCGTCCGCTTCAGCGTCCCGGGTGCCATGCCCAGCACGCTGGTATCGATGTTTGGCGGCAAGCCGTTCGACAGCCCCAACGACCTCGCCGTGGCCAAGGACGGCACGATCTACTTCACGGATCCGTCACATCAGACGACCAGCCCCCAGCAGCCCGGGACCTACGTCTACCAAATGCTGCCCGGCGCGACCGACGCGACCATCATCACCGACTACACGAATCAGCCGAACGGGGTGTCGCTCTCGCTGGACGAAAGCACGCTTTACGTGGGCGGCGGCAATGGGGTGAAGACCTACGCCATCGTGAACCATGTGGTGGCCATGACCGGCACGCAGTTCGGTGCGGCGGACATCGGCACCGGTAACACCGACGGGATGGTGTTCGACTGCGCCGGCAACCTCTACGTCACAGGCGTGAATGGCTCGATGACCGTGGTGGTGGTCGATGCCGCCGGCAAGGCCGTCCCCAACTCACCCATCAACCTATCGGATCCGATGTTGCCGCAAGCGGCGACGAACGTCGCGTTCGGGGGCGCCGACCACAAGACGCTCTACATCACGGGCATGGGCAACGCGATGAACCGCGGGGTGTTCGAGGTGAAGCTGGCCTTCCCCGGCCTGCCGTATTGACCAGCAGGCCGTATTGTGACGACGGTGGACGAGCGACATAGCGATCGCCGTTCGGGGTCAACCGACTTCGGTGGCCAGCTCCCACTGCTCGGGCGACCGCCACAAGCGTGAACGCAGCAGCTCGCGTTCGAACAGAAATTCCTTCGGGACGCGGTCCAGGAAGCGATCGAACAGCTCCTCGTGCGAACGCACCTCGGCGGCGGCTGCGTCGCGGCCCACCGCCATCAGCTCGTGGAAGCGCTCGCGCGGGAAGTCGAGGCCGTCCCAGTGCAGGTCTTCATAGCGCGGCATCCACCCCAGCGGGCTTTCGACGGCGAACCCGTGTCCCAGGATGCGGTCGACGATCCAGGCCAGGATGCGGGTGTTTTCGCTGAAGCCCGGCCACAGAAATTTTCCGTCGGCGCCGCGACGGAACCAGTTCACCCGGAAGATGCGCGGCGGGTTGGGAATGCGGCGCCCCACGTTCAGCCAATGACTGAAGTAGTCGGCCATGTTGTAGCCACAGAACGGCAACATCGCCATCGGATCGCGGCGCAGCGGCGGCAAGCCTTCGGCGGCCGCCGTGGCCTCCGAGGCCATGGTCGCGGCGCTGTAGACGCCGTGGGACCAGTTGAAGGCCTGGAACACCAGCGGCATGTCCTGGCTCATGCGTCCGCCGAAGATGAAGCCGCTGATGGGCACCCCGCGCGGATCGTTCCATCGCGCGTCCAGCGACGGACAATTTTGCAGCGGCGCCGTGAAGCGGGCGTTGCCGTGGGCCGCCAGCCGCCCGCAACCGGGCGTCCAGTCCTTGCCCTGCCAGTCGATCAGATGCGCCGGCGGCTCGCGGGTCATGCCTTCCCACCACACGTCGCCGTCGTCCGTCAACGCGACGTTGGTGAAGATGGTGTCGCTGGCGATGGTGGCCATCGCGTTCGGGTTGCTTTCGGTGTTGGTGCCGGGCGCCACGCCGAAGAAGCCTGCCTCGGGGTTGATGGCGTGAAGGCGGCCGTCGCGGCCGGGCATGATCCAGGCGATGTCGTCGCCCACCGTCGAGATCTGATATCCGTCGAAGCCGGCGGGCGGCTGCATCATCGCGAAGTTGGTCTTGCCGCAGGCGCTGGGAAACGCGGCGGCGACGTAGGTCCGCTGACCGGCGGGCGATTGCAGGCCCAGGATGGCCATGTGTTCAGCCAACCAGCCTTCGTCACGGCCCATCACCGACGCGATCCGCAGCGCGAAGCATTTCTTGCCCAACAGGGCATTGCCGCCATACCCGCTGCCGTAGGACCAGATCGCGCGTTCCTCGGGAAAATGCGCGATGACGATCTCGGTCGGGTTGCACGGCCAGGGCACATCCGGCTCTCCAGCGGCCAGCGGCGCGCCGACCGAGTGCAGACAGCGAACGAAGTCGTCGCGATCGCCCAGGATGTCCAGCACGGCCTTTCCCATGCGGGTCATCACGCGCATGCTGGCTGCCACGTACGGCGAATCCGTCAGCTGAACGCCGATCTGCGCAATCGGTGAGCCGATGGGACCCATGCTGAACGGAATCACGTACAGGCAGCGGCCCTGCATGGCCCCCGCGTAGTTGCGGCGCAGGCGCTCCTGCATGCTGGCGGGGGCCACCCAGTTGTTGGTCGGTCCGGCGTCGGCGCGGACCCGCGAACAGATGAAGGTGCGGGCCTCGACACGGGCGACGTCGCGCGGATCGGAACGACACAAAAAGCTGCGCGGACGCCTGGCCTCGTTCAGGCGCAGCAGGGTCCCCTGTTCGACCATGGTGGCCGTCAGCGTGTCGAATTCTTCGCGGCTGCCGTCGCACCAGTGGACGCGCGCGGGCGTCAGAACCGCCGCCCACCCATCCACCCAAGCGGTCACATGCGCGGCGGGGCCCAGCTCTTTTCCAGTCATGTGCTTCCAAATGTAAAGGATCGCAGGCCAGACGCGGTGGTAGATTCCGCGCGATGTCTCCGCCTGGCTCCGAGGGCCCTCCCGGGCGTGAAGGACCTGGAGTCCCTCCCGGAGGTGCGCCTGACGACGGACGGGCGCCCGCCGCGGGCGCGGGCTCGAAGGCCGCGCCGCCGAGGCGAGAGCCTGCCCGGCCGCCGCCGCTCCCGATCGCGGCGCCCGCCGGGCGCGCCAGTGAGGGCGCCCGCCCCCACCGCCCGTCCGTGGGGGGACGTCCCGTGGGAGCGCCGGTCCCACCCCCTGTCGCGGGCGTTTTTGGGCCGCCACGCGCCGCCCGCGGGTCGGGCCGCCAGCCCTCGTTGCAGGCCCCCGCGGTACCCGCCGGGCGGGCGCCTTCGTCTTCGGGGTCTTTTCCGACGCTCGGGTCGGGGCGGCCAGGCGGGGTCCCGGCGCCGGCGCCGACGCAGGGCTCGCGTCCCTTGCCCTCCTCATTGCGACGTCCGACCGCCGTCGGTGGTGTTCCGACGCCCGGCAACCTCGGCACCCTGACGAACCCGGGCGCTCTCGCGGCGCTACGGCCTCCCAAGGAGGCGCGCCCGACCCCGGTCGGGACCACGGCCGTCGTGCAACGGCCGGTCATTCCCGATGAGGAGGACCCGTCCGCGACGACGTCGGTTCGACCGACCGCGACCGCGGCCAGGCCGCAGGGGCGGACTCGAGTTGTTGCCAAGGTGATCGACTGGCTCGGTCGAGGATCCGCGTTCGTCCGCAAGACCCTGCAAGGCTCCCGCGCCGCCCCGCCCGTGGCGGAAACTCTGGCGCCGGCGGCGCTTGCGCCCGGCGCCACCGCGCCGCCATTGGCGCCGTCGACCGCGCCGCTGGCCGATGCGCCAGCGCCGCCGGTGGCCGCCGCGGCTGCGACCGAGGCCCTCGTCGGCAGTGGCCCCGTGCGGCTGGAAATTGCCAATGTCTCCGACGGGGGTTTCTTCTACTGGCTGGTGCGTTTCTATCTGTTCGGAATGACCGCCGCCGCGGGGTTGGGCCTGTGCTTCGCGGTCGGCTTCTACATCTACTTCGCGGCGACGCTGCCTCCGATTCCGAATCTGGCGACCTACAAGGCGCAGGTGGCTACCACCACGACGTTGCGTGCCTGGGATGGCACGCCGCTGGCCGAGTTCGCGACCGAGCGCCGCGACTTCGTTCCCTTCGAACGCATTCCGCAGCGGCTGGTGCAAGCCTTTCTGGCCGCCGAGGATCGGCGCTTCTACGAACACGGGGGCATCGACTACCGGGGCATCGCGCGCGCGATGGGCGCCAACCTGCGGGCGGGCGAGGTCGCGCAGGGGGGCTCGACGATCACCCAGCAGGTGGCGAAGTCGTTCCTGTCGTCGGAGCGGACCATTCAACGCAAGATTCGCGAGGCGATCCTGGCCCGGCGCCTGGAATCGCACCTGAGCAAGAACGACATCTTGACGCTTTACCTCAACCAGATCTTCCTGGGCGCCGGGGCCTACGGCGTGGGCGGCGGTGCGCGCCGCTACTTCGACAAGTCCGTCGACGAGCTGGATCTCGGGGAGATGGCGACCCTGGCGGGTCTGGTGCGGGCCCCGTCGCGCTTCTCGCCGCTGACCAATCTGGAAGCCGGGCGCGCCCGCCGCGATCAGGTGTTGTCGGCCATGGTCGCCGCCGGAAGCCTCAGCGACGCCGAGGCCACCGGCTGGCGATCGCGTCCACTGACCATCCGCCCGCGCGCCGACTATTTCCGCATGTACGCGCCGTACTTCGCCGAGAACGTGCGCCGCGACGTGGCCCATCGCTACAGCGATCCTAAGCTGTGGGAGGAATGCTATCGGGCGCGCGCCGCCAGCGAAGCCACCTCGGGCTCAGAAAGCCCCGCCCGCGTAGAGGCCCGCATGAAGGCCAAGGAGCTCGAGAAAGAAGCCTGCGGGCGCGCCCAGCACGACGAGGATAAGCGGCTGGCCGAGTCCGGGTTCGAGATCGAAACCACCGTCGTTCCGTGGGTGGATGCGGCCGCGCAAGAGAACGTCGACTTCGGCTTGCGCAAGCTGGACAAGCGCCAGGGGTGGCGCGGTCCGGTGGCGCGGCTGGCGGGACCGGCGGCCATCGAATTTCGGCGCCGAAGCGCGGCCCGGTACGGCGTCGAGCCTCCCGCCGAGGGGCGCATCTACCTGGGCATCGTCGACTCCATCGCGGGCGGCTCGGCGCAAGTTCACGTGGGCAAGGGCGTCTACACGTTGCCGCCTGAGGGCATGTCCTGGGCTGCCCCTTATGATTCAAAGTCCGCCGTGAACAGCCGCGTGCTGGCGACGACGGCCGGTGTGCTGCACCCGGGAGACGTCATCTGGGTGCGCAACGCCCATCGGTCGAAGCTGCGGCGTTATTCCGACTTCACCTACGACGAGAAGAGCGAAGTGCAGTGGCTGCCGGCCTACGACGAGGCCAAGCTGGGCAAGGCCCCGCCGCGCACCATCCAGCTGGCGCTGGAACAAACGCCACGGGTGCAGGGGGCCCTGTTCTCGTACGACCACACGTCCGGCTACGTGACCGCGATGATCGGTGGCGATGACTACGATCGCTCCGAGTTCAACCGCGTCACCCAGGCCTGCCGCCAGCCTGGTTCGACCTACAAGCCGATCTACTACTCGCTGGCGCTGGATCGCGGGTACGGCTTCAATTCGTTGCTGAACGACGTCCCGCGCGCCGAGGTCGATCCCATCACCGGTGAGGTGTGGACGCCCACCAACCTGAACAACACCGTCGAGTATCAGGTCTCGCTGGAGTACGCGTTGATTTGGTCGAAGAACGTGCCGTCGGTGCAGCTGTTCAAGCTGATGGGCGGACACGACGTCGAGGCCTGGGCGCGGCGGCTGGGGATCACCACGCCCATCATCCCCGACCAGGCCCTGGCGCTAGGTGCGTCGTGCTCGCGCATCGACGAGATGACCCGCGCGTTCTCGGCGTTCGCCAACAACGGCGTGCTGGTGGAGCCTGTCAGCGTCCGGCGGGTGCGCGATCGGTCCGGCAAGATCCTGGAAGACAACACCTGGCTGGGCGATCCGATGGGGCGCCACGAAGATCGCCTGGATCAGCTGGTCGCGCTGGCCGGCAAGGTCAAGAAGCCGGCCATCTCCCCGCGCACGGCCTGGCTGACGTCGAACCTGTTGCGGCACGTGGTCACCCGCGGACACGCCCCCGCCATCCGGAACGCACAGATCCTGGCGGCGGGAAAGACCGGCACCTCCAGCGCGACCATGGACGTCTGGTTCGTCGGTTACACGTCACGCTGGATGACGACCGCGTGGGTGGGCGACGATCTGCGCGAACGTCCGCTGGGTGCCAAGGACGCCGCCTTCATGATCACCGTGCCCATGTTCGCCCGTTACATCAACGAGGTGGGCGTCGGTCAGCCGCTGCGCGAGATTCCCTGGGAGCGGCCGCCGGGCGTGAAGCCCGGCGACACCGGCGGCAAGGTGCGCACCACCGTCGAGGAAGTGCTGAACGAAGGCAAGGCGCCCGCCGGGAAGAAGCCGGCGGTGGTCTCGGGCGCGCCGATCAACGCCGAGGACGAATCCAGGGCGAAGGCGAAGAAGCACGCCTCCAAGAAGTAGACGTGAGCCGCCGGCCCCAGCGGGGCCGGCCGCTCGCGGGTGAGGTTACGGCTTGACGGGAGCGCCGGCCGGCGGCTTCGCGTCAGCCGGAGCGGCAGGCGCCGCGGGAACAGCAGGGGGGCCACCAGGGACCACGCCGCACACCACGCGATCGCCGCCGCCGCCCAGCGGCTTGGGTGAGTCGCTGTAATTGTCGCCGTTGGCGTGGATCATGATTGTCTTGCCCGCGACATCGGCCAGCGTCAGGCCCGCCACCGGCAGCTTGGTCTTCAACTTGCCCCCTTCAGGGATCACCAGTTTGGGCAGATCACCCTTGTGACCGCCGCCGCCTGGACCCTTGTGGGCCTTCGTCGCGTCGGGATCCCAGTGGCCGCCCGCCGCCTGGCCGGCGGTCTTCTTGCCTTCTTTGTCAGCGGGGTCGCAGCTGGCCTTCTCGTGCAGGTGAAAGCCGTGCTCACCCGGAGGCAGTTTGGACAGGTCGATCGCCAGATCCAGGCCGTCCTTCGTCTGACTGACCGTGATCGAGCCGATGGCATCGCCGATGCCATCCGCGGTGATCTGATTCATTGTCACCTTGACCGGCTTTACCTTGGCAGGTGCGGCCGACGCGGAGCCCGACATGATCAGACATAGCGCCAATCCCGCAGCCCCCGTCCCCAATGCAAGTGGTGTTCGCATGCGCGCCAGTGTACAGCACGAACCAGTCGGTTTCAGCCACGCGTGGCGACGGTCGGATTTGACCAGCGCGGGCGCTCGGCGATCATTGCCATCCTCGTGCCCGGTCTTCACAAAAGCACCGTCGTCATTGCGCTGGTCTTCGCCGGCGCGCTGGCGGTCATCGTCGCGCTGATCCCGCGTGAGGGCGAAAGGCCTACCGCTTCGAGCGCATGGGACGCGGGACCACCGCCGGCCGCTCAACCGGAGGCAGTCCCCGACCCCGACGAGATCAGCGTGCTGACGCTGGTCAACCAGATGGCCGACCTGGATTATCTGGCGCGTCTGCCGCGTGCGCCCTTCGTCGGCAAACAGGAAGCCAGCACCGATCGTCGGTCGAAGCGCGCCGAGGATGGCGAATCCTGGTTCGCCAACGATGACTTCGTCACCAACGTCGCCTCCAACCTGGTGCGGGTCGAGGACGCCGGCGCGGGTGCGAAGCGCTATGTGCTGCTGGACGCGGGCGGCCCCGGCGCGGTGGTGCGCCTGTGGACCGCGACGCCGACCGGCACCTTGCGCATCTTCATCGACGACGATCCGCGCCCCGCGCTCGAGACATCGATGGCGGCGTTGCTGGCGGGGACCGTGGCGCCGTTCGAACGGCCGCTCGGGCAAGTCACCGCCATGGGATCCTCGCTGTATTTCCCGTTCCCGTTCCGAAAGCACTGCGTGATCACGCTGGACACCATCGTGTCGGTCGATCCCTTCTCGGGCCGGCCCGTCGACAAGGTCTACTACCAGGTTGGTTACCGCACCTACGCCGCCGAGCAAGCGGCCAACGTTCGTCCTTTCTCGGCCGCGGAGGTGACGCGCGCGTCGGGCGCCATTGCGCGCACCGCGGCCGCCCTGCGTGAGGCGCGCCCGACCGAACATGCGACCGCCGCGCGCCGCACCGTCGCCATCGCGCGCACCGGGATCACCGCAGCGTCTTCGTCAGTCACCAAGCTGGATAGCCAGCCGGACGGTGGCGTGATCGCCGGCCTGCGGGTGTCGACACCCGAACGCGATCCCGCGCGCCTGCGCGCCACTGTCCTGTCGATCGCCTTCGACGGAGAGGAGACGGTGCGAGCGCCGCTGGTGGACTTCTTCGGCACCGGACCGGGCTGGAACAACTACACGTCCTTGCCGCTGACGGTGGCCCCCGACGGTACGTTGACCTGCCGTTTTCCCATGCCGTTCAGACGGCAAGCGGTGGTGACCATCGCGCGCGATCCCGCCGCCGATCCGGCGCTGCCGGCGATGGAGATCTCCGGCGAGGTGACCGTCGACGCGCGGCCCTTCGACGCGGACACGCTGCTGTTCCACGCCCGCTTTCACCCTCCCGAACGCTTACCCACACGTCCCTTCCGGGACTGGCACATCGGAACCTTGACCGGTCGTGGTCACCAGGTTGCGACCGTCCTCAGCGTCGAGAATCCCGCTGGCGCCGCCTGGTGGGGCGAGGGTGACGAGAAGCTCACCGTCGACGGTGAACGCTTCCCCAGCTTCTTCGGAACCGGAACCGAGGACTACTTCGGCTACGCGTGGTCCTCGACCGAGACCTTTGCTCACCCCTATCACGCGCAGACGCTGGCGCCGAGCACGGGCTTTGCGGGGTGGTTCTCGATGAACCGCTTCTTGATCCTGGATCCGGTTCCTTTCACGACCAGCCTGCGCTTCGATCTGGAGCTATGGCACTGGTCGGAGACCACCGTGACCCTGTCGGCCCTGCTGGCGTGGTACGCGCGCCCGCAGGGTGGTGACGATTTTTCGCCGCGGTGACTTCCCGTCTCGTGCCGCCCGATCCCAGGACTGCCGCCGAGGTGGTCATCTCTTTTGGACCCCCGTGCTAAAAGCGCGCATCCTGTCGCCGACACCCGCCCCAGCCGCCACCGCTTCTCGTCGCCTGCGCATCGCGTTTCTGCACCCCGAGCTGGGTCTGGGCGGCGCCGAGCGACTGGTGGTGGACGCCGCGCTGGAATTGCAGCAGCGTGGGCACACCGTCGCCTTGTTCACGGCGACCCACGATCGGGCGCGGGCCTTTCCCGAGACCACGGATGGCAGCCTGGATGTGCGGGTGTACGGCGCGCGGTTGCCCGCCCGGCTGGTCAGTCGGATGCAAGTGGCCTGCACGATCGCCCGCGTGGGTTGGACCGCTGGCAAGCTGGGCTTGGGGGGCGATGCGTTCGACGTGGTGGTGGCCGACGTGATCCCCTATGGACTGCCTTTGTTGCGCGGCCTGCGTGCGGTCGGCATCGCAGCGTCGACCAAGCTGGTCTACTACTGTCACTATCCGGATCAACTGCTGGCACCCGGCCGCACGGGGCTGTATCGGCTGTATCGCGCGCCGTTCGACGCGCTGGAGGTCCCCGCGATGCGCGCCGCCGATCGGGTGGTGTGCAACAGCCAGTTCACGGCCCGCGCGCTGGCGCGTCTGGGGGGCGGTGACGCTGCCGTGGTCTATCCCGGCGTCGACATCCAGAAGCACGCCGCCGTACCCGAGTTGCGGGGCGACGAGGCGATGGTGCTGGTGCTGGGGCGCTTCGATCGCCGCAAGAATGTGCCGCTGGTCATCGACGCGGTGGCGCGGCTGCGCGCGACCGCGCCGGCCGCCTTCGCCCGCATCTCATTGGTGGTGGCGGGCGGCCTGGACCCGCGGCAGCCCGAGGACGCCGCCGTCGCCGCCGCGCTGACGGACCAGGCGCGCCGTCTGGGCATCGCCGACAAGGTCACGCTGTGCAAGTCCCCCAACGAGAGTCAGCGGCTGGAGCTGCTGGCACGCAGCCTGTGCGTCGTCCACGCCGCCATCGACGAGCACTTCGGTCTGGTGCCCGTCGAGGCCATGTCGGCCGCGCGGCCGGTGATCGCCGTCGCCAGCGCGGGGCCGCTGGAAACCATCGTCGACGGGGCGACCGGCTTCCTGCGCGAACCGACGGCTGACGCCTTTGCCAGCGCGCTGGCGACCTTGCTGAACGATCCCGGGCGTGCCGCCAGCATGGGCCGCGCGGCGCGGCTCCACGCGGCGACGCGCTTCTCGCGCCAGGCATTCGGTGCCGCGCTGGAAGCCCAGTTGCTGGGCGTGGTCGGGCAATAGTGCCCATCGACCCGGCGGGTGGCGGCGCCCTTGCCCTATGCTCGTCGCCGATGCAGCCCTGGGAAGAGATCGCGTCGCTGGCGCGGCTGGCGCCCACCCCGCACAACACGCAACCGTTCCGGATTCGACCGCGCGGGGATCAGGCCGACCTGCTCTTGCTGACCGACCGCCTGTTGTCGCGAGAAGATCACGGCAACCTGTACGTGACCAGTTCGTTCGGCACCTTCGCGGCGACCCTGGAGCGCGCCGGACTTCACTTCGGGTACGAGGTGAGCGTGCAACCCGTGGCCGACCTGGACCCGGAGACCCTGAAGTCCCGCGGTCCGCAGATCGTCGTCGGCCAGGCGCGCTTGACCGGCCGCTCGACGCCCAACAAGCAGGGGGAATTGCTGGATGCGCGGCGCACCTCGCGGCTGCCGTATCACGATCGCGCCATCGCTCCGGACGCCTTGCGCGCCTTTGACAGCGTCGTCACGGCAGGCGGTCATCGCTGGCTCCACCACGACGATCCTGGTGTGGTGAAGCCGCTGCTGCGCCTCAACGCTGCCGCCATCATCGACAACCTGAAGCTGACCGACGAGCGCAAGGAAATCCGAAGCTGGACGCGCCTGGGTTCCATGCCCGAGTTCGGCGATGGGTTGTGGCGTGAACCGATGAACCAGCCGGCCTGGGAGCTGTGGTCGGCCTTCGCGGTGCCGTGGGCCTTTCGCCTGCCGGGGTTGCGCCGCTTCGCCATCCGTCGCTACCTGGCGACGCAGCGGGGGACCCGCCACGTCGCCTTGCTGTGCGGGGCCTTCAAGACTTGGCCCGAGCTTTACGGCGCCGGGCGAATGCTCATGGACCTGTGGCTGCAGATGGCGACCCACGGGGTGTACATGCAGCCAATGGGCTCGATGTTGACCAACCCGGTCTACGTCCGGGAGATCGCGCGGCGCTTCGGGGTGGATGACTGCTGGCTGGTGATTCGTCTCGGCTACTCCGATCCGCCCCCCCGTGCACCGCGGCTGCGCGACATCCTGCTGGACGGCGGGCCATGAACAGCGTGCTGGATCCCGTTCTCGGGTGGGCCCTGAACCGCGCCGGCGATCTGGCGCTGATGTCGTTCGGTGGCTATCGAATGTTGTTCTCACCGGTCATCACGCCCGACCTGCGGTTGTCGCTCTCCCGTCGGCGGGCGGCGGCCGTCTTCTATCGGGCGCGCCGCACGGTCCCGGCCTATCGCGAATTCTTGACCCAGCACGGAGCCTGGTCCCCGCGTCACCACGCCGACATCCCGGTGATGGACAAAGAGAACTACATCAAGCGCTTCCCGCTGCCCGCGCTGTGCCAGGGCGGGGTGTTGCCCCGGCGAGGCGCGGTCATCGACGAGTCGTCGGGCTCGACCGGGACCGCCACCAACTGGGTGCGTGGCCCGGGCGAACGGGCTGCCGCGCGACGCGCGCTGCAACTGTCGGCGCGCGCCACCTTCGGACAGCAGAGCTTCGTCCTGCTGAACACCTTCGCGCTGGGCCCGTGGGCCACCGGCATGAACGTATCGATGTCGCTGGTGGATCGTTGCGTGCTGAAGTCGATCGGTCCCGATGCGAAGAAGGTCGCGGCGACGCTGCAGTTGCTGGGTCCGTCACACCGCTACGTGATCATGGGCTACCCTCCCTTCTTGAAGGGCCTGGTGGAGAGCGCCGACGTCGACTGGGGCCGCTACGACATCTGTGCGGTCGTGGGCGGCGAAGGCATGTCCGAGCCGCTGCGGGCCGCCCTGAATCGCCGTTTCCGCAAGACCATCTCCAGCTTCGGCGCGTCGGATCTGGAGATCAACCTGGGCGTCGAGACCGATTTCACGATCGCCCTGCGCCAGCACATGACCAGTCATCCCGCGCTGGGCAAGGACCTTTACGGCGAACGAAACGCCGTGCCGATGATTTTCCAGTACGACCCGCTGAACGTGTACGTCGAGACCGACGACCAGCGGAACCTGCTGTTCACGCTGAATCGCCCCGAGAACGTGTCACCCCGCATCCGCTACAACCTGCACGACCGGGGACTGGTGCGTTCGCGCGAGGAGGTCGAACGCGTGCTGGCGGATCACCGCGTGAAGCTGGAGGTGCCGGGACCGCGCCTGGGTCTGCCGTTGCTGTTTCACTGGGGCCGACAGGACAGCGCGGTCGCCTTCTACGGTTGCAAGATCACGCCCGAGGACATCCAGAACGTGATCCTGTCCGTCGCGGAGCTGGGGGCGCGGGTGGAAAACTACGCGCTTCACCCCTACGAGGACGCCGCCGCCGACAAGCGCCTGGAGCTGTGGATGGAGCTTTCGGCCGGGGTTCCCGTGCCCGCGAATTCCGACGCGCTGGAAGCGGCGGTGCTGGATGAACTGACTCGTGTGAACCAGGACTTCCGCGAGTCGCTCCGCATGATTCCGGTCGATCGCCGCCCGACGCTGAAGCTGTTCCGCTTCGGTGACAGTCCCATCTCGGGCCAGGACATCCGGATCAAACGCCGCTACATCGTCTGATCGAACCGCGTCCTCACGAACCTTCGGGCGCGACGACCATCATCCTGACCAGCGTCGCACGAACCGCCGGTGGCAATGCCTTGCCGCGCTGGAGGACCATCCGGAAGGCGGCGCAGGCATCCGCCGACGAGACGTCCTGTCCCGCCTGGATGGTGCGACTGAAGGTTTCCTTCTGGTCGGGGGTCAGGCCGTCTTGCAAGGTCTTCAGCGCGGCTTCGTTGACCTCGGGCGTGGGGGCGACCGCGGGGGCCGTCGCATGGATCTCGCGCGTCAACGCTTCCATCGAGATGCGGATCCAGGCCGCCTTCTGCTCCTCGGAGAGCTGGTGCAGCGCCGTCGACAGCTCATCCATGCGCAGGCGCCCCGTCCAGAACGCGGCGCACAGCTCGGGGGAATGCGATCCCAGGGCCACCTTCAAGTCTGCGAAGGTCTCCTGATCGGCGTCGGTCAGCCTGGCCATCCCCGCGCCGACCAGTTGCGCGGTCGCATCCATCGTCGTGCCGTCGGGGGACGCGCCCGCCACCGGGGTCGTCCCCAGCGGAAGCTTGCGCGCGGTTGCGATCCGTTCGCGAAACTTCGGATCGCGCAGGATCGGGGCTAGGGACGCAGCGTACAGCTTCGCCGCCTGCTCACTGCCAAACAGTTGCTGACCCACCTTCGCGATATCGCGCTGGTCGCGGCCGGCGCGTATCCGGGGCGCGATCAGCTGATTGGCCACCGTGATGCCCCCGACGACCAAGGCCACGCTGACCACGGATCTCCCGAATCTATGTTGGGCCGCCAGCTTCCGCGTCAGCAGGGCGCCCAGGCCTCCGGCGATCCCTCCGATCAGCGCATCGATGAGCAAGATCTCCCATTCCATTGGTCACCGTCCGAGGCCGACGCTAACAGATGAAGCGAATCGCTCCGTGGAGAAACGCCAGCCGCACGAGAATTTTCCAAAGACGGACGCGCAGCGATCGGCGATACTGCGACGGTTCGCACTCTCTTACGGAAGGATTTGTCATGGACCAGAAAGCGGTTCTCGAGACTTTGAACCGAATCATGGAGTTCGAGCTGGCCGGGGTGGTTCGCTACACCCACTACGCGCTGATGGTGTACGGCTTCAACCGCATCCCGATCGTCAAGTGGGTGCAGGAGCAGGCCGACGAAAGCCTGGTCCACGCGCGCATGGCTGGTGAACTGGTGACGTGGCTGGGGGGGCATCCCTCGCTGGCCATCGGTCCGTTGCTGGAGACCGAGAAGCACGACATCGGCGACATCCTGCGCGAATCGATGGCCCACGAGAAGGCCACGCTGACCGCCTACGAGACGCTGCTCGGCCTGGTGCAGGACAAGAACGTGCGCCTGGAAGAGTACGCCCGCGACATGATCGCGGCCGAGGTCGCGCACCAGGACGAGGTGAACAAGATGCTGCGCCGGCCCGGGCAGACCGCCGTGTTCTCGGAATGAGAATGACCGCCAACATGAAGCGACATCCGATCAAGAGAGGAACGATGGTCCCACGGGCCTTGCTGCTGGCGGGCCTGCTGGCCGGCGCCGGGGCCGGCTGCGTCACCACCGGAACCTTCGACAAGAAGGTGGCCGAGATGGCCGAGCACGATCGCGCCGCAGCTGAGCGCGAGAAGAGCCTACAAGGGCAGGTCAAGCAGCTGACCGCCGAGCGCGAGCGCCTGCGCAAGCAACTGGACGACACCACCGCGTTGGCCAACGAATTGAAGGCGCGCCTGGAGAAGCTGGGACAGAACGTCGACCAGCTGACCAGCGAGAAGGGACAGCTTTCGCAGGGTCTGGCCGACGCGAAGCTGCGCCTGGACGAACTGCGGCGCCAGAAGGCGGCGGCCGACGCGCGCATCGCCACGTTCCGGGACCTGGTTGCGAAGCTGCGCTCGATGATCGACGCCGGTCAGTTGAAGGTGGTCATCCGCAACGGGCGCATGTTGATCGCGCTGCCCAACGACGTGCTGTTCGATTCTGGGAAGACCGCCATCAAGCCTGACGGGCAGGCGGCGCTGGGGAAGGTGGCCCAGGTGCTGTCGACCATCACCGACCGTCACTTCTTGGTCGCGGGTCACACCGACGATCTGCCCATCCACACGGCGCGCTTTCCGTCGAACTGGGAACTGTCCACCGCCCGCGCGGTCGAGGTCACGCGGCTGCTGGTGCAGGATGGAATGAAGCCGCAGACGCTGGCGGCGGCAGGCTACGGAGAATTCGATCCGGTGGTGGCCAACGATTCACCCGAGCACCGGGGCCAGAACCGCCGCATCGAGATCGTGCTCGAGCCCAATCTATCGGATCTGCCGTCGCTGGACGGCGTGGACGCAGCGCCAGCCAAGTAAGTCGCGGTGTCGGGCCGGCGCCGCTTACCCAGGCTGCCGCCCTCAATTCCCGTTGGGAGGGGTGCACACCTTGCGATCCTGGGGCGCTTCGACCAGCACCGCTGACGAGGAACAGTTGGCTTCGTTTGCCACGGAGCGGGTCCGATTGCAGTCGGGCTTGTCAATGCAAATCAGGAAACAATAGTTCGTACCATCGGCGTGGGCGACACAAGCGGAACCGGCAGGACAGCCCAGGTTGTTGATGCAGCCTGACAACCCGCAGTAGCCGCCCTTGAACTGGGTGAGACAGCGCTGTCCGGTCTCGACGCAGTCCGAGTCTTTCGCGCACTCGGCTCCCACGCCGCGCCGCTGGGCCTCGCTGCCGCTGCCACATCCCACCACGGCCGCGAGCGTCCAGGCGCCCAGGGCCATCTCCCATCGACGTTGAACTTTCATTGTGACAGCCATCATAAGCCCTGCTGAAAATGCGCTCGGCGAGAACTCCCCGTCACGTCCACATGCTTGGTGGGCGCGTGCCTGCTCAAGATCTGCCCGACGCCACCGAGGTTCTGATGAGCACTCGCCGCCAGCGTCCCCGACGTGCGAGCTTCAGGTCTGATGCCCTACACCGCAACACACTTCCTGATCCTGGGGATCCTGTGCGGGGCCGCGTCCGTCTGGGATCTGGCCCGACGTCGGATCCCCAATGTCATCGTGGGGGCATTGCTGGCGACCGGGCTGTGGGCCCAGGCGACCACCAGCAGCGGTCTGGTCGCGCTACAGGCCCTGGGCGCCGGCGTCCTGGTGCTGCTCGCGCTTTACCCCCTGTGGACGCGCGGCGGGATTGGGGGCGGCGACGTGAAATTCGCGCTGGCGGCAGCGACCTGGGTGGGCTTGGGCCGATTGCCGATGTTCTTGCTGGCTGGCGCCATAGGAGGCGGGGTGGTGTCGGCATGTTGCTATCTGCGTTCACGCGCCGACGCGCGAGGCGCTATTCGCGCCAACTTGTGGATGGTGGTTGCGGCGCGCGAGATGCCTGATGCGATTGCCACGCGCGTCGGCAATGGCAGGGTCAGCGTTCCATACGCGCTGGCGATCAGCGGCGCCATCTTCGCGGCGCTCTTACTGAAGCTTCCGTCGCTGCCCTAACGCGTCGGCGGCAACGGCGGCACGGTGGCTGTGTCAATGAGATGATCAGCGGGCTGGTTTGAATTGTCAGCGCCGATCAGTTCGGTATGGCCAATTACGGCATTCATTGTTGTACACCTGCCAACAATGCCTCCAATTGCCGACAACAAGCACCCGGTGTCCGACGTGTGCGTGGGCGGTTTCATCGCAGTTTGCAGAGAATTTTGGCGGGCACCGTTCGTGCATTTGTGGCTTTGCGAGGATCGCGGCATTCAGCCGGATCCAGGCCCCTCCGGTGAATCCCCGATACCGGGAGGAGGCTCGGTCAGCCGCTCCGGCTCAATGGTCAGCCGGTGGCGGCATTTCGACGGGGTCAATGTAAGGAGATCCAACATGGTCACGAGCCTGAAGAAGCTGTTCCACGATGAGCAAGGTGCCACGGCTGTCGAGTACGGCATGATCGTGGCGGCCATCGCTGCTGTCATCGTCGTCGCCGTCTTCCTCCTCGGCACCAAGGTGAGCAAGGGGTTCAATGACGTCAACACCAACTGGAAGTAGCGTCTGAACGATCTTGCTTGAGTCACCATCCGGCCTTGGCGGCACTGTCAACGCAAGGAAATTCAAGATGCCAACAAACCTGACGAGACTGATCGCCGATGAGCAAGGTGCGACGGCGGTCGAGTACGGCATGATGGTGGCGGCCATCGCGGCGGTGATCATCGCGGTCGTCTTTACGCTGGGTGGCAAAGTGACCGCTGCGTTTACCGCCGTCAGTGATGAGTTTAAGTAGGTCCACAATGTGACTTTGCGGCGGCAAGCACCCGCTTGTTGCGGCGAGTTCACTCCAACTCGGAGCGATGTCATCTCGACTAAAGTGAACTCTGTAGGGGAACCGTCATTGGTGGCTCGTGTCCCCAGGAGGCGGCGTCGCGAGACAGAGCGGGGGGCCGCGGCGGTCGAGTTCGCGCTGGTGTTCCCGTTGTTCATTGCGGTGTTGATGGGCACCATTGACTACGGTTACTTCTTCTTCTCTGACCAGATTGTTACCAATGCCGCGCGCGAAGGCGCCCGCGCCGGCACGCTGGTCACCCCCGGGGTAGGCGCCTCGGCGGCGGCGGTGTCAGCGGCCAGCGCCGCCGCGGCGACCTACCTGACCAACAACGGCCTCGGCTGCCCCGGAGGCGGGAGCGGCTGCATCACGGCGATTTCCACCACGGTCAGCGATCTGGCGGGGATCACCACCCCCGCCGTCGACGTTGTCATCGACTACGCCAGCGTGAGCTTGACCGGCTTCACCGGATACATCCTGCCCGCCAAGGTCCATGCGCACGCGGTGATGCGATGGCAATGAGGGCTGCCACCGCATCGACAATGTCAGCAAAGACGAGGAGATATCTTGGCCACCAGCAATGACTTCAGCGGCGGCACTGGCAGCCTTCACCGCGCCTCTCAGGGATCCCGCCGTTCGGGGGCCCGCGCCGCGGCGTTCTGGGGGGTGGCGATCGTGGCCGGGCTCAGCGCGGCGCTGCTGATCACCCGCTATCTCAAGGGGCACACCACCGCGGCTTCCGTGCCCACCACCAAGATCGTCGTGGCGGCGATCGAGATGCCGCTCGCCACCCGGCTCCGGGCCGAGCAGGTGAAGCTGGTCGATTGGCCAGTAGACGGGGCTCCCCCGGGGGCCCTCCATGACGTGAAGGAAGCCATCGATCGCATCCTCACCATCCACGTGCTGGCTGGCGAACCCTTGGTGCCCGGACGCCTGGCCGCCAAGAGCTCTGGAAACGGACTGGCGGCGCTGATTCCCGACAACATGCGGGCGATGGCCGTGCACGTCGACGACGTGGTCGGCGTGGCGGGGTTCATCCATCCCGACGACCGCGTCGACGTGATCGTCACCTTGCGCCCGACGCGCCCGAATGACGCCGAGTCGATCTCCAAGGTGATCCTTCAAAACGTGCGGGTGCTGGCGGTCGGCAAGGAGCTGGAGGTGAGCGACGGCAATCGCGGGCAGGCCACGCCCACCACGGTGGCCACCTTGCTGGTCGAACCCGAGGGCTCCGAAAAGCTGGCGCTGGCTGCTCACGAAGGGCGCATCATGTTGACGCTGCGGAGCTGGGCCGACAACCAGGAAGTGGCCACGGTCGGCATCAAGCCATCGGGGCTGCTGGCCGACGCCGCCGCCACCCCGGCCCACGCAGCCCCCGCGGCCGTGGCTCCCGTGGCCGCCCACCGCGCGAGTCGCCGCGATGTCACCCCGACGGCGCTTCCCGCTCCGGCGGTCGCTCAAGTGTCCCCTCGTAAGGAAGTCGTCGAGATTCTGCGCGGCGATCGGTTCGAGGAACGCAAGTTCGAAGCGCGCGACAAGACCGAGGAGCTCAAATGACGACCCCCGAACGCCATCGCCGACCCGCCGTCGCCTTCGTTCTGGCGTTGGCCCTCGCGACGGCCCTTGGCCCCCAGGGGGCGGCCCACGCCCAGGTCCCGGCCCCCGCCACCTCCCAGATCCGGATCGATCGCGAGGTCGGCGCCGCCCGCGACCTGGCGCTCGAGATGGGGCAGAACCGGTTGCTCGTCCTCTCGGAGCCCATCGTGCGGGTATCGGTGGCCGATCCCAAGGTCGCCGACCTCAAGGTGATCACGTCTACCCAGGTTTTGCTCACGGCCCGCGGCGTCGGCAGCACCGATCTCACCCTGTGGAACAAGAAGGACGAGCCCCTGGTGCTGGCGCTGGCGGTCGCTCGCAACCTGGAAGCGCTCCGGAAGCAACTGCACGACCTGTTCCCGGCCGAGAACATCACCGTGTCGGCCGCGGGCGATCTGGTCGTGCTGTCCGGAGAAGCGTCGGACGTTCGGCTCCCCGAGCGCGCCGCCGAGGTCGCGCAGCTTCACGCCGAGCGGGTGGTGAACCTCATCCGGGTGGGCGGCAATCAGCAGGTGCAGCTCGAGGTGAAGTTCGCCGAGGTGTCCCGGACGGGTTTGCGCGAGATGGGCCTCAATCTCTTTCATCGCGACACCGCGGGGCGGTTCCTGGGCGGCATTGCCGGCCCGGGGGCTTCGGGAGGTGGACTGGTCGGCGTCCCGGGCGCTGGCGCCCCCGGCAATCCCGCCATCCTGGCCCCTGCCGTCAGCAACGCCTTTTCGGTCTTCTTCTCGGGCCTCCCCAATTTCCCCTTCAGCGCGATGCTGAGCCTCCTCGAGAGCAATGGGCTCTCGAAGACGCTGGCCGAACCCACCCTGGTGGCAATGTCCGGTCAGGAGGCGAAATTCCTGGCGGGCGGCGAGTTCCCCATCCCGGTCTCGACGGGGCTCGGCATGGTCAGCGTCCAGTGGAAGAAGTTCGGCATCATCCTCAACTTCACGCCCACCGTGGTCAGCGACGGGATCCTCAACCTGAAGATGGCCAGCGAAGTGAGTGACATCGACCCGAGCCGGAGCGTGTCCATCGGGGGCTACACCGTGCCGGCACTGATCTCGCGGCAGAGTGAGACGACCATCCGCCTCTCGGATGGTCAGAGCTTCGTGATCGCCGGCCTGCTGTCGAATCAGACCCGATCCCAGATCGACAAGGTACCTCTCCTCGGGGACATCCCGATCCTGGGCGCCCTGTTCCGCTCGGTGCAATACCGTCGCGCCGAGACGGAGCTCCTGGTGGTGGTCACCGCCCGGCTGACCAAGCCCGTTGCCCCCCACGAAGTGCCCCGGATGCCAACCGACGAGGAGCTCAACGACCCGAATGACTTCGAGCTGTTCCTGCTGGGCAGCGAGGGAAAGGACCCACCTCCCGTCGAAGGCGACAACGGTCGGGGCGGCCCGCCGGCTCCGTCTCAGCACGCGGGGCGAGGGCCGAGTGGCGAGCTCGGGTTCATCCGCTAACTGCCAGAAGGATCCCCTCCCATGACAAGACCCAACCTGCTGCTGCTCGGCGCGAACGAGACCCTCGACACCGGTCTACGGACCGCGTTGAGGGACAGTTGCCGGCTGTTCCCGGTCAACGTGGCTCCTCAGTTGGTGGCCGACGAGTACCGGCGGCGGCAGGCGGGCGCCGTCATCGTCGTCCTCGATCCGACCCTGGAGGCGACCGAAAGCTCCCAGCGCTTCACGGCCATCGCGAACGTCGCGGCGGCGGGTGGGATCGTCATCGTGGTGAGCCCGAGCAAGGATTCCGAGTTGATCCTCCGCGCGATGCGCGCCGGCGCGCGGGAGTTCCTCCTCGAGACCGACCACGAAGGGTTGATCCAGGCCATCCGAACCCAGGCGCAGGGTCCGTTGGTCGCTGAACCAGGTTCCCGTAGCTCAGTGGTGACGGTATTCGGCGCCAAGGGCGGTGTCGGCACGACGACCATCGCCGCGAACCTAGCGGGCGCGCTGCAGGCCAGCGGCCAGCGCGTGTGCCTGGTCGACCTCAATTTGCACCTCGGCGACGTGCTGTCGTTCATGGATCTACCCGGCAACTACTCCATCACCGATCTGGTCGCCAACATGGCGCGGCTCGACGACGAGCTGTTGCGCGCCTCGATGACGCACCATCGGTCGGGGGTCGACGTGCTGGCGCAGAGCGGAAAGATGGAGGAGGCCGAGCACATCCGCGCCGCCGATGTGGTGGATTTGCTGGCGTTCCTGCGCCGTCACTATGACCGGATCGTCATCGATGGTGTCCGAGGGTTTGACGAGATCTCGCTGGCCGCACTGGACGAAAGCCAGGAGGTGCTGGTGGTGCTGACCCAGGACGTACCGGCGGTCCGCAATGGCCTGCGCTGTCTCGAAATGTTCAAGCGTCTCAGCTACGACGACGCCAAGGTGCGGGTGGTGCTGAACCGCTACCAGAAGGGATCGCGGATCTCGCCGGAGGTGGTCGGCGAGACCCTGCACCGTCCGATCGCCCACACCCTCGAAAACGACTTTGCGTCGGTCATCGATGCCATCAACCGGGGACTCTTGCTGGAAGACGCCGCTCCGCGCGCCAAGCTCACCCGTGACATCCAGGGCCTCCTGCCCCTCCTTTCATCGTCCGCGAAGAGCCCCGCGACGGAGCGCCGGTCCTTCCTGGGGGGCCTGTTTGGCCGAAAGCGGGTGGCCCATGGGATTGCGTGATCGCCTGAAGCAGGCCGACGTATCCCCGCGCGGCAGCCTGCCCGCGGCCACCAACAACGTCCTCGGTCCCGGTCCCTCCTCGTCGGGGATCAGCAGCGAGGAGTACCAGAATCTCAAGCACGGCCTGCACGGCAGGCTGATCGAGAAGCTGGACCTCACCACGATCGAGAAACTGACGCGCGCCCAGCTGCACGATGAACTCCGCCTGATCCTGGCCGGGATGCTGGCGGCGATCGAGCTGCCGCTCAACCGCCAGGAACGCGATGGCCTGGTCGAGGATCTCCTGGATGAGGTCACCGGTCTCGGCCCGCTCGAGCCACTGCTCCGGGATTCGTCGATCGCGGACATCCTGGTGAACCGCTTCGACACCGTCTACGTCGAGCGCTTCGGCAAGCTGGAGCTGACGCCGGTGCGCTTTCGCGACAATGAACACCTGGTTCAGATCATCAACCGGATCGTGTCGCGGGTGGGGCGACGGGTCGACGACTCGTCGCCGATGGCCGACGCCCGTCTGGCCGACGGGTCGCGCGTCAACGCCATCCTTCCGCCGCTGGCGCTGGACGGGGCAGTGCTCTCGATCCGCCGGTTCGGCGGATCTCCGCTGCGGGTCACGGACTTGCTGTCCCTCGGCAGCCTGACGGTCGAAATGGTGGCGTTCCTGGGCGCCGCGGTGAAGGCCAAGTGCAACGTTCTCATCAGCGGCGGCACCGGAAGTGGCAAGACCACCCTGCTGAACGCCCTGTCGTCCTTCATCCCCGACACCGAACGGATCATCACCATCGAGGACGCCGCCGAACTGCAGTTGCAACAACGACACGTTGTGCGCCTGGAGACGCGGCCGCCCAACATCGAAGGACGCGGCGAGGTGGTGGCGCGCGATCTCGCCAAGAACGCGCTGCGCATGCGCCCCGACCGGATCGTGATCGGTGAATGCCGCGGCGGCGAGGTCCTCGACATGCTGCAGGCCATGAACACCGGCCACGAAGGCTCGATGACCACCGTGCATGCGAACACCCCGCGCGATGCCCTGGCGCGCGTCGAGGCCATGGTGGGAATGGGTGGCATCACGATGTCCGAGTCGCTGATGCGCCAGACCATCGCGCGCGCCATCAACCTGGTCATCCAGCTCAACCGTGGTACCGACGGGCGGCGTCGCATCACCAGCATCTCCGAGCTGACCGGCATGGAGGGGGCCACCATCACCGTGCAGGAGTTGTTTCGGTTCGAGCAGCGCGGCGTCGACAAAGAGGGCAAGGTCACGGGCGACTACCGGGCAACCGGCGTACGCCCGAAACTGCTCGAGCGGATCGAGCGTCACGGGATCGATCTGGCCGAGGTCGTTCGGCCTTTCCTGGTGGGTTGACCATGCAGCCCCTCCTCATCGCGCTGCTGGCCTTCGCGGCAACCTTCTTCCTGGAGGCGATCTTCTACAGCGTTCGGTACGTCTCCGATCGTCGCGGAGAAGAGCTCAAGCGACGGCTGCAGGCTCTGGGGGCGTCCGATCCGGGGTCGTTCGCATTGCTCCGTCAGGGGAGGCTCTCGGCGTCACCCGCCCTGGACTTCTTGCTGCGGCCCCTGCCGTTCGTCCGGCGGCTGGAGCTTCTACTCGAGCAAGCGGAGATCGGGATCACCGTCGCCCGGTTGCTGACCTACTCGGCGCTGGCCGCTGGCGGGGCGGCGATCGCCGGTGCGGTGCTGCCGGGTCGCGGCCTGTCCTGGGTTCTGGCCCCGCTGGGCGGGTTGGTGCCGCTCTCCTTGGTGCTGCTGGCGCGGGGACGGCGCAACCGCAAGATCTCGGAACAGCTGCCCGAGGCGCTCGATATGATGGCTCGCTCGCTGCGCGCGGGCCACGCCTTGACCAGCGCGTTCAAGATGGTGGCGACCGAGTTGCCTCCGCCCATCAGCATGGAGTTCGCGCGCGCGTTCGAGGAGCAGAACCTCGGCATGCCCTTCGAGCGGGCGGTGGTCCAGATGACCAAGCGCTCGCCCGAGAATCTCGAGCTCAAGCTGTTCGCGGTCTCGGTGATTCTGCAGAAGGAGACCGGCGGCAACCTGGTCGAGATCGTCGAAAAGCTCGCCGACACCATCCGCCAGCGCTACCGCTTCTACGGGAAGCTGGCGACCCTGACGGCCGAGGGCCGCATGTCGAGCTATGTCCTGGGCGCATTGCCCATCTTGACCGCGGGATTCATGGCCCTGGGCAACCCGCATTACGTGTCCCTGCTGGTGACCAGCAAGACCGGCCAGGCGTTCTTGGCCTATGCCGTCGCCACCTGGATCCTGGGCTTCCTCTGGATGCGGCGCATGGCGCGGGTGACGCTGTGAACTGGCTGGTGGCCTGGTTTCAGCGCGGGGGCTTCGAATTGCCGCTGGCGGCCGCCACCGGGATGGTGTGCGTGACCGCGCTGCTGGCGGGGGTCCGCAGCCTGGTGGGCGGCAAAGACGAGATCGGAGAGCGGCTGGATCGGGTCCGACGCGACGGCGGCTGGCAGGCCCTGGTCCGGACCATGCCGCGCCCCGAGGTCGGCGTCAGCCCGGCGACCCGGTTGCTGGCCGGGTTGTTGCGTCCCCTGGCGCGCCTGGTCCGCCCGTCGAAGACCGATGAGCTGTCCCGCCTGGTCCTGATGCTGGTCCGAGCCGGGTATCGCGGCAGCGGTGCCCTCGAGATCTTCCTGGGCCTCAAGATGCTCATGGCGCCGTTGCTCACGGTGGCGTTTCTGCAGTTGAACGCGCACCTGGTTCGCCCGCTCGGCTTCCCGCTCGACGTCGCCGTCGCGGTCTGGATCTGCGTGGTGACCTTCTTCGCGCCGAACCTGTGGTTGCGTAGCAAGATCGGCCAGCGCCAGCTCGCCATCGAGCGCGCATTGCCGGATGCCATGGATCTGCTGGTCACCTGCGTCGAGGCGGGCCTGGGCCTGGATATGGCGATCGGGCGCGTCTCCGACGAGATGGTCCTGGTGGCGCCAATCTTGGCGGAGGAGCTGAGCCAGACCTCGATGGAGGTTTCAGCCGGCATCACGCGCCCTGAATCGTTCCGACGCCTGGCCGAGCGAACGGGGGTCGAGGATCTGCGATCGCTGTCAGCCGTGCTGATCCAGAGCGATGTCTTCGGGACCAGCATCGCCCGAGCGCTGCGGGTGCATTCCGAGGGCATGCGCACCAAGCGCATGCAACGCGCCGAGGAAAAGGGGGCGATGGTTTCGGTGAAGATGACCATCCCGCTGGTCCTTTGCATCTTGCCCTCTCTGATCGCGGTGGTGATGGGACCGGCGATCGTGATCATGATGGAGTCCTTCAAAGGAAAATGATGAAGACCGACCTGAACCAGACGAACCGGAAGTCGACGGAGCGTCGCCCCGTCGTGTTGGCGGCGCTGCTGGTTGGCGCGCTCGGCGGACTGGGCGGGGGCGGTTGTGCCACCACTCAGACAGGCGGAGGCGCGCTGACTCAGGACACCTTCGAGGCGCGAAAGAAGCTCACGCGCGAGCTCATCGCGCGTGGCGATGCGGCCACCGCCTTCGCCTACGCCGACGGCCTGCAGCGCGAGCACCCCGCCGACGCCGAGGTGCTGGTGTTGCGCGGGGTGATCTACCGCGACAAGGGCCTCGGTGCGGAGGCCGAGGCCGACCTGCGCGAGGCGATCCGTCTCGACGGCACCCTGGCCGAGGCTCACGCCGCCCTGGCGATCACCTACGACCTCGGCCGTCGGTTCGACCAGGCCGAGGCGGAGCACCGGCGGGCGGCCGAGCTCGCTCCCCGGAACGCCCGCTATCTCAACAACCTGGGATTCTCGTTGTTCTTGCGCGGCAAACTCCCAGAGGCGATCACGTTCCTGGGTCGCGCGGCGCGCCTCGATCCGACCAATCGTCGAGTGCGCTCCAACCTGGGATTCGCCTACGCCGGGACCGGTGACCTGCGGCGCGCCGCTCGTGAATTCGAGATGGGTGGCAGCGCGGCGCAGGCCAAGAACAACCTCGGCTTCGCCTATGAACGGCGCGGAGATCTGCCGCGGGCCGATGACCTGTATCGCGAAGCCGCCCGCCTGGATCCGGCGTCGACGCGGGCGCGGGCGAACCTGGCGCACACCTCGCTGGCCCTCGGACGCGAGCTGCCCTCCGACCTGCCGGCTGGCCCCGCGGGGGCGAACGTTTCCGAAACGCCCCCTGGCATCGACCGTCGCATCGAGACGTCCTTGCCGTTCCCCTCCCGAAAGGAGATTGCGCCATGACCTTCCGCGAGCTTCCCCGCCGCATTCCCTGCTTCGCGCTTATGTTCGGACTTCTCGCCGGCGGGCAGGGCTGCGCGCGCACGCACCTCACCGCCACCCATGGCCAGGCCTATCACCAGGCGTTCGCCGTGCAGACGGTCAATCCTAACCGCAGCACCGACGCCAAGGCCATCCAGGGTCTGGACTCGCAAGAAGCGGCCATCGTCTCTCGCAACTACCGCCAGAGCCTGTCCCCCAAGGATCAGTCGCACGTCGATCGTCCTCAGCTTCTCATGTACTCCTCGCAAACGGGTCTGCGGGAAGCCAACGTGCCGCCGCCGTCGGTCCCGACCCAGCGATAGCCAAGGCCCGCCAGGATCGATCAAGACCATGGCTCAGCCGACCAATTCGATGCGAAGAGACACACGCGATCCAGAACAGGGGGCGATCGCCATCATCGCGGCGCTGGTTTTCCTGGTCATGGGCGGGTTCCTGGCTCTCTCCCTCAATGTCGGCCACAAGATGGCCCTCAAAGCGCAGCTGCAGGGAGCGTACGACGCGGCGGCCCTGGCCGGGGTCCGCACGCTCGACGGCAGCACCAGCGGCATCGCCAAAGCCCACCTGACTGCTCGAACGTACGGGACGCTTCATTCCCTCGACCGGAAGGCCATCGCGCTCGACGGCAACGCCGGCAACGCCGCTGCCGGCGACATCGTGGCCGGCTACTGGGATTCCTCGACGCGCCAGTTCTTCTCGGATGGGCAGACCATTCACATCGGAGGCACCGCCATCACGCTCAGTCGGGTGACGACCCCGCAGTACTACATCGCGCTCAAGGTTCAGGGCGTCACCGACGGACAGAACGGGCACAATGCCCCGATCGATGTCTTCTTCAACCCGTTCCTGAACAACGTGGCGACCTTCAAGGTGGGCACCGACGCCGTCGCCATCGGGGGAGGGCCCTGCAACGAAGGGTGCGCCATCCCGCTTGTGATTCCTTCGTGCGCGCTCGTGGATGGAAGCGGGAATCTGCGCTGTGACCAGCCGCAGGGGTTCCTGGCGCCGGCGACCATCGACACCATCGGCCTCACCGATCTGAACCAGGGCCCCGCCACCAATCCGAGCACCGGGACGGTGGCGGCCGCTACCACCAATGGCACCACCTGCTCCCGCAACATCAAGGTGGGCTCGGACCTCGGCATCGAGAACGGCAACAACCTCAACGCGGGAGCGATCTACAACGGTTTTCGCGCGCTCATGTGTCCGGTGGGGACGCCCCTCGCGGACTGCCCGACGTACGTGGTGCCGGTGGTCGACATGGGGACTTGCCCGCCCCCCAATTACAACCAGCCCCAGCCGGTGGTGGGATTCGTGCGGGTCGCCTTGCTTTGTGTGAAGCGCAACGGCCCGCCCGATCTCCCCGACTGCGACCCGGGCTTCGACAAGGTCGAGTTGAAGTTCGCCATGTCCTGCACCGGCACCAGCGGCGCGGCAGGCGGCTGCGCCTCGCTGGGCTTCGGCGCCAAGACCTTCCGGCTCGTCCAGTAAGGAATCCATCGGTCGCAGCCCCTTCGCGGGCGACGCCGCTCGACCGGTCCGGACAGAGCTGGGCGATGCGTTCGCGTTCGCGGACGTCCCCAGCTACGGTTGCGCGGCCTTGCTGGCTGGTCTCGCGATGCGCGTCCGTCGACGCGCTCGCCGCTTGATCTGATGCTTCAGAGCCTGCGCGTCAGCCTACTTCAGCGTCTGGAAGAAGTCGTACATGCCCTTCAGAGCGAAGCAGGGCACGCCGTGCTGGGTGCCGCTATACGAGGGATCGTTGTGCGCGCACCAGATCGTCGGCACCTTGCAGTTGTCGTAGATGATGCAACCGGGGTCGACCATCGGGCCGTCCGTGCTCTTGCACGTCATCACCGGGGTGTACGGCTTCGACGTGTCCGCGCACATGTTCGCGGCCCGGAACTTGGCCACGGTGTCCCTGGCCGAATTGGCGCTTCGCTGGTTGTCCATGATGCCGTCGATGTACATGACGGGCGTGGGTTGAGCGACGTTGTAAGGATCGGCAGCGACGGGCGCGACGGCCTTGATCTTCAGGTAGTCCGCGTCAGCTTTCTTGGCCAGAATCTGGACGAGGAACTGGGAGCCCGAGCTGTGTCCGGTTGCGAAGACGCGGCCGGTGTCGACGCAGTAGTTCCCCACCAGGTCGTCGTACATCTTTTTCGTTCGCGCGATGTCGGTGCTGTAGCTGTAGCAACCGCCGGCGTCGTTCGAGATCACAGCCACGCGCACGTGGTCGGCCTCGAAGGCCGTGCCCTTGGTCAAGCGCATCCACTCGGTCGAGTTCAGATCCGTGCCGCGGTTCCCCGAGCCGCAGCCGTGGAAACCGATGATCACCGGCACGGGCGTCTTGCCGTCGTAGCTGGTGGGGAATGCGAAGTAGTACGTGTTGGCCACGCTGAATGTGCCATTGGCCGGCCGGGGCGTCGCCTTGCTGCAACCAGCGCTCGGCACCGGGACGCCCGTGGATCCGCCGCTGGTGCCACCCGAGCTGGTGCTGGTCCCCCCCGTATTCGAACCGCCCCGCCCAGCCTGTCCGGTGGCACCGCCCGCGGCGCCGCCCTTCGCGCTGCCCCCCACTCCCGAGCCCCCCGAGCTGGTGGTGCCGCCGCTGCTCACGCTGCCGCCCGAGCCGGTGGCGCCGCCGCTGCTCACGCTGCCCCCCGAGCTGGTGGTGCCGCCGCTGCTCACGCTGCCGCCCGAGCTGGTGGCGCCGCCGCTGCTCACGCTGCCCCCTGAACCCGTGGCGCCGCCGCTGGCGGTCGCTCCACCGGTTCCGTCCACCGGGTCCGCCGACTGAGGGGAACACGCGAAAGCAAAAAGAAGCGTCCAACAGAGTTTGCGGTGGTTCATGGGGTTCACCTTTAGTGCAGGGATGGTCCGATTATCATCATTGATGATCGGGGCTATCCGGACGAACGATCCGAGGGCGCGGACGGGCGAGATTGGGCCACAAAGATTTGCCCTTCGGACAGGTTTTGTTCACGAATTCGCACCGCGGGGGGCGCAACCGGATAGATAGTGCCGCGCCGCGGTGGGCTCGGGCGGGGTTGGCGGGGACCTCGTGGGTACGTTGCAACGCCGGGGCACGTCCTAGCCGCCACCCCGAGAGTGATACCATTGCCTCCGTGTCCCCGACCGGAACGCTGGCGCCCACCGTCCGGAGGCGGATCTGGCTGCTTTGTGCGTCCGGCGCCTTGAGCCTGCTGCTCGAATGTGCCAAGGAGCCCAGCCGAAGCTCGATGGTCGCGACCGGAGGCAGCGGCCTGGGCGGCGCGAGCGCGGGGGGCGGCGCGGGCGGCGCGGGCGGCGCGGGCGGGGTGCCCCTGCTGATTCCCCACTGTACCACCGAGAGCGATACGCTGGGTCCGACCGCGTCGACAGATTGCCGAGTCACCGCGAGGACGATCGATCCGATGTTCACTTGCGGGGGCGCGTCCTGTGCTGTGACGAAAGCACTCGACCTGACGTGCGATTCGGCGGGGGGTCTTCGCCCCCCCACGCTCGCTGCAGCCGCTGACGGCGCCGCGGTGTTTTTCGAGACCACCGATGCCGAATGGATCACCGTCGGACGGCTCTTCACGATTGCAGGCGCGGTAGCGCGCGTGGAGGACTTTACCCTCCTGCACCCCGGTGGAGGGATTCGCGTGGATGACGGGATCGCCCTGACTTCCAGCGGAAAGCCGTGGCTGTTCGCGTGGGACGCGACGGAGCTCACCGGCGCACGCAAGACAGATGGCGGGTGGAGGACCACCAGCGTCGCATCGGCGCTCGCGTCCAATGGCGGCATGGCGGTGACGGGCATCAAGATGGTCAACGAACGCCTCGGTTACCTCACGTGCGCAGTGGAGGATTACGGCGTGCCCCATCTCCTCACCTTCGACGGCTCGTGCTGGTCGGATCAGATCATCGCCGACAGGGGTCCGTCCTATACGACGCTGGCCACCGACGGGCAGCAGCGGCCGTGGGTGGCCATGGCCGTCCGGCCGACGACCGTGAACCCCGACGGTCATCTCTCGGGGGGAGATCGCTGGGCGCTCAACATTCGCAATCCCGACGGTGGAACCGAGGACGCATTCGCCGGTCTGCCCACGTCTGCGGCGCTCAACCTTTTGAATCCCCTGCGATTCATCGTCAGCGGCGGTGACGGCGCCCCCGCATCGCCTCTGGCCGCGATGAGGAGTCTCCAAGCGATCCACGTGTTCTGGAAAGGTCCGGGCAATGATACGGCCTGGACGTCGCGGGAGCTGACCGGAGTGCCGCTCAACCCGACGGTGAAGGGCAACTGTCCGTCATCGGACAAGCGTTGGTTCGATCCGCGAGAGGATCCGTGTCTGGGGCTGAGTTCCTGCAATGCCACGATGACCGGAAGCAGCAGTGGGTTCGACGTGGTCCGTACGCAGTCGGGTGCCACGTTCGTGGCGTGGATCGACTATGCGACGGAAGGTACCTACTCGCTCGGGAAGTTCTGTGTCACGGGCGAGGGCGCCTTCTGCTATTGCGGGATCGGTGAGATCGGCGGTGCCGGGACAGCCGAACTGGTGATCGCGCGCTTCGGTGATTCCGAGCCGGTCCTCAGCCGCTTCCGCTTCGACAAACGCCGAGCGGGCCTCGAGACGGGGGGGGAAGTCGTGATGGCAGCGCGCGGCGAGACATTGCTGATCGTCGCGCCTTTGGGGTCGTGGACCTACGTCGAGATTGATTCGACGGCGTTGCCCTGACCGCGCACGGGCAGCGCGACTCCGACGACTGTCAAGGCTAGTACTTCCACAATCCGGACACGCCGGCGGCGCTGGTGTTCACGTAGATCGTGACGCCGGCGCCAATCGCTGCCACGCCCGTCGCGGCCCACAGAATGTTGGTTCGCCGAGCTCGCGCGCGTAGGTCGTCGACGGCAGCAGCGTCACAGCCTTGGGGCGTCCGGCCGCACGACTGCTGAAGCTGGTCGAATTGGTGATTGGCGGAGACGCCAGACCAGATCGCCACGCCGCCCAACGCGACGGTGGCTGCGGTGAGCGACCACGGGATCCACCGTGGCACGGGGAGATCGGTGGCGCTTGTCGCGGCGGCCGGGGCTGCCCGCAGGTCGACTGTCGGCACCGGGCCGAGGTCGGGTCGGGGCTGCGCCGGCGTGGATAACGACGTCAGCGCGGGCGGCGACGCCGCGGGCGACGACGTCAGCGCGGGCGGCGAGACCGGTGCGGGTGGCGACGCCGGCGCGGGTGGCGACGTCGGTGCCGGTGGCGCCGAAGGCGCCGGAAGGACGACCGCGGGGGCGGGGGGCAGCGGTACCGCGGCGTCACGTACGCCACGCCCGGAGCCAGCACTGCTTTCCAGTTCGTGAATCTGCTTCTCCGCACGGTCGCGATAGGGGCCCCGGGGATCGCGACGCAGGTAGTTGTGCAGCGTGCGCAAAGCCTCGGTGTCGCGCCCGGCGGCGCGCTGACACTGGCCTATCTGGAACAACAAGTGCGGATCACCGCTGATCTGATAGGCGCGGGCGTAGTTGTCGACGGCCTCGGTGAACCGTTCCTCGGACTGAGCACGCACGGCGCGTTCCACGAGTGTGGCGGCAGGGGGCTCGGACGACTCGGCTCGCGCCGTCGCTGCCAGGGTGGGAATCGACGCTGCCGTCGTCAACGTCAGCCAGAGATGAACCGAGACGATAGGGCGGCTGAAGCGCACCAAAAATCCTCCCTTCAGGAACCGGGCGGCGAGACGATCTGCATGCCGTTCAGAGGAGCCCGGGTGAGGTTACCGGTGGGAGGGCGAGCCGTCAGCGTGAACGCCGCGCCGGTGACGTTGCGGAAAATGACGTAGTTGCCCATCCCTCCGTCGGGCGCCAGAACGAATCCAGAGAACGTGGCCGGGGTCGGGCCGGTCTGGACGACGCTGACGCTGCTGGCGCCGATGGCGTACGTGTAGATGCGGGTGCCGGTGGAAAAGTCTCCGGAGACGTAGACGTAGACGTCGTAGCCAGCGGCGGCCATATCGGGGGGGAGGTCGCGGATCAGAACTGTCGCCGGGGCTTCGTTGGACGTCGGATCCAGGTAACCGTTCATCATGCGGACGTTGCCGGGAGCATCCGGGAACTTGTTTTTCCAGACGCCCGATGCATTGGTTCCCGACGGTGAGTTCCAGGTCGCGGAAGCCGAACTCTGTCCGCCATCCGACTGCATGAGGTTGTCGAGTGTGCCGACGGATCCCGGCGCAGAGTTCCAGCGCGCGACGGGCTTCACGCCCGCGACCTCCGTCGGCGCCATGGCCGGAGCCGCGATCAGCACCGTCGTTGGTCCGCTCCCCCCGTTGCCTCCTCGGCCGCCGGCGCCGCCACTGGCGGGAACCGCCATCGGTGTCCCGCCGACGAAGTCGATGCTGATGGTTCGCGCCACCGTCACGCCCCCCGAACCGTTTCCGTCGCCGCCACGCCCTCCCTCGTCGTCGGCGCCGCCGGTGGCGCTGCCCCCGGCGCCTCCCGTGGTCGAGGTGAACACGCTACCGCCGACCCCTCCCATCCCGTCTCCACCCGTCCCTGTCCCCCCGGTCGCTGTCCCGCCGGTCGCTGTCCCGCCGCTTCCGCCAATGCCTATTTCTCCGAGACGACCACCACTGGCCACGCCGGTGCCGTCGATGTTCCCGTTGGAACCAGCAGAACCATCCGGCTTTTCAATCGCGGTGCTGGAGCCTCCGCTCGCGCCATCGCCCGTCGTGCTCGGGCGGCCACCGAGGCCGCTGTAGTCGTAGGAGCAGGCGGCCGGCGACAGAACGGTGAACGCAAGCGCCCACGATAGTGCCATCCGCGCGGACGCCCCCCGGCGCGTCGTCGAGAGCCCCACCATCCCCGAAAAGCAACCAGACCCAAGAAAATGATAAATCGGCGTCCCCCTACGAACGAAGCCTCAACCTGTTACCAACCGTCGCCGCTACGGGGCCGAGATTATCACCCGGCGGAACGGCTGCCGCGAAGATCTATGCGATCGAGGCATCACGACCGGTAGTCCCGCGCGGTCGATTCCGAACCGGCCGAGCTCGATCCGGCTTTGCACGCCGCTTTCGAAAGTAGCGCGCAGTGGCCCCTCCCACTCCAGATCGGGCCGCCAGCTTCCGATGCGACCATGCACGCGACGTACCCGCGTAATTCTTCGCGGTTTGTCGGGATGATGGCGTTACTCCGCAGTGCCGATGCAGTCCAGTCTGTACCTGTAGGGAAACGTTTACATATCCGAAATCGTCTCAGCGCCGTAGGTCATTCGGAGGTAATCGATGAAAGAACGTTCCACGATCGCAGGCTTTTCTTTGGGCCTGCTCCTGGCTGTTTCAGCAACCACTTCATTCCTTTCCTGCGCCGACGATTTCGACGACGAAATCGGCGAGCAGTCTTCCCTGTCGGCCTTGCCAGTGGTCGACACCTTCGACGACGGCGACGTCTCGGATTGGCAGCCCTTCGCGGGCGGAGGCGCCACCATCACCAACCGCCTCTCCGGCAGCTATGCGAAGAGCGGGACGACGTCGATGAAGCTGATGTATGCGGTCGTGTCGGGCGGGTATGCAGGGCTAGAGAAGCGGTTCGCATCGCCCCAGAATTGGTCGGCGGCTTCCAGCCTGGAGCTGTGGGTGTACGGCGCGGGGACCGGTCATCGGTTCTTGGTCCAAATCTACGACGCCGGCGGAGAGCGCTGGGAGTCTCGATTCACCGTTGATTTCCAGGGCTGGCGACAGATCACGATGCCGTTTACCGGCTTCACCGCGGCCGGTTGGCAGCCGTCGGGCGCTCGGGTCGACGGCGTCCGGGATCTGGCCCAGGTGAGTGGAATGTCCCTGGTGCCCTCCGAGGGCATTGGCTCGGGCTCCGTCTACCTCGATTCGCTGGCGTTGGCCTCCGTAGCGGCCCCGACACCTGCGCCGGCGCCGCTCCCCGCGCCGACGACCCCGGCGGGCACGATCGTTCCGCTGTACAGCGATCCCTCCAGCGCGGCGTGGACCACGGTGGCCACCGCCAAGCGAGCGAACCCCGCCGTGCCAGTGCTGGCGGTCATCAATCCGAACAACGGGCCCGGTACGACCGCGCGCGCAAGCGTCGCCAGCGGCATCACCACGCTCGCCGCCGCCGGCGTCAAGGTGATCGGGTACGTGTACACGTCGTACGGAAAACGGCCCGCTGCCGACGTGCAAGCCGACATCGATCGGCACCGTCAATTTTATCCGGGCGTGACGGGCATCTTCTTCGATGAGATGGCCGCCACCGTCGGGCTCGAGTCCTACTACGCGGGCTTGACCGCCTACGCCAAGAGCCATGGCTTCGACTTCACGATTGGCAACCCGGGGGCCGACAGCCGAGCCAGCTACGTCGGAACGGTGGACGTGATGCTCATCTACGAAAGCGACGGCCTGCCCACCGCGACCCGGCTGGCTGGCTGGCATGCCTCGTACGACAAGAAGAACTTCGGCATCATCCCGTACGCCGTCGCGATGGACGCCGCCTTCGTTCAAGCCGCGAAGTTGGCCGTCGGCTACATCTATCTACAGAACGACACCCTTCCCAACCCGTGGGATACGGTCCCCTCCTATTTCCCCACGCTCGTCGCAGAGCTCGCGCGGTAGCGGTTCATCGTCGCTGCGCTGGACCGTAGACCCGCGACGCTGCCATGGGCAGCCGCGGGCTACGGTTCCGTCGGCATCGTCGGTGCGTTGAGGTCACTGTCCGCGTCGCGCCCATCGGGAGCGGTCCCGACCCTGGTCATAGTCAGACTGGATCGGCCATTGCCTCAACTGTCCGGAATGACTGAGTGGCGGCATTGGTACGGGGTGTGCTGTGAAGCCTGGGCATGGTCATCACCCGCACCGAAGCATCGAAGAGACTCGAGAACGTCCGACCGGCCGCGCCTGACGATTCGCGCTGCGAGACCTGCCACTCCGCGGTCGACCTGACCACGTCGGTCCTCATGCGGGGATGCCGCATCGTCGGTTGCCCCGCCTGTGACTGGAGCTTTTCGGCGGTCTGTCCGCCCCATGCGCAGACCGCCTCGCCCACGACCTAGTCCCCCCTTTCGCGCGCGGCAGGAACGACGGCACCTGTCCACAGGACTGCCCGCTTTGGTCCAACACCTGCGCGACGCCCTCTCGGCGAGGTCATGGTCATAGTCATAGTCATAGTTCCGCCAGCGCTAAGTGCCTTGAATCGCTGAAACCCTGTTCCGGCATGGCCCGTGCTGAAGTCCTGGTCATGGCAATCACATCGGTTCCAGCAATGAAGTCCATCGCGAACCTCTCTGATGCGCGCAACAGCACGACGTGCGCGACCTGCTCGTCGGTGGTCGACCTGACCGTGTCCCTGCTGATGAAGCGCGGCCGCGTCGTGGGCTGCCCGAGCTGCGATTGGGGCGCCGCGCGCGTCCGGTCGACGCCTGTCACCCAGACCGTCGAACGGGACTGCCCCCTGCGCGCGACGGCCTGATCCGGCGCGGCGGCGCTCAGACGCCGGTCAGGCTGTCTTCGAGGCTGTCGCGACCGCCATCGCCTTCGCGCGCGGGGCGGCGCGTGGAAATCCGTTGCGTGGTGAACGTGGAGTCGAGGCCCACCATGGCGGGCGCGTCGTCGGGCCGGCTCTGATCCTCGCCGGCGCCCGGGCGATAGTCGGCGGGGTCGATTCGGTGCCGGATCAGGTTCCGCGAGATCACAGCCCATTGACGGCCCAGGTGATTGGAGACGTGGGTGACGTTGCCCTGAAACCGCTGCATGAGGGCCCGCAGCTCGGCCGCGGAGGGGGCGGGTCGGCGGCGGGTTCCATCTTTGCCCCGCTCGGATGGCGACGATGACTCGGGCGCCGGCGGGTCCTCCGCGGGCAGCGCAGGGGGACCTGAGTACGACGAAGGGGCCGGCGACACTGCGACCGCGCCCGAGCGGTGGCGCGAGGGACCGTACAGCCGATCGGCCAGCACCGGCGGAAGGTGGTCGAGGCCAATCGCCTGGGCATGGCGCGACAGCAGCGCGCTCTCGACGATGACCTTCTGCAGCTCGCGCACGTTGTGGGGCCAGTCGTGGAGGAACAGGGCCCGGAAGGCCTCCTCGTCGAAGGCCCGGTCGCAGGCGTTGATGCTCAAGAAGTGCGACACCAGCCGGCCCAGGTCCTCCGGTCGGTCGCGCAGCGCCGGCAGCTCGATGGGTTGCGCCCCCAGTCGACCCAGCAGGGCATCCTGGATCTTGGTCTGGCCCGCCGGCTCGGCCAGGCTGCTGCTGGCGGCGATGATCCGGACGTTCGCGGTCTCGGTGCGCGTCGAGCCCACCGGCGTGTACTTGCGGTCCTGCAGGAACCGCAGCAGCTTGCTCTGGACGTCGAGCGGCATCTCGGCCAGCTCGTCGAGGAACAGCGTCCCCCCCTGCGCCGCCTCGATCAATCCGGTCTTGCGTTCCTTGGCGGTGGAGTGAGCGCCGCGCTCGTAGCCGAACAGCTCGCTCTCCACCAGCTCGCGCGGAAGCGCCGCGCAGTTGATGGCCATCAGCCGTCCCTTGCGACCGCTGGCCTCGTGGATCGCGGTCGCGAAGACCTCCTTGCCCACGCCGGTCTTGCCGACCAGGAACAGCTCGGTCGAGGACGGGGCCAGCAGCCGCAACTTCGCGCAGGTCATTGCCAGCGCCGGCGACAGGGTCGCCACGGGCGCGAACGGCTCGGCGAGATCGGCCTCCACGGCCGCCACCTCGATCGCGGTCATGCTGCGAAAGACCAGCACCTGTGCGCCCAGGAACAGCACGGCTCCGTCACGCAACGGTGTCGCGCCGGCGATGCGCCGGCCATCGACGATGGTGCCGTTCGTGCTGCCGCGATCTTCGATGATGAAACCGTCGGAGAGCTCCGTGATGCGCGCGTGGTAGCCCGACACCGATCGATCCGCCAGCCTGACCACGGTCCGCATGCGGCCGGGAGGGGGGTGACGCCCGATCTCCGCGCCCGCGCCAGAGATCGGCAGCAACCGGCCAGCGGCGAGCGATCCCCCTTCCAGACTGCTTCCCACCAGCGCGAGCGTTCCCATGCGCGCAGCGCGCGCGGTCGGAAGCTGGCTCGGTCTGGTGTTGCTGGTCTCTTTCACGGTGATGCGGTGTTGCGGTGTTGCGATGTTGATCGATGGCGACATCCACGAGAACACGCGACCCACCGCCGCCCGTGACGCTGCCTTCCGTCCCGGGATTGTCGACAGATAGCCCACCTGTCTTGAATGACTTGCTGCGCGCCCCAGGGATGAACGAGGCGCCGTTCGCTCGCGTTCTCGCGGCCCCTCAACACCGCTCCCGATAGACCTGCTGGCTGGTCCGCTTCGCGCCAGCGACGATCAGAATTACCGACCGGCCGTCAGAGCTTCAGCACCTCGATCAGCTTCGCGGCGTAGCGCTTTCCAAACTCGACCGTGTCGTCGTGACCGAAGTGCATGTGCCACTGCGTGTCGGCGGGATCCAGCTTGAGATCCTTGGCCGACACGACATAGCCGCCGGTGATCAGCCCGGGCAGCTGGTTCACGAGCGGGTTGTGGTTCATGCAGGCGCTGTCGTACGGCAGCTCGCCGGCCAGGAACGGCACGTTGCCCAGTTTGAGATCGGTGCGCAGGTCGGTCACCAGCTGCTTCACCTGATTGGGCCACATCGAATTGGCGCAGTTGGATTCGCCCTGGTGGAACAGCATCCCCTCGATCACGCCACCCATTTGCTGGGCATTCTTCAAGCGGTTGACCATCCAGGTGTACTTGTCGGTCCCCTTGCTGAAGATCTCCAACGCCTGACCGCTGAGCGCGCAGGGCACAAGGCCAATGGTGTCGTTGGCGGGAAGCTTCTCGAGCAACGTCTTCGAGAACCAGTCGCCCGGTCCAACGGCCCCGACGCCGCACTCGTGCAGCGGTGGCGCCGCGACGTCCCATTGGTCGGCCTTTCGTCCCGTCGCCGAGCAGTTGTCGAAGCCCAGCACCTGGATGCGCGAATTCTCCACCTTGTCGGCGCTGGTGGCCCGCGCGTAGCCGGCCATGTTGGATTGACCGAAGAGCAGAAAGACATGGAACGTATGTCCACCGGCGCCACCCCCACTGGTTCCAGCGGTGCCTGCTCGTCCGCCGGCGCTACCGCTCGCGCCGCCGCCTTCGGCCTTGCCTCCCGTGGCGCCGCCGCTACCCGTGGCGCCGCCGCTGCTCGAGGTGCCGCCGCTGCTCGAGGTGCCGCCGCTGCTCGAGGTGCCGCCGCTGCTCGTGGTGCCGCCGCTGCTCGTGGTGCCGCCGCTGCTGCTCGTGGTGCCGCCGCTGCTGCTCGTGGTGCCGCCGCTGCTGCTCGTGGCGCCGCCGCTACCCGTGGCGCCACCGCTACCGCCGCGCTCGCCGCCCGATCCTCCGAGCGCTCCGCCGCTGCCCGTCGTCCCGTGACCGCCGGTGCCCACCGGACCACCGGTCGTGGCGGGCCCACAGCCGAGCCAGGTGACAGCCGCCAACGTCGCGAAGTATCGAGAAGCGTTCTTGATCATGCGCGCCCTCCGAGGCGAAAAGGGTACTGTACCCTAGGACCTCCAGGCTCACCTGCGCTGAAAGATGCGGGTCGGAAATACCAGCGCGTCGTCGTCGATCATCTGCAGGGAACGACCGATCGTCCCGCCCGTGGCGATCAGCTCGAAAACGCCGGGCGTCTCCTGGTGGTAGGTGCCCTGTTCGGTCGTCGTGGTGGCGCTGGCGCCCGCGCTGGTTGCCGTGAACGTCCCATCGTCGCGGAACTGGTAAGTCGCGGTGGTGACCTCGGCGGGCCGGGCAGGTTCGTCAGGGAAGGCCAGCGTTACGGTCGCCCGCCATTCACCGACGACGCCTGCGTGGGCGCCCGTGGGTCGCAACGCCTGGGTCGCGAACACCGTCGCGTTCGCATAGTAGGTGAAGGTGATCTGCGAGCGCGCACCGTCCGTGGCGTTCGTGCCTGTGGCCACCAAGGTGTCGTCGGTGGCGGTGTACGTCCCGGTGACGTGGTCCTCGGATGCCGGATCGTCGGGCTTGAACTCGTCGAACGTGAGCGAACCGTCGGCGCGGAAGACGTACTGGTCGCGGACCGTCGCATCGTCGCGTTGCCGCTGCCAGGTACCGACCAGATCCCGGCTGGTGTTGCTGGTTTCACAAGCCGCCAGCAGGGCGGCGCCCGCAGCAATCCCCAGGAGAACCTTCTTCTTGTGGGTCGTCATGACCCCGCATGAATTGCAACCGCTGTGCCGTCGATGGGCGTCGAGCGTCGGTCCCATCGGGGCGGTGGACAAAGGCAATGGCTGCGCAGGGCGGCGGACCTCCAACGGCGTCTGTCAGGGATCAGACATCGGGGGATCCGCGTCGGGTATCGGCTGCACATGTGAAGAAAGCGGCCGGCTCGCGATGTCGACGGTTGGCGCACGGCGCACAATCCGCTTGCTCTCACGTGACGTGAGGGTTGTACGGTCCTTGTACGAGGTGATGATCATGGCGTTGACCGTGGGCGAACTTTCCCGCGCGAGTGGAGTGACGGTGCGTACGCTGCACCACTACGACGAGATCGGCCTGTGCCGCCCGTCGCACCGGACGGCGGCGGGCTACCGACTCTACGACGCGGCCGACGTGTTGCGGCTCCAGCAGGTGCTGGTGCTCCGCGAGCTCGGGCTTCCGCTCGACGAGATCGCCGCCGCGATAGACGCGACGCCTGACCGCGCAGCCCTGCTCCGGCGGCATCGCCAGGCGCTCGTCGCGAAGCGGGGACGAATCGAGGCCATGCTGGCCGCGGTCGACGCTGCCTTGATCGCCCTCGAGAAAGGACCAACGACGATGCAGAACGAAGACTTCAAGAAGCTGTTCGATGGGTTCGATCCGACCGAGCACGAGGCCGAGGCCGTGGAGCGCTGGGGTGAGACCGACGCCTATAAGGAGTCCGCGCGCCGGACCAAGGGCTACACCAAGGCAGATTGGGAGAGGATCAAGACCGAAGCGCAGGCACAGGGGATCCGTCTACGCGATCTGATGTTGGCCGGAAAGCCGGTGACGGATCCCGACGTCCAGGCCTGTGTCGAGGAGCATCGCGAGCACATCACGCGCTGGTTCTATCCATGCTCGAAGGCGATGCAAAAGCAGCTCGGCGCGATGTACGTGGCCGACCCCCGATTCAAGGCGAACCTCGACAAGATCGCAGACGGCTACGCGCAGTACCTCAGTGACGCGATCGCGGTCAGCTGACGGGGTGGGAGTGTGCCACGGACCGATCTCGGATGGGCGCTCGCCGCTAGGTGCCCCACGTGTAGATGTTGCAGATATCTTCAGACGTGAAATTGGGGGCCTCGAGATCGAGCTCCTTGCAGCTGTCGACGAGCGCGTTCTTCTTCAGCTCGAACTGCGCCGTCAACTGCGCCACGACCTCGCGGTGAGACATCTCGACCGGATCGCCGCGCACGGTGCAGAGGGCCATCTCGGCGCGCAACACACGGAGGCTCAAGCTGGTCTCGCTGAGGTCCTTCCAGGCCGGCGCCAGCGTCGATACCTGCTGACACACCAGGGAGAGTTCCGTCATGGTCATGGGCGGGGTCCTTTGGCTGGCGGTGGAGCCGGGCGCGACCAACCAGCGTGAGACATGTTAGGGATATTACACGTTACCGTGGCAAAAATACGAATGACCCGCACCGGTCTAGCCGTACGCGCGCACGGCGCCCTGGCAGAACCCGCAACCCGTCGCGGTATGCGCATGCCCGCGGTCGCCCAGCGTCTGAGCCCGTTCGCGGATGAGTTGGTTGATTGTGCGGTCCGGATCGTGGGACGCGGGACTTGCCTCTTCGCTGGAAGGCTGACCCGCTTGCGGGGCGCCGATGGCGCCTGCCCTTGCCGCGGGCCCTCCTTCGGCTTGGGCCTGGTGCGCCTGCAGGATCTCACGCTGGGCCTCGGCTTCCATGCGGGCCGCCGCTGACGCCACCGCCATGTCCTGGGCGGAGGGGCTGGCCGGCGCCGTGGCTGCGGCCCGAATCGTCCGGGCCCGCGTGACGGTCTCCTGGGGCGTGCGTCCGGGCGACATATCGATCGAGACTTCGCCCGACACGGCATAGCGGTGGCCGTCGGGCCCGGTCGCATACTCCAGGGACGGCCTGCCACCCAATCCGCCCGCGCTGGCCGCGTGCGCCGCCTCGTGAACCCGCACCTCCGCGTCCCGGGCCTTGAGCTCCGTTACCTGCTGCACCTCGGCCTTCGTCAGCCGACTGTCGCCCGCCGCTGCGCCGGTGGAGGGCTCGCTGCTGCCCGGATCCAAGAGTCGCTTGGCCGCAGGCGACAGGTAAACGGTGGTCTCCGCCTGCGCATCGGCCTCGCCCTCAGTCAGCGGAGCATCACCGCCATCTACCGCCGGTGACGGCTTCGATTGCGACGCGCGCAGTCCCCCGTCGGCTCGCTCAAAAGCCGGCCGCGCGATGTCGCGCAAGCCGCGCGTGGCTGCAATGACGGACATCCCCCTCCTGGCATCGGCGGAACGTGCGGCTGCTTGAGATTGAACGGCTCGCTCTCTACAGACCACCGCTTTCACCGACGGTTAAGCGACGCGTCCAACCTGCCGAGGGGGTGTCGCGATACCCGTGGCATCTGTCCGCGGGTGTGGGTGTGTCTTTCCGTCAGGAGGTCCAATCCAATGCGTTGCCGTCCGCTCATCTTCACGACTCTGTGCGGCCTCGCCGCTTGCGGCGGATCCCCCGATCCGACCGCAATGCCTCCCAAGACCACCGAGCTCAACGTCTACACGTTCGGCCAACCACAGATGAAGACCCGACTGGATATGGAGGCCGTCGCGTTTCAGCAGAAAACCGGCGTCAAGGTGAACATCATCGGTGAGCTGGATTTTTCCAGACTGCAGCCGACGCTGGAGAGCAAGGCGCTGGCGGGGTCGGCAGACTACGACGTGTACCTTTCGGGCAACGCCTGGGTCGCCGACTTCGTCAATCTGGGCTACGCCGAGCCGTTGGATTCCTACATGGCGGCGGACATCAACGACGCCGAGTTCGCCTACGCCGACATCCCGGATGGCGTGCGCAAGAAGAACTCGTTTGGCGGCAAGACCTACAGCATGCTGGTCGACAACGACAACATGTTCTTCTTCTATCGGAAGGACGTGTTCAACGATCCGGTCTGGCAACAGCGGTTCCGCGAGGATCCCGCCAACACCACTCAAAAGGAATTGCCCAATCCACCCAAGACGTTGGTCGAGATGCTGGAGGTGGCCAAGTTCTTCAATGGCAAAGACTGGAACCCGGACATCACCGGCGAAACCAGCTTCGTGACCAGCAACGCTGGCCTGGGACAGAGCCACTACTACGTGCTTGCCTGGACCACCCCTTACACCGTGATGCCCACCGGGGTAGCTCCGTCGACCGGCCTGTTGCTGTTCAAGCCCGACATGGCACCGCTGGTGAACTCGCCCGGGTTCGTCCGAGGCGTGACCGAGTGGAAAGATCTGATCGATTGCTGCGTGCGCTCCTTCGGCGACACGGACGGCCCCGGCGGCCTGCTCGCGCGCGAGGCGGTCATCGATCAGTTCATTCGCGGGCGGGCCTTGATGGCCATCGACTGGGGTGACATCGGCCCGGCCGCCTTCCGGGCTGAATCGGTCATCGCGGGCAAGGTGGGCTTCGCCATGGCCCCGGGCGCCACGCAGTACTACAACTGGCAGACCAGCGCCTGGACCGACACCGCCACGCCCAACTATGCGCCCATGCACCAGTTCAACGGATGGGCGTTGTACCTGGCGTCGACCAGCAAGAAGAAGGACATCGGCTGGCAGTTCATCCGGCACTTCTGCAGCCCCCAGCAGTCGCTGGAGACGGTGGCGGATCCCTCGGGGGGCTATCAGCCGTGGCGCACCAGCCATTCGACCAACCTGACCTACTGGCAATCCCAGGGGTGGGGGCTCGCAGACGCTCAGCAGTACGTGGAGGCCATTCTGGACACCACCAATCACCCCAATCGGGTCATCGACATTCGCATCCCCGGCTCGTTCCGCTACGGCGATGTGCTGGAGGCCGAGCTGAAGAACGTCGTCTTGGGGACCAAGACGCCTCAGAAGGCCATGGACGACGCGGCCGCGCGCTTCGAGGAAATCACGGTCGATCTCGGACGCGCGCCGTCGATCGAAGCCTATCGATCTCACCTCGAATGAACCGCGCCACCGCCACTCTGTGGGCGGTGGCCGCCGCCACCGTCGGCGAAGGTTCGCTGGGATGTCTCCCGGGCGGCGCCCCCCCTTCGCAGCAGGGACTCCACATCGGCGCTCTGCTGCCGTACACGGGCGATCTGGCCGCCTCCGGGGCCAGCCTCGAGCGGGGGATCATCATGGCCGTCGAGGCCGCGAACCGCGCCGGTGGCGTGGCGGGCCAGAACCTGATCGTGGACGTCGAGGACACGCATTCTGACTTGCAACGGGGTCGCGTCAGCGCGCAACGGTTGTTTGATCGCAACATTGCGGGGGTGATAGGTCCCGAGGAGCCGGTGCTGGCGAGGGATCTGGCTCCCCTGCTGTCGGAGCACCAGGCGATCATGATTTCCGGGGGCATCACCGCCCGCGCCGAAGCGGGGGCGGAGCCCTCGCTGTGGTTCCGCATCTTCGCCTCCGCCAAGAGCGTCACGGCCGAGCTGGCCCAACGCATGGTTCGCGACGGAACTCTCACGACCTCGGTGCTGTACGTCGACGACAGCTACGGGGTCACCTTCGCGTCGTTCTTCAAGATCAAGTTCGAAGCGCTGGGCGGCAAGGTCGTTGACGTGCTGCCGATCCCCGCCAACGTGTCGGCGCTGGCCTTCCCGGGGGGAACGCCAACCGCGTTGGTGCTGGTCGCGTATCCCAGCACCGGGGCGCTGGCCGTGCAGCAACTGGCGGCCACCCGGTACGCCGGCCCATGGTACTTCGCACCGACCCTGGACTCCGAAGAGTTCCTCCTCAATACGCCCCCGGGCTATCTGGACGGGATGGTGGGAATCTCGCCGGCCTTGACCGCTGACTTCGCCGAGTTCAGCAACCTCTTTCAGGCGCGGTTCCAGAGCGGCGAGCCATCGCTGGGCGCAAATTTCTACTACGACAGCGTGGCCGTGTTGGCGCTGGCGCTGGCGGAGGCAAACCAGCGTCTGGGCCGCACCCCGACCGCCGCGGAACTGGCGGCGTCGGTCCGGTCCGTCTCGGCGCCGGCCGGGCAGACCGTCACCTGGCGCGAGCTGGATGTCGGGTTGCACGCGGTGGCGGCAGGACAAAAGGTCAACTACCGAGGCATCTCCGGCCCCATCGATTTCGATACCGACGGCGACGTCGCGCAAAGCCTGGTCCGGTTCTGGCGTTTCCACGACGGACACCTGGTCCGCGACTGACCTTGGTCCGGGCCGCCAGAACCGCTTTCAACCGAGCTACGACAATCGATCTTCATGTGGTACGAGTGACCCATGCAATCGGACGGTTCGGCCTCGGCGACGGACAAACTCGGGAACGCTGAGCGGCTTGCGACCGGACGCGTGAAGCTCAGTGTGGTGGTTCCCTGTTACAACGAAGAACGCACGCTTGAGTCCTGTATTGACAGTGTCCTTGCGATTGGGGACGACAATCTCGAACTCGAGTTGATCGTGGTGGACGACTGCTCACGTGACGACAGCTTGGCCGTCGCGCGCGGCCTGGCGGCCCGGATCCCCGGCATGGTCGTCCTTCATCACGAGCGCAATCAAGGCAAAGGCGCCGCCCTTCGAACCGGAATTGCAGGCGCCACGGGCGATTTCGTGGCCATCCAGGACGCCGACCGCGAATACGACCCCATGGACCTCAAGCGACTGCTACTGCCCTTGCGACGCGGCGAGGCCGACGTCGTGTTGGGTTCGCGCTTCCTCTCGTCGGGATACCACCGGGTGCTGTACTACTGGCACTACCTAGGCAATCGCTTCCTGACCACCTTGTCCAACATGCTCACCGATCTGAATCTCACCGACATGGAGACTTGCTACAAGGTCTTTCGTCGCGAGATCATTCAGGGCATCCGCATCGAGGAGAATCGATTCGGCTTCGAACCAGAAATCGTTGCCAAGGTCGCGCAGCTGCGTCTGCGGATCTATGAGATGGGAATTTCCTATCGGGGGCGCACCTACGCCGAAGGCAAGAAGATTGGCATGCGGGATGGTTGGCGAGCCCTGTATTGCATCTTGAAATACAACTTGCCGACGGTTCCCATCGCGATTCAATTCGTATTCTATGCACTGATCGGCAGCTTTTCGGCGGTTGTAAACCTCCTGGTGTTTCTGTGCGCCGTCGGTGTCGGCCTGCCGATCGCGCCGGCGGCGCTGACCGCGTTCTTCACCGCCGCCGCAATCAACTACTACTTGTCGATCAAGTTGATCTTTCGGCACAAGGCCCGATGGAAGGCCCGCTCCGAGATTGCGCTATTTCTGCTGGTCGTGGCGGTGGTCGGCGTCATCGACATGTACTGCACCAAGCTCTTCGTCACCATGAATATCGCGCCTTGGATCGCGAAGAGCTATGCAACGGCGATTGGGCTGGTGTTGAATTTCGTCGGACGTCGCTACATCGTTTTCCCCGAGAAGGTTCGCGGCGATTGGAAGCCACAGGGCACCGACGCGAAGAATGGGTAGCTGGCGGCCTCTGTCGCGTCTGCGAGTCCGATCCGCGCCAGCGGGGCTCACCTCTGGGTGCCGACGCGGTACACGTAGCCCTGTGAATCGGACGAAATGTACAGCGCGCCATCGACGGGCGACACCGCGATCCCGACCGGGCGGACGTTCTGTTCACCGCCGGTCCAGCTCCAGGTGCCCTCCACCGCTCCGCCCGAAACGCTGCCCGCCGACAGAACAACCTCATGCGGAAACGTGGTCGTGGTACCGCTGTTTGTCGGCATCGACGCGGTTCCGTCGGCGTTGAACGGCACCCAGATCACGCGATAGCCCGACGCCTGGTCGCGATTCCACGAACCGTGAAGCGAGACGAACGCGCCGTTGCGCCATCTTTCGGGCAACGCGCCCGTCGGACCTTTGAAGAACACGATGTCCATGGGGGCCGTGTGGGCGGGCATGAACGTCACCGGCTTGGCGACGTTGGCGGTGTCCTGGCACCAGGCATCGTCGTGCGGGTTGCCCGCGAAGATCTCCGAGCGCACCAGGGTTCCGGCGGCCAGCGCGTTCACCCGCTGGGCGACGAAGCAGAACGGGTATCCGTGGTGCAACCCGGCGTCGATGCGCGCGACGATCTCGCCAGGGTTGTCGTTGTGCACGTCGGTTCCAGCGTAGGTCACGTCATCCTGGCCGTTCTGCACACCAAAGATGCGGCCCATGGCGTCCTGATTGAAGCCCAGCGTGTTGCGGAGTCCGTCGGTGTAGACCTCCCCGTCGGTCGACCAGCCAAACGGCCTTCCGGTGAAGCTGGCTAGATTGAAGCGCTTGATCATCGAGCGGGTGGTGTCGTAGCGGGGCGAGCTGGGGTTGACGACGTTGCCGTTCGAGCCGGACATCACGTACATCCACCCGGCCCACACGTGAACGGTGTGTTTGCCATGGCCGCCCGTAGGTTGACCGGTCAGGACGTCCTGGCCCGCGCCGCCGGTATCCGTCTTGTTCGACCAGGCCCACCGCCGCACACCGTCGTTCGTGCCGGAGTAGAGGTAGCCGCCGGCCTCGTCGAGGTGAACGTTCTGACCGTTGCCACCGGTGTCGGCCCAAGTGACGATTTCGCTGGCCTGAAACACGCCGTCGGCGTTGGTGTCGCGAAAGCGCTTTATCTTTCCATCGCTCGTCACGCCCCACAGATCCCCGTTGGAGCTGAACGTGAGCTGGCGCAGCTCGCCCTGACCGCTCGCCACCATGCGGGCGCACAGGCCCGCCGGAACGAAGTGCTCCGCCACGGGGAGCGCGGTTCCCCGGCAGGGATCGGCCGTGGCTGCGATGCCGCCCGAGCCGACGCCCGCCGTCCCGTTGCCCCCGGTTGGCGCCGTGCCGCCGGTCGCCGTGGTCCCGCCCGTGCCCGCCCCCGCCACCCCACCGGTGCCGACCGCCTTGGTGGCACCACATGACAGAAAGAAACCCGCCAGAGACAGCGCGAACAAGAACGACAATGGTCGACGCATCGGCAAGCTCCCCTTCAGTGCTCACGCTCAGCTGCGGCGGAGAGCAGGCCAGCTTATCATGCTCCGAGATGGGCAACGACCTGAGAGGCCTCGCCGGGCACTCGGCGGATTCGTTCGGCGATACCAGGGATTATTGGTGGAACGACGACTACATCGCGCTGTTGGCGCGGCGGTGGGGCCTTGATCGTGCGGAGAAGGTCCTCGACGTAGGATGCGGCGTCGGGCACTGGGGCCGCGTCCTCTCTCGGGTGCTGCCCGAATCGGCGTCGATCCTGGGGATCGATCGCGATACGTTGTGGATCGACAAGGCCACCGAGTGGGCCACCGAGGCGGGGAAGGGGGGCCGCTTCGAGTATCGGGTAGGCCCAGCTGATGCGTTGCCATTTCAAGAGGGTGCGTTCGACCTGGTGACCTGCCAGACCGTGCTCATGCATGTGTCCGATCCGGCCGCGGTGTTTCGAGAGATGGTTCGGGTGGTGCGACCCGGTGGGGTGATTCTGACGGCCGAACCGACCAACATCCTGTGGTCGTTGCTTCCGTCGCTCGCGCTGGGCGAATCGGTGGACCAGTCCGTTTCGATGCTACGGTTTCAGCTGATCTGCGAACGGGGAAAGCAGGCCGTCGGTGAGGGGAACAATCTGGTCGGCGAGTCCGTGCCGCGGCTCTTCGCCGACGCGGGCCTCGAACACATCGAAGTCCGAATGAACGATCGCCCGTGGTCGCTGATTCCTCCCTACGACTCCGACTTCCAGCGTGCGCAGGTCGAGGAGGCGTTCGACATGGCCGAACGCAACCTGTGGATCTGGAACGAATCGACCACGCGGCGCTACTTCCTGGCCGGCGGCGGGGCACCGCATGACTTTTCGGCGTTCTGGGACGCGACGCTCGACCAGACCCAGCGGTGGGTCGAGGCGCTCCGCCGGAAGACGTACTCGAGCGCGGGCGGGGGACTGCACTACTTGGTGTGTGGCCGCCGACCAGCGTGAAACGCGGGACCTCGTGTCGGGTACTAGTCGCTCTCGGACTTCGTGTCCGCGTTCAGGCGGCCGAAGGCGAACAGGGGGATCTCTTTGATGGGCTCGGCGGGATCGTTGCTGGTGATGACCAAGCGGCCGAGCACGCCGCGATCGTGGCCGCGGAGCTCGGCCGGGAGCAGGCTGACCTGGACGTGGAACACGCCGGGACTCGCCTTCTCGAAAGTGGCGGTGAACGGCCCCGACCGCACGTCGACCTTCTCCACGGCGAACGCCGCGGGCTCTCGGGCCGTGCTGCGCACGACGATGGCGCGGGTGTGGGCGGCCTTGTCGCGCATGTTGAAGGTGGGATTGGTCGGCGACACGTCCAGCGTGCCGGCGACGCGGATCGAATAGGGCAGGGTCAACGGGGGCGTGTCCGCCAATCCCGTATCGACCACGATGTTGCCGACGTGGGTTCCGACGGGCAGCCCTTGTTCGTCGCGGATGGCGGTGGCGTCGACGGCGATCGCCGGATCGGACGCCAGGACGCGCGCACGGACCGATGGGTGGGTCACCGACCGCAGCACCAAGTGCGTTTCGGCAGCGCGCGGACCCGTGACGGCGACGCGGGCGCTGGCGCGCGTTCCGTGCGCCAGCTTCAGGATCAGCACGTCCCGTTCGAACGCCACCGCCGCTCGAGACATCGTCCGGCCGGCGTCCGTCCGGCGGCATCCTGCCGCGCCCGTGGCCACCAGCGTGGCCAGCGCCAGCGTCACCACCCGCATCGTTCTTACGGACAGAAGCGAGGCGGTTTGAGCTGCGCGCGGATGCCGGAGATTGTCGACCCCCAGCTGGATGACGGGTTGTACTGGCTGATCGACACCACGCCATCTTCGATGCGTGCGTTGATGTTGGTGACGTTGTCCCATGCCGGATCGGGCCCCGCCGAGCTGCCGTTCACACCATAGCCCGTGTCGGCCAGGATGCCCTTCCCGGTCGCTGCACTGACGCCGGCCCAGGTCATCATGTTGGCGGCGCGAATCTTGGCGCTGGCGGCGTCGGTGCCGCCGCCCGAGGTGTTGATGAACGTGAACTGGCTGAGGTCGAAGTTCGCGAACCAGGTGGCACCTTGATCACTGCCGTTGTTGGGGGCGACCCAGGGCGAGATGTCCATCGAGAAGATGGCGTTGGGCAAGTGCTTCTTCATGGCGGCGACGAACTGGCCCATGATCTGACCGGCCAGCGCTGGCGACCACGGCTGCGACTGACTGCTGGACGTGTACTGGTAAAAATCGGGCTCCATCAGGAAGATGATCGGCTTGGTGGTTCCGTAGCAGCCGGCGAACCCTTGCGCGTAGCTCTCGTAGACGCCGACGATGGCGTTCAGGTTCTGCTGAATGAACGCGGCGCCTGCGACGCACAGGTCCTGTTGCGCCCCGCTGGCATTGCAGTCCTTCAAGTTGGCGTGCCGCTTGGCGTAGAACGCGGCGGTGTACGCGACGATGACCGGCACTTGACTGGCGAACTGGGCCTTGGCCTCGTCGCACACCGATTTCATGTTGAAGGTGTCGGACTGACCCATCCACCCGGGCGTGAAGAAGTCGAGCTGCGGGATGATCGACGAGTTGTTCTTGGCGACGGTGTCGATGGTCCCGAAGTGGAACCGACACTGGCCAAAGACCTTGTTGGTGGCGCCACCACTGCCGCTTCCGCCGGTGCCCGGGCGACCGCCCGTCGGCGTCCCGCCGCCGCCCCCTCCGCCACGTCCGCCGTTTCCGACAACGATGGCGCCGCCGGTCGCCGTCACGCCGCCGGTCGCCGTCACGCCGCCGGTCGCCGTCACGCCTCCCGTCGCCGTCGCGCCACCCGAGGCGGAGCTGCCACCCGAGCCGGTGGTCCCGCCCGTGGTGGTGGTGACGCCGCCGGTGCTGGTACCCGAACTGCCGCCGCTGTGCGTGCTGGCGCCGCCGGTTCCGGTGCCGAGCTGGCCGCCGGAACCCGAGCCCGAGTCGACCGGTGCTTCGCCGCCGGGTGCACACGCCCCGGTCCAGACCGACAGGACCAGCGCGACGGCCAGGGCAGGGCCAGGTGTAGACCCGATGGGAAGTCGTTGGCGTGATGGCATCGACGGATGAAACGTTCGAGGGAGGTTGTATGTGAAAAGCGCCCGGTCAGCCATCCGGTGTCAGTGACTGGACGGCGAATACATCGCCATTTCCACGGTCCGGTTGAAGAACTCTGCATTGCGCCCCGGTTGGGGCACCGCGTCCGGGTGGATCGCCCACGACCTTGCTGCCCATCGTTCGCGCCGTCGGGGGATTCGGGGCGGCGAGATTTCCCGTCCACGATGAGTGGGACGATGTATTCTCCCTTCCGCCGAACTGCGGCCAGTCGTTGAGGACGTGCGCTGTCGCGCGCCGCGAAAGGACAATCCCATGCCCATCCCCTTCGGTGTTTGCAACGGTCGATCCCGCTCCTCGGTCGTCCGGCCCCTGCTGTTCCTGGGTGGAGCGACCGCCTTGCTGCTTGCCTTCAGCGCGGCCGGATGCGGCGTCAGGAATACGGGGGAGGAGACCGGAACCGGCGGCAGCATGAGCGACGCCGGACCATCGGGGAGCGGCGGCAAGAGCAGCAGCGGAGGCCAAACGGGCAGCGGATCGGGTGGCCAATCGACCGCCTCGGGCGGCACGACCGCTTCGGGCGGCACCACCGGCTCGGGCGGCAAGACCGGTTCGGGGGGCTCCGTCGGTAGCGGTGGTTCAGTCGGAAGCGGTGGCGCTAACAACACGGGGGGCAAACCGGCGACCGGCGGCGCAACCGGGTTGGGCGGCACGCCGCCCGTGGACGGCGGTATCGGGACCGATGCCGGCGCGGCGGGCGCCACGGGGGCCGGAGGCAACAACGCGGGTGGCAGCAGCGGCGCCACGGGGGGAGGTGCCGGGGGGGCGGCCATGAGCGCCGGCTGCACCAAGACCTCGGCTCTCAAGAACAACGGCTACAACACCCTCGGAGGTCGTCAGTACTATCTGCGGTTGCCGGCGAACTACGACAACAAGCGTCCCTACCGGTTGATCCTCAGCTTGCACGGGGCCACCAACAAGGCCACGGACGTCGCTCCTGGGTTCTGGGGGCTCTACACGCTCTCGAAGGACAGCACCATCTTCATCGCTCCGGACGCTGTCGATGGCCTGTGGTCGGCTGCCTCGGACACGACCTTCGTCGACGACATCCTGAAGGCGGTGGAGGCCGATCTCTGCATCGACACCTCTCGCGTCATGCTCGAGGGCTTCAGTCAGGGCGCGGCCATGGCGTGGACGCTGACTTGCTCGCGGCCCGGTGTGTTCCGCGCCGTGATCGGCCACTCGGGCGGCGGGGTCGCCGCCCCCTCGACCTGCAAGCCCGTCCCCTACCTGGGTTCCGGGGGATTGCAGGAGAACGTCACCCAGACGGGCCAGACCGACAAGTTCGCAAAATGGAATGGTTGCACGGTCGCTTCGCTGCCCACAGCCCCCAACGGGGGTCACGTTTGCACCAGCTACACCGGCTGCCCGGCGGGCTTCCCCGTCCGCTGGTGCAACTTCGACGGACCGCACACCCCCTCGCCCACCGATTCGGGGACGAACACGTCGTGGATGCCTACCGAGGCGTGGCCCTTCTTCAGCCAGTTCTAGCGCCCGACCCCCTATGATAGGGCGGTGCGCTTTGTTAACGCCGCCCTGGTGCTGGTGACGCTGCTGGCGTGCATCGGCGGTTATCTTCAGCAGAAGAAGCGGCTTGCCACCACGCGCGCGCTGCCGGCCGCCGCTGCGCGCGACCGATACGAGGCGACGGAGCGCCGTCGGGAGCGGGTCCTGATGGCGGTCACCGGGGTCCTGGTGGCCGCGGCGCTGGTCGCACTGTTCTTGAGGATGGCGGCGTGATCGTTGGCCTGTTGGCCGTGTTGGCGATCCTGGTCATCGGCGGACGCGCCACCGACGGGCTCCGCCGCGCGGAAGCCGAAGACATCTTGGCCCGCCTGCCCAAATCAGACGCCGTCGCCTACTACCATGTCATCCGGCGCCGCGTCCGTCGGGTGGTCTTGATGCGGGCGCTGGCGCTGCTCTCGCTGCTGTGGATCATGCTGGTGGTGCGCCAGCACCTCGGGGTTCGCGCGGACGACCCGCAACCTCGCTCTGCGCAGCCGGAACGCGGACTGGTCCTGACGCCCGCGCGCGGCGCTGCCAACTGACGCCATCGGCGCAGGCAAGCGTCATCGCGCAAGCAGGGTCAGGTCCACCGTGTTGGCCATCTTCTGGTAGCCGGTCGGGTTCAGATGCAGGCCGTCGCCGCTGTCGTAGGAGGCCTGCAGCTTCGGGGGCGTGGAGGCGTCGCGGACCGCCATGTCGAAGTCGATGATGGCGTCGAACTTGCCGCTGCGGATGTACGTGTTCAGGTCCTGGCGCGCGACTTCATGCGCGACGCTGTAGTACGAGTGACCGGCAAACGGCGTGACGGTGGCTCCGTACACCAACAGCCCCAGCGCGTGGGCCTGGCTGATCATTTGATCGAACGCTGCCGTTACCGGAGCCGCCAGGACATCGGTCCCGACGTCGTTCACCCCTTCGAAGATGATGATCCAGCGGACGCCGCTCTGGCTCAGCACGTCGCGCATGTAGCGGCTGGAGGCTGGCGGCCCCAGCCCGCCCTGCGCCATCGCCGTGACGGCGTTTCCCCCGATGGCCACGTTCATGACCGCGACCTTGTTCGTCGGGGCGTTCGCCTGCAGCCGCTTGGCCAGCAAATCCGGCCAGCGGTTATTGGCGTCGGTGGTTGAACCACGCCCGTCCGTGATCGAATCGCCCAGGATGACCAGGCCATGCGCGGCGCCGTCGGCCATCACGTCGATTCCCGACAGCACGTACCAGTGCACGGGTTTCTGCGCAGAGGCCATGCTGGCGGCGCTGACGTCCGTGCTGCCGGTTTGCTGATAGCTGGTGGTGCGCGAGGCGGGATGTCCGGTCACGTCGCTGGGGACCGAGCCAAAGGCCACGGTCACCGTCAGGTTGCTCATCGCCGCCACAGCGAAGTCCAGTGGATCCGACCACGCCGCCTTGCCCTGGGCGATGGTGACGCCCGGCAAGCCTGCGAACGTCAGCGCCTTGTCGGTGGCGACGTCGATGGTGCTGTCGACGGGGTTGTTCTTGCAGAGGGCGACATGCGCACCGTTGATGGTGAGCATGCCGTTGCCGAACTCGTTCGAGAAGCGCACGCGAATCTGGCTTCCACCCAGCGAAACGTGCGTCACCTGGCGGAGGACGCTGCCCGACAGGGATGCCGGGGGAAGGTTGGCCATCTCCGTCAGTTGCGGTGCGCTGGCCCAGGTGCCGACCCAGTGCGGACCGGCAGCTCCCGCCGCTCCCCCTGTCGCAGCGCCACCGCCACCGCCGGCGCGACCGCCCGGCGCCGCGGCACCGGTACCGCCGGTGGTGATCGCGCCGCCGCGCCCGCCGATGTCTGTCGGACCTCCGCCGCCTCCTCCGCTGCCGCTGGTTCCCCCGGCGCTGGTTGCGCCGCCGGTCGCCTGACGACCGCCGCTGCTCGGCGCTCCGCCTGTGCCGGGTGCACCGCCGCTGGCCGAAGAACCGCCCGAGGCGGAAGGGCTGCCCCCACTGGCACTCCCGCCGGTCCCTCCTGTGGTGCCGCCACTGCCGTTGCCGCCGCTGCCGTTGCCGCCGTTGCCGCCGCTGCCCGCACACGCGCCCAGCAAGACGGTGCAGACCAAGACGTACGCGGATTTTTGCCTCATGCTTACGGCGTCCCCGTGTAGATGTCAGGGCAGCGGGGCTTGGTGGCGTCGGCGGGGCATTTCGTCTCGAGAGTCTTGTAGTAGGCCAGGTCGTGCGCCGGCGCGGCGTAGGTCGTCGGGATGGTCTTCTGCGAGACGCTGGCGAAGTAGGTCAGGCAGGCGTCGCGCCACCAGCGCGCTTCGTAGTGCTGGATCTGCAGGAAGTCGCCGACCTCCTTGAATCGCTTGGCGTCGATGCGACCCTGGACTGTCATCCACTGGGTACGCAGCGTGCCCACGCCCTCGACGCCGCTGCTGTAGCGATGCACCAGTTCCTCCCAGACCGAACGACCGGACGAGGTGACCTTGTCGTCCCATTTCATGCGCTGGAAAAACAGCAGGAAGTCATCGCCGACCGTGGCCTTGCTGGCGAAGCGATCCCGCACCATCGGCGCGTACTGGCTGACGGCATTGCTGCCGGCGGAGGTGCGATCGAAGCCGATGCCAGTGGCGTCGGCCTTGTGATAGTAGAACGGGTTCCAGTTGGCCTGGCTGAGGTTGTTGATCCACGGGCCGGGGCCGTAGTGGTCGTCCGAGCCCATGATGTGTGCCAGCCCGAGCGGGGTCATGTAGTTCACCAGCGTCTGGCGCGAGTTCATCATCATCGTAGTCACCGGCGCCACCACCACCGGGTCGTTGGAGAAGGTCTGGCGGACCCATTCGTCAGCCGCCGCCATTGCCGACAGATCGGGATCCCACGCCATCCGCCCGAACACGTACCAGTTGGCCTGGTTGAAATGCGAACCGGTCCAGTTGGCGTCGCTGCCGATGTTGGCCACGCCCGCAATGGCGGTGTTGGTGTTTCCGTGGGTGGTTCCATCGATGACCCGCGCGACGGTGGAGCCGGCCCCTTTGGCGAAGGTATCCGACTTCAGAACCTCTTCGTAGAGCGGGCCGAGATAGGCCAGGTGCGTGTCCTCGCCCAGGTACTCCTTGGTGATCTGCAGCTCCAACACCAGCGGTGTGCTGGGCATGGCGCCGAAGAGCGCGCTGAACGGTTCGCGCGGCTGGAAGTCGAGCGGCCCGTTCTTCACCTGCAGCATGGCGTTGGCGCCGAACTTGCCATCCAGCGGCTTGAACTCGTCGTAGGCCTGCCGGATGCGATCCATCCCGTTGTCGGCGTAGACGAAGGCCCGCCACATCACGACCCCGCCGTGCGTGCCCAGCGCATCCGACAACATCTTGGCCCCGTCGGCGTGGGTGCGGTTGTAATCCGACGGTCCCGGTTGTCCCTCGGAGTTGGCCTTCACCAAGAAGCCGCCGAAGTCGGGGATCTTCGTGTAGATGTCGTTGACCTTCGTCACCCACCATTGTTTGACGCTGGCGTTGGTGGGGTCGGCGGTGGTCAGGCCGCCAATCTCGATGGGGGCGCTGAAGCGCGCCGTCAGGTAGACCGCGATGCCGTAGGGCCGAAACGCGCTGGCCAGCGCCGCGACCTTGTCCAGGTTGGTGGGGGTCAGCACCTGCGCGTCTTCGTTGACGTTGGTCAGCACCGCGCCGTTGATGCCCAGCGACGCGTTGGCCCGCGCGTAGTCCTTGTAGCGTTGCCCGATCGTCGCCGGCAGCGACGACCACTGCCAGAGCGATCGGCCGGCATAACCGCGTTCGATGGTGCCGTTCAGGTTGTCCCAGTGGTTCAACACGCGCCGCTTGATCTTGGGCGTGCCGCTCAACGCCAGGCCCTGGACCGTGCGATGGCACTGCAGGTGGCGCAGCAGCGCGAAGGCGCCATGCACCACGCCCACGTCGGTGTTGGCCGCGACGACGATGGCCTTCTTGCCACCCACGTCGGCGGCTTCGATCAGATACCCTTCGGGGCCCACCGCCGTCAGACGGCTGGCCAGCGACAACCCCATCACGATCGTCGAAGACGCGGGCGTCCCCAGCACCACCGCACCGTCGCCGGTGGGCGCATCGGCGACGGGAACCGTCGTGCCGAGCAAGCCCGACAGACCCGTCACCAGCTCGGTCTGCGCTGCCTGTAGCGACGCCGATGCGCCCGCCTTCACGACGTGATTCAGGGCGGCTTGATACTCCGCCAGCCGCGCGGCGATGGGGACCTTGGGGTAGCGCAGCCACAGCTTGGAACCATCCTCGTCGGCAGGCGGCGTGGCCGGCACGGGGTAGTTCTCGGACCCGCCGGCTCCGCCCGTCGCGACGGTCCCGCCCGCTCCGCCCGTGCTGCCCGAGGATCCGCCGCTGGGGCCGCCGCTCTGGCCGCCGCTTCCGGTCCCGCTGCCGCCGCTTGCGTTGCCGCCCGACCCAGGGGCCGTCCCGCCCGTCGCGGGGCCGGAGCCGCCGCTGGACGAGCCGCCGGTGCCACCGCCGCCGGATCCGCCGCCGCTTCCCGTCGTTGCGCCCGCGCCCCCGGAAGGGCTCGCCGACTGACCGCCGGATCCGCTGCCCGATCCTCCCGACGTGCACGCGGGCAGCCACAGGCCCCAGGCCAGGATACCGGACGCAGCGACGTGACCAAGCTTCATCATGGGTGCACCTTCCCGACGTCCGCTGCAGCGATCAGCGCGGCAGACGTTCGCAGCCCAGCATACTGCGGACGAAGGCCTTCGCGGTTAGGCATCCTCGTCACCGTCGCCAGTTCCTGACGCGCTGGCCGTGCGGGCCGAAGACGTCGTCTTCGGGGGTCGCCGTGGTGAAGGATGCAGTGTTTCTCCGCGGCTGAGCTTCTGGATTGTGTCCGCGATGAACTTGGCGCGCCGCTCGGGCGAGGTCAGGTGGTGCATCCGATAGGCGATGGCATAGGTGTTCTGCCGGTTGAGTCCGCGAAAGACCTCCAAGGCCGCGGCATTCTTCGAGACCGCCGCCAGAAATTCCTCGGGAACCTCCATGGTACGTGAGGAAGCATAGGCGGCGTCCCAGCGACCATCGGCCTTGGCGGCATCGATCTGGGCTTGTCCGTGTTCCGTCATGCGGCCGGCTTTGCGAAGAACCTTCGCGCGCCCCACATTGATCTGCGACCAACGGCTCTTGGCGGTGCGGGGCGTATAGCGTTGCAGGAAGGCTTCCTCGTCGAAGGCCTTGCGAATGCCGTCGATCCAGCCCCAGCACAAGGCGACGTCGATGGCCTGACTGGCATCGATCGACGGCTTGCCGGTGCCCTTCTTGTAGATCTTGATCCACACCTCGGTCGCGCGGTCGTGGTGCTTCGAAAGCCATGCCTCGAACGCGGCGGGGCTGGCAAAGGGACGGATCGACTTGGGGTTGGGTACCACGCTGGCCACGAGCGCAGCCTATCACCGAGGTCCCAGTCGGTATTCGAGGCGCTGCACCTCGGCTAGCAACGGCGGCGCAAGCTTCGCCGGATGGCCCGGTCCGTGCCAGACGTAGAGGCAGTGCTCGAGTTCTGGTTCGGCCAGCTCGACGAATCTGGTGCGGCCGATGCCGATCATGCGCGGCGCTGGTTCGTCAAGGACGATGGTTTCGATCGCGAGATCCGGTTCGATGGCCCGGCGGATGCCGGTTCCCGGATCCTCGCCGAGCAGCTCATCACGTTTCCGCGCTTCGCGCTTGCCGGGGGCTTCGCTGCCGCGTCATCGGGGAGCCTCCTTGAGACTGACGTAGACACCGCCCGACGGAAAAAAAAGAAAGTCCCTGACGAAAATGGTCGCACGAGGGGACAGACACTAAGAATTCTTGCGCCCAGGGAGGCGATCGGGTGCGGATTGCCTGAAACGACGAACGGCTTCGAGAAATTGATCAGGAAAACAATCGGAGGTGCCTGGTCCCGGGGCGACCGCGGTACTTGCTTCCCATCCTGATGGGTTGCGGTTTGCGACGCATCGACCACCCGCACGCGCGGAGGCGCCCCGATGAAGAAGATTCTGCCGCTTGTCCTGGTTCTGTTGACCGGTTGCTTGACGTCTCCGGGGGACCTGGCGCCGGAGCCTGATGCTTCCGCCGACGCCGGTAGCGGCGGGGTCGGTAGCGGCGGGGTGAATGGCAGCGGAAGTGGCGGAGCGAACGGAAACGGCAGCGGGGGACAGGTGGGCTCTGGTGGGAACTCGGCAACGGGTGGGTCTAGCTCGGGCGGAACCAGCGGCTCGGGCGGTTCAGGCTCGGGCGGAAGTGCGAGCGGCGGCATCACCGGCAGCGGCGGCGGCTCGGGCGGCGTGCTCGGCAGTGGGGGCAAGCTTGGAGGTGGCGGCGTCGTCGGCAGCGGAGGAAGCACGGGGGCAGCGGGAGCCGGCGGACGAACGGGCGTCGGGGGGCGAGGGGGCTCGACGGGCGCCGCAGGGCGCGGAGGCTCGACGGGCGCGGGAGGGGCCGGCCCACCGGTTTGCTCCAGCAACAAGATGTGGACCGGTGGCAACGGCAACGACATGCGCCCCGGCGAGGACTGCATGACGTGTCACAAGACGACGCGGCCCAATTTCACCCTCTCCGGTACGGTCTATCCGACGATCCGCGAGAAGAATGACTGCAATGGCACGGCGGCGGGTGGGATCAAGGTCGTCATCACCGGGGCCGACGGCAAGGTCACGACGCTCACGCCCAGCTCGACGTCGGGAAGTTTCAACAGCACAACCGCGATCAAGATGCCCTACACCGCGACGGTGACCAACAGCGCGGGCGCCTCGCGTGCCATGACCGCAAGCCAGACCGTGGGCAATTGCAACGGGTGCCACACCCAAGACGGCGCCAATGGAGCGCCCGGCCGGATCATGGCACCGTAGCATCGCGGGAAATCCGCCGTCGTCTTTCCTCCCGAAGCGGTGGATCCGAAGCGCGCACTCGGCTGTGCACCGACCTCCAACCTTTCGTTTTCAGAACGCGCAGATCGGAAAGTGGTCGAATGACTTCTCGTCTGAGGCCAGCGCGGCGCGTTCACACAACGCGATCGAGCCACTCCCGGAATGCCTGTCGTTCATGCTGTTTTTCCGACCGCGCCCGGGTGGGAGAGGAATCCTCAGGGGGTCAGCAACGGCAGAACGTCGTCGGGATCTTTCCTCGAGGACGACTTGGACCGAGCGGCGGCCTTGGTCTTGGTCCGGGTGCGCGCCGCTCGACGGTTCGACGATCTCGCTGGTTCGGGCTGCGCGCGGGTGGAGTCGTGCTTTTTTTTCGCTGACGCAGGTGGGGGAGGCGACGGCTGCTCCGGAGAGACATCTTCTTCCTCCGCCCGAATCGGAGGAGCGTGTGCCCCAGGTTCGGCTGCGGCTTCCGCGGGGCCCCGTGCGGCAGGGGCCGCGGGGACAGCTGTCTCGGGTGACGCGGGCGAGGGATCCCCGGTCGGCGGGGTCGACGGTTTCCTCGGCGCCAGGTCGCCGGCCGAGCCCGACGACGACGGCGTGTGTACGCTCGGCGCCGCCGTTTGCGAAGGGCGGGTCTCTTTGAACCTGGGCGCGATCCACGCGAGCGCGCCCCATGCGAGGCCGCCCGCCAGGACGGCGGCGAGTCCGACCCGAAGGCCACGCCCGGACCCTGGCGCCGTCGGCTCACGATCGATGAACGGCTCCGAGAGCCCCTGCTCGCGAGGGGACTCGTCCTTCTCGGTCGGCTCCGCCTCCTCCACCACTTGCGGCACCCCCACCTCGTGTGAGGGGGGCACGGCCGCCGGACCGGCCGGGGCTGCCCCGCCGTCTTGTGGGACCGGCGACACGACGGGGGCCAGGATGCCCTTTGAGTCGTCCGTGGCGGGCTGGATCGTGCGATGCCTCCCAGACTCCGCCGCGGCCTGGGCGCTACGATGGCGCGTCTGCGCCACCAGCACCGCGAGCCGCTGGCTGGGCGTCATGGTGGGTGGGGGCCGGGCCTCGATCTCGTCGCCCTCTCCGCTCGCCCGTTCGGCGGCCGTCGTGGCGTTGGGGCGCGTCTCGGCATCGTCGATCGCCCCCGAGCCGTGAAGGGTGTCGACCGCAATAGGTGCGGCCTCCTCCTCCGGCGGTGATTTCGGCTTTTCCGCCATTGATAGGTACCTCTATACCCTACTTCACATCAGTTCGAAGTTTGACTGACGGGCGCCGCCGTCAACCGCCTGCCCGGGGTTTTCCCGCAGACGGCGCGACCGAAAGGATGCCGTTGCAGTCGTTGTCGACGCCGTCGCCGCAGACCTCGGCGCTGCCCGGACCGTAGCCGGCGCCGGCAATGATCCGGCGAAAGGTGCCCGGCCGTATTCAGCTGCGGCCGAATTTGGGGGTTCGTCGAGCTGGTCACGGACCCGAAGGTTGCCGGGCGCGACGTGATGAACGTGACCTGCGATCCGCGGCGGCTGCTGAACGCGAACAAATCGGCGGTGGATTGAGTGGAGCGGCGGTCGCCGAGATCGTCCGCGAACGCGACTCCGGCGGGGGAATCTTCATCGGCCGGCTGGCTTCTTTGGGATTCGCTGCCGACGTTTCCGCGCGTTCTCTTGCGGCCGTGGCCTTCCTCCGCGTCGTTGCGCCGCCAGCTTCGCCTCCAACTCGGCGACTCGCTTCAGCGCGGCGTCGCGGGCTCCGATCGCCGCTTCCTTGGCAGCGCGCTCGGATTCGGCAGTCGCGGTGGCGGTGAGTCGTGCGGCGCGTTCGACGTCGCGGGCGGCACGCTCGGCCTCCTCGCCGGTCGGAAACAGGTCGTCGCCGCGGGGCCCCGTTCCCAGCCGCAGGCGAAGCGATTCGTTCTGACCCACCGCCCTCAGAAAACAGCCGAGCGCCTTCGATCGAACGCGATCCCCCTGGCTGGCTTCGATCCGAGTGAGGGGACGATCGCGTACCCGTCGAAAGACCTGCCAGGCGATGCCCTCGGGATGTCGAAGCGGATCGGGATCAAAAACGATCAGTTCGGACACGCCTGCCGCAGCGTAACGTGGCGGCGCCTCGGCATAGTCCTTCTCCCAATCCTTGGACACGATCTCGAGGGCGAAGCTGGGAACGATGCCCTTGTCCCACGTCTTCCAGGAGGGGACGTCGGTGTCGGGGGCCACGCCCGGCAGGACGAAGACGTCGGGCGATACGCGGTCGACGGGCGAGTGAGGTCGGTAATAGACGAACTGATCGGCACCCACGAAGGCCTTGAGGCCGCGCGTCTTCAGCCAGCGGTCGACGAGCGGCCGAAGCAACTCGATGATCCAGCGCTGCAGGATGCCCTCGCCCACCTTTTCCTCTACGGGATAGATGGTGGGGTCAATGCCCCGGGAGCCTTTGGCTGAAGCTCGCAAGAGGTTTGGCATGTTATCACGTACGCCCATCGGCCGGCCGACACGTGAGTTGCGCCATCAATGCATGCATCCCATGTAGATGTCGGTGTCCTTCACGTAGGCGCCAGACACCAACTTGCGGGCCGCCGCGAGACGCTGCGCTCGTTCTGGAGAGCGATCGAGGATGCCGTCCACCACGATGTACAAGCCGGGCGCGAAGCCTTCGTACTCGGCGGAGCGTTCAACGGTGACGCAGGGGCCTCCATTCCACGGGGCGCACTCGGTGTCGTACCGTCGTGGAGCATACGCCCCCGCCCAGATCTCATCCTCGCTGTCGTCCGGCCAGATGAGTCCCCGCTTCTTGTCGTACACCATGCCGCGAGAATCATACTGGTGCCCCGATCGCTGGCCGTACGACTTGGCGGCTCGAAGTGCCGCGTCGTAGGACTTGTAACTTCCGATGACAAGCACGCCCATCCGGACGAATTGCGGGTCGGAGGATTCGTCCTCCCGGGTCGCGTCCGCTGCGTGGCGACGGCCGTCCGCCCTGACCTTGGCGGTCGGGAGCATCAGGCAGCCAAGAATGAGGAGTGCGATGTAAATCCAGGTGCGTGGTGTCCGGGATCGGTTGGAATTGCGCATGGACACACACTGACCGGCGACCGTGAAAGCAGTGTGAGGGGAAGATGCGTTGTTCGTGAAGATGAGTTCGCGCGACATGAACTCGTCGCGCCCGAACGCGTGTTAGCTTTGTAGGCCGTGGGATCTCCCAGCTACGACGAGGCCACCCTGGCGGCGTACTTTCAGCCGCCTGACGTCGCGATCTTCGACGATGCGGTGGCCGGCGCTGAACTGCGGCGACTCGCGATCGAGGACCCCGACATTCTGGCGGCGGTGGCCGACGTGGATCGAACGCAGATTCGTGACAGTCTGGAACGTACCCCCTTCGATCGCCTGAGGATCGCCTCGGAACGTTGGAACGGGCTGGTGAGGTTGCGACGCGGTGGTTGACGAACGGTCGGATGCAATCCTGCGCAGCCTTCACGAGGCCAACATCGAATTCATCTTGGTCGGCGGAACCGCGGCCGTCCTTCTCGGGGCGCCGGTCACGACCGAGGATGTCGACATCGTCCACCGGCAAACACCCGAAAACCTCGATCGCCTCCTGAGCTGGCTGCTCACTCACGGCGCGTATCACCGTTACGACCTCGCCAAGCGCCGGTTGCCGCCAGACCGCGGCGCGCTGGCGGGTCACGGCCACATCAATCTGCAGACCGACCTCGGCAAGCTCGATCTGCTGTGCCGACTGGGCGAGGGCGAGGACTACGAACAGATCCTGGGCGACACCGTCGTTCTCGACGGGGGGCCGTTCCCGATTCGCGTGATCACCTTGCCCCGCTTGATCGCCGTAAAGGCGCGCGCCGGCCGACCCAAGGATCGGTTGACTCTCCCGCTCTTGATCGCCACCCTCGACGAACAACTTCGGTCGAAGGGCTGACGAGCGCGGGCGGCGGCATCCACGAACCGTTGTACGCGGCCAGCAGGTCCCCTCGACCGAGGGCTCGCGGCTCGGGCGGTCCCGAGGGCCGCGCCGGCCAGCACCACGAGCGGGCCGGAAATTCGTAAAGGTCGCGCTGCGACTTCGCGCCGCTGAATGGCAACTTCTCCGCACGACAACCGAGAACCGGGGGTGCGCTATGATTTCGCCCATGACGTCGGAGACCTCACGGTTGGATTTCCCGCGACGCCTGTTCACCGTGGACGAGGTGGGCCAGATGGTCGAGCAAGGAATCCTCGGTGAGGACGAGCGGGTCGAACTGCTCGACGGGGACCTTCTGGTCGTGAGCCCGCAAGGTCCTCCGCACTCGGCCCGGCTGGCGGCGCTGGCACACACGCTGACTCGGGTGTACGGCGACGTCGCCCACCCACGAACGCAAATGCCCCTGGACGCGCGACCGTACAACCTGCCCGAACCGGACCTCGCGGTGGTCAAGGGGCAGCCCCTCGACTACCTGAATCGGCATCCCGTCGGAGCGGACACGCTGCTCGTGATCGAGGTGGCCAACATCAGCCAGGCGGTCGATCGACGAAAGATCGGAATCTACGCGGCCGCTGGAGTGCCGGTCTACTGGCTGATCGACCTGGTCGCGCGCCAGATCGAGGTCTTTACCGCCCCGACCGACATGGGGACTTTCGCCCAGCGGCGCGTCCTCCACCCCGGCGACGAGGTCGAACTTCCGGAGGTGGGCGTTCGCCTCGCGGTTTCGGCAATCGTTGGTTGAGGGCGAATCTCATCGACGACGGGCGCGTAGCTACAGCGCCCAGATTCCCGCAAGATCCAGCTCCATCGCGTCGAATGGTTCGCCGCGGATCTTGTCGTTGCCGGCGGCGCTGGCGACACGGTGCCAGCCGCTGCCTTCCAGGCGGAAGATCTCCAGCAACTGCGGCCCCGGATCCAGAAACCACAGGTGCCCCACGCCGGCGCGCGCATAGTGGTGCATCTTCTTCGTTCGATCGAGCGCGATGGTACTCGGCGAATGCACTTCGCAGACCCAATCGGGAGGGGTTTCGAAGTACGGCAGGCCCGGAAGTTCCGGCATCCGCTCGCGCCGCCAACCCGCGATGTCGGGCACCATCACCTGCCCGACCACGTGCAGTTCCGGCTCGTAGATGATCGTCCAGCCTCCCGGCCGACCACCGCCACTGCGCCCGAACATCGTGAACAGGTCCGCGCCCAGGGCAGTGCATACCAGCGCGTGTGGTGGCGCGGGCCTCGGGCTGGCGATCAGCTCACCATCGACAATTTCGCCGATCAAATGGTCTGGCAGTGCCACCAGATCGGCGTAGGTCGCTGGCGGTTTGACGGGCGCGCCCGGCATGGCCGAAAAGTCTACCATCGTCCCCTCCATGGGTTGTTGAATGGGACGCTATCGGCGAAGGCCGGCAAAGGTTGCTGGCTTCCTGTAACCGAGGCGTGCCCTCGTGCGTTTCTGGATTGGTGCGAACACCTCTCTCGCTCGCCCTGGCTACCCTTTCGCTCGGGTCGGTGCTCGGACTCCCCCGAGCTGCGGAGGCGGCGCCGCGGCTGGACGCCACCGTCGAGCTGGGCGGCCTGTCTCCTCTCTATCATCGCCTCCAGTTCGGACGCGACGGAACGTACTTCGACTACGTCAAGGACGGCGGCCAGGACGTCATCTTCCCGTTTGCCCGTCTGAGCATGGACCTCGAGATGGGGCGGCACCGCGTGGTGTTCCTCTATCAACCTCTCGAATTGAACACGCAGGTGGTGCTGCCTCAGGCCGTGACCGTCGATGGCCTCACCTTCCCGGCGGAGACCCGCTCGACCTGCGCTACGGATTTCCGTTCTACCGCGTGAGCTACCTTTACGAGGTGTCCTGTCGCCCGGGACTCAGCATTCAGCTGGGAGGCTCGCTGCAGATCCGCGACGCCACCATCACCTTCACGTCGGCGGACGGACAGACCCGGCGCACCAACCGCGACGTGGGCCCGGTGCCGGCCTTCAAGGGACGCCTCGAGTACACGGGCACGACCGGTTGGTTCACCGGCTTCGAGATCGACGGCTTCTATGCCCCGGTGAAGTACTTGAACGACGGGAAGTCGGACGTGACCGGCGCGATCGTCGACGCCAGCGCCCGGGGCGGCTACCACTTCAGCCCGATGGTGGCCGGGTTCGCCAACGTGCGGTGGCTGGGGGGCGGCGCCGAAGGAACCTCGAAGCCCGAAGACTTCAGCGACGGTACACGCGCAACTGGTTGCACTTCATGATCGTGTCGCTGGGGGTGCGCGTCACCTTGCGGTGACCGCGCGCCAGCGGCCCTGCGGAGGTTTCCCGTGAAGACGACCGCGAAGTCACCGCCCTGGAAGAAGAAGAACCCCAAACCAACCGCCGCGCGCCAGAAGCTGAGCGAAGCCGCGAAGGAGCGGGCCCGCCGCCGCGCCGCCAAAGCCGGACGGCGCTATCCGAACCTGGTCGACAACATGTGGGCCGCCAAACAGCAGAAGGCGTGAAGCGCCTCGGGCGCTGTCCACCACGTCACATGTGGGACCAGGCGTCGGGCTGCGTGCCGTCGAGATCGGTGAAGCCGTACGCGCGCGCCAGCTCAGGGAGCGGAAGGTGGAGGGACCGCTCCTTGCTGGTCGCGCCGCCCGGATCCAGGACCCACGGGTAGCTGATAATCACGATGCCAGGATCGTGCGGAGGAAACTGCCAGCCACAGATCGCGCGGCCGATGCAATCTTCCACCGGGGGATCGTTCAGGGTCGAGTTCTGCAGCCTGGCAGCCGAGACGGTACCGGTCGAGACGATCACGAACTCGATCATGACCCGCCCCTGCTCGGTGGGACGCGATGCCAACGCCTGCTCGTAGCACGCCCTCACGTCGTCCGCGTGCTGCCTGATGACCCGACGGATGACTTCCTTGTCGACGTGAACAGGGGGCGCACTCTTGTCCGGGGTCCTGAATTCGCCCTCTAATGCGAGACCTCCAGTGGCGGTGCCATCGCGGGCCACGGCGGGGGACGGCCAACCGTCACGCATGTAACAACGACCCACACCCGACGGCGCGGGCGAGGTCGCCGGACCAACGGCGGGCGACGTAGGAGTCGTCGCCTTCGCAGGCCCGACGGCGGCCGGGCCGCAAGCCGCCATCAAGACCGCCAAGACCGCCACCCACGCTACGCTGATCCGTCTCTGCATGGGCGCCGAAGGTACCGCGCGTGGCCACCCGAGGCCAACGCACTCCCGCTTCTCCACCGCGCGACCATCGTCGTCATGAATGGCCCGACGAGGAGGGCACCAGGACTGTCGCTTCCCTGGGCCTCCATGTCGACGCTAGGGATTGGTGTCCGGCGGACAGCCGACCTCGAACTTCCCTCCGTCGATTGGAGGGGAATACCGCCATCCCCGTCCGGCGAGGAACCTCCACAGAACTCGAGTTCTTCATCGAAGAGATCGGCCGCCGCCCGGTTCGCCCGCCACCATTTGAGATGACGCGCGCCTGCTGCGCCGCGGACGGCGCGACGATCACCTCGAACCACCTCATCGACGACGGGCGCGTAGCTCTGCGAGCAACTGCGCAGCCGGGACGCCTTCGCCACGGTCAATCTCGTCTTGGCTCTGCTCGATGGCAGCATGGAGGCGCGCGCGATCCGCATCGTCCAAACCGTCAGAGTCGTTCACGATCTCTACTCGGACCTCGGTGCCGTCAGGGAGGTCTACCGGCTCGTCCACGACGATCCGGCCTTGTGCGACGTGCGCCCGAAGCGTCAGGGTCATGGGGTCATGCTAGCAGGCATCAGAGGGGGTGAGGTGACGTCGATGGTTGCGGGTCGCCGCCGACGAACGGCGGGCGCGGACCCGGCGGGTGGCGCAGCAGCGGGCGTGCCAGGGGCTGAGCGTGGCGGGGCGCTACGGGGCAGCGTCGGGAGTAGGACCGCCGTCACTCAGTGTGTCGGAGGCGGCGTCGAGGCTGGTGGATGCGCCACGTACGGGGCTCATGCAGGGTTGATTCACGCGCGCGGGTGCGCTTCTTGGTCTGGTCGCACCCTCTGGGCTTCGAGGAGCGAACATCCAGCACGCGCCACCCTTGGAAGTTCTTCATCGATGAAGGAATCTCGTAGGGTCCCCAAGTTTTGGCATGCGGAGTTTGAGGACCTCGGGCTCCGAGCCTTGCACATTATGGGCATGTCCGCGATACTGCCTTGCTCGCGGGGGATGGCCTTGGCACTCAGAAATAGTCATAATTTCAAAGAGTTGAGACCGGCCCGACCGCGCGGACCAGACGTCGTGTGTCACCTCCATGCGGTACTTCGGGTCTAAGACCAGCCTGGTGCCGGCGATTCATCGGGTCGTGTCCCGCTACGCGACCGATGGCACCTTTTGCGATCCGTTTGGTGGGCTCGGAATCGTGGGTTCGTACTTCAAAGCACGCGGCTATGGGGTCTTCAGCGGCGATGTGTTGCGATTCGCTCACGACTTTCAAGTTGCTCGACTCGAGTTCGATCGTCCGCCGAGGTTCAGCCGCCTCTGTCGCTTCCTCCGCGTGGACGGCACCACAGGCATTGTGCAACGCCTCGAGGCCGCTCCCGCGCGGCCCGGTTGGTTCTTTCGCGAGTTCTCAGAAAGACGGCGCTTCTTCACCAAAGAAAACGCGAGCAAGATTGAAGCGGCGTGGCGACTCATTGTCTCGTGGGACCAAGCAGGCCTCATTTCGCCTCGTCAAAGAAGCGTCCTGATGGCGTCGTTAATCGACTCCATGGACAAAGTCGCAAACACAGCAGGGACCTACTACGCGCACTTAAAGATTTGGCATCGCAAGGCGATGAAGCCATTTCGCTTCAGCTTCGTCGCTCCCGTACCAGGCAGTCGGACAGCGAGCGCAACCCTGTGTGATGCGGAGAAACTGGTGGGCGAGCGAACCTACGATATTCTCTACCTCGATCCACCGTATAACGAGCGCTCGTATGCTCACTACTATCACCTGCCTGAGACCTTGGCGGGCGGACGCAGCAAGGCAATCCGCGGGCGCTCTGGAATTCCCCGGCTTCCGTTGCCCTCTCGATTTAACAGACCTGGGTTTGCGAGCGACGCTATCGAATCGTTAATGAGTCGCGCTCGCTGCAAAGTTCTCGTTTTCCACTACGCGTCCACTGGCCTGATACCTCTCCACCGTATTCGGAAGGCACTCACGAGGTTTCGGCGCCTTGACGCTTACTACCTCAACGCTCCGGGGTACACGACGAGCCGGCGACCGCGCCAGACCCGGCACGTCCTCTATGTGGCGTCGAATGTCTGAGCCACTTCCGGCTTGGAATTCGCACGACGCGGAGAGCCTGAGGGCCTTTGCGGCCGTTCGTCTGCTCGTCGCCGATATCGATGGGACGCTAATCTCGCGCTCGATAGCTCAAGTTTTTCAGAGAATCGATGACCTCCGGCGCCTTCTGATTCACCGACGATACGGCGTTCAAATGACCATCGCAACGGGCCGCGCCTATAAGGGGGTCGGAGCAGTCCTTGCGCGGCTTCGGCTCGATCCCGGCACCCCACTGGTCCTGTACAACGGCAGTCTCGTATTGCGATATCGCACCAACGATATACTTCTTCATCGGACGGTTTCGCCCGACGCGGCCGAACAAGTCCGCCGAGTAGCACGTGAGTGCGCCGTCATCTGTCTCGCGTACTACGTCCAGAAAGCCCAGGCGATTTCTTCACCAGTAGAGGAGGTCCGTGCGTGGGGCGGTGAACTACGACCTATGCAGGACTTCAACGGCATTCCTATCACATGGGACGCAGATCTTCCCTCCGACGTTGGTCCCACTGCGATCTTGGTGGAAGGTACCGAAGGCGGGCGTCCGTTGAACCAAGTTGCCGAACGTCTTCGGACGATTCCGGGGATCGAGGTAACGACGAGCGGTCATCGCTTCTTGGAACTACGTCCGGAAGCTAGCAACAAGGCTTCCGCACTCGCTTCGCTGACGGGCCCCCTTTCCATTCCAAGGGAAGCCATCCTTGCTCTCGGTGATAGCGACAATGACGCAGAAATGTTGGCATGGGCAGGCGTCGGCGTAGCGATCGCCGACGCCTCGCCCAAGGCACGCGAAGCAGCGAGATACTACTGCCGACATGGTGCCGCGGAGGGGGCGATCGAGGTCTTGCGAATTATCCGTGAAGCGAAGCGGTACTATTCGGCTACACCGAAGGCATCGTAAATGGACAACTGGTTTCAGGCACTAGAGAACATTCTCCAGCAACTTCGCAAACGCTTTTGGACCCGCGCAGAAGTTGTAAGCCTGCTACAAGGGCTTGTCGCGCTGCCAACCAGTCCTGTCGTCGGACTCGAATTCGAATTCAAGCGTGAGCCGCCGTTCCACTCCGTACTCTTCTCGACAGCAGAGCTCGGATCGGCGACCGTCGATCTCATCACGACGGATCCGCTCGACGGATTCGAAACACGCTGTTCAATCAAGATCGGCCGCAAGGCCGCTGTGGTGCCATGGCCAACGCGGCTTAACCAGGATGCAATCGCAATTGCAACGGCTATCTGGCAAGGTGATTGCAGAGATGCAAAGGCGCGGATCGTTTCACTGCTGACTCCCTTGGGCGCAGCCCTAGCTCGAACGACCTTTGACGCGTTGTCAAAAGACAGCGGTCTTGTCGCGGTTCATTTTGGAGATATCGATCACTTCGGGGACGTCAATAACGCCCTTGGACAGATTGAAGGTGATCGTGTCATTCTTGAGCTTTCATCGATCTTCGAAAACGTCCTGACCGACAGATGCATCGCACTTCACCGCAGCGGCGACGAGTTTTTTATTATCCAACAATGCAGAACTCCAGAAGATCCCCTTAGCCTCGTAAGGGATTTGATGGATGCTTTTCGTGGTCACAACTTTCATGTGGGCGATAGATCTATCGACCTTTCTGTCGGCATCGCTCTCTCGACGGAGCCGGGGACGCAAACGCTCCAGTCGATGGAGAAGGTCGCGGAGAGCGCTTTGAAGCCCGGTGGCAAGAAACAGCGCGGCTGCGCACGGATCGCACTCGCGCCAGCGACGCAACTGGGCCCCGGGGAAGAGTTCCACGTCGCGAACATGATACCGGTAGTCGTAAAGTCGTGTGCGTTTGCGGAGTCGCCATTCGCGAATGTCTGGCTGAACGCGATCTCCCAACGTATCGCTGCTGCCGCGCCGCAATTGTTCGACAACCCATCATTGGTCGAAGCTGAATTCGCCAATGTTCTGTCATGGATTCGTCCGAAATGGAGCGCCCGAAAAGCCCATTGCGTGCACACTCGCGACGCCGGGATTGATCCTTCTCCGGAGTTCTCTCGCCTCGACGCGTTGGTTGCCTTGGCTCACAGTCTCTTGCGGAGGCATATTGAGCATTCCATTGGGTGGCTTGGCGCATTGGTTGTGCGTCGGTCCGAGTCGCCCGAGGAGTGGCAACTCACGGTCAACGGGGAGGCTGTTGTCCGTCTTCCTGATCCCGATGGAGAGCATGATCAGACTCAATATGATCTCGGCTCGCCCGCAGAGGTACAGGGACAAGGGATCCCGTTAGCCGAAGTCGGTCGCCAGGCCCTTCTTGTAAAGATCGGTCACGAGCCTGCGTGCCTTCCGGAGTCCGTTTTCGACAGCGTCGTGGTGGTCGACGATAGACCGACACGGGGCGGCGGACTACCGGACTTTTGGGAGGCGGCCGTCGGCCAAGTCATCGATCGGTTGAAAAACAACCCCAATATTCGTGCCGTATTTGTGGTAGGCGACGCTAGCAATGGCGCTGCCACGATCCAGCAACTCAGAAATCTCGCCGCAGGAACGGTCGATTTGGAATATTTCGCTTATAAGACGGGTGTCTCCGTCAGCTTGCTGGGGGCTATCGCGCGGAGATTAAGTGACAGCGTCCACATTGTCTCCGACGATGCCGTGCTGATCGATCAGCTCGCAGGCATTGTTCGTCAGCCTCTAAAGATCGTTGGCCCCACGGTCGAAGCCAGCGGGCGCGATCGAAGACGACTGATTAGACGCCTTGAGACTAGCGGGATTGCTCTTGGGGTACAGGATGGATGCAGAGTCGCAACCCCGTCGGATGCGTATCCCGCGGTCCTTGAGATCGTTCGCCGGTCGTCGACGGCTTCGTCACTGTATGACCAAGCCGGTCGCGCCTTGCGTGAAGTAATCGACTTCCGCGTTCAGTTGACGAATCCCGCAACCGACCTCGTCCCTGTGTTCTATCGACGCGAGGCGAAGTCTCTCGAGGCATACTTCAATAAACAATTCATAGCGCCGGGCGGTCTCTTTGCAGCGAAACTGGACAGTCAGTTGACCGCTGTTCGACGCCACGTAGTTAAGGCAATCACAAATCCTGAGCATCCCATCGCAACTCGTCGCGGGATACTTGTGGTACCACACGAGATCTCGGATCCCGAAGACATTGCGCCGCTGGGTCTAGTGTCAGTGCGTATTATCCCACGGTTCTCCCCAGGTGCGGCGCATCTGGGCTTCAGCTTTACTTGGCGTACCGTGGAAGCAATCGTCGGTTTCCCTTACAGCATGTTCGGATCCATTCGTTATGCTCAATGGATCACAGAGGGAATAGGCAGCGATGTGGGCGCTATGATTCCAGGCTTCGAGGTGCATCTCGGCGAAGTATCGTATATCGCTCACAGCCTCCATATGTTTGTGGATGAAAATGCCGAGCGCATCGTGCGATCGATTGTTGACGACGCGAGCGAATAGCCGCTGATGCCATTCCTTGTCGTCTTGCCGGAGCATGCTCTGCGTGCGAGCGCTTGCTTACCTCGCGCTGAAGCGAGCCGGCGTGCCGGGCTGTTGTTCCTTCACGGCTCGACATCGAAGCTCGAGGCCTTGAAGTCCAACGGCGTTGGAGATATCGAGCGTTATCTCGACATCTTCTATCTCTTTCGCCCGACCGACGGCGCGCGTCTCACCGAACTGTATCGGCGATTCTTTACTGCCATTGCTTCTCACTACGAGCACTACATTCGTGCTGATCGGAATCGCGACAATATAGCGTTTATGCTTCACTATCTAGGCGCCTGGGCGTTGACCGACAAGGATCGAGTCCTCGACTATGGTTGCGGGCCCGGTCTGTCGATGGGCGTGGCGCATTCCCTCAAGCTGGGGTGTGTATTGGTGGGGCTAGATACCTCGCCGAAAATGCGACGAAGGGCGCGTGGTCGCGGTATGACGACTACCACCATCTACCAGTTGGACAGGCTTCGGCGCGCCCAAGTTGCCGCGATTTTCGCCTCGTATGTTCTTCACTTTCCCACTGCTACTGAGGGACTCTCTGTGGCTTGGAGGGCGCTCCTGCCGGGCGGGATCTTCATAGGCAATTTCCATAAAAGCAGGGGCTTCAAGGAGGTCAAGTCGTTCCTCTTGGATCAAGGTGGCCGTCTCCTATCGGTTGATCCGGCTGTGTCGGATGTTCACGGTCCGTACCTTGCTTTCCGAAAGCCCAAACGCCAATGATCCGGTTGGAAGATTCTGCAGCCGTTGACCCGGTGTTTGCGGACCGAGAATCGACTGAGGCACTGATTGGACTCGGCATACTACCGACGTTTCCGTCTCCCCGTGGCCAGCTTGTGCTGCCCGGCGACCTTCATGAACTCACTGCTCTTGCTTCTACGTTTTCGCGCCAGCGGTCTCGGCTCTTGTATGAAGCGCCGTTGTTGAAATCCGGACGCCTTCTTGGTTTCCCTGTTTCGAGCAACACCTGGATGGATCTTTCCCACTCTCGATTGGATCCTGCTGCGGAGGCGGGACTTCGGGGCATTCTTCGGGTGCTTGACCACGACAGGACGGAACGCCCGGATGCGACTCTTGCCTATTTCGGAGACGCGAGGCTCCGAACGCGTTCAGTGGCCGCACTGACGCTAGCAGGAGAGCAATTGGCGCGGGCTAGCGTCGTTGCGAACAGCAAGGCAAGCGTCTTTGCGAACTCGGCGTATTATATGGGGTCGAAACGTGCGCTGGCTGTTCCAATCGTCGAGGTCCTCGCTCAAGCGCGCCCCGAGATTGTACTCGATTTGATGTGCGGATCAGGTGCTATTGCCGGCGCAGCGTCTCGCTTTTGGCCGACGATGGCTTCAGATGCTCAACAGTTCTGCCGGCTTCTTGCTCGGGTACAGGGCAAGGGGTTTTCGGTACAACTCGCGCAGAGAATCCTTCCTTCTGTAATGTCTCGGGCACGCGAACATGCGGCGGTTTTGAGCGCGCGCCTCGAGCGCTTCTTGGCCACCGAAGATCATCTTTTGCACATGGAGGCAGATGAGAACCTGGTCTTGACCTATGAGCAATTCAGGAGATCTCTCCCGCTCTTTGGTGTGCATGAGCCGGGCCCAGACTGGCAGCCGACGTCCGAGGTTATCCAACGGCAGCGCAATCGTGGACTAGCTCCATATATGTTGTTCACGAGCTATTTTGCATTGATATATTTCGGCCTCCGCCAGTGCGTTGAGATCGATAGTATCCGGTTCGCAATTGATCAGTGCCTATCGGGCGACGCACGCGACTTCGCGATTGCGAGTCTAGTCGCAGCCCTGAGCGGCATCGGAACGACCTATGCTGGGCACTTTGCTCAACCACCGCTCAGGTCCAAGCAGTTGTCGAATCCGCGGGTTCTCGCGCGCGTACTAGAAGCACGGGCTCGGTCGGTGTTTCACGAGTTTTCCGTGCGCTTCGAGTCGCTAGCTGAGGAGTCGGAGCGTGCCCTGTTCCCCGTGACTACGGTTTCGGGCCCATGGCGAGCGGCATTGAATTCGACGCAGGACCTCGCTGCCGGGAAGCGAGTCGTCGTCTATCTCGACGCGCCTTATGGGCGTGATGAATACAGCAGGTACTATCACATTCTTGAAACGGCCGTACTGTATGACTATCCGGCCGTGACCGGCGCCGGGAGGCTGCCTGATAAACGTTCCGGAGAACGATTTGCCTCTCCGTTCGCGACAAGACGTACGACGTCTGTTGAAGCAGAGTTAGTCGATATCGTCTCGGCGATTCTTCGGAGGGGCTGGGCTTGTGTCTGGAGCTATTCGGACGCCGGTGTCGCAAGTATGCCATCGATTATCGAACAGGTTGAGCGAACGCAGCGGTGTTCCGTCCGAACCATCGCGTTCCCACATAGATACCAGGGGCAGGGCGGGCGCACCCAAAAGATGGTAACTGAGTACTTGATCGCGTTCGAGCCATCGTGAAGCTTGGGGGTGCAGATGCGTATCGCTGTGACCGGCGCCCAAGGTAGTGGAAAAAGCACTCTTGCGAGATCGCTTCGTGACGCCTTGGCGGATGCCTACGGCAACTGTGCGCTATTGGATGGAATCGGAGCTCGTATTAGAGCGGAGGGATTTCCGTTGGGGCGGTTGGCAACATGGGAGACAATCTGCGCTTTCGCTTCGAATCACTTGGAGCGTGAGCGGGGCGTGCTGTCGCGGTTCGCGGTTCAAGATCGGTGCATGCTCGATCTGGTCGCCTACAGCGTGGCGGTAGCCATGCCGTCGGTCCTCATTCGGTTTGTCGAGGAGAGCGCGTTTGCGTCCCTGAGAGATGTTCCAGTGCTCTATGTTCCGCTCAATCGCGACCTGCCGCCCTCTGAATCACATGACGAAGATGATGCGTTCAGACGACTCGTGGATCGGGAGATCGTCTCCGGAGCTAAGCGACTGGATCTTCGACTGATATCTGTGGATGGGCCACTGGAGTCTCGAGCTACAAACGCTCTAGCAGCCGTCCGCGCGGTACTGGCCGATACAACCGAAGCTGGTGCCCCTTGAGTTCGCTAGCTTGGCGGCAGCCTTGGGATCTCGGTCAACCTTCGAATTCGATTCTTACCGAAGGTCGAACCTGGCGTCCATGGACGGGACCCTCGTCTGACGCGGAATAGGCAGTGCTTCGCGGCTATCCTAGGCGCATGGGGCCGTTGATTTCCGCCTGCCGACGAACGTAGGTGATGAAGCGCCTCCGCAGCTGCGAAAGGACAGGAGATTCGTCGCTGATGAGTTCGTCCATCAAGACCTGGCCGAGTTCTTGGGTGCTCCTCCAGACGCCCAGCTGCTCGGTGCCGTCTTGCCAGCGCAGGACCAGATTGCTTGTGTTCTTATGGAGCATCACGTTCACTGAGACGTGCTGCTCGTATCCTACCTGCTTAAAAATTCGGGCGAGGCGCCTAACACTCGACTCCAAGTGGTTCCCGAGCTCATCCATCGGCACGTACTCGTGCGGTGTGAGAAAGGCTGCGCTAATCGTCTCCCACGCTGACCCAGTGTATTCGAAACGCAGCCTTCTTTTCCCTTGGACCTCGAATCCCGCCGTTGTTAGCCCGTATCGGGCACCTGCGAGGCCGGCTTGTGCGAATGCCGCTTTTAGGGAGGCGAGTCCATCTTCGTCGCCGGCATCAAGGAGGTGTGGCATCTCGTAGTGGGCATGAAGCCAAACACCAAACTGCCAGAGGTTCGAATCCTGTACCCCAACCATGTCAGAACTTTCGAGAGGATTGAGGAACGCTGAGCGCTTCCACCCATTTTCCGATCCGAGATGAACTCGGATCATTGTCTCCACGAGTGAATGAGGCATCCAACGATTCGATGCGCCCACGCGCATCCGATAGGTCCCCTCAGCCTGCCGAGGCCCGGGCCGGCCTGGAAGTATTTCAACGATAAGAATCCACTCTTCCTTCCCGTCGATCTTGACCCACTTGGTGTCTATTGAGCAGGGTGGCTGCACGCATGCAGCCGCCTCGTGCACCCTCGAGAGCGCGGCCTTCATGAACGACGGAGGCACTCCACGAAATTCTCGGACGAGGTGATCTTGATCATCGGACTCCGCGCCGAGGACGACTCTGCCTTCGGCCGTATTTGACATTGCGGCTAGGAGTTCCGCTATGCGGTCCCTGCTGGGCCAGCCCCCCTTTTCGGTGGGATTGCGCCCGAAGGCCTTGTAGTCGAGCGTCGTCCCCTCTTCAACGGCGCCAGACTTGAGACTTTCGACGTCCGCCCATGTCAGCGAGGCGAGCGGCTTCCAGAAGTTCGTATGTGACATGCGTGCTTTCTCCAACTCCGTTGGACGTTAAAATTGCTTAGCCCTGCTGCGCGGCCCATCAACCAAATGGCCTCCCGGTTCTCGTTCCCGCGGATCCCGAGATTGATTCGGGGTAAGAACGGCCGTTTCTGCCCATTGCTTGCGCGTCCCGGCCCAGTCGACAGCGAACATACGCTAGCATTTTGATACCTTACGACGATCACTTGTCTTGACCAATCGGCCCGGCCGAATGGGTGCTTGCTGAAGCGTCGGCGTTCCGGCGAAGAACAGCGGGGTTTCTATGGATACGAGGATCGAGGATCTAGTTCAGCTCCCTTCGACGTCGACTTAACGGCCCCTTCCAAACACATGCACAGAACGACGGCGAGGACGACGAGCAGCCCGATCGGATGGACCTGCTGGCCGAGCTGCTGGAGGCGGGCGTGCACCCGCGGCTCGACCGCCCGGTCGCCGGCGAGCGCGCGAAGGCGATACGGGCCGAGGCTGCCCTCCTGCGGACGGCGCACGATGCCTCGCGCGGGCCGCGGCTGCGCATGCGCTTGCTGGAGCGGGTCCGGACGGAGTCGCGATTTGGTCGTGTTAATGTCGCTTCATGGGGAGTGTGGGCTTCGGCGCCATCCTGGTTCGGTTTGCAATCGGCGCCGCTGGGGTCGCCCTCGTCGGATGCCACTCGAATAGTGGATCGAGCGCCAGCAGCGGGGGAACCGGCGTCGCGGGGCACGGTGGTGCCTCCGCGACCGGAGGGGGTGGCTCGCCGGGTGTCGACGGTGGCGGCGCGCTCGACGGCGGCGGTACCGGCGGGCTCACCGCCAGCAGTGGGGGAACCGGCGTCGCGGGGCACGGTGGTGCCTCCGCGAACGGAGGGGGTGGCTCGCCGGGTGTCGGCGGCGGTCTCCCAGCGAACGCCGCCTGCACGCCGGGTGTCGGCGTCGGTCCGCTGAGCGACAAGGAGCTCGACTGCACCAACGACGGAACCACCTTCGGCGTCCCGAACGGCGCAGCCGTCTTCGGCAAGACTTACGTTCTGCCGTCCCCGCTGGTGGCGGGCACGAACAATGCGCTCTCGTTCGTCCTGAGCGGCTGGGGTCCCTACAACTTCGAGATCTGGGGCACCAACACTCCCTCACCCTGCACGGCGGAAGAACTCCTTTGGTGGGGACCGTTCGGCTCCGGCACCCAGTGCGCGCAGTTCAAGCCGAGCAGGGCCTATACGCACGTCCTCTTCCTCCACCGGCAGACGATGTCCAGCTCCAACTATTCCTTCTCGATGCCTTCGTCGATGCTGTGTCCGGGTGGGACCTGCCCGGCGGGGACCACGGGAACCGGAAAGACGTCCGATGCCCCGATCACGGCGCCGCTCGGCAACTACGCGCTGAGTGACTACGACCGGGTCGTGCTCGGATGGGACATGACGCTCGGCCGCACGGGCCGGATGACCGTCTCGTGGCTGGGAGACGCCAAGCCGGCAGGACAGGCGCAGCCGCTGTCCGCCGGGGTGTTCCGCCTGCCGAGCACCGATCCCTACGGCGACACGTGGTACTGCATCGGCGCCGGATCGACGCTCACGCAGATCAACGACACCGGGCCGATAGGGAGCTTGAAGAGCGTCCAGGTCTCGCTTCGTAACATCACCCGGCTGGGGGACTGCGGCACGACGCCTGGAAGTGGCTCGCTGTCCGTCGCGATGGACTACGCGCCGCAAAGCTCCGCCCTGTTCGCGGACGTTTCGGGCACCATCGCGTCCTGGACGGGCACCCACCTCACGGCGAATCAGTACTGCTCCGGGCCGACTTGCAACTTCCGCTTCCGGGATACGGCCCAGTCGCACTTCCTGCATCTGACAGCGACCGTGGACAACCTGGGCGTCAGCACGACCGCCCCGGTTCCGGTGACCGAGGCGACGTGGCTGGTCCAGGCGAGCACCACGGAACCGTTCTCGATGGCTTGCTCGACCCAGGGAACGCTGAACCTGGACAACAACGGTCCTTCGACCCTTCAGCTGGCAAAGGTCACGGGCCCTCTTCCCTGCCCCGGCACTGCCATACCCAACAACAGCCTCGACCTCACCGCCGACCGGTAGTGAGATCGTCCTACGTCGGCCGGGGGGCGGCCTGCGGTCTACCGGCACTTCCGGGGCAACCTGTGGAATGATTGCCGGCCGCGTGGCCCTCACCGGAAAGATCCCCCCCGAATTCGCATTCCGCGGCGATTGGCCGACGGAACCCGTGGTTTGCGGAGCAGGTGTGCCTTCGGGGTGGTCGCTGGTCGTCAGCCAGCACGGCGTGGTGTCGGGTGCCGCGCGGCTCGAGCGGGACGCGGGCGACGCCCGGTCGCTGCGGATCGCGGCGGTTCGGGTGTGGACCTCGGGCGCGCAGGCCACCCCGATGTTCGAGGCCGTGTCGGCGCTGCCGGATGGCCGGGCGCTGCTGGCGATGCCGGGGTCGTCCTTCGAGAGGGAAAAGCAGTCCAACGCTTATCTCGATCCTGGCTCGCTGGAGATGGCGCCCGCTGGACCGGACCTGACAGCGGCGCTGGATCCGCTGCACACGCCCGGCTCTCACGACTACTCCTTCGCTGCCGTGGGGGCAGCTTGTCGCCTCGGTGGGTGCCTTCTGGTTGGCCAGCGCAAAGAGCCTGAAGGAATCGCAGCGAGCCGCCTGGTCGAGCTTCCGTCCGCGACCAAGGGGCTGGCCGGACCCGCGCGGATCTGGGCGCCCGAGATGTTCACTCAGGCGAGGGCCCGCGGCCTGTCTCCTTATAACTGGCGCATCGAGGGCTTCGCCGCCCTGAGTGATGCCGTGCTGCTGGTGGGGCAGACCGTGATGCGGTCGGGATCGTCGGACCACGCCTTCTTGACGATCGGCGGCGACGAGAACCTGCTGGCGATTCGTCCCAACGTTCGCGAACAGGTGCGGGCACCGGACCTGCGTGTCCTCGCCGACCAGCGGCGGGGGCTGTTCGTCGTTTGCGGCGGCGGGCGGCTGGAGCTGCTCGACGCGCAGCTCGTCACCGCGGCGCAGGCGCGGGAGGGGCATCCCTTCTTGAAAGCACACCGCCTGCTGGCTGGCGATGGCAACGGCGGCTTGCTGTGGTACGCGCCGGCATCGGGCGCGCTCGTGTGGTCGGGGCCCGACGAGCTCGAACCTTCCGACCTGAACGGGGGCCTCGACCGTCTGGGGGAATCGTCGCCTGTCGTGGTGCGCCGGCCGCGCGGCACAAAGTCCCCGAAACCGCTGGTGCCGCCACGCCCGGCCATCGACGCGTCGGTCTTTCGCGATCTGGCTGACCAGCTTCGTCCGCAGATGGCCGCTCTGGTCGCCAAGCCGCCGACGCTGCCACGCGAACTGACCGGCCTGAGGGACGGAGCCGAGTCCCTGGTGGCCTGGACGGCGGTGACGAGACCCGACGATCCTTTTCTGTTGGAGGCGCTTCGCTGGGTCAGTCAGGCAGGCGCGGCGTTGTTCCAGGTCAGCGTCGGGCTCGGTGGTCTGTCCCAGATCCCTGTCCGCATCGGTGACGCGACCACCCTGGTGGAGGCGACGGTTCCGACGCTGGGGAACACGTCCCACCTGCGGTGGATCTGGACCTGGTACGCGGCGCTGGTCGCGCGCGACACCGCCAGCCTGGACATTCTGGCCGGCTGTCCCGACGAGACGTTCTGGTCGCATCCGGCGGATGACTACTTCGTCCTGTGGCGGGATGCGCTGCGCGCGACGCGCGCGGGGGACGCGGGCGCGCGCGCGCTGGCCGAGCGCGCGATCGCGGCCTGCGTTCCCGAACGCTTCAAGCATGTGAACCCCAAGGCCCTGGTGGCCATCGAGGCGCCGTATCTGCCGCTGCTCCCCGCGCTGCTGTCCGGCGACACCGTCGTGTTCCGAGAGACGCTGGTCAGTGCACTCCGGGCGCACGCCAAGTACTGGAGCCCGCCGAGTCGCCGGAACGACCAGCGCGGGTGGGTGGCGTGGGGACCGATGGCCCTGTGCCGCGTGGCCGCCGACCAGGGTTTCGAAATCGACGTGTCCAGCGACTACCTGCTCCCCGTCTGAACGGGCCTAGGTCTCGAGCGCGACCGCTGTCCACTAGGCCGCGCGGCGCGGAGCGCCGCTGGTGTTCTGTAACCCCGCGGACAAGTGGTGTCGGATTCTGATACAGCGGTCGCTGTTGGCGGCGCTTCGTTAACGGCGCCCGCGATCGGGACCGGGCTGGGCCGTGACCGACGCAGGCAGGCGCCATCCTTGTTTTTGTTGTGATCGTTTTGGGGCGTTCGAGGCACTCTTAGAGCATGGCCAGCCCGCGTTTCGTCGTTGCCGCCCCGTTCCCCGGTTTCCTTTCGGTCCTCTGGGCCGGCCTGCTCGCCCTGGGTTTTGCGACCTGCGCCTCGTCGGGAGGCGGTCCGATGTCGGGGAGCGGTGGCAAGGCCAGCGGTGGCAGTGTGGGTCCGGGCAGCGGCGGTGTGGCGGCGACGGGCGGGGCCACCAGCAGCGGCGGCGTATCGGCGACGGGTGGCGCGACCAGCAGTGGTGGTGCGCCACCGACGGGAGGGACGTTTGCGACGGGTGGCACGACCGGCACGGGGGGACGCGCCGGAATGGGAGGCGCCGCGGATGCGCCCGGCAACGGGGGCCGCGGTGGAACCGCTGGGGCCGCGGGGAAACCCGGCACGGGCGGTGCCGGCGGCACGACGCCCACCGGTGGTTCGAAGGGCGGCGGCGGCACCGCGGCGGCGGATCCCTGCAAGCCCCTCGGATGGGCCACCCGCACCGGACGCAACGGTAGCGCCTTCAGCGTCACGGGTGGCGGCACCGCCACGCCCGACGTCGTGACGACGTTCGCGCAGCTGCAGCAGTACGCGTCGGACGGGCAAGCGCGCGTCATTCACATCGACGGCACGCTGGGCAGCGGGTGGTCGGGCACTTCTGGCGATCGGCTGGAGATCAAGTCGAACAAGACCATCGTGGGACTGCGTCCCGGGACGCTGCTGAAGGCGCCCGTCCACATCAACGGGGCCACCAACGTCATCCTGCGGAACATCGTCATTCGCGGTCCCGGCTCCAACGAGGATCAAGCCTGGGACAACATCAGCATCGAGGGAGCCTCCAAGAACATCTGGGTGGATCACTGTGAATTTTGGGACGGCCAGGACGGCAACGCCGACGTCGTGAAAGGCGCTGACACCGTCACCTTCACGTGGTGCATCTTCGGCTACGCGCTGTCCGGCCATCCGCACAACCTGTCGAACCTGATCGCGTCGTCGGACGACGAGCCCGCCAGCGAAGGCAAGCTGGACATCACCTTCATGTTCAACTGGTGGAACGGAGCCATGGAGCGCCAGCCGCGCTGCCGCTACGGCTACATCCACGTGGTCAACAACCTCTACACGTCGAACGCGGCGGTCGGCGCTTCGAAGCTGGGCGTCACCAATGGCTTCTCGTGCAACGTTCGAACCGAGAACAACCACTTCATCGACCAGAACGATCCCATCGATCTCGGCAAGCAGGCGGGCACCGGTTCGGTCCAGGAAGCCATCGGCAACCAGTTCGAGAGCTGCACCGGCAACCAGAAGGGCAGCGGAACGTCGTTCACGCCCCCCTACGAGTACAAGTCCATCATGGTTCCGGCCGCCGACGTGAAGGCGCTGGTGCAGAAGAATGCCGGCGCAACGCTGACCAGTCCGACCGCGTGTCAGTAGGCTCGATCGAGCGGGTCTTGCGGCTATCCTGTGGTGAATGGATGATTCCCTTCCGCACGACCTCGCCGATGTGAACGATTCGGCGTTTGAAGCGCTGATTGCGCTGCTCACGGGGCGTCGCATTGTCGCGCTGACCGGCGCGGGTTGTAGCACCGAGTCCGGCATCCCCGACTATCGGGGGAACGGTCGCCCGCCCGCGCGATCGCCCATCCAGCACGACGCCTTCATCCGCCGCGCGGACGTGCGGCAACGCTACTGGGCGCGCGCCACCCTTGGATGGGAACAGTTCTCGCGTTCGCAGCCGAACCCTGCCCACCAGGCCTTGGCGACGCTGGAGAGCGCCGGGATCGTGCGCGGGGTGATCACCCAGAACGTGGATCGCCTGCACCATGTGGCGGGCAGTCGCCGCGTGATCGAATTGCACGGCGCGCTCAGCGACGTCGTCTGTCTGGAGTGCCACGTGCGTAGCGACCGCGTGCGCTTGCAGAGCCGTCTGCTCCAGGCCAATCCGTCTTGGCTGGATCAGATCGGCCTGGTCGCGCCCGACGGTGATGCCGAGCTGCCCGCATCGGTGGTGGGAAAGTTCCGCGTGCTCGGCTGCGAATTCTGCGACGGACCGCTGATGCCGGACGTGGTCTTCTTCGGCGGCTCCGTGTCCCAGGAGAAGGTCACGGCGGCGTGGGCCCTGATCGACCAGGCCGACGCGCTGCTGGTGGTGGGGTCGTCGCTGGCGGTCTTCTCGGGCTGGCGGTTCGCCCGCGGCGCCGCCGAGCGCGGCTTGCCCGTGGCCGTCGTCAACCTGGGGCCCACGAGAGCTGACGACATCTGCCGCGTGCACGTCAATGCCAAGGCGGGCGATGTGCTGCCGCGCTTCGCGGAGCGCCTGGTCCCTTCGGGTCGCGCGAACCACCGTTCCCTCCCCGAGAATTGACGTTCGCGACACGCCTCGGAAACCCGACCGCGCCGATACTTGATGGCGAACCTGCACCCGACCATGACAAACGCCGAGCTAAAGGTCGCGGTCGACACGGCCTGGACGATGTTGACCGGCTTCCTCGTGTTTTTCATGAACGCGGGGTTTGGGTTGGTCGAGGCGGGGCTGTGCCGCAAAAAGAACGCGACGATGATCCTGTCGAAGAACTTCGTCGTCTTCGCGATCGCGACGCTGGGCTTCTACGCCGTCGGTTTCGGGTTGATGTTCTCCGACGGCGGCCTGGGCGGCTGGTTGCTGGCCGGCTCCGACAACAGCCCGGCGACCGGCGACGCGTACCGCGGGGTGTTCGGCTCGCTCGGCTGGGCGGGCATCCCGCTCTTCGCCAAGTTTTTCTTCGAGCTGGTCTTCGCCGGGACCACCGCGACCATCGTGTCCGGTTCGGTGAACGAACGGATGAAGTACACCTCGTTCCTGGTGTTCTCATTGATCCTGACCGCCGTCATCTACCCTGTTGCCGGTCACTGGATCTGGGGCGGCGGCTTTCTCGCGCGCGCGGGGATGAAGGACTTCTCGGGGTCGACAGTGGTCCACAGCGTCGGCGGTTGGTCGGCGCTGGCGGGGATCATCGTGCTCGGTCCGCGGCTTGGCCGTTACCCAGCGGGCCGCAAACCGGTCAGTGTCCCCGGCCACAACATGGGCTTCGTCTTCCTGGGCGGGATGATCCTCTGGCTCGGCTGGTTCGGATTCAACCCGGGATCGACGATGGCTGCCGACCCGGAGGCCATCGCACGCATCGCAGTGACGACCGCGCTGTCGTCCGCGGCGAGTACGCTGGTCGCGACGCTGTATTCGTGGCGCCGGTTCGGCAAGCCGGACTTCTCGATGACGGTCAACGGTTGCCTGGCGGGGCTGGTGTCAATAACCGCCGGCTGTGCGTTCGTGACCCCCGGTGCGTCGCTGGTCATCGGCGCCATCGCGGGCGTGACGGTCACCGAGGCGGTACCGCTGTTCGATCGGTTGCGTCTCGACGATCCGGTCGGCGCGACCTCCGTTCACCTGGTGCACGGGATCCTCGGGACGATCTGGATCGGCCTTTTCGGCGTGAAGGGGTACGCGGGCCTCGCGAGCGACGGCCTGTTTCGCGGCGGCGGCTTCGCGCAACTCGGTGTCCAGCTCGAGGCGGTGGTCACCGTCGGTGCCTTCTCGTTCCTTAGCGGGCTGGCGGTGTGGATCGCGATCAAGCGCGCGATGGGCCTGCGCGTGAGCGCTGCGCACGAGCTGGCCGGTCTCGACGTTGCCGAGATGGGGATGGAGGCATATCCGGAGGACGATCCGATCGGCGACGAGGTGGCGGCGCCCGCGGTCGAACCCGACGTCCCCTCCGACGCGCCGATGGGGTGAGGCGTCACCGCCCGCGTTGTCCGATCTCGGCCAACCCATGGTCCCGGGCAGCACTTGCTGTCGGATGAACGGCAGGTAGGCTGCTGCCCCATGAACGGTGCGATGAAAACCGTCGACGGCAAGCCCACCGGGAGCGATCGTCGACGGTGCGGCAGGGGCAGGGTGGTGCTGCTGGCGGGAGTGCTCGGCCTTCTGGCCGTGGCCTCGCCGGCGGCCGCCACCACCGAGGCCGAACGGACCGAAGCGCTCCGGGATCTGCAGGAGGGGAACCGCTTGTTCGACGCCGGCGACTATCTGGCAGCCCTGGCGCGGTTCGAGAGCGCCTACGCCAAGGTCCCGAGCGCGAAGCTGTTCTTCAATCTTGGCCAGGTCCATCGCCGGCTCGGGCGGACCGTCGAGGCGCTGGACTTTTACGAGCGGTATCTGGCCGAGACGCCCGGCGCCCCTGCCAAGCTGCGCGCCGAGGCGCAACAGCGAATCGGTGATCTGGAGAAGAGCGTGGCCAGCATCGAGATCAGAGCCGATGGCCCCGGACGCGAGGTCACCGTCGATGGCAAGAGCCAGGGCGTGACGCCGCTTCAGCGGCGGGTGAGGGTGCTACCGGGGCCGCACCAGATCGTCGTGGTTCGGTCCGGCGCGCCCGGCGCGCCCCCGTTCGTCGCCCAGGTCGTGGTGCAGGCGGGCCAGCGCATCACGGTCGATGCTGCCGTCAGCGCTGCGGTCGCCGTCGCGAGCCCGGCCACCCCGATCGGGACGATCGACACCGCCGCCGTTTCGGCCCCTGTCCCGACCGTCGTGGCGACGCCCCGTGCGCCCGACGAGGGTGGCGAGCACCGCAGGCGGTTCGGGCTGCAGCTGCGTGCCGACATCGATCGCGGGTTCGCGGGAGCGGGTTTTGCGGGCGCGCTGGACTACGCCGTGCTCGAGCCGCTGGCCCTCTCGGTTGGTGGTTTCCGCTGGCCGGTGGCAGGCGCGGCGGTGTCGGGCGTGTCCATGGGCGCGACGGCGTATCTGCTGGGGGGCGCGCTGCGGCCGCTGCTGACGCTGGAAGGGCAGCTGTATTTTCAAACCGGCGCCGGCAGCCACCTGGGGGCGCACGCGGCGGCTGGCGTGGAGTGGAACATCGCCGATCACTTCGGCGTGTACGCGCTGGCGGGCGGTCAATACACCGCAACCAAGCTGGCGTCGGATGACGGCACCTTGTTCTTCATGCCGTCGCTGGGGCTGCACCTGCGACTGTAATGCCCGTCGCCTGTCGTCTCACGGACGCAGGCACATCTGGCCGGTGCTCTTCGGGCAATCGACAGTCAGGAACGGGAACGCGTTGATTCCTCCCGCGCCGCAGCTCACGCCGTCCTCGACCCACTGGACGCCGTTGCAGATGAAGGTGATGGTCTTGTTGTCGCTGGAGTCGCTCTCGTACATGACCACGGCTCCGTCCGGATCTTTGATCGCGCCCGTGGTCGGTCCGGTGCCGGAGGGATAGGTGAGGTAGATCGTGTAGCAGGTGTGGCCATCGGGTTTGATCATGGTGGCCAGCCCGGTCACGCCGTCCGAATCCACGTAGGTCCGCACGCCGTTCGCAAGGCAATAGTTGGTCTGGCCGCCGTACACCTCTTGACACAGGCGGCGCCAAACGCGGCGCAACCAGCCTGCAAGGCCGCGAATCGCTGGACGCAGCTGCGGATCGGACACTTCGTCAGATCGGGACCGGCGCTGTCGGCACCGGCATCGACAACCCCCGGCGTTCCGCCGGCCCCGATCCGGCCGCCCTCGCCGACCGACGCGCCGCCGGCACCGCCGCTGCCGACGACGCCGCCCGCCCCGGTTCCGCCGCCGCCTGGGCCGCCCCCTTCAATCTCGGCGTCGAGGGTGCCGCCCGCGTCCAGCTTGGTTGAGTTGCTTTTCCCGGAGCAGGCCAGGCCCGCCGGTGCCAGTGCCAGCAAGCTCAGCCAGAACGGCACGAGCCGCGCGGATGGTGATCCTCTCATCTTCTGTCTTCTACTCTCTTCTCGCTCGGGCTCGACCTCAGCCTGTCTTGTGCGGACCAACGACCGCAGCATAACCTCGGCGGATGCTGCCGCGGAAACCCCAATTTCCTTTGCTGATGCTGATCGCAGCGCTCGGGCTTTGGGGACTGACACCGCGAGACGCGCGCGCCGCGGAGGACCTGCAGGCGTACGTTGCGACGATGTCGCCCACCGGCACCACCGTCGACTTGACCGCGGCGGGCGTGCTCGACTGGGCCCACTGGGGGTACGGCATGACCGGCGGTCCGTTCGGGCAAACCACGACGCCGACCACCAACCGCAAGAGCATGACGGGGGCCGGGCTGATCGGCGCGCTTCAGGTCTTGCCGCCCGCTTCGGGGGGCACAACTTATTGGTCCGCGGCCCGCAGCACGACGCTGCTGTTTCGGTGGAGCGACGGCATGCCGGTTCGCGATCCGGGCCTCGGCGTCTCGGTCGGGGAAGGCATTGGCAGTGTCGCCGAGAGCAGCTTCACGCTCCGCGCGCAGTCGGGACCGGACTTGCGGCAACTTTCGATCTACCTGGCGTTCGATTGCACCGGCCTCAACCAGGTCGATGTCACGCTGGGCACCAAGACGGCCACCCTGACCCCGGGCGTGACCTGCATGGGCAAGACCATCGGCGAGAACCACAAGATCACGATCCGCTACAGCTCGGATGCGCGCGTCGACGTGCTCGTCACCATCAAAGGGGCCGTCTTCGGTTCGGTCGGTCCGACCGTCTATGCGGCCACGCTGGCGCCGGTCACGTCCTCGGGGGATGGTGATGGGGGCGTCAACCCGGACGGGGGCGCTTCGGGCGACGGTGGCAGCGGCGCGGCCGGTGGAGGGGCGGGCCCCGCGGGCAGCGGTGGCGCGGGCGGCAGCGCGAGCGGTGGTGCCGCGGGCGGTGGCAGTGCAGGCACCGGAGGCCCGGGCGGCGCAGGCGGCGCCGCGAGCGCCAGCGGGGGCGCGGCCGGCTCCAGCGCAGGCGGCGGCCAGGCTGGCGGCGAGCTCCCGAAGGGGCGCGTGCTTGGATGCAGCATGCTCGCGGATGGTCCGCCCCTCTCGGCGGTGGGTCTGGCAATCAGCGTCGCGCTGCTGTGGTTCGCGTCGAGGCGGCGGCGCCCGCGCAAGGGTGCGACCGCATGAAGCTTCCCCCCGGGGCGATGCTGGGCAAGACCTATCGGGTCACCCGCTGGATCGGAGGCGGCGGAATGGGCGACGTGTACGAGGTCACCCACCAGCGTCTGGCCGGGCGCTACGCGGCGAAGGTGTTGAGCGGCGATTTCGCGTCGCACCCGGATGCGTTCAGTCGCTTCCGGCGCGAGGCGATGATGACCTCGGGACTGCGGCATCCCGGCATCGTCCAGGTGATCGACTTCGATCGCGCCGACGAGGGTCACCCCTACATGGTGATGGAGCTGCTCGAGGGTCAGGAGCTGGCGACCCTCATCGCGGAATCCGCACCCATGGGTCTGCGGCGCACGCTGGGGCTGGTGGAGCAGATCGGCAGCGCGCTCGAGGCTGCGCACCGGCAGGGGATCGTGCACCGAGACTTGAAGCCCCAGAACGTGTTCGTCTCGCCGCTCGAGCGGGGACGGGAGCTGGTGAAGATCCTCGACTTCGGCATCTCGAAGGCGCTGGTCGAGACCCAGAAGCTGACCCGAACGGCGGCGGTGATCGGAACGCCTCATTACATGGCTCCCGAGCAAGCGACGGGGCGTGGTGCCGAGGTCGACGCGCGCGCCGATCAATTTGCGCTGGCCGCGATCGCCTATGAGCTATTGAGTGGTCAGCTGGCGTTTGCGGGCGATTCGGTGCTGGCGATCATCTACCAGGTCGTCCACGTGGATCCTCCGCCGCTCACGTCGATCGCGCCACAGGTGCCGGCGGCCGTCGATGCCGTGATCCGACGGGGCCTGGCCAAGGAGCCCACCGCGCGCTACCGGGACATCGGCGAATTCATCGCGGCGTTGTTCGCGGCGGCGGGGGACGCCGCGCCGGCGCACGATGGCTCGGGCGAGAGCGCAACCGAGACGCGCGAGGCGCCCGCAGCAATCGCGGCAGACAGCGGGCACACGCGGAAGTTTCCGACGACGCTGTCGTCGAGCGCCGCGCAGGCGCACAGCGCTCCTCGCCAAGGTCGCCGCGTTTTCGTCTGGCTGCTGGTCGCCGCGGGCCTCAGCGCCGCGGGCGTGGTGATCGGAATCTTGGGTGTGCGAGGCCCCGGCAATACGGACGAGCCCGCCGGAGCGACCGAGCAAGCCGGTGCGACCGAGAAACCTTCGGAGCATCGGCAGGCGGTCACACAGCCAGCAGGATCGGCATCGTCGGCGGTGTCTCCGACCCTGACAAAACCGACCTCGCATGCCGAGCCCACACGGCAGGTGGAGATCGATGCCGGCGCGGCGACTGATGAGGAGGGGACTACCAACGACGCCGAACAACCCGCGCTCGACGACGCCCACGCAAGCCAGGAGCGACCAAAACGAGAGCAGCGCCGCAAAAGAACGCCGGCGAAGACCGGCACCGCGCGCGCAGCGCCAGACCGGATTCCCCGCGACGAGTTGGTGAAGGATCTCTGACCAGCAGATGGATCGAGGGCGTTCGGACCCTGGTGTTGGCGCCGCGAACACAGTGGGCCGCGCCCGCGCGCAGCCTTGACGCCTTTGCGGGGGTCGCTTCTAATCGCGATTGATATGGCGACTGGCGGGGCTTCGTTGGCGGCGCGCATGAATCGGATCGCGAATCCCCTGACGCTGGCAGCACCGGTTCTGATCCTCACGCTGGGCTGTTATCCGAATCCGAACGATCTACGCACGGGGTCCAACTCGGCTGCCGGCGGGCAGGGCGGCCTGTCAGGGACGGGGGGCGTCGCGGCCGGCGCCGGCGGCAAGACCGGGGGCTCGGGCGGCGTGGCACCTGGGACGGGCGGCGCCACCGGTGGCGCGGCAGCGGGCGCTGGCGGCGCGAAACCGGGTACGGGCGGAACGACCCCCGGTACGGGCGGTACGCCCCTCGGGCAAGGGGGCGCTCAGGCAGGCCACGGCGGAACGCCAGTGGCCACCGGGGGATATGCCGGCGCAGGGACCGCGTTGACGCCCAACGCGGATGGCTGGGTCGCCAGGGCGAACAACGCGTTCGGTATCCAGGGCGCCTGGTACGCGTTCAGCGACGCCTACCTTCTTGGCGAACCGGCGGGTGGAGACTGCGTGAACAAGGGACAACACACCCTCGAGCAATGTTCGATGGTCAGCGCACCGCCGCTGGGAGGTCCCTTCCGTCCGAACAGCGTAGGAAAGATGTGCACCTCGGGGACGGTGGCCCGGGTGCTGCTCCATCCGGTCACCGGGGACGAGGACTACGACAACATGTGGGGGGCCAGCATCGGGTTTGATTTCAACGGCACAGGGAACGCCAGCCCGCCCTTCAAGTACCCTTACGATGCCCCCGCGCACGGGGTTCGGGGCATCGCTTTCGACATCGAGTGGTTGGTCAAGCCGATCACGGGCCTGCGGGTTGTGTTCGGGATCCAGGCGCCCGATGGCTCCGACACGTCGATCTACGAGTATTGGGGCGCTGACCCCACCTATCCGGTCTCGCCGGTGGTCGCGGGCACCAACAAGGTCTACTGGACCGACGTCGCCAGTCCGATGGGCGATGCGTTCGACCCGACCAAGCTGGGTGCCGTCTTTTTCGCCGTGCCCACCACGACGGTCAGCAGCGCCGGCTATAGCTACTGCATCAGCAACCTGAGGGTCCTGACGGGAACCAGCGCGACCGACATGTAGCGGTACAACGGACAGGACCATGGCTCAAGTAACGGTCGACAAGATCAACAAGCTGTCACGGAGACATCACGGGTGTTGATGGTGAACCAACGAATCGCTCTGGTCTGCTTCAGTGGCATCATCGCGTTGGCGGTGGGCCTCGGCGGGCCGGAAAGAGCGTTGGCCGAGGGGGCCGCGCCCGCCGCTGCCGACGCACAGGTCGCCGAACGACAAGCGCGCGGACAAGCAGCCGCGAAGGCCTTCATACAGGGGCGCTATCAAGAGGCACTCGACACATACCTGGACTTGTATCTGAAGAGCCACGGGCGCCCGGAATACTTGCGCAGTATTGGACGGTGTCAGCAAAAACTGAATCAACACGATCTCGCGATCAGTACTTTGAAGGACTACCTGCTGCGTTCGAAGTACGTCACCGCCGAAGAACGGCGCGAGGTGCAAGGATTCATCGCCGAGATCGAGGCCGCCAAGGCGAGCAGCGCCGCGGCCGATGCCACCAAGCCCGCGCCCGCAGCTGCCCAGCCCGCGCCGTTGCCGCCGCCGGCCGTCGCGCCACCGGCCGTCCCGCCGGTGGGACCCACCCCGGGTGACGGCGCGCCCCCTCCCGTGACGCCGAATCTGTCGCCGCCGCCGAGCTCTGTCGCCGCGACGGACCCCGCGGTGGTGCTCGCGCGGTCGGAACCGCCGCCCCCGTCGAAACCGGCGGGCATGCCCGCTCTCAAGGTGGGCGGCATCGTGGCGTCGATCGCCGCCGCCGTCCTGGTGGCCGGCGGCACCGCGATGTTGCTCAGCGCGCGCTCCACCTACTATGAAGCCAAGGATGCAGGCTGTCCGACCGCCGTGGCCGTCGACTGCGGAGGCAAGGCCAGCTCGGTATCGTCGGCCAACACTGTCTCGAAGGTTCTTTACGTCGGCGGTGCCCTCGCTGCCGTGGCCGGCGGAACCATGCTGTTCCTCGCGCCCGCGCCCGCGGGCGGCACGCAGGTGGGACTGACCACCCGGCTGGTGTTCTGACGCCAGCGTCAGTCGGCGGGCCTGCGACCCTTACATTGCTCTTAGGTGCCGTCGACGGAGTACGCGGCGCCGTCGAGGTGCAGGTGGTTTCGGTGGTGGCGATCGTAAGAGGGCGTGAGGACGACGCTGAAGATCTGCTCGTCGTACAGGCGTCGGGTCAGCCGGCGCAGGAAACGGGCGGCGGGCGTCGTTGCCGGCTGGTCGGCGGAGACCCAGTCGCGTTCCACGACGACGGTGCGGTGGTTGGACAAGACGAAGGTCGCGATGTCGATGGCATTGGCGAAGGAGTGCTCGCTGACCAGGTCGGGATAGGCGGCCATGCGGCGGCAGTTGTACGTTCCCAGTTGCACCAGCGCGCGGACCGGACTTCCCAAGACCTCGGTGGCCTCCTCCTGCATCACCTCCTCGAACCGGAGCAGACGCAAGCCGAACCGGCAGTTCACCCGGGCCGGCGGCTGGAAGCGCGTTGTCTTTCCACGCTGGATGGTCACACCGTCGGGAGCTTCGCAGACGACCCCGGACGGCAGGCGCTGGGGGTGTAACGGCCACGGCGTCAGCTTGGCGCCGTGGGCCGCCAGCGTTTGACGGCACTCGGCCGGCGGAGAAGGGGCGACAGGGACCTGGCCGAGGCGCACCGGGGTGGCCCCCACGGCCGTGGCGGCGGCGAGCATCACAATCATGGCCCCCGCGACGAACATGCCGAGGCTATGGGCCTTCGCCCAGGACCTCGATCGTTCGTACGTCGTGCGGCCCCGTGCGCAGCACCAGGTTTCCCCGCCACAGCAGCATGACGCGCAAGTCGTCCGGCTCGATGATGATCGTGTCCAGCTTCAGCGCGAGTTCCTTGGGGGCGCCGCCATCGACCAATCCGACGCGCACATCCGGCGGTCGAACGCCTGGCAATGCGAAGGACAGCGTGCCTTCGGGCCGCATGCCCATCGTCACCACCGACTCGTCCCCGCGCAGGTATCCGGGCGCCACCAGCCCCGGTGATGCCGCGTTCAGATGCCGCCGGTCGAAGTCCTTGGCCAGCAACGGGGAGCGGGTCTTGGCCCACGCTTCGTCATAGGTGCCGGCCAGCGCGGCGCGCGGCTTCCAGTGGGGCGAGGTGAACCCGAAGCCCGCCGGCGGCGGACGGTCGCCCAGCGACTTCACCGGGGCCCGCAGGTCCTCGACGTTCGGCACGCGGAGGCCTTCCTCGAAGCCGCCACTGCCCCGGTACCCGACGCCGACCGGGTTGCGCGGCTCGCAGGTATGCTTGTGCTCGTCGGGGTGGGTGCGGTCCCAGCCGCCGTACGCTCGTTCGTAAACCAACGGAATCTTCTCGAACGGAAGCGGTCTGGTGGTGGACGTCGCGCCGGCGGTTCGGAACCACACCCGATCGCCGGAGACCAGGGCCTCTTTCGAAACCGGTCCGACGCGCACTCCCACGCGCATCTCCGTGGTGTCCTTGCGGGGCGCCCACGCGTGGCCGACCACCACCACGTCGGTCGCGGGCTTCATGAAAGCCACCTCGGGTTCGTACTTGTACGACGATGTCTCCCCGTCCTCGCCCCAGAAGGTGCCGGCCAGATCGGGAGGAATCTGCGTCTCGGCGAGGGTGCACTGGCCGTTGCGTCCGATCTGGAAAGTGGCCTTGACCAGCGGGACCAGCAGCGGACGAAATTCCTCGTCGACCAGATGCAACGCCTCGAAGGCGAAGGGCGTCTTGTTGTCGACCTCGGGGTGACCCATCGGGGGCCCTCAGCTTATCAGCATCGGGGCCAGCTGTTGCGTCGCCGCGGCGGTGCCGTGCGCCGGGGTTCGGCGCGCGCGCCACGCGGCCCAAGCGTTGAGGGCGTGCTCGTCGGCGTGCTTAAATGCGGAACGATGAAGCACGTTCCTTCGCTGGTCGGCGCAGCTGTCTTGGTCGTCGCCGGACTTGCCGGCTGTGGCTCTTCGGGCGAGGGTGGATCGGGGGGCGCGAGCCAGACGGGGGGCCACCCGGGGTCGGGCGGGAATGGAAGCGGAGGGAAAGGCAGCGGGGGGAGCGCCTCTGGCGGTTCTTCGACGGGGGGCACGATGGCGACCGGCGGCTCGGCGACCGGCGGTTCCTCGACCGGCGGCTCTCAGACCGGTGGCGTGATGGCGTCCGGTGGCTCGGCGACGGGAGGTATTCAAGCCGGGGGCGCGACGGCATCCGGCGGCTCGGCATCCGGCGGCTCGGCCGCGGGCGGAAGCGCGAGCGGCGGGGCGGGGGGCGCTTCGGGCACGGGGGGAAGCGGAACTTGCACTGCGGCTTCGGACACGTGCCCGGCGCCGAATGGCGGCGTGATCATCGGATGCAAGAAGCGTTTCATGTACGGCGTGAACTTCGCCTGGTCGGCCGACGCCGGGCAGGCAAACTTCGGCACGGACTTCGGTGGCTTCTCGATGTGGAGCAAGCCTGGCGTGGCGGCCGCGAAGGCGGCGCGCAAGACCGACATGACCGATATGAAAAGCAACGGCGTGGACGTCGTGCGCTGGTGGATGTTCCCGCAGCTTTACGGTGAAGCCATCTTGCTGGATGGGACGAAGACGCCCACGGGGGTTGGCGGCACGCTGATCGAAGACATCCAGGCGGCGCTGGACATCGCGGCTGAGCTGGATGTTCACGTCAAGCTCACGCTGTTCTCCTTCGACACCTTCTGGAACGACTTTCAGATCAGCGGGGTCACCTTCCCGGGGCTGAAGCCGATCGTGATCGACGACGCGAAGCGGGCGGCGCTGGTGAGCAAGGTGATCGTGCCCATCGCCAAGGCCGTCGAGGCGAGTCCGAACAAGGATCGTATGATCTCGTGGGACGTCATCAACGAGCCGGAGTGGGCCATCACCGGGCAAGACGGTTACGGCGATCAGGCGTTCGATCCGATGACCACGGGCAGCATGGGGCGCACCATGGGTTCGGTGACCTTCCCGCAGATGGAGACGTTCGTGAAAGATGTGGTGACGGCGCTGCATGCGAACAGCTCCGCGCCGGTCACGGTGGGCAGCGCGGCCGTGAAATGGGCGAAGGCCTGGAGCAAGGTTGGCCTCGACTACTACGACTTCCACTGGTACGGCTGGGTCGATCAATATTTCGCGCACACCAAGAAGCCGTCCGACTACGGCGTCGCCGACAAGCCGGTGGTGGTGGGCGAGTTCCCGCTGGTGCCGGCCGCCGACACGTCGGGCATGTCCTTTGGTGGCATTGCCTACGGGAAGCTGGTGGATGACTGGTTCGCCGCGGGTTATGCGGGGGTTCAGGGGTGGGCTTTTTCGGAGAGCGCGGGAGCCTTCAGCTGGACGGATGGAAAGGCTGGCGTCAAGACATGGCAGACCGCGCACGCGTGCTACACCCGCTTCTAATGTTGGCTTCGTCGTTCACACCATGGAGCGCGCGGCTCGCGCGAGTTGGTTCGGTGATGGCGCTGATTGGCGTCACTGCCTTCGGGTGCGCGACGTCACCTGGGCCTTCCCCCGCCGCGGGCAAGGCCGACGAGGCGACCTTCATGGAGAGCCTCCGTCAGGAAGCAAAGGCGGCGCCCGGCGCTGCGCTCATCGACGCCGACGCAGCCGAGGCGCGCTACGGCGAGTCACCGTTTACGCAAGAGCGGCGCGCGCTCGCCATCCAGGCGCTCGTCGATCTCAACCGCATCGGTGAGGCGCGGGCCCGAGGCTACGACTTTCTCGACCGTTATCCGAATGGGCCGTTCACAGCGCGCATCCAGGCCTTGACTGGCGTGCATCCGGCGCCGCCGATGGGACCGGCCCAGTAGAGTCATCGAGCGTGCGGCGACTTGCCGGCATCGTCGTCTTCGCGCTTGCGCTGCTGGGCGGGATCCTCGCGTGGATCCGCTGGCAGCGAGGAGACGCGGCTCCCGCGGCTGAGGACGGGCCTGCCGCGCCGGCGGTCCGGGATACGCCGCCTCTTCCCGCGGCCGAGCCGCCGCCAACGGCGCCGACCCCCGCCGCCGCGAAGACCACCGACGAGCAACAACTCTTGGCGGGGATCCGCGCCAACGTGCGTAGCGATCCCAAAGCAGCGGAGTCCTTGGCGAGAGAGGCGCGCGCCCGCTTTCCGAACAGCCCGCACGCAGACGAATGGGACGCCGCCCTGGTGGACGCGCTGGTAAACCAGCAGCGAATCGGAGCCGCCCGCTCGGAGACCTACTACTACTACGACCACCACCCCCGCGGAACCTTCGCCGCTCACCTGTTCGCCCTGACCGGCGTCCACCCCACGCCCCCAGTCCCCGGGCCGCACTAACCGTAAGAACCCCACCCGTAAGAACCCCACCCGTAAGAACCCCACCAATGTTGATTTTCCGTAAGAACCCCACCAATGTTGATTTTCGGCGAAGCGGAGAAACGTCCGTCGCCTGTTGTCCGATGACCGGATATGTCGCTTCCTCGCGCGGTCGTCCCAGGACGGACGTACATGATCACTCGTCGCTGCTCGGAGCGTCGGTTCTTCCTCCGTCCCGATCCCGAAACCAACAAGGCTTTCGTCTACTGTCTCGCGGTCGCTGCCGAAAAGTACGGAGTCAAGGTCATCTTTACCGCCACGATGTCCAACCATCACCACACCGGAGTGGTGGACGTCGATGGCAACCTCCCGGATTTCCTCGCGCATTTTCACAAGCTCGTCGCCAAGCATCAGAATGCGCTCCGGGGGCGCTGGGAAGCCATGTGGGCCGCTGAGCAGACCTCTGCCGTCGAGTTGGTCCAGCCCGAAGACGTCTTCGAGAAGATGATCTATGCGCTGGTCAATCCGGTCGCCGATCACCTCGTCGAGCGGGTTCACCACTGGCCGGGTGTCAACTCGCTCGCCGCCACTCTTGCCGGCACGCCACTGGTGGCGAAGCGACCGAAGACCTTCTTTCGCCCGGATGGCGACACACCGCCCGCTGTCTCGCTGTCGTTGTTCGTTCCGCCCGAACTTGCGACCGACACCGGTCCGCCGTTCATCGAGCGGTTGGAGGAGCGCATCCGGGCCGCTGAGAAGGCGGCTGCCGCCGAACGCGAGAGGACCGGTCAACGAATCGTCGGGCGCGCGGCCGTGCGGTCGCAGCACTGGAACGACAGCCCCCGCTCGAGAGAGCCTCGGCGCGGTCTCGACCCACGGGTGGCGTGCAAGAACACATGGCGACGAGTCGAGGCTCTCGCTCGAAACAAGGTCTGGCTAGAAAGCTACCGCCGAGCCCGGGCAGCCTTCGTGGCTGGCTTCGAGGCCGCCTTCCCGGCTGGCACCTTCTGGTTGCGCAGGTACGTCGGCGTCACATGTGATCTCTGCGCCGACGGCTGACCATCCCTGACCGCCGAATGTGTTCGACTGGCCGGCACTCGACGTGATTCTTCGATCACGAGGCGACTTCTTTCCCTTGGGTCCGCCATCGCGCGCCAGCCGTCTCGGGAACGTGGACGACTCGTAGCATTCAGGACCTCGTCAACCCCGCGCGCCCGAGCCCAAGCCTACCGGGCCGCTCTCTTCATCGGCCACCGTCGGTCCACATTGCGACGCAACCTTGGTGCGGCCACGAGCCGGTGCGGCCACGAGCCGCCGTCGGTCTACATTGCGACGCAACCTTGGTGCGGCCACGACGAGCTGCACGACGAGCTGGACGACGTTACTTCGGGAGCAGGCTTCCGATCGTGTCGTACCACTTGTCGCCCATCCAGTTGTAGCCGGACTGGTAGGGATGGACGCTGTCCATGCCACCGGCGGGGAAGCCCGTGAACAGGTCCACCATGATGACGTGCTTGCCTGCCGCGGCGCGGGTCTGAACGACACCCGGGATCGCCGCGTTGTAGGTATCGACCGCGGCCTTCGACGAGCCGAGCGGGATGATCTTGGCCACCACGATCAGCGCGTCGGGGAGGCCCGTGATGATCTGGTCGATCAGCTTGCCCAGCCGATCGGGCGCACCCGCCGGGGTCATGTACATGTCGTTCGTGCCAATGTGAACGAGCACGATGTCCGCCGGCATCATCAGGGTCTTGTTGTTGGTGATCTGTTTCGAGATGCCGTCGATGGTGATGCCGCTGGTGGCTTCGAACCGCTTCGGAAATGGCATGCCGTCGACCATTGCCGGCCCGTTCATCAGCGTGCCGGTATAGGTGATCTTCTGTCCCGCCATCAGCGCCTTGTGGAACAGCTCCGGGCGATACGAGCCCTCATAGTTGATTCCGAAGGTGATCGAATCGCCGACCGGCAAGATTCGGCATGGATCGCCGTTGGTGGGGCAGGGGTTGTAGGTCCCGCTCGCGCCGCCATTGTTGCTGCCTCCGCTCCCCGTCGTGCTGCCGCCGGCAGCGCCTCGGCCACCACCACCCCCGCGTCCGCCCAGCGCGCCTCCGCGGCCCCCTGCCTGGTCGTTGCCCCCGGTGGCGCCGCCCGAGGCTTTTCCTCCCGCGCCACTCCCGCCGCTGCCCGGCGCCCCTCCGGAAGCGCTGCCGCCCGAGCTGGACCCGCCCGAGCTGTTGCCGCCCGAACCCGAACCGCCCGAACCCGCCCCCCCCGAGCCGGAGCCGCCCGACGCCGAGCCGCCCGACGCCGAGCCGCCCGAGCCACTGCCGCCGCTTCCCGTGCTCCCGCCCGAGCCCTGGCCGCCCGACCCATTCTGGCCCCCGCTGCCATTGGACCCTCCGCTACCATCGGAGCCGCCGTCGGCCGGCCCGCACGCCGACAGGACGCAACCCGCGGTCGTAAGAATGGCAAGGAAACGCACACAGGTTGTCATGGGGAGGCCTCCGTCCAGGTTTCGGGGAACCGCTGACTCAGTGCCCCTGGCCCCACGGCCGATGGCCCGAGAATCACGGTTGCGGCGTGACGCGACTTGGCGCGGGCCGCGCGGTTGAGCAGCCACCCGCTTAGCGCGGACGGGCCTCGCGCGTCTTGCAGGTTGGCGTCTATTATTTGCGGATTGTCGTCGCGGATCACGAATGTCGATGGAAGGCTTTGACCCCCGAGTCCCATGAAAGACGAAGGGGCAAGACTCCATGGAACAGCCGCGCACGGTTCACAAGTACGGTCTGCCGCTCACCGGCTCGGACTGGCCCGGTCTGCCGATGCGGGTCGGGCATTTCCCCAGCGCCGGGCGGGTCGAGAATCTGAGCTGCGCCTCGGACACGGTTCTGTTGTGGACGGGGGCCACGTCGCACGTCGACATGGCGTACCGGGACGCAAACGGCAAGACCCACCAGAACCGCTTCGAGCGGCGGAGCGGGACGATCGACATCATGCCCCGGGGCATGACCATCGAGCAGGTGCACTGGCGCAACGACGGCGGCGGATCGAATTGTGTCTCGGTGAATTTCGCGTCGAGTACCCTGGCGCAGCTTCTCGGCGACCAAGGCCGTCCGCTCCCTGAACAGGCGCGTCCGCGCTTCGCGTTCAGCGATCCGCACGCGGCTGATCTGATCAGCCGCTTGCAGGCCCAGGTGGTCGCTCGCAACCCACTCGGAGCCGCCTACGCGCAGGGTCTGTCCTTGACCCTGGCGTCGTACCTGTTCGCCAGGCCCTCAGGCGCATCGATCCGTGCAGCCGCGTCCGACGCTGGAGGCCTACCGCGTCTTCAAAGCGAGGCGCTGATGGTCTTCATCGAGGACTCCCTGTCGCGGGATATCGGGCTGGTGGACATGGCGGCGGTGGTTGGGTACAGCCCCGATCACTTTTCCCGCCTGTTCCGCCAGACGTTTCGAGCGTCGCCCTACCAGTATCTGCTCGGCCGGCGCGTCGAGCGGGCGAAGACCATGTTGCGCGATCCCAGCATGCCCATCGCGGCGATCGCGATCGCGTGCGGTTTCACGAGCCAGTCGCACTTGAACGGCGTCTTCAAGCGCATGGCAGGTCTGACACCCGGACAGTATCGAAGAGGGTAGGCGCGGCCGCGGGGTCAGGGCAGGGCCCCGATCTCCGCTGCCCGAGAGCGCCGTCGGAAAACGCGGCCGTCATCCCTGGAATCTTCACCGGCCCAAGCAACCTTCACCGACCCCGTCCGAAGTCTCTCCTGGACCCAAAACCAAGGAGAGACCATGTCCAGCATCAAAGAGAAATTGAAGGCCGTAGCGACTGCCATCACCGCGATCGAAAAGCAATTTGGCAAGGGCGCGATCATGCCGCTGGCGGGCGGGGAGGTCGCCGAGATTGGGGTGATCCCCACCGGTTCGGTCGGCCTGGATCTGGCGCTGGGCGTGGGCGGACTGCCGCGCGGACGGGTGGTCGAGATCTACGGCCCCGAGTCGTCGGGCAAGACCACATTGACCTTGCAGGCGATCGCGCAGGCCCAGAGGGCGGGGGGCGTGTGCGCGTTCATCGACGCCGAGCACGCGCTGGACATCACCTACGCGCGCAAGCTGGGGGTGCGGGTGGAAGAGTTGCTGGTGTCGCAGCCGGACTGCGGCGAGCAGGCGCTGGAGATCGCCGACAAGCTGGTGGGGACGGGCGCCATCGATCTGATCGTCATCGATTCGGTGGCCGCGCTGGTACCCCGCGCCGAGATCGAGGGCGAGATGGGCGACGCGCACATGGGCCTGCAAGCGCGCTTGATGAGCCAGGCGTTGCGCAAGCTGACCGCGGCGACCGCGCGGAATAACACCACGGTGGCCTTCATAAATCAGCTTCGACAAAAGATCGGCGTGGTTTACGGCAACCCTGAGACGACGACCGGCGGCAATGCGCTGAAGTTCTATGCGTCGGTGCGGCTGGACATCCGCAAGACCGGCGTGGTGAAGAACGGCGAGACCGTGGTGGGCAGCAAGGCGCGCGTGAAGGTGGTGAAGAACAAGGTCGCGCCGCCGTTTCGCGAGGCCGAGTTCGAGATCATGTACGGCGCGGGCGTGAACTGGCCCGGCGAGGTGGTGGACCTGGGTGCCGAGGCAAGCCTGATCGAGAAGTCGGGCGCCTTCTATTCCTGGAAGGGCGAGCGCTTCGCGCAGGGGCGCGAGAAGGCCTGCGCGTACGTGGCCGAACACCCGGAGATCGCCGAGCAGGTGCGGCTGCAATTGATCGAGGCGCGCAAGGCCGAGAACCGCGCGATGGGCGCACCGGCCGCGCCGGCCGCGAACAGCATTTCTGCGGTGGCATGACATCCCCCGAGGGACGACCGCCGGTTGGTGTTCGGCCGGCGTTCGTCCTTCACGGTTCAGGTTCGGAACGGGAGTGACGGCAATGTTATCCTTGAGTGCGATGTCCGCCGCTGCGATGGCCAGAGAGTTGGGCCGACCCGCCACGCGCGCCGATCTGGACGCTTTGCCCGCCGGGGAAAAGGGCGAGATCATCGATGGCCAGCTGTACGTTCAGCCGCGTCCGCGAGCGCCGCACGCGAATGCGGAGTCGGCGATCATCGGCGCGCTTCACGGCGCCTACAGTCTTGGCCACCAAGGTCCGGGGGGCTGGTGGATCCTGGCAGAGCCCGGAATCGAGGTCGGCGGATCACCGGAGGTCTCGCCCGACGTGGCGGGTTGGCGTCGGGGAAGGCTTCCGGCCTTGCCGCACGATGCGGGGATCGACATCGTTCCGGATTGGATCTGCGAGATCCTGTCGCCCTCGACACGCGGCTACGACTTCATGAAGAAGCGGCCGTTCTATGCCCGCGTCGGGGTCAGCTGGCTGTGGTACGTCGATCTGGAAGTCCGCACGGTGACCGTCAGCCGCTTGATCGACGGCGCGTGGTCGGAGGTCGCCGTGCACGGTGAAGATGAACGCGTCCGCCTGCCGCCGTTCGCGGACGTCGAGATCAATCTTGGGTCGTGGTGGGCGGAGCCGCCGCCGGTCTAGTCGGCGGGGCCGTTTCGCGCCGCCCGTCGCCCATCCGGCTGACGGGGGGCTGACGGGCCTGGCCGCCCGTCGTACACTGCCGCCGTGATTGATATTCGACTGCTTCGTGAAACCCCCGACGACGTCCGGGCGGGCTACCTGCGATTGGGTGCGGACGTGGATTTCGATGCCGTCGTGGCGCTGGACACGCGGCTGCGCGATCTGAAGAACGAATCGCAGATGCTGCAGGCCGACCAGAACCGCCTCTCGAAGGAGATCGGCCGCGCGGCGCCCGGCGAGGCCCGCGAGGCGGCCAAGGCCGCGGGCGCGGCCCTGAAGGAGAAGATCGAGATGCTGGCCGGCGCCCTGGCGGCGGCCGAGGCGGCCCTGGAAGAGAAACTGCTGGAGCTGCCCAACCTGCCGCACCCGTCGGTCCCCACCGGCAAGGACGACAGCGAGAATCGCGTGGTACGCGAGGAGGGCACGCGCCGCACCTTCGATTTCCCCGTGCAACCCCACTGGGACCTGGGCACCAAGCTGGGGATCATCGACTTCGAGCGCGGCGTGAAGGTGTCGGGTTCGCGCTTCTATGTGCTGAAGAGCTGGGGCGCGCGGCTGCAGCGGGCGCTGATCACGTACATGCTGGATCTTCACACCGAGAAGCACGGCTACACGGAGATCTACCCGCCTTACATGGTGAAGCGGGAATGCCTGGTGGGCACGGGCAACCTGCCCAAGTTTGGCGACCAGCTGTACCACGACGCCGAAGAGGACTTCTGGTGGATCCCCACCGCCGAGGTTCCGGTGACCAACTTGTACCGCGACGAGATCCTGGCCGAGAGCGCGCTGCCCATCCGTCACGTGGCGTTCACGGCCTGTTTCCGCCGCGAGCAGATGGCGGCCGGTCGCGACACCCGCGGCATCAAGCGCGGGCATCAGTTCGACAAGGTCGAGCTGGTGAAGTTCGTACACCCCGACACATCGATGGACGAGCTGCCCAAGCTGCTGGCCGACGCCGAGGACGTGCTGAAGGGCCTGGAGATCCCCTACCGCGTGCTGCAGATGTGCACGGGCGATCTGTCGTTCTCGGCGATGGCGAAGTTCGACCTCGAGCTGTGGGCGCCCGGTCAGAACGAATGGCTCGAGGTCAGCTCGTGCTCGAATTTCGGCGATTTTCAGGCGCGCCGCGCGCGCATTCGCTTCAAAGAGGGTGTCGAGAAGGGCAAGAACCGGTTCGTGCACACGCTGAACGGCTCGGGGCTGGCGCTGCCCCGCACCTTGATCGGCGTCCTGGAGACCTACCAGCGCGCGGACGGCCGCATCGACGTGCCGGCGGTGCTGCGTCCTTACCTGGGCGGCGCCACGGTCCTCGGCTAAACCACGCCCGGCCGGGGCTCGCCGTGGCTAAGCACCCGTAACCTTTGACCTTGCATACCGTTTTGGTACAGTCGGGGCGTTCGTCATGACCAAGGCCGACCTCATCGACACGGTAGCGGAGAAGTTGAAGCTCCCGCGTGGCCGGGCCGAGTTGTTGGTCGCGCAGGTGTTCGACAGCATGGTCGAGGCCCTGCGGCGCGGCGAAGGCATCGAGATTCGTGGCTTCGGCAGCTTCTCGATCCGCGAGTACAAGGAATACGAAGGTCGCAACCCGCGCACCGGTGAAACCGTGCACGTGAAGCCGAAGCGGCTGGCGTTCTTCAAGGTCGGCAAGGAGCTGCGTGAGCGCGTCAACGGTGGCCGCAGTGAAGGTGCTGAAGGCGCCCAGGACGACGACGACGATGAGGACGACGACGAGTCCTCGGAACCCACCGGCAACGTCAGCGCCGGCTAGCTAGCACGAGGGGGCAAGCCCCCTCGTGGGCTCCCCAGGAGTAGGCCGGCGGTGCCGGCTTGGCGAAGCCAAGCCTCCCGGGTGCTTGGACACGCTCGCTGCGCTCGCTCCGACGTTCGGGTCGCCGACGGAAAAAGCAAGGTAAGTCAGTCGTCGGATGCGGGGTGAGTGCGCGCCGCGGGCAAGGTCGAGCCAAGTGGCTGGCTAGGCCACGCGCCAGGAGGTTCCGGTCGGGCCGTCCATCAGCTCGATGCCTTCGGTCTTCAAGGCGGCGCGCAGCTCGTCGGCCCGGGCGAAGTCCTTGGCGACACGGGCCTGCACGCGCTCGGCGATCCGGGCTTCCACCGCGCTCGCATCGATGCCGCGTCGCTGGCACAGGCGGGCGCGGCGGGCCAGCAGGAACTCGGTGGGGACGCGGCGGAAGATCCCCAGCGTCTCGCCGCACGCGCGCAGATCCTCGCGCAGGCGCATCAGGGTCCGCTGGCGGACATCTTTGGGCGCTGACTTGGGTTCATCCAGCAGCTTGTTGGCCAGCACGAACGATTCGTACAGGTGGCCGACCGCGGCCGCGCTGTTGAAGTCGTCGTCCATCGCCTCGCGAAATGCGGCCGCGGTGCGGTCAGCGGGTGCTACCACCGCTCCCGCGCCCGGCGCGCCCGCGGGCAGGGCGGCGGCGTCGATGCGTTCCAGCGTCCGATAAAAGTAATCCAGCCGTTCCTCGGCCAGATCCAGATCGGGAAACGTCGTGGCGCCGGCCGCGTCGGTGCGAATGTCGAACGACACCGGGCTGCGGTAGTGGGCGCTGACGAACAGCAGGCGCAGCGCCTCCAGATCGTGGGTCTCGGCGACCCGGCGGATGCTGACCACGTTGCCCAGCGACTTCGACATCTTCTCGCCGCCGAAGTTGACCATGCCCGAGTGCAGCCAGTGCCGCGCGAAGGTGCCCACGCCATGGGCGCCCTCGGACTGGGCGCGCTCGTTCTCGTGGTGCGGGAAGATCAGATCGGCGCCGCCGCCGTGGATGTCGAAGGTCTCGCCCAGGAAGGTCTGCGACATCGCCGAACATTCGATGTGCCAGCCCGGGCGCCCAGGACCCCACGGGCTTTCCCACTGCGGCTCGCCCGGCTTGGCGCCTTTCCATAGCGCGAAGTCCAGCGGGCTGCGCTTCTGCTCGCCCACCTCGATCCGCGCGCCCGACTTCAGATCGTCGGTGCTCTGTCCCGACAGGGCCCCGTAGGACGGGAAGTCTCCGACGGAGAAGTACACGTCGCCCGCCGCCGCGTAGGCCAGCCCTCGCTCGACCAGGCGAGCGATCAACGCCAGGATCTCGGGGATGTGCTCGGTCGCGCCCGGCTCCTCATCGGGAGGGACGATGCCCAGCGCCGCCTGATCCTCGGCCATGGCCGCGGTGTACTTGTGCGCGACGGCCTCCGCCGTGATCCCCTCGGTGGCAGCGCGCCGGATGATCTTGTCGTCGATGTCGGTGACGTTGCGAACGAAGCGCACCTGCAGGCCGGTGGCGCGTAGGTGCCGGACGATGACGTCGAACGCCACCAGCATGCGCGCGTGGCCGACGTGACAGATGTCGTAGACGGTGATGCCGCAGGCGTACAGGCCCAGCTTGCCGGGCACCAGAGGATGGAGCTCGACCTTGCGCTTCTCGCGCGTGTCGTAGATGCGGAGACTCATGCTTCCTTTTCAGTTTCAGTTCCAGCCTTGCGTCCTCGGCTACCCGCGTTGCGGCGGCCCCGGATCAAGCCAGACAGGTTGACGCTGGCAAACGCGATCAAAACCGCGGCGATGGCCGCGTCGGACAGATGCTCACGCGGGGTCTCGGCCTCGACGATCAAGTAGGCATCGGGCGGAACCTGAACGGTGGCCAGCGTCCGGATGGTGTCGATGCCCGTCAGCACGCGTGCTGGCGTCGGGGCCGCGCCGGCCGCCGCCTCCGAGGCCCGCGCGGCCAGCGTGCCCCCTTCGACCGTCAGATCGGAAAGCCGCAACTTGACCGTCTCCCGCACGTCGCGCAGGTCCGACTGATAGTCGATCGCGCCCACGTCATTCATCACCTTGTCGCGCGTCTCGGGCGTCAACTTGATGATCCACGTCTGCCGGTCGGCCACGGTTCGCCCCGGACCCACCACCTGGCCGCCGCGCGCGACGATGGCGGCCCGCGCGGCCTCGGGGGTGGGGAACCGCGCCACCGGCAGGCCCACCTCGACCTCGCCGGCGTGCCGCAGCTCGATGGCCAGGATGTCGTTGGGGCCCAGCGTGACCGGGTCGCCGGCCAGATCGGTCAGCGTGATGGTGGACGAGACACCGGCCGCGACCGCCCGCTGCACATCGGGGGGCTTGAAGAAGTGCGTCGCCGTCACGTGGTTGGCCTCGTAGCGACGGATGGCCTCTTCGAAGGGCAAGTCCGAAAAACGCACCAGGCGTCCTTCGAACACGTCCTCCTCCGCGCGGAAGGCCGGCAGCGGATCCTCGCGGCGGTGAACGAAGATGCGGCTTCCCGTCCCCAGCAACCGGAAGAACTGCGTGAAGGTCCACGACCCCTTGGTGTCGACCTGTAGCGCGCTCTCGCGGTCGGGGATTCCCCGCAAGCGGACCAGGTGGTTCACGCCTTGGGCCAGCACCTCGGGCGCCTTGGGGTTCGCCATCAGCGCCCGCGCCTCGCCCAGATCCGAGGGTTGGCTGGACGACAGGAAGAACGCCAGATCGCCGCGCATCTTCAGGACCAAGAAGATGGCCAGCAGCGCGGCGCAGATCGCCAGCGCAGGATGCCGCGTCCGTGGGTTCGGAATGTCGGCGAACTCGTCGACGTCGCCCGGGACGGCCGGGGCGAGCCGCGGGACTTTCTGGGCCGGATCGTCCATGGATCTGAAGCGGGCCGAGACTAGCACAAGGGGCACCGACCTGGCGCGCGCGGTCGTCCGTCGCGGCGGATGACCGGAACACGGCTTGCTCGTGCCTGCCGATTCCGATAAGAACCGCGCCGTGACGAAGGGAACTTTCGTCCGCGCGATCTGGCTCGTGGCGACGTTCGGCCTGCTGACCCAGGCGGGCTGTCGCGGCCCGAGCACCCCCGAGGAGGCGCACCGGGCCCTGTGCCGCGCGGTGGCCGCGAAGGATGCGTCCGCCTTGTTCAAGGCGCTGGATCAGACCAGCCGCTGGCACTGGATGACCACCCAGAAGGCCAACCGCGAGGGCTACGACATCATCTTGAGCAACTACCCCGAGGGCCTGGAGCGCGACCGGCAGCTCCGTCGCTTCGAACGCGGGGCCACCCTGGGCAGCGGACGCGCGCTGTTCGTGGAGGAGGTCGGCAACGCCGCGCTGCCCACCTTGGCCGAGGCCTGCGTGCCCGGTACTCGCATCGAGCTGGGAGCGGACGGCACGTTGGCGGCGGCGGTGTCGGCGTCGGGGAAGCGGTTTCCGTTCCGGCGCGGGACGCAGGGCTGGGGCTACGCGGGCTTCCTGGATGACGCCGACGATCGCCAGAAGCGCGCGGTGGGCGACGTCGAGCAGGTGCGCCTGAATGCCGCGGATTTCGAGCGCGCGGCGGCCCGCGCGGCCCGCTAGCGACGGGCACTTCCCGTCGGATGGACTACGCTCTCCCGCATGTTGCCTCATGCTCCTCCGCCTCTCGCGCGCTCGGCTGAGCCGGCGCTGCGCGTTCGCCTGAGGGCCAGCGCCCAGCACTCGGCGCGCGCGCTGGGGCTGGTGTGGCGGTCCGCTCCGGGGGGCGTGGTCGTATTGGCCGTGTTCACCGTCGTCGCGGCGGCGCTGCCTCCTTTCGTCGCGTACGTGGGCAAGCTGATCATCGACGCGGTGCTGGCCGCCCACGTGACCGGTCCGGACCCGACGCGCGCGGTGGGCCTGGTGGCGCTGGAACTGGGGGCGGTGGTGGCGCTGGCGGGCACCGAGCGCGTGCTGGCGCTGGTGCGACAGATCGTCGGGTTGCGCCTGGGCATCGACGTCAACGTGCGCATCCTGGAGAAGGCGCTGCAGCTTTCGCTGCGTCACTTCGAGGACGCCGAGTTCTACGACAAGCTGACGCGCGCGCGGCGCGAGGCGTCCACCCGCCCGCTGTCATTGATTCAGAGCAACTTCCAGATGATCCGCGCGGGGCTGACGCTGGCGGGATATCTGGCGCTGCTGATCGGATTTTCGGGCTGGATGGCGCTGGCGCTGCTGGTGGCCACGGTGCCGGCGTTCATCGCCGAGGCGCGCTTCTCGGGCGCGGCCTTCCGCCTGCGCAACTGGCGGTCGCCCGAGGCGCGGCGGTTGACCTACCTGGAATACGTCCTGGCCAACGACGAGCATGCCAAGGAGGTGAAGCTGTTCGGCCTGGGACCGTTGCTGCTGGGCCGCTATCGTTCGATGGCCGAGACGTTCTTCACCGAGGACAAGCGCATGGCGACGCGGCGGGCGGCATGGGGATACGCTCTGTCGCTGATCAGCACCGCGGTCTTCTATGGTTGCTACGCGCTGATCGTCGTGGCCGCCGTGCGCGGGCAGCTGACCCTGGGCGCGATGACGTTGTACCTGGTGGCGTTTCGTCAGGGGCAGCAGAGCTTCCAGGCGGTGCTGTCCGCCGTCGGCGGCATGTACGAGGACACCTTGTACATGTCCAACCTGTTCGACTTCTTCGCCATCCCGACCGAAGAAACGCTGGCGCCCGCCACGACGCTGGTCGCGCCGTCGCCTGAGACCGGCATTCGCTTCGAGGGCGTGGGCTTCCGTTATCCGTCCAGCGCCAAGTCGACCGCAGCGGATGGCGGGCCCTTGCCCGAGCGGTGGGCCCTGCGCGGGATCGATCTGTTCATTCCCAAGGGACAGAGCCTGGCCCTGGTGGGCGAGAACGGCGCGGGCAAGACCACGTTCATCAAGTTGCTGACGGGCCTGTACCAGCCGACGGAGGGCCGCATCCTGCTGGACGGGCGCGACCTGCGCGCGTGGGAGGAGACGGCGTTGCGCCAGCGCATCGGCGTCATCTTTCAGGACTTCAATCAATATCAGCTGGCCATGCGCGAGAACGTCGCGTTCGGCAGCGTTCAACATCTGGATGACGAACCGCGCGTGGGCCAGGCGGTCGAGCGCGGCGGTGCGCGCGAGCTGGTCGCGGGACTGCCGGCGGGGCTGGAGACGCAGCTCGGTCGCTGGTTCGCCTCCGGCGTCGAGCTGTCGGGCGGGCAGTGGCAGAAGGTGGCGCTGGCGCGCGCGTTCATGCGCGACGAGGCCGACATCCTGATCCTGGACGAGCCGACCGCAGCGCTGGACGCCGAGGCGGAACACGCGGTGTTTCAGCGCTTCCGCGCGCTGGCCGCCGGCCGCACCACCATTCTGATCTCGCACCGCTTTCCCACGGTGCGCATGGCGGATCGCATCCTGGTGCTGGAGGCCGGCCGTGTGATCGAGGACGGCAGCCATGCCCAGTTGCTGGCGGCCGGCGCGCGCTACGCGCATCTGTTCAAGCTGCAGGCGGCCGGGTATCAGTAGCCGCTAGGGCAGCTTGGTCAGCTCGGCCGCCGACCACTCCATGATCAGGGGGGGATCGTGGCTGAAATCGCTGAAGCGCAGCCAGGTGGGCCGCACGCGAAAATACATGATGCCTTCCCAGGCTTCACGGGTCGGACCGTCGGGAAAGCGCGCGAAGTAGAGCTGCTTGCATCGCGCGAGCTCCGCGCCGGATGGTTCGTCGGCCAGGCCCTGGTACTGAACCGTCTTCTCATCGCCGGGCCCCGCGCCCCCGATGACGAACGCGATCCGCGGATCGCGGCGAAGGTTCCCGGCTTTTCGCGTGGTGATCAGCGTGTCGAAGACCAGCTCGAAATCGTCGCTGAGGGCGATGCCGACCACCGCGGCCTGGGGACCCTGGGCGCCGATGGACGCCTGCACGGCGTGCTTCTCCCGGCGCATGAATGTCAGCAGGTCGATGCGCTTCAACGCAGCCATGATGCGTTCTTCCTCCCTTCGACAGAGTTCGTCAATCTCGTACGCTCAGGACTAGGCCTGACGGCAGCCCCGAAGTCTCGCCTCGCGACGCCCAGGTTTCCGGCAGGAGCGCGCGAATTGAAACCTCCTCGAAATGTGAGCGGGGCTATGCTCCGCCCTGCAGACCCCATGGCAACAGAAACCCTGACCGTCCCCGCGCGCACCGCGCGCGTCGCACCTTCCGACCTTCACATCGCCAACCTGGGTCGGTGCCTGCTCGAATCCCCCCTGGTGGCGCGCCTGGGGCGCAGCGCGCTTCATCGGGTCGGCGCCGCCGATCGCGTGTTGCTAGATGATCGCTTCTCGCGCATCGCCAGCGAGTCTCCGGCATCGCAGCCCAGCTTCGAGATGGCCGGCCCGCGCGACCACATCTTCTTCGACCCCGCCAAGACCCGCGCCGCCATCGTCACGTGTGGCGGTCTTTGCCCGGGCATCAACAACGTCATTCGCGGCATCGTGCTCGAGTTGACCCACGCGTACGGCGTGAAGGAGATCCACGGATTTCGCTACGGCTACGAAGGGTTGATCCCGCGCCTGGGTCACACGCCGGTTCGCCTGGTTCCCGACATGGTGGCCGGCATCCACGAACAAGGTGGCACGGTCCTCGGCACGTCGCGCGGCAACCAGGATCCGTCCGAGATGGTGGACGGGCTGCAGGCGCTGGGCATCAATGTCCTGTTCGTGATCGGAGGCGATGGCACCCTGCGCGGCGCGCAGACCGTGATCGCCGAGCTGGAACGGCGGAAGCTGTCGGTTTCGGTCATCGGCATTCCGAAGACCATCGACAACGACATTCACTTCACGGATCGCAGCTTCGGCTTCGAGAGCGCGTTCTCGGCGGCGGTCGAGGTCATTCGCAGCGCCCACGTCGAGGCCACCGGCGCGCGCAACGGCATTGGCCTGGTGAAGCTGATGGGCCGGCATTCGGGTTTCATCGCCTGCCAGGCGGCGCTGGCCGCCACCGACGCGAACTTCGTGCTGATCCCCGAGGTGCCGTTGTTTCTGGATGGTCCGCAAGGGTTCCTGGCTCGCCTGGAACGCCGGATCGCGGAGCGCGGGCACGCGGTCATCGTGGTGGCCGAGGGCTCGGCGCAAGAGCTGTGCGTGCCCAAGGTGGTGACGCCCGACCCGGCGCGCCTCCTGATGGACAGCGGCGTTCGCCGCGCCACCGACGCCAGCGGCAACCTGCGCCTGGGCGACATCGGCATGGTGCTGCGCGAGCACATCAACGCCCACTTCGCGAGCCGGGGCACCGAGGTCACGCTGAAGTACATCGATCCCAGCTATCAGATCCGCAGCGTGCCGGCGTCTCCGTCGGACAGCGTGTTCTGCTGGAACATGGCCCGCAACGCGGTTCACGCGGCGATGGCGGGCAACACCGGGATCCTGATCGGCCGCTGGCACGGCCGCTTCGTTCACGTGCCGATGGCGCTGGCCACCCGCTTCCGCAAGCAGGTCGACGTCACCGACGAAATTTGGCTGTCGGTGCTGGAAGCCACAGGCCAGCCCCCGTCGTGGGGACCCGGAGCCTAGGGAAACAGCGTGGTGGCGCCCGCGAAAAAAGCCGGATAGCGCTGCGGGCTGAGACACAGGTCCGACGTCGTAGGAGGGTCCACGATGGCGTGGGCCAGCGGCGCCAGCGCGACTTCGATAGCCTTCGCGTTCTCGACGTCGGCTTCCGTGATCTCGTACGGTTCGGTTCCGAGCAGCGTCAGGTTCAACTGGCTGCCGTGAACGGAAAGAAAAATCTGGGTGCCGGCGATGACCCGTGCACCGGGCTGCTCCCACAGCGGGAACTCGGAAATGGGCGTGCGAAACTTCGACCAATCCGCATGGGCGTACGGTTGCCCGCGCACCGGTTGCGGTTCGTCCGGCGGCAATGGCGTCAGCGCGAAGCCCAGCCCGCGACACAGCGCGTGCAGTTCATCCAGATCGCGAAAGGCCAGGGCCGCCTCCAAGGTGTCACCATCGTTGGCGTGACCACCGATGGCCCGGCAGAAACGAAAGAAGCGGAGAGCGTTTCCCCATTCCCGCAACTCGGCCCGCGAATGCGAGCGGAACATCCATCTCTCGTGCTTCTCTTCCTCGGGGGTCATCGCCTGAAGACGATACGCCGGCTTCCGCAGGCGCGTGGTCAAGATTGCGGGCGACAACGTCTGAATCTTGGCTAGGCTGGCGGGATGTCACAGGTTGAACCCCTGGTGTTGCACGTCGACGGCTTCTGGACCAGCCCGTACGCCTTTGCCGCCTACGTTTGCCTGACCGAGAAGGGCTTGCCGTTCACGGTTCGCGAGGTGAACCTGCACGAGCGTGCCCATGCCACGCCCGCCTTCCACGCCAAGTCGGTGACGGCCCGGGTGCCGGTGCTGGAGCACGGGGCGTTCACGCTTTCGGAGTCGAGCGCCATCGTCGAGTACCTGGAAGAGAGCTTCGCGCCCCCCGAATATCCGGCGACCTTGCCGGCCGACCGGCAGGAGCGGGCGCGGGCGCGCCAGATCATGGCGTGGATCCGCAGCGATCTGGGGCCGCTGCGCGATGAACGCCCGACCAGCACCATCTTCTACGAGCCGGCAGCCAAGCCGCTTTCGTTGCTGGGCGCGGCGGCGGCGGAGAAGTTGATCCGGGTCGCATCGGCGTTCATTCCCGACGGTCGCACTTCGCTGTTCGATTCCTTCACCATCGCCGATGCCGATCTGGCGATGATGCTCCAGCGCCTGATCGCCAACCAGCTACCGGTTCCCGCCAAGCTGCGCGACTTCGCCCAGGCGCAGTGGCAGCGCCCCAGCGTCCGGACCTTCGTCGACCATCAGCGGAAACCCTTCGTTCCGTACTGATCCTCAGCGGCGCGGGCGCGGCACGTCGCGCTCCAGCACCGTCTTGCGCGCGTCGGCGTGCGCGGCGCGGATCGCGTCGTCGCAGATCAGGCGCACGTGCTCGCTGAGGATGTCGGCCACCGCGTCGGAGGTGTTCATGTCCGAACGCTCCTTGATGTACTTCTTCAACTTGGACACGACGATCAGCATGTCGCGTTCGTAGCTGCTGGCGAGCGTCAGGCCGGCCGGGGCCGGGGCCACACTGAACGGCGCCGTCGGCGCGCCCGGGGCCACCCGCAGGGGCGCGGCTTCGCTAGGCGGGACTCGATGCAGCGGCGCGGTCGGCGCATCGGTTCGCGTTGCCGGGATCGCGGAATGTTGTCCGGCCGTCCACTCGGCCCGGGTGGGCGCGCGTTCTTCGACCGCCCACGCTTCGCGATGTCGCAACGTGGACAGGTGCGAATCCCAGCACGCCACCGAGCAGAACACCAGCTGCGTACGCGCGCGATTGCAGGTCGATACGCTGCACACCCAATGAATCGCTCCGAAAGGAATGTCCTTCCGGCAGGCACTACACCGCATCCACGGGTTCTCCGTCATCGCGGCAGTTTAACCGCTGCCGCCTCCGAGCGGCAGCCCACGTTACTCGTTGTCTTCGACCATCTTCACCATCGATGGCCAGAACGAGCGCGGGATCTCGATGAGCGATCCCAGCTTGGCCTCGCGGGGGTTGCCCGTGACAAAGATGAAGCCGGGCTGCTGCATCTCGCCCTCGACCTGGTCGTCTTCGAAGTCGTACTGCTTCACCGCCACCGGCTTCTCGCCGCCGTCCGGTTGGGCAGAATCGTCGACCGGCTTCGCTGCCTGCGCCGGTGCGGGCGCGCGCGCGGGCGGGGGCGCGGGCGATTGACTGGTGGCCGGCTCGCGCTTTCGCGGGGCCGCCGCCAGCCTGAGGACGGGGCGGGGACTGGCCGGGCGCATCGGGGGTGTGGTGCGGCTTTCCCCGTCGCTGATGATCGCGCCCCCGGTCCCCCGCGCCGCGCCCACGTCGATGGCGGGGCCGATGGCCAGCACCGCAACCGCCGCCGCCGGTAGCCAGGCGGCCGACAGCGGCGTCCCGCTTCCCAGCGCCACGGGCCACCACGCTCGCAGGGTCTCCAGCGACCGCCGCAGATACGCCAGCGCCCGCCAGACCCGGGTCCGCGCGGTGGTCACGCTGATGCCATTCGTTGCCGCCATCCGCTGGTAGTCCTGATCGTCGTAAAACCGCGCGACCAGCGCCTGGCGCAGCTCGGTGGGGATGGCCGGCAAAGCCGACGCGACGGCGCGCCGCTGCTCGCGCCTCAGGAGCACGTCCTCCGGGCTGCCCTCGCGATCGACGGGCTCATCCACCAACGCGTCGGTACGCCCGGCCCGGCCCCGCCGCCGGTGGGTGTCCGCCAGCAGATTGCGAAAGATGGTCTCGATCCACGGCTCCTGCCGCCCGTCCGGCGCGGGCCGTGCCAGCCCGCGCGCGATGGCCTCGCTGGCCAGGTCCTCGGCGTCGCTTTCGCCCAGCCGCCGGGCAAAACGTGAGGTCAGACGGCGCTGATGTCGAAGCAGGGCGAGTCCGGGGCGAACATTCATGGGAGCCTCCGATCTCGATCAACGTCAAGGCAACCTCGGCGTTCCCACAATCTTACGCTTTCGCCCGCAGGTTGATGCCGGTCCGCGCGCGGGGTTCTCCCGTTGGCGGCAGCGGCTGCTATCCTGGTCGCCCTAACTTATGGATGTTGTTCAAGTCGAGCACCTGCAGAAGATCTTCGGCACCCGCGCGGCCGTCGCCGAACTGTCGTTCACCGTGGCCGCCGGCGAGATCTATGGCCTGCTGGGGCCGAACGGCGCGGGCAAGACCACCACGCTGCGCATTCTGGCCGGCCTGCTGGCGCCCACCGCCGGCCGGGCGCGCATCGCCGACATCGACGTGGCCCTGGCGCCCCGCGATGCCCAGCGCCGCCTGGGTTTCCTGACCGGCACCACGGGCCTTTACGGCCGGCTGACCGGACGCGAGACGCTGGCCTACTTCGGTGCCCTGCAGGGGTTATCCCCCGAACGGGTGGCCGAGCGCATCGTCGCGCTGACGACGGCGCTGGATCTCCACGGCCTGCTGGATCGGCGCGCCGAGGCGCTGTCGTCGGGACAGAAGCAGCGCATCTCGGTCGCGCGCGCGGTGCTGCACGATCCGCCGGTCCTGATCCTGGACGAGCCCACCGTGGGCCTGGACATCCTGGCCAGCCGCTTCCTGCGCGACTACATCGGCGTCGAACGCGCGCGCGGCAAGGCGGTGATCTTCTCGACGCACTACCTGGCCGAGGCGGAGCTGCTGTGCGATCGCATCGGCCTGCTTTACGAAGGCCGCCTGCTGGCCGAGGGCCAACCCGCTGCCCTGCGCGCGCGCGCCGGCGGCGCCGCCAGCCTGGAAGAAGCCTTCTTGCGGCTGGTGGCGGCGTGAACCTGCACGACGTCGGGGTGGTGGTCCGCAAGGAGCTGCGCGAGACGCTGCGGGATCGCCGCACCCTGACCGTCATGCTGCTGTTCCCGCTGGTGGTGTATCCCTTGATCTCGCTGCTGCTGGCCGAGGTGGCGGCCGGCAAGCAGGCCACCGCCAGCGCGCAGACGTCGCGCATCGCCCTGGTGGGCGGCGACGCGCCCACCCGCGCGGCCCTACGCAGCGTGCTGTCGGCCAAGGGAAGCGGCTGCCAGGTGGTCGGCGAAGACGGGCCGCGCCCCTACGACAACAGCGACATCACCAGCGATCGTGTCGACGCCCTGGTGATTCTTCCCCCGGTTGCCGCGCCGTCCACACCCGTCGCCGCACGCGTGATCTACGACGAGACGCGGCCCTTGTCCGATCAAGCCCACGAACGCGTGACCGCGGCGCTGAGCGCCGCGCTGCCCCCCGGCTGTGCGCGCAGCTACGCCGTGTCCGCGACCAGCCTGGCCTCCCAGAGCAAGGTCGGCGGCTATGTCCTGTCCCGGGTGCTGCCGCTGATCATCGTGATCATGACCATGCTGGGCGCATTCTATCCCGCCATCGACATCACCGCCGGCGAGCGCGAACGCGGCACGCTGGAGACGCTGCTGACGTCGCCGGTGCGTCGCTTCGATCTGATGACCGGCAAGGTGCTGGCGGTGGCCACGCTGGCGCTGTTGACCGGCGTCCTGAACATCGTGTCGATGTCGCTGACGGTGGCCGAGACTTCGCGCCTGGCGGCCGGCGCCTCGGTCCTGGCCATCCCGTGGGCGCGCGCGGCCGCGACGATGGTGATCGTGGTGCCGGCGGCGTTTCTGTTTGCCAGCGTGATGGTGGCCATCGGCGCCATGGCCCGCAGCTTCAAGGAAGCCCAGACCTTGCTGATGCCGGTGTACCTGGTGTGCTTGACCCCGTCGCTGGTGGCCAGCATGGCCGAGTTCCCGTTGACCGGCGTCATCATGCTCGTCCCGGGCACCAACCTGACGTTGCTGGCGCGCGACGTGATGTTGGGCTCGGCTCACCTGCTGCCCGCGCTGGTGGTCCTGGCGTCGACGCTGGGGTTCGGCGCCCTGGCGTTGATGCTGGCCGCTCGCCTGTACGACTCCGAACGCTTGCTGGCGTCCACCGACGCCGATGCGATGCGCGTCGGGTCGTGGGTGCGTCACCTGGTGGGGCGCGCGCCGGTCGCGTCCGCGCCGATTCAATCCACGCCCGGGCACGCGCTGACGCTGTTCGGGATCGCCTTCGTGCTGTGGTACTTCGTGTTCACCTGGCTGCAACACTGGCGGCTGTTGCCGGGGTTGCTGCTGTCGCAGTGGGGCGGCTTTCTGGGATTGGTCTGGCTCTATGCACGCGTCACCCACCGTGGACTGGGCGACGTGCTGGTGGTCGCGCGCCCGCCGCGCTGGTCGCTGCTCGGCGCGATCTGCGTCGGACTCTCCAGCTGGTTGTTGCTGGGCATCCTGTCCGACCACCTGATGCCACCGCCGCGCGAGCTGACCGAAAGCCTGCGGCGCCTGATCCGTCCCCCCGGCGAGAACCGCCCGTTGTGGCTGTCGGTGTTCGCGCTGGCGGTGACGCCCGCCATCTGCGAGGAGGCGCTGTTTCGCGGGCCCATCCTGCGCGGCTTTCGTAGCCGGTTCTCGGTGCCCATCGCCTGCTTGCTGACCGGCATCTTGTTCGGCCTGCTGCACGGCGATATCTGGCGGTTCGTGCCGACTCTGTTGCTCGGTGCGTTGCTATCGTGGGTGGCGCTCAGCAGCCGGTCGATTTTGCCCTCGATGGTGGCCCATTCTCTCAACAACACGACTCTGATCGTATTGGGGTATTACGACCTGGATCAGTTCGGCGAGCGGCTCTCCTGGCGCGGGGAACTGGCTCTTTTCTCGGGAGCGCTGCTGGTCTTCATCGGGGGACTGGCGGCGCTGCGCAAGGGCGGGCGGCAAACACCCGAACTTCCTTGAGCAATATCTTCGTTAGCGGAAACACGAAAATTAACTTGTTAGATGCCCAGGTTCTTGATAGTTAACGAGACGGAAGATCAGACCATATGCCTACGACAGAAGAGAAGCGGATGATGGGGTTGTTGAGGAAGTGTGACGTTCTCTCGCAGGTGCCGGCGGACGCCATTCTTCGTTTGGTGGCGGGGGCGCGCTCTTCGGGGTACCGCGCACGTCAAGTGATCTACTTGCCGGGGGACCGGGCGCAAGGCGTGTTTTTTCTCGCGCAGGGACGCGTCAAGATCTCCAAGGTCACCCGCGACGGCAAGGAGCTGACGCTGGCCTACCGCACCGCCTGCGACTTCTTCGGCGAGCCGTGCTTGCTGGAAGGGGGACCGCGCGAGGAGATGGCCGAGGCGATGGAGCCCACGCTGGCCGTCGAGGTCGATCGCGAGACGCTGGACCAGGTGCTGGCGTCCAGCGGCCCGGCCGCCTACTGGTTCGCGCGCGCCCTGATTGCCCGCCGCAAGGATCTTGAATCGCGCGTCGAGCAGCTGATCTTCAAGGACGTCGGCGCCAAGCTGGCCGAGCTGCTGCTGGAGCTGGGACTCCAGCACGGTGTCGAGGACGGGCGCGGCATCGTGATCGCTTTGAAGATCACGCACCAGGAGATGGCCAACCTGATCGGTTCCACGCGCGAGACGGTGTCGCTGACGCTGTCCCAGTTCAAGCGCAAGGGCCTGATCCAGAACGAAGGCCGCCGCGTGATCCTGTCCGACCGCGAAGGCTTGAAGGCGCTCGGCTAGGTCAAACTTTAGGCTAAGCTAGGCAATCGCGGGCGGGCGTTCCTCGCCGCCCGCCAGCAGCAGCACGCCGGTCAGCATGTGCACCTGCGGCTGCCCGCAGGTGGGCGCGATCTCGAACGTGCTCTCGATCCCGACCATCGGCAACGCACCGAACCGCCGATGGATCAGCTCGGGGTCCAGGCCGCTTTGTCCGTAAAGCGCGCTGCCCCGGCCCGCGCAGTTGAAGAACAGACCGAAGGTGGGGGGCGCCGCTTTCCACTCCTGGGTTTGCTCTTCCAGCATGGCCTTCATGTCTTCGCGGGCGCTGATGGCATCGCGCAGCGTGAAGCGAATGGTCTGACCCACGCGCATCGGCTCGGGCAACGCCAAACTGCGCGGCGATTCGTCGGGCACCACGAACGGGCGCACCACGTAGTCTGAGCGGCCATCGCACAGCCGATCGCCCAGGCCGGCCAGCAACGGCACCGACAGCTTCTCCAGCGGCCGGTTGTCGGGCAGGTCCAGCACGTCCTTCAACACCTCGATGGCGGGGCGGCCGTCAATCTCCAGGATCACGTTGTGCTCGACGGCGGTGATCGGAAACGACTTGGACACCGCCTGGCAACCGTGCGAGGTGCCGATGCTGGGGCGCAGCCGCGCCGGGATCAGAAACCCCACCGCCGCGTCGGACAGGGCTTCGCCGTCGCTGAACACCCGCGCGCCGCCATCTTCGCGGCTGGATACGCCCGCGCCCACCACCGCCAGCCCGGGCGCGCCCTCGGCGATGCCGTTAGCAAATGCCGTGGCATCCAGCTGATGCGGATCGGCCAGCACCACCAGCGCCGCGCCCTCCATGGTGGCGCCCAGGCGCGCGCGCGCCAGGCGTCCCAGCTTCGCACCCGCCTCGCGCGGATCCTCGCGCAGCGATGCCACCACGAAGGGCGGCGGAATCTTCACGCCACCGCCCAACGCCAGCACCGCGACGGCGCTGGAATTCTCGATCTCGTTGGTGACCGTGATGATGCCGGTGGTGGAACCGCCGATGATGGTCGCGTCGCCGCCCACGTCGCGCACGCCGTTCAGCACGGCACGAAATTCATCGGCGCTGTGCTGGGCGCCCGCGAAGACGATCAACAGCTCGGCGGGCTGGTCGCCCCCCAGCCCATCCAGCGCCAGGCGCGTGGCTGTGCGGCCGCCGGAGAATCCGTCGTCGATGACTGCCCAACCCGAGCCTGCACAGAGCAACGGGTCCTCTTACTCTCCCCCGGCGCTCCGTCAAAGCCTTTTCGACCGTCATTTCCGCGGGCCCGCGGGCGGAAAATCTACAGCTTCTGCGTCGGGCCGCGTGGCAGCAGCAGGCCGCTGCCCGGGCGCCCCAGCACCACGCCGTCGTCGTACACGATCTCGCCGCGCCGGATGGTGGTCTTCGGCGAGCTGCGCACGACGTTGTCTTCGTAGACCGTGTGTCCCGCGCGCGAGATGGTGCCGTTGGCGCCCACGAAGCGCGGCGCGTGCGCTTCCCAGATCACCAGATCCGCATCCGACCCCACGGCGATGGTGCCCTTGCGCGGATAGAGGCCGAACAAACGCGCCGCATTGGTGGACGTCACCGCCACGAAGCGCTCCAGCGTCAGACGCCCCTTCAGCACACCCTCGCTGAACAGCAGCGGCAGCATCGTCTCCAGGTCGGACACGCCCGGGCGCATGTTCACGAGGTCCAGCTGTGAATCCATCTTCATCTCGCGCGTCCACGGCGCGTGATCGCTGCCGATGGTGTCGATGCTGCCGTCGGCCAGCCCCTGCCACAGCGCCTCGCGATCCACGTCCTCGCGCAGGGGAGGCTGCGCCACGAACAGCGGACCGTCCTCGCGGTCGTAGCAAGCGCGCGTCAGGTGCAGGTAGAGAGGGCGCGTCTCGACATACACCGGCAGCCCGCGCGCGCGGGCCTCGGTGCAGGCGGCCAGCGCCCGCGCCGACGACAGGTGCACGATATAGGTGGGCGATCCCGTGACCTCGCACATCGCGATGGCGCGCTGGGTGGCGGTCAGCTCGGCCACCACCGGGCGCGTGTCGGGAAAGTCGCGAATCGAATGGTGCTCCCGGGCGCAGATCAGCGCCGAGCAGCACTCGATGGTCGCCAGATCCTCGCAGTGCACCAGCGTGATCGACCCGGCCTGCCCGGCCGCGCGCATCGCCAGCAGGAACTGCCCGGCGAACCCGTCGAATGACGGAAAGTGCATGAAGAACTTCAGGCTGGTGATGCCCTGGGCGGGCAGGCCCGGAATCTCTTCCAGGATCCCCGCGGTCGGCGACAGCACGCCCGGATGCAGGATCACGTCGGCGATCGAGTTGCGGCGGGCGTCGTCGCCCTCGATCTTCATCCGGTTGGCGATGGACTCGGACGGCAGCACGAACGACATGTTCCCCAGCGTCGTGATGCCGCCGGCCAGCGCCGCCGCCGATCCGCTGGCGAAGTCGTCGGCCCAGGTCGGCTCGCCCTCGGTCGCGTCGGCGCAGGTCAGGTGCACATGCGGATCGACGCCCCCCGGCAGGATCAGGCGCTCGGCGGCGTCGATCTCGCGGCGGCCGCGCATCGGCCCCCCGAGCTGGGCGATGATTCCGTCCCGGATCCCGATGTCGGTGTGGGTGCGGCCTTCGACGGTGACCACGGTGCCGCCCCGGATGACCAGATCGAAGTCCGGGGAGCTGGGGGATGGGGTAGGCACCGGTGGGGACATGGAGCCCTCATGGCATCGGACGGTTGCAGCCGAAGGATGAGGACCTTACGAACAATTTTCGCGCCCGGAAGAAGATGCAGCGCCGGCGGCGGCCAACCCTGGTCGTCTCGGGTATAGTGCTTAGCTTCGGTTGGCGAGGGCGGCGGGGGGAAATTCCAAGGGGGCGAAACGGTTTCGACGGAGGTCAGCAAAGTTCGTGTCGCGTGCCGAGGCGCCCGAGGCCTCGTAAAAACGGGCAAAAAAAACAACTGCGAACGATAACTCGTTTGCTCTGGCCGCCTAAAAAACGGACCAGACCGCGATCCGGGGAGCTGCCTGTGGCCCCGGTGAGCGGACATCTCTCAGGCTAGCGTTCACTCAACGTCTTTCGGTGTGCTCGCGAAACTCAGGAAGGGCTAAGCGCTAGGACGCCTCGCCGGTGGGCCACCCCAGTGACGAAAACTAAATCGCCGGACACGCACGTAGTGACATAAACGGAGCACTTCCGGACCCGGGTTCGACTCCCGGCGCCTCCACGAAAACCTAATGATTTCGCCGGTGCGATCGGTCGGCGGCGCCGGGTAAGGCACCCGGCAACCACCGATCGGCGTGCTGCCCTCTCAGGCTGCACGTCGGCGCTTCGTGGCCGTTCCACTCGAACTGATTCGCAACGCCTTCAATACAGAGACCGGATCGCGATCGATTACGGTGAGTAAGACGCGCGCCGGGCCGTCCGGCCTCACGCGCTTCTGCTCCCAGTTCCGTAGCGTTCCGACGCTTACGCCGAAGGCGCGCGCGAACTCGTCCTGTGAGAGGCCGACCTTGCCCCGTACCTTCCCGACGTCGAGCTCGCGCGCATTGAAGGTAGTTGCCCGCCCCCGGACCTTGTCGCCTTTGGTATAGGCGAGCGCGTCCTGGAGGCCCGCGATGATCGAATCGAATGCCTTCTTGCTCATGATCAGTACCTTTCGAGTTGCTGCTTGATGGCCCGAACGATCGCGGCCATCGCGTTTCGCTCCGTCGCGCTCAGATTCGCCTTCTCGTTCTTCGCGAATACGGTCAGCGCGAACACCGGCAGGCGTAGGCTGTGAAAGTAGTAAATGACGCGCGCCCCGCCGCTCTTCCCCCGTCCACTCAGGGCGACGCGAACCTTCCGAACACCGCCGGTGCCCGGCATGATCTCGCCACACTCCGGATCGCGAGCCAGCATCGCTACGACGCCAGCACGCTGTTCCTCAGACATCATCTTGGAGGCTCGACCCAAGAATTCCGCCGTCTCGATGACCGTCTGAAGCGGTCGTCCCATGACGACATGCTACGCTAATAGCGTATAGACGCAAGCGAAGAGATTTCCCCGCTAGTGGCGAACCTCGAAACCGGCTTGGCGCTGGACGCAAGGTCGCTGACTCTGGCAGGAATGAACCATGCCGGAGCCAGCCAGCCCAGACGCGCGCGAAGCCCGAGAGGTCCTTCTCCAGCTCGCGGGGCGACGACAAGGGCGACCGGATTCCCTTTGAAAATCTCCGAACGTGTAGAAATTCGTGAAGCGCGTCGACGATATTTCGGCGCGCGTCGAGATCTTGCCGAGTTCCGTTCGCTGAGACGACGTCAGCGGACGATCGATGGCACGGAAGTCGTAGAACTGGTACTCGCTCATGGACGCGGGCGACGGCGGACACGAGGTTTCGGCGCGGGATTCGCAGCTTGCTTGGTGGCAACGAATCCCGAGTCGTCGCCCCTGTGAATGAAGATCCGTCCTCGGAGTTGGCCGCCATCGAGCTCTGCCCACCCACGGCCTCGGGCATCATCTGCGTCGTCCGCGCCTTCCCAGGAGAACTCCACCCGAGCCCTCTCCTTGTCGTAGCGACAGTCCATCCAACCTACGACCATCCCGAACTGGAACTCGCCGCCCTGCTCGTTCGCGAACGTGAAGTGCCCGGGAACATCGAGGTCGATGAAGTCCGCTGCCCACAGCTCCATCTCGGAGATCCGCCAGCGACCCAGGAAACGCGGATCGGTCGGACGGCTTTCACGTCGCACTACTGTCACGCCGCCCGCTTCTTCGATGAGGTCGTCGATGACGCCCGCTTGGGACTTGAGTGAGGCACGAGGCGAATCTGCAGGTCGAGCTCAAGCGCGATCGAGGCGCGCTCCAAGATATCGAGCGTCGCTCCGGACTCGGCCGGATGGAGAAGACGGTACACGGAGTTCAAGCCGCGCGCTGCCGCCCGATCAGCGTATCCGCCGGGATCCCCAGCTTCTCGCGAATCCGCGCGATCATGGCGATGGTCAGGTCACGGCGTCGGTTGAGTACTTCCGACACCCGGGCGCGGCTCCCGATGATTGGCACCAGATCGGCGCGGGTGAGACCGATCTGCTCCATGCGGAAGAGGATGGCGTCGATTGGATCGGGCGGGTCGACCGGGTGATGCTTGGCCTCGTACGAATCGATCAGGGTCGTCAGGATCTCCAGTTCCTCGGCCTCGGAAGTCCCCGTCCGCGCACCCCACAGCTTCTCCACGCGCTTCAGCGCGCGGGAATGATCGCGTGCATTCTTGATGGGATGGATATCCATGTTTCGTCTCCTCATCACAGCTTCTTGATGTCAATCCGATCGTAGCTGCCATGCGTGCCGATGAACTTGATCCACACGACCTGCCCAGGGAACCAGAGCTTGACCACCAATCGGTACTTGTTGCCGCCGATGTTGAAGACGACCCTCTCGCTGTCAACCACGCTAGCGGTCGCGTACTGCTTTTTGATGTCGCTCATCGTCTTCCACTCCGACCTGGCTACCTCCGCGAACCAGGCCTTCAGCGGCCCCTCGTGGTTCCGCTTGCTACCCTGCTACACGCTCGCGACGTCGCCGCTCCTTCCGCCGCGCTCGCCGTCCCGCTCATGTCCCTGCAAGGCCCCGATTCCTCGCCAGAATCTACGCTCCCGATCGCTCCCGCGTTCTCCACGAAACTGACCGGACCCCTGTTCGACTCCCGGCGCCTCCACCATTCTTCTTAAACGATTCTAACTGCTTCTACTGCTGACCTGCCCTGTTGTCAGGCGGAGCAGCTTCCAACAGACGGACGGCGTCCCTCCGGACGTCCGGACTCAGATGCGCATAGCGCATCGTCATCTCGATGGTGGAGTGACCGAGGAGCTCCTGGACCGCCTTGAGAGCCGCCGCCCCGCGCATCACCAGGTGTGAAGGGAAGGTGTGCCTCCATCCGGCGAACACGTCCGCGACCTTCAGGGGGCGTTGGTGGCCAGAGCGGCCCAGCCGGCACTGACATTGGCCGCCTGTATGCCGCAACCCGCGCCGGCCGTTGCCGGGTTCGTCGACGCGACCGCGATCGGGTGGGCGTTCGGCAGGTTGGACCGAACTTCGTCGAGCAACGCGGGATCGTCGTCCCAGTAGACCACCCGGCTTTGATCGGCCTTGGACGTCGGTGAGAGACCGTAGTGCGCCATCACTTTGCGGATGAGCGTGACCTTGGATCCCCCGATCACACCGTCGAAATGGTACGCGCAGGTGTCGCAGTTCCAGTTGGCCTTGTCGTCGATGGCTGGGTACGAGAAATCGGTCCCCGTCTTGTTGTAGTGGATGGACGAAAAGAACTCCGGGAACGCCGCTGGCGTCAGGGTCTGGATCACCTTGTCGTTCCAGCAGGCATCGAGCTGTGAGTGGCTCGCGATGCCGATGAAGGCGCCGTGGCGAACGCACTCCGCGATGGCCGCGTGAGCGGCCGTCGCGAGGCACTGGTCGTGCCAACTGGAGGTCGTGCAGGCGTTGGTTCGACACAGATAGGTCGTCGACATCGACATCGTCTGCGAACACGAGTGGCTGGACAGGACCAGATCGTAGTCGAAGATGCACAGGGCCCGCGGCGCATTCGTGCATGTGTCGCCCTGGGCGGTGAGGTGATACCCGTGCGCCTCGTCGCAGCCCGCCGCGCCCGCGGCCCCGCCGCCAGCGGCGCCGCCACTGCCCGGCGACCCACCGGAGCCCGTTCGGCCCGCGCCGCCCGGTGATGTGCCACCTTGGTTGCCACCTCGGCCGCCACCGCCGCCGGAACCGGGTTGGCCGCCGCTTCCGGGCGCACCGCCTGATCCAGAAACCGCGCCCCCGGTACCCGCGACACTTCCGCCGCTGCCCAGTTGCCCACCGCTGCCGCTCACTCTTCCGCCCGAGCCCGCTCCCCCGGTGCCGGCGGTCGCGCCGCCAGAACCAGTGCCCGAGCCGCCGCTTCCGCCGCCAGAGCCAGTGTTCGAGCCGCCGCTTCCGCCGCCAGAGCCAGTGCTCGAGCCGCCCGTCCCGCCGCCATCACCTCCCGATGGGCTACACGCGAAGGAAAACAGGATCGTCACGACCATCAAGCCCGCTGCTCTCGGATCGAATCGCCATTGCATGACAGCCTCCGAAGTGGGTGAACTCGGACTCACTCGCGCGCACGAGCTCGTGAAGGGGCGGGCCTAAGGCGGCATTGTAAGGTAACCTGAGATAAGATCTACAGAGCGCTTACCAACGTCCCACCGAGGTTCGCCGCGTTCGGCCATGAACGCGTTCTTCGTTTTCGACGTGACGGCGCACGTCCGCGACCTTCAGCCCGAGCTCTGGATTCACGGGCACACCCGCCAAGCGAAACCTACAGACTGCGCCTACCCCAGGTTTCTCTCGGCGTGCGCGAGGATCTCCACCAGGCTCTCGAGGGCCTCCTCGGTACCAGGAACGCCGTGCGCACGCAGGGCCACTTCCTTCGCGAACAGAGCCAGCAGGTAGCGCAGGCGGGTCCGCGGCTCGCCGCGAAGTGCGATGTAGTCCTCGTGGCTGGCGTTGACCTGCCATCGCTGGCCGTCGAAGCGGCTGCGCCAGCGGGCACCGGGATCGTCGACCAGCTCGGGCTCGGGAACGCCCGCCGCCAGATCGGCCGACGGGTCGGGGCGATCGGCGACGACCACGGTCGCGGATGCCTCCGCGCGCTCCGCGCCTTGAGTGGCCACGACCGTGATCTGTGCCCGCAGGCCGGGCCGCACGTCCGCCTGCGCGCGCACGAGCGGCTTCGCCCCTTCGCCGACGATCGCGACCGCCCCCGTGCCGCCTGACCAGGCCAGGGCAACCTCCCCGCGCACGCGCCGACCGTCGCGATCGACGGCTATGGCCTGTACGCGCCGCTCGCGTCCGGGCGCGAGCGCGATCTCGGCCGGCACGATGCGCACCGAAGCCAGGGGACCCGGAGGAAACAGCGTCGGCTGCTCGGCCGACGCGGGTTCGATATCCGTCGCCCCTCCCTGCTGACCGGGCTCCAAGTCGCGGGGAAGGGGCAGCCCCGCGGACACCGCGCCGGCCCCGGCGGCAGGCGTCGTCCCATCCGACGGGGGCCGCGCCTCCTCGACCTTGGGTAGCTCATACTGGGGAAGCCGCGCGCGAAGGCCTCGCAGCGCGCGACGCAGCTCGGTGAGGAGCTGCCGACTGGTAGTCGCCTGCCGCTCTCGCTCGAAGCGGACGAGCTCGGCGTCGACGAGCGGCGCGTACTCGGCCATGGCGCGCGCGAACGCCGCCGATGCCGCGTCGGGGACGATCCCGCGGCGCGTCCCTGGCGGGATTTGAAACGCGGGGAACTCGATGAGGCCGGTCAGCCCGCGGCCGACCCAGGGGGAGCGATCGAGACCCTCGCCCCGCAGTTCCGCGGCGTCGTCGGCCACCAACGTTCCGGCGCAGCTCACCTCGACCGTCGCTCGATCGCCTCCCCGCGCAAGATAGAGCTCGATCCGAGCGGACGGGTAGCCCGCGACCGGCGCGATCTCCGGAAGCGTCAGCCGCTCGCCCACGAATCGGCGCGGAACGACGGTGAACGTTCGTTCGGCAAGCCCGCGTGCCAGACCGTCCTGGATCTCCAGAGTTGCGCCGGTTGCGAGCAGCATCCCGCGCAGCTCCGAGGCGAGGTAGTCGTTGAGTCGCCGGCCGGTCAACAGCCGCTGCGCTGAATCGTGCATCTCGCTGATCACGACCTCGGTGAAGGTGTCGGCCGATTCGAATGCCATCCGATCGCGAAGCAACTCTGCTCGCTCCTGCTCCTCGACCATGCGCAGCACCCAGACGTCCCCTCCGCCAAGGCGGGACCGGATCTCCATTCGGTGGCCGACGGACCAGAACCCGAGGAGTCCGATGCCGTATTTGCCGGCGACGATCTCGTCGTGACGCTCCCGCGGCGACAGCCCCCGCTTGCGTGAGTGGCCGATGTTCGTGGCAATCGCGCGCAGCGCCTCCTCGCGGGACAGCTCTGGGACAATCCCTTCACCGTCGTCCCGGATCACGAGCGCCGGGGCCCGTCGTATGCGGCGGCGCTCGATCGTCACCCGCCGCGCGTTCGCGTCGAGGGAGTTCTGGACGAGCTCCGCGACGGCCTTACGCGGATCACTCTGGCTGCGGGCGAGCCATCGAATGAGGTCGAACGGATCGGCCGGTCTGAGCTTGAGCGTCGATGTGGAAGAGGAAGGCATGGTTCGGGCAGTGGCGGCGCACGGCCATCCAGGGCGCCATCCTACGATCGTTCTGCCTTTCCGATCGCCCTCGGCCCTCGACGGTTCTCCAGACGAGGGGAAGATCCCCGGCGATGGCTACGGAATTGACGTCGCCAGGTCGTGGCGTTCCGGGACGAGTATTCGGAGCTTCTTCAGCCTCATCGACACTATCTGGATGCGATCTTCGTAGTGGTAAGGCCCGTCGCTCACGCCCGCCTTTTCGATTGGCACAGGGAGCCCGGTCTCGGACCTGGGGTCGAAGGCCCGCCTGCAGGAGGTGCTCCACCACGCGCCCGCCGATGTTCCCGGTCGCGCCGGTGATGAGGTAGTCGCCGCTCTTCTTGCTCGTCTCGTGCTCCGTCATGTGGCTCCAGGCTCCTACGCCAGCGTCTGGTTCAAGAAGGCTATGGTGCGTTCCCAGGCGAGCTGGGCGTTCTCGGGCGAATAGACGCCGCTCATCCGCTCGTTGAAGAACGAGTGCCGGGCGTCGTAGCTGTGGAACGTGACGGGCACCGGGGCGCGACGTAGCTCGGATTCGACCTCGGCGAGGCGCTCCCGAGGCACGTATTTGTCGTCGGACACGTAGTGGCCGAGGACCGGAGCTCGCACCTTCGTCAGATCGATCTCCGGCCTCGGGACTCCGTAGAACGAGACGCAGGCAGAGACCTCGGGCACCATCGCCGCGGTCGCGAGGGCGAACGCCCCGCCCATGCTGAAGCCGACCACGCCCACCTTCGAGGGCAGGAGCGCCCTCGCTGCGAGCCGCAGATCCGCGAACCATTGGGCCTTGTCTCCGGTCCTCACCAGCTCCTCGGCTTCCTGGGGGCTGTTCGGGACCTTGCCTCGGTAGAGGTCCACGCCGAAGGCCACGAACCCCTCTTGCGCGAGGCGGTCCACCACCCCGCGGACCTGCTGGTTGAGCCCCCACATTTCATGAAGGACGAGGAGGCTGGGGCGGCCCGCGCCTGCACTGTCGTTGAGGTATCCCGAGAGCTCACCCAGACCGTCGATGTGTTTCATTTTTCTCCTGTTCCGAACGTTTTGATCCGCTCGGAAAGGCTACGAATCCTGACGGTCCTGGTCAGCTCGCGTTAAGACGCGGCAATCTCGGCCTCGAACACTGGATTGCTCAGATTTCGTCGGTTATCTGTGAGAGGACATTCGCATGCAGGACCAGCACGAGAAGAGGCCCAACCGGCGTCGGCCCAAGCAACAGCGGGCCCATCAGACCGTCGAGACCGTGCTGCAAGGTGCGGTGCGTGTGCTCGCTCGGGACGGTCTCGACGGGGTGACCACGAATCGGATCGCCGAGGCGGCCGGGGTGAGCATCGGATCGCTCTACCAGTACTTCCCCGACAAACGCGCCATCTTCCTCGCCCTGCACGAGCGGCACGCCCAGCGGGTTCAGCAGGTCATCCAGCGCACGCTCGACGCCCATGCCGCCGCCCCGCTCGAGCCGCTCGTGGTGGCGCTCATGGACGGGTTGTTCGACGAGCATGCCGCGGACCCGCGCGAGCTGCACGCGCTCCTCGACCAGCAAGAAGACGGCAGCCGGGGGCTCCGCCAGGCGCTCGGCGAGGGCCTGATGGCCAGGCGGTTCGGTCCACCCCTTCCTCGGGAGCGAGTCCAAGTGGTCATTCCCGCGATGATCGACATCCTGGTACACGAGGCCGTGCTGTCGGGTCCCAACCAATGCTGCCTGGCCGCCGCGAAGGCAGAAGCGTCGCGCGCGGTGATCAGTTACCTGCGCGCTTGATGGTCAGCCCGGCGCGCTCCGCCGGCCTCGAGGGCACTGACTTTCTACTTCGCCATCGGACGCCCTCGCGTCAGTGTTCTTCGTGGGGATCGTCGGATTCGGACCGCCGAAATACCCGGAGCGAAAGCTCGCGGGTCTGCGCAAGGATCGCGAGCTCTGATCCGCGCCCGTCCGGCTCTACGAGGAGTCTGTGACCTGGCGCGGTGCTCGCGTCCGCACGAGGTCGAACCTTCTCCCGGCGCCGCACATCCGCTATCGCGTCCGTCGCTGAGCCGGACGACCAGCGCCTGCTGGTTGTGACCTAATCGCCCGCGCGCTTCGATGACCGAATGCTGACCAGCGGAACGGCGGTGTCCTCATGCTCTGCCTTCAAATAGATCTGACTGTGTCCTTCCCCGTGCTGGACGCGAGCCTGGAGCAGGATCAATGCGTCCAACACCTGTTCGGGGCGCGGGGGGCACCCGGGAATGTAGACGTCAACCGGGACGATCTGATCCGCTCCCGGGATGGTTGAATAGTTTTGGTAGAAGCCTCCCGTCGACGCACATACGCCAAAGGCGACGACCCATTTCGGCTCGCACATTTGATCGTAGATGCGGCGCAACACCGGTCCCATGCGTTCCGTGATCGTGCCGACGATGATCAGAACGTCTGCCTGACGCGGAGAAAAGCGCGGGACCTCGGCACCGAAACGGGAGATGTCGTATTTCGGGCCAGCCGTGGACATGTACTCCATGCCGCAGCAGGCGGTCACGAACGGATATTGGAAGAGCGAGAACTTCCGCGCCCAGTTCAGGAGGTCGGACAAGCGGCCGGTATAGAAGTCCAGACCCATTCACCACCTTTTCGTTCGTGCCCTTACCGCCGGCTGACTGATGTCTCGAGCCATGCTGGCCATCATGGCCATCTTGACCAGCGCCGATCTGTCGGGCGAGGGAGCTCCCCATTTGCTCACAGCGTGAGCGGGCGGCCGAATCAGGTCGGCAAACCCGCCAGCAGGGCGATCTCGCTCGCCGCGTATGCGGGTGGACGTGTTTCGCTTTCCCCGTAGAGCAGCTCCAGGATTATCGACCGCCAGTCCCCGCGGGCGCCGAGCCTGGCCAGGACCGCATTGAGGCCCCAGTTGAGGCGGTAAGTGAACACCCAGTGCTTGGGGGTCGTGAGCCTGAAGCGGTTTCGGTTCTCCGGCCACGACATCCGCCAGGTCCGCTCGATGAACTCCCTGGTGAAGGTGAAGGGCCCTTCCGCCAGCCAGGGCAGGTGCAGGTGCAGTGACAGCCGATGGGCAAAGGCGAAATCGAAGGTTTCGGGATCGGAAATGTAGCCGCTCTCGATCCAGAGGCCGGCGGCGCGCGTGAAATCCCGTTCGAGAATCGCGCGCACGAGTGCGCGCCAGCGGGCGAGGTGATCGGCCGGGAACCGCTTCACGCAACCGAAGTCCAGGAAGGTCACGCCCCGTTCGTGAAAGAGGTAGTTGCCGGGGTTCGGGTCGGCGTTGAAGAGCCCGTGACGGAAAATCGACTGGTAGGCGAACCGATAGATGATGTCGGCCGCGCGATCCTTTTCGCTTTGTGACGCCCGCCCGCAGAAGGTCTCGAAGTCGTCTCCGGAGGCCAGCTCTGTCACCAGGATGTGGGCGGTCGTCATCTCATCGAATACGCGTGGCACAAAGACCCCGTCGCAGCCCGCCCACAGGCGCGCGAACTCCCGTTGGTTGGCTGCCTCGCTCCGGTAGTCGCATTCCTCCAGGAACCGCTCGCGCAGCTCGGCCGTGAAGACGCCTGAATCCAGCCCTCGGAAGACGAGCGCGCTGGCTTGCTCCGCCAGGAGTGCGTTCTTCAGGTCGGCTTCTATCGCCTCTCGGATCCGCGGATACTGCACTTTCACCGCGACCAACTCGCCGGACTTGAGCCTCGCACGGTGCACCTGCCCGATGCTGGCGGCCGCAAAGGGCTGGGGCGACCACTCAGCGAACAGCCGTCGCGGAGTGATCCCCAGCTCCCGCAAGAAAATCTCCGCGACGGCGGAGGGAGCCATCGGGCGACTGCGCGAACACAAGGTGGCCAGCGCCGCGCGCGCCTCCTCCGGCATGGCAAAGTCGAGGTAGCTCGCGGTCTGACCGAGCTTCATCGCGAGGCCTTTCAGCTCGCCGAGCGCCTCGGCCACGCGAGCCCCGATGGCCGCATGCGCCCCTGCGGTGAGCACGCGGGCGCGCTCGCGGTCCACGAACATGCGCTGCAACGCGAGCACGGTGGCGCGCGCCGCCACGCCGGCCGCCGTGCGCGAGAGCTTCCCGCTGCGGGACATCCGCGAAACGGACAGTGTATCGAGCGGGTTGGATCGGCGTTCGGTCGGCACCGACGGCAGCCCCAGATCCTGCTCGTAGAGGGAGAGGAGGCGCAGGACGGGCCCCGGCACCGGCCGCGCGCCCGATTCCCACAATCCGATCGCTCCGTGCGCGACCTCGAACTCCGCCGCCAGGTCCCTCTGCGACAGCCCCAAACTGTCGCGAATGCGGCGCAGCCGCGCCGCGGGAGAGTCACCCCCGCGGGGATGTCGCCGCCGAGCAACGTCGTGGGGCCTGTCCGCGTGCGTCGGCACGAGCTGAAACGATATCAGTTTGCAGCGGTCGCGTGGTCGCGCCGTCGACGGGAACCCGCGCCCCGTTGCCTGGCGCGCCTGCCGCGCTGTGGGCTCGATACTCGCCTTCGGTCGGATCCGAAACTGGCTCATCACGTACGCGTCCACGCCGCGCCTGGCCCGATTCCTCGCCCAAGAACCGCTCTCCTACGCGCTTCGGCTCTCTCCTGCGATGGCCGCACCCGGGCCCCACTCCCGGCGCCTCCACACCCTTCCATGAGAGGTTCGAGATCAGGTGTCGCTGTGACCATTGAAGCGGTGAACGTCGGGCGTCACACTTCGACCGCATGCACGAGGCGTTGCGCATCGCGATCGGCGTGGGGGGTGGGCTGCTGCTCGCCTGGGCGGTGCTCGCGATCGTCCTGCTCGTGACGCGTCCCGAGGGAGGCAGCATCAAGAGTGTTGCCCGCCTGCTTCCCGACACACTGAGGCTGTTCCGCCGGCTTGCGACGGATCCGCTCCTGCCACGCGGCGTGCGCGTGCGGCTCTGGCTGTTGTTCGTGTATCTCGCGTTCCCGTTCGACCTCATCCCGGACTTCGTGCCCGTGATTGGTTATGCAGACGACGTGATCATCGCCTGTCTGGTCCTCCGCTCGGTCGTCCGGCGAGCAGGACCGGACGCCGTTCGACGTCATTGGCCCGGCTCCCCTGAAGGTCTCGCGGCACTCTGGCGGGCCGCCCGTCTGCCGGGATCGCCTGGCCAGAAATCCTAGGGGCGCCGACGTCGAGTACGGCGATCGCGAGCGATGGCGACCTGGCCAGCATCCGCGAGAACGCCACCGTATTGCCCGCAACGATCGCTTGCATCGCCAGCAATGGCTGGCGCTCGCGGCGGGCCGTCACCGAACCTCGGCCGGACCCCTGGCGAAACGGCGGCGGTAGTAGGCGGTCCACGCGAAGATCGCCGGAGTGCCGATGGCGGGGACCGCGATCCAGATCGCGGTGGCGAAGGTGCGCGTGCCGAAGCGCGCGGCGTTGACGACGACCAGCGCGGTGAGTGCGGCAATGCAGGACCCGAGCATGCCGCCCATATGGGCGAACCACCAGTGGCGATCCGCGGCGGGCGTTCGCAACCAGTAGCGGAGCTGGCCGGTGCCCGTGATCAGACCGACGAACGAGAACACGATCAGCAGCGTGCGGTGATCGAAGAGGCCGTACACCAGCGTCGCCACCGCCATCGCGACGTTGGCCGCGGCGATCCCGAGGTCCCACGCGTGGCGATGGGGAGCCCGACGCGCCTTGAAGCGGAGCGCGCGCACGCCGGACGACACGCCGGCCGCCGTCAGCGTGGCCACGTAGAACAGAAACAGGCCGTTCGCGTGCGCGTTGGGGTGTTGCGCGTCGGCTCTGGTGAAGCGCCAGATCGCGAGCGCCAACGCCGTGACCGACACTCCCGTCATGGCGATCACGAAGACCCAGCCCGCGCGACGATGCAGGCGGCCCCCTTTGGGTGCAACGAGAGGAACGATCATCGACGTCAGGGCGACCACACCGGCGATGATGTGGGGCGTGAGGAGAAGGTCGTGCATGGCGCCGAGGATGGCAAAGCCGCGCGAGCCGCGCATGTGCCGGAAGTCATGCAATCGACCATGACTTCTGGCGCAGGTGCGCCGTCGCGAAGTCGGTATGCTGCGGGCATGCAGCCGGAAGCCTGGATGCGGATCGCCGGGTACGGCACCTGGCTGGTTGCCGTGTTGCCCACCACGGTGGCCTTCGCGCGTGGCGCACTCGCGGGGACCCGCGCGCTCGGGTTCGCGATCGGTGCGGTGGCGTTCCTTGCTGCCTTCGTCGTGGCGTGTCGCACGCCGACCGGCCGCGGCGGGGCAGCGCTTGCGTTGCGTGTGGCGCAATCGCTGGCTGCGATCGCCATGGTGTGGTTGGCGCGTGACGTGGTGACCGCGGCGATCTTCGTCGTGGTCGCGAGCCAGCTGCCGGGCGTGGTGTCGGGGGGCGTCGCGCTGGCGTGGGTGGCCGTGCAGTCGGCGACCATCGCGTTGCGGTTCGACGCGCGCCACCTGGGTGCGGCGCTCGCGAACGGCGCGGCGTTCGCGGGCTTCCAGGCGTTCGCGCTCGCCGCGACCTCGCTGGTTGCGTTCGAACGCCGTGCCAGCGGGGCCGCCGCCGAGCACAGCCGCACCCTTGAGCGCTTGCGGGTTGCGCGCGATCTGCACGACACGCTCGGACACCACCTCACCGCGCTCGGCATGCAGCTCGAGGTGGCTACGCACCTCGCCGACGGCCGTGCAAAGGAGCACGTCGAGCGGGCCCACGCGATCGGGCGTTTGCTGCTCGCGGACGTTCGCAATGCGGTGGGTGACCTGCGCGATCCGCGCTCTCTCGGCGAGGCGCTGCGTAGCCTGGTCGCCGCACCGGGCGCGGTCGTCGTGCACCTCGAACTCGCCGCCGAGCTCGACGGGCTGGCCGGCGAGCAGGCCGACGCGATTGTCCGTTGCGTGCAAGAGGTGATGACGAATACGGCGCGGCATGCAGACGCACGAAACCTGTCGATCTCGATCCGATGCGACCGCTCGGCGATCCGTCTGCGGGCCTGGGACGACGGCCAGACGCCTGGCGATTCCATCGCCGGGGGGGCCATCGTCTGGGGGCACGGTCTCACCGGCATGCGCGAGCGTTTCGTCGCGCTGGGCGGTCAGGTCGACGCGCGCAGGACCCGCGACGGCGGGTTCGAGGTGGAGGCGAGCATGCCGCGGCGGAGCCCATGACCATCCGGGTTGCAATCGTCGACGACCAGATGCTCATCAGGCAGGGCATTCGAGCGTTGCTCGAGCTGGTGCCCGAGCTGGTCGTCGCGGTCGAAGCCAGCGATGGCGTCGAAGCGCTCGACCTGCTCGGGCGCGTGCCGGTCGACGTGGTCCTCGTCGACGTCCGGATGCCCCGGTTGGATGGTCTCGGCGTCGTGCGAGGACTTGCCGCGCGTGCCGCCGGCGGTCACCGTGTCCCGTCCGCGATCGTGTTGACGACCTTCGACGATGACGACGTGCTTCTCGACATGGTCCGCGCGGGCGCCAAGGGCTGGCTGCTGAAGGACGTGTCGCTCGACGTCCTCGCCAACGCGATCCGCAGCGTCGCCGCCGGAGGCACGATGATCCGGCCTCAGCTCACCGAGCGCGTGCTTCGCGGACTCGAAGGCGCACCGCGGGACCGCACCGCCCCCGCCTCGCCGCTCACCGCGCGCGAGCGCGAGGTGCTGCGCTTGATGGCCGGCGGGTATTCCAATCGCGAGATCGCCGACGCGCTTGGCGCTGCGGAGGGCACGGTGAAGAACCACGCCTCGAGCATCCTGTCGAAGCTCGGTGTTCGCGATCGCACCCGCGCCGTGCTCACGGCGATCGAGCGTGGCTTGATCTGACCGGCGCGGTTACGGCGGATCCTCGCCGTGGCCTTGCCGGCTCCGATTTCGGTATCCTACGGGCGCGTGCCCTTGCGCCCCGACATTCGGTTCCGCACCACCGCCGATGGCGCGAAGCTCGCCGTCGGGACTTACGGTCAAGGGCCTCCGTTGGTCCGCGCGGGAACCTGGCTCACTCACGTCGAGTACGACGCGACCAGCCCCTTGTCGGCGCATTGGGGCGAGGAGCTGGCGAGGCGCCATCGGTACATCGCATACGATAGCCGCGGGTGTGGCCTTTCCGATCGCCAGGTGCCCGAGCTTTCGCTGGATGTATTCGTCTCTGATCTCGAAGCGGTCGTGGACGGATTGGCGCTCGAGCGATTCCCTCTGTTCGGCCTGTCGATGGGCGCACCGGTGGCGGTTGCCTACGCCGCGAAGCACCCGGAGCGGGTGAGTCGCCTCGTGCTCCACGGCGGGTTTCACCGGTCGTACCTTGCCGCCAAGAGTTCCGACCCCCGTGTCCTCGAGGAGGTCGACGTGCTGCTCAAGAGCGCACGCCACGGATGGGGAAGCGGAAGCCCGGCGCTGCGGCAGGTCTTCGTGGCGAAGTTCATGGGCAACGCGACCGAGGCACAGCGCCAGGCGTTCGATGAGCGCCAGCGGGTGTCGTCCACGGCTGAAGTCGCCGAGCAGTACTTGCGTGCGATGTTCGCCTTCGACGTGAAGGATCTAGCCCCGCAGGTGTCGTGCCCGACCATCGCATTCCACAGCCGGGGTGATCAGCTCATTTTCTTCGACCAGGGGCGAAAGCTGGCCGCGCTGATACCGGGAGCGCGCTTCGTTCCGCTGGACAGCGTGAATCACGTCCCGTTCCGCGAGGAACCGGCGTGGCAAGTTCTCGTCGCTGCGCTGCGCGCGTTTCTCGACGAGGACCAGAGCACGGGCTCGCCCTCGCCAACCAGAGCGCTTACATCGCGGCAGCTCGACGTGCTCCGCGCCGTGGCGAGGGGCCTCACCGACAAGGAGATCGCGAGCGAGCTATCGCTCAGCCCCCGCACGGTGGAGATGCACGTCTCGCGTGCACTCGCCGCGCTGGAATGCGCGAATCGCGCCCAGGCCGTGCGCAAAGCGGCGGCCCTCGGCCTGCTCGACTGACCGCCGAGCTACGGTACGCAACTACCGTAGTCGCCGTGGGTGAACACCGTGTTTTCCCGAATATCGCGCGCGCCGCGAGGCTGACAGCATCTGCACCATGAACGGGCCGCAATGCAAAGGAGCCGCATCATGAGAGCAGTGACATGCAGAGTCTATGGTACGCCCGACACCCTCGTGGTCGAGGACGTCGAACCACCCACGCCGGGCCGGGGGCAGGTGGTGGTCACCGTCAAGGCGTGCGGGGTCAACTTCCCCGACACCTTGATCATTCGGGGCCTCTATCAATTCAAGCCGCCTCCGCCCTTCTCGCCGGGCAGCGAAGTGGCGGGCATCGTCAAGAAGGTTGGCGAGGGCGTGGAGACCGTGAAACCGGGAGACCGCGTGATCGCGTTCGGGGCGTTTGGCGGCTTCGCTGAGGAGATGGTGGCGGAGGCCGGCGCCCTGGTACCCGTGCCCGCCGCGATGGGCTTCGAGACGGCAGCGTCGGTGGTGATGACCTACGGCACCGATCTGCACGCGCTGAAGGATCGCGCGCAGCTTCGGCCGGGTGAGACGCTGCTGGTGCTGGGCGCGGCCGGGGGCATCGGCCTGGCTGCGGTCGAGCTTGGCAGAGTCATGGGCGCAAGGGTGATCGCCGCGGCCTCCAGTGACGAGAAGCTGGCGATCTGCCGTCAGCACGGCGCGGATGCTGTCATCAACTACAGCAACGAAGACTTGAAAGCGCGCATCCATGCGTTGACCGGGGGGCAGGGGGTAGATGTGGTCGTAGACCCGGTCGGCGGCGCCCATTCCGAGGCCGCGCTCCGTGGCATGGCCTGGAATGGCCGCTTCCTGGTCATCGGCTTCACCGCCGGGGACATCCCGCGCATACCGCTGAACCTACCGCTGCTGAAGGGGTGCTCGATCGTCGGCGTGTTCTGGGGAAGCTTTGCCGCCCGAGACCCGCGGCACAATCAGCAAAACTTGCGCGAGCTGCTCAGCTGGTTCGAGGCGGGCAAGCTGAAGTCGCGCATCTCGGCTCGGTATCCGCTGGAGCGCGCGGCGGACGCGCTGAACGATCTCCTCCACCGCAAGGTGATGGGCAAGGCCGTCCTGGTTGTCTAGGCAACGAGCCTCGCGACGACCACAAAATACATGTCCCGAAAATTCAAGGAGCGAGCTATGTCGATCGACGAAAATAGACTGAACCAGTTCATGGGCAAGATCGTGGGAGATCTCGGGGTGACGATGAGCAGCGCGCTCCTCGTCCTGGGCGACCGACTCGGCCTGTACAAGGCGATGGCGGGGGCCGGGCCGGTCACCGCAGCCGAGCTTGCCAAGCGCACCAGGACCGCCGAGCGTTACGTCGGGGAATGGCTGAATGCGCAGGCTGCCGCAGGCTACGTGACCTACCAGGCGACGTCAGGTCGCTACACCTTGCCGCCCGAACAAGCCTTCGCGTTCGCCGATGACGACAGCCCGGCGTCGGTGGCGGGCGCGTTCTCCGTCGCGCGGGCGATGTGGAGCGCGCTCGACGAGATGGAAGCGAATTTTCGCACCGGTGGCGGCCTCGCGTGGGGGGATCAGCATTCCTGTCTCTTCGAAGGGACCGAGCGGTTCTTCCGGGCCGGATACATTGGCAATCTGGTCGGTTCGTGGATCCCCGCTCTCGACGGTGTCCAGCCGAAGCTGGCGGCCGGCGCCAAGGTGGCCGACGTGGGGTGCGGGTGCGGGGCCTCGACGATCTTGATGGCCAAGGCATTCCCGAAGTCGACCTTCCTGGGCTTCGACTCTCACCAGGCGTCGATCCACACCGCGACCCGCCGCGCGCAAGAGGCGGGGGTGGCGGACCGCGTGACCTTCAGTGTCGCCGAAGCGACCGACTACCCCGGCCACGGGTACGATCTGGTCGCGCATTTCGACTGCCTGCACGACATGGAGGATCCCGTCGGCGCCGCCCGTCACGCGCGGTCGACGCTCGCGAAGGACGGCACCTGGCTCATCGTCGAACCGTTCTCGAGTGACAAGGCCGAAGAGAACCACAACCCCGTCGGCCGCATCTACTACTCCGCGTCGACGATGCTGTGCGTACCCCACTCTCTGGCGCACCAAGGACCTGCGCTTGGCGCACAGGCGGGCGAGGCACGGCTCCGCGACGTCGTCGTCGCCAAGGGCGGATTCTCACGTTTCCGACGCGCAGCCGAAACGCCGTTCAATTTGATCCTGGAGGCGCGGCCCTGAGGAACTTCGAACCGCGCTTGACGACGTGACCATCCGCGGCCCGACGAGACGCCTAAAGCCCGTAGGAGACGCCGTCGAGCGAAAGGAACTGCGAAGCGACATTGGTGGGGACTCCCATGAACGTGATCTTGCCGTCCGTGGCGACGTTGACGGTCACCGGCACGGGCCCGTTGGCCACAGCCAATAACTTGACCGTCTTGGTCGGCGCATATCCTGCGGGGAGCGTGGCGACGAGCGTTGTCGAACCGCCCGAGATCGCACCCTGGAACCGAACCACGTCACCGTACTTGCCGACCTTCACGGAACGCGCCGAGTAGGCGTGCCAGCCGCCAGCGGTGTTCAGAGGCAAGGTCACGTTGCCGCTCAGGGTCTTGGAGAACCACACGCCTTCGAACGACGTGCCAGCGTTGGCGCCAAAGGGCTGGCCGTTCACGAACACGTCGCCGGTCGGGTAAAACGTCAGCGCGCCGAAGCTCATGTTCGAGCCTTGCTGGCCGAGGTGGAGCGGGACGGTCACATTGGTCCCGGGGATGAGCTGGGAGTTGGTGAGCGTGAACAGGTAGCCGCTCAGGTCGTTCGGGTCGAGCTTGGTCAGGAGACCCTGGAAGCGGGCGAAGCCATCCACCTGCTTGCCATAGAGGCCGCAACCCGAGCAGCCGATGCTCTGGCGAAAGCCGTACTGAGACCCCCAGACGGTCTCGTCATAGGCGATCGGTGATCCTGCGATCTTGTCGAAGGCGACGCCGTCGAGCGAGGTGAAGGTCTTGGCGTTGGCTCCCACCGCGGTCGCTGAGACACCGTCCTCGAGGATGGCGACCGTGTTGACGACCGGGGTGCCATTCACGAAAGGATTGAAAAACAGCGTCCCGGCCTTGTTGTTGGCCATCCTCGTCGCCATGTAGAGAGCGTTCTGGGGGTTCGGAAGGAAGTTGCTGAACTTCGAGGCGTTGAGATTGAAGGCGACGTTGCTCGTCGGATTGGCGGCGGTGATGGCCCCGCGGAACGTCACCACGCCATTGACCATGCCGATGGCGGGCGGATTGCTCGCTCCATTGAAGTTCGACCAACCGTTGATGAGGTCCAGGTTCACCCAGCCCCCGGTGATCGCCTCCTGCACGCGCTCCAAGGCCTCGGGTTCCTCACCGCAGCCGATGGGGGTGAGGATCGTCAGGGCCACGAAGATAGCGGAAAGTACTTCTTGCTGAGCTTTGCGGGTCGATGATGTTCTCAAGGGGGCCTCTCTTTGCGGATCAGATGGGAAGATCCAAGGCGAAGCTTCAACATGGAAATGGAGGCGGCGACGGCCCCATCGCCGCCGGGTAACACATCCAACGCGAATCCGCCGCCAGCATCCCCCACGTCGAAACGACCGCGCGCCGGCTGCGCGTGACAGTCCGGCCCGTCACCGCCGAGACCTGGGCCGATTACGAGCGGCTGTTCTCGGCGAAGGGCGCGCCCACCACTGCTGGTGCACGCCGTTCCGCTTCGGCGACGCGCATGAAATGGACGGGCCCCTAGAAGCTGAAGCCTGGCAAGCCCCTTGCGACAGGTCGCGCGCGGCCTCAGCTTTGCTCACGTGTCTAGGCAACGGGAATGGCTGGTGCGCCTCATCGGAGGGTTCAAGCTGGTCAAGGCGGCGCTGCTCGTCGCGCTCGGCCTGGCCGGTCTGCTCGGGGTCGCGCATGAAACGGTCGAGGGCATCGATGCGGCGGTCAGGTGGCTGGGGCTGTTTCCGGGACACGCGGCCGTTCACCGCGTGTTCATGAGGCTCGACAGCATCGACGATGCGACTGCCGCCAAGTTCGGCGTCGCGGCGCTGGCCTACGCCGCGGTGTTCACGGTGGAAGGGGTAGGGCTGCTGTTGCGGAAACGATGGGCCGAATGGCTGACGGTGGTCGTGACAGGTTCCTTCGTCCCGTTCGAGATCTACGAAATGGTCGAGCACTTCAGCGCTGGCAAGGTCGTCGCGCTCGTGGCGAACGTCGCGATCGTGCTCTATCTCCTGGCCCGCCGGCTCAGTGAGCGGCATCACTCGCTCGGTCGAATGTGGCGCGCTGCCCGCGCTGCGTGACCGACGGCGCGGCCCGAAATCACAAGATGCGAAGACGCCGTGCCCGGCGGGGTGTATCGCTCGCGGACGTGAGAACTGAAGGTCGGCGTGTCCGAGTTTGGATTCTGGCGGCTGCAGGCTTGTGCGCCAGCCTGAGTGCGATCGGATGTTCGGGGTCAGCGACCTCCCCGCCCGGCTCGGGAACCGGCGGTGCCGCCGTCGGAAGTGGCGGCGCTGCGAGCACGGGTGGCGCCGTGGGAAGTGGCGGCGCTGTGAGCACGGGTGGCGCCGTGGGAAGCGGCGGCGCCCCGGCGTCGGGTGGCACCGTGGGAAGCGGCGGCGCGCCTGCCTCGGGTGGCACGGTCGGAAGCGGTGGCGGTGCCAGCTCGGGTGGCGTCGTGGGAAGCGGCGGCACTACGACCTCGGGCGGCACGGTCGGAAGCGGTGGCGCCGCCAGCTCGGGTGGCGTTGTGGGAAGCGGCGGCGGCACGGGCTCGGGGGGCGTGGCCGGCGGTGGCGGACGCTCCGGCGCTGGCGGGGCAGGCGAAGCCGCAGGCGGCGCGGGCCCGGTTCCCTTCGTGTCCGGGGTCGCGCCCGCCGCCGCTGTGCACTTCAAGAAGGGCATCAACCTCGGCAATCGACTGGAGGCTCCGAATGAAGGGGACTGGGGCGGCGTGATCCGCGCCGAGGACTTCCCCTTCATCGCCAAGCGCGGGTTCGACCACGTGCGGATCCCGATCCGGTTCAGTGGCCACGCGGCCGCCACCGCCCCTTACACCATCGACGCCGCCTTCTTCACGCGCGTCGACACCCTCTTGAACCAGGCGACCGCGGCGAACCTGGCGGTGATCGTGGACATGCACGCCTACGACGAGCTGGCCACCAACGTGGCCGCTCAGCGCGAGCGCTTCGTCGGGCTCTGGACGCAGATTGCCGCTCGCTATCAAGGGCGTCCGGAGACGGTGGCCTTCGAGCTGTTCAACGAACCCTACGGCCAGCTGGACACCAGCTGGAACGACGTGATGGTGCCCGCGATTCAGGCGATTCGCGCCACCAACCCGCGACGCCTGCTGATCGTCGACGCCGTGTTCTGGGCCGACCCGACGAAGCTGTCGATGCTGACGCTGCCCAACGACGCGAACATCATGGCGTCGATCCATTTCTACGAGCCCAAGCTGTTCACGTTCCAGGGGATGAGCTGGATGGGCCCGGAGTATCTGACGACCGGCGTGGTGTTTCCCGGGCCTCCGTCGACGCCCACCAATCCGGTGCAAGCCGCCAAGGACGCGCCGTGGGCCAATCAGTGGTTCGCCGACTACAACACCAAACCCGCCGCCACCAACCCGTCGGGTCCCGCGACCATCGCGGCGCAGGTGGCCCTGATGAACGCCTACCGGCAGGCGCAGGGACGCACCCTCTACAACGGGGAGTGGGGACCCCAGTCAGGGGGAGCGCTGGATTCGCGCGCGCGCCTGGTGGCGATGGTCAGGCAGGAGTGCGAGAAGGCCGGCATCGGCTGGGCGATCTGGGAAGACCCGGTCAACATGAAGCTCTTCGATTCGCAGGCCGGTACCTGGGTGACCGGCATCATCGACGCCTTGCTGCCGCCTTAACTGGGGCTGCGCTGGTCGAGCAGCGGCCGATGGCGCTGGCGATCGGGAAGCCGCCGCAGCGGCCCCGTTTCAGCCCGATCGAGATCGCGGGCCACGAACAGCTGCAGCTGATGACGGCCGCCCGTGAAGTAGTCACGCGGTCGCATGCCCGACACGCGGCTGAACACGCGGTGGAACTGGGAATAGCTGCCGAAGCCTGCGGCCAGCGCCGCGTCGAGCAGGTTGCAGGGGCTGGCCTGCACCAGCGCCAGGAAGTGACCGAGGCGCGCGCGCGCGCGGTGCTCGACGAAACTGACGCCCAGATCGCGGCCGAAGCTGCGCGACAGAAAGCCTTCGCTGACCCCCAGGTCGGCCGCCAGCGTCGGCCGGTCGAGCAGCGGCGAGGCCAGAAGCAGGCAAGAGGCCAGCTCGGTCAGCGACGAGGCGCAGGCTGGGCTGGCGTCGGCCAGGGTCACGCGCAGCGCGACTTCGCAGAGGGCCCGCAGCATGCCGCGGACGCCGGCCGCGGATGGCGCGCTCCAGATGCGCAGCGCGAGCGCGCTCATCTGACGGGCCTCGCTGGGGTCGACCTCGGTGGCCAGGCGCCCGGCCAGCCGTTCGCCCAGCGAGGCCACGCCCTCGAACGCCTCGGCGTTGGTCAGGCCGGAGCGGCCGGTCAGCGAGCGCCAGCAGGCGCCGACGATCGGCGCCTCGAGCTCGACTACCCACATGTCGAAGTCCGCCGAGAAGCCGCTCATCACGTGGGGCAAGCACGGGAGAATCCAGCACAGCTGGCCCGCCCGCAGCTGCTCCGTGCGCGCGCCCACCTGCAGGGTGGCGACCCCGCTCCGGATCAGCAGCAGCTCGACCTGGCCGTGAAAGTGGGGCGGGCGGATGTAGTCGCGATCGAACGGCCAGACCGCGCCGCCGACCGGCGCGTCATAAACCAGCTCCTGAAGGATCGCGTGCATGGAGGGGGCCTTCCCTGGACGAGTCTAGATGCCGACGCCACGGCTCGACAATCGCCCGGTCCGAGAATAGAGATGGACGAACGACCGCGTTGGAAGGGAGAATCGGCCGACGAAATCGTTGATCGCCGCCCGACGCAGCCTGTTGTCCGCCGCCGGTCTACTTCTGACCGCGCTTGCCGCGGTGTCATGCGCTTCGGGGGGCGCGCGTGTTCAAGGCGGTCAGTCGCGCCCCGCGGAGACGATGCTTTTCGTCACCGACTCTCGCGGGAATCCGGTGCCCGACGCCAAGGTGTTCTGGGCCTCGGGGTCGGGCTTTGCCTGCCAAGGTTCCGGCCGCATCATCTCCATTTACGATTTGTCGGGAGAAGGGACCACGGACGCCACGGGCCAAGCGCGCTTCCGAGCGGATGGGCCGCGGATGGGTGGGTCGTACCGGCTCCTGGTCGTCGGCAGAGGCGGCGAGAAGACGTTGAGTTCGCTTTCCGCAGGTGAAAAGAAGCAGACCGTGGTGCTGCAGCCTGCCGTTCGAATGGACCTGGCGCTCCGGTGCCAAGGGGGAACGTGTCCCCCGGTCGCGGCTCGTGGAGTCATCGTGCGCGACGGCAGCGAATGCGAGCTATCCACCACGCTGGCCAATGATGAACGGCTCACGCTGACAGGGCTTCCCGAAGGTGAGCTGGCGCTTCGAATTGGACTGGAAACCGAACCGCCGACCGTCTTCAAGACGTCGCTGGTCTCCGATCTGAGCGCGACTGTCGACATCGCCACCCTGGGCGGCGCCCAGGTGCTAAGCGGACGGGTGCTGTTCCCTGATGGTGCGCCGGCCACCGGAGCGATCACCCCCACGACAGTGATGCTTGCGTGCACGAACGGCCAGCGTCGCTTGGACTATGCCGATGCCACGACCGGCGCCTTTGAGTTCCGCGCCGTGGCTGCGGTGCCTTGTACGATCTCAGCCGAGCACGGCGGCGGCAGGTGGCGGTCTGCGCCTATCCAGGTCTTCCCCGGGAAGACGTCGGCCCTCGCCTTGATTCTGGCCGAGACTCGATAGCTCTAACGCCCGCCGGTGCAGGCGATCCGGCGTTCGTCGGACGGCGTCAGCGCGTAGCCGGTCCAGATCGCCAGGTCGTCGATTTGGCCGCCAAAGTTCTGGCCCCAGGCGCAGGAGATCTGGCCGATGCGGGCGTTGTAGCTCTCCATCAGGTTGGTGACGCCGCTGCTGACGCCGCTGGCATCCAGCTTGCCGTCGACGTAGATGCGCAGCCCGGTGCCCTGGCGGACGAAGGCGACGTGGTGCCAGACGTCGTCGGTGACGTCGACGGTCCCGTTCATATTGCCATAGTTGGTGCCGTCGTAGTCCTGGTCGATTTCGAAGATCAACCGACCATCGCCGGTGATGCCAACATTCCAGAAGGGCGCATGGGTGCAGTAGGCGCGCTTGGTCAGGATCCACTGCGTCCGCCACATGCGCGTGGTCTTCAGCCACATGGCGATCGAGAAGTCGGCGGTTCCGAAGTTTCCGACGGCGACTCCCAGGTCGACGCTGTCGTCGGCCCCGTCCAGGTTCAACGCCTGCTTCAACTGTCCGGTGGTGTACCCCAGGCCCCAGTCGTTGCCGTTGTCGGCGGTACCATCGGTGCCGATATCCGCCGGAATCGTGGTGCCGTGGGAGATGTCGCCGACGGTGCCGTCCATCGTGAAGTAGTTGGTGATGAACGCGGCGCCGGGCATACCGGGCGCACCGACGCCCCCCACGACGGTCTCGCAGCCGTTGTTGGCCAGGCCATCGCAGCTGGCATACCCCGCGTCGCAGGTGGCTCCGCTGCAGAACCCCTCGGTGCAGGTGCCTCCGCTGGCGTTGCGGTTGCAATTGTGGTCGCCGGCGACGCTGCAGCCGCCGCAGTTGGCGGCGTTGCTGCCGGAGTTCATCTCGCAGCCATTGGTTCGCTTGTCGCCGTCGCAGTCGCTGTAGCCCGTGTCGCAGGCGCCACTGCAGCTGCTGGCGAAGCAGCCCGGCTGCGAGATGTGGTTGGTCGAGCAGGCCTGGCCGCAACCGCCGCAGTGGCTGGGGTTGTACGTCCAGTCGACGCACATGTTGCTGCACGCGTGCAGATCTCCCGAGCACGACAGAGTGCAAGCGCCGGCGGTGCACACCGAGCCGGCGGTGCACACGCTTCCTGCGCTGTTGCCAGTGCCGGTGTTGGTGCAATCGCCCGCAGCGCCGCAATGGGCACGGCTGGTGCTGGGGTCGGTGCAGATCCCCCCGCAGTTGACGAGGCCCGGCTGACAGACAACCGCGCAGACCCAGCCGTTGCAAACCATTCCCTGCGTGCAGGCGCTTCCGGCGCTGTTGGCTGCGCCTACGTTCGTGCAGTCGCCGGCCGCGCCACAGTACCCGTTGTCGGTGCGGGGATTGATGCAGGCGCCGCCACAGTTGACGCTGCCGCTGGGGCACGAAATGGCGCAGGCGCCGGCGACGCACAGATTGCCGGCACCACACACGACACCCGCGCTGTTCCCGGCCCCGACGTCGGTGCAATCGCCCTTGGCTCCGCAGCGCGCGCGGTCGCTGCTGGGATCGACGCAGGCGCCATCGCAGTTGAGCATCCCTGGCAAACAACTGACCGTGCAGGTGCCGCTGTTGCAGACTTGCCCGGCCCCGCAGGCGGTTCCGACGCTGCCGGCGCCGGCGCCGCAGCCAGGGGTGGCACCGCAGAACAGGCGGTCGGCGTTGGGGTCGACGCAGACGCCATTGCATTTGACCATTCCTGTCTGGCACGACAGCGCGCAGCTTCCGCTGCTGCACACCTGGCCGCTGGCGCAGGCGCTGCCGGCGGTGCCGCTGGCGGCATCGCAAGCGTTCGTGGCGCCGCAATGCTCGCGATCGATGTAAGGGTTGATGCAGGTGCCGTTGCACTTCAACAACCCGGCCGGACAGGTCAGGGCGCATGCGCCCGCCGCGCAGACCTCGTTCACGCCGCACACGACGCCGTCGCTACAGGCCGTGGCGCCGCACCGGTTGCGGTCCTGGCCGGGATCGACACAGGCGCCGTTGCAGAACAGCCAGGAGGGCGGGCAAGTACACACGCCCCCGGTGCAGCGCTGGCCGCCCACACAGGCCGCGCCGGCGGAGCCGGCCCCGACCCCACAGCCGGCCGTGGCACCGCACTGCTGGAGATCGGTGGCGGGGTCGATGCAAGTGGACCCGCACTTCACCTGGTCCGCCGGACAGGTCTCGGAACAAGCGCCCTTGCTACAGACCTGCGTGGGCTCACACGCCGTCCCGCAGGCCCCGCAATGTTCGTGACTGGTGGCCACGTCGACGCACGCCCCCCCACACGCGATCTGCGGTGACACGCAGGTCAGCACGCAGGCACCGGCGGCGCAGACGTTATCCCGCCCGCACGTGGTGCCGCACGCGCCGCAATTTTTCGGATCGGTCGTCGTATCCACGCAGGTCCCCAGGCATGAAAGCTTGCCCGTGGCGCAGGCCCCCCCACCGCCATCGGGATTTGGCGTGGCCGGCTTCGGGGAACACGCCGTGAGTGCCAACAGCAGGGGTAACGCGGAGAAAGCCCGAGACAGGTGAGGATGAGGCATGGCCGCTCGAACTCGACAGAAGACCTGTTGCCCTTGAGACAACGCGGGATTGTTCACCACATGTAAGTTCGAAGTTGGGCCCCGGCGGGTCGATCGGTGGACCCCCGGCAGCGCAGGCTTCGGGTCGCGTCCGCACCCTGGATCGTCCGACGTCTTCCACCATTTCGCTCAATGGCTGGCCGCGGCTGCCGATGAGGTTCAAGGCAGAGGGACGACACCAGAGCATGAGCACTTTACCGACCAAGCGACGAATCCTGTTTGTGGACGACGAGCAAAACGTGCTCGATGGTCTGCGAAACCTGCTGCGCAAGCAGCGGAACGTCTGGGACATGTGCTTTGCGCTGGGAGGACGGGCCGCGCTGGAGGAAATGGAACGAACGCCGGTGGATGTGATCGTTTCGGACATGCGGATGCCCGGAATGGACGGCGCGGAGCTGCTGACCCGGGTCAAGGAGACGTATCCCGGCACGGCGCGCATCGTATTGTCGGGGCACGCCGAACGCGAGGCCATCGCGCGGGTCATCCGCGTCGCGCACCAGTTCCTGAGCAAGCCCGCCGACGCGAATACCGTCCGCAGCGTCATCGAGCGCACGTGCGACTATCTGACGTTGATGCAGGACGAGGGGATCCGTCGGGTGGTCGGCTCGATGGTCAAGCTGCCCTCGCTTCCGGCCACCTACTGGGAGCTGACCCGTCTGGCGGATGACCCGGATTCCGCCATCGCTGACATGGCGAAGGTGGTGGAGACCGATCCGGCGATGAGCGTCAAGGTCTTGCAGCTGGTGAACTCCGCGTATTTCGGCCTGGCGCAGCGGACCGAGTCGATTGCCAAGGCGGTGACTTACCTGGGCATCGAAAACCTCAAGGGCCTGCTGGTCGCGGCGCACGTCTTTGGAGCCGACGCGCATGCGGTGGATGGGATCTCGCTCGACCAGCTGCGGAACGAAGCCATCATGACCGCCAACCTGGCGCGCCAGATCGCCCGCGATCCGAAATACGCCGACACGGCGTTCGCCGCGGGGATTGTTCATGATGTGGGCAAGCTGGTGCTGGCCACCGATCCGTCCAAACGCTACTCGGAAATTTTGCGCAAGGCGAAGGAGACCGGCCAACGACCAGCGGTCGTCGAGAAGGCGGAGCTGGGGCTGACCCACGGGCAGGTGGGGGCGTACCTGCTGGGCGTCTGGGGGGTGCCCTTCATCCTGGCCGAGACCGTCGCGTTTCATGATTGTCCAGGGTTGGTCCTGGAAGGCAATCGAGAGGTGCTGGCGGCTGTTCACCTGGCCGAAGGACTGACGGAGTCCGCCCTGGCTGGTCAGGATCCCGTCGACAACGGGACGTTGGACGTGACGTTCCTGGCGGAGGTCGGTCTGTTGAAGGATGTGTCGAAGTGGCAGGCCAAGGCGTTGGATATGGTCCAGAAACGGTCCAACTAGAACGCCATGGATGCCGTAGTCCGCACCAAGATCCTCTGCGTCGACGACGAGAAGGCCGTCCTGGATGGCCTGTCGTTGCATCTGCGACGTCGATACGACGTGATCACCGCCTTGAATGGCACCACGGGACTGGAAGCGCTGGAGCGCGACGGCTCGATCGCCGTCGTCATGTCCGACATGCGCATGCCGGGGATGGACGGCGCTGAGTTTCTCAGTCGGGCGCGCAAGGCGTCGCCCAATGCCGTGCGGCTGTTGCTCACCGGCCAGGCCGAGATGACCTCGGCCATCGCCGCCGTCAACGAAGGCCAGATCTTCCGGTTTCTCACCAAGCCTTGTCCGCCCGCGACGGTCATGGCGGCCATCGATGCGGCCGCCGAGCAGAATCGCCTGATCACCGCCGAAAAGGTCCTGCTGGAGCAAACGCTGCACGGGAGCATCAAGGCCCTGACGGACATTCTGTCGCTGACCAACCCGGTGGCGTTCGGTCGGGCCACCCGGATCAAGGAACTGGTCAGCGAGCTGGCGGCGAAGGTCGAGGCCCCCGATCGCTGGCAGGTCGAGGTGGCCGCGATGCTGTCGCAGCTGGGCAGCATCACGCTGCCGGCCGAGACGATCGAGAAGGTCTACTACAACCATCCGCTGACCCCGGAAGAGCAGAAGATGGTGGCGCGGGCGCCCGCGGTGACCGAGCAGCTGGTGCGGAACATTCCCCGGCTGGAACCGGTGGCCGAGATCCTGGCCGCGCACGTCAAGCCCAAGCGGACCGCCGAGGCCCTGGCCGGCGATCCCCGCAAGCAGCACGTCGATCTGATGGCCCAGCTGTTGCGCGCAGCGGTGGACTTCGACACCCTCGACAGCCAGGGGAGCTCGGGGGCCTTGTCGCTCGACACCATGCGCGGGCGGAAGGACCGTTACGACCCCCGCATTCTGGAGGTGCTGGCGGCGTTGCGCGGCGGTTCCGGTCCCCGCTCGGGTGTCAGGGAGGTTTCGCTGGCCGTCCTGTGCGTCGGCATGGTCTTCGTCGACGACGTGAAGACCAGCACCGGGACCTTGCTGGTGGCGCGCGGGTTCGAGGTGACGCAGGGATTTCTGGAACGGGCGCGCAACTTCAAGGTGGGAATGGTCAAAGAGCCGCTGCGCGTGGTCGTTCGCCCGGTGGCCGGCACGGGAACCGCCGCCTAGTTTCGCCAGGTCGTACAGGGAAATTCGTGGTGCCTTTACTGTAGCCCCGAGCGCTGTCTGCCGATTCTTCGCGGGAGGTGTGGGGATGAGTCTAGAGAAGTTCGTTCTGGGGGAGATCCTGGCTCAGTCGGCCCGCACCGTGGTCCGGCGGGCGGTTCGCACCAGCGACGGCGTCAAGGTGATCGTCAAGACGCTGATCAGCGAGTACCCGACGCGGCACGAGCTGGAACAGATCGAATCCGAGCACGCGATTCTTCTCAAGCTGCCCGGTTTGCCCAACGTGGTGCAGACCTACGCGATGGAACGCGACGGCGATCGGCCGGTGATGGTGGAGGAGGACTTCGGGGGCGAGGCGCTGTTTCGCGGCGAGAAGGTCGTGGCGCTGGGACTCGACCGCTTCTTCGCGGTGGCCTCCGCGGTGACGAGCGCGCTGGAGAGCATCCACGCTCACAACATCGTTCACCGAGACATCAAGCCGTCCAACATCGTGGCCAACTGGGACACGAAGCAAATCAAGCTGATCGATTTTGACGTTGCCCTGGATCTGGCCGAGCAGAGCCGGGAGATCAAGCCACTGTTCGAGGGGTCGCTGCCCTACATATCTCCGGAGCAGACCGGTCGCATGAACCGCGACCTCGACTATCGGACCGACTACTACTCGCTGGGGGTAACGTTCTTCGAGCTGCTGACCGGTGGGCTGCCGTTCACGGCGACCGACACGATGGGTTGGGTTCATTGCCACATGTCGCGGATTCCGGCCGACGTGGCGACCATCAACCCGGCCGTCCCCGAGTCCTTGGCGCGCATCGTCCACAAGCTGATGGACAAGAACCCCGACCATCGCTACCAGAGCGCACACGGTCTGTTGAAGGATCTGGAACGCTCGGAGCGACAGTACCGCTTGGGTGGCGGCGACGCGGGCTTTGCGCTGGGCGCCAACGACGTCTCGCAACGCTTCCAGATATCGCCGGGGTTTCATGGGCGAGATCCGGAAATCGCGCGGGTCGTCGAAGGGTTGGCTTCGGCGTCGCGCGGGAAGACCGAGCTGGTTCTGCTCACCGGCGGGGCGGGGGTGGGCAAGACGCGTCTGCTGCGCGAGGTGGAGCGCCATATTCTCTCGCGGCAAGGCTGGGTGGTGGCTGGCCGCATGGAAGAGTCGGATCGGGCGATTCCCTATGCGGCGTTCGTTCAGGTCCTGCGTGGTCTGGCCACGCAGTTGCTGACCGAGACCGATGTCCGGCTGGGCGAATGGAAGGGCGTCCTCAATCAGGCGATCGCTCCCAGCGGGCGGGTGCTCTTGGACCTTGTCCCCGAGCTGGAGCCGGTCCTGGGGATCCAACCCGAGATTCCAGCGCTTGGTCCCGAGGAAGTCCGGGCTCGATTCCGCCGCACGCTGCAGGCCTTCATCGGCGCGATCGCCAGCGCCCGCGCGCCGCTGGCCGTGTTGCTCGACGACCTGCAGTGGGCCGATCCCCAGACGATCGACACGCTGGCGGCGCTGGTGGATTCGGGTGACGTGAAGCAGCTGCTGGTGGTTGCCGCGTTTCGAGAGGGGAATCCGGCCGCGACGGGGGCTGGCACTGCCGGTGATCTGCGCCAGCGCACCCGGATGCCTCCGCGGATGGTCGAGCTGACACCGCTTTCCGAACAAAGCCTGCAGGAACTGATCTGCGCCACCACGCGGGCCAGTGTCGAGGCCAGCGCGCCGCTGGCCCACGCCATCCACGGCAAGACCGGCGGCAATCCCTTCTTCGTGCACGAGTTGCTGAACCTGCTGGCCCGGGACGGGGCCTTCCACCTGATCGCCGCGGAAGGGCGCTGGGATTGCGACCGCGGAGCCATCGACCAGGCGGGCGTCTCAGCCAACGTCGTCGATCTGATCGCGGGTCGCCTGCAACGCCTGAACGCACACACCGCGACGGTGCTGTGTCTGGGGGCTTGCCTGGGCGAGACGTTCGACGCCGCCCTGCTGCCCGAGATGGGGAACCTGCCCGCCGACCAGGTGATGGAGGCTCTGCGGGACGCCGTGGCAGACGGCGTGTTGCTTCACGCGGATCACGACGGCACCCGCTACCGGTTCCAGCATGCCCGCCTCCACCAGGCGGCGTATGCGATGGTCCCCGAAACGGATCGCCGGCGCGCGCACGCGGCCATCGGGAGACACCTGCTGGCGCACGGCAAGGTCACCGACGACGGGATCTTCGAGGTCACCGGCCACCTCAATCGAGGCCGGACCCTGATCACCGAGCCAGGCGAGCTCCGTCGGCTGGCCGAGTTGAACGTGATGGCGGGGCAACGGGCCAAGCGCGCCACGGCCTACGCCATCGCGGCAGGGCACCTGGAAATTGCTCTGGAGCTGGATAGCGGCCTCGCGACCGATCCTACCGGGGGTGCTGCGTGGCGATTCGAGGTCACCCGCGAACACCTGGACTGTCTGTTCCTGGCGGGCGAAGTGGAACGGGCCAATCTGGGGGCCGCCAAGCTGGTGGAGGCGGCGCCGGATGCGATCTCGGCGGCCTCGGCACAGTTTCTGGCCGCCCGTACCTTTGACTACCAGGCCCGCTACGCCGAGGAGATTGAGGTGATCCGCCAGGGTCTGCACCGGCTGGGCATCGAGCTGCCCAAGGACATGGGCGAGGTTGAACGCCGGATCGGTGAAGGCATCGGCCGCATGCAGGCCTTCCTGGCCAAGCACTGCGTTGAAGACTTGCCGCGGCTACCGCGCATGACCGATCCCGAGAAGATCGTGGCCATGAACCTGCTGTTTCAGCTGATCCCACCGGCCATCCAGACCTGTCCACCGGTGTTCATTCTCGCCGAGCTGATCATGTTCGAGCTGGCGACCACCCATGGGGTCACGGTGGCGTCGGCGAAGAACTTCGTCGACTGCGGCATCATCCAGGGCGGCGTGCTGGGCGATTACGCGACCGCCTACCGTCTGGCCCAGGCCGGCTTCGAGCTCATCAAGCAGTATTCGCCCGCGCCGCTGGAGGCGGGGCTGAACTTCGTGTTCGCCAACTTCGTCTCGCACTGGCGCGCGCCTTATCGCGAAAGCCTGGAGGCCTTTGCGCGCGCCAAGAAGATTGGCCGAGAGCTGGGCAACGTCGGCCACACGACCTACGCCTACGCGCTGGAGACCCAGCGGGTGTTCGCGGTGGGGACCGAGCTCGACGAGTGCGCCGCGGTCGTGCGGAACAATTGCGCCTACCTGCGCCAGGTGCGGGCCCAGGGCACCTTGCCCGCGGCGTTTACCGTGGCGCAGGCCATCGCCCGGCTGCGGGGAGAGCCGGTCGATTGGTCGGTGCCGGAGCTTTCGGGGACGCAGCCGGATACCCGGCCCAGCGGCAATGGGCCGTTCATGTTTGCCCACGGCCAGATCGAGATGCTGTGTGGCTTCGTTCTTGGTGATCTGGAGGCGGCCATGCGCGGGGAGGCCTTTGCGACCTCGCTGCTGCGCGCGTCGGCCGGGATCTTTGCCGCGGCGGACTATCACCTGTTCCACGGGTTGATTCTGTGTCGTCGCTGGCCGGCGCTGTCGCCCGAGGAGCAGGCGGCGGCCAGCGTGGCCCTGGACCACGACCTGGCCAAGCTGGCAAATTGGGCCGAGAACTGCGCGGAGAACTTTGCGCACAAGCACCGCCTGTTGGTGGCCGAGGCGGGACGCGTGCGCGGCGCTCCGCTCGACGAGATCTTGATCGCGTACGAGGAGTCGGTGGCGGCCGCAGGACAGGACTTCCCCCACCTACGCGCGCTGGCCAACGAGCTGCAGGCGGAGATGTGGATGGCGCGCGGCTACCGCAAGGTGGCGCGGTCCTTGTTCCAGGAAGCGCACTATCTGTACGGACGGTGGGGCGCTTCGGTGAAGGTCCGGCAGCTGGAGAGCGCGCATCCGGAATGGTTCGTTGCATCGGTGAGCGAGGGGCGAGACCCGACCTCAGCTTCGACGATGCGCAGCACCATGGTCGGCGGGGCGCTGGACCTTGCGTCCGCCATGAAGGCCACCCGCGCGATTTCCGGAGAGGTCACGCGCGAGGGCCTGTATGCCCGTTTGATGGCGACCCTGGTCGAGAACGCCGGCGCTCAGCGCGGTTGTCTGATGGTCGTGGCCGAGGGGGGCGCCATCGAGGTGGTCTCACGGGTCAATCCCGACGGTGACGCGCAGGCGCGCCAAGATCGCCCGGCCGGGCCCATTCCTCTCGAGGACGCCGAGCATGTCTGCGTGGAGATGGTGCGATTCGTCGTACGGACGGGTCAGGCGGTCATGCTCGACGATGCCAGCCACCATGCGACGTACGGCAACGATGCCTACATCCGAAAGAGCAATGCCCGATCGGTGTTGTGTCTCCCGGTCATGCAACAGGGCAAGGTGCTGGCCATCCTTTACGTCGAGAACAACGCCGTCACGCACGCCTTCACCGCCGACCGCTTGCAGCTGCTGCAGCTGGTCGCCAGCCAGGCCGCGGTGTCGATCACCAACGCCCGGCTGTACGACAGCCTGGAAGAGAAGGTCGCGGCGCGGACCGGTGAGCTGGCCGCTCGCAACGTCGATCTGGAACAGGCGCACGCCGCCCTGACCACCGAGATGAAGACCCGCCAGGCGGTCGAGATTGAGCTGCGCCAGGCCCAGAAGCTGGAAGCGGTCGGGCGTCTGGCGTCGGGCGTGGCCCACGAGATCAACACGCCGATCCAGTTCGTGACCGACAGCGTTCAGTTCTTGAAGGACGCCACCAAGGACCTGCTGGCCTTCGTCGACAAGCTGCGCGAGGTTCAGCGCGCGGTCCTGGCTGATGAATCGGCCGTGGACGCCGCCAATCAGGCCACCGAGGCAGAGAATGACCTGGACCTCGCCTACCTGGTCGAGAACATCCCCGGCGCCTTCGAACGTTCATTGGACGGCCTGGAGCGGGTCGCCACCATCGTGAAATCGATGAAGGAGTTCGCCCATCCCGACGCCAAGCAGATGACCGCGGTCGACCTGAATCGCGCCATCGAGAGCACGCTGACGATGTCCAGGAACGAATACAAGTACGTCGCCGACATCGATCTCGAATTCGGCGAGCTGCCGATGGTGCAATGCCACGCCGGCGAGGTGAACCAGGTCATCCTGAACATCGTCGTCAATGCGGCCCACGCCATCGGAGACGTGGTCCAGGGCAGCGACCGACGCGGCCGCATCGCGATGCGCACGCGTCGCGAAGGCGAGCGCGTGTGCATCGAGATCGAGGACACCGGGGGTGGCATTCCGGACGCCATCCGGGACCGCATCTTCGACCCGTTCTTCACCACCAAGGAGGTGGGGAAGGGGACCGGTCAGGGGTTGGCCATCGCGCGGTCGGTCGTCGTCGACAAGCACGGGGGCGAGCTGACCTGCCGCTCCGAGGTGGGCAAGGGGACCACGTTCTTCATCCGCCTGCCCATCGAGGGAAAGCGCGAGCCGTCAGCGGCCTCCAAGGCTGCCTAGACACTGCCTAGACAAGCGCGAAGGGCGTCTTCAAGCCACCAGGGCCTGGGCGGCCGCTTCACCGGTGATCGGCACCCGGATGACGAAGGTGGTGCCTTGTCCGAGCTCGGTTCGGAAGGTCAGCTCGCCACCGTGCTTTTCCACGACGGAACGGCGCGCGATCGCCAGACCCTGGCCGGTGCCCCGACCGACCTCCTTGGTGGTGAAGAAGGGATCGAAGATCCGCGGCTGGACCTCCTCGGGAATTCCACCGCCGCTATCCGAGATCTCGATGATCGCGTCGGGGCCTTCTTGCCGTGTGACGACCGTGATCAGCCCCCGTCCGCCCTTGGCCTTGACGACGTCGCCGATGGCATGGGCCGCGTTCACCACGATGTTCAGCATCGCCTGGTTCAGATCGCCGAGGTGGCAATTGACCGACGGCAAGGCGCCCAGGCGCGTCTCGACGTCCGCCACTTCCTTGTACTCGGAGCGGGCGATGATCAGGGTGCTCTCGATGGCGGCGTTCAGATCGGCGGTTGTCTTGCCCTGCGCGTCCGGGTGGGCGAACTGCTTCATGGAGCGGACGATGGTCGCGACGCGGCCCAACCCCTCCAAGGCTCGATCCAGCGCAGGCGCCGCGTTCTCGGCGAAATACTCCAGGTCAGCGGCTGCGGCGGCTTCGTGCGTGTCGCGCAGCTCGTCGGCCAGCTCACTCGCCGACGCGGTCAGTGACAGGTGGCGATAGCGGTTCAAGGCCACCAGCACGTCGCCGATGGCGTCACGCACGAAGTGGACGCTGTCGGAGACGAACTGTACCGGGGTGTTGATCTCGTGCGCGACCCCGGAGGCCAGGCGCCCGACCGACTCGAGCTTCTGCGCCTGGCGGAGCTCCAGTTCCAGCTCGACGCGTTCGGTGACGTCGAACATGAAGCCGCGGAGCCGGGGTGTCGCGCCGCCGCTGACCGGCGTGATCAGGGCGCGGATCCACAGCGGCCGTCTCGTCGGCCGTCGTATCCGGAACTCGACGACGTGGTCCTTTTGATCCCGGGCCGCTTCTTCGAAGGCGCGGGTCGTGGCAGGCACGTCGTCGGCCTCGACCAGGGCCATCCAGGCCGATTGGCCGGACCATGATTCCTGCGGCGTTCCAAACAGGGCGGCGGCCTGCGGGCCGACATAGGTGAAGTGCAGGTCGTCGGACGATACCTGCATCTCCCAGGGAACGGCGTTGGTCGTCTCCAGCAGGGCGCGGTTCTGTTCGTGGCTGGCGCGCAGCGCCTCGGTCCGCTCCACCACTTGCCGCTCGATGCCGGCGTACGCCTTTTGAACGTTGACGACCATGGCGCGAAAGGCCTGGGCCAGCTGCCCGATCTCGTCGGGTGACGCATCCACCACCTGGGCGTCGGAAAAGTCGCCGCCCGCCACACGCGCCGCCTCGCCGCGGATGCGGTTCACCCGAAGGCCGAAGGACTTTCCGACCAGCCAGGCAGCCAGGCATCCGAACAGAATTCCGGCGATGCCGATGATGCCGGCCTCGTTCCGGGTCTTCACGCCTTCGGCGTGGGCTGCGGCGGTCGAGAGGTCCAGGACCAAGAGCCCACGCGGTCCTTCGCTGGCCACGACCGGGACGACCACCCGAACCAGGTTGGCAGCGCGCTCGGTGATCGGCGCGTCGGTCCAGGCCGGCGACCGCGTCGGCGGGGTCCCGGTGGCCTCCATCAGGGTGCCATCGGCGCGAAACAGGGCCACGGCGGCGACGTCCGAGTCCTCGGCGACGGCGCCGAAGACTTCACGGGCCGTCTGCCGGTCGTCGAAGGCGATGGCCGAGCGGGTCTGGTCCACCAGCAGCCGGGACAGCGTCACGGCCTTCTTGCTGAGGGTCTTCTCCAGCGCCGCGACTCGCGTCACCGGAAAATAGACGGTGGCGAAGCCGAAGGGCGCCGCCACTGTGCAGACAATCAGCACGAACAGCTTCCACCGAATGGTGCGCAAGCCCAGCATGACTACCCCTTCTTCTTCGATTCGCCCGCGCCGGGAAGGCGGGGCGGCACGATATAGGTCGAGGGCAACCGACCCTCGAGCGCCCCAAAGAACGCCACGATCGCGGAAACCTCGACGTCGGAAAGCTCCAGGCCCAGCTGGTGCCGGCCCATGGTGCGAATCGCCGAGGGCAGGTCAACTCCGGAGCCGTCGTGGAAGTAGGGCGCGGTCTGGGTGATGTTCTTCAGCGTGGGTACCTTGAACATCATCCGGTCCGCGGGAATCTTGGTGATCTCGTAGCGGCCCAGATCCTTCTGGTTGGGCCAGGGCTCGACGAACCCCACCACCTGGAACATCGAGGCCCCGACCTGCGGACCCGTGTGGCAGCCCATGCAGCCCACCTCGAGGAACACCCGAAGGCCGTGGATCTCCTCCTCGCTGAGGGCGTTGCCTTGGCCGGCCAGATAGTCATCCCAGCGGGACTTGGTCGTCAGTTGTCGCTCGAAGGCGCCGATCGCGCGGCCAACGTTGACCAGCGTGACCGGCTCGGCGTCCTCGGGAAAGGCCTTGTGGAACCGCTCCCGATACTCCCCCACACCGCGGAGCGCGGCCTCCACGCCCTCGCGTGTGGCGGCCATCTCGATGGGATTGAGGATGGGGCCGGTGGCCTGTTCCTCGATGGTGCGAGCCCGGCCGTCCCAGAACTGCGCCAGGTGCTCGGCCGCGTTGTAGACCGTCGGGGCATTGCGCCGCCCGTGCTGACCCTTTTCGCCCACCGAGGTGGCGCGGTGGTCGACGCCGAACTTGCGCAAGTCGTGGCAGCTGTTGCAGCTGATGGTGCCGCCGCGTGACAGACGCGGCTCGAAGAACAGCAGGTGGCCGAGCGCGATCATATCCGGGTTGGTGGCCGGAGGCGCCGTCGTCTGGGCGATGGGCTTGAACCGGCGCAAGAGGCGGGGATTGATCGGGTTGGCGTCCCGCGACGGGCCCGTGGTCGGGGTGCGCGGCGCGGGGGCCGGCGCGGCGTGCGACTTGGCGCATGCGCCGGCGCCCGCGGCCGCGAGCAGGGCGGCCATCATCCACAACCGTTGGGTGGTGCTGCCCTTGGGCTCGGTGCGTGGATTGGTCATGGTCTTCTCCCCGGGTTGGCTGCGATGACCGGACGGGTTCGCATCGCCGCTCGGTACTGGGCACGGTAGGCGGCGTGGCAATTTCCGCAGCTGTCGCGAACGCCGGCTCTGTCGCCGGCCGCGGCCGCGGCCGCTCCGGTCAAGGCGATCGCCTTCCAGTCGGGGAACTCCGCCAGCGCCAGCGTGGCCAGGTACTGCAGCGGCGCCACCAGGCGTTGCAGGCGATCCTCGCGATAGGCCGCAGCAAGATGGCTGTCCATCCACTGCTGCAGGGGGCACGGCTGAAGTGGTGGCCGGCCACACGCGTCCGCCGTCGGTGCGGCGGGCGGGGTTGGCGGGGTGGGCGCGCGGGGCGGGTCCGGTGGGATGGCTGCCATCGGTCCGGGGGACGCAACCGTATTCGGCTGGCAGGCGTGGTTGACGGAGGCGATCGCCACCAGGGCAAGCGCCATCACGGCTCTTTCGACCCGCGACGCAGACTCCTCACGCTTCGCCCGCCCAAACATCCAATCGTCGGGGATCGGCAGAGTCCGACGCAGACTTGACTGCTTCGAGCCTTCTTCAGAGCGAAACGTTCCGGGAACGAAACGGGGTTGCTTGGTCGAGCGGCTGAGGATGACGCCTTCCGGTAAAGTCCCGGCCGTGGAAATCACCTTGGCGACCCCGGCGCTCTTGTTCCCGGCCATCTCGCTGCTGATGCTGGCTTACACCAATCGGTTCTTGGGCCTGGCCAGCTTGATTCGCAACCTGCACGTCAACTATGAGAAGAGCAAGGATCGCGCGGTGGCGCGGCAGATCCAGAACCTGCGCAAGCGGCTGGGCTTCATCCGGCGCATGCAGACCTTCGGGGTCCTGTCGTTGTTCGCCTGCGTGGCCTGCATGTTCACACTGTTCGCGGGACAACAGACGGCAGGGAAGGCGCTGTTCGGCGTGAGCTTGCTGCTGTTGATGTCGTCGCTGGCGCTGTCGGTGGCCGAGATTCACATCTCGACCGAGGCCCTGAAGATCCAGCTGTCGGCGATGGAAAACGAAACTGGTTCGGAGCTGTAGTCTCGACCGTGCGTCAGCCTGGCGGGCGACGGGACATGCGGGCGATGCGCTCCGCCACCGCGGGATAGCGCGCGGCCAGCTCAGGTCCTTCGGCCAGCTCGAAATCCGCGAACTCGAAACCGGGCGCCACGGTGCAGCCCACCAGGCAGTGGCTGGCGCCGCCCACCAGCTCGGTGCCGAACCAGGTGCCCGCCGGAATCACGATCTGAGGTCGCTCGCCCGCCGCCAGATCCAGGCCCAGGCGCGCGACGTCGGCCTGTCCGTCCGGGTGCAGCCGCAGGATCTCCAGCGGGCCGCCCTCGTACAGATGAAACACCTCGTCCGAGCGCAAACGATGCAGATAGGTCGCCGGCGCGTCGGCGCCGATCAAGAAATAGATCGCGGTGGCGGCGGCACGCGGACCCGCGTGCGTGGCGGCGGTGACCGCGGTGGCGGCGCGGTGGGTCTCGACGAAGAAGCCGCGTTCCGGATGCGGCGCCAGCTTCAAGACGGTGATGATCTCGTGCAGCCGGCGATTGACTGGGTCAGCCACGGCGCGAATCTAGCGCAGTTCTTGGGCGCGTGTTCGTGCGCGTTACGTCGGGGCGGTCCAGTCCGATGCCTGCGGGCGCAACACCAGCTCGTGCGTCCACGCGTCCGGCCGCTGCCCATGCAGGTATTCGCACGCGCGCGCGATCTCGTCCTGGGGAATGGCGCGGCCCGGCCCCTGGCGTTCCACCCAGGCGGAGGTCTTCGGGCTGGCGATGGCGCCGTCGACGGGGAGGTAAGCCACGTGAACGCCGTGGGCGCGCCATTCGCGCGCTGCCACTTGCACCAGCGCGCGCACACCATGGTGCGTGGCGCCCAGCGCCGCGAAGCCATCCTTGGTGCGCATGCCCGACGACGTTCCGATCTGCAGGAACGTGCCGGCCTTCTGGGCGGCCAGCTTGGGCCCCACCGCCTTCAACAGGTTCCAGGTGCCCCGCACCATGACCGCGTAGCCGCGGTCCAGCTCTTCATCATCGATCTGCAATAGCGGCAGCGCGCCGAAGCGCCCGCCCGCCGTCTGTGCGGCGATACACAGATCGATGCGATCGCAGCCCGCGACCAGCGCGTCCAGGGACGCTCGATCCTTCAGATCGCAGACGACGCCCACGCCACGCCCCCCGGCGGCCGTGACCTCCGCGGCCAGCGCCTCCACGTCGGCTTTCGTCCGTGCGGCGCAGATGACCTGCCACTTTCGCTCGGCGAAGTGCAGCGCGATGGCGCGACCCAAGGTCTTGACCCCCAGCATGACCAGCGTGTTCATGGCTGCGCAGCTTAGCCCAAGCTCAACCGTCGTCGGCCACCGGTTCGCGCGTGGGTTCGGTCAGGCGCTTCATCTCGCGCACGACGGCGGCCACGTCGACCCGGCGCCGGAACCGGATGATGCGCGCGTCGGGCGGCACCCCGCCTTCGCCGCACTGGCGGGCTTCGTCGATGCACAGAATCAGATTGGACAGGCGGGCCTCGCGCAGCCGCTCCAGCTTCTGGGCCAAGTAGTCCGGGGTCCAGAAGCCGGCGACCTCGAGGAACACCCGCCGGTCGGTGTGGATGCGATGGCGCAGCAGGAAGTCGGGGAAGATCAAGGTTTCCCCGGCGCGAACGGGTTCTGGTTCGCGCAGGATGTCCCAGTCCGGCGCGGCCCGTGCCAGATCGTGCGCCAGGCGTTCCTCCAGCTGGCTGTCGAATGCCGCGGGCGGTGTCGACGGGAAGATCGGATCGCCGGTGCAGATGACAGCGCGTCCTCGGCGCCCGCGCAGCACCACGTCGGCCTCCAGCTGGAAGCGGGCGCACCAGGCCAGGTGGGGCAGCAACTCGGCCAGCGCGCGGCCGTACAGCAACGTGTGCCGGAACAGCGAGAAGGGCCCCGAGATGGTCAGCATCGGCGCCCTGGCTTGCGGACGCGTCGGACAGTCGAGCACCGTGCACAGCAAGCCTCGCCACTTTGCCAGTCGAACAATCGGGCGCGCGGCGCCCTCGATGGTCAGGTTCAGCGTCGACGCGCGCATCAGCAGCGCCTGTGCGACCGCCAGGTTGGTGCGCAGGGCCAGCTCGCTGGCGCCCGGGACCAGCTCGGGTGGTTTGACCAGACGTTCGCCGGGCAAGTCTGCGAACAAGCCGGCCATCAAGGATGCCGCGTCCAGCCCCAGGCGCGCGGCGGTCGCCGCCACGATGGGCGCGGGCGCACCGCCGCTGGCCGCCGCGTCGGTGAACAGTTGCTCGCGCAGCGCGCGCGGGGCCACGCCCCCCAGGGGCTCGCGCCGCCATAACCGAAACAGCACCTTGCTGGCCGCGCGCCGCTTGAAGTAGGGAGCGTCGCAAGGAAGCGGCTCGGCCAGGCGTTGCGCCAGCTCCCGACGCGGGCGTCCCTCGAAGCGCCCCGCTTCATCCAGCAACACGCGCAGCCACGGCTCATCCTGCGGGCCCAGGAAGTCGATGAAGAAACCCGGCTCGATGAACCTAAGCGGCAGGTCGGCTACCGAGAGCAAGACGCTCCGACCTCCGGCGGGCTTGACCCACTTCGTTGCTCTCCATCACCACCAGCTCGTAGATCAGCGCACGCTTCCCTTGGCCGGGGCGCAATAGACGGCCCACCCGCTGCACGTGTTCGCGTTCTCCCATGCGCCCCGCGACCACGATCCCCACCTCGGCATCGGGGACGTCCAGACCTTCGTTCAAGACCTGCGCGGAGACCAGCGCCCGCAAGGTCCCGTCTTGAAACCGCCGCAGCACTTCCTGTCGTTCGGCGGCGCCAATGTCGCAGGTCAGCGGCATGATCAGGTGCTCGCGCGCCACCGCGTAGGCGGTTTCGTTGTGGGCCACGAACACCAACGTCCGCTGCCCACGGTGGCGTTCCAGCAACAGCGCCAGCGCCTGTTGCTTGCAGCGCGGGAAGGCCAGCAACCGGCTGGCCCGCCGCCACGCCGACAGGCCCACGCGCCCTTCGTCGGTGCGCGAGGCGTGCGCGACGAAGTCCTTCCAGTGGCTGCCCAGGTGTCGGCCTTGAAATTCGCGCAGCGCCTTTCGGTACACCTCGCGCAACGCCAGATATTCGCGCCGCTCATCCGGATCCAGGCGCAAGCCCCACGCAATTCGTCGCAGCGGCGCCAGGTACTGTCCTTCCAGATCGCCCACCGAAAGCTGAAAGACGATCGGTCCCACCAACCTGGTCAGTGGCGCGACCCCGGCTTCTGACGGGGAGGCCGTGAGTCCCATCCGCAACGGCGCGATCGACATCTCCAGCGCCTCGTCGTGGACACCGTGCCCAAAGTGATGAACCTCGTCGACGATCAGCAATCCGAAGCGATCGCCCAGCGTGGCCATGTGCCGGTAGGCGCTGGCGAAGGTCGCCACGGTCACCGGATGCAGCACGCGTTCGTGGTCGCCGAAGCGGCCGATCGGACCGTCATGAAACGCGGCGATCGCGGTCACCCACTGCGCCAGCAGCGCCCGCGTCGGCACCAGACACAGCGCGGGCGTGCGCGTGGCGGCGATCGCCGCCAGGGCCACCCGCGTCTTCCCGGCCCCCGTCGGCAACACGACCACGCCGCGCCGGCCGGCGCGACGCCAGGCCAGAAGGGCGGCCTCTTGATAGGGCCGCAGCGGCACCGCGCGAAATCCGGTCGGTGGCGTCAACCGCGGACGAGGCGCGTCCTCGATCGGGACGCCCTTGCGCCCCAGCGCCGCTACCAACGCATAGGCCAATCGGGCCGGGGCGCGATGGGCATTCACGCGGGGATCCCACAGGACGCCGGGGATCTGGCTCAGGACCTCGCGCTGGTCGTCCGCCAGCGGGCCGTTCACCAGCAACGTTCCGCGATCGAAGGTCACGCGCATGCCGCTGGTGGCTGCCAGGCGCGTGCCACCGGTGTTGACCCGGCGCGGAAACCGATCGCCGAATCAGAGATCGGTGACGGCGGTCCGATCGGGGCGGGCGGGAGCCGTCGGCACGGCCGGGCCCGTCGGCTTGGCGCGCGCGGCGACCGGCCGCGGCTTGCGGCCTTTTCCGTCGGCGGTGTTGGGCACCTCGGAGGCCTGGATCTTGGCGACCGCGCGCCGAAGTTCTTCCAGCTGGCGCCAGCTGTACAGGCGCCAGTCGATGGTCACGCCGAACGCGCTGGCCAGCTCAGCCGACTTGCCGGCGCGCAGACGGATGTCGTTCAGGTCGGCCAGCGACATGGTTCGCCAATCCAGCACCAGGTCGTGCTCCACGCCGATCAGCGACGCGACCTCGACGCGATCCCGCCAGTCGATCAGCTCGGCCAGCTTGTGCTCGCGCCAGTCGATGACCACGTTGTGACGAGCCAGCGCGGTGGCCATGTCCTGGCGGTGAATGTCTTCCAGCTCGCGCCGATGCACGCTGTCGAGCGGCCCGGTCAGCCCGGTTCCAGAAGCGGGCGCGTTCGTGGTCGGGGCAGCGGTTGTGCTGGCGGTCGGCGCCGCAACGGTGGTCTTGACGGGCGCCCCGCCGGGCTGTGCGCTTCCCGAGCGAACGGGCGGCGCATTGGTTGGTGCCGGGACCGTCGCCACCGCGAGCAAGCAAACCATCGGACCCACGCCGAACCACATCGACGAATTGAAACAAAGGCCCGCGGTCGTTACAACCCAGCCCGGTCGATCGTCACTGCGCGGGCGGATAGGCAGCGGGCGGCGGATATCCCGGCGGCGGCGGCGGATACCCCGCCGGCCCCGAGGGATTCGGGCTCGCCGGCGGCGGATACGAATTGTTCGCGGGTGGATACGCTCCGTTCGCCGGCGGCGGATAGCCATTGGAAGGCGGCGGATACGAACCGAACTGCGATGGCGGCGCCATGCCACCCATCTGAAGTTGATAGTTGTGCTCGGGCTGGTACTTCATGATCCAGAGGAACGGGACCAGCACCAAGATGCCGCCAATCAGGGCGATCACTTCCAGCTCTTCGTTGCGAACGATGGCCGTGTCGAGCGGCTGATATCCGGGATACTCCAGGCGCAGGCGCGTGCTTGTGCCCACTATCTTGGTGTCGGTCATCGCGTAGGGGGTGGTTCCCACCACGGCCCCATCGATGATCACGCGTGCCCCCGGCGGCTGGGTTCGAATGACGGTGGTGCTGGCGCAGCTCGCGAAAGCCACCAAGGTCAGCGCGGTGACCGCTCGAAACAACCACCCCAATCGCAAGCGAAGCGAACGCATGGCCGGTAAGAGTAGTGGCGCGCTTCGACGGCGTAAAGCCGGACGAGAATCGTGGGTGGACTATGGCGTCGGCTTCCGCCGCAAGCTCAGATGGCTTTCGCCAAAGGCGCCGACGGCGGTGAACAGCCCCAACGTTCCGGCCAGCTGCCCTTGCCCATTGACGTGCAGCTCGCCGCGCGCCGTGAACGTCCGGTCGGCGGGGCACTGGCAAGCCAGCTCGATTCTTCCGCCCGAGCCTGCCCGACCCACCATGCGAAAGCTTTCGGAGCGGGCGGCGTTGAACATCCAGCCCGCCACGGCGCCGTCGTCGGCGAGCTGCAGGAAGAACCGGCCCTTCTGGTTCTTGCCCGGATCGTTCCACGGCCCTTCCCACGTTCCCGCCACGCTGGCCGGGCGATCACTTTCGGGCTTTGCGGCGACACCACGCTCGCCCGCCGCCTCGTCGTCGGCGCCGTGCGGTGCGGGGACGGGGGCAGGCCTGGCGCCGAGCGGCGGCGCCAGCACGTTGCGACGCTCGGCCAGCTTCGTGTTTCCCCCCGTTGCGCGGCTGCGGCTCACCGTCTTCTTGCTTTCGCTGGCCGCCGCGCGTGTTGCACCCTGATCGCCGGAGCCGGCAAGGCGGTCTGTGCTGGACGGCGGCTCGGGAACCGGGACCGGCCTCGGCGGTGGGAAGAGCTTGGCGGGGGCAGGCGCGGGATCGCGGTCGCGCAGCGCCTCGATCGGTGGCGTCGCCGTCCGGTGGTTGAAGGCCATGGTTCCGCCGATGCCCACCAGCACCAGCGCGGCGGCGCCCACCAGGATGCGTCCCCGCCCTGGTGGCGCCACCGCCGGAGGCATCGAATCAGCGACGACTCCCACCGCCGAGGCGCTCAAGGTGGTGTTGTGACCCGCTGTGGCCACCGCGGGGGGCGGCGGCGCGGTGACGGACTGCGGTCCCCGGACGGTCGTGGCGGTGGCGCTGAAGCTGTTCAGGCGATCCACCACCTCGCGCATCGGCGATGGGCGCGCGGCGGGATCCTTTTGCAGCAGCGCCGCACAAAGCTCGGCCAGCGCCGCCGGCACTGTCGGATTCAACGCTCGGACATCCTTCGGTATCTCGGTCAGGTGCGCAACGATCAGTTCGCCCATAGCCGTCTGCGTGAAGGGCGGACGGCCGGTCAGCATCTCGAACATCACGCAACCCAGCGAGTAAAGGTCGGTGCGAAAGTCCAGCTTGGCCGAATCGCGACACTGCTCGGGCGACATATAAAGCGGTGTTCCCATCATCGATCCGGTGCGGGTCTGGTGCACCTGCTCGGCGCGAAATTCGCCCGCCAGCTTGGCGATGCCGAAGTCGACCAGCTTGATGGTGTCGGCCGTCTCGTCGACGAAGATGTTCTCGGGCTTGAGGTCGCGATGCACGATGCCCTTGGCGTGCGCGGCCTCCAGCGCTTCGGCCATACCGCGCACCAGCCGCGCCACTGTCGCCGGGGGCAAGGGCCGCGTGCGGGCCAGCCGCGCCGCCAGCGTCTCGCCCGCCAGATACTCCATCACGATGTACGGCCGCCCGGTGGGATCCACCTCGCAGTCGAAGATCTGGACGATGCCCGGATGCGCGATGGCCGACGTGGCGCGCGCTTCCAGAAAAAACCGTTCCAGCAGGTCGGGGCGGCCCACCAGCGCGGGGGCCAACAACTTCAGGGCGGCCTTTCGTTTCAGGTAGCGGTGCTCGGCCAGATAAACCTCGCCCATGGCGCCCGCGCCCAGCTGACTGATGATCCGGTAGCTGCCCAGGTTCTGACCGATCACGCGGGGTCGATGGTATCACGGGGTGGCGGGACGCCTGAGGCCAACCTTCCTTCGGCAAACCCTCGTGGAGTGGGTTGCCAGCTCCGTTCCGCATGCGTTCTGGCCCGCGCCTTCTACGAGAGCCACAAAGCCAAGGGCGCGTCACAACGCGACCATCAGAGTCCTCCCGCATCCTCTTCCGCTGCTGGATCGAGCGCACGCCCTACGACGAATCCCGCTACCCCGATGCCCCTTAGAAACGCCATCTTCCCTACTCAAGTTTGCCGCCCTGCCGCCTTCAGAATTCGCTTGCGGTCCGCCTCAGGGCGCGGGTTAGCCGGCTTCCGCGAGGCGCGGCCAAATCGCCTCCGCATCACCGCAGATTCCGGGTGTCGACCGGGCGCCATCCGTGGTTCTGAATCTTGGCAATGCCGAAGACTCCCCATGCGGCCAGCACGGCGAAGCCCACGACCAACGTTACTGCGTACCCGTGGCGAGATCGGCGACGGAAGTAGGCAACGCTCCAGGCCCATACCATTCCCAATCCCAAGAACACGGCGCCTTCCCAAGGCATTCTAGAATCCGAAAGCCATTTCTGGTCGAACCCACGTTACTGTCCGTCTAACGATACTGCCGTTATGCGGAATCGCCGCGATATCGGCCCCTGAGTGCACCAACAAGTCCGCCTAGGCACAGAAGCAATCCTATCCCCTTGACGATCAAAACGGGAACCACTGGTAAGCCAGAGGGGTCCGCCTCCGAAGAACGTTGCAGCTGAGAAAAGAAGCTTCCGTACATCATTCCGGTCGCAACGCCCCAGGCAGCGGCGAGATAGAGTGGACCACGGGACTCAGGCGCACGCTTCGCAACTGTCGCTGCGAAGAACAAGAAGGCTCCCGCAAGGTAGTCGTCGGCGATGGCCGGCCAGGTGCGAATGTCGCCGAATTGATTCCATCGTCGCCAGGTTTCGATCGCGATGATGAGGGGTCCAAGAATTCGGGCCGCGACTCGGCTGAATGTGATCGTCATGGATTAGATCTTGAGGGGTCGTGCCGTGTACCTGCGAGCGCCCATTTCCGCATAACGCCGTGGCGTTAAGCTGCGAAAAAGCGACCGAGGGCAGCGAGGGGGGGGCGTCAGCTTCAACGTCATTTTGGGCGTCGCTCCAAGAAGACCTCATTTATTGCCTCAACGAGAGCAAAGGTCACGATGTGAAAGGCGTCGATTTCACTGCGGGTAGCTCGGACCTCTTCCGATTGGGAACGGCCGATTCCGACGATCTCAGAATCGACTCCGTCCGTCGACCATGAGAAGGACCAGTGGGCGAACGCATGTCGAAGCAGAATGAAGTCCCGACTCGAGAAGAATGTCCGAACGGCGCGAAGCAGGTCGGCACCACCTTCAACTCTCCGAAAGGCCTGACTGGTAAGGAAGCGAAGGATCGGACCGTCCAAGACGAGGAAAGTGGGGATCCATCGACCCAGAAACCAACCGCGCGCCGCCACGCCTCTAAGTGACGCTGGCGCTGACCGCCAATCACCCCGCGCGCTCATTGCCATGGAGGTGAAGACCATCTCCGCCGCACTGGCAACCGTGGAGTTGGTCGCCGGCAGGGCGCGACGGCTGAGCCATTCATCGACGCGCCGATCACTGCTGGCGAACGCCTTCCGCCGGTGTCGACGGTCGAGCAGCTCGAGCGTCAGCCCGGGCGGAGGAAAGTCGCGCTCGACGCTCACCGGTTTAGCGAACCGATCGGATCAACTTACCCAGCCCGCGCTGCGCGGCGGTCGGGGCGGGCGGGCTCTGGAGCGCGCGCCACAGGGCAACCTGATCGTCCCGAGAGAGTTTCAATACGCCGGTGTCGGCCTCGACGATGTCCTGGCGCGCCAACGGCACGACGCGGCTCCGCACGTAGTCGCTGACGCTTAGCCCCGTGGCGGCGGCCGCCTTGCGCACCAGAGCTTTCCAAGGTGATTGGACCGGGCGCCCGGGTGCGTCGCTCGATCTTTCGGTTAGACTGCCCGCCCGTGTCTGACCTGCTGCAAATCCGCCCGATCCGGCCGACTTCGTCGTCGTCCGTGGCTGCTCCCTCGTCCGCCGCTTCGCTACCTCTCTCGGGAGGCGCGCCGCCGACCCGGCTGGCCTATGTCGAGACCTACGGGTGCCAGATGAACGTGGCCGACACCGAGATGGTGCTGGGCCTGCTGCACCGGGATGGGTACGCCCGCACCGACGACGCGACCCGCGCCGATCTGATTTTGATCAACACCTGCGCCGTGCGCGAGAAGGCCGAGGAGCGCGTGTTCCAGCGGGCCAGCATGCTGGCCGAGCACAAGGCGCGCCCGGGCGTGGTGCTGGGAATCACCGGCTGCATGGCCGAGCACCTGAAGGAGAAGATCCGCGCGCGCGCGCCGCACGTGGATCTGGTGGTGGGTCCGGACGGTTATCGCCGCTTGCTGGATCACGTTCGCGAGGTGCGCGACGCGCGCGGCGCCGGCGATCCCGACGCGGCAGTCGAAGACACCGTCCTCGACCGTCACGAGACCTACGAAGGTCTGGATCCCTCCCGCGAGATGTCGGGCAGCGTCACCGGCAACATCACCATCCAGCGGGGCTGCGACAAGTTCTGCACCTTCTGCGTGGTGCCGTACACCCGGGGCCGCGAGCGGGGGACGTCCCCGCGCGAGGTCTTGCGCCAGGCCCGCGCGCTGGCCGCAGCCGGCTACAAGCAGGTGCAGCTGCTGGGGCAGACCGTGAACTCCTACCGCTACGAAGACGTTGGCTTCGCCGAGCTGTTGCGCGCGGTGGCGACCGTCGACGGATTGGAACGCATCCGCTTCACGTCACCCTATCCGCTGGATTTCTCCGACGACGTCATCGCCGCGATGGCCGAGACGCCCAAGGTCTGCAAGCACGTTCACCTGCCGCTACAGACCGCGTCCGACAGCGTGCTGGAACGCATGCGCCGCGGGTACGACTACGCGCAGTTCCGCACTCTGGTTCGGGACATCCGCGCCGCGATGCCCGACGTGGCGGTGACCACCGATCTGCTGGTCGGGTTCTGCGACGAGACCGAGGACGAATTCCGCACCATCCTCGACGCGATGGACGAGCTGCGCTTCGACGGCGCCTTCACCTTCATCTATTCCGAACGGGCCGGGACCACCGCCGCGCGCAAGATGCCGGACACCGTGCCGCCCGACGTGAAGCAGCAGCGCCTGGCGCAGGTGATCGTCAAGCAACAGAAGATCACCGCCGAGATCAACGCCGCGCAGGTGGGCCGCCGCGAACGCGTGCTGATCGAAGGGCCGTCGAAGCGGTCCGACCGCGAGTTTCTTGGCCGCACCGATCCGTTTCGCACGGTGATCGTTCCGGCGGCGCCCGGCGTGGAGGCCGGCGCCCTGGTCGACGTGCTGATCGACGGTGGCACCCCCGCGACGCTGTTCGGGCACGTCGTTTAACGCCCACGCGCTGGCCAGTCGTCGGCACGTCCTCTGATAAGCTGCCGCCGGCAGCAAGAGGGGAGCTTGGTATGGACAGCGTTCCGAGTCTGGACGAGTTGGGGTTCGACGAGATTGCCCTCTGGGCCTTCCTGGGTTTTTTCGCCTGGTTCGTGGTGCGGTACGTGGTGCGCGGTTTCTACACCGTCGACCAGAACGAACGCGCCGTGAAGACCGTGTGGGGCCGCGCGGTCCGTCTGGGTGACGCGACGACCCTGGACGCCGAGATCAGCGCCGATCTGCGCGAGGACGAAGCCGCGCGCTACGTGTATCCGCAGGTCCGCGTGATTCAGCCGGGCGGCCCGTATTTCAAGTGGCCATGGGAGCGGATCCACAAGATCTCGGTGGCGACCCAGACGGTGAACGTGGCCTACGATCCCGACCTGCCCTCGGCGAACTTCGACGGCACCATGGTCGAGGCGGTCACCAAAGATCACTTGAACACGGGACTGACGGGGCAGCTGCGCTACCGCGTCTCGGATCAGAATCTTTACGGTTACCTGTTCGGTGTGCGGCGGCCCATCGTCCACGTCATGGGGTACTTCGTCTCCGTCCTGCGCGAACGCATCGCCAACTTCGAGGTGCGCGATCGCCCGTCCACCGGCGATGCCATCAGCGAATCGGCCAGCGTCCAGGGCGTGTCCATCAACGACCTGCGAAAGAACCTGCGCGAAGTGAACGAGCACATGGACCGCGAATGCCGCTCGTCCGCCGCGCGCTACGGCATCAGCCTGGACGCGTGCTTGATCACCGGCATCGATCCGCCGCCCGAGGTGGAATCGGCACTGGCCGCGATCAACACCGCCCACAACCACGTCTCGTCGGAAATCAGCCTGGCGCAGGCCTCGGCCGACCAGAAGATCGTGCAGTCGCGGCGCGCGGTCGAGATCGAGACCCTGAAAGCCCAGGCCGAGGTCGAGCCGCTGACCGCCCTGGTCAGCCAGCTGACCGTCCTCCAGCAAGGCGGCCCCGGCGTGCTGGGCGCGTACCTGCGCAACGTGCGGCTGGCGCTTTATCAGAAGGCCGAGCGACTTTTTCTCGAGGTGCGCGAATGATGCCCGGTCCCGCGATTGCCTTGGGGGTGTTCGTCGCCTGCTTCTTCCTGTTGCCGGCGCTGTTCACGGTGGCGCGCCTGCTGGGCGTGTACACCATCGTGCACGAACGCGAGTGCAAGGTGTTCGTGCTGTTCGGCAAGGTGCTGGCGACCCTGGATGAGCCCGGGTTTTATTTTCTGTGGCCCAAGCTCGGGCCGGCCGCGCTGATCGTGAACTGGCTGGGAACGGCGTACACGCTGGACATGCGGCTGGATCAGGAATACCTGCGCAGCCAGCCGGTCAACTCCGAAGAAGGCGCGCCGATGGGCATCGGCATCTGGTTCGAGATGTACATCAGCGATCCGGTGGCCTTCCTGTTCAAGAACGCCGATCCGCGCGGTTCGATCCGCGCCAACGTCGGCAATGCCACCGTGCGCTCGCTGTCGAATATGCCGCTGGCGGCGATGCTGGAGAACCGCCACGGCATGAGCCAGGCGGTGCGTGGCGAGGTCTCTCCCAAGGCCAGCGAGTGGGGATATGCCATCGGCTCGGTGTACATCCGCAAGGTGCACTTCCGCGATCAGGCCATGATTGCGCAGATCGAAGCCAAGGTCGTGAACCGCCTGCGCCAGGTCACGTCCGCCATCCAGCAGGACGGCATGAACCAGGTCAGCATCATCACCAGCACGGCCGAACGTCAGGCGGCCATCGAGTTCGCCAAGGCCACCGCCCTGCGCCCGCAGATCGTCGGGGCGGCGTTGCAGCGGGTGTCGCGCGATCCCGAGGTCATGGAAGCCATGTTCGAGATGCTGGAGACCCAGCGCCTGCTCGACGGCCCCGCCAAGATCACGCTGGTGCCCAGGGGCGCCGGCATGCTGGCACCGCTCGTCACCAGTTCGGGCCGCTGACGCACAAGCGTCGCTCCCTTACGCCGTCATCGGGTGGGTTGGGTAGGAGCGTACGAAGCGCCCTCGCGCCGGTCTGCGCTTTAGGACGCGCGACGGATGCGCAGGCCGCTCAGCTCGGTGAAGAACCGGCTGGTGGTCTCCAAGCTGTTCTCCATCGACTCCATCATGAGATTCAGAAGCGTTTCATTGTCGAATCGAAGCGCCTCGTAATAGCGCTGCCGTTCGATCGAGTGCACCACCGCGGGCAGATGACCGTGACGGAGCAGGATGAAGTTCATCAAGAGACGCGCGACCTTCCCCGAGTTCTTGGTCCACGGATAGATCGTCAGCAGCTTGAAGTGGGCCTTGGTGGCGCGCCGGATCGGGTGCAGGTTCGTGAACTCGTCGGACTCGAGCCACTCGCCCAATTTCTTCATACGCATCGCGATCTTATCGGGCGCCGCGATCTCGTGATAGTACAGGCGGTGGAGCGGGTTCTCCTTGCGATACGGATAGCCCTTGCTGGCCGCCTCGGGCGTCAACATCGCGTAAAGCTTCCGTACCAGCTCGAGATCGACCGGCAGCGACTTCTTGCCCGCCACGGGCGCGGTCTCGCGAACCCAGTCCAGCGCCTGCTTGTGCAGCCGGACCTCCTCGTACATCGGAATCAGCGTGACGTCGCTGATGATTCGCTGGTCGATGGCGGCCTTCAGCTCCGAGTACGAGAGCACCACGCCCTCGAGCGCGTTGTCATGGAACAACCAGGAGACGTCCAGGCGGTCTTGATAATCCTTGGTGACCGCCGACGGAAACTTGGTCAGCTTGTCCCGCAGCGCCTCGGCTCTCGCATCGAGTTCGAACAGTTTTGCGTCCATCCCCATCTCTCCTGATGTTTCGTGCGCTCGTTTCAACGGGAGACCCCCTCTTACCTATTCCGAAAAAAGTTCGCGGCGGCCATGGTATCGGCCTTTAATTCAATCGTCAAGCGGGGTTAGATGTGATCAAAGTCCTGACCAGCGCGCGCGTCGCGGTCGATTTCGACCAGTTATCCACAGGTTCCCAACATGTTTCCAGATGTCGCAATCCGGCAGAGGTGACCGCCGGGCTCCCGCCGGCCCATCCCCCGCGGCTTGGGTTTTCAATGACTGACAATCATTGAAGATTCTCGTACGTAAGGCGGCTCTAAAAATTGACTTGGGTCGGGCAGGCCCAAGAATGGTCGTCTGGCCCCGTCATGACCGCCGAAGGCAGCGCCGCAACGTTTTCTCATGCGCCCGTCCTTCTGGATGAAATATTGGAATTCTTGTTTTCGCCCGCAAGGCCGCCGGGCGGCGGCACTTTTTGTGATGCGACCCTGGGCGGTGGCGGACATGCGCGCGCCATCTTGGAGCGCTCGGCGCCCGATGGCCGGCTGGTCGGTCTCGATCGAGATCCCCAGGCCTTGTCCGCGGCCCGGGACAACCTGGCCAGCTTCGCCGACCGAATCACCCTGGTGCACGCCCCCTTCTCCCGCATCGGCGCGGTTCTCCAGGAGCTGGCGGTTCCGGCCGTGGACGGAATCCTCGCCGACCTGGGCGTTTCGTCCCCACAACTGGACCGCGGCGAGCGCGGCTTCTCCTTTCAGAAGGAGGGGCCGCTCGACATGCGGATGGACCAGACGGCCGGCGAAACCGCGGCCGAGCTGCTGGCGCGGCTGGATGAACGGGCGCTGACCAGCCTGCTGCGCGACTTCGGCGAGGAACGTCACGCCGCCCGGATTGCCCGCGACGTGCTGGCGGCCCGCGATCGGGGGGAGCTTCAGGGGACCGGCGCGCTGGCGGCGGTGGTCGCGCGCGCGGTGCCAGGGCACGAGCGCCACAAGAACCCGGCGACCCGGACCTTTCAGGCGCTGCGCATCGTGGTGAACCGCGAGCTGGACGAGCTGACGTCTTTTCTGGAACAGGCGCCCGGACTGCTGGCGGTGGGCGGAAGGCTGTGCGTGATCACGTTTCACTCGCTGGAGGATCGGATCGTGAAGCGGCGGTTCCGGGCGCTGGCGGGCGTGGGAGGGCCGCGCATCGAAGGCCCCTTGGTCTATGCGCTGGTCGTCAAGCGGGTGATCATCGCTGCCGACGCCGAGCGGGATCGCAATCCACGCTCGCGTTCGGCGAAGTTGCGCGTGCTGGAGAGGCTGTCATGAGTCGGACTCGAAGTGGCGGCGGCGGGCGCAAGAAGGCCGGCGGGCCCCGTGTCGAAGTCCAGACCAAGGGCCCCGCCAACGGCGCGGCCACCGACGGCGGCGCGGGGCTTGGAGTGCCCGGGGCGCCCGCGCCATTTCCCCTTTCCGGGTCGACCACCGCGTCCGGGACAGCGTCGACCGCGGCGTACCGGCGGGTGGCCATGTCGGAGGCCCGCAAGGGCATCGGGGTGGGGGCGTTCCTGCTGGCGGTCGTCACCGCCGGCGCGCTGGCGCACGTGGCGGTCCGGATCAAGGGCCTGGAAGTGGCCTACGCGCTGGGGCATGAACGCAAGGTGGCGACCGACCTGGAAGAGCAGCGCCGCCGGCTACAGATCGAGATCGGCATGTTGAAGGATCCCGGACGGGTGGTGCAGTTCGCGCGCGACAAGCTGAAGATGGGCCCCCCCGCGCCGGATGCGATCGTGGCGCTCGCCGCGGCCTCCTCGCTGACCAACACCGCGCCACCGGCACCGCTTGCGCCGTTGAAGGGATCGGCTGGCGCGAAGTCCAAGCCAGCCAAGGCGGGCGGGCGATGACGGTTGGAATTTCTCGCTGGACCAAGATCCGGATCGCGGTGTTCGGGCTGGGCTTGGCGGTGCTGTTCTGCGCCGTCGGCCGCCGCGCGTTTCGGTTGCAAGTGGGAGACGAAGCCGAGCGCCTGCGGGGGCTGGCCGAAGAACAGTATCTGCGCGAGGTCGAGCTGCCGCCACGGCGCGGACGCATCCTGGACCGCAACCACAATGAGCTGGCGTCGACGGCGGACGTGGATTCGATCTACTGCAATCCTCGGCGGCTGCCCGACCCGACGGACGCCGCGCGCAAGCTGTCCAGGATCCTGGGCGTCGATTTCAAGGATCTGTCGCAAAAGCTGGGGCAGAAGCGGTTCTTCGCGTGGGTCAAGCGCAAGGTCACGCCCGAAGAAGTAGAGGCGGTCAAGAAGCTGGGGCTGCCCGGTCTGGCCTTCACGCGCGAACCGCGGCGCTTTTATCCCAACCGGACGTTGGCGGCGACCGTCATGGGCCATTCGGGGTCCGATGGGCGCGGTCAGGAAGGCGTCGAGCTGGCATTCGATCGCTACTTGCGCGGACAGGGCAGTTCGATGCAGGGCGTGCGGGACGCACTGGGGCGCGAGCTGTTCGTCGACGGGATGGGCGAATCGGTGGCGGGCGCAGGCAGCGATGTCGTGCTGACCATCGACCGCTACCTGACGTTCATCACCGAACGCGCCATCGAAGAAGCCCACGCGCAGTATCACGCCAAGGCCGTCATCGCGATCGTCATGGATCCGCGCACGGGCGAGTTGCTGGCGATGGCTTCCACGCCGTCCTACAACCCGAACGATCCCAGCAGCGCGGGCCAGCACGGCGCACGGGATCGCGCCATCACCGACACGTTCGAACCGGGCTCGACCATGAAGACGTTCACCATCGCGGCGGCGCTGGACGCGGGCGTGGTCAGGCCGGACGACCACTTCGACTGCCAGATGGGGCGGATGATGGTGGGCAAGTACACGATTCACGACACCCATCAACACGGATCCCTGTCGGTGGCCGAGATCTTCAAGTTCTCGAGCAACATCGGCGCGACCAAGATCGCGCGGCGCCTGGGACGCGATCGGCTGGCGGAGGGGTTGGCGCGTTTCGGCTTCGGCCGTTCGACCGAGACCGGCTTGCCGGGCGAGCGCAACGGTCTGCTTCGCCCGGTGGCCAAGTGGGGCGACATCGGGTTCGCCAACGTCTCGTTCGGGCAAGGGTTGACCGTCACGCCCTTGCAGATCGTGACCGGGATGGCCGCCATTGCTTCGGGCGGCATGTATCACCCGCCCCGCATCGTGACGCAGGTGGTGCGGCCCGACGGCAGTCACGAGGCGTTGCCCGAACGGGCCGCCGTGCGCGTGATCTCCGAGCGGGCGGCGCGTGCAATGACCGGCATCATGGAAGGCGTGACACAAGTTGGCGGCACCGCGCGTGCGGCGGCCATCGACGGGTATTCCGTGGCGGGGAAGACCGGAACCGCCCAGAAGGTGTCGGGGGGGCACTACGATTCCAGCAAGTGGGTGTCGTCCTTCATCGGGTTCGCGCCCGCCGACGATCCGCGGGTGGCCATCGCGGTCATGGTCGACGAGCCGCAGGGCGGTCACCTGGGCGGCGCGGTGGCGGCGCCGATTTTCAAGCAGATCGCCGAGCAGGCGCTGCACTATCTGCATGTGCCACCGTCCCCGGCGTTGCTGGCGCGCAAGTCCGTGGTGCCGCCCACGAAGGCGATCGGGGCCTCCAAGCAGGTCATCGCCGAGGCCGACGAGGACGAGCGACCCGGCTCGGATGTGCCCGAAGTGCGGGATGCCGACGTCGACAACGGTGACGGTGATGAGTCGCGCGTCGCCTCGACGGAGGGACCGAGCGGGGAGGACGTCGACGCCGATACCGTCGACGAGGGCGAGGCAGGCGACGCACCCGCCCCGTCGAGGACCGTCTCGGTTCCTGATTTCCAGGGAATGACCATCGCGGCCGTGCTGCGCGCGGCCCATCAAAGTGGGGTGGAGCTGGCCTTCGATGCGGCCACGCCGCCGACCGGCGTGGCGTTCCGGCAGGCGCCCGCGCCGGGCCCGGCCCGTCGGGGCGTGGTGTGCACCGTCGCGTTCGGGCGGAGGGAATGAAGCTCTCCGAGTTGCTGGCCGGGGTCGCGAACGCGGACGTGGTCGGGCCGGCGGACGTGGACGTGACCGAGGTGCGCGACGACTCGCGCGCCGTGGCCACCGGCGATCTGTTCGCGGCGGTGCCGGGCGTGGCGGCGAACGGGATGGCCTTCGTGACGGACGCGATCGCGCGCGGCGCGCGGGTTCTGCTGGTCGAAGGGGACGGCGTTCCAGAGGGCAGCGCGTTCGCGGGCACCATCGTCCGGGTCCCCAGCGTCCGTCGGGCTCTGGGGATCATCGCCGCCAACCGCCACGCGGTGTCGGGGCAAGTGCCGCTGACATTGACCGCCGTGACCGGGACCAACGGAAAGACCACCACGACCTATCTGCTGGAGGCGATGCTTCACGCGGCCGGGCTGCGCGCCGGGGTGGTGGGGACGATCTCGTATCGCGTGGCCGGCGCGGGCACCCCCGGCTTTTCGCGGCCGGCCCCGCTGACGACGCCGGGAGCCTTGGCCTTGCACGCGCTGTTCGCCGACATGCGCGCCGCCGGCGCGGGCGACGTGGTGCTGGAAGCCTCGTCGCACGCGCTCGATCAGGGACGCCTGGAAGGTTGTCGCTTCCGTGTCGCGGGTCTGACCAACCTGACCCAGGATCATCTCGACTACCACGGCACCATGGCCGCGTACCTCGATGCCAAGGCGATCCTGTTCGAGCGGTTGCTCGACTCCGGTTCGGGTGTGGCGGTGCTTCCGGTCGATCGCCCCGAAGGTGTGGCGATGCGCGCGCGCGTGCGCGGGCGCTCCGTGCGGGGTTGCCACGCGTCCGCAGCCGGGCGCCGACGTTGCGCCGCTGGCGGTGGAATCCTCCAGCGCGGGGTTTCGCCTGCGTTTGGCGACCCCGGACGGTCCGCTCGAGATCGTGTCGCCGCTGATCGGCGAGTTCAACCTTGCCAACCTCGTGCTGGCGGTGGGCATGGGCCTTGCGCGTGGGCTGAGTCGCGACGCGATTGCGGCCGGACTGGCCGGGCTCGGCGGAGTGCCCGGACGCCTGGAGCGCGTGCCCAATTCCCGCGGTGTGTTGTGCGCGGTCGACTACGCGCACACCCCCGACGCGGTCGAGCGGGCCATCGCGGCGCTGCGGCCGCTGGTGGCTCCGGGCGGTCGCTTGATCACCTTGTTCGGTTGCGGCGGCGATCGCGATCGCGGCAAGCGCCCGCTGATGGCTGCGGCCGCCACGCGGGGCAGCGCGCTGACCATCGTGACGTCCGACAATCCGCGCACCGAGGATCCAGGATCCATCCTGGCCATGATCGTCGCCGGGATCGACCGCGCTGCCCTTGCCGAGGTGGACGCCCGAGCGCTGGCATCGTCGACCCGCGGCTTCTGCGTCATCCCCGATCGTCGGATGGCCATCCGCGCCGCCGTCACCGCCGCGCGCGCTGGGGACGTGGTGTTGCTGGCCGGGAAGGGCCACGAGGACTATCAGATCATCGGCAACCAGCGTTGCCACTTCGACGATCGCGAGGAGGCCGCCGCCGCGTTCGCGAGCGCCACCGAAACACCGGGGGGATCGCCGGCATGACGTCACCGGCCCCGCGTTCCTTGTCGTTCGCCCTGGAGGCGATGGCGGGGACGTGGCTGGGCCCGGCCCGGCCGGACGCCATGTTCGCCGGGGCGGCCTTCGATAGTCGCGGGGTGCGCCCTGGGCACCTGTTCTTCGCCCTGCCGGGCGAGCACGTCGACGGGTTCGACTATTGCGCGGCGGCGGCGGCCGCGGGCGCCGCCGCCGTGGTGGTCGCCGCGACGCGCGGAACTCCCACCGGTCTGGCGGGCAGCGACACCGCTGTCATCGGCGTCGCGAATCCCTTGGCGGCGCTCGGCGAGCTGGCGCGCGCCGTGCGGGCGCAGTTCACCGGCGGCGTGGTGGGCGTGACCGGTTCGAACGGCAAGACCACGACCCGCGAGCTGTGCGCGGCAGCGCTGGGGGCGGCCGGCGCCGTGATGCGCACCGAGGGCAACTACAACACCGAGATCGGGCTGCCGTTGACGATCCTGGGCGCGTCGGGGACCGAACGATTCTGGGTGCTGGAGATGGCCATGCGCGGGCGCGGGCAGATCGCGCTGCTGGCCGACATCGCGCGGCCCCACGTCGGGGTGATCACCAATGTGGCCGGCGCTCACCTGGAGCTGCTGGGATCGATCGAAGAGGTCGCACGCGCGAAGGGCGAGCTGTTCGCCGCCCTCGGAACCGACGGGATCGCGGTGCTGCCGGGTGGCGATCCCCTGATCGAGGAACAAGCCGCGCACCTTCCCGAGGCGCACAAGTGGCGCTTCGATGGCGGCCACCCGGGCCCGAAGGACGTGCGCATCCTGGAAACCTTGTCCACCGGCCTGGCCGGTCAGATCGTCCGCTACAGCGTTCGCGACCAACCGGCCGTGGTGCGACTGCCCCTGGCGGGCCTCCACAACGCGCGCAACGCGGCCGCCGCGCTGGCGGTGGCCGCCGCCCTGGACGTACCCGTGCCGGCGGCCGCGGCCGCGCTGGCTGGGACGCAATTGCCGCCGCACCGTTCTTTCCCGCGGCCGGCGGCTGGCCGCATCGTGCTGGACGATTGTTACAACGCCAACGTGGCATCGATGCAGGCGGCACTGGAATCGGTGATCGCTTCGGCCGCGACCACCTCACCGTCGGGCCGGGCGTTTGCCATCCTCGGCGACATGCTGGAGCTGGGGCCGGAGACCGCCGCGCTTCACCACCAGCTGGGCCGCGCGGCCGGGGCGCGCCTGGCGGGCCTGGCCACGGTGGGGACGCTGGCGGCGGAGATCGCGCGCGGCGCCCGCGAGGCCGGCCTGGATGCCGAACACATCGTGGCGGTGGCGACGCCCGCCGAGGCAGCGGGGGCGGTCGCGGCCTGGACGCGCCCCGGCGACTGGATCTTGGTCAAGGCGTCGCGCGGCATGCGATTGGAACGGGCGGTCGAGGCTTTGCTCGAGAACTTCTCAACCGCCTCGCACTGACGTAAAACGGCAGCCCCCCCTTGCTGTTCCACCTCTTTCATCATTTTCGCGACACCATCCCGGGCGCGAACGTGTTTCGGTACGTGTCGACGCGCCTTGGGATGGCGACGCTGACGTCACTGCTGATCACCTTCGTGATCGCGCCACGCTTCATTCGTCGCGCGCGGGCCAGCCAGCTGGGCGAGGTGATCCGCGACGACGGTCCCGCCAGCCACGCTTCGAAGAAGGGCACGCCCACCATGGGCGGCGCGCTGATCATCCTGGCGCTGACGGTGGCCACGCTGCTGTGGTGCGATCTCACCAGCACGCTGGTGTGGCTGGCGCTGCTGGTCACCGTGGGTTTCGGCGCGATCGGTTTTCTCGACGACTACCTGAAGCTCTCGCGCAAAAACAAAAAAGGTCTGCCCGGCAAGTTCAAGCTGCTGGGGCAATTCGTGATCGGCGGGGTGGCGATCGTCTGGCTGTTCACCAGCAACGCCCTCCCCCCCGACGTCCGACTCCGGCTGGCGCCACCTTTGCTGAACTTCGACAAGTTCCCGGTGTCGTTGCCGCTGGCGGTCTACATCGCGTTCGGCATCTTCGTGCTGCTGGCCGAATCCAACGCGGTGAACCTGACCGACGGCCTGGACGGCCTGGCCATCGGCCCGGTCATCATCTGTTCGTTCACGTTCCTGCTGCTGTCCTACGCGGCCGGCACCACCTTGCGCAGCTTCAACATCGCCGAGTACCTGGGCCTGGCGCCGGTGCCGGGCGCGGGCGAGCTGGCGATCTTCTGCGGCGCGATCGGGGGCGCGGGCATCGGGTTCCTGTGGTTCAACACCCACCCTGCGCAGGTGTTCATGGGTGACGTGGGGGCGCTGGCCCTGGGCGGCGCGCTGGGCTTCGTGGCGCTGGCGACCAAGACGGAGCTGTCGCTGCCGATCATCGGTGGCGTGTTCGTGCTGGAGGCCGTCAGCGACGTCATTCAGGTCGGGTACTACAAGCGCACCAAGAAGCGCATCTTCCTGATGGCGCCCATCCACCACCACTTCGAGAAGCTGGGGTGGCCGGAATCGCGCATTGTGGTCCGTTTCTGGATCGTCTCGTTCGCCTGCGCGATCCTCGGGCTGATGCTGACGCTCAAAGTTCGATAGGTTTTTGGCCAGATCGCCGGGCTTGCGCCATTGTGAGTGGTCGAGCGACCCGTGATCGAACTCAGCGGAAAGAAAGTCTTGGTGGTCGGCCTGGGCCGATCAGGTCAGGCCGTGGCCCGCGTCTGCGCGGAGCAGGGCGCGCACGTCACCGTCACCGACCGCCGCAGCGCGGAAGCCCTGGAGACGGCGCGCGCGCAGCTTCCCACCGGCGTCGTCGAAGAGCTGGGCGGCCATCGCCTGGACACGTTCCTGGCGGCGGATCTGATCGTCCTGTCGCCCGGCGTGCCCGAGCTGCCCGAGCTGGTCGCCGCCCGGAACGCGGGCGTGATGATCACCGGCGAGATGGAGCTGGGGTCGTGGTTCAACCGGGGCACGCTGGTGGCGATCACCGGCACCAACGGTAAATCCACGACGACCACCCTGTGTGGCGCGATCCTGAAGGCTGGCGGCGCGCCCACCTTCGTGGGCGGCAACCTGGGCGAGCCGCTGTGCGAGGCGATCGGCACCCGCGCGGCCGAGCCGGGGGGAATGGTGGTCGTCGAAGCGTCCAGCTTCCAGCTGGAAACGGTGAAAGCGTTTCATCCGCGGGTGGCCGTCTTGCTGAACGTGACGCCGGATCACCTGGATCGCTACCAGAGCTTCGAAGACTACGCCGCCGCCAAGGCGCGCATCTTCAGCGCGCAGGGCCCGTCCGACTTCGCGGTCCTGAACGAAGACGATCCGCTGGTCCTGAAGTGCGCCGAGGGCATCGAGGCGCAGAAGATCACGCTCTCGACTTCGCACGTTCTGGAGCGCGGCGGATGGGTCGAAGGCGACACGTTGTACGTGCGATTGCCGGGCGGCGATCGCGAGCACTATCCCATCCACACGCAGGCGCTGGTCGGGCGACACAACCGCGAGAACGCGCTGGCGGCGTTGCTGGCGGCGCGCCTGGTGGGGGCCACGCCCTCCGAGGCGCGGCGGGCGCTGCTGGAGTTTCGGGCGCTGTCCCATCGGATGGAGCTGGTCGCCGACGCCCGGGGCGTGGCCTATTACGATGATTCGAAGGGCACCAACGTGGGCGCGGTGACGGCGGCCCTGACCGGGTTCCCGCGTCCGGTGGTGCTGATCGCGGGCGGGAAAGACAAAGGCGGCGACTACACGCCCCTGGCGAAGGCCTTTGCCAGTGTCGGTCGCGCGGCCGTGTTGATCGGCGAGGCGGCCGAGCTGATCGCGACCGCGTTCGCCAAGGAAGTTCCGCCCGAGCAGATCGTGCGCGCCCAGACGCTGGCCGAGGCGGTCGCCAAGGCGGCGGCCCTGGCCCAGTCGGGCGACGCGGTGGTGCTTTCGCCGGCCTGTTCCAGCTTCGACATGTTTCGCGACTATGCCCATCGCGCCGAGGTGTTCCGCCTGGCGGTACGCGCGGTGGTCGGCAGCGAGGCGATGTTGTGATGCTGGACCGGGTGGGGTCGCTGCGGCTCGCCCGCCCGTTCGCAGCCGCCGTCGACGCGTGGCTGGCCTGGCGCCATCGCTTCGAGACGTCGCACCAGCGGCCCGACACGGGAGGGCTGATCCGTCCCAGCCAGGTCGGAATCGATCGCGTGCTGTGCGCGGTGGTGCTGGGGCTGGCGGCCTTCGGCTGCGTGATGATCTTCTCGGCGGGGGCGGTGTTCGCGGCCAAGAAGTACAACGACGCCTTCTACTTCCTGAAGCGCGAGCTGATCTACGCCACGCTGGGGCTGTTCGCGTTCTCGGTGGCTACCAAGATCGACTACGGCGTCTACCGGCGCTTCGCCTACCCCTTGCTGGGCGTCAGCGTGGCGCTGCTGGTCGCGGTGCTGAAGATCGGGTCGCGCGCGGGCGGTGCCATCCGCTGGTTCCGCCTGGGTCCCCTTTCGTTCCAGCCCGGCGAGCTGGCCAAGTTCGCGCTGTGCGTGTACCTGGCGACGTTGCTGGCGCGCAAGGCCGAACACGTGCGCGACTTCTCGGTGGGGTTCCTGCCGCCGCTGGTGGTGACCGGCGTGATGATGGGCCTGTTGCTGAAGCAACCCGACCTGGGGACGGCGGTGATCTTCGGGGTGGTGGCGCTGGGGCTGCTGTTCATCGCCGGGACGCGCACCAGCTATCTGATCCTGGCGCTGCTGGTGGCGGCGCCGGCGGGCTGGAACTTCATCGTGTCCACGCCCTTTCGCATGCGGCGGATGCTGGCGTTCCTGGACCCGTGGGCGTTCCGGCGCGACGTGGGGTACCAGATCACCGAGTCTCTGATCAGCGTCGGCTCGGGCGGCGTCACCGGCCTGGGACTGGGTGACGGTCGTCAGAAACTGTTCTTCTTGCCCGAGGCGCACACCGACTTCATCCTGTCGATCGTCGGCGAGGAGCTGGGACTGCTGGGGGTGTGCTGCGTGATCCTGGCCTTCGCGTTGTTCGTGTGGCGCGGGCTGCGCGCGGCGGTGCGGGCGCGTGATCCGTTCGGCACCTACCTGGCGTTCGGCATCTCGGCGATGTTTGGTTTCCAGGCGCTGGTGAACATCGGCGTGGTGCTGGGCTCGCTGCCGACCAAGGGGTTGCCGCTGCCGTTCATCAGCTACGGCGGCACGTCGCTGCTGATCAGCCTGTTCATGGCCGGCGTGCTGGCCAACATCTCGGCCCGCAATCCCGAGCCGCGCGATCTGTTCGGCTGGGCCGGTCGCACGCTGGGCGGCAAGGGCGCGAACCGCCGCAGCGACAAGGGGCCGCGGTTGATCATCGAGGTCGGGCCGCCGCTGAAGCGCCGCGCGCCCGAGCCATCCGGAGAGTCGCCGGCTTCGCCCGCTGAGCCAACGGATGCCCGCTGACATGAGATTGCTCATCGCGGGGGGAGGAACCGGCGGCCACCTGTTTCCCGGCATCGCCATCGCCGAGGAGGTGATGACCCGTCCGGGCGGCGCGGTGCTGTTCGTGGGCACCGCGCGGGGCCTCGAAACCAAGCTGGTTCCGGCGGCCGGGTTTCCGCTGGAGCTGCTGGACGTGAGTGGGCTGAACCGCGTGGGCGTCACCAACTTGTTGAAGGGACTGCTGCGCCTGCCCAGGGCGTTCTTCGCGTCCCGCGCCGTGCTGAAGCGGTTCCGTCCCGATCTGGTGCTGGGCGTCGGCGGCTATGCCTCGGGGCCGCTGGTGTTCACCGCGGCGCTGTCGGGGTATCCCACGGCGATCCAGGAACAGAACAGTCGACCGGGGTTCACCAATCGGGTGCTGGGTGTCTTTGCGCGCCGGGTGTTCGTGGCGTTCGACGACGCGCGCGGCTTCTTCGCGCAGCGCAAGACGCGCCTGCTGGGCAACCCGGTGCGCCGAAAGTTCACCGCCGGCGCGAGCGCCACGAACGCAGCGATCGTTCCCGGCGCGGTCTTGATCCTGGGCGGCAGCCAGGGTGCGCGCGCGGTCAACGATCTGGTGGCCGGGGCGGCGGCGCTGCTGGCCAAGGAGGGACGGCTTCCGCGCATCATCCATCAGACCGGCGCTGGCGACGAAGCCCGCGTCCGGGCCCGCTACGCGCAGCTGGGCATCGAGCTGGATCGCGACACCGGCGTGACCATCCGGCCCTTCATCGACGACATGCCCGCGGTGCTGGCCGAGGCGGCGCTGGTGGTGGGACGCGCGGGCGCGCTGACCCTGGCCGAGCTGGCCATGACCGGCCGCCCGGCGGTGCTGATTCCGCTGCCCACCGCCGCCGCCGATCACCAGACCAGCAACGCTGCCGAGTTCGCCCGCGCCGGCGCCGCGGTGGTGGCTCCGCAGGCCACCACCACGCCCGAGTCGCTGGCCCGGCTGATTGGCGATCTGATGAATGATCCCCCCCGTCGCCTGGCCATGTCGCAGGCCATGACAGCGCTGGGCCGCCCCGCCGCGACCCGCGACATCGTCGACGAAATGGCCACCCTGGTGAAGGTCGCCTGATGTTCCGCAAGCGCAATGTCGCCATTCACTTCGTCGGCATCGGCGGCATCGGCATGTCGGGCATCGCCGAGGTGCTGCTGAACCTGGGCTACGCGGTCTCGGGGTCGGACCTGCGACCCACCGACGTCACCGCGCGGCTCACCACGTTGGGCGCCCGCATCCAGTTCGGGCACGCCGCCGCCAACCTGGCCGACACCGACGTGGTCGTCGTCTCCAGCGCGGTGCGCCCCGACAATCCAGAGGTGGTCGCGGCCCGCGCGCGCGACATCCCCGTGATTCCGCGCGCCGAGATGCTGGGCGAGCTGATGCGCGTGAAGGACGGCGTGGCCGTCGCGGGTTCGCACGGCAAGACCACCACCACCACCATGATCGCGTCGGTGCTGGCGCAGGCCGGGCTGGATCCTACCGCCATCATCGGCGGCAAGGCGCGCGCCTTCGGTTCGAACGCGCGGCTGGGGCAGGGCGAGCTGCTGGTCGCCGAGGCCGACGAGTCGGACGGATCGTTCCGCCACCTGTTCCCGCAGATCGCCGTGGTCACCAACATCGACCGCGAGCACATGGATCACTACGGCAACCTGGCCACGCTGCGCGCGGCGTTCCTCGACTTCGCCAACAAGGTGCCCTTCTTCGGTCTGGTGGTGCTGGGCGCCGACGATCCGATGTCGGCCAGCCTGGCGCCGGATCTGCTGAAGCGTCACGTGACGTATGGCCTCTACGCCGGCGACTACCGCGGCCAGGTGCTGGAGGCCGGCGCCGAGGGCACGCGCATGCAGATCGCCGTGCGCGGCAAGGCCCGGGGCGAAGTGCGGGTGCGCATCCCCGGCGTGCACTACGCGGAGAATGCGCTGGCGGTGCTGTGCGTGGCCGATTTTCTCGGCGTTTCTTTCGCTGATTACGCCGAGGCGCTGGGCACGTTCCAGGGCGTCGACCGCCGCTTCTCGGTCCGCGGTGAGGTGAACGGCATTCTGGTGATCGACGACTACGGCCACCACCCCACCGAGATCGCCGCCACCGTTGCGGCGGCGCGCCTGTATGGCCGGCGGCTGGTGGTCGCGTTCCAGCCGCATCGATACACGCGCACGCTGGATCTGTTCGCGGACTTCGCGCCCGCGCTGGGGGGCGCCGACGTCGTCTTGCTGACCGACATCTATCCCGCCGGGGAACCGCCCATCGACGGTGTCAGCTCGGCCGCCCTGGTCGCCACCTTCGCGCCGACCTGCCAGGTGCAGCACGTGCCGCGGGCCGAGCTGGTGGCGCGCCTGGGCGCCGTCGCGCGCCCGGGCGATCTGGTGCTGGTCCTGGGCGCCGGCGACATCACCCACGCCGCGACGGAGCTGCTGGCCCGGCTGCCGGGTGGCGCATCGTGACCCCGGTGGCCGGTAAGCGGCCCGCCGCCAGCCGCGCCGAGGTGCGCCATCCCCCGCGTGAGACCGCCGCGGCCAAGCCGGTGCGCGCGCGCCGCAGTTTCCTGCCGTGGGGCCGGGCGAATCGCCGCATCACCGTCGAGCAACGCTCGCTGTTGTTGTGGCTGACCGAGCTCCTGCTCGCGCTGGCGCGCCGCCTGCTGGTGGTGGTCAAGGTCCTGGCCGCCCTGGGTGCGCTGGCGGGGGCCTTGTGGCTGGGCCGGCTGGGCGTTCAGCACGTGGTGGCGTCGCCGCGGTTCGCCCTGCAACAGCTGCGCGTCGATCCCACCCAGCACCTGACGCGCGAGCAGGTGGTCGCCTTGACGGGCGTCGCCACCGGCGATCGCTTGCTGACGCTCGACACCGACGCGGTGGCCGCGCGCCTGGCGGCGCACCCGTGGATCGCCTCGGCGCGCGTGCGCCGCGAGCTGCCCACCACGCTGGTGGTCAACGTGGTCGAGCGGCGGGCCGCCGCGGTGGTGCTGATGGGGGGCCCGTACCTGATCGACGACAGCGGGCATGCCTTCAAGCCGGCCACGCTGGAAGAGGCCGACGGTCTGCTGGTGCTGACCGGCATCTCGCGCGACCAGTACTCGGGCCTGCGCGAGGTCAGCGAATCCGCTTTCCGGGAAGCGCTGGCGCTGCACGCCGCCTACCAGCACCCTGACAGCCTGGCCACCACCCGGGCGGCCCACACCCGGGGCGGTCGTCCCCCGCTGTCCGAGATCCACATCGATCCGCGCAACGGGTTCTCGTTGGTCTTCTACGAAGGCGGCGCCGAGATCCGGTTGGGCCGGAATGACCTGAGCGAAAAGCTGGCCCGCCTGGACGAGATCCTGGCGGCCCTGGGGCCCCGCGGGGTGGCGGCCCTGCAGGTGGTGCACCTGGACGGCCCGGTGCTGGACCGGGTACCGCTGAGGCTGATCCCGCCGCCCCCCTCCGAGCCACCGTCCCCGGCCGCCGCCGGCAGAGAAGTGAAAAAATCGACGGCACTCCGCAACCCGGTTATCTCTGGAAGCAAGGTTTCTCCGCCCGCGCCCATGCACACCCCTTCTTCCTCTTCGCCGAGTTCATCGCCCCCCGCTCGTTCTCGGCCCCCGACTGACTGAGACCTGGAGCCATCGAACCATGCCGCGCAAATCCTCGGACATCATCGTCGGCCTCGACATCGGGACCACCAAGATCGCCGCGGTCGTGGGGGAACTGGGCCCCGACGGCCTGGACATCATCGGCATCGGCACGCACCCGTCGCGCGGCCTGAAGAAGGGCGTGATCGTCAACATCGATTCGACGGTGGCGTCGATCAAGCAGGCCATCCTGGAAGCCGAGAGCATGTCCGGCTGCGAGATCTCGCAGGTGTACGTCGGCATCGCCGGCGGCCACATCAAGGGCGTGAACTCGACCGGCACCGTCGCGGTGAAGGACAAGGAAGTGCGTCCCACCGACGTTGCCAAGGTGCTGGAGCTGGCGCGCGCCATCGCGTTGCCGGTCGACCGCCACATCGTCCATGTGCTGCCGCAGGAGTACAAGATCGACGGCCAGGATGGCGTGCGCGAGCCGCTGGGCATGTGCGGCGTGCGGCTGGAAGCGCGCGTGCACATCGTGACCGCCGCGGCCGCCGCCGCGCAGAACATCATCAAGTGCTGCACCCGCTGCGACCTGGAGGTTCTGGACATCGTCCTCGAACCGCTGGCGTCGGGCGAGGCCGTGCTGGAGGAAGACGAGAAGGGGCTGGGCGTGGCGCTGGTCGACATCGGCGGCGGCACCACCGACATCGCCATCTTCACCGAGGGCGCCATCGCCCACACCACCGTGATTCCCATCGGCGGCCACCAGCTGACCAGCGACATCGCCTTCGGCCTGCGCACGCCCCCGCACGAGGCCGAGAAGATCAAGATCCGGTCCGGCTGTGCGATGGCCCAGATGGTCCCCGAGGACGAGACGCTGGAAGTCGCCTCGGTCGGCGGTCGCTCGCCGCGCATCCTGTCGCGCCACGCGCTTTGCCGCGACATCGTGCAGCCGCGCATCGAAGAGATCTTTTCCTTCGTGAAGGCCGAGATCCAGCGCCTGGGCTGCGAGGACATCCTGGCCTCGGGCGCGGTCATCACCGGCGGCGCCACCCAGATGCCCGGCATGACCGAGCTCGGCGAGGAGATCCTGGGCGTGCCCGTGCGCCGCGGAATGCCCAAGGGCGTGGGCGGCCTGGTCGAGGTCGTGCGCTCCCCGACCTTCTCGACCGCGGTGGGCCTGGTCCACTACGGCTTCGGCCGCACCGCCGTCGCCGAGACCGGCGCCCCCGCCAAGCGCCCCAGCTTCCTGGGCCGCATCCGCCGCTCGCTCAGCAACGCGTTCTAGGCGCGCTGGCTCCGCGTTCCGTCGCGGTCGATCACGCTCAACCGTTCCATGGTCGAATGGCCGGCGATGGGCCTGCGATCTACTCCTGGACCCGCTTCATCGTAAGGGGCACCTTTCGGGCGACGCAGTTCCAAATATCCTCGTCGCCTTCGATGACCTGGTGGGTGACCTCGATGGCGGTGCCCGTGACCTGTCCGTCGGCGAACGTCAGCTTCGCCTCGAGCGTCGTCTCCGCGTCCTCAATCTTGGCGGTGACGTTGCAGTCGTCTTGCATCGTTACCTGGTCCGTGGCCCACGCCTCCTTGTAGGGCGGCTCACTGGCGCGCTTCCCGACGGCCACCGTCTTCCCGTACGGCTCGATGCGCAGGATCAACGCCCCCATCCCAATGAGTGGCTGCTTGCAAGACCGCTTGTCGCCCTTGTCGGCGTTGCGCCACCGTGCCTTGGGATCGAACTCGACCTCGTAGAAACCGGGGGTGATACACGCCGGCCCCGATCGGGCAGCGCCGCGATCGCGCACGCCGCCGACGACCAGGTGCTTCTCCGCCTCGTCGATGGCCTTGGTGCGCGTGAGCTTGCCGGTGAGGGTGTCGGTCTTGGTATCCAAGTCGATGGCGATGGCCAAGTTGCCGACCGCATGGCCCTTCTTGCTCAAGGTGAACCGACATGCGACGGGATCGGGCGTGAGGGTGAGCGGGCCGCTTTTCAGGCCCAGCACCTCGACATCCTCGACCAGCATCGCCTTCGCCGGGCTCCGGCCGGCTTCGACGTTGAAGCGAAACCACCAGCCATCCTGGCCGTTCGAGCGGAACCTGAGCCGATAAGAGCCCGCCAGGTCACAGGCGCTGGGGGCGCTCTTCTTGTCGACGCGTTGGCCCTGGTCGCCGGCGGCGACGAGCCCGGCGGCCAGCACGATCCAGCTGAGGTGCATCGGAGATCAGTACCACCGCAGGGCCGCGCAAGGACAATGACCGAACGCGCAGGCGTGGCCGAATTCGACCCTTGTGTCGAGACACGAGGAATGGTTTGAGGGTGTCATGTCACACGTAGTCCGGAAGGACGGCTGGGCCGTTGTCGACCTGGACACCGCGACGCGAAGGATCTTCGTCCGCCAGGACTGGCACTACGTCTGGACCGTCGCCCAGGGGCAGCAGCCCTGGCGAGAGGACGAGAAAACTGCGTTTCATCGAGCTGTCGATCGTGCCGTTTGGGCAAACTGGAGTCACCGCGTACGAATCCAAGCCCGAGACAGGCACTCGACGCCGGCCAGCCTTAGGACAGGCGTCACGGCACTGGTGGCGGGACCTGTATTCTCCCTGTCCTTCGACGTTCGGAGTGTATCGGCCGCGGGCCAATGGGAAGTAACCGTCAAGAAAAACGATCCTTCGGTCAAAACAAAGCCGCGCCCGGAAGTCGATTTTCCGAAGAAGACCATCCTCCTGTACGCCACAGATCTCTTGGTGACGAAGGCCAAGAGAGTCGCCAGCGATCCTTGGCATTACCACTTCAGTGTCATCGGACACGAATTCGGTCACGCCATAGGTAATTTCGGCCCCAAGGGGGATGACTACGAGCCAGACTCAAAACACTACAACGATGTCGAGAGCATCATGAACATCGGCCACCAGCTGCGCTCCCGGCATCTGACCCTCCTCTGCCAGACCCTCCACGCGATGGTTCCGGGATGCGAATTCATTCCCCTCGTGCGATGAAGCGGGCCCTTGGTCTGGCTCTAACCTTCGGGTGGCTGCTGACCGCTGCGGCTGTGTTCGCTGATGGGCCGCCCTTTACCGCTGGGGACGACGAATCCGATCGCATCGAATCGAAAAATCACAAGTTCTTCGCCGAACCGTCCAGCGACGGGAAGTCGACGGTGGTCTTCCGTAAGGCGAAGCCTCACTCTGTGCCGCTTTGGCGGAAGTCGGGCTGGGCCCACAACGCTTACCTATCCGAGGATGGGGAATTTCTCGTCACGGGATATGAAGGCAACAATCTGTTGGACTTGGACTTCTCCCCTTCTGTCACGATGCTGTCCTTCTACCGCCGCGAGATTCTCGTGAGATCCGTGAGTCTCGCGGAGATCATCAAAGACATGAAGCAGCTGCGGCGAACCATCTCGCACTACTCATGGGGAATGTATGAGGGGTTTGTTTCAGCGAACACTTTCAGCGTCACGACCGTCGAGGGGCGACGTCTCTACTTCGATGTGGCAACTGGAACGGTGATCCGGGACGAACGAATCGCCGACGTTCGGGGGCGTGCGGCAGCAGCGCCTGCGCTAGCAGCGCCGAAGGCCCCGGCTCACCCGTAACCCCCGGATAGTCGAGGGGATGCGCCTGGCGCCACAAGTTCAGCCGGCCATAAGAGCCTTGATCGCGGTACGGCTTGGCCGTCAGTCGTGGTAACCACGGGACCTAGAGAGCCGAGCAGCTAAAAATCACGCAGCCTTGAGGACTTGGAGGTTGGCGACGGCAGCGCAGCGGCGAAGGTCGAGGGAGTTCTTCCGGATGCCCTTGTAGCGGGCGCGGGGGCCTTGGATGGCGGCGATGGCGGCCAGCGAGTGCTCGACGGTGACACGCTGACGGAGTTGGGCGCGTCCTTCGCGGGTGGCGCGGCGCTGGCGCAGTTGAAGGAGTAGCTTTTCCTGCGGATGAATGGCGACGGAGCGACCGCCCTTCTTCGCGGCCGTGCATTGCGATCGGCGCTCGCAGGAAGCGCAGGCTTCTTCTGGAAAATTTGCACCGCTCTTCGTGATCGACACCGTCGTGTTGGCTGGACAAGTGACCTCCTGTTTCTCGAGGTCGATCTTGAAGTCGAGCTTGGTGTAGCGACCGTGGTTCCGACTCGGCCAAGGGTTTGCACAGGACAAGGCCTCCGCCCGCGTGGAAGGAATCGACGGCGTCGCAGCCCAGGAAACCGCGATCGATGTGCAGTTCCTCGACGGCGCCGCGCCGAGCGGCGTCTTTGAGCAAGGGATCCGTCGCCACGTTGTCGGCGCGATTGGCGGGCTGCACGAGGGCCGCGATGATGACACCGTGGGCCTTGGCGATGTGACGCTTGTAGCCCGTGAACGCCTTGGATTTGCTCTTTCGTCCGTGGCGCATGTCCGGATCTCCCATGGAAGGGGTTCGGTCTGGGGCGACACCGCGCCGGATGCGGGACTTGCCGCTCGTCGATGGATCGGGCTCCAAGTCCTGCTCGATGACTCGACGGAGAGCCGCCAAGGCGTCCTTCAGAGGCGGCTTCTCGACGCTGTCGCTGGCGTGATTGGCGACCCAGGCCTGTGCGCGTGCCACCTCCTCGAGGAGTCGCTGCAAAGCCTGTGTCTGCTGGGTCGGATCGTCCCAATCAATGTCCAGGGCAACCTTGATGCTCGGGCCACGGAGCACGTCCAGCTTTGCCTGCGCGATGATTTCGTCCCGAGATACGCCCACCGTTTTCGCCGCGCAGTCGACCACCAGCGACAGGGCGCGGCCGATCAAATTCCAGGTGTCCTCGACCCGCCCCGCGCCGAGCAGTGGCGAAGAATCCAGTGCGACCTTTAGCTTCTGCCAGCCAAAACCACCCTTGGCCTTCGCCAGCGCCACCGTCCGATCCAGCAACTTGCGATCGAGATCATGAAGGACCATCCGGTCACGGAAGCTCACCAGCGCCCCCTGTGAGAACGGTGCTTCCTCGGCGCCAAGGCACCCGAGTACCAACTGCCAACGCTTGTCCATCTGAGCCGTGATCACAGCGTCGGCGTCGCTCACCTGATCGTACGCCTGCAGCAGCGTGACCATCGCCAGCAGCGCCGGCGGCAACGGCTCCGTCCCGCGCGCCTTCTTGTACGCGGCTTCGAGCTCCTCCTCGAATCCCCCCTCGAACAGCTCGCGCCGAATCTCTCTCAGAAACACGTAGAACCGACCGACTCGGTGGAGCCGCTTGGCTACCTTCGTCTCTTCGACACTCATCTCGGCAGGCACGTCCCAGCGCATGTGATCCTCCTTGGTTAACCCCAAGAGATCACACTTGATCGTGCCTGTCGATCCCCCCTTCCTAAGTGATCGAAACGATCGGCCTTTTCGTCACTGGCTTACGTGATCGGCTCTCTAGGCCTCGACCCACGTTGTCGCGTTTGGTTTCCGCCAGCGGCTCCGCCCGCGACCCACGCCCGCGTTCGAACCACCATCCTCCCGGGCCACCGACTGCCTGGACGTCGCGAAAACGGGACGGGTCGGGCGCCTGCCACACGTTTTTTGCGCCTCCTGGGAGGGGGAACGACTCATCGGAACCGCCCTTTGCGCCCACGGCGGGCGGTGGGGCCGACGTGGTGCGCAAAAAAACCTGCCCCTTGAAATTTCCCATCTCCGGCTAGAATGCCGTTTCCCTACAGCCGGAACGTCTGTAGGTTCCGCTTTTTCCAAGAGCCCCCACCTCGATCAATTTTCGGATTTAACCGATCGACAGGAGACCCTGATGCTGCGTTCAATGCTTTCTTCGCGATCCATGGCCGTTGTGGCCGCAGGTTTTTTAGCTGCCCAGGCCATCGCGTGTTCCCCGTCGGCAAGCAGTGGTGGTACTGGCGGTAAGGGCAGCGGGGGAAGCGCCTCGGGAGGCAGCGGCAGCGGCAGCGGTGGCAAGGTTGGTTCGGGCGGAAGCAGCAGCGGTGGCAGCGGCTCGGGCTCGGGCGGTACCGCCAGCGGCGGCAGCGGCTCGGGCTCTGGCGGTAGCGGTTCCGGCTCGGGCGGCAGCGGCTCGGGCTCTGGCGGTAGCGGTTCCGGTTCGGGCGGCAGCGGCTCGGGCTCTGGCGGCAGCGGTTCCGGGTCCGGCGGCGCCGGTGGCGGAAGCACCAATGCCTGTGCGACCCCCGACACGATTTCGAACTTCGAAGAGGGCGCCAGTGGCGACCCCGCCATCCTGTCGGGCGTGGGCATCACTGGGAAGTGGGAGATGTTCAACGACAAAGGGGCGGGGGCAACCGAGACGATGAAGATCGAGTCGTCGGGGGACACCACGGACTGTCACAAGTTCGCGCTGCACACCGCGGGGAGCGGCTGGGCCATGTACGCGGGGGTTGGACTCACCAACCTGGCCGGCACCGACAAGGCGCCGACCGTGTATCCCAACACGAAGAACTACACGGGCATCAAGTTCCGCGCCAAGGTCGGGTCGACCCATCCCAAGAACTCGCCGGTTCGCTTCAACATCTCCACGCCGTGGACCGAGGGGTCAACGTCGGGCGGCACCTGCGCGGGCAAGACCACCTCGACGCCGGAGAAGGCCGCGGTCGATTGCTACCAGCACCTCGGTCGGTACCTACAGGACGACTACGCGCTGACCACCGAGTGGAAGGACATCACGATGTGCTTCGACCGGGATCTCTACCCGCTGTCCTTGCCCACCACGGTCACCACCGCGCAGCGGGAGTCGGTGGCGGCCAACATGCTGAAGATCCAGTTCCAGTTCAATCAGGCCAACGACTGGACCGTAGGCACCTATCCCGCAGAGGGCAAATACCTCCCGGTCAACAAGACCTTGCCGTTCGACCTGTGGATCGACGACATCTCGTTCTTCACCGGCGACTGCCCGGTGAACACCACCTTCAAGTCCACCGCCAGCGCCATGAAGCCATTCCCGCAGAACAAGCCTCCGACGGGCGGCACCTGCGAGCTTGCCAAGAACGCGTCGAAGTTCAACACGGCCATCTCGCAGATCTACGCGCGTTGGACCAAGAACTTCGTCAAAACCGACGGTAGCGGATTGAAGGTCATCTGCCCCGAGCAAGAGAACGGCGTGACCACCAGCGAGTCCATGGGCTACGGCATGCTGATCACCGCCGCGATGGGCGACAAGGACAGCTTTGACAAGATGTGGGCCTATGTGAAGGGCAAGCTGAGCGGCGGTCTCATGACCTGGAAGCCCGGGCAAAGTGGGTCGGCGTCGGACGGTGATGAGGACATCGCCTACGCCCTTTACATGGCAAACGCCCAGTGGGGCGGCTACAAGACGGACGCCGACGCCATGGGTACAGCCTTCGCCGCCGACCTCGACGGCGACGTCGTCTCGGGCGGCAGCGGTTTCAAGGGCGTCTTCGACGCTTCGTACTTCGCCCCTGCCGCGTACCGAAAGTTCCCGGGCGGGTATGCGTCGACGATCTCGAAGACCTATGGTCTCGTCAACGCCAATATCAACGGCACAACCGCAGGCATTCCGACCGACTGGGGCAATGTGTCCAGCGGTGCGCCCACCACGCCGAGCGGTCAGGTCACGAGCCCCATCGACGGAATAGCCATGGGTTACGACGCTGCGCGCGTGCCGTGGCGTCTGGGCCTCGACGCCTGCACGGGCTCAGCGGACGCCTCGCCTTCACTCAACAAGATCATCTCGTTTTTCGCGACGAAGTACGACAATGGCGACACCATCGACTTCATGAAGGCGGGCTGGGTCAAGTCTAGCGGTCAGCCGCACCAGAAGGCGGTCGACTGTCAGGGCTCGTTCATCGGCCCGATGGGCGTGGCCGGAATGGCTGTCGGTGGTACCAATGGTGCCAAGTTCCGCGACCGTTCCTTCCGCGCCATCCTCGACATCCTGGACTACGGGGACTTCAACCACACCTACTTCCCGTCCACGGTCGGGTTCCTCACGCTGCTCATGATGAGCGGCAACTTCCCGACCCCGTAGTCGAGCTGGGAAACATCCTCGAGCGGCCCTTCGACAGGAATTGTCGAAGGGCCGTTTCCATCGCGGTTAGGCCTGTCGTTGAATAAGAAAGGTAAGAAGGGATAAGCATGATTTCATCTATGTTCGTCAAGGTCTCTGCACGATTGTCCGCCCTGGGATTGGCCGGTCTGATGGCCTCTGCGGTCGCTTGCTCCTCGAGCGGCGGCTCAAACCCGGGAACCGGTGGAAGCGGAAGTGGAGGCTCGGACGGCGGCTCGACCTCGTGCACGTCCAGCGATACGAAGGCTTGCTTCAAGGACGGCAAGGCCGCAGGACCCCTGACCGGTTATGGCTGGTTGGCCCTCGGAATGAAGGACGAGCTGACCGATCCGACGTGCGACACGGACCATCACGCCATCGATAGCGCGCACCCCTGCACCACGACCACGAACTGGAGCACGTCCGACTCCCTGTGCATGAGCGGAAAGATCCCGGCGCTTCCGGCCGTGCCCCTCCAGAGCGACTACGACAACAACTGGGGCATCCAGATTGGCGTGAACACCAGCGAGCCGCCGGGCCTGACCCTGGGTAAGAAGTATGCGTCGATCACGCTCACCGTCGCCGGCAAGCCCTCGACCGGGCTGCGCGCCGAGATCCATGTGAAAGGTGAGCCCGCGGGGCAGACCTACTGCGCCGACTTGACCAGCGGCACGGCCATCCAGCTCTCAACTTTCAATCAGGAGTGCTGGAACGGCGCCACCGCCGCCCCGGCGAAGGCGCTTTCCGCTGACAACATTCAGAACATTGACAAGGTCGGCATCCAGGTCTCCTCCACCATGGAGGAGATCAAGGTCGAGACCCTGTGCCTGCAGTCGATCGAGTTCAAGTAGACCGATTGTCGTACGGCCCGCAGGGCTGAGTCATGCGGGCCGTCGCTGGGTCCCCGTCAATGATCCGACCGGCCAGGGGATAGCCCGCGGCGATTGCTACGGTAGTCCCGAGTGCGCCTGTTCGCCGGGGTACTGCGAAGAGCAGACGTCCGATTGGGGCGGAACGGCGACGCCAGGTCGACGCACCCCCCAGTTCTGCGGACCCTTCGCTGGAGGGGTCGGAAGTCCACGCTCCGTTGCTCGTTAGGTCAGCGTCGCCTCTATTTCCCCGAGTGTCGAGGTCATTCGCGGTTCGCACCGCAGCGATGACCGCCAGTACAGTTGCCTCGGACTTCGCCCGTATGGACGTGGTCAACCGGGCTTCGGTCGCCTCATGTATGTCTTCGCTGCCATGACCGAGGCGCTTTGCGTATCTGACCTGCGGGGATTCTTCGAGAGCGCATCAACTCGCGTTGAGTTGATGCGTGCACCCGTCGTTCGATTCAGCCGCTGCAGCACATGATTCGCGCGAGGATGACGTCAGTCAGACCGCTCCGGTGACTTCAGATGCAAAACCAGATGCTCCTGGCCTGGGCATTCAATGTACACGTCTTAGTACACAGATTGGGTTGAAGAGGATCGCAAACAAGTAATGTCCCGGAATCTGAACATGCCTGACTCTGGCACTGGGAGACCGGAGTTCCTCCACGATCGATATAACCGCAACATATCTGCCCTGAGGGGCAGTCGTTCGGGCCATCACATGCGATATAGCTATTTCCTCCGCCGGTTTGGCAAATACCAATTTGGCAACCTACCGATGTCAGGCACCTCGTGGGAGTCGTCCCATTGAAGGCATAGCAGGATACCCACCCAGCCTTACCAACGGTTCCATCATTCCGACACGCGCCATTGAGGCATCCGTCGGTGCAGACTTCTGTCATCATCGCGCCGTTGGTAGCACAATAGCGACGATCGTTGACATCACAAATGGTGTACCCGGGTTTGATCGAGCCATTACTATCGTCGCAATCGCCAGAATTCGAGACGTATCCCGAGGGCGCCGAGCAGGCCGACATAGAATTCTTCGGATCTCCGTAGGTGTCACTATCGCCATCGCGATAGAATGTCCCCTTGCTCTTGGAGCAGGGGCCAATCTTGCCGTTCGTGCACGGCGCGGTACCGCTGCATTCGCACGCGACTTGTGTGCCATTTACGCACTCGCAGCCCTCGTTGGATTGGCCATTGCAATTCTCGTCCAGATTGGCCGCATCGCAGACTTCGGTGCCGGGGCCGACAGAGTCAGTGCATCCGCCCCAACTACTGGTAGTCTTGTCGGAACTGATCGAGCAGCTCTGATGGCCGGCCTTGCAGATCCCCATGCCGTCCTGTGGGTGTGACCCGCAGGCCTGAGTGGTCCCCTGCTTACATACGCACGAGGCCGTCTCCTGGTCGTCCGGCGTTCCGTTGCAGTTGTTGTCCAGGTGTGATGAGCAGTCCCGTGGTTTCGGCTGACACGAAACGGTGGTGCCGCCAGTGGCACCGGCGCCACCGGTCCCGTTGGGCGCGCCCGCCGCTCCGCCTGAGCCGGGTTTTCCGCCAGTGGCGGGCGATCCACCGCGGCCACCGGATCCGTTGGGCGCGCCTGCGGTGCCACCCGAGCCGGTAGGCACGCCGCCACTCCCCGAGTTCTGCGCCCCGCCGGCACCGCCACCGGTTCCGTTTTGCGCCCCGGCGGTCCCACCCGATCCTGCGGGCACGCCGCCACTCCCGGGGTCACCGCCAGTGCCGCCACCATCAAGATTTCCGCCTGTGCCGACCGCGCCGCCAGACGCGATGGGCATGTCGCCTTGCGCATCCATCGCTGCATCCTGCTGAGGATTACTCGCGCCACCGCTTCCCTGGGCCCCCCCGCTTCCTCCGTGGCCTCCGTCTTTCGGGACGAAGTTGGCCGGCGAGCCACAGGCAAGAGTCGCACACAAGGCCGCGCAGAAGCCGGTAAGCACGAAGCGGAATGGAATGGATGATGTGGTTGTCATGCCGCAGGTCCTTTGTTTCTTGGTCACAAGTATCACGCCGATCGTCTCCTATTTATCTTGAGGGTCGAACTGTACATCGATGATAGGTTCCAAAGTTCCCATGACCTTGCTCCCGATCGTGGCGAGCCCGCTGCGCTCGCGCCCCTGATCGTCTCTGACTCGGATCCGATAGATGATTTGTTTGTTGGACGCGGAGCGATTGCCGGGCCCCGTGTACGAGTCATTGGCTATGTTCTTCTCCAGCACGATCAAGCGTCGCTGTGCGGCCCATTCTTGTAAGACACGCTGGGCCGTTTGGTATTGCCAGCGATACATGACCAAACCTGCGCCGCCGACCAGGGCGAAGAGAAGGCAGATGACGACGATCATGACCTTTGAGCCTCCGTTGTTGTTGGAGTCCACGAAAGCGGGGGAACTTCATCGTCATGACGCAGGTCAGGTCCTTTAGGTGGTCACGGGCGCTGTACCTATTGCTTCTCGTTTACGGGGGCGGGCGGCAACCCATGTGCAGGACCAGGGACCCGTTGAGCGGGGTGGGGGCAATTGCGCTGAGCACCACGTGGGTTACCAGGGAGGCGCCTGGGCTGGGAGCTGGAATCACTCCGCTTGCAAGCTCGACATCGATGCCAACATATCGATCGACCGACCGGAATCGCAGCGATGTAGCCAAACAGCCGCACGCGGCAGCGTGTTGGATGCTGGTCACTGCGACGTCGGCTAGTACGAGATTTCCAAGAGTCCAGGTGTTGCCAGCCTTAGCAGACACACACTCCGGAATGTGGTTCTCGACGGTGAATCGCAAGTTGGGCATAGAAACCGGACCATTCCCCACCGACGCAGCGGGGGCTTGTGCAGGCTTGCCCCCGTCTCGTTCCGCTGGCCCTGCCGGCATCCGCGTGCAGGCCATCAGGACTGAACATGTAGCTACCAAAAGGGCCTTCGACATGGCGTTCTTCACCCTTGAAACGTACCGCCATTGGTGGAACGCAACGGAAGGTACTTCACCAGTAGATAGAGCCTATTGACACGAACAGAACGGCTGTTGCGAGCCATCGTGATCAGGCGGCGAAGTTCATCAAAGAACTTACTCTCGACTTCGATGCAGCCGTGACTGAACCCCTTCGTGGAGTCGTGCAAGTAGAAACCATCTCTCTGCGGGGTACATGCGTGCTCAGTGGCCGAGTTGGCCGGAGTCAGACGAATACGATTGTGGCCCCAACTGGTCCACGAGAACTCGCATTTTCCCGCATCGACTCCACGCGGAATTATCTGCAAGTACCAGGACGGGATCGGATTACAGTTGGGGTCGGCTTTCGCCGGTTCCGGGTCTACTTTCAGCACGAGATAGTAGGTACCCTCTGGAAGGGGCCCGCCCTCCGGATCACACTGATCCGAGGCGTTCTGCAGGGCGCGTGCGCCTGACGTCGCCCTGAAGAGCCCGTGGCCCCGCCACTGAACCTTCTGACCGTCGTAAAGCATATCGTGCCTGATCATTGTCATGCCTCCCTCTCTCTCCCGTCCTGGCCCTAGAACCGCAGCCCGCACGTCGCGCCCGGCTGATTCAGCGTCGGTGCGCAGCTCAGCGCGCTCACCGCCGTCCCCGTGTCGTCCGGCTCCGTGAGCTGCAGCGCCAGCCACGCCACCGCGAACACGCCACCGGCCACGAAGCCGCCGATCTGCCACTTGCGCATGCCCGTGTAGCCGTTCAGGGCATCCTGACATTCCTGCACTGGCATCTCGGTGTCGGCGTCGACGCCGACGCCCATCTTGTTGCGGCAGTTGCCACCGTGAACCTGGCCGAAATGCGTCAGGTCATTCTGGCGAATGGCGGTGGCCACCGCGCCGACGCCGATTCCCGCAACGGCCAGGCCCAGGCTGGTCCACTTCAGCGCGCGGCGTGCACCCGGGGACAGCGCGCCGTCGCTTGGGCTCGGGTTGTTCATAGCCGCCTTCTTCGGATCGTCGCCGGACCCGGTTGCGTGTCCGTCGCCGATCTTCTCGGTCGCCATTCCCTCCGGAGCTTTGTCCAACCGCACGAATACCCGTTCCACTTGATGCGCCGCCAGGTTCAGCTTGCGGGCTTCGTCGCGATAGCCCTCGGCGTGGACCTGGATGTCGACGGCGCCGATCGGGACGGTCAGGGGCGCGGGCAACGGAAACCGGCCCACCGGGCTGCCGTTGACGATGACCTCCGCGCCGGGCGGGTCTCCGGTGAGATCGAGGCGCGCCACGTGCTCGCGGATGACTCCCAAGGCGGCCCGCAGCGGCTCCAGGTACTTCCTTATCCACGCGTCGCTGGGCGTTTCCAGCGCCTTCGACACCAGCGGAAGGGCCAGCTCCCAGCGCCCGAGCGCCTGGTAGGCGAGGCCCAGCTGCGCGGTCGCACGCGGGCTGTGGGTCATGTCGTAGGCCTGCTTGAACACCTCCGCCGCCGCGCGGTCCTCTCCGGCGCGGCGCAGGTCGACGCCGCGGTTGTTCAGGTCTTCGTCGGCGGGCAGGCTGGGGGCGCCGGGGGCCGCCGACGTCGTACCACCGCTCGCAGTCACCATGGGGAAAGCGACAGCGATCGCGAGGACATAGCGGCGGATTCCGGACATGAAAGCTCCTTGGGCGGGCAATGTAGCAGCGGTCTGCGGCAGGGTCTATCGGTCGCATTTGGCCATCGGGTGCTTTGAAACCTGCGGAATTCTTCGACAACGAACCGGCGGCATTGTCGGCATTCCGGCATCGACGCTGTCCCGGCGTCGCAGCGCGCCTCGACGGGGTCAAGAATCGAGTGAATCAACCGAGCGTCAAGGGGCTCCGTGCGCGCAACCCGTCGTCGCACGGTTCTCGACCGTGTCGTCAGCCCTGGTGGCCGGCGGCGCGCTCTTCCCGAAAGGAACTCCGATGATCAAGTCCAAGGTCCTGTGGTTGGCGCCGGTTCTGGTCCTGTTGGCAGGTTTCGTCATGGAAGGTTGCGGGAGCGGCGGCAACGGCAGCGCGGGCACCGGCGGCACGGTCGGTCTCGGCGGCAGCGTTGGTACTGGGGGGAGCAGCGTTGGCGGCCACGGCGGCACCAGCGCGCCCAAGGTCACCATCGTGGGGTCCGGGTCTTGAACGCGTCGTCGGTCGAACGAAAGCCAAAAGGAAACTCGCCCATGAAAAACTTCACGCTGCGCCGTCTGGTCTCTGGTCTCGCGGTTGGCCTCGCGCTGGCTCTTGCGTCTCGGTCGGCGGTCGCTGCCGGCGATCCCAGCTCGCTCAAGATCAAGGTGTACGCGGTCTATGCATCGCTGAGCGCCCAGTGCACCAGCCCCATCCAGATCTTTGCGAACGACGCGGGAAATTTCGTCGACTTCCTGACCAACCCCACACTGGGCGGCGGTGATCTGGCCGATGGAACCTACAACTGCGTCATCATCAAGATGTCGTCGATCATCAAGCACACGCCCAAGACCAGCGAGAGCAGCTGCGTGGCGGGCACCGAGTACACCGGCGGCGTCTGCAACGCGGGCGACGCGGCGACCGGCCTGGACAATGCCCCTATTGCGTGCGCGGGCGACGGCAGCAACACCAGCTCCGTCGACAACACGGTGTACATGTACATGACCACCGACGGCGCGGCCAGCACCGGGAACAAGTCGTTCATCCATCCAATGACCCCCGGCGACGGCAACGGAATCAAGCTGGGCTCGCCCCTGGTCATCTCGTCGACCAGCCGCGCGAAGTTCGTGGTCAACGCCACCGGCAAGGTGGTGGCGGGTGGCGGCGAGTGCGGCATCAACGCGCCTGCCTTCGACTTCGTCAACCTGTAGCCAGTCGGGGCGCCGCCCGCATTCCGGTCCGCGCATCACAACCGAAGGCGAAATTCGACCTTCCATCGCATCAGCCGGGCCGGGGCCGGGTCGGAGGCGATCGCTCATGCGGCGCCTTCGCCGTCTGGTTCCGTGCCCATGTGGCGATTCTGCGACTAACGCTTGACGCCGACAAAGAGCGTGATGGGCCCCGGGGTTGGGATGGCGCGCTCGAACTCGAGGCCCGCTGCCGACATCAACCGGGCGAACTCTTCCGCCGAGCGCTCCCGCCCGGATTCGAGCAAGCTCAACATGACGACGTCGAGGAGCTTGCCCGGATTCGGAATGCCCGGCGGCGCGATGCCTTGCTCCGCGATCAGTAGGTGGCCGTCGCGTGGCATCGCGCTTTCGATGTTGCGCAAGATGCGCAGCGCGCGCTCGTCATCCCAATCATGCAAGATGTGCTTCAGGATGTAGAGGTCGCCTCCCGAGGGCACCGACTCGAAGAAGTCTCCGCCGACAAAGGAGCAGCGCTGTTGGACCCCCTCGGCGCGAGCGATCGCCGCCGCGCGCTGAATCACGCTCGGGGCATCGAAGAGCGTGCCCGTCATCTGCGTCTGCGCTTGGAGCAGGGCATCGAGGAGCTCGCCGTGAGCCCCGCCCACGTCCACCACGCTCATGTGCCGGGAGAAGTCATAGCTGGCCAGAATGCTGCCGATCTCGAGACCGCTGAACGTGGCCATGGCCTCGGAGAACAGGCGCTCGTCATCCGGATGCTCGCCCAGCCATTCGAACAGGTTCTGGCCGAAGCGGCTGCGAAACCCGCTTTCCCCGGTCTTCATCGAATGCAAGAGAGTCCAGCTTGCTTCCGCTCCCCACGGCGCGGCGTTATTGAGAGTCAGTGAGGCGAATGAACACGGCGCATCTCTCCGCAGCAACTTACCCAGCGGACCCAGGGTGAAGCGACGTTCCGGCCCCTCGACCAACGCGCCGATCACAGTCAGGGCGCGCATCAGGCGGTAAGTGGGATCGGGGAGCGTGCCCGCCTGTTCGGCCAGGGCGTGAGCTGCGATGGGCTTCCCCGAGATCCGGTCGAAAACTCCCATGCGCACCGCGGTGGCGAGCATCTGCAATGTGTAGTTACCCATGAGCAGGCTCATGAGCTGCGCTTCCGGCGGAAGGCCGACCGCCGGCGTTGGATCTGATCCCATCACGCCTCCTTCGAAGTGAACGAGAAACGCTCTCACGTCTTCCGCTCCCGCACAACCAGCCTTCGACTTGGCCAATCTGTAGCCAGTCGGGACGCGCGCTCGGGTCAGTTTCTTTACCCGGTCGCGCGCATGGTGAATGATGCGCGCCCGATGCGGCACATCGCGATGGCAGTGGTCCTGGGGGCGGCTGGGTTGGTCGCGACCGGAGGCCGGGCCTGGGCCTGGGAGACGCCGGCCGCCCGCCCGCCCGCGCCCGCCGGGAAGACCAAGCCCGCTGCCAAGCCGGCCTCGACCAAGGAGGTCACCCTCACGGGCCAGTTGACCTGCGCGAAGTGCGGCCTGCACGAAGCTGGCGGTTGCCAGAACGTCCTGGTGGTGCCGGCCGCCGCCGAACCGGTCGCCGCCGACGGCGCGGGAGGCAGCGGCGCCGCCACCGCGGCGGGCGCGTCCACGAAGTATTACCTGGACAAGAACGCCGTCGCTCACGAGCACCACGAAAAGGTGTGCCGCGGGGCGGTGGCCGCCACGGTGACCGGGCGGGTTCACGAGGCCGGCGGCAGGAAGATCCTCACCGCCTCGTCGGTGAAGATCGACTGACCCCACCGGTGGAGCGGACGTAACAGGCCACCGGCGGCTTTTCGCGCCTTCGGGGCCAAAGCCGCGCCCCCGCGGACGAAAACACAGAAAAACAGATCAAAAATTAGCGTTGAGCCCCGGGCCGTGTGATCGATCTTCAATCATGGGAGATGCCCGACATGCTTGAATTCGACACCGAGGCGGAGAACACCAAGGGTCCGGTGATCAAAGTCGTGGGAGTTGGTGGGGGCGGCGGCAACGCCATCAACACCATGATCGACGCCGGCATCGACGGTGTCGACTTCATCGTGGCCAACACCGACTGCCAGGTCCTGGAGACCAGCCAGGCGACCATCCGGATCCACCTGGGCAAGCACCTGACCAAGGGGCTGGGCGCGGGCGCGAATCCGGAGATCGGCAAGGCCGCCGCGCTGGAGGATGCCTCGCGCATCGCCGAGTGCCTGGCGGGGGCCGACATGGTGTTCGTGACTGCGGGCATGGGCGGCGGCACCGGCACGGGCGCGGCGCCGATCATCGCGCAGGTGGCGCGTGAGCTGGGCGCGCTGACCGTCGGCGTGGTGACCAAGCCGTTCGCGTTCGAAGGTTCGCAGCGCAAGAAGAAGGCGACCGGCGGCATCGCCGAGCTGGCCAAGGCGGTCGACGCGCTGATCGTGATTCCGAACGATCGGTTGGTCACGCTGGCCGGCATGAAGATGACCCTGAAGGACGCCTTCGGGATGGTCGACAATGTGTTGCTGAACGCCGTGCGCGGCATCAGCGATCTGGTGATGGTCCCGGGCCTCATCAACGTGGACTTCGCCGACGTGCGCACCATCATGACCGGCATGGGCCGCGCGCTGATGGGCACGGGCTCCGGCAAGGGCGACAAGCGCGCGCTCGAGGCGGCGCAGCAGGCGATCAGCTCGCCGCTGCTGGAGGACGTGTCGATCAACGGCGCGACCGGTATCTTGATCAACATCACCGGCGGCCCCGACCTGACGCTGTCCGAGGTGACCGAGGCCGCCACGCTGATCGAGGAAGCCGCCGATCCGGGCGCCAACATCATCTTCGGCTCGGTCATCGACGCGCACGCGGGCGACAGCGTTCGCATCACCGTCATCGCGACCGGCTTCAATCCATCGGCCGAGGACCATGTGTTCTCGACGGCGCCGACCAAGCCCATCTCGTCGCGCCGGCATCCGGCCGACCAGATGGCGTTGCCCATGTCTGCGTCCGCCAGCGTCCCGCAGCAGTACAGCGCGCCCATCGGCGCCCAGCAGGCCTACGCGTCGCCCATGGGCGGCACGCCGCAGATCTATGCCCCTTCGGGCGCCTCGCGCGCGACGTCGTGGCCCACGGCCATCCCGACCTCGCCCGCCGGGGGAACCGCGCCTTGGCACCCGGGAATCGAGGCCCAGCACGCGGCCTACGCCGACGTGCGGGCGGAAGCGCCCGAGTTCGGGTCCGAACCGGTCGAGATCTTGGAAGACTTCGACGGCGACTACGCCGACGGCGGCGTGACCGTGTCGGGTCGCGGCCAGGGAATCCCCAACGCGGCGATGGCCAGCGAGTGGTCTCCGCCGGTTCCCGGTGAACGCCCCATCATTCGACCGCCGGTGGCGGGCAATCCCGCGCTGCGCGGCCGCGCCACGGGCGGCATGTCCCGCGCCGGCAGCGATCAGTTCGGTGACGAGGAGAGCGAGCTGGATCGTCCGACGTTCATCCGTCGCGGGATCCTGCCGCCGGGCTAGTGCCGGCGGCGGCCACACCGACGGGCCGGCTACTTCTTCTCGAGCGGCGCGGCCGGTGCGGCGGGCGCCGCCGTCGGTGCGGCGGGCGCCGCCGTCGGTGCGGCGGGCGCCGCCACGGGGATGGGCTCGGGCTTCGGAGCGAAGTCGCCCAGCACGGTCTTCGACTGCGCCCGCTCGGGCAGGAAGCGGTCGAAGCCCCCGCGATACCAGCGGTAGCCCGCCCAGACGATCAGCACCAAAGCCAGCACGCGCTTCCAGGGCAGCCCCTTGTCAGCGTAGCGTTCCGAGGATTCGCGACGCGCGCCCGGCGGTAACTTGGCCACGCTGGTCAGCGTCTCGCCGAACGCGACGTTGACCTTGGCATCGGCGTTCACCGCCCAGCCATTGGCGTCCAGAATGGGGCCCAGGTTGCGCTTGCGCAGCTTCACGTAGGCCAGCACCACCGACGGCAGGGAGATCAGCATCATGACGCCGACGATCGCGCCCAGGGTCGGCAACACCCCCAGCCCGATCAGCCCGGTGGCGTACCCGACCACTGCGGTGAAGAACGTGCCGATGGCGCCGACCGCGACGCCCAGGGCCGCCACCGAGCCGACGTCCACCTTCTTGGGCTCGGCGGGCTTGCTCTTGTCGGCGTGGACCACCGTGGTCGCCAGGTTGGACATCGTTCCCTCGGACTCGGCGTTGGCGGCGGCGGCGCGCTTGGCCACCACCTCTTCGATCATGCGCGCGAACTTCCGGTAGGGCGCCCAGAACGCTTGGCGGAGGCTGATCGGGTTGTCGATGATGCGCGTGATGGTCGCGTCCCAGTCCTGCCCGCGGCGGTCGTAGAACACGCCGTTGCGTCCCACCATCAGGTTGTCGCTATCGCCGGCGGTGAACGCCGCCACCACGTTCATCTTCTCGTTGGTGGCCTTGCGCGAGCACTCGACGTAGACCAGATACGCGCCCGAGCGCACCGCCATCGTGGCGTGCCTGGCCGGATCGTCGACGCGCAGGCACAGCCGGCACGCCCGCCGGTCGAGGTACAGGGTTCCGCACTGGAAGGTGGCCGGCTCGCCGCCGTCGTAGAAATCGCGGAAGCTGACGAAGTTCGTGCACAGCTGGAACAGGTCGCGGTGATAGCGCACCAGCCGCTCGACGTTTTCGATGTTGGTGGCTTCCGCCTCGAGCGCCTTGTCCTTGGCGATCAGGTCAGTCACGACGGCCTGGGCGCCCGACTCTCGAATCTCGCGCACCCGCGCCGGCCCCAGCTTCTCGACCAGCAGCCCTTGCTTCTCGGCCACCCAGGCTTCGTAGGGAGCCAGCCGCCCGCACAGATCGATCCACTCGGCTTCGGAGAGTGCCTCGCGCGAGCCCAGGAAAGGCGCCACGGCGGCATCCGCCAGCGCCGACAACGCGGCGGCGTGCGCCGGGTTCACGGCCCCGCTCAACGGAAGCGAACGTCCCGCCGCCACCGTCGCCAGCGGAAACGCCGCTACCTCCTCGGCGGTGATGGTCAGATCCTTGGCGGCGACCGCCAGGTACTCCTCTTCCTGGCGGTTGAGGAACTGCACCGTGCGCGGGTCGAAGGCGGCCAGCCGGCACCGCCCGAAGTAGTCGTCCACCTTCGCACGCAGGGCCGCCACGGCGGCGGCCGCGGCTGCGGTCTTCTCCATCCCCAGCGGGAAGACGCGCGCCGCGTCCCCTTCGCCCTTGGCCTGCCAGGCCGCAAACGCCTCGACCTCGGCGAAGAAGGTGGCCACCTTCTCCCCTCCGACGCCGGGCTTGCCGGAGCGATCGGGATCGGTGCCGATGCAATCGATCATCTCGCGCACCACCGCGCGCGTGGCGTCGTCGGCGGCCGAGATCTCGGTGATGACGCCGTCGCCGTTGAAGGCGGTCTCGGCGAAGATCTTGGCGGGATCCGCCAGATCATCGGTCGAGATCGAGGTGGCGTCCGGCCGGCCGATGTTGGTCAAGATCTGGCGGGCCGATGCCAGCAGGGTCCTGCCCTCGGGGGCTTCGTCGTTGATGGCCGAAAGCGGCAGCGTGGTATCGCCCTTCAACAGATCGTCCGGGTTCTTCAGGTTGCGGCCGGCGAAGGCCACCGCGCTGATCAGCTCGCTGGCGCGCACCCGGCCGTCCTTGTCGATGTCGATGAAGCCTAGCGTGCGCGGATCCAGCTCGAGGCCGTTGGTGGGGCAGGCCAGGGCCACCCACAGCTTTTGATCGAGCTCGTGGAGGCGCATGAGATCCGCGCCGCTGTCGAGGCGCACTTGATCGAAGCCGCCCGCCCGAAAGAAAGTCCACGTTCGCTTCTCGCGCATGGGGACTCTTACTACGGCTGCTTCCCCCGTGCGAAGGACGATGTGCCGAGGTTGTTGCTCAAAGCGGCGTCGGCGCGCGCCCACCCGCCAGCACGTCAAGGACGTCCACCAGCGCGCGCAAACGCGTACCTCCGCGGCCGGGCAACGCGCCCGCCAGTGTCGCCGAACGGGGCGCAGGTGCGGGCGCTTCGCCCAGCAACGCGGCCACCGCTTCTTCGATGCTGCGAATGCGTCGCTTCGAAAAGCGCGGCGCCTGCGGACGCAAATCCACCATCCGTTCCGGCAGCGCCAACCCGTCGCTCATCGCCAGGAACATGTGGAACGGTCCCCAGGTGACGATGATGTCGTCAGGCCGGCAGAACGCGGCCCACGATTCCTGCCATGAGGCCACCGATGCGCCGGCTTGCAACGTCTCGGCGGCGATGCCGATGCGCGCCGGCGTGGCGGGCGCCAGCGGTTGACGGGGCGAAACAATCGTCTCGTAGGTCTCGCCGGTGGCGGGACGATGGGCCAGCCAGTGGACGATCTCCGGCTCGGGGCGCCCGGGCGCGCGCTTGGGCCAGGCGTTGGCCTCGCCGTACACGCAGACCAGCCGGTCCCAGGTGCGCGCGAGGTCCGCGCCGATGTCCGACGTCGCGGCGGAGGGCGGCGCAGGCCGCGGCCCCTCGCGGCGACGGTGGCGGCTGGACGCGATCTCGGTGGCGAAGTGTTCTTGCCGCGCGACCATGGCGTGAAACGGGTCCAGCAAGCGTTCGAACGACCCGCCGTCGGGCTCCAGCAATGGCAGCACCTCGGCCAGCGCTTCGATGGTGGACACGCAGAACGCGGCCGGCTGACGACGGATCCGGTACTGGCTCTCGTGGCCAGGGGTGAACGCGACCTGGGGCAGGTCTTCCAGGAACGGATTCAGCTTCAGCAGCTTGCGTGCCTGCCACCAGGTGCCGTCCAGCACCACCAACGTGATGGCCTGGTCGCGCGGCAGCTCCGAAGCGTCGCGCGCGTTCGGACCCGGGAACAGCAAGAAGGCGGGGCGGGGTTCCTGCAGGACCTCGTGCACCGCAGGATCCGCCGAAAAATCCAGGCCCAGACGCAGCACCGAATTGGGCAGCGCCAGGTGGGCCATGCGCGCGGTCCCGACGGCGACGTGACGCTCGCGGGGGTGCTGAAGCAGCAGGACGCGCGTGCGCGTCGGCAGCGCCGGCAGGTGCGCGCAATAGCAGACCAGCGGCGGGCGCCGGCACCGCTCGCACACCACGCGGTTAGCCATCGGTGGCCTCCCCTGGTAAGCGCAGCGTGCGGGCCCGCCGGCACATCCGGGCCGACAGATCCACGCCGACGGCATTCAGGCCCAGCGCGTTGGCCACCGCCAGCACCGTGCCGTAGCCGCAGAACGGATCGACCACGGTGTGCGTGCGCGTCTCGGCCTGGATGAAACGACAGGCGTCCTGGCAGGCGGCGACGCCCATCGACTTGGTCCCCGGCATCATGCCCGCGTCGGGCAGCACGTCGGGCGTCACGCGCCGCAGGGACGGTCTCAGCGTGCGCGCGAAGCCCAGCAAATGCGAATAGCTGGCGCGTCCGAAGGTCACAGTGCCCGCAGGTTTGCGACACACGATCTTGTGAAACAGCAGGTGCATACCGGCGCGCTGGGCAGCCTGGGTCACCAGCTGGCCTTTGTCGATCCAGAGGCCGGCACGCCGAATGTCGCTTTGAAAGAAGATCGCGACGCCGTCATCGGTCACGGCGTTCATCGTCGCGGTGGCGGCGTCCTGGAACCAAATTTGCCACGCGGCAACGTCCAGCGCCGGCAACTCGGACGCATCGGGGAGCGACGTCACCACGCTGGCGTCGATCAGGGGCGCATGGTCACGCAGCCAGACCAGCGCGTCGGCTTGGAAGACCAGGCGGGTGGGAAACGGACCGTCGGGTACGGAAGTTTTCAGCGGAGCGTCTTGGTTTGGGCAGCTGAGGCGTTGGGGGGACAGCCTTATATCGTGGCGGTATGGGGCGTACAAACCGGCCCGCGGTCGGGCGCAAGCGCCTCCGCTGGTGAATAATCTGCGCCGATGTGGCTGAAGAAATTGATCTCATATGGCTTGCTGCCGTTCCCGCTGGCCTTGACCCTGCTGGCCATCGGCGCTGTCCTGTTGTGGTTCGCCTCCCGCCAGCGGACGGGACGCATCCTCATCGCCCTGGCGGCGGGGCTGTTGTTGTTCGTTTCGTGGGAGCCCACCAGCCGCTGGCTGCTGACGCCGCTCACCAGCTTTCGGCCGCTTCAAGATCCGGCGGCCACGGCGGTGGGCGCTCGCTGGGTGGTGGTCCTGGCGGGGGGCTACGATCCGTCGCCCGGTCGTCCGGCGACGTCACGCCTCAGCGGAACGACGCTGGAGCGGCTGATTGAAGGCATCCGTGTCCATCGCTTGCTGCCGGGATCGAAGCTCCTGATGTCGGGCGGCACGTACCCGGGACATCCCGACGACATCGCCGCATCGGAGGTCATGGTGCAGGCAGCCGAGGAGCTGGGCGTGCCGCGCGTCGAGACGGCGCAAGAGAGTCGATCGCTCGACACGAATGACGAAGCGATGTACGTGCGCGAGTTGGTCGGCCAGGACCGCTTCGTGCTGGTCACGTCGGCGATGCATCTGAGGCGATCGATGAAGCTGTTCCAGAAGCTGGGCATGGCGCCGATCCCGGCGCCCGCCGGATGCGGGCCGGGTGCGGTCAACCTGGCCCCGTCGGCCAACCAGGTGGCGTTGATCGAGGCCGCTGAACACGAATACTTCGGCCTGTGGTGGTCGCGCTGGCGGGGACAGCTGTGAGCTCCCGAGCCACGAGGATCATGGACGCTTGCGGGCTGCCTTTCGGCTGCGACCGTTCTGGGCGCTGGCCCGCGGCTTGATCGCCGACGCGGGCACCGCGTCCAGCAGCCGCAAGGTTTCGCCGGTCTTCCCAAACGCCTGGCCACAGGACCGGCAGCGCGCCCGGCCGCGTGAGAAGGCCGGCAACGTTGCCCCGCAGCGGCAGGCCCAGCCCCGCCGTCGCGCGGGCACGCCTGTCATCAAGGCGAACGGGGGCACGTCACGGGTGACGACCGCGCCCGCGCCGATCAACGCGTACGCGCCGATCCGGCAGCCGCACACGATGGTGGCGTTGGCGCCGATGCTGGCCCCGCGATCGACGCGCGTCGCGGTGAAGGCGTGCTTGCGCGAAACGAAAGCGCGCGGGGTCGTCACGTTGGTGAACACCGCCGAAGGGCCCACGAACACGTCTTCGCCGAGCTCGACGCCCTCGTAGAGTGACACGTTGTTCGCGATCTTGCAGCGGTCGCCCACCACCACCTTCTCGCCCACGAAGACGTTCTGACCCAAGCTGGACGCGGCGCCGATGCGGGCGCCGGTCATCACGTGCGAGAAGTGCCAGATCATACAGCCCGTGCCCAGCATGCAGCCGGGATCGACGATCGCGGTCTGGTGCACGTAGATGATGACGTCCGGGGCTGGGCCCGGCGCCGCGGGCGGCGACAGCTCATGGGGATCGCTGGGCATGGGCGGGCGATGTTACCCAATCCGAGGTCGTTGGGTTCTGCGGGAAGCGGGCCCGCCACCGCGGCACGGATCCCCTCGCGGTGAGCGGCGGTTCAGCGTACAGTCCTCGCGTTTCCGTGAGACCACCGGTGTTGACCAGGTTCGGGCTCTACGCCCTCTGCGGCTTGCTGCCGCTCGGCGCCGCGTGCGGGCACAAGCCGGCCACCGAACGCCCGCGCGATCTCCGCGCGTTGTTGCTGGCCTTCGATGACAACCGCGCCAGCGCAGCCCTGACGTTTCCGAGCCTGACCTACGAAACCCTGGTGCGCTTCGAACCGCCGCCGGGCAAGCACCGGCCCTGGCGGCTGTGGCTGCAGGCGCAGGCTCCCGGCACGGTGACCGTCGAGCTTTACAAGAACACGCTGTTCGAGGCGCCGGGCGAATCCTTCGACAAGTTCACCCGCGAGATCGTGGCCGCCGAGGTCTCCGGTGGAAAAGACGGTCGCTGGGTGGTCGAGGACCTTCAGGATCTGGATACCATCGACGAGCCGGTCTGGATCGGCGTGCGCAAGGTGGCCGGGTCCCCCGCGCTGTGGACCAGCTCGGTGGTGTCGGGTCAGTGCTTCCTCCGCGATCGCGATACATCCAAGGGCCTGGCCATCCTGCCGGTGAAGCGCACGCCGATGATCCGGTTGGAACTGGCGCCGGCCGATCTGCCGCGGACGCCGTTTCCTGGCAGTGCCGCGCCGTCGTCGTCGGAGAGCCCGTCGCCCTGACCGCTCGTCCCTTCAGCGCGATTCGCGCAGACGCCTGATCTCTTCGGCAATGTCGGCCGCGGCGGGATCCAGTTCAAGCAACTTTTCGAATTCGGCAATCGCCAGATCGGCCTGCCCGCTCTGCGCGTACAGGTGACCCAGATATTCGCGCGCGCGATGGTTCTTCGGGTCCAGCTGGATCGCGCGCAGCAGCTCGGCGCGCGCCGCGCGCCCCGCGCGCGCATCGGCCGGCGCCTCACGAAACAGCGCCCAGCCCAGCGCCGCGCGAAAGTCGGCCTGGTCGGGCAGCATGCGCGCCGCCTGTCGAAACGCCTCGACCGCCTCGCGGTGTCGGTTGGCGCGTAGGTGCTGCATGCCTGCGTCGTAGATCTCCTTGGCGGCGCCGCTGGGCACCGGCCCGGATGGCTGGGCGGCGATAGCGGCTTGCTCGCCGGGACGTTGGCGACCCAGTTTGGCCTCGTACGCTTTCCGTCGCGCCGGATCGTGGAGCACGCGATGCGCTTCGGCCAGCCGATCGAAGATCTCCTGGGCCATCCGTCGATCTTCCTCGGGGCGCTGACGATATCGGTCGGGATGGAAGCTGCGCGCCAGCGCCTCATAGGCCTGATCGATGACGTCGCCCGCGGCGTCCATCTGCACGCCCAGCGCCCAGTAGTGATTTTGTGCCCGCACCGTCTGCGCGACCAGCCCCAGCTGCGTCGATGACAACAGCCCTGATGTTCCCAACACCGACGCCGAGACAGCGGTGGGGTCGGCCAGATCCACGGCGGTGGGCGTCGGGGTGGCGTGTCGGCGGGTCGGCGCATCGGCGGGTTCGATCATCCCGGCCTGAGACAGCGCCACCAGCAACAGCCAGGCCTTCTCGCGCGGAATGCGCGCCGAATCGATGACCGTCTCCAGACGGGTACGCCCGTCGATGTCCTGTATGAAGCGCTGCTCGGCCGGATCCGAGGTGACCTCTTGCAGACGCAGCACCGGATCGGGGTTCAGCGCGACGTACTTGCCCCGGTACGCGTCCAGCACCGCCTGCTGCCGCTCGAGCGGGTAGTACCGGCGGATGCCCTCCAGGATCAACGCCGCCGGTGACCGGTCCAGCTTCAGGGCGACACCTTCCGGAGCGTCCCCCTGCTTGAACATGTACTGCCCATCGGACCAGGAGAACACCTCGAACAGCTTGGCCTCCATCTGCTCGACCAGCGCGCGCGACAGGTTGTAGGGCGAAAGCACGCCCATCTCGACCAGCAGCTCGCCTTGCTGGCGGTTCTCGGACTTCATGCGCCGCAGAGATTCTTGCAGCGCCTCGTTCGAGATCAGCCGTTGCTGCAGCAGGATCTGGCCCAGGCATTCGCCCAGCACGTTCGATCGCACCGACACCGGATACCCGTCGGCGAACGAGACGATCTTCTTCGTGGTATCGCGCATCAGCAGCAGCGATCCCGTCGCGCGGCGCGCGAACAGCCGCTGCAGCAAGCGCGCGAAGGGCGTGCGCTTCAGCGTGCCGCGGAGATCCGCGTCGGCGTTCTCCAGCGTCCTGGCGGTGCGTTCCACGTCGCGTTTCTCGCGGCGCTGGCGCGGATCGGGCGTGGCGGTGGCCGCCACCGGTGCGTGCACGGCCGGATAATCGGGGACAGTGTCCCGGCGGTTCGTGGCGGGCGCGGTCGCGGCGGGCGCGAACAGAGCATCCAGCTGCGCGCGCAGCGGCGCCAGATCGTCGAGTGCCGACAGAAAGTCGGCGGGCGCGTAGCGCCGCACCGCGACCGATCGGTGATGCGCGCCGCGAAACCGCCGGCTGGCCAGGAATATGATGGGCGTGGCGCGGGTATCCGGATCCTTGCGGAGCTCGTCGGCCAGCACGAAGCCCGGGGCATCCGACAGGCTGGTGTCCAGGATGACGGCGTCAGGGGCGCGTACGGCCATGCTGCGCTTGGCCCATGACGCCTCGGTTTCGGCGGCGACCTCGTAGGGGCCGTCGCGCAAGACCTCGCCGATGCGTCGCTGAAGGTCGGGGTCGCTCTCCACGACCAGCACGTACGGGTGCATGGGCGTACTCTACCCGCGAAACTTCGAGGCCAGGGGCTCAAATGATTGCAAAGGGCGAAGCGTCTTCCGACCCGCTCCGTGGACAAAAATCGGGCCGACGGATATGTACCCTGCGGGACCAGCCCGGGGAGACAGGACGACCACATGGCAAGAAAAAAACCTGACGCCAAGGCTGCCAAGCCTGCGACGACCGCCAAAGCCCGCACATCCGGTCTGGCGTGTGTGGTGCTTGCCGCCGGGCAGGGGACGCGCATGCGTTCGGCCCGGGCCAAGGTCTTGCACGAGGTCCTCGGCCGGCCCCTGGTGGCTTACCCGACCGCGCTGGCCATGGACCTGGGCGCCAGGCCCGTCGTCGCGGTGCTCGGTCATCAGCGCAAGGAAGTGGAGGCTGCGCTGTCCTCGCGGTTTCCGGACGCCCCGATCGTCATCGCCGAGCAGACCGAGCGCCTGGGAACCGGCCACGCGCTGCGAATCGCGCTGCCGGCGCTCCGCAACGCGCGCGGGATCTTGCTGGTCCTGTGCGGGGATGTGCCGCTGGTCGAGCGCAAGTCGCTGAGCGCGCTGATCGGAACCGCCCGCCGCTACTCCTGCCTGGCGGTCATGACCGCGACGCCGCCCGATCCCACCGGCTACGGCCGCATCGTGCGTGACGAGCGTGGTCACGTGCTGCGCATCGTCGAGCACAAGGACGCGACCGACGAGGAACGCGCGATCACCGAGGTGAACGCCGGCATCTACGCGGCGCCGATCGAGTTCTTCCGCAAGGCGGCGGCGGGCCTGGTCGCCAAGAATGCGCAACACGAGTACTACCTGACGGACGTCGTCGCGCGCGCCGCCGAGAGCGTCGGGGTCTCGACCGTCGATGCCGACTATCGCGACGTGGCGGGGGTCAACGATCGCCAGCAACTGGTGGCGGCCGAGACGCGGCTGCGCACCCGTGTGAACGCCCGCTGGATGGAGCACGCCACGTTCCGCGATCCGATGTCGACGGTGGTCGAGCCCGACGTCGTCATCGGCGTCGACGTCGAGCTGGGCCGGGGGGTCGCCTTGCGCGGCCGCACCCGCATCGGCCACGGCGCTCGCATCGGGGATGGTTGCATCCTGACCGACACCCAGGTGGGGGCGGGGGCGGAGGTGAAGCCCTACACCGTGGCCTCCGAGGCCATCATCGGCGTTCACGCCAAGGTCGGGCCGTTCTCGCACCTGCGTCCAGGGACGGAGCTGGGCGCTGATGCCCACGTGGGCAACTTCGTCGAGCTGAAGAAGACCCAGCTGGGCCGCGGCAGCAAGGCCAATCACCTGACCTATCTGGGCGATACGATCGTCGGCGCCGGCGTCAACATCGGCGCCGGGACGATCACCTGCAACTACAATGGCTACGAGAAATTCCAGACCGTCATCGAGGACGGCGCGTTCATCGGGTCGGACTCGCAGCTGGTCGCCCCGGTGAAGGTGGGACGCAAGGCCGTGGTGGCCGCTGGCACCACCATCACCGCAGACGTTCCCGCCGGCGCGCTGGCCATTGCGAGGGTCCCGCAAGCGGCCGTCGCCGGGTACGCGCAGAAGGTGGCCCGCCGCTATGCCAGCCCCGGCACACCCGCCAAGAAGCCGGCGCGCGTTTCAGGTTGACAGCCTCGGGGGCGGCCCCATCATGGATGAAACGCTCCGCGCGATTCCCGTCGCGCGCCTCCAGGAGGATCCATGGCCTTTTCCGTGAAAGCCTATTTCGATCAGAAGGTGCCGCAGGCGCTGGCCAGTCATCCCGAGAAGGCCAAGGACGTCGCCGCCATCTATCTGTTCAAGGTTGCGGGCCCCGACGGCGGGACCTGGACCGTCGATCTGGTGTCCAGCCCCCCCTCGTGCATCCCGGGCGAGCACGGCGCGCCTCAGTGCACCATCGAGTGTGCCGACGCCGATCTGCGGGCCATGATCGAAGGGGGCATGCCGGCCGCCATGAACTTGTTCTTCTCGGGCAAGTTGAAGGTCAGCGGTGATCCGGCGCTGGCAACCCGCCTGACCAAGCTCTTGCAGATGGCCGACTAGAGAAGCGCGTCAGGACGGGGCGTTGCCGACGCCCCCGTCCAGGGCGGCCGCGATCTCGGCGCCTCCGATGGTCGAGCTGCGCCGGTAAAGCAACAATGCCCGCTCGAGCACGCTCTCCAGTTCGCGAAAGTTGCCCGGCCAGGTGTGGCGTTCCAGGGCACGGAGGGCCTCCTCGTCGAAGGTGATCGCGCGGCCGCGTTCGGCTTCTGTCGACCGCAGGTATTCCTCGGGCCCCAGCACCTCCAGCGCGAATCCCGACGCTCGGAGGATGCGGTTGCCCATCCAGATCGAGGACGCCCCGATGTCTTCGATACGCTCACGCAGCGGGGGCAGCCAAAGCACCACGCGCGCCAGCCGATGGTACAGGTCGTGCCTCAGCCGTCCTTCAGCCACCTCGGCCGCCAGGTTTCGATCCGAGGCCGCCACCACGTGGACGTTGAATCGCTTCGCGCGCGGGGTGTTCGCGTCTTCCGCCTCGGTCTCGAACTCGGAGCCGCCCCGGCCACCGCCGCGGCGTTCGCACCGTCCGCTCTTCACCAACCGCAACAGCGCGGCTTGCACGCGGGGACCCAGACCGGCCAGCTCCTCGACGAAGATGACGCCGTCGTCGGCCGCCTCGGCGATTCCCGCGCGGCGGGCCGTCCCGCACAGCAGGTCCAGCGCCTCTTCTTCCGGGAAGCCGCTGACGTCGTAGCGCACCAGCGGACCCTCCGGGCAGGTCAGGTGGGCCAGCGCCCGGCCCAGACCCTCCTTGCCGGTTCCCGGTTCGCCGACCAGCACGAAGTTGGTCCGGTACGGACGCTCGGACAGACGCTCGATGACGTCCAGAATGCGGGTCATCGCGGGATGTGCCGATGTGATCCGGATCAGCGCCCCGATCCATTGCGCAGCGGTCGGGTGAAGCGACTTGAGTGACGGCACGGACTCAAGGCTCCGTCGCTGCGAGCCGAGAGGCTTCACGTCACCGCTTGAACCCCAGCAGCAGGTCCATGGTGGCCTGGTCCGCCGCGGGAAAACGCAGATTCTCGAACTCGGCCGACTTGACCCACCGGCAGGCAGCGACCCGCAGCGGGGTCGGCTCCGCGTCGTCGGGCAGGGTGGCCTGATAAAGCGAGAGGTCGACCGAGTAGCCGTCGTAATCGTGGGTGCGGCGGGCAATGCAGGCGCCCACGGTCACGGAGACGCCGACGCGTTCGCGGACCTCCCGCAGCAGGGCCGCGGTTTCGGATTCGCCCTCTTCGACCTTGCCCCCGGGGAACTCCCAGAGGCCAGCCAGGACCGCGGTGGGGCGGCGTTGCGTGATGAGGTAACGATCTTCTCGTGAGATGACCGCAGCCACGACACGCACATGAGGTGCTGCCATGACGGCATCATACTCGCCCGGCGGCGCCTCTGTCGACAACCGCTTGAGGTTCGCGACCGGGCCGCTGGCGGGTCGGTCGGGCGTGCCCAAGCGTCCTCTGCATGGTAGACGACGCCGCATGAGCAAACGTGTCACGTCAACGGAAGCCGCGCAGCTGATGGCCGAAGGCTGGACCTACCTGGACGTTCGGTCGGTTCCCGAGTTCGAGGACGCCCACCCGGCAGGCTCCGCCAACGTTCCGCTGCTGCACGCTCAGAACGGCCGGCTGGTACCCAATCCTGACTTCCAGCGGGTGGTCGAGGCCAACTTTCCGCGCGACGCGAAGCTGGTGGTGGGGTGCAAGGCCGGCGGGCGTTCCGCGCAGGCGGTGGGCCTGCTGACCCAGCTCGGGTACCAGAACTTGGCGGACGTGCGCGGCGGATTTGGCGGCGAGCGCGACGGGATGGGGCGGACCGTGGTACCGGGTTGGACCGAGTCGGGCCTCCCGGTCGGCAAGGGCGCCGAGGCCAGCCAGCCTTACGCCGAGCTTTCCAAGCAGACTTCGACGAAGGAATCGGCGAAATAGCCCCGCGGCGCCGGTTCCAGGCGCTCGGTCGTCATTCTTCCAGCTCGACGCCGTTCTTCGCGCAGATGTTCCGCACCATGCCGCGGCTCCGTTCGTCGAGCCGCAGGTACGACTTCATCGCGCCGTCGCGATCCTTCAGCGAACACGAGCACACCGCGATGATCTGATGGGCCTCGCCGGCGACGGACTTGGTCCTCAAGGCCTTGCGTGACAGCTCGATCGCCTGGCTGCATTGCTGATGCAGCCAGGCCGCCCGGGCCTCCTTGATCAGGTCGGCGGGATCGGCGGGACTGGGCGCCTCGGCCGCCGCCGGCGCGAACTCGTCGGACGAGCTGACGGTCTGACTGCGCGTCGCCACCGCGGTCCGGGTGACCGTGCGCGCGCTGCGAACGGTGGGCGAGACGCGGGGTGGCGGCGGAGTCACCGCGACGGCGACGCGCGCCGCGACCCGCGGCCGACAGTTCTTTGCGATCTGCTGGGCCTTTCGATTCTCGGGATCGACCTGCGCAATCTTCTCGACCTCACCCCGGGCGTCGTCACAGCGACCCTGCGTCCGCGCGGCGTCGGCCAGATCCAGGTGCATCGCCAGGAACTGCGTCTTCATATCCGCCAGCGCCGGTTCAGCCCGGCCTCGATAGATGCTTTCGCTGGGAATTTCGTCGAACCGGGTCAAGGCGACGTCAGGCTCCTTGGCCTTGACCGCCTCCTGAAAAGCGGCGTAGAGGTCGGCGCTCCGGCGTTCCAGATCGACCTTCTTCTTCAAGGTGGTCGCCTGGGCTTTTACGTTCGCAGCCGGTGTTTCACCTGGCTGGTTGAACAGCAGATCCAGCGCGGTGACAGCCTTGTCCCAGTTCTCGCCCTCGACCGCTGCGGTGGCCTGCGCCAGCAGGTCCTCGGCCTTGGGACCCGCGGGAGCCTGCGCGGCGGTCACCTCGGGCGGGCCGTCCGGTGGGGCCGGATCGCGCCCCAGCAGCAAGACCAGCGCGCCTCCCGCCAAGGCAAGGGTCGCGACCGCACCACCAGCGATTTTCCACACGCGCCGAGACTTGGGAAGGTATTCGTGTGGATCGTAAGTCCAGGATTCGCCGGGCCCGACCACGCGCAGCTTCACGTGACCAAGCTCGATCACGTCCCCGGGTTGAACATCGACGCGCTCATAGGTCTCGCCGCCGACGTGCACGCCGTTGGCGCTCTGCAGGTCCACCACCGTATAGCGATCGCCGTCCCGCACCACCTTGGCGTGGTGCCGCGAGATCGAGGGGTGGTTCAGGATGATGTCGTTCTCTTCGGTGCGCCCGATGACCAGCGACGGCCGATCCAGCAAGAACTCCATGCCGCCGAGCGCCGTGGTCACCACCACGAGGCGCGCGGGCGGGATGCGGTCCGCGGCGCGCGTCGTCTCCACCAGGGTGCGCAGGGGAATGGTGGGCGCGGCCTCGTTGGCCATGCGCGGAGCGCCGTCGGGGACGGCTTCAGGGGGCGCAACGGAGTCCGCCGCCGGGGCAGGTCCGGCTACCGGGGCCGGCGGGCTGGCGGCTGGCATGGCCAGCATGGCAGCGGGCGAGATGGCGGGTACCACCGTGGCCGTGGGCGCTTCGCGCTCCCCGCCGGATTCGTCCCGGACGGTCAACTTGTAGTCGCCGATCGAAACCTGATCCCCATCGTGCACCGCGGTGGGGGCTTCGATGCGGATGCCGTTGATCCGCACGCCGGTGTAGCTCGCAAGGTCCTCGACGATGATGGCGCCGTTCTTCCTCGAAAGGCGGGCGTGCTGGCGCGAGACATTCCGCTCGGTCAGGCGGATCGCGTTGCCTTCCTTGCGCCCGATGCTCAGCTCGTCGCGAACAAGTGGGACGACGGTGGTGCGTCCTTCATCATCCTCGATGATCAGCTTGTGCATGCGGGTGGCGAATCCTATCTGATCAGAATCAGCGACGCAGCGATGACGATGGCCATTCCCAGGATGAAGGCCGCGACCACGATCGCCACGGCCACATTCTTGTTTTCCTGAAGCTCTTTGCGGACGTTGTAGGGAGTGATGATCTCCCAGACGTAGTATCCGATGATCAGCAGGACGACCCCGACAATGCCAAAGATCGACGCGTCGATCAGCAGCCGCCACAGCGGCATCGGTTGAGCTATGGGGGTGGCCAGGGTCGCTGGATCCATCTGTGGCTGGTCTTACGGCGGTGGTAAGTGAGAAGCCGCTGGGACGTCAAAAACTACGGAGGTCAGGGTACGTCGTCATCAGGTCCGTCTCGGTCATCGAATCATTGGGGTCGGCCGGTGTCCAGATGACCTCCAGGCCCAGCAGCCCGCTGGGGGGCGCGCTGCCCAGCTGGGCCAGCAAATTCTCCAGCTGTGCGCGATCATTGGCGGTCTTGAAGTTGGCTACCGGGGTCCGGGTCGCGACGACCAGGGTGACCACCACGTACTCCAGGGCCTCCTTGCCCTCCTCGGCGGCCTCGGTGGCGTGGCGGATGCGGCCGTCGGCGCCTCGGATGCGTTCGATCTGGAACCGGGAACGCTCGGCCAGCGAAAAGCTGTTCAGCTTGGTCTCGGCGTTGGTCAGGCTCATCGGTCCGCTGGCCTCGACGCCCGCGTACCGGATTGAATCTTTTTCGCGAAGCAGCTCGAGCGACGTCTGCTGTAGCAGCGCGGCCAGACCGGATTCGCTGTTGGTGTCGCCCTCGGACGCGAAACGAGCCAACCGTTCCTGGATGCCGCGGCCCGACCGACCGAGCCCGATCTGCAGGCGATAGACGTAGCCACGGCCCAGATCGACGTCATCATTGTCGCCGGTCAAACCCCAGCCCGTACCACCGCGGGATCGGCGCGCCGCCCGCACCAGCGAAAACGCCGCAAAACCCAGTACGCCCAGCACCAGCAGCGAGCTGAATCCTCCGCCATAACCCATGCCGCCCCAGCCCCAGCCGAAGCTGGGCAAGAAGAAGAAGCTGTGGCCGCCACCCGATCCGTAGCCATACCCGGATGATCCGGAACGCGGCGTGCTGAACCCGCCACCGTTGCGGAAGCCCAAACGTCCACCGAAGCTGCCGCCTGAACGCGGCCCCGCCAGGGCCAGGGTCGGCAAGGCCAGCAGAGCGATCCAAAGCGCCACGATTCCGACCAACCGTCGCTTGGGGGCCTGTCGTTGCCGAGCCGTTTTGGTTGCCATCGTCCGCGAAGTCTAGTCCGCGGTCGCCAAAGCGGCAACGGAAGCCGGGGCCCGGGCCTTGGGCGTCGGCCTAGCGAGGGTCGAGGGGCGTCCATTGACCGGCGCCGGGCGGCGTCGCACGATGCGATCGATAACAAGGCGACGCACCGTGGAACAGAATGACCGCCTGATTGGCCTTTCCCGCCAGGGGCGACCCCTGCAGGGCTGGGGATTTCCCAACGCCGGCCGCCGCCTGCTGATCTTCGGTGGCATCCATGGCGACGAGCCCGCCAGCGTGGACGCGGTCGAGGCCCTGCGCCAGCGCCTGACGGCCGCCCCAGCCCGGGGGGAGCCAGCGGTCTGGGTGGTGCCGGCCCTGAACCCGGATGGCCTGGCGGCCGGACAGAAGAATTCCGCCAGCGACGTGGACCTGAATCGAAATTTTCCGGCCGCCAACTTCGTGCGCGCGCACGCGCCCGGCTATGACCCAGGGCCGGCGCCCCTTTCGGAGCCGGAGACGGCCGCGCTGGCCCGGTTCATCGACCAGGCGTCGATCGATGCGGTGGTCGCGGTTCACGCGCCCTTCGCGTGCGTGAACTTCGATGGACCGGCGGCGGATTGGGCCGCCCAGGTCGCTTCCGCCTCGGGTTGGCCGGTGCGCGGCAACATCGGGTATCCGACCCCGGGTTCGTTCGGAAGCTGGCTGGGCGTCGATCGCGGGTTGCCGATCCTGACCCTGGAGCTTCCCCCCGGCCCGCTAGCGTCTTTCCGGGCCCAAGCGGCGGCGGCCCTGGACCGCGCCGTCGCCTACTGGAACAACAATGTTGGATGATTCCGACGGTGATGCTGCGAAGGTGCTATGAATCTCAACGAAATTGGGTAGTATCCCCGGTTTCCCCCGAACCGGTCATGGACAAGGATCTTGAGCGCAGTTTTCTGGAGACACTTTCAAAGGGTCTCATTTCACTTCCCTTCGACCTGAAGCTGCTTCTTGAAGCGGTCACGGATGCCGATTTGGAGCATCCGGTGCGTGAGATGGCTGCCGCCGCGGTAGTTCACATCATCACGTCGAAGGACGGCAACACTGACCCGCCGGTCCGACACGCCGAGGACGTTCTGCTGTTGCGGCTGACGCTGGCGCGCATCGGTAAGGATGGCGGCGAGGGCGCCGAGGCGTTCCGCCAGCGCTTCTCGGAGAACTACGAATCTCTCGAGACCGAGCTGCAGGTCTTCCGGAACGTGCTGGGCGATCTGGTCGACTGGGTGGACGGCCGCTGGCCGGCCCTGCTGAAGGCCGTGTACGGCAAGAAGAAGATTCCGATGTTCGTCGACGACGAAGAGGTCGGAACTTTCCTCTACGACGAAGGGCTGAAGTTCGGGACGAATTACCCCATCTCCGAGAAGTATCTGGCGGGGCGGGTGAAGCAGGTCCAGCCCTTCATCGATCACCTGATTCGCAAGCGCGACCAGGACAAGAAGAAGATCACCACTTCGCCCGCGTAGTCGTTCAGGGAGCGAGATGGGTTGGCTAGCCTCAGAGGCCGCGCTGCTTGGCGGTGGCCCGGACGCATTGTTGGATCTCGCCGCGCGCGTCGCGAACGAGGGCAAGATGCCCGAGCCCGCCATCACCGAGGTGGCCCGGCAGGCCGCGCCGGCGCTGGCGGACGTCGACCCGGAGCGGATCCGCGTCGGCATCGAAGCCGTGATCATGAGCCGGGGCCTGGATCTGGGGCTGCAATGGATGCATGACGCCGGCGTGCTGAAGGTCATTCTGCCCGAGCTGGAAGCCACGGTGGATTTTTCGCAGGAGGCTGGGCGCCGGCACAAGGACGTGTGGGAGCACACCAAGCAGGTGGTGTGGCAGTCGGTGCCGAAGCCCGCCGTGCGCTGGGCCGCGCTGCTGCATGACATCGGCAAGGTGCCGACCCGCGTGTTGTTGCCCGACGGGCGCGTGACGTTTCATCGCCACGCCGAGGTGGGCGCGCGGATGTTCGATCCCATCGCGCGGCGGCTGGGGTTCGATCGTTCCGCGCGCCAGCGGGTGCGCTTCCTGATCATGCAGCACCTGCGGGCGAATGCCTACGAGCCGTCGTGGACCGACGCTGCAGTCCGTCGCTTCGATCTCGAAATGGGCGACGGGCTGGAAGAGCTGCTGGATCTGTCGCGGGCCGACGTGACGTCGCGGCGGCCGGGGCGGCGGCAGGAAGCGGTCGCCAACATCCACGCGCTGAAGGAGCGCATCCTGGCCATTCGCGACCTGGACGCCAAGATCCCGCCGCTGCCGCCGGGGCTGGGGAACGCGATCATGGAGGCCTTCGCCTTGCCGCCTTCCCGCCGCATCGGCGACATCCGCAAGCTGTGCCAGGACGCCGTCGAGCGGGGCGAGCTGGAAGAACGTCGCGACGCCGGGTACTACGTCGACTACCTGAAGCGCACGGGCGTGACCGGGTAGCGCCGGTCCTAGCCGTCAATCCCAGCCGTCAGTCTTTTCCAGCGGCTCGTCGCGTTCCCAGTGCTTCAGGTTGCGCTTCTGGCGGAGGAGATCGCGGATCTGTTGGGTGACGATGGCGATTCCGCCCAGGACGGCCAGGGTCACGAACACGCGGAAAGAAAGCGGCATCAGTCGCCAGTCTGGACCGGCTTTGCGGAAGGCGCCAGAGGTGACAGATTTGGCGCATGCCCGAGCTGCCCGATCTGGTTCGCGTCGAGCGCGTGCTGTCGGCCGCACTGGTCGGGCGTACGATCGTGGCGGCGCGGGTGGGCGATCCCACGGTGCTGCGCCTGATGCTGCCGGGAGATTTTCCGACGGCGGTGGTGGGGGGGAAGGTTCGCGCCATCGAGCGGCGCGGGCACTTCATGCGATTCGGATTCGATAGTGAACCGGGCGAGCTGGTGCTGGTGGTGAACGCAATGCTGGTCGGGAAGTACCGGTTGCTGCCAGCAAGCGTCGGGCGGCGCGAGAAGGATCCGGTGGCGCTGGGGTTCGCGTTGACGTTCGATGACGGCGCCGAGCTCCGCTACCTGGACGACAAGCGGATGGGCAAGGTGTACGTGGCGCGCGCGGCCGACGAAGCCCGCATCCCCGTGTATTCCGCGCTAGGCGTGGACCTGCTGTCGCCGGAATTCACGCGCGAGCGGTTCCTGACGCTGGCGCGGGGCCGGCGCGACCAGGTGCGCATGTTCTTGATGGACAAGGCGGCGCTGGCCTCGATTGGCAACGCCTACGCCGACGAGATCTTGTTCGCGGCGCGCATTCATCCCAAGACCTTCGTTCGGTCATTGAACGGGGACGATCTGGAGCGACTGTTCTCCGCCGTGAACAGCGTACTTCGTGCAGCCATCGACGAGATCGAGCGCCGGGCCGAGCCGCCCGATGTGAAGATCCGCGATTTTCTGGCGGTGCGCGGGCGCGTCGGTCAACCGTGTCCACGCTGTGGGACCAAGATCCGCGACGTGCGCGTGGGAGACGGCGACGCCTGTTTCTGTCCCACCTGCCAGCCCGCCACGCGCAGCCTCTTCGTGGATTGGTCGCGCATCCCGGCTCCTGAGAACCCTTCGACGGTGGTTGCAACGGCAGGAAAGAAGCGCCCTCGTCCAAGATCGAGGCGCTGAGAACGATCCGGCCGAAAGGATGCAGCGGCCGCCGGAGACAGTCACTGACAGTCAGCAAAGACATGGATAAGTGCCCGTCCCGGCACTTCCGTCCTGGTATTGGTGATCCATACCTCGCGGCCGACAGGAGGATCACGGCGGACTCTGGCGAACGTCGTGCGTCTCCGCCGCGCCTGGTGAGGCGCTCAGGGCGCATCGAGGTCCCGATCTCAATCGGTCCTTCAACCCCGTCGCGGAGTAACGTCGATGAAGAATGAGACTCGACATCGCGAACTAACCAGGGCAAAGCCTCTCGAACCAACGAGGGCAACGCCTCTCGGAGTGCGTCCGCCTGACGGAGCCTACGTGCGGGCCCGACGCCGTCTTCGACTGGGGGGATTCATCCGGGCCAGCCTCAGAGAGCTTTGGGTAGGTGTCACGACGAGTACGATGGTCTGGAGGATGGTCGAGCGATGGTTGTCCTTGGCGCCGACCGTCGTCGTCGTGATGAGTACCATGCTTGTCGCTGTGTTCGTCAGGGTCTCTACCATGACCTTCGATCGCAAGATCGACGCGGTACGAAAAGAGGGAACCGGCAACCGAAAACGGCTCATCTTCTTCGTGCTGTGCCATCTTCACCGTTTCATCGCCCGAGAGATCAAGGACGCGAACCGAGCTCTCAAGACGCGGGATCCCAAGGTCGTCGAAGGGCTCGTACGAAGACGTGAGGCGCAGCCTGGCGCTCCTTACCTGACTTCCGTCGTGGAGCGGGTGTTCGGCGACTGCGGCTTTGCGAGCGCCGCCGGGTTCGACCAGCTCTTCGGAGGCCCTGTCCCGGATCTCCGCACGGCTGTCGATGTCTATCTCGCGGCTCGCCTGACCTGGTTGAACGCGCTTGGTCGCGAGGGCGACGCGCGCGCAAAATCGGCAGAGAGGCAGACTTTGAAAAGACTCAGGAAGCAGCTCGCTCGCCGAAGCCGTTTGCTGGAGAACGCCGAGGTCGTCTGGTTTGCCTATCTAATCTGTATTACACCCGGGACCCAACGATGCTTGCTGAAGCTGTTCGAGGGATTGCTCGTCTTCGACGATATTCGGTCACGACGGCAACTGTTGGAGATTGTTGCGGCCTCATCCCGTGGAATGCTGATCCATTTGACCGGCATCGAGAGTGCGGTCTTGGAGTCGATCGACGCAGGTCGCGCACAGAACCTGATCGACTTATACGCGAATTCCACCTTGAGCCTCGCCCGGGGCTTCGTCCGTTTGATGCAGCGGAACGGGATCGATGGCGCGACGGTCGTGGCGATTGGCTACAGCAGTGCAGTCAGCGCATGTATCTCGAGGTCGCGTGGCTCGATCCGGCAGGTCTTCGTGGTCGATCGCCTCGGGCCCGACAACCGAGCTGCCGAGCAGATGGTCTCGACGCTAAGCGCCCAAGGCGTGTCGGTCAGTCGTATCCAAATGGACGACTTGGCAACGCTGCCCGTCCGGAACCCGTTGGTGCTCTTCGGGTTCGAGGCGGTGACCCCAACCTTTGAATTCGTCGATCCGCGTCGCACAATCTCGGAGGCCATCTGGGCACTACGATCGGCAGATCTGCAGGCCGCGTCGGTCTTCGCGCTCGGCGAGTCGTGGAAGATCCGTGACCTGGCCATCGAAGATGGTGCGACTCATCAGCGTAGCGTTTATCGCGCTGTCGGTGTGCCCAAAATCATCACCGCGAACGGGGCAGAAACTGGGCGAGAGAAAGTTCAAGCCCATTTGCGTCAAGAGATGCGGCGCTGGAGTGCGGCCGTTCGTTCGTCGCTAGCCCAGTCAGCGGCCGAAGATGTCGAAGGCGGGGTGATCATGCAGCTCGACCTCCGCGCTATAAGAGCCCTGGAAGCCAGGCTTGAGCGGGCTGTCGGGGAAGCGGATGTCGCGACCTCTTCGGTTGGGTGACCCTGGCCTGGATCGGGTCACGGCGTCGGGTCATCACTCGGGCGACCGGGCGTGCCGCAGTTCCTGGTCGATGGTAGCCCTCGCCTGTAGCCACCACTCGTAGGGAGAGTCGACGAAAGTGTACTTGAGGGGGTACAGCCTCACGCGATACAGCCCCTTCGTGACGTTCGGCAAGTGGATGACTTTGGCACCCACTGGTTCTTGAGGTGCTACTGCCGTGAGCGTCAGGGGTGCTCGCACGCGCTGTTTGACTAGTTCCCGGTCACCAACTCCCGCGCGAATTTCGATCGTCGCGTCCGGTTGACCCTTCCAAGAGATCGTAACTCTCTTCTCGATTTGGATCGTCTTGGATCCCTCCGTCCACAAAGCCTTACCCTCCGCGTCGACAATGGCCATGTCCTGTATCGGGGATATCCGGTCGACGGAGAAGGCCGTCGGTTTGCCCACAGGGTCGAGCGCACAGATCCGCATTTCCAGATCTTCGGTCGCCAGGCGATCAGAGCCATGGGGCCACGGAACTCGAAGCGCGTAGACCAGCACGTCGAAGGCGGGCGGGTCGCCAAAATATCCGACAAAGTCCGGGTTTCCGAAATGGGCCAAGCAGGCGAAGGCACGACCGACATGCAAAGGGTTGTGCTTTCCCCCGCACTGAGGGTACCAAGCGTCCTCGCCGTCACGCGGTTTGACGAAGATGGCACCAAACAGGTCGTCTGCAGGGAGTTGCCCGAGAATGACCGCCGTGTGATTCGCGATTGTCTTTGGGTAGGAGACCCGAAGTTGTTGGGATTCGTCTCCTACGTCGATCTGAACGGGACCGCTGTCTTCCGGGGGCTCGGTGGTCGTGATCTCGGCAATGTCGACTCCCAGAAGGTATGCCGCCAGGTCGTTCGCGCCACGCCAGGTTCGCGAGCCTTTTGACAACGAACGCTCGAGGTTGTGAAGGACAGCAATCCAATCGAGTGGCTTATCTGAGCGGGCGATGCGCCAGAACACCTCCCTGGTTCTCTTGTTCTCGGCAGCTTCCTTCCACCTCGAGCCAGCTTCCTCTCTCTTTCGCTTGAGGGCGATGGCCGCGAGCTGGAGCGCTTCCTCCTTAAGGTACCGTCGTTCTCCGCTTTCCTTCCGTTCAAGCGTCATTAGACACTCCTCCGTCACCTACGGTCTCGACACCCGACGGGTGCGACGATAGCGCTGGCGGTGACGGCGGTTCAAGCCCTGACCCGCTGATCATTTCAGGGGGTCTGGTGATGGAGCCAGCGCCGCGTTCCTCGCACGACAATGCCCGGGCGACACGCCTACAAAAAGCACGCGCCCACGCCCAGCCACGGGAACATCAGCGGGCGCGCGTCGGGGTGTAGCAACCAGACGTCAACGGTGAGCGCGCGCGGCGCGCTTGATGTCGGGCACTTCGACGACGTTGACGCCCGGATGCTCGTCTTCGATGGCCGAAACCAACGTCGCGATCATTTGGTCGCGTGTCACGAGCGCCAGTCGGCGTGCTGTCGTCCGGGCGGCGGGGAACAGGATCGCCAGAGCGTAGAAGGGAAGCAGAAGCAACGGCCACCGACGTCCGGGGCCGAGCACGTACCAGGGCCGGATGATCGTCGCTGGCAAGCCCGTCGCCCGGATCGCCATCTCGCCAGCTGCGCGCGCGGCGATGTAGGCCCGCATGACGGGTGCGGGCTGGGCCACGCTGACATAGACCAGGCGCGAGGCACGGGCGGCCCGGGCAACTTCAGCGGTCATCTCGGCCGACGCGCGATCAAGGCGCTGGAATTCGCGCGCCTTGCGAGGAGACGGATGCGCGACACCCACCAGTTGAACCACGACATCGCCAGCACGGACGACCCCGGTCCACGTCCCTGGTTCCAGAGCATCGCCTATGATCGGTTCGATCCGGGCATCGAGCTTCGCCACGGAGGAGGCGCGGACGAGCGCGCGTAGGACATGCCCCCGCGCGAGGAGCGCCTCGGATAGCGGGCGCCCGAGGAAACCGGTCGCTCCCGTCATGAAGACGGAGACCGATCGCTTCGCTGCGGCCCGAGCCAGGTCGCCTTGCCCCTGCTCCTCGTGCCCGTGTCCGGTCGTTGGTGGCATCCCTGACTATACGTGCGTAGACGCGCGGTGGATCGGCCCTTCTCCAGGGCGCACGCTACGGCCGACAGGGCATGCCCCTTGCTCACGATGCCCCCGCTTCTCGCCCTTCAGCGCGACCCGAGGTGAAGCTGGTTACCTTCCGAATCTTTGAAGATCACGGACGTTCCCCACGGCTCCTTCTTGGGGGCAGCCAGGAACTCGACGCCGCGGGCCCGGAGGGTCTCGTAGGTCCCCTGGATATCGTCGGCCCACAGGGAAAGCGGGACGAAGGTGCCAACCCGGTCTTCGTGACCAGGCGGCGTGAAGAGGCTGACGCGCGTCTCCGCGCCCGGGATCTTGAGCTCGATCCAGCGCTGGCCTTCCGAGCCCATCGGTTGGTTGGTGGCGACCGCAAAGCCCAGCGTCTCGGTATAGAACGCCAGCGCGCGCTCCTGGTTGGCGACCGGGATGTTGACGAACTTGATGCCTTTGATCATGAGCGTTCAGTGTCTCCTTCTTCCCACCAAAGCTACTGAGCGCGGGAAGGTTGGACAACGGGCGCACACCTCCTCTGGCGTAGCTGCTGCTATAGTCGCCAGTAGCCAAGTGAGCCCATCCGAGCGCGTTGCCGTCGACACGTATGTCCTCGACTCACTGATGCCCGACCTGGTCGGCCACGACAGGCGGCCGGCGGCGATGCTGGTGTTCCTCTACCTCTGGCGCAAGACCCAGGGCGGCGCGCGGTCGGCGGTCGTCAGCCTGAGCATGATCGCCGACGGAACAGGCCTGGCCAAGCGCAGCGTCCAGACCGCGCTCGGTCACTTGCAGCATCGCGACCTGATCGGCGTGCGCCGCGCCAGCCCCACCGCCGCCCCGGTTGTGACTCTGCGCTGTCACTGGCGTCCTGGCAGCGGGCGAACGCGAGGCGGCTGAACGCCCCCTTCCCCTGATGCCTGGCCTCCAGCGGTCTCGAGCGTCACGACCGTCGTCGTCGCATCGGTTGCCGCTGGCCGTACGTCAGCGATCGCCACAGCCATTCGGCCGGCCCGAAGTGAAAGTGGCGAAACCAGATGTGGGAAGCCACCACCTGCAGCGCGTAGATGACCAGACCCACTCCGGCGGCCGACGCGGATCCCAGCCGTCCGTAAAGTCCTGCGCCGTAGCCGTAGAAGAGACCACCGAGAATGATTGACTGGCAAAGGTAGTTGCTCAGCGCCGCTCGACCGAGCGAGGCCAAGGGCGCGAAGAGCCGTTGGACCCTTGGCCGGCGCAGCAGCAGGACCAGGGCTGCGGCATAGCCCAGGGCGAGCGCGCCAGCCCCAAAGACGTCGACCGCGGAGACGGTTCTCTCGGTGATGTGCCACCAGCCCTCGTGGGCGGCAAACACTGCCGTCTGCGCGGCGCCGCCGCCGACCAGGCCCCCTGTCGCGATCGCGCGCAGCGCCCCCAGACGATCGACGGGCGCTTCGAACAGGCGTTCGCGCCATGCGACCACCCCCAGCAAGAACAACCCCAGCGTGCGGGGCACCGCCCACAGAAGCAAGACAGCGATGTGACGGACCTCGTGAATGCGAAAGCGTGTGACGTCGGCAAGGCTGCCGCTGCCGTACGCGTGGTTGGCGGCGTCGATGTGGGCCCGCAGGGTTTCGCCCCCGCCAAAGAGAGGCGGGTACGGAATGGGGGCAACAGCAGCCAGGTATGCCAGCGCCGAGAGCCCGAGGAGCACGGCGCGCGAACAGCGCATGAACGGCAGCGCCAGCAGGCCGATGACGGCGTAGGTGGTGAGGATGTCGCCGTTGTTGATCAGGAATAGATGGATCAGGCCAATGACCAGCAGGATGGCGAGCCGCCGCGCCGCGAATGCAAAAAAGGAGCGGCCGGATTGCAACGTGCGCTCGTACTGCGCGCCGAGACCGGCTCCGAAGAGGAACGAGAAGAGCGCGAAGGCCTTGAAGAAAAGCGCGATCTCGAGCGCGTTGTCGACCAGGTGATTCAGCCACCCGGGGTCGGTGTGCCGGGTCACGAATTGGCGAAAGAGCGAGACGCGAAACTCCGTGAGCAGATTGACCTGGAGCACGCCGAACAGCGCGATCCCGCGAACCACATCAATCGAATCGACTCTTTCGCGACGTGCGACGGGGACCAGTGCGGCTTGGGGGACGGGGCTGGCGTCGGTCGTGGGCATGGGGAGGTTCTCGCACCTTGGCCGGGTCCGTGCCGACCTACGTCGTGGCCCACGGGTCGAACGCGGGCACACCATCGAGGGTGCTGCGCCCGATGTCAAACGCATCCATCCCAGCCCCGTCGAGTAACCGCTCGAGATTCGAGGCCCGGCTCGTTTGAGAAAATGCCAGCTCATCCGACGTTGGAGGCCACGCGTAAAGCCAGCGAATATCTCGCCGCGGTAATGACAGGTTGCCGAGTTTGATTCCCATTCACGCCGCGAATAGCGCCAACCGATCACAGATCGTCGACGAGAATCTTGTGTTGCGCCAGCACCACGCCGTCGCTGGCGCGAAGCAGACGGACGCCCTGCTTCACGTTGGCGACCGCCAGCGTCGACCCGTCGGGCGAGAACGCCACCGCCCAGTCCGTCTCGCCGTCGCGGCGGTAGAGCAGGCGATCGCCTTCCCAGACGAGCAGCGAATTCTGGTGCTCCCCGCCCGGCACGACTGTAGCTGCAACACGGTCGCCGTGTGGGCTGAGGGCGAACGAGACGGGAAGGCCCCCGAGATCCTCCGGCCAGGCCACCGTTCTGAGGAGCGCGCCGTCCGGGAGCCGCCACATCGCGATCACGTCGGAGCCAGGATCGACGGTGGACGAGGAGGCCACGGTGGATCCGTCCGCCGAGACGGCGACCGCCATCGTCCCGTCGTGCCCAGGCGGCACCAGCGCGGCCAGGTGCCCGCCGTCGCTGGCGCGCACGAGCTCCAGCTGATCAAGGTCGGTGGCGACGATCAGCGACGCGCTGTCCGGCGTGAATAACGGCGGCGACCACCCGGCCTTCTGCGCCTCCCAAAGAATCTGACCGTCCGCGACAGAAGCGATCTGGACCTGCGGACTGGGAACGACGGCCATGGTGCGACCGTCGGGCGACAGTGACAGGCCCTGGAAGTTCGCTTGCGGATAGGGGTCGACGCGAAGCCGATTGCCGGAGGGTACTTCGAACACAATTGCGCCGGGGTCAATGGTTGGCGGCCCATCGCGGTAGGTGTCCGCCTGCCAGCCGAACGCGGCGACCCGACCGTCGCGCGAGACACCGAAGAACGTCAGCCCCTGGATGTCTCCCTCGAACGGATATGGCGGTACCGTCCGATCGATCTCGTTCAACTGCGTATCGAGGCGAACGACGCGCCAGCGCGACGCCGCGATCAACGTTCCGTCGTCGGCGTACGACAACCACGCGAGCGGCAACCCCGGCGTCTCGTCGCGCGCGCCACACCCGACCAACAGGAGAAGACCTCCGGCCACGAGCCCCGCTCTCGACGTCACCCGCATCTCCCGATCCTCAGGGCAAGACGATAGCGCGATCCGGCGCCACGGAGTAGCGTGCGCCGGCTGGCACGGCGCGGCCGGAAGCGCGAAATGTCGCGCCTCGGGACACGACCGGCCGCCGTCCGCGTCGGCGGTCCGCTGGAAGAAGCTCGCCGCAGCCGCCGCCCTCCAGGCCGGCCCCGGCCGCATGAAGGCCTCATCTCGCCGCGCGTTCACTTCTTGGGTGCCTTCCCCTCGCTCTTCTCACCCGCGCCTTTGCCGCTCCCGTGACCGCTCAAGAACGGCAGCACTGTCTCCGCCACGCGCGGGGAGGAGCCCGTCTCGTAGTGGGTCACGTCGGGGACGATCGCCAGTCGGTTGGCGGGCAGGTTCTCGCGGTTCCAGCCGGCGTCCTTCAGGCCCCCGCCGAGGAGCTGATAGAACTTCACCTCGTGCTCGGGCCGGAGCATGTCGGCGTCGCCGAATGCGAGCATGACCAAATCGCTCGACCCCACCCAGGTTGATCGCAACGCGTCGGAAGACGGTTGAGTCCGTGTTCTGGACGGCCCGTGTCCCTTCATCGGACGCCGCCTGCGCGTGAAATCAACCTGGGTGGGGTCAATTGGTGGGCGCGTGAAATCAACCTGGGTGGGGTCAATTGCCGTGATCCATGTCGATCCATTGTTCGTCCCAATAAAAAGAATACGTGGACAAACAAAAATCGCTGACATTCGAAGCGGACTGTGAGAAAGTCGCCCGGCGATTTTGAGGAAAGCCCCACTGTCGCACGCTCTAGGGGAGGCCAACGCCAGTTAGCAAGGGCATCGGGATTCGTGAGGACGGGGAAAGGAGCGGGGGACATCGGGAGGAAGCAACAATGGGGGGCGGGTGGGAAGGTCCCAGCATTCCCCCACGGATGCGGAGCGCGCGCGGTGTGCCGTCCGAGCCGTCGTGCTCTGCCATAGCCAATCTCTTGGCAGAGATCTCCGCCGGGGGCTTGCTGCCTGGCCGGGCTCGAGAGCCGATTTGGGCCTGACAACCCGTCAGGCGACGATTCCCCTCACTGACGGTTGGCCGCAGCGCACCGCTGCGGCCTGAAGCGCGATCGTGACGTGCGCGAACGAGGTCCTCTCGCGGGCGTGCGGTCGTGGTGCGCGCCGAGCTCGTCCTCGGAGGCCACGCCTCCGGGGCGCGGCGGATGCCCGTCGTGTGTCTGCGATGACGAGTCCGGACAGCACGCGAGCCAGTCGACGCCACAGTCGGATGTCAATGACACGAGGACCGAACGCAAGGGAGGGCTTGACATGAAGGGGTGCAATCAGAAGGTGGGTTCGAGGTTGGGAATGTCAATGGCTATCGCGGCTACAATCACCGTCGCAGCGTGCGACCAGCCAACCGAGCAGCTCGATCGGACGGCGAGCGCGCTCACGTCGCTCGGGGATCCGTTGCCCGGCCTGGACGCGACGCAAACCGGACTCTTCGAGGATGGCCTCGACGCGTTCAATGAGGTCGAGACCGTCGCCGACGGGCTCGGACCGGTCTTCAACGAGCGTGCCTGCGGCAATTGCCACAACGTGGGCGCATCCGGCGGCTCGGGCATTCAGTTCGAAGTGCGCGCCGGTCACCTGACGGGCACCACGTTCGATTCGCTCGTTTCCGAGGGTGGTCAGCTCTTCGATCTCTTCAGCGTGACGAGCTTGCCGGCGGCCGAGCGGACGACCATCCCCGGCTGCAACTTGGCACCCAACGGTGAGCCTGTCCCGGCCGACGCGAACGTCACGGCGCTCCGGCGCACGACGGCCCTCTTCGGACTCGGCCTGGTGGACGCCACGCCCGACTCGACGTTCGTGGCGCTGGCGGCATCGCAGCCGATCGCCATTCGCGGGCGGGCGCCGCTTGTCCCCAACCTGACGACCGGTACGCCGACCGTCGGCAAATTCGGATGGAAGGATCAGGTCCCGACCCTGCACCAGTTCTCCGGCGACGCCTACTTGAACGAGATGGGCATCACCAACCCGCAGTTCCCGACCGAACAGCCGCCGCTCGGGAAACCTGCCCGCGTCAACGCCTGCGATGGCGCGCGCGTGGAACCGGGCAGTGTCGAAGACCCCGACGGCGAGGACGTCGACCACTTCACCGACTTCATGTCGTTCCTCGCCGCGGCCGCCCCGCTCCCGATCACGGGCATGGCGGTCTCGGGCAGCCAGATCTTCACGAACATCGGATGCGATGGCTGCCACGTGCGCACGCTGACCTCGGGGTCCAGCCCCGTCGCGGCACTCGCTAACCAGACATATCACCCCTACTCGGATTTTCTGGTTCACGACATGGGATCGCTCGGCGACAGCATCCCGGGGAACGGCGACGTGGGCCTGCGTGAGATGCGGACGGCGCCGCTGTGGGGCCTGCGCTTCGTCAACCCCACCAACCTGCTTCACGACGGGCGGGCGACCTCCCTGGAGGACGCTATCCTGCGCCACGACGGCCAGGCGGCCGCCGCCCGCAACGCGTTCGCCAGCCTGTCACCCGGCCAGAAGCAGAATCTGCTCGCGTTCCTGAACAAGCTCTGAGCGCGGGCGCGCCGAGCCCCCTGGCCGCCCGCCCGCCGGGCGGCCAGCCTGCGCCCGGGCCGCGAGCGCCGACAGGCGCGCCCTAGGCCTTGGCTCTGGGCGCGGGCGGGTGCCTATCGCCTTCGTTCGCGAGCGGCCCGACCCGGATGGCGACGGTGGGGAGCTCCACGCTGATCGACCCGTCGTCGGCCACGCTGGTGCGATAGATCTCGATCGGGCAGGCGCCGTTCTCGGTGGCGCCGGTCGTGAGGTCGAACCGCCATTCGTGAAGCGGGCACACCAGCGCCCCATCGCCGAGCAACCCGTCGGCGAGCGGCCCGCCGCGGTGCGGGCACTCGGATTGCGTCGCGAACACGCGTCCGTCGCGGCCGCGGAAGACCGCGATCCGGTGCCCGGGCAAGTCGAAGTTCCGCCCCTCGCCGAGTGGGATCTCGTCCACCGTCCCGACCTTGTGCGAAGTTGCCATCGCTGCTCCTCCCTCAGCGATCGGTGACGACCGGCAGCGCCGATCGGAACTGGTTCACGGTCGCCGGCACGTCCCGCTCGAGCCAGGGATCCTTCGTCGCCCGCGCCGACTCGTCGAGAGCACGATCCAGCTCGGCTGCGAGCTTCTCGCTGTCATCGACGATGATGGCGCGCAGCCGCTCGATGCCGATACGCTCCACGAACGTGTAGGTGCGCTCCTTGTATTTCGCGTTCTCGCGGTAGTACTGGATGAAGCGACCTCCCAGGCGCAGCACGTCGTCGTGGCTGTCGACCACGCACAGCAGGTCGCCTTTGCGGATGTGCGAGCCGGCGGCGCCTCCGACGTAGATCTCCCACTTGCCTCCCTCGACCGCCACGGCACCCACGTCCTTGACCAGCGCCTCGGAGCAATTGCGCGGGCACCCGGCGGTGGCGAGCTTCAGCTTGCCCGGGCTCTCGAGGCCGCGAAAGCGGCGCTCGATCTTCACCGCCAGGTCCATGCTGTCGCCGAGCCCGTAGCGGCAGTACTCCGAGCCGATGCAGCTCTTGCAGGTCCGGTAGCTCTTGCCCCACGCAAAGCCGGCCGGCATCCCCAGATCGCGCCACACGTCGGGCAAGTCTTCCTTCTTCACGCCGACGAGGTCGATGCGCTGCCCGCCCGTCAGCTTGACGAGCGGCACCCGGTACTTGTCGGCGACGTCTGCGATGCGTCGGAGCTCGTCCGGCTGACAGATGCCGCCGGGCATCTCCGGTACCACCGAGAAGGTCCCGTCCTTCTGGATGTTGCCGTGGACCCGGTCGTTGATGAACCGGGCGTCTCGCTCTTCCTGGTGCTGTCCCTTCCACACCACCGACAGCAGCGACGCCAGCGCGGGTTTCGCGCCCGGGTCGACGTGACCGTCACCGAGCTCGTTGAAGATGTCTGACACCGACGTGATCCCGCGCGCGCGGATGGCCTCGGTGAGCTCCTTCTTGTTCATCGGAATGGTCGGGACGTAGTAATGCGCCGTCGGATCGTCGTCGACCTGGCCGCCACAGAACCACGTCACCAGCTCGGTGACGAGGCCTTTGCACGAGCCGCAACCCATCCCCGCGCGGGTCGCCTCCATGACCAGCTTGGGTGTGCGCCGGCCGCCGCCGACGCAAGCCCCGATCGCGCCCTTCGAGACGCCATTGCAATTGCACACCTGCGCATCGACCGGCATCTCGTCGAGGGTGACCTTCTTTCCGGGCGTCCCCAGATCGAACAGCAGCTCCAGCCGCTCCTCGGGCAGCGGGCTGTTGCGATCGAACGCCTGGGTCAGGTAAGCGACCTTGTCGAGATCCCCCAGCATGATCGCACCGACCAGGCGGCCATTGCGGATGATGAGCTTCTTGTAGCGCCCGCGCCTCGGCTCGGAGAACAGCACGACTTCGTCCTCGGCGCCGGCGGGCTCGGGCACCCCCATCGACGCGAGCTCGATGCCCATCACCTTCAACTTGGTCGCGAGCTTCGACCCCATGTACATGGCGTTGGGGTTACGGTCGGTGATGTGGTCGGCCAGCACCTTGGCCTGCTCCCAGAGCGGGGCGACGAGCCCGTACGTCACGCCCCGGTGCTGCGCGCATTCGCCGACAACGTACACGTCGTGGTCGTCGGGCGAGCGCATGTGGTTGTCGACCACGATGCCGCGTTCGACGGTCAGCCCGCACTCCGCGGCCAGCGACGTGTTCGGCTGGATCCCGGCCGAGATGACGACCATGTCGCATTCGAGCGTGGTGTCGTCCCGAAACGCAAGACCCGTCACCCGATCCTCGCCGAGCACGCCGGCGGTGAGCGCTCCGAGGTGCAGCGTCACGCCCATGGCCTCCATCGACGACCGGAGGATGGCGCCGGCGGCCGGATCGAGCTGCATGTTCATCAGGTGGGTGGACAGGTGGATGACATGCACCTCGCAGCCGTGGTTGATGAGGCCGCGCGCCGCTTCGAGCCCGAGTAGCCCGCCGCCAATCACGGCGGCCCGGACCCTGCGTTCGCCCTCTGTGGCTTGCGTGGCCGCCGCCATGATGGCGTGGCAGTCGTCGAGCGTGCGGAACGTGAACAGGCCCGGCCGCAGGCGACCGTCGGCGTCGTGCGCGCCCTTGATGGGCGGCACGAACGCGCGGCTGCCGGTGGCGATGATCAGCTTGTCGTACGGCTCGACGACGCCGCCCTCCCCGAAGACCTGGCCCGTCAACCGATCGATCTTCGTGACCCGCACGCCCGCGTGCAGCTTGATGCCGTTCGCCTCGTACCACGGCAAGCTGTTGAGAAAGATCTCGCTCGGATCTTGCACACCGCTGACCACGTTCGACAGCAGGATGCGGTTGTAGTTGCCGTACGGCTCGTCTCCGAACATGACGATGTCGAACAGCTCGCCGCCTCCGCGCGCGAGGATTTCCTCGACGGTGCGCGCCCCTGCCATTCCGTTGCCGATCACCACCAGGCGACGCTTGCCGCGCGCCCCGTGGGTGCCGTTGGTGCCGTTCGTGTTTGACCCGGTCATGCTGGTCTCTCCTCTTCCTTCGACCCTCTCACGCGATTTCGAACAGACCGAGATCGACCACCACCACCCCGGTGAGCCCCTTCGGCGCCGCCACCGACAGCTCGAGCAGGCTGTCGGGGAACACGTCCTCGGTCATGGCCAGCGAGACATGCAGGCTCTGCTTGGCGCCGAGGGGAAACAGCCGCATCACCTTCCCGTCGCGAAGCAACGAGAGTGTGATGAGCGCGTCCGCCGAGTTGCCCGCCCGCAGATAGACGATCTGCGCGCGCTTGTCTGGCGGGACCCGATATGAGGCGCCTGCTCCCAGCGGCATCGGGTTGGTCAGGCCGGCGCCCTCGAAACCGAAGACACCCTGAATGAACTGTGGTTTGGGCTCCATCTCGCTGCCTCCTCGGTCTTCACCCCGGCGCCCCACCTGGGCTCGGGGTGGTCACTTCTGTCGGCAAGTCCGCCACCCGCTCCATGCGGACAGCGGCGATCTTGAACTCGGGGATCTTCGAAATGGGGTCGAGCGCCGCCTGGGTCAAAGTGTTCGCGCGTCCCTCGCCGCTGAAGTGAAACGGGACGAACAGCGTGTCGAGCCGCATCCCCGGCGACAGACGGGCCGTGAAGCTGCCAGCACCCCGCCGCGTGCAAAGTCGCACGCGATCCCCGGCCGCGATGCCGTGGCTCTGCGCGAGCTGCGGGTGTATCTCGACGAACGGCTCGGGCTCGGCCGCGCGGAGCGCCTTCACGCGCATGGTCTGTGTGCCGGACTGGTAGTGGGCCAGGAGGCGCCCGGTGGTCAAGTACAGCGGATACTCGTCGTCCGGCTCCTCGGCGGCCGCGCCGCAGCGGACGGCGTGGAAGCGCGCGCGCCCGTCCGCCGTCGGGAACCGCTCGCCGAACAGGCGCGGCGTGCCCGGGTCGTCCGGGGCGTGGCAGGGCCAGTACAGCGCCTCGCCCGCCCGCAGACGCTGGTACGACATGCCGGCGTAGTCGGCCACGCCCCCCGCGGAGACGCCCGCCAGCTCGTCGAAGACCACCTCCGGTTCGTCGCTGACGAACGCGCCACGGCCCAGCCCGTCGGCGATCGCCTTCAGGATCTCGAGATCGGTCCGGACCCCACTCGGAGGCCGACGCGCAGGCCTTCGATGGAGCAAGCGCCCCTCGAGGTTCGTCATCGTTCCCTCGTGCTCGGCCCACTCCGCAACCGGCAGGACCACGTCCGCCAGCGCCGCCGTGTCCGACAGGAAGATGTCCGACACCACCAGCAGATCGAGCTTGGCGAGCCGCGCCTGCAGCGCCGCCGCGTCCGGTGCGGACACGACCAGGTTCGAGCCCATCACCAGCAGCCCGCGCACGCCTCCGGGCTCGCCCAGGTCGCGGAGCATCTCCATCGCCGAGGGGCCAGCCGGCGGCAGCTCCGACTCCGGAACGCCCCAGCGGGCGGCCACGGTCGCACGGTGGGCGGGATCGCGCAGGCTCCGGTACCCGGGGAGCTGGTCGGCCTTCTGGCCATGCTCGCGGCCGCCCTGTCCGTTGCCCTGTCCGGTCAGGCAGCCCCAGCCGCTCGCCGGCTTGCCGATCTTGCCGAGGGCCAGCATCAGGTTGATGAAGCCGAGGACGTTGTTCACGCCCTGTACCTGCTGTTCCGGCCCGCGCCCGGTGATCACCATGGCCGACGGCGCCTCGGCGATGATGTGCGCCACCTCGACGAGGCGCCGGGCCGCGATGCCCGTGAGCCGCTCGACGCGGTCAGGCCAGTAAGCCGCGACCGCCTGGCGGGCGTCCTCGAAGCCGACCGTGCGGTTCGCGATGTAGTCGACGTCGACCAGCTTGTCCCGGATCGCGACGTGCAGCAGGCCATTGGCCAGCGCGGCGTCGCTCCCGAGCGCGATCGGCAAATGGATGGCCGCCGCCTGGGCCGTCAACGTCCGGCGCGGATCGGCGACGATCAGGCACCCGCCACGGGCGCGCTGCTCGTCGAAGTAGCGCATGAGGGGCGGCATCGTCTCGGCGGGGTTCGCGCCGACGAGCAGAATCGCCTGCGCGCTCGCGAGATCGGAGATCGGAAACGGAAGGCCGCGATCGATCCCCAGCGCCCGCTGGGCGGCGGCCGCCGCCGAGGCCATGCAAAATCGGCCGTTGTAGTCGATATGCTTCGATCGCAGCACCACGCGCGCGAACTTGCCGAGCATGTAGGCTGTCTCGTTGGTGAGGCCGCCGCCGCCGAACACGCCGATGGCGTCCGGACCGTGCGCCGCGGTCAGCGCGCCGAGCTTGCCGACCACGAAGGTCAGGGCCTCGTCCCAGGACACCGACGCGAGCGGCTCGCCGCGCGCCCGGCGCATGAGCGGCGCGCGCAGACGGTCGGGCGCGTCCAGCAGCTCGGCCGCCGTCCAGCCTTTGCGACACAGGTTGCCGGCGTTCACGGCAAAGTCGCGCCCGCTCACCTCCCAGCGCTGGTCGAGGAGACCCACGCGCATTCCACACTGCAGGGCGCAGTACGGGCAGTGGGTCTCGGTCCAAGTGGGCAGGGGCCCGGGCAGGGACAACGGCACGGAGACCGGATCGACGGCCCGGCCGGCCTGTTCGGGCACGCCGCCGTGCTGGTGCGGGGTCACCTTCATCCCCGCCCCCAAGCCCGCTAGTGGCCGGTCTAGCCCCATGGACCGGTTATGGTCCGGGCTCTATTTCGGGCGCATCTCCAACACGGCGAGGATCTGTAAATTGATGGGCGGGCAACTCCGTCAACCGGAAGGATTCTCGGAAGATCCCTGGGCCGGCGCGGCTGGTTCCTCGTCGTAGAGCGAGAGCGCGCGGTTGGCGCCGAAACGGATCCGCACCAGCTCGGGGGATTCGGGGAGATCCTCGCTGAGGGCGATGACGTCGGTCAGCGCGGCGCGCGCGCGACGCAGCTCGAAGGCCAGCCACCGGACCGCCTGGGCGGCCTCCGTGGCCCCGACGCCGAACGCGCGCTCGATCTCGCGCAGCCGCCATTCGACGTGGGTGTCGGGGTGGGGCAGCATGCCCGAGCCGCCGCAATCGGGGCAGGGCATCGGTCCTTGGTCGGTCGGCAGGGTGCCCTGACCGTAACAGCTCTCGCACTTGCGGCCCTCGAGATTCGCAGACATGACGACGTATCCTGCCACAGGCGCTTCGCGTGACGAGTCGATTCGAAAGGTGAGCGGGCCCTTCGCGGGGCTGTACGGCCGGGTTGAACGCCCTGTCCCCCGGCGGCCTGCGCCGATTGTGCTCAACTGGGCCAGACTCGCTCAGTCCTCTCTCTCGACCGGGCGTGACCAGCCTCGAGAAACGCTCGGCGCGGCGCGCGCTTCGAGGAACGACGACGCCATCCGGACCGTGGTCCCCCGTTTGCTGAGTCTCGGACTGCAGGCAGGCCGCGGCGGGACGATCGTCGGATCTCCCGACGCCCGAGCCAGCCGTGCGCGCTCAGGGACCCAGGGGGACGAACATGAGATTCAGAACATCGAAGACATGGCTGGTGGCGATGGGGCTGGTCGGCGCGTGCGGCTCGACGGAACCGCGGGCGCCTGTGCGGATGACGGCGGCGGGGTGCGTGGCGCCGCCGGGCGATGGCTGTGCGATCCCCGTCGACGACGGATCCTTCGTGAAGGCGGTTGCGCCCGTGACAGACGGAGTGGCAGGTGGGATCTCCACCGCCGTCGTCACGTACGAGGCCGGAAGAATCTGCATGGCGGGAACGGTCGATCCGGGACCGGCGGGTACCGGGTGGGGCGCGATCCTCCTCGCCAGCCTCCGCGGCTTCGGGCCCACGAGCGTGGGACCTTTCGACGCTACCGCCCGCGGAATCGAGCAGGTCCGGTTCACCGTCGAGAATCCTCCTCTCACCGGCGTCCTGCCGCAGATGGTCCAGCTCGCGAGTGCCGACTGCACGACGGTTGCCTGCCTCCGTCCCTTCGATCCGGCGTCGGCAATCGACGAGCCGCAGACGGTCGCGGTGGCCCTGGCCAGCTTCGACCGGCCCGACGCGGAACACCCGAACACGGCCCTCGACCCAACGTTGCTCACGATCGTGCAGTTCTACGTGGCGCCCCTGCCAGGGATGAAGCTTCCTTACGACTTCTGCATCAAAGGGCTCACGTTCCTCGACGGCGCCGGCCACGAGGTCGTGCCATGAAGCGGGCCCGGGCGCGTCGGGCGTCGCTCGCCGCGGCGGCCACGGCCAGCGTCTGGCTCGCGGCATGCGGGCCCTCTCCTGCCGCCCGAGACGATCGCGACGCGGGGAACGCGGGCGGCGCCAACGGCGCAGCGACTCCCACCGTGCCCGCGGCCCGGACCGGTTGCGTGGCCAGCGTGCCGCCGCCGGTCGCGCCCGGTGGTTACTACGTCAACGGCAACACGATCTGTCGCGCCGACGGCGCTGCTCATCAGTTTCACGGGATCGCTCGACCATCCCTCGAATGGTCGAGTGCGGGTGAAAACCTCTCGGCGGCTGACTTCCAGCTGATGGCTTCGTGGAAAGCCAACGTGGTCCGCATCGCGCTCAACCAGGACTTCTGGCTCGCCACCTCGCCGAGACACGACCCCGGCTACCCGGCGTTGGTCGACAGCGCGATCGCCTGGGCGGAGGCCGCCGGCATGGACGTGATCCTCGACCTGCACTGGTCCGATGCTGGCGTGCTGGGCGCATGCGGCGGATGTCAGCAGCGGATGCCCGACGCCAACTCGTTGACGTTCTGGACCGAGGTCGCCGCGCGGTACCGCACCGACGGCCGCGTATTGTTCGAGCTCTACAACGAGCCGCACGACGTGAGCTGGGATGTCTGGCGGGCGGGCGGCGACACCGGTGAAGGCTGGCAAGCCGTGGGAATGCAGGCGCTCTACGATGTCGTGCGGTCCACCGGAGCCTACAACTTGGTGGTGATCGGCGGGCTCGACTGGGCCTACGACCTCTCGGGCGTGCCTGCCCATCGGATCGCCGGATTCAACATCGTGTATGCGACCCATCCCTATAACAACCAAGCCGCGAGACGGGCGCGTTTCTGGGACGTGTACTGGGGTTTCTTGACCGACACCGATCCTGTGATCGTGACGGAGTTCGGGGAGAACAGCGGGACCTGTGCGGTCGAATACGGCGCGGCGGTCCTGGCCTACGCCGATCTTCACGGCGCGGGCTGGACAGCCTGGGCCTGGTACCCGGGCGGGTGCGGGTTCCCGGCCCTGATCGAAGACTGGAACGGCACGCCGTCGCCGTCCGGCGCGATCGTGAAGGCGCTGCTCGGGGACCATGGCGTCGAAGCGTCTCATTGACAGCGCGCCGAGCGGATGCCGAGGATGCACAAAATGCTTCGCCACCTTCGCCGGTTCCTGATGCCCGTTCGAGTCGGGCGGCGCGCGAGCCGCCTTGGTGTGTGCGTCGCCGCCGTCTGCGTGCTGGCGTCCGCCGCGGGGTGCAACACCATCTTCGGCATCGAAGAGGCAAAGCGGCGGCCCGTCTGCAGGGAGACCGACCCGCTCGAGCCGCTCATCGACGACATGGAGGACCGCGATGAATCGATCTGTCCCCTGGGGGGTCGACGTGGCTTCTGGTATGCGGCCTCGGATCTCACCGAGGGCGTTCTGACACCGGGGATGCCCTTCAAGCAGACGTGGATCCCCGACGGAGAACGCGGCACGAGCCAGTATGCGGCCCGCTTCACGGGCTCCGGATTCACCGACTGGGGCGCGGTCATGGGTTTCAACCTGAACCAGAGCGAACAGAGCCTCGGTGCACAAACCTACAACGCGAGCAGCGCCAACGGCGTCAAGTTCTGGATGAAGAGCAATGGCCCCGTCCAGGTGACTTTTCGCACTCTTGAAACGGTGCCGCTGGACAAGGGCGGTGAATGCGTGAATACGAACCCGAGAAACAATTGCAATGACGACTACGCGTTCCAGATCACCGCGCCGAGTCCCGGCTGGGCGGAGTACGAGGTACCCTTCGGCGCGCTTGCTCAAAGGGTCGGCCATGCGACGTGGAATCCCCAACATCTTCTGGCCATTCAGTTCAACGTGCCACCGGGATCGCCATTCGACGTGTGGGTCGACGACGTCCGCTTCTACATCCGCTGCTCCTCTAACGGCTGCGTCCCGACCTGCAGCGATCCGGCCTTTCCCATGGCGTGCCCATCTCGCGGCCACTCCATCGCCGAATGTCGGCCGCCCGGAACCGATTGCGCTGTGCTCTCCGCGGGGTGTGCGGATCCGCTGCTCATCGACGACATGGAAGATAATGATTCAATCATCTGCGACACGGCCAGTCGCGGCGGGCGGTGGAAAGTCAACGGAGATGGCAGCAGCCTTGATCCGGCACTTGGCCCCCTCCCCCTCCTTCCAACACCAATCCCGGGAGGACGAGGAACGAGCCGCTATGGGGCTCGCCTGCGGGGCTCGGGGCTTCTCGACTGGGGTGCGAACATGGGGTTCGACCTGTTTGATGTCGGGGCAACGGAACCCCGACCTTACGACGCGAGCCAATTCGATGGAATCACGTTCTGGATGAGGAACGACGTCCCGCTGAGCGTCAGCCTTTCCGTTCCCGATACGGTCCCGATCGACCTGCCGTTCGGAACGTGCAATGACGGGGGAGCCTTCCGAAATTGCTACAACGATTTCACCTTCGAGGCTCGCCCCAGCGGCAACGAATGGGTCGAGCAGGTGATACCGTTCTCGGCACTCGAGCAACTGGCTCTACTCCATGACACGGGCAATTTGGTCGCCCCGTCCGCCAGGTGGGATCCGGCTCACCTCCTCGGTTTTGTGTTCTCGGCGCACTATTCGACGTTCGACGTCTGGGTCGACGACCTTCGTTTCTACACCTGCCAGGGGGAGTGCCCTCTCCCGACGTGCTCGCCCGAGGAACCGATGGCGTGCCCCGCCGCCGGCGGTCTACCGGCCGGCTGCTGGCCGGTCGGCACAGATTGCTCGAAACGCCCCGAGCGCATCCGCAACACCGGCGTGTGGGGCAGCGGCCCCGACGACGTCTGGGTCGTCGGTGTCTCGAGGACGACCCTCCAGGGTAGCTTGCGCCACTGGACGGGGTCCACGTGGGCTCCCGCCACCACCGGCAGTATCCCTCCGGTTTGGGGCGTGTGGGGCAGCAACTCCAACAGCGTCTGGGCCGTCGGCGACCACGGCACTGTCCTCTTCTGGAATGGCTCCGACTGGTCATCCGCAGCCGGCGCCCCCGCCACCTCGACTTTCAACGCTGTGGGGGGCGGCGATGCCAGCGACGTGTGGGCCATCCAGGCGCCCGGCACGATGTTGCATCGGATCGACGCGGCCTGGGTTCCCACCGCCACCGGCAACGTCAACCGGATTCAAGGCCTGTGGGGCATCGGCCCCGGCGACGTCTGGGCCGTCGGCGACCACGGAACCCTTCTTCACTGGAACGGCGCCGTCTGGAGTGGCAGCAACAGCGGGGCGCTCCCCTTGGCCGCTGTGTGGGGCAGCAGCGCCGATGACGTCTGGGCCGTCGGTGGCGCCGGCGCGATCGCTCACCTCACGGACTCCGTGTGGTCCGCGGTGCCGAGCGCGACCGTTCAGAATCTGAAAGGCGTGTGGGGCAGCGCCCCCCACGACGTCTGGGCCGTCGGCGACGTCGGAACCATCGTTCATTGGGACGGCACCGCATGGTTCGCCGTCCCGAGCGGCACGACCCAACGCCTCCTCGGCGTGTGGGGCAGCGGCCCCGATGACGTCTGGGCCGTCGGACAGGAGATCATCCTTCGTTGGAACGGCCAGGCCTGGTCCGTCCAACGCTGAAGCGCCGCGCCGCGCCCGCCTAGCGAGGAGAGCAAAAAATGCCGGCCAATCCACAAGACTCCGCTCCCAAGAACAAATCTCCGCTGATCGCGACTGCGTACGAACGCGGGACAGCGTGCGGCGTACTTGTTACCTCCCAACGATTGAGGCGAAAGCCCCACGCGGGAGGGCCGAAAGGGTCCTTCACAACACAAGGAGCATGATGCGCAAGCTACAATTACTTCCGCTGCTGTTGTTTCTTCCGGGGGCGATCGCGCTTGCTGCGGGCTGCTCCGCGAATGACCCCACCCCGGAGCAGGCCGACCAGACATCGTCGGCATTGAGCCATCACGCGAAGGCCAAGCACGTGGTCCTCTTGAGCATCGACGGCTTCCACCAGTTCGATCTCGCGAAGTATATCCTCGCTCATCCCACCTCCGCACTTGCAGGCCTCGTCAACCGGGGTACTCAATACACGAATACGACTTCGTCGCGGCCCTCGGACTCCTTCCCGGGGACGCTCGCGATGACGACGGGCGGATCACCTGCGTCGACGGGCGTCTATTACGACGTCGCTTGGGACGACAATCTATCGCCGCCTGGATCGGCGTGCGCGACCCGAGGCGCCATTGCTGCATTCGACGGACAGGCCAACGTCGACGACACGCTCGTGACCACCAGTATCGACCCGGCAAAGTTGCCCCTCGATCCTGACCACGGTTGCTCCCTCGTCTACCCGCACAACTTTCTGAAGGTGAACACCATCTTCGAAGTCGCCAAAGCGGGCGGTGTCCGGACCGCGGTCTCGGACAAGCATCCGACGTACGAGATTTTGAGGGGTCCTTCGGGGACGGGGATCGATGACCTGTTCACACCGGAAAATGACGCCAACGGCGCGAAAAAGAACATCGCGAAGATGGAGGCCTACGACGAGACCAAGGTTCAAGCCGTCCTCAACGAGATCGACGGCTACGACCACACGCGCACGACACAGGTGGGCGTTCCCGGCATCGTCATGATGAACTTCCAATCGGCGAACATCGGCGAGAAGGTCGGCGGGTATGCCGACGCCGCAGGAAATCCAACGCCCGAGCTCTCTGGCGCGTTCGACTATGTGGACGGCGCGCTAGGCCGGATCTTCGCCGAGCTCGCGACGCAGAATCTCACGGACTCGACGGTTGTCATCGTCACCGCCAAGCATGGAGATTCGCCGGTCGATTTGGCATCTCGCAGGGCGATCGATCCGGCGCTCGTCGATGCGGTCGTTAATGGCGTCCAACCGGGCCTGCTCGCCCTCAACACACCCGACACCATCGAGCTTCTCTGGCTGAAGGATCACAGCCGGGCTGCGGACGTCGCAACGGCACTCCAGGCGAACGCGGCAGCTCTCGGCATCGAAACGATCTACGCGGGCAGCCAGATCTCGAATATTTTCGATGGCGATCTGGCGTTTGCTGGAAATCGACGGCCAGACGTGATCATCCAGCCCGTGCCCGGCGTCATCTACACGACGTCAGGCGTTTCGGCGAAGAAGGTCGAGCATGGCGGGTTCTCCGAGGAGAACACGCACGTGCCGCTCATCGTGGCAGGACCGCATGTCAAGGTCGGCACGGTCACGCAGGCGGTCGATCTGCGCCAAGTCGCGCCAACTATTCTCGAGGCGCTTGGCCTCAAGCCGAGGGAGCTGCGCGCCGTCCGCCTTGAGCACACGCGGCGACTGCCCAAAGCCCAGCCCCATGACGATTGCGACGATGACGACGGCGACGACGATTGATACCCCCCACAACTCCGCACCAAGGTTGCCATCAATAGACGACGAAGGGATCAACGTGCAACCAGCCCGTCGGCCCGCGGCGGCGACTCCCAGGAACGTTCGCGGGTGGCGCGCAGGCGACCGGGCGACGGTTCGTGAGATGTCCTCGTGCCCTCAGGTGGCCGGACACGAGTCTCCGAACGCAGCTATCCCACCGGGAGCACCGTCCGCCGTGGTCAAGGTGGCTAGGAAAGCAAGCTTGGCGTTCCGTCAACTCGGGACGAGTGCAGGATCTGTAGCGCAGGCAGCCTGGACGAAGCGACGGAGCCAGTAGGTGCCGGCTGGGAACACCACGTCGCGCACGCCGGCGACGAATGTTGCTCTCGCGGTGGCGTATGCAGCCCTGAAGTCGCGGTTGCGCATCAGAGCCTCGATCCGGCTCCATTTGTTT